>LQAJ01000031.1_pt1 | contig 139046 bp, 153 predicted proteins | sample 1535811 | NCBI WGS metagenome assembly LQAJ01 (sample SAMN04331587, study PRJNA305678) | bioreactor metagenome | isolation source: bioreactor_6 inoculated with Wadden Sea sediment 2nd replicate of a... | place: Germany: Wadden Sea, Janssand Flat | reverse complement strand
GATGATGATTAGAATAGCAACACAGGAAGCGCCGTGTACGGAACCGTACGCACGGTGCTGTGGGAGGCGGTAGTTGAGAAACTACCGCCTACCCGATTCAGGGCCGAAGCCATCCGTAAATTTGACAAATAGATCCCGCAACACAATGCAATGCAACAAAATAAGTATGATACATGATTTGGGGAAACAGCTTCGTTGACCAGGGAGTTCAGATTATGTATTCATAATACTATACTGAATAATAGACTGTATTTATGCAGAAATGTATGGAAACGGATTTAAATGAAAAGAACCCTATTGCTGTTGGTCTTTTTGGCTGCTTCCGCCATTTGCTCTTCCACGGGGATAATCACCGGGCTTGTGGAGGACAGGAGCGGGAATCCCCTTGTGGGAGCTACGGTTACCATCGAGGGAACCCCCTTCGGCGCCATGACAAGCGCCCATGGCGAGTATGTCATTCCCGCCCTCGAGCCCGGCACCTACACAGTGATGGCCAGAATGGTTGGCAGGGAGACTTCAAGGGTTGAGGGTGTGATAGTGCAGAACGATAACACAAGCCGAATTGATTTTCAGCTTTCAGAAGACGCAAGCGGTTCTACCGTCATCAGGGTTATAGGCTCAAGGTCCCATATCCTCAGGGATGTTCCCGCCACAGCTTTTCAGCTCGACCTTTCTGAAATGAGGACCATGACTTCCAGCAGGATAGTGGATGTGGTAGCGGCCCAGCCTGGAGTCGTACAGCAGGACGGCGAACTCCACGTGCGAGGTGGAAGGGCCGGTGAGCTGGATTATGTTCTTGATGGCATTTCCCTGAGGTCTCCTATGGACAACAGGTTCAACTTCGATCTTCCCGTTTCTGCAGTCTCGGAAGCCACTCTAATGACCGGTGGGTTGAGCATTGAATACGGAAACAGCCTTTCAGGAGTGGTGGACATCATCGGGAAGGAAGGCGGTGACCGTCTTGAAGCAACCATACACGGCAGGATGGGTGATATGACCTCCGGTATGCTTTCCTCCGGCGAGGAGTCTTCATGGAGAGCATTGACACCGATCTGTGCAGGACAGATCTACAGAACGGCGAGTTTTCAGTATCCGGCCCCGACCCGTTTACCGGCAGGATCCTTCCTTCAATGGGAATAGAAATTCCCGAGGATGTAACTTTCAGCCTGACGGGACAGTTTTCCAGAAGCGGCGCGGACAACACCGATACCCGTGGGAACTGGTCCTACAACTGGCTTAATGACGGTTCAGTCCTGGCAAAGCTGACATACAGACCAGCCCCGAGGGCAAGGCTGTCCATCAGCGGGTTAGGCTCCTACAGGGAGCATGGATGGAATCAATGGGCCTGGAACAATTATGAAGACCTATCCATGATCGATGGAGTGCTGTATTTGCCAGGGGATCATGATTTCGCCCTTCCTGTGATGTACGGTGAAACCGGGGGGGCCATTGTCAACTACTCTCAGCTCATAGGGGACAAGACAAGTATGGAGTTTACCCTGGGGCATGTGCTTTTCCAGAACTGGAATCGTATCCATGACTGGAATGGCGGATATGTCGGGGAGGAAATGATCCCGGCTTTCTGGATGACCCAGTACTCTCCTCCAGCCCTTGTAGAGGATTCCCTTGGATTCTATTACAATGGAATTCACAGAAATGTATGGCACGATTCAAAGGCTACGGTAACGACCTGCATGCTGAGCACCGATTACACACCGAATCCCAGAATGCGCTTCAAGGCAGGACTCGCAGGCAGCTACTACGACCTTTATCAATACAATGTCTATTTCCTCTCTCCCGGAACCTCATACCTGTCACTATGGGACGCCTATCCCCATTCAGCAACGGCCTATGCCCAGGCCAGTTATCGTTTTACAGGCGGAGCTATAACCACCGCAGGGGTCAGGGCCGATTACTTCGATGCGAACAGAACTGTTTTTTCACAGGAGGCGGGGGGCGCAACCGATGTGGAGCCAAAGACCCACATCAGCCCCAGGTTCAGCTTCTCCGTCCCCTTCAGCGAAAGGTCCCTTTTCTTTGCCACATACGGTCATTACTTCCAGATGCCTCCCATGAACAGCCTGTACCTTCAAACCAGTTACAGCACAGGGGCAAGCAGGGTGGTAGCTGGGAACGCCGACCTGGATCCTGAGCTAACGACACTCTTCGAGGTCGGGATCAGGCAGGAACTCGATCGATACAGCGATCTTTCACTGTCCTTCTATAACAAGGATATTACCGGGCTTTTGAGTACCGAGGATCACAGCCAGGGTCAATACTATGTGTTCACCAACGATGAAAGCCATGGAAGTGTAAGGGGTATCGAGACCTCCCTGAGCAGGATGTCCGGCAGCAACCTGTCTGGACAGGTCTTCTACACCCTTTCGATAGCCAAGGGACGATACTCCTCCATGCTTTCCAGGTTCAACTATGCCCAGTCAGGAGTAGTGTACGAATCCAGGGAAGACAACTACCTCGACTGGGACCAGACCCACCAGGCCGGGGCTACAGTGGATTACAGAACATTTCAGTCGGAGGGACCAGAGATGGCCGGTATTTTCCCCTTCGAGAATTCTGCCATAGGCGTATCCTGGCGGTACGGCAGCGGAACGCCCTATACCCTTCCCCCTTCGGGTTCCGAGCTGGTGGAAACGAATAACCAGAGGAAACCCTTCACAATGCAGACGGATATCACGGTATCGAGGGGGTTCGATCTCGCCGGTGGTGTGATCAGACTAATGATGGGGATAGGCAATGCATTCAACAGGAAGAATGTCGTTCACATTTACGATACCGAGCTGTTTCATACCCAGGGTGATCCCACCGGGGAGATGGGGAATCCCAGATCATGGTCTCCCGCAAGACATTTTATGTTCTCGGCGGTGATGTCATGGTAATCCGGAGCCATATGAAATGCATCTTCGGTTTTCCTGAGATCACGGAGGAACTTTCATGACAAGGATCAACGCCTGTAATGTATTTCTTTCAAGCATTTTCCTGGCCTTGGCCGGCTGTACCGATATCACCGAGTATGATGTTCTGGTGGAGGCTTCCATCATTGTGTACGACAGTGATCTTCAGATCGTAAGACAGGCGGATGGTTTCAGGGAGGCCAGAAGCATTCTCACGGTTCCAGGATATGTTCTGATACTTACCAGTGAGGGAAGGATATTGAAGCTTGATTCACAATCACTGGAGATCGTTGAAACGGTTCTCATCGGAGAGTCTGGAGCAACGGGATACTCCACCTTCGCGGAAAGCCCGACCGAAGGCACGATTTATGTAATAGGTCCCTTATCTACTATTTACGAGATCAAGCTGGCGACCCTGGAGGTGCTGGACACTTTCAATGCCTGCTTGTCCCCTTCTTGCATTGCCTCATCGAATACATATCCATCATACACCTTCATCGGTGACGGCTCTACTAATTCAGTATTAATATATCGAAGCAGTACAAACAACTATATTGATACCTGGATTAGCCCATCAGGCGGCATAAACGCCATCGCAACTTCCCATTCGGATACCACGCTGATAGCCACCGAATATGGTGTATCTGCCATAATAATGGACCAGTTGTTCGGAATTCAGTATCTGTTCCCTTCCGAGGAGCTGATAGACGATTTTGTCTACTTTCCCTGGTATGATCTCTATGTCTGCTGCAACAACCTGGGCGAGGTGTTCACCATGTACTGGTTTTACGACCCGTTGACACCTGATTCTCCAACGCTGGTATCAAGCAATGATCTGGAGCTTTCCGGACTGAGTTTCATGCTCGATTGCGATCAGGACCGCTATGCCTGGATACTTAGCTATCAGGGCGAAGGTGTATCAAGGCTTTACAGGTTCGATCCTGTACTGGAGGCTGTGGAAAGCACTGATGTTGCCGGAGCCCCATTGATCTCACCTGCTCGGGCAGCGGCCTGGTATATGTTCTGAGCATGGAGGTGCAGTGATGAGAGGACCTTATCCACTTGCCTCCTCCTTTTTTCTGTTGCTGCTGGGGTGTCTGTACTCACCGGGGGAGATCCAGAAGCCAGCCGACCACATGGAGGACTTCACCGGGATATGGATTGCCTACCAGAACAATACAGTGCTCTTTGCCTGCAAGGACATCGACTGGATGATCATCGGTAATGAATACTACGATGCTTTTCTGGAATGCGCTACGATGGAGGAGTTCTATCTGATCCTGGAAGAGATGCTGGCGGAGATAGGAGATCCCGTGGTGTGTTTCGAAAAGGAGGAAGGTTATCCCAGTTCCGAGGACTGGGTTTACCCCACATCTGAGGTCTTTTTCTCCAATTCAGATTACATCACTCTGGTGGACAACTATCTTAATGATTACGGCTATTACGAAGATACACTGGGACTGGGATACTGTGACCCGGAACTGCTTCCATACGTGAATCTGAGCAACTTGCTGGGAAACGAAGGCGACATTGCCCAGTTTGCGGGTCTGTTCATCGCTGAATGCAACGATGCCGGTGTTGAAACCATCATTATTGATCTCAGGCATCAGGGAACAAGGACCTTCTTCTACCCCGAGGACCTTCCGGGAAGGTTCACGGGCACCATCTATAATACATACATCAAGAGAACGCGGAATGGCCCTGACTACGATAACTACTTTGATGATCCCCAGGCCGTGCAATCATATTCGGGAGAGGTTTTTCAGGGGGATATCATCCTCCTGACAGGAGAGCAGATACGGGGCGGCATTGAATGGCTCTGCACCGACTTCATGTTCAATCCCAATGTAGTCGCCGTTGGAGATACCACCATGGGGAGTGTATCCATCCCGACCACCTTTATTTCATCTTCAGATATCCATGTACGGATACCGAAGACCACGATCTATCTGCGCGATGGTAACTGGCTGGAAGGAAACGGAATGGCTCCGGATATATTCGTTGAGACAACTCCGGCTGATCTTGCCGCCGGGACAGACCCGGTGTTCGAGTATGCACTGGAGCTGATTTTGCGATAGATTCTTCACTGCAGAAATCAGATAAAACCATTGTTTGAATACTGGAGGTCCATGTGAAGTGCACAGTTATCCTTATCCCCCTCCTGGCATCGTTTTCTCTTGCTTCTTCCACCGGTATAATCACCGGACTTGTGGAGGACAGGAGCGGGAATCCCCTTGTCGGAGCCACTGTGACCATCGAGGGAACCCCCTTCGGGGCCATGACCAGCGCCCATGGCGAGTATGTGATTCCGGCCCTTGACCCAGGTACTTACACAGTGATGGCCAGAATGGTAGGCAGGGAGACCTCCAGGGTGGAGGGGGTTACGGTTATGGGGGACAACACCAGCCGTATAGATTTCGTCCTTGGAGAAGATGCAAGCGGTTCCACGGTGATCCGTGTGATAGATACAAGGACCCACATATTGAGGGACGTTCCCGCCACGGCCTACCAGCTGGACCTGTCGGAGATGAGAACCATGTCAGTGAGCGGGATAGTGGATGCAATCGCCACACAGCCAGGAGTGGTACAGCAGGACGGGGAGCTACATGTCCGGGGCGGAAGGGCCGGGGAGGTGGATTATGTTCTCGACGGCATATCCCTGCGTTCCCCAATGGACAACAGGTTCAACTTCGACATACCAATGTCGGCGGTTTCCGGAGCCACACTGATGACCGGCGGGCTTAGCATAGAGTACGGGAACACCCTCTCAGGTATTGTGGATCTCGTGGGCAAGGAGGGTGGAGAAAACTGGAGGCAGCCATTTACGGGAGAACCGGGGCAACCTCCACCGGCATGCTGAGCTCCGGGGAGCAGGTGTTCATGGAAAGCATCGATGTGGATCAGTGCAGGACAGGGCTGATGAGCGGTGAATTCTCCGTTTCGGGCCCGGAACCGGTTACGGAAGAACTCCTGCCTGCCATGGGAGTAGATCTTCCCGGAGAAATGACCTTCAGTTTCTCCGGACAGTTCTCCACAAGCGGCGCCGATAACACCGATACAAGGGGAAACTGGTCATACAACTGGCTCAACGACGGCTCGGGCATAGCCAAGCTTACCTGCAGGCCTTCTCCGGGAACCAGGATCTCAGTCAGCGGGATCGGTTCCTACAGGGAACGGGGCTGGAACCAGTGGGCCTGGGAGAACTACGATGACCTTTCCTTCGTTGAAGGCGCCATGTACCCCCCAATGAGCCACGACTATGCCCTTCCCGAGATGTTCAGCGAAACCGGAGGCGCCATACTGAACTACTCACAGCTCATAGGCGACAAAACCAGCATCGACCTTACCTTCGGCCATGTGCAGTACCAGAACTGGAACAGGATCCATGACGAGAACGGCGGATTTGTAGGGGAGGGCACCAATCCCATCTTCTGGCTTACCCAGTACGCACCTCCGGCTCTGGTGGAAGATTCACTGGGCTTCTTCTACAACGGGCTTCACAGAAATGTGTGGCATGACTCGAAGGCAAAGGTCTCCACGGCTGTGCTCAGCCTCGATTACAATCCCAATCCAAGGATCAGGTTCAAGACCGGTGTTCTGGGCAACTACTACGATCTGTACCAATACAATGTCTACTGCCTGGCTCCCGGCACATCCTACCTGTCCCTCTGGAACGCATACCCCCATTCGGCTGCGGCTTACGCCCAGTGCAGCTACAGATTCCCGGGAGGTGTGATCACCACCGCAGGGGTGAGGGCGGACTACTTCGATGCCAACACCGCTGTTTTCTCCCAGGAGGAGGGGGCGAAACCGATGTGGAGCCCAAGACCCACATCAGCCCCAGGTTCAGCTTCTCCGTCCCCTTCAGCGAAAGGTCTCTATTCTTCGCCACATACGGCCACTACTTCCAGATGCCTCCCATGAACAGCCTCTTCCTGCAGACATCTTTCAGCACCGGCTCCAGCAGGGTGGTAGCCGGCAACCCAGATCTTGACCCCGAGCTGACCACTCTTTTCGAGGTGGGCATCAGGCAGGAACTTGACAGGTTAACCGATGTCGCCCTTTCCTTCTACAACAAGGACATCACCGGGCTTGTGAGCACCTCGGACCACAGCGAGGGGCAGTTCTATGTGTTTACCAACGACGACAGCCATGGAAATGTAAGGGGTCTGGAAACCTCCCTCACAAGGATGTCCGGGGGCAGGCTATCCGGCCAGGTTTTCTACACGCTATCGCTGGCCAAGGGAAGGTACTCTTCAATGCTCTCACGATACAACTACGCCCAGTTCGGAGTGGTTTACCTCTCAAAGGAAGACAATTTTCTTGACTGGGACCAGACCCATCAGGCCGGGGCAAGCATGGAACTGACCTCCTTCCAGTCCGAGGGTCCTGAGATAGCCGGGTTCCACATTATGGAGAACAGCGCCGTATCCCTTTCCTGGAGGTATGGAAGCGGAACGCCCTATACCCTTCCGGTATCCGGTTCCCAGCTGGTGGAGACGAACACCGAAAGAAGGCCCTTCACCATGCAGACCGACCTGAGCCTTTCCAGGGATATCGAAGTAGCAGGGAGCGAACTCAAACTGATGTTCGGAATTTTTAATCTGTTCAACAGGGAGAACATAGTGCACATCTACGACACCGGGCTTTTCCACACCACCGGAGACCCCACAGGTGAAATGGGCAACCCGAGGGCCTGGTCACCGGCCAGGCACTACCTGCTTCAGGCGGTGCTGTCATGGTAAGATGCTCCCTTCTGGCGCTCCTTGCTTCATTCATTGGGCTTTCCTGCACCAGGTTAACAGAATACGACCTCAGCTGGGAATCATCCCTTCGTGTTTACTCTCCGGAGGATCTTTCCCTTGTGGCGTCCTTCCCCGAGATGACAGCACCCAGGAGCATGATGATAGTACCCGGGATGGTTTTCGTGGCATCCACCGAGGGTATAGTTTACTCCTTTGACGCCGAATCAAGGGAGCTTATCGGAGAGCATCAGGTGGGTCCGGCATCCGCATCGGGATATGGAAGAATGGTGTTCAGCCCCACAGAGGGAACCGCTTACCTTATTGGAGCAACGGGAAAGATACTGGAGCTGAGCATTCCCGACTGCGAAGTGCTGGATGAATTCTCGCTGGGAACCTCCCCCTTCGACCTGGAAGTGACCGCCGGTAACTCCGGATACCTCTGGGTAGCCGACGCTTCTTCCAACAATATCTACCAGGTCCGGCTTTCGGACAACCTGAACCTGGCCAATACTCACTTTTTCGGCAGCCAGATAGTACAGTGCATGGAGGCTCTGTGGGGGGCGGACACACTAATCGTTGGGACATCGGAGCTGGTTTACCGGGTGGAGACCATGGCCGCCGGCGGCATACGGAAGACCTATTTGGCAGATGTTTCCGGCTCCTTCACAGCCCTGGGGGCAATAGCGAACTCAGCAAATCTTGCGGCGGTGAAGAGAACCACCCTTGGAATTCTGGAACCCTACGCCAACATGACCGTTCCTCCTGTACCATCTTTCACAGGGGGAGTATCCACTCCGGGAAGCCTTCACAGAACCGCCGACGCCGGGGATTACAATCATGCAATCGTACTCAGTTATCTGGGGGATATGACCTGCCGATTATCACGCTACTACTATTGGGACCCGGCGGAAATAGTCCATTCGGTGGATATTCAGGATACCCGCTGGACATGCAGGTATCCGGAGGGGGTGACATCTATGTTCTTTCCTACTGATACCATTCCCGGAAGGCTTCAGTGTTTTCAGGAGTTCTGCTGGTGTTTACACTGCTTCTTGCTTCGGGCTGCCTCCACGATCCCCAGGGTGTTTCCACCGAGCCGGAGCTTGATCTCTCGGGTTTCGCCATGGTATGGGATTCCTATGAAATGAACTATCCTCTGTTCCTGTTCAAGGGAGCCGACTGGATGGAGCTGTGCCGGGAATACTATCCCCAGGCTGTTGACTGTTCAACCGAAGAGGAGCTGAGGACGGTGATCACCGGGATGCTGGCTGAGCTTCAGGACCCGGCGATCATCATCTACTCCATGGAGCTGCAGGATACCATATACACCTTTGAAAAGCGTTCCAGCCCAATGTGGACACCCAGGTGCTCATGGAAAACTACCTGGAACCCGGTGGATTCCAGGGGTACGTGGATGGGTTCGGATGGTGCGATCCCGCTTTGCTTCCCTATGCCTTCTTCGACGAGTTTCCCACCCAGGGCGATACCCTGGCGGTGGCTGCCCTGGACTCCTTCGTTTCAAATTGCATTGAGCTGGATGTTCCAGCCCTGATACTGGATGTCCGTATGAATCCCGGAGGCCAGAGGGCCATATTCCATAACTTCGATCACACCGCAATGGGCAGATTTACTTCCAAGGCAAGGGTCTGCGCATGGTATAGAACCAGGGTTGGCCCTGAATATGGCCAGTATCATGATTGGCGCCCCTCGATAGTTCCCGCCGGCCCCGTTCAGTTCACCGGCACCGTCTACCTCCTTGTTGGCGGCGGATGTACACAGGCCGCCGAGGACATGGCGGTGAACATGGCAGTTTTCCCGAATGTTGTGATACTGGGCGATACCACCGGGGGCAGTGTAACGGAAATGGGAATCGCCGTTCCCCTGGGGATCCAGGGGGGATGGGTGGTCCGGTCCGCTGTTTCCACCATCCTTACCTATGATAAGGACTGGGTGGAGGAAGCGGGCTTTCCCCCAGACATACTGGTGGAGGCAACCCCGGAAGATTTCGCCGCGGGGGTGGACCCGGTGATGGAATACGCCATGGGACTCGTCCAGGGGCGAAGCCATCCGTAAATTTGACAAATAGATTCGCCAAGCTATTGCTGTGCAATGAATAAAGCATGATGCGCATATGCAGCACCTTCGGGCGAACTGGCACCGTGAATCAGACGAAACATTGACGGAGGCAGAATTGAGTGAGCTGAAAACAGTGAGTACATTCGATAACAGGTACGAGGCGGAAATCGCCGGTGGTCTCCTGCTGGAACAGGGCATACAATCCATCATCAGAGCCGATGACTGCGGCGGAATGCTCATGGGAGTTTCCCCTGTCCGCAGGGGCGGGATAAGGCTGATGGTAAGCGCGGAGGACCTGGAAAAGGCGGAGAAGGCCCTGGAGGTGCTCGGCGGATAGGAAGGGGTGGCGAACTTTTGCGCTTCCCGGGGGTATAGCCCGGAAAAAGAAAGGACCCCATGATCTATCTCTGTTTTCTGATATTGAGCCTGTCCCTGTCCGGCCAGGTCTCCGATGCTGAACCGGCTTCGCCCTCAGCGGAGGATACCCTTGAACTTATTGAGTCCATCCTGGCCCAGGCAGAGTCCTACCTTGGCGTTCCCTATGTATACGGCGGTGCCGATGAGAACGGTTTTGACTGCAGCGGTCTTACCTACCGGGTGTTCAATGACCATGGCATACCACTGCCCAGGACCGCTTCAGCCGTTGAGACCGTTGGAGAGTTCGTTGAGAGGGACAGCCTTCAGCCCGGGGACATAATGATATTTCACAACCCCACCCATGCGGGGATTTACATGGGCGAAGGCCTTTTCATCCACTGTTCCTCCTGGCAGGACAGGGGTGTTGTGATAACACCAATTGACCAGCCAACTACCTTCGCAGGTATCACACGGCCAGGAGGGTCATTCCGGCTGAATAGCCTGCCTGCCCCTCTCTAGAAGGGTCTGTATCACAGGCATTGCCGGGGTGTAGGTGGCTACGAAGGAGGTTACAGGACCTTCCAGCCCGGGATACCACGCCTCCATGGATATCTGTCCGGTGGATGGCGGGGCGGGCCTTCTGCAGTGGCTGAGGACCGTCCAGAGTTCTTCGGGCATTATGGGAATGTCCACCCGGCCCTCGGAGCTCGAGTACATCAGGGTGTAGTTGCCGTAAATGAGATACTCGTCTCCTGCCCTTACTGTGAAGTTCGTTTCCGGGACATTTATCCCGTTCCAGAGTTCCAGCATTACGGAGTTCCATGATGCCGTGTCCACCCCCCGGCGGGAGCTGGAACGGGAATGATGGTACACCAGGGGGATGGAAGTCCACTGGTCGCGGAGGGTATCGGAGCATGTTTCCGTTGTGAGCAGATAGAGCTGCCCGGTGTTGAAGGCCTCCAGGGCCCCACCGCCGGACGTGGGGCCCCTGTCAGAAGGGCTGCTGTAATGAGCATGAATGTCATTTTGCCTCCTAGTCTTCCGAAAGAACGATTATCATGTCCTCCCTGCTGAAGATAACGGTTTCTCCCTTCGGGGGGTTGACTGTGATCCCGTATGAGCTCAAAGAATCATTCCTGAGGGTGCTGAACCTGTATCCGATGGCTGTTTCATTGAGTTCAGAAGCACTTGCGGTAACGGTGAAGAAGTCTACGGGTTCTCCACACTTGACATACCTGGAAGCGGGTTTGAGATAGATCTCTGAACCGTCGGGATCGAAAAGGTCCCAGAACACCGAACTGAGCTCCCTTGTTTCGGAGATCTGGGTGAGCAGAAGGCTCAGGACCTGATCGCTCACTATGTAGTCGTCGGCTCCGGTTATCTCCGCAAGGTTTCTATTCCGTATGTCCCTCATCTCGGTAATGAGGGAGAAGTTCCTGTTCAGTTTTCCGGCTATGTCCTGATGTGCAGAAGGGTCATCAGTGTGCTGGAGTCGGCTTCCTGGGGCCCCAGGGCGTCGGAGTAGCTCAGTATGAGTATGTGCTGGTAGTTCTCGATGGACAGGCTTTCAAGAAGGGTTCTGTCAGTTGTCCGGCCCGGGAGGTAATCAACCTCCAGATTCTCGAGTTCCTCCGGAATGACCGGGGAACAGAATACTTCATCGGCCACCAGCTTCAGCCTGGACCCGGGGTGAGGTAGTTGGAAAGCTCCCTTATTATTATTGGAGCCCGCCAGTTCCAGCCCAGCATTATGATCTTCGAGGGTTCCCTGTCTGAGGGTTCCTGGTGATAGATAAGGTCTTTCCGCACCCGGGGGCTTGCCTCTCCGGAGAGAACCACCGTGTCGTCATCCTCAGAAATGGCGATGATTCGGTCGCTGTCCTCCATGATGGACTCCATGGGTGGATTGAGAACCGGAGGGTCTCCAGCCTTTTTCACGCCGATCACACAGCTTGTTTCATACATCTGCTGAACCTCGCGGAAGGTCCGTCCGGCAAGTTCCGGCTGGCTGTGGAAGTAGATCTCGTCGCCGCCATAGTCCAGAAGTTCCTGGTAAACCACCGAAAGGCCGGACTGCAGGCATGTCTGTGCAACCATTCTGGCGATGATATCTCCGGCCAGCACTATTTCAGCGTGTTTCCCTCCTACTATCCTGGCTGCGTCGACATTTTCAGGATCGGTTATCAGGGCAACTATGTGGGGAGGATCCTTCATTTTGCCCGCCCTGTTGGTTATGGCAAGCATGGTCTTGATGACCTCGGGATCAGGATTATCGCCATCGGGGGACAGGACTATGACAGCCTTTGCGGTGTGGAGACTCATCTTCTCAAGATCGGAGGGCTCCACCGGACTTCCCGTTCTGCACACCACCCTGGTGTTCCTGAGAAGGGGGACCTTCTCCCTTATCTCATCTTCCATCATGACCTTGTCCATGTTCGCCATTATGGCAACACAGGGTCTTTTCTGGTTTTCATTGGCAATGGAAAGCTCGGAAATGATGGTGAACACCTGCTCAGACCAGCCCAGCACCACGGTATGATCATTCTCCACCACTCGGGATCTGCCCTTTCGCAGGGCCTCCAGCCTGGCTTCCAGCCCTGTGGTGAGGATACCGATAAGGGTGCTGAAGATGAAGATCCCGCTGAATGTCACTATGAGCATGCTGGCCAGAAATCCGGGGCTTCCCTGGTCGCCTCCGATGGTGCCTGGGTCCATTGTGCGCATGAGGCTCATCCAGAGAAGCGCAGGAAAACCTTCTCCTTCGGGAGCTGTACCGGTGAACATGACCATGAGGGAGAAAAATACGATAAGTATGACGGAAAGAATTCCCAGCCATATTATCAAACCCGCAGTTCCCCTGGACATCATGGTGTCGAAGGCGTAGCTGAACCTGTCCTTCGCGGAAAATCTCCCTGGCATTGTCAGCCCCCTGTCTGGTTAATGGATAATGGATTTTAACCTGTTCAGAGGGCGCAGGCAATGCCCCTGTTCTCGCATATGGCAAGGTACTCCTTCACATCGGAACGGGAGAGTATGCCATTTCTGATGGATTCTGTGGTGATGGAGGAGATGGTGCTTTCCAGGATGTCCACACCGTTTGAGAGTGCATGGAGTGCCTGTTCATCGGATCCCGAGGCCATGTAAGCCCTGTAGAGATTTCCATACATGAATACCACGTCGAAGGGAGACAGGTTTTCGGCGTTCCTTATGGAGCTTTCTATCATGAAAATTCCCCGGTCGACGGATTCCCCGGTAAGCACGAGAAGATAGCCCCGCAGGTGGATGAACCGGTTGGAAATATCCTGGGACATGTCGCAGTCCTCCATACCGGTGAGTATCTCCAGGGCTCTGGATAGATCGGAGCGACGGATCCTCACCGCTGCGATCTCGAGGGAGGAATGGTGAATCGTTTCGGTACAGTTCAGCTCCTCAAATATCGCACAGGCGTTCAGAAGGTACTCCTCCGCCTTGTCGTATTTACCCTGAAGCATGAAAAGCCTGCCCAGCCCCAGCTGGCCGTAGCCCATTCCCAGACGGTTCTGAATTCTGCTGTTCAGTTCTATATAGAGCTGAAAATACCTTCGTGAAAGGTCCAGCATGTTGAGATTGGTATATGCCTCCGCAAGGTTGTAGTAGGCGATAGCAGCCCGAGCTGGTCGTCAAGACGATTGTTCAACCTGACCACCTGCTTAAGCGTATCGAGCATCTCAGTATAGTGACCGCCATGTTCAAGCAGGCCGTGCATGTTGTTAAGGATCAGGGCCTCCATGGATGGATCGTTATGGGTGATGGATATATCCAGGGCGGTCCTGTAGTGATCCAGGGCTCTGGTCGGGGTGCCTGTTTCGGATTCGAGGTCTGCCAGCCTTGCGTAGTAAAGCCCCTCCAGTGAACCATCCGGCCTATCCGGATGTTCGTCGATGAGCCGCTTTGCATCCTCAAGCTTTTTACCGGCCTCCCCTCGTCTGCCCTGCAGTCTGCTTATGAAGGATGATTCCAGAAGGGCTCCAATCATGCTCCCGATCAGGATGCTTTCCCTGCTCTCGACGGAGTTTCCTATGCTAACCACCTCGTCGAACATTTCCATGGCCTTTGAGTACATGCTTCTTCTTTTGTAGCTGTCGCCCAGCCGGTAGAAAACAGCTGCCCGGTCCACCGGCTTCGAGGCCATTTCCAGGGCTTTGTTCATGTGCCTGTCCGCTTCTTCCGCTTTCCCCGTTATGGAGAAGAGGGTTCCCATGTTCAGGTGGACACAGAAAAGCTCCTCGGTATCGGTGTCCGCCGGAAGCCGTTCAAGGTATTCCCTGTACCAGTGAATGGACTGGGAATGCTGGCCCTCGCGAAAGGTTTGCCCGGCGGCCATTCGGGAGAAGGAAAGGGCCTTTTCGGTGTTCCTGCTGCAGCAGTAATGCCTGGCGGTTTCCGTAAGCAGTTCGCCAAAGAGCTCATCCCCCATGAGTTCCAGTGCGGCGGCGGTTCTTTCGTGAAGGATGCTCCTCAGGGAGGGAGAGATAAGGGAAACCAGATAGCTGCGCATTACACCGAACTTGAACTGATAGCCCTGGCCGTCGTCGAGGAGCAGCCCTGACCCAACGAAATCATCAAGGATCTCCGCAAGGGTGAGTTCCTCCATTCCCGTTAGATGGCTGAGAAGGCTCAGAGTAAGGAACCTTCCCGCGAGGGCCGAGCGCTTCAGAACCTTTAACTGTTCTTCCGATAACCCTTCCAGGATAGAATCGAGCACAGGGCGAACCTCCGGAGGGGTGGCGTCTTCCCGGGGCTCGCTCCATCTGGCCGCGCGACCATTCCCCACTCCCACTGCACCGGACTCTATGCACCAGTTGACCAGCATCTGAAGGAACCGTGTGTTACCGCCGCTCTGGCTGCTCATGTAGTCGATGACATCCACCGGGACCCCCGGAGATTTCAGTGCGAAGAAAAGCATGGTCCTCACGTCGGACCTGCTGAGGGGGTTCAGATGGATGGAAAGACGCCGGGAAGGGGGAAGAAGGGAAATGAATGGCCCAAGGACCTCGGCGGTTCGACTGATGGCTATGCAGAAAAACCGGGATCACTGGTTTCGGAGAGCACCTCGGCCATATAGCCAACGCCTTCGGGAGAAGCCCATTGAAGATTGTCCAGCACCATAACGAAGGGCTTTATAGTGGAAAGGGCCGTGAGAATTCTGCTGAGATCCTTCCTTGTTCGTATCCTGGTCTCATTCAGGTCTCCCGGGACTGAGCGTTTTTTAACGGGGAAACCGTATTGACCGAGATGATCCGCGGTGCCCGGTTCCACCTGTCCCGTCTGGCGGACCACTTTCTTGAGTTCGTTGTCATCGAGGTTATCCAGACAGAGCTTTATTTCATTTACGATCAGAAAGGTGATCTCCTCACTGACAGGATGAACATCGGTTTTCAGCAGAGGTGTCTGCTTGAACTGGCAGTAGTTGCTGAGTTCCTCCACCAGCCTGGTCTTGCCCATGCCCTGCTCGCCGGTGATGGAGCAGAACATGGAGCTGCCGCTCATGGAACGGTCAAGGGTTTCCCTGAGGAGCTGAAGCTCATCACGGCGGCCAACCATATGGGTGAAATCCGGTTCCGTATCCCTGGAAACCTTCAGGTCGTCGGCAAGAAGGAAACGGCCCCTTCCTGTTTCCTTGGCGCGGTAAAGGGCCTGGTCCGCCAGTGCTATTACATCCTTCAGCTCCCGGTGGGAGGGCTGACTTTCCGCCACTCCCATGGATGCGCTTACCCTCAGCTCCGGGAATCACGGTTGCCAAGTTCGTATAGAAGACGCTGGGCCAGGTCGAGGGCACTGTTGCCGTCGGTTTCCGGAAGAACCACCAGGAACTCGTCGCCGCCGAAGCGGAGGGCGTGGTCACTCTTCTTCAGATTGATCCTGATGGTCTGACCCACATGGGCCAGTATGTCATCCCCGGTGAGATGGCCGTATATGTCGTTCACCAGCTTGAAGTGATCCACATCGATGATAAGCAGGGTCCATGGATACTTTCTGGAAGCGAACTCCCCATCGAGCTGCCGCAGAAGAGACCTGTCGCAAAGGCCGGTGAGAGCGTCTTTTGATTCGGTATGGTCGGTGAGGGACTGCAATTCAGGTTTCCTCCTATGGTTACATTACACATAAGCATAAAGTTTACCAGAAGCGGAACCTATATTAACAATCCAGAATAACAACAAACAGCAGGAAAAACGAGCCACACCATGGGGGCGTGGCTCAAATCACCGGGTGGTCTTCCCCCATGGTCTTAACCGGGGAAACCGGCTGTCAGCGCTTCCTCCTTGCCCAGGAATCCCTGAGGGTGATGGTTCTGTTGAATACCATCTTTCCGGCGGTGGAGTCGGGGTCAACGGAAAAATACCCGTTCCGCTCGAACTGGCAGACATACCCCGGTTCCTTATCCTTCATGTGGTTCTCAACCATGCAGTTTTCCATTACTCTGAGTGAGTCGGGATTGAGTGAGTCGGTGAAGCTTCCTTCATCGGCTTTCTTCATTGGGTTTTCCTCGGCGAAGAGCCTGTCGTACAGCCGGACCTCCGCCGGGAAACAGTGGTCCGCGGAAACCCAGTGGAGGGTTCCCCTGACCCTTCTGCCGTCCGGGGCATTACCCCCGGCGGTCTCGCTGTCGTAGGTGCACCTGATGGCGGAGACATTCCCCTGCTCATCCTTTTCAAAGCCAGTGCATGTAACGAGATAGGCATATCTGAGCCTGACCTCCCTGCCCGGCGCCATACGGAAGAACTTCTTCGGAGGATCCTCCATGAAATCCTCCCCCTCGATATAGAGTTCCCTGGTGAAGGGAATGCTTCGGACACCTGCGGATTCGTCCTCGGGGTTTACCACATAGTCAAAGTGCTCGGTCCTGTCTTCCGGATAGTTTTCTATGATGAGCTTAACCGGGTTGAGAACGGACATTACCCGTGGTGCGGTACTGTTGAGCTGGTTCCTTATGCAGCTCTCCAGAAGGGCTATGTCCACCGTGCTGTTGCGTTTCGCAAGGCCGATGGTAAAACAGAAGGAGCGTATGGCCTCCGGTGGGACTCCCCTTCGCCTCAGTCCGCAGAGGGTGGGCATTCTGGGGTCATCCCATCCCTTTACGAAGCCCATTTCAACCAGATGTCTGAGATAGCGTTTGCTCACAACGGTATAGTTGAGGTTCAACCGGGCGAACTCTATCTGTCTGGACTTGAACATGTCCAGTTTTTCGAGATACCAGTTGTAGAGGGGGCGGTTATCCTCAAACTCGAGGGTGCAGAGACTGTGGGTGACCCCCTCGATGGAATCCTCGAGGCAGTGGGCGAAGTCATACATGGGATAGATGCACCATTTGTCGCCGGTTCTGTGGTGAGAATGGTGCAGTATCCTGTATATGGCCGGATCACGCATGTTCATGTTGGGGCTTGCCATATCGATCTTGGCCCTCAGGGTCCTGGAGCCGCCGGGAAACTCTCCGCTTTTCATTCTGCGGAAGAGATCGAGGTTCTCCCTGGCGGTCCTGTTCCTGTAGGGGCTGTTCCTGCCGGGTTCCTTAAGGGTGCCCCTGTACTTTCGAACTTCTTCGGCGGTGAGATCGCAGACATAGGCCAGACCCATTTCAATGAGTTTTTCAGCCAGTTCATACATCTCATCGAAATAATCCGAGGCGAACCGCAGACTGCTCCATTCGAAGCCAAGCCATTTGATGTCATTCCTGATAGCATCTACGAACTCGGTTTCTTCCTTCACGGGGTTGGTGTCATCGAAGCGGAGATTGCATCTGCCTGGTACTCCTCGGCAATTCCGAAGTTGGTGCAAATGGACTTCGCGTGGCCGATGTGGAGATAGCCATTGGGTTCCGGGGGGAACCTGGTCACGATCTCACTGTGTTTGCCGGTGGCGAGATCGTTTTCGATGATCTCCCTTATGAAATCCCTTGTGGCTTTTTCCATAGAATCCTGTTCCTCCTGAATCAATGTTGGTCAATAATAATGAATGTCAGCCCTGGTCATCCATCATCCGCTGCACCATGTGGAGGAAGGTGATCCATGCTCCGCGGAACATGTGAAGCGGTCTTGTGTCCGGGGTCCTCAGCTCAAGGGTAATCCCCTTGGTATTCAGCCTTACGTCGGTGAAGATAGTTGTGAAGTGAACCAGAAAATCCTGGAATCCGGGGTGGGGATCTATCTCGCCGAAGGGAACTCCACTGTGAAGGTCGATGGCGTTCAGGGCAAAGTGTATCAGTCTTTCCAGAAGGACCTCCGAGGATTCGATGTTGTCAGCCCGGGAGCATGTCAGGCCGCACCGGGAGGGGTCGGTCCTGTCCCAGATATCCCTGCGTTCAGGCCCCATGGAGAATCCCTCTTCCCTTGAAAGTGAGCACATGAACTCCCAGAGCTGCAAAAGCTCATCCAGGGAGTTCAGGGAGACATGCAGATGTATCGCAGCGGTGCCCTTCATCATATCCCAGCCCCGGTCGCTGGTTCTGCCCAGCAGTTCGTGGAGGCTTCTGTACCTGTCCGCCTCAAGGAGCATGGGGGCGGAATCCCGCCCGGGTATGTACTCCCGGGGTATGTAGTTTACGCCGGTGCGTTCCCTTATTTCTGCAATGGTAATTTCTATGGTCCTGAGCAGTGAGTCGAACAGAGCCATGTCATCACCGGCTATGGGGGGACTGCTGAACTCTATCTGGCCCCCCGGTTCGAAGGTTATGTACATTCCTGAGTCGTCAGCTATCCTGTCTTCCCGTTCCGTGAAGCCCAGGGAGGGGAGACAGCTCTTCACATTGCTGAAATCCTCGGGGGACAGGGGATCTTCGCCGATGAGCTCGTACTCGAAGCCGTAGGTTCGTGTCTTCCTTCCGGTGATCCTGTCCTTTACAAGGGCTATGAACTGGTTCCTGTATCTCAAATGACACCTTTCATGAATTCACCGTACCACAGGGTGAATACTACAATTGCGAAGACCCTGTCTCCTGCGGATACCATGGTTTCAGGGCCGACCCCCTCACCGGTTACCATTCCGGCATATTTTCTCACGAGATCGCCGTTCAGTATGCCCTGTGCATCGGCTTCATTCCCCATGAGGATGTCGGCGATGGGCTCAGGAAGCCCGGAGGGGGTGGTGAACCAGTCTGCTATTGGCATGGTGAAGGGTTTCTTTGCCCTGCCGGTTACCTCGGGAGGGAGGATGCCATGGGTCCTGAAGGACTCCCTGCAGATGTACTTTTCACGACCGGCTGCAAGATTTACCCTGAGATCCAGGGGAAGTGTGCCTGCGAATTCTGCCAGCCTGTAGTCCAGGAAGGGTGTTCTTGTCTCCAGGCTGTGCCTCATGCTCAGCTTGTCCAGCCTGAGGTTAACGTAGTTGGGAAGCCTGGTGAGGGTCTCTATAACCTGCATGGCGGAAATGGGCTCCTCCATCCGGGAAACCCCTTCGGGAATGTAGTCGGATATGGTGAAGCCAAGTGGAACATCGGCACCGAGAAGCTCTGCCAGTTCGTTTTTCGAGAAAAGCAGTTCTCCGGCAATATGTCTGGTTATGTGGTCTTCCGGGGTGCCCCCCACCCTGGTGAGCATTTCCGGGTAGAGTTCCGTAAGCCTTTTCCGTTCCACGGAGGAAGCACCGGGATAAGCCATGGCCGCCGCCTCCACAAGGAACTTTCTGTAGCCGGCGAAGATCTCGTCGGCGCCTTCGCCGGTGAGGACCACCTTGAGCCTGCTGGAGGCCAGGCGGCAGACCTGGTCGGTGGGAACCATGGTGCCCAGTGAAATGGGTTCTTCTATCGCCCTTATGATCTCCGGTAGCATCCCGAGGTGGTCAGGAGAGCATACACCCCTGATGTTCTCGGCACCTTCGAAACGGCGGGGCATCAGGGAAAGGAAACGGTCCACATCCGGGGTCTCATCATATTTCGGTTCACTGAAGCCTATGGTGAAGAGTTTTATATCAGGTTTACGAACCGCTGCAGCGCTGGCCACCGCAGAGGAATCTATACCCCCGGATATCAGGCTTCCCACCTCCACATCGCTTCGCAGCCTTATCCTCACCGAATCGGTGAACAGTCTGTTGAACTCCTCCCCGGCCTCTTCCGGGGTGATGTTCCTGTTCTCATGGAACTTCCACCGCCAGTAGGTTTCCAGGGAATAATCCCCGCTCAAGGTGTCCTGAATGAGAACCGATGCCGGGGGCAGTTTGCGTATCCCTTTGAAGATCGTTCTTTCGCCGGGCACATACCTGTATTTGAAGAATGCCGCAAGGAGATCCGGATCAAGCTCCCGGGGAACACCAGGGGCCTTCAAAAGGGGTTTGATCTCGCTGGAAAAAAACAAACCCGAGCCGTTTCTGACATAGTAGAGAGGCTTTATGCCGAACCTGTCCCGGAAGAGGACAAGCCTGTTCCGCTCAGGGTCGTGGACCACCCCGGCGAACATACCGTTGAGTTTTGCCGGGAAACCCGGTCCGTGGTGCCTGTAGGTGTTCAGGGCTACCTCCATGTCTCCGGAGGTGGCATAGTGCTCACGGGGTAGTTCATCCTTCAGCTCAATGTAGTTGTATATCTGTCCGTTGCAGGCGATGGCAGTACCATCGGCGCGGTTGATCACCGGCTGCATTCCGGTTTCCAGATCGAGGATGGAGAGCCTTACGAAGCCTATTCCGGTGTTGCCGCGTATCATTACGCAGCTGTCGTCGGGTCCCCGGTGCTTTTGAAGCCTGCAGGACTCCTCAAGGAATTCCCTGCCCCTGTCCCCGGAAAAACCCTCTGACCAGTATCCGGTGAAACCGCACATTAGCTTTACCTCCCGAAGGGGCAAAAATAAGCGATTTCAGAAATTTATCCTAATCAGGCAAAGTTCAGATCCGGGAAATAAGGGATTCCAGCAGTTCTATCTCGGTGATTTGTCTCATGGCTGCCCTCTGTCTGGATCACCTTCTGAAAACACGCCTGGAGCTGATACGGCTGCCATCGCTTACTATCAAAGCACTGCCCAGCTTACTCAGTATGTCCAGGGGAAGGGTAACCGGTGATCTTATCACCCTGGGCACCCCCTGCCTGACATCACAGATGAATGCGGGAAGGGAACATGAGACCGATGTCACGAGCTCATATCCCCTTTCGTTGAAAAGTGCTGAGTTGATGTATCGGTCTTTGCGGAAACCCTCGATAACCCTCACCGGTGATCCGGTTGCCCTGAGACCCGGACTGCCTGTATACCTTTCCGGATCGGTCAGGTGAAGTCCTTCAGCCTCCAGTGTACCCATTTTCCCGGGAACGGCCCTTACCGTTCCCCTCATGATCGATTCGATGATGTTTCCCAAAGCCATCTTCTGCACCTCCATGGGTATATTACACCCCTGTTGTTAATCTGGTGTTAAGGCCCCGGGGAGGGAAACGGTGAAGACGATAACCATAACAGGAGCCGGTCTTGCGGGATCAGAAGCGGCCCTTCAGCTGGCGGCCAGAGGCTATTCGGTAAGGCTTTATGAAATGCGACCAGGCGTCATGACACCGGCTCACAGCACCGGGATGCCGGCGGAGCTTGTGTGTTCCAACTCCTTCAGGTCCAACCTGCTCCACAACGCACCGGGGCTTCTGAAGGAGGAGCTCAGGAGGTGCGGTTCTTTCCTGATGAGGGCGGCGGAGGCATCCAGGGTTCCCGCCGGGGGAGCCCTGGCAGTTGACAGGGATGTTTTCAGCGACAGGGTAAGGAAGATGCTTTCCGACCAGGGAAGCATTGAGTTCATACAAGTGGAGGTCACATCCCTTCCCGCTCCGCCGGTCATCATCGCCCCGGGTCCACTGGCATCCCCGGCCCTTGCGGAAGAGATACTGAGGGCCACCGGCGGTGATTACCTTTACTTTTACGATGCCATTGCTCCGGTGATAAGCGGTGATTCAATAGACATGGGGAAGGCATTCTTTCAGAGCAGGTATTCAGAACCGGGAGATACCGATTACCTGAACTGCCCATTCAATGAAGAAGAGTACCGCAGTTTCGTACAGGAGCTGAAGGCCGGTGGCCGGGTTTCCTCCAGGGATTTCGAAAATGAGCTTCACTTCCAGGGCTGCATGCCGGTGGAGGCCATGGCCGACGGCGGGGATATGTCCCTTGCCTATGGTCCCATGAAACCGGTGGGACTGGTGGACCCCCGGACGGGTCATAGGCCCTTCGCGGTGGTTCAGCTTCGCAGGGAAAACCTGGGAGGGACCGCCTGGAATCTCGTTGGTTTCCAGACAAAACTCACCTATTCCGAACAGAAGAGGATCTTCCGCATGATACCCGGCCTTGAGGGAGCAGAGTTTCTCAGGCTGGGTTCAATGCACCGCAATACCTTTATCAACGGACCGGCACTGCTTGATCCGGGGCTTCAGCTCAAAGCCCGGCCGGGTACCTTCTTCGCCGGTCAGATCACAGGGGTGGAGGGGTACATAGAGTCGGTGGCCTCGGGGCTCCTTGCGGCCTTTTCCGTGGCAGGGGTGGATCCTTTGCCCCCTCCGGAAACGGCCCTCGGATCCCTTCTTCGCTTCTCCACCAGCCGGGAGGAAGTGAACTACCAGCCATCGAACATCAACTACGGACTCTTTCCTCCCATGGAAAACGGGTCAGGGGCGGGAAGAAGGCCAGAAGAGAGGCAATGGCGGCCAGGGCCCTTGATTTTCTGGAAGACTGGCTGAAGGGGGTTTCACCCCCGGTCCCGGAGACACAGGGCAGTCAGGGCTCCTGATACTATCACCAGGCAAGGGATGCCATTATGTATGTGTCGGGGTGGGTTCCGGAAGGGCATTCTCCCATCAGCACACCACCGGGATAAGCGGTGAAAAGCAGAGCCTTTTCCACCGCCCCGCAGGCTTCCTGCCTGCTCGTTCCGTATAGCCATACAAGGAATATCAGCCCCCGACCGAGGTACTGCATACGGTTTTCCATCACCAGGAAAAGCAGGGAGAACCCGAGAACGGTGAAGGGGGAGGCAAGCCAGAACTGCCATGGAGGTGATGGATCTACGATGATCGCCGCTGCGGAGGATAGAAGGGTCCCCGCCGCCCAGGGAAGAAGCAGTTCTGTCACTGAAACGGTTTTGCCTCCCGGGGTTCTGCACAGAAGGGCCATGAGCCCCCTGCGGCTCTGTGAACCGGGCCAGCCTGTCAGAAGGAAGACCACCGGCAGAAAAGCGGCAAGGGAGACGAAATGACGGGCAAACTCCCCGGGGGAGCCAAGGATAAGGACCGTTGCCACGGAAAGTCCCCCCACCCATTGCAGGTCCCGCCTTTTCACCGCACGTTTCGTCATGATACCCGCGGTGAGCATGAATGTCCGCAAGTTTAGAAACCTTCTTCCTCTTTGAAGAGCCCGCCGGTTTCAGGTTTCTCCTTTTCCTGCTCAAAGAGTTTCAGCAGGGCCGCCGGCGGCATTCTGGATATGTGAAGCTCGATCACCGCCCGGGAATTGGCCCTTGCAAGGTTCATCAGCTGTGTCACCGCATACGTGGTCTCGGAATGGGTGAAACGGTACTTGCCATCTTTATGGAGAAGGTTCTTGACGCCGTTGATGGTCTCTATCTGGGTCCGGGGCAGGGAAGGATAAAAGGCTACTGAGACCTCAGCACCACCCACCGCCCGGGATAAAAGCTCCGAATGCCTTACAACGCGAAGGATCCCGTTCTTGTTGCACAGAGCGATCCGCTCTACTCCGGAGGGTATTTCCCCCAGGGAAGAGGTCCTTATAAGAACCGCATTCCCCGCAGAGGCATAGGTTTTCAGTTTTGAATGGAGGGAGTCGTGAACCGGGCAGTCCACCACCAGAAGCTCTGGTGAGGTAGCCATGCAGACTGCCATTGCGGTTCTTTGTATCTCCGGCTGACTGAGCTCTTCAAGGGGTAGGTTGGAAACCGTTTCCAGGTCCAGCCAGGCGAGTATCTCTCCGGTGTTCTTTCCCGCGGAGCTTCTGTTCTTTCCCGACGCGGTTACGGCAAGGTTGACGCATCCCCTTGGGGTCATACCAGGTGGGGCCTCGATGCGATCGGTTATGTATCCCGTTGCCGCTCTGCCCTCCCGGGAAGTTGCCGGAGCCATTCCGCTTCCCGCCAGGACCTTCCCCTTCCTGGGAGACTCCAGTCCGGCGGCGTACCTGGCCAGCTTTCCCGCTGCTGAGGTCTCATCCCCGAGAAGGACCGTTATGGTCCCGCCCAGTACTGCAAGGTCCGATGACCCGGCGGTACCCTCTGCCGGGGAGACTCCAAGGAACTTCAGAAGGACCGCCGGCGGGTGTTCCATGGCTACTTCCGCTTTCTCATTTTCAGCTCAAGACTGCTGTCCGCAGCCTGGAGTGCTCTTACCACGCCCAATCCGCTTCTGCCTGAGGTCCTTGGAACCGCACCGGTCTCAACGCAGCGGAGGAATTCTTCCATTTCGGCATTCAGTGGTTCAAAGGACTCTATCTGTGGGCTGACTATGTCCCCGGTGCGGTAAGAGAGGTGGTATTCCCCGAAGCTTTCCGGCTCTAGGATATCCACGCCCTTGTCAAATATCTTGATCTTCTCATAGGGCTCGGTATCGTCGTAGATCAGCATTTTTCTGCTGCCCACGATAACGGTTTTACGAAGTTTGGAGGGGGCCAGCCAGGCAACCTGAACATTGGCCGTGGCGCCGCTTGGGAAACCCAGGTTGATGAAGGCCACATCGGGAATGCCATCAAGTACATAGGCATGGCCGAAGGCCTCCACGAAATCCGGTTCTTCCCCAAGCCAGTAGAAGAGCATGGAGAAGTCGTGGGGGCCAGGTCCCAGATCACTGAAACATCCTTCTGATGAAGCCCGAGGTTGACCCTGTTGCTGGTAATGAAGCGTATGTCTCCAAGCTCTTTGCTGTCCAGTATCTGTTTGATCTTGAGAACTGGAGGTGAATAGAGGAATGTGTGGCCCACCATGGAAACCAGTTTTTTCTCCTCGGCAAAGGCAACCATCTCCTCGGCCTTTGCTGTGGTTTCGGCGAAGGGCTTTTCCACGAAGACGTGTTTCCCCGCCTTCATTGCTTCCATGGCCAGGGGGTAATGGGTGGAAACGGTGGTTGCTATCACAACAGCATCAATTTCAGGATCATTGAAGATATCCGCGCAGTCAAGGGTTTTGTGGCAAGATGCAAACCGGGCACCGATCTTGTTAAGTCTTCCCGGGTCTTTGTCGCAGATCACAACCTTCTCGGTCCTTCTGTTAGCCGTGATGTTCCTGAGCAGATTGGGCCCCCAGTATCCGAGGCCTATTACACCAACGCCCGCCATTTCTTCCTCCGTTGCTTGAGTAATAGAAGTTTTGTCCGTGGCTGAAAGCTACAACATAAGCAAACTCCGGTAAAGAGAAGTCAATACCGCTGTCTTGCCGGACCCCATGTGCGTCATTTCGGCGCGGGTTTGAAGTTTACTTCCTGGCGGCAGCGGAATAGTGGCAAAATATCGCCACTAATATGCAGTATTCCCTGGCCAGGGTTTTGCTACTGTTTGCACCGAAGGGAGAAGAACATGACACTTGAGAAACTTACCATAAAGGCTAGAGAAGCCGTAACTGAGGCTGTTAACAGCGCCTCTTCCTCGGGAAACCCGGAGGTAACGCCCCTGCACATCGTATCCGCTCTTCTGCAGAACGAAGCTGGAACAATTCCAGGTGTTCTCAACCGGCTGGGTGTGGAGGCCGGTGCTCTGCAGAACGAGATAGGAAAGGCACTGGGAAGGCAGCCAAGATCCTCCGGGGGGTCACAACCCGCTCTTTCCAGAACTGCCCTCAGAGCCCTGAAGACCGCCGAAAAGGCATCGGCTGACATGAAGGACGACTTCGTAGCAAGCGAGCACATCTTCATGGGCATTCTGGACACCTCCTGTGAAGCCTCGGAGATATTGACGAAGGCTGGAATTGACAGGCAGAACTTTCTTCAGGCGCTTTCTGAAGTTCGGGGTTCCTCCCGTGTAACCAGCGAGAACGCCGAGGAGAGCTACGAGGCGCTGAAAAAGTACACGAAGGATCTCACCGCCCTTGCCGGACAGCAGAAGCTGGATCCTGTGATCGGCCGGGATTCCGAGATAATGAGGACAATGCAGATACTCTGCCGAAGGCGGAAGAACAACCCTGTGCTCATCGGCGAACCGGGAGTGGGTAAAACCGCCATAGCCGAAGGACTGGCCGGCAGGATCGCCGAGGGAGACGTTCCTGAGACCCTCAAGAACAAGAAACTTCTGGCCCTGGATATGGGCTCCCTGATAGCCGGAGCAAAGTTCAGGGGTGAGTTCGAGGAGAGGCTGAAGGCTGTCCTTGCTGAGATCTCAGCCAGTGAGGGTCGAATAATCCTCTTCATAGACGAGATGCACACCCTTGTGGGCGCCGGAGCCGCCCAGGGCGCCGTGGACGCCGCCAACATGCTCAAGCCGGCCCTTGCCAGGGGTGACCTTCACTGCGTCGGAGCCACCACCCTGGATGAGTACAGGAAGCACATAGAAAAGGACGCCGCCCTGGAAAGGAGGTTTCAGCCGGTGATGGTTGATCCCCCTTCGGTGGAGGACACGGTGAACATCCTCAGGGGTCTCCGGGAGAGATACGAGGTGCACCATGGAATACACATTCAGGATCCCGCCCTGGTTGCCGCCGCCTCCCTGAGCGACAGGTACATTTCCGACCGTTTCCTTCCGGACAAGGCCATTGACCTTGTGGACGAGGCCGCCAGCAGACTGCGTATCGAGATAGACAGCATGCCCGGGGAGGTGGACGCGGTAAAAAGACGTCTCACCAGACTGGAGATCGCCAGGGAAGGCCTGAAGCGCGAGCGGGACAAGGCCTCAAAGGCGAAACTGGGCGAAGTAAAGAAACAGATAGCGGATCTCCGGGAGGAGTACTCAGCCCTTGAAACCCGGTGGAAGAACGAGAGGGACGCCATCAACAGGACCAGGGAGCTCTCCCGGCGTATGGAGGAGCTGAAGCAACAGGAGAAGAAAGCCGAAAGGGAGGGAAACCTGTCAGAGGTGGCCAGGATACGCTATGGGGACCTCAGGACCGTTCAGGAGAGCCTTGAAGCAGCAAGGGAGGAACTGGCGGAGCTTCAGAAGAACGGAGCAATGCTCACCGAGGAGATCACCGCTGAGCAGATCGCCGAGGTCCTTTCCCGCTGGACAGGCATTCCCGTTTCCAGGATGCTGGAGGGGGAGCGGGAAAAGCTTCTGAAAATGGAGGACGGCCTCAGGAAAAGGGTCATTGGCCAGGATGAAGCCGTAGAGGCTGTATCCAGGGCCATAAGAAGGGCCAGGGCAGGGGTGCAGGACCCCGACCGTCCCCTGGGGAGTTTCATTTTCATGGGACCCACCGGTGTGGGCAAGACCGAACTGGCAAGGACACTGGCCGAGTTCCTTTTTGACACCTCCGAGGCAATGATCAGGGTGGACATGAGCGAATTCATGGAGAAGCACTCCGTTGCCCGGCTCATCGGAGCCCCCCCTGGATACGTTGGCTATGAAGAGGGGGGATACCTCACCGAGGCAATTCGGCGGAAGCCTTACTCGGTGATACTTTTGACGAGATCGAGAAGGCGCACCAGGATGTTTTCAACGTTTTCCTGCAGATCCTCGACGATGGCCGGCTCACCGATGGACAGGGGCGCACGGTGGATTTCAGGAATGCGGTGGTTATCATGACCTCCAACCTGGGAAGCGACTGGATCGGAACCGTGGGCAGGACGCTCCCCGCCGATGAGCGAAGGGCAAGGGCCCACGCCGAGCTGGAGGGCAGGTTCAGGCCGGAGTTCCTTAACAGGATAGACGAGGTGATCGTTTTCGGGTCACTGACCAGGGAACAGCTGAGGGAGATAGTGGGAATTCAGATTCACCGGCTCAACTCGGTACTGGCTCGGCAGGAGATAGAGCTTTCAGCCACGGAGTCCGCCCTCGATGCCCTGGCGGAGGAGGGTTACGACCCCGCCTACGGCGCGAGACCTCTGAAGAGGGTCATACAGAGGCAGGTTCAGAACAGGCTGGCGGAAGCGATACTCAAGGGAGAGATCATTCCGGGGCAGAGTGTGGAACTCGATGCCCGGGGGAACGAGTTCGTTTTCGTTCCCCGGTAATCCCAAGCTTGCAGGCACCTCCCCGGTGCCTGCATATTTGCCTTTCCACAGGAAGGGGCATTTTTGAGGGTTGCACTTGTAGTTCCCCCCTGGGGTCCCGATGACATACGGGCACGGGACACCAGGGGCATCAGCGGATGCTGGCCGACTCCCGGTCTTCAGTACATCGCCGCGGTGCTCAGGGACAGGGGCCACACCGTAAGGTCCTGGAGGGGTATTTCTATACAAATGAAAAGATGCGGCGCATGGTGGCCGATTTCCAGGCAGACGCCGTGGGGGTCTATGTTATAAGCCTTCTCTGGAAGCAGGCCTCCCGGTTCATCACCGATGTCAGGGCTGACAACCCGGGGATATTCACCTTCATAGGAGGTCACGGGGCCACCGCCATGCCCGAAAGGCTTCTTGCCGAGTGCCCGGCACTGGATGCCGTGGTTGTGGGTGAGGGGGAAGTTACCTCCGGCGAGATGATCGATGCCCTGGAAAGTGGGAGCTCCCTTTCGGAGATACCCGGTCTGCTCTTTCGGGATGAGGAGGGCAAACCTCGTTTCACCGGCCAGCGGGGGATAGTTCACGATATAGATCAGTTTCCCTTTCCCGCGGTGGAGCTCTGCGAGATGGAGAGGTACTGGCCCAGCTTCGAGCAGGTTTCAACGGTTCCCGCTATGCAGATGCTGGGGAGCAGGGGGTGTACCGGATCATGCATCTACTGCTACAAGATGTACGGTAAGAAAATGCGCCTCCGCGACCCCCGCAGGATGGTGGACGAGATAGAGAGTTATGTAAAGAACTACGGCGTCCGCGAGATCAAGTTCTGGGACGAGCACTTCACACACAGCCATGAACATGTTTACCAGTTCTGCCGGGAGATGATCAGAAGGAAAGTGAACGTAAGATGGTGGGTTTCCTGCAGGGCCGATTCCGTTGACAAGCCCCTTCTTAGGGCCATGAAGGCCGCCGGGTGCTGGTGCATCAACTTCGGGGTGGAAAGCGGTAACCAGAAGAATCTTGACGCCCTCCTTAAGTTCGAAACCCTCCACCGCATCAGAAAAGCGGTGAGGATGACACACAGCGTTGGCATTAAAACCCATACCACATACATCTTCGGCATCCCCGGGGAGACCTTCTCCGAGGGCCTGGAAACAATAGACTTCGCCAGGGAGCTGGGGAGTTTCACCGTGGAGTTCTTTCCAATAACCCCCTTCCCGGGAACACCCCTTTACAAGGGTGTGCTGAGGGGCAAGTTCGGAACCATGTCCGAGAACCTCGATGACCAGGGCATGCTCCTCGACAGACCCTGCTTCGTACCCTTCTCCATGACGGCAGACCAGGTTATGGAACTGAGGCGGCTTGCCTACCTGAAGTACTTCTTCAGGCCATCCTTCGTTCTCTACAGGGTGAAGAACCTCATGTCCCCCTTCCAGCTAAGGGCGATGTTCCACGGAGCCTGGAGCCTTGTCCAGATGCTTGGGGAACAGATCGCAGCGGCCATAAAGCCCCGGTCATGATCACCGTTGTCGTTCCCGTTCACAACAGTTCCAAGACCCTCCGTCGAGTAATCCCTCCGATACAGGAGGAGCTGCACCCGGAAGACCTCCTCCTGGCGGTGAACGACCGCTCAACCGACGATTCTTTGAAGATACTGGCGGACATGGGGGTAAGGACCATTGAAAGCAGGGGTATGCCCGGAGCCGCCGGGACCAGGAACACCGGCGGGGAAGAGGCCTCCACCGACTGGATACTCTTCATAGATTCCGATGCGGTGGTGCCCCGGGGCTGGCGGGATAAACTGGAAGCAAGGATCGGTGAAGCCCAGGCCGTGCAGGGCGTCTACAGCAGAAATGCCCCGGGGAGGAACCCGGCTACCTTCTACAAGAACTATTACTACTACCATACCTTTACCAGGCGCATCAGAAGCCCATTCATCAAGGGGTGCGGTACCTTTTTTTTCGCCATCGAGCGGGATGTGTTCAACGCCCTGGGCGGTTTCGACGAGAGGATAAGCGGTGCCACCATCGAAGACGCGGACCTTTCGGAAAGGCTCTGGGCCCTGGGGGGAAGGATAGTGATCGCTCCTGAGATCGAGGTCTTCCACCTCAGGGAGTACACCCTCCGGGAGTTCTTCAGGTACGAATGGGTAATGATGACGGCGAAGGCTCTCTACATAATGAGACGGGATCCTTCCAGGGGAGCGCCTTCCATAAGTGTCGCGGGATTCAGGGAAATGTTTGCCGTTCTCGCCGGCGCTGTGTTTTCCTGGGTTTTCATCATCGGACTGGTATTGGCCGCCGGTGGTGTCTCAGCCGGTCTTTCCGTGGCCCTTTCCGGGCTGGCGGTGACCCTTGCCGTTCAGGCCCCTTTCATTTACCACGCTGTGAAGGATGGCGGCTCAAGGGGTGTTCTGGCCTGCCTTCTGGTGATCCCCGACCTCCTTATGGTAACACCCGCATGCCTCAAAGCCCTTTTCATGTACCTTGTCGGCAGAAGATACTGATGAGGAAGCTTCTCTTCCCCCTGCTTTCGCTGCTGCTGCTGGCCGCCTTCGCGGTGTATGCCGGTTCCGCCTTCAGGCTGCAGGGGCCCGGGGACAAGGCGGTACAGCTTGTTCTTGTGGTTCCCGGTGTTTTGCTTTTCGCCCTTTCAGGTCTCGATCCATTCCGGGGTGTGATACGCTTCTTCAAATCTTTATCCACAGGCATCTTTCTTCTGATCCTTCTTTCCGGGGTATTCATCTTCACCGTCTGGATGGCCGTGGTCCCACTTCAGGGTATTCCAAAGGGTGGGGACGAGGCCGCCTACCTTTTTCAAAGCAGGATCTTCGCCCGGGGGGAGCTCACCGCCCCGGTTCCCGGGGTGGAGGATCCCAGGGACCTTTTCCCCTTCAGGCACTTCATCTTTCGAGGTGGAGAATGGTATGTGATGTACACCCCCTCCATGGAATTCTCATGGCTCCCTTTACCACCGCAGGAGCTTCCTGGCTCATGGGGCCGATACAGTCGGTCATTTCTCTGCTTGGGGCCTTTCTGCTTATGAGGAGGCTGGCCGGGGAGAACACCGCCCGGCTCGGTGGGGCGGTAATCGCCCTGTCACCCTATTTTCTGTTCATGAGTTCTTCCCACATGGCCCACAACACCAACCTGATGTTCGTAACATGGGCGCTTTACTATCTGGTCAGAGGGCTCCAGCGGGAAAGCATAGCCGCCCAGGCCGCATGCGGTTTCCTTCTTGGGCTGGCCCTGAACACCAAGCCCTATCCCATAATACCCTGGGCGATCACAATAACCCTCGTTCTTTCTGTGAAGCTCAAATGGAGAGCCCTTCCCGTTCTTCTCAGAATTGCCGCCGGCGCCCTTCTCCCTTTGGGTCTTTTTCTCCTTTCCAACAACCGTTTCAGCGGGGATCCCTTCTCACCGGCCTATAACCTCGCCAGGGGCGGAGAACTGATGGGATTCGGAGAGAACAAGGCCTGGTTCCCGGAGTACGGCGACCATGCCCATACCCCGGCCAGGGGGCTCATGAACCTGATGAAGCAGGCCGGCACGGGAAGTACCATACTCCTGGGATGGCCCTTTCTTTCCTTCATTCCGGCCCTGGCGGTACTGCTTTCCGGCAAGGTCGCCAGAAGGGCATGGCCCCTCTTTGCGGCCATACTCATGATAGCCCCCTTCATGTTCATCCACTACGCCGCGGCCATCGACTACGGACCAAGGCACTACTACACTGCCCTTCCCGCCTTCGCCCTCCTCACAGCGGCGGGAATGATGGTGCTCGCCGGCAGATGGGGGCAGAAGGCCGAAGCGGCCCTGGGGGGGCTTTTTCTTGTTTCCACCATTCTCATATACATTCCGGACGGTGTTCGGCTGCGAAGCGGTCCATGGCAGACCATTGATCCCGTTCCCGTGAAACTGGCGGAGGAAGCCGTGGAAAGGCCCGCTGTGGTTTTCATGGAAGCCAGTGAGCATGGCTATCCCAATATCATGAGCGGCCTTCTGGCAACCGATCCCTTCCTGGATGGAGACATAGTTTTCTGCGCCCACCAGACCGCAGGTGAGGATCTGGAGCACATTCGGGGTATCTTCAGAGGAAGGAACGCCTATCTCTTTTACATATCAGCCGGGGAACCCATCATCGAACCCTGGACGGAAACCCTGGCGGAAAGGCTTACCCCCGAGGTGGACCTGAGACCGGACTGGGTACCGGAAAACCTTTCGGAAGCCGGTTACTAAACGGGCTTCCAGCCGCATGCCAATAAAGCCCTGCCGCCGGCGAACCCGTGTTCCCTCATGTGGGTCAGGGCCTCGGTTCCCTCTTCCTTAAGCCCCGGGTCCGAAGTCCTGCCCATATATGCGTCGTATGCCTGCTCGATTCGCTTTAGAACCGCTTCGTCAAAGGGATCTCCAGTGATATCCTCCACCTCGGAGAAGCGGATATCCCTGGCTCCGGAGTTCTCCACGAGCTCCCTCAGCTCATAGGAGGTGAACACCCTGCGGTGAAGGATGCCCCTGGATGTATCAACCCTTCCCCACCAGTTGTGCATGAGGGTGTGGGTTATCTGGGCAGGGGTCTGCCCGCCTCCTGAGAACATCTCCCTCACGATGAGCATCCCCCCCGGGGCGAGAACTCGGAGCATCTCGGCCAGAACCGCCGCCGGGTCTTCCATGTGGTGGAGGGAGTTGGATATTGCCGCTGCGCTGAAGGTGCCCGTCCTGAAAGCAAGACAGCCGGCGTCCATGGCGGCGGGTATTACTCCCCGGGTGTTTATGGTCTGCAGGGGTTTAAGGGAAGAATCGGCGGCGACCACAACCCTGAGCCGCTTTGAATTGGACATCAGGGCCTCCGCGAAGCCCCCGGGACCAGATGCCACATCCAGGGCCAGCCCGGCGGGGACAGCCTGGAAGACCCTTTCGAAGGCTTCCATTCCTTCAGTCATAGTTCCACTCCCTTCGGGGTGTCGAGTGCAGGAATTATAATAGTGGGTCAAAGAGCTGCGGAAGCTTGTTTTTTGGTCTGTGAATGATTATCTGTTCACCTTCATACGAAAACAGGACAGCCAGGGATTGGTGGAATTTGCGTCATATATGCTTCATGCCTGCCTACAACGCTGAAAAACTCATGGAGGGTGTAATAAGGAAGATACCCCCGGAAGCATGGGAGAAGCTTGAGTTCCTGCTGGTGGTGAACGACGGCTCCACCGATGGTACAGGAGACCTGGCCAGGTCGCTGATGGAAAGCTACCCAAAGATCCGTCTGGTGGAGCACGGGAAGAACAGAGGCTACGGCGAAGCCCAGAAAACCGCCTTTGAATGGACCCTGGAAAAGGGTGCAGACTCGGCGGTGATGCTGCACTCCGACGGCCAGTACCCTCCCGATCTGCTCCTTCGGATGATAGCGCCCCTTGAAAAGGGAGCCGATGTAGTGGGTGGCAGCAGAACGAAACACGGGGACATGAGACACGGAGGCATGAGCCAGGCCAGGTACTGGGGTACGGTCATTCTCAACTGGGTGGAGAACACCGTGTTCGGAGCGGACCTCACCAGCTATCACAGCGGATACAAGGCCTACGGCAGAAAAGCCCTGGAAAGCATTCCCTACAGGAAGTATTCCAGCACATTCAACTTCGATTCCGAAATGCTTGTGGGTGCCATCAGGGCAGAACTGCAAATAGAGGAAGTGCCAATTCCCACCATCCACGGCGAGGGTTATTCCAGCCTGAAGCCATTCCCTACGGTCTCAGTGTTCTGCACACACTCTGGCGTTTCGTAACTAAAAAAATATAGTAACACTTTTTTACATATTGACAAATTTGATTTGCAATGTATTCTTTGGAAGAACCCATTGCAAAGGAGTTGATATGAAGATCGTTGTTCTTTCAGTTGCGGTGCTGCTTCTCTGGGGATGTGGCGGCGAAGGCCCGGGGGAGTCGGCTGAGCCTTATCCCCTCCTGATACACTGGTAATTACCGTTACGGATACGGTGGGGGTTCTCATGGGAGACACCCTCCTTGAGTTCGGCAACATAACCGACGCCGGGCTTACCCCCTGGAACGAGCTCTATATACTTGACGGTCTCAAGGGAAGGCTGGGGGTTTTCACCCCCTCCGGGGATTTCATAAGGTTCCATGGAAGACCGGGCTCAGGCCCCGGTGAGTATCAGTACCCCAAGAGCTTCGCCATTCTGGATAACGGGGGCCTTGCCATCTCCGACTGGGGGGCCATAGCAGTTACCTTCCTGAACTCGGAACTGGAGTACGATACCCTCATAACCGGCTATCCCGCCATACCCCCGGACAGGATCACACCCTTTCCCGGAGGCTTCTTCGTGGGAATGAGCCTCGAACACCGGATGGAGGATGGACAGCCCTGCGGCGAAACCTTCCTTGCCAGGTTCGGCAGATCCACTGAACCACTGCATGTTTACAGGAGTTATCCCATGAGGTTCACAGTGGATCCCGACGGCGACCTGAATGTGCACACGGTTGGCATCACATGGGATACCTCCCCTGATGGTACCGTTGCCATGGCACAGACCTGCGACAGCATCTGGGCATTCACCGCCTTCGATCCGTCAGGTGAAGAGCTTTTCACCGTGGAAAGGGATTGGGTCCGGGTTCCCAAGTCCGAAGAGGAACTGATGGAGGGCGCCTACCATGAATCCCTCTCCACCAGCACCGAGAGCGGCAACTCCATGAACAGGGACAGGCTTCACGAAAACCAGCCACTCTACAGGAACGCCATTGTCTCCGTGGATATCGATGACCGGGACAGGATATGGGTGGGACAGGGCTGGACCGACCATCCGGTGTTCGAGGTCTATGATCTTACCGGTGAGCTGCTCTTCGTGGCTTCAATACCCGGGCTTAAGGGAACCGGCTGCTTCGGCTACTGCTTTGATAACGGGTTCATAGCCTTCGACACTGAACCGGAGGACTATCCCAAGGTGTATCTGCTTGAGGTGCCCCTCTAATACTTTTTACCTGAAGCGAACTGCAGGGTGCCGTGAACAATGCCCCAGCCGAGAACCGCCAGATCGTAGAGGCACAGGAGGGTGAAGGGGAAGACCACCTTCAGTCCCATTTTGCGGGAGGAGCTGAGAAGGAACCTTCCCCTGAACAGAAGAGCCAGGAGGATCAGGGCGGCGGACAGAAGACAGGGTTCAGCCCTTTGGAAAACGGCCGCCGCCAGGATAAGGACCTGAGCCAGCAGTACCAGTACTATGGAAAGGACCATCCACCGGCTGTGGTGGGTGCCGGATTCCCTCACGTTTATGTAACGGGCAAGGAGCCTGTTCTTCACGCTGCGCCAGCCGCTCTTAGCCTGGGCCCTGGCCATTCGGAGCCTTCTTCTTGTGAACTGGGCAAGGGTGTATTCCGCCAGGTGTGTGACCTGAATGGACTTGTCCAGCATGATCACTCCCCCGGAGTCCGCGATGGCGTAACCCAGCTCCTCATCCTCCACGGTGGGTTCGGGGATCCGTATATTGAACCCTCCCATCTCCTGGAACCTATCCCGGCGAACCGCCGCGCACCAGGTTGCGAATGTGGCGGTGTTTCCCCCGGGCATTCTGTTCAGGCTGTAATAGTAGTAGAAGTTCTGGTATCCCGACACAGGGTCTGAAGCCGGACAGACCGGTGTGTAAAGGGTTTGAACCGCCCATACACCGGGGTCTGTGAAGTGGCCGGTAACTTTCTCCAGAAGGTCTTCCGGAACGGTAACGTCGGCGTCAAGGAACAAAATGACCCCCCGGAAGCTTCTTCAGCACCCATGTTACGGGCCGCGGCGGGCCCCTTCCGTCCGCCGGTATCGAGAACTTTCACCGGGTATGAGCGGGAGATCTTCACTGTGTCGTCATCGGAGCCGTCGTTGACCAGTATCGTTTCATAGGGGGACAAGCTTTGCCCCATCAGCGAATCAAGACATTTGTCGATGGTGGTTCCCGCGTTCCACGCGGGTATCACCACCGAAACGGAAGAATTCAACTCCACCTCCAGAATGGAACGGGCGACATTCGGCGAAAGGGTGAATATATTCAGCTCAATATGAAAGTCGTACTGCTTACAATGCCGGCGTGCTGGGAACAGGACCAGCACGATTTCATGAATCAGAGGATTCCCCTTCTCAGGTGGCTGAAGATCAAGCCCCTTGTAAATGTGGTCCCTTCTCCATCTCTACTCTACCTTGCTCCCTACCTCATAGAGGACGGACACGAGGTAAGTTATCTGGAGGGGCTCTTCCACACATTTGAAGGGGCGATGGATGAGCTTTCCCGGATGAACCCCGATGTAATAGGGGTCACGCTCACAAGCGTGGACTGGGAGAACTCAAGATGGATGATAAGCGAGATGAAAAAGCTCTTTCCCGATGCGGCGGTGGTGGCAGGTGGAATACACCCCACACTGTGGCAGGAGAAATGCTTCAAGCAGTGCGACGGCATCGACTACATAGCCAGGGGAGAGGGCGAGCACACCCTCCGGGAGCTTGTCAACTGCCTTCAGAGGGGAGTCCCCCCGGTGGATGTACCCGGGCTTGTGTTTTACCATGAGGGAGAACTGGTAAAAACCCCGGACCGTGAGATAGTGGAAGATATCGACTCACTTCCATTTCCAGCCCATCAGCTTGCTCCGCCAAAGGCGTACCTTCCCAGTCCAACCTTCTACAACAGACTTCCCCATGCCAACATAATAGGAGCCAGGGGCTGCCCATACGAATGCACCTTCTGTCATACCGACAGACACACAAGAATGCGCTCCGCGAAGAACATTGCCGATGAGATCCAGTGGCTGGTAAGGGAGCAGGGCGTGAAGGACATCGCATTCTGGGACGATACCTTTACCCTTTCCGAGGACAGGGCGCTGCAGTTCTGCGACGAGATCATCTCCAGAAAGCTTGACGTGGACTGGGCGGTGAACGCCAGGGTGGACAAAGTGTCGGAGAAACTTCTCAGAAGGATGAAAGAGGCCGGCTGCTGGCGGATCCTTTACGGCATCGAAAGCGGTGTTCAGAAAAACCTGGATGCCCTGAAGAAGGGCACCCGGCTGGACCAGATCCGATACGCGGTGGACCTCACCAGCAAACTGGGAATGGAAGCCTACGGCACCTTCATGTTCGGCATCCCCGGTGAGACCTTCGAAGAGGGGATGGAAACCATCGATTTCGCCTGCTCCATAGACCTCGACTACGCGGTTTTCGTTAACCTTACACCCCTCCCGGGAAGTGAGGTATATGAAAAACTTCTGTCTGGGAAGATACAACCGGCAAAGTTCACGAAGGACCGCTTCAATTTCAAGAATGTCTCCTTCGTTCCCGAGGGCATGACCGAAGACCAGATCCGTTTCCTCATACAGGAGGCCCACAGGAGATTCTATCTGAGGCCGAAGCTGGTCTGGAAGAAGATTCGAAGGATGAAGAGCCTTCTCGATCTCAGGAAATACATCAACGGTTTCCTTCTCCTTGCAACCGCAAGGTACATGAAGCGTCCCGTGGAACCACAGCTGCACTGACATGCGCATAGTATTCATCAGGCCTCCGGTGGTTCATCTGAGATCCGATTTCTACGGCAGCATACCAGGTATTCCCTCGGGCCTGGCCTACCTTGCATCCAGCGTCCGGGCAGCAGGTCATGATGTGGCTGTGGTCGACGGCTATGGAGAGGCTCCCCACCGGTTTTATACCTTCAGGAAAAGATACAGGGCCAGGGGCCTCACCCCCTCTGAGATAGCCGAAAGGGTTCCCTTCGATTCAGCCGCGGGTGTTTCCGTTCACTGCGCCACGGAACACTCCATGTGCCTGCGGATCGTCAGGGAGCTGAAGGAAAGAAGGCCTGAAAGACCGGTGATCGTAGGCGGATACCACAGCACATTCGTTCCCGGGGACTTCATCAGGGCCGGAGCCGATTTTGTGGTTCTCGGCGAGGGCGAGAAAAGGCTTCCGGCTCTCCTTGACAATCTCCAGGATGGTGGGGATCCTTCGAACATTGACGGGCTGGTCTCCGCTGATTTCAGTACCGAAAGGCGGGAGAAGTATACCGCAGACCTGAACTCCCAGCCCTTCGCCGCCGTTGAGCTTCTGCCCCTGGATAACTACTGGAGGCTGGGCTATGGCCACGGCCCCGTTATGCGCGGTGTGCGGTACATGAACATCCTCACATCCAGGGGTTGTCCCTACAAATGCTCCTTCTGCCAGGCACCTGAAATGTGCGGAGGAAAATGGCTGGCCAAATCCGCCGACAGGGTCCTTGAGGAGTTCAGGTTCTACATTGACGAATACGGTATAACCGATTTCCACATACAGGACGAGAACTTCGCCATAGACAGGAAGCGGGTGGAGGACATCTGCCTGGGGATAATCAGCGAAGGGATGAACATCACCTTCTGCTTCCCCTCCGGGCTGAAAATGGAAACCCTGGACAATGAACTGCTGGAACTCATGGCTAAGGCCGGGTGCAGGTATTTCTCCCTCTCTCCGGAGAGCGGTTCGAAGAGGGTTCTGGCCCTTATGAACAAAACCGCCGACATCGTCCGGGTCCCGGGTCTATAAGAAAGGCCTCCCGGCTGAAAATGGCCACATGCTGCTTCTTCGTTGCCGGTACACCGGGTGAAACCCCCGGTGACAGAAGGGAGACCAGGGCCTTCATCAGAAGCCTGGCAAGGGCCGGTGTCCAGGAGGTCATCATGCCCATAATGACACCCTTCCCTGCAACACCGTCCATGGACGAACCCTGTCTTCAGGGTTTTACGGAAATGGATGAGCTGTGCTTCTCACCGGTATGGAGGAAGGATTACGGGAAACTCAACAGATACAGGATAGGTACATATTTCCACTACTACATCGCCAGGATACTTTCCCATCCCCTGGGTTTCCTCGCCATGCTTCTGCGGATGCTCACCAGAAAGTGCAGAACGAAGGGTGAGATGACAGCCAGAAGGATGATCCGGGACCTCTACGACAAAGCGAGGTCCCTGGGCACCCCCGGGGTATCCCGGTGATCGGGCTCTGGCCGGAGCTGCTCGTACTTCTGCTCTTCCTTGCCTCGGATTTTTTTCTCACGGGAATGGCAGCTGCGGCAGGGGGGCTTGGCGCAGGACTGGTTTCCTTTCTCGTGCTTCTTGTCGCCGGCAGACGAAAGCCTTCCCTTCTTGTGGAAGGCCTGCTCTTCGGGGGAGTAACCGCGCTGGGAGTGGTGGTTGACTTCCCAGGGGGCAACCTCATACTCATGGAACTGGTAATAGGTGTGATCTTCCTGATCTCGGTTCCCCTGGGGTGGGACCTGCTGGAAAAAATGACAGGTAAATACGGCCGCGGGCTTCTGCTCCGGGGGTTCGGGGATTCTGGCCCTTGCCCTGGGCATGGTGTTCACCATCCATGGGGCTGTCTATGCTTTTCTGGCAATGAGCGGATCAGGCGGGGTTATCCCGGGAGCCGCTCTTTTCGCGGTTCTCTACCTGGCTGCCCTCCGCCTGTCTTCCCCCTTCATGAAAAGGGCCCGGGGCAAAACCTGTCCTGAGATAGTTGAAAAGGCCGAAGGGGAAGCAATTCTGAAGCGGGGTGATTCGGTGCTGGGTGAAGTGATCCTTCAGCCAGGGGCTTCGGGATTGGCCAGGGTTACATCCATCGATGCCAGGGTTCCCTGGGATGCCTTTCTTCCCGCCCTTGAAGAAGGGCTGAAAAGGAGGGGTTTTCCTTCGGTTCTGATAACCGACTGGGAGGGTGATCCGCTGGAGCTTGAGATGAACGGATTCCTTCAAACTCCGGGAGGATGGCGGAAGCGGTTGTGAATCCCTGCGTTTCATGAAAAGGCGACCATTTTTTCATTGCACTCAACCATTTAGGGAGTTCCCCACAATACGGATATTTCCGGTACAGAGGTTGACGCCTATCAAGCCTGATGCCATTGTAGAAACCCACAGCTTTAACTTCGATTCTTCACATATTAATGTTATGTTAATAATAAACCTAGCAAGGAGGTCCCACAATTGACCGATGGAAAGTACCCTCGTTCTGAGGTGAACCCGGACAAATGCAAGGGTTGCGGGCTCTGTATCGCCCGTTGTCCCAAGCAGGTCCTGGTGTTTTCACCGAAACTGAACTCAAAGGGCTATCACTACGCGGAATATGTTGGAGAGGGTTGTGTGGGTTGTGGAAACTGTTTCTACACCTGCCCGGAACCCGATGCAGTAGTTGTTTACCTCAGGGATTACAACCCCGAGACAGACGGGGAGGCGTAGAATGGCCAGAATGCTCATGAAAGGTAACTACGCGGCTGTATACGGAGCCGCCATGGCGGGCTGTACGGCCTATTACGGTTACCCCATAACTCCCGCCAGCGAAATAGCTGAGTCCGCAGCTGCTCTCTTCCCTAAACTGGGAAGAACCTTCCTGCAGGCGGAGAGCGAAGTTGCGGCCATTAACATGGTGTACGGTGCAGCGGGGAGCGGCCAGAGGGTCATGACCGGCAGTTCAGGCCCGGGCATCAGCCTGAAGATGGAGGGAATATCCTACTGTGCCGGTGCTGCCCTTCCCTGCGTTATCGTTGATATCATGCGGGGGGGTCCCGGCCTCGGTAACATCGGCCCTGAACAGGGAGACTACAATCAGGTTGTCAAGGGCGGAGGCCATGGCAACTACAGGAACATCGTTCTTGCCCCGGCCAGCTGTCAGGAAATGTGCGACTTCACCATGCTTGCCTTTGAGCTGGCTGACAGGTACAGAACACCGGTTTTCGTTCTTACCGACGGCGTCATCGGTCAGATGATGGAATCGGTAACAATTCCCGAACCGGTGAAGGAGCTTCCGGACAAAAGCGATTACGCCGTTTTCGGAACCCCTCTCCATAAGAACCTTGTCAACTCCATATACCTCGACCACGACGACCTTGAATGGTGGAACAAGGAACTCATGAAGAAGTACAGGGAAATTGAGAACAGTGAAGTAAGGCACGATGAGTACCGCATGGAAGACGCAGAGATAGCCGTAATCGGCTATGGCTCCGTCAGCAGAGTACTCAGAACCGCCGTGGACAACGCCAGGGCAAAGGGAATCAAGATGGGTCTTTTCAGACCGATAACACTTTTCCCATTCCCTAAGAATGAGATAAAGGCCCTTCCCGGCAGGGGCGTCAAACACATCCTCACCGTGGAACTCTCAACCGGCCAGATGGTCGACGACGTCAACCTTGCGCTGGAAGGGGAACTGAAGAGCGACCTCTACTTCCGCGTCGGCGGAAATGTACCTCCGCTGTGGAGATCATTGAAAAGGTCTCCGAGCTTTACGGGGAGGTAAAGTGATGAAGAAAACAGTACTCAGAAAGCCCGAAGGCTTCATCGATGTCTACAAGCACAAGCCCGGAGCCGAGAAAGACAGGACCCACTACTGCCCTGGCTGCGGCCATGGAATACTCCACAAGCTCATTGCCGAGGCCATGGAAGACCTGGAAATAGTGGACGAGACCATTCTGATCAGCCCGGTTGGCTGCAGCGTGTTCGCATACTATTACTTCGATACCGGGAACTTCCAGGTGCCCCACGGCCGGGCGCCGGCCACCGCCACCGCCGTAAGCCGGGCGAACCCCGGCAAAGTGGTCATCAGTTATCAGGGGGATGGCGACCTGGCAGCCATCGGCGGGAACAATATCCTTCAGGCTGCCAACAGGGGAGAGAACATAGTGGTGTTCTTCGTGAACAACGCCATATACGGAATGACCGGGGGACAGATGGCTCCCACCACCCTTGAAGGCCAGATAACCACCACCTCACCCTATGGAAGGAACCTCGACACCGACGGATACCCCATCAAAATGTGCGAGGTGCTCAGCGCCCTCACAGCACCCAACTATATCGAAAGGGTATCCCTTCACGATTCTCCCCACATCAGAAAAACCAGGGCTGCCGTGCGCAAAGCTCTCCAGAACGCAAAAGAAGGAAAGGGCTTCCAGTTCGTTGAGGTCCTCTCCACATGCCCAAGCGGCTGGAAGATGGACGCCCCCAAGGCCATGGACTGGGTCAGGGACAAGATGCTTCCGATGTATCCTCTGGGGGTATACAGAGATATGGGTGATCAGGCAAAGATCACCGAAAGACCTGTTCCCGAAATGGATCCTGAAGCGGTCTGGGAGAAGCTGGGTATCTCCGCGGAAAAGGATGTGGATTTCAGCAGGCCTGAAACCCCGGAAGAGTTCCGGAAAATGTCCATTCGTGTTGCCGGCTTCGGCGGTCAGGGCATCATGGTCACCGGTCAGGCCCTGGCAAGCGTTGCCCTGGAGTACGGCTACAACGTATCATGGCTTCCCAGTTACGGACCAGAGATGCGCGGAGGAACTGCGAACTGTTCGGTGAATATTCAGGACGGAACAATAGGAGCCGCCGAGGCGGTTCATCCCTCAATGGTCCTCGCCATGAACCGTCCCAGCATGGAGAAGTTCGAAGAGTTCATCCTTCCAGGGGGAACCCTGGTCTACAACACCACTCTGATCGATGTGGAGCCGGGACGGGAAGACATCAGGATTTTCCCGGTACCCATAACCGGGATCGCCGATGAACTTGGCAACACAAGGGTTCAGAGCATGGTTAGCGTAGGAGCCTATGCCGCAATTACCGGAACGTTCAAACCGGAAGACATCGTCGCCCTTCTGCCCAAGCTCTTCAAGGGCAAGGGTCAGGCCATAATCGACCTGAACGCAAGCGCGGTGAACGCCGGCTACGACTACGTGAAGAAGAACTTCCAGTAGAGCAGGAGCTACGGGTCCCCCTCGGCAAAGAGGGGGACCTTTGCCTCACCCCCCCCCCCGCACATTTGTTATTTCTCAGTGAAGCATTATTGTTATTCAAATCATTTCCTGGAGGTTATTTCATGAGGGTGCCGATGGTGTTTCTTTTTCTGTTTCTGCTTCTTCCGGGGCTGGCTTCGGGGTTCGGCTATTTCGATGCGATCAATAAGGGTACTCCTCTTCCCGGTTTGTCGCCTCTATCCATTGCCCTGGGCTCTTCACGGGCCATCGGGCCCAATGAACCCCTTTCCATTTTCACGAATCCTTCCCAGCTCAGCTCCCTTCCTCTTTCCCTGCAGTTATCAGCCTCCACCATCTCATGGAAGGAGCGGGTAATAGAATCCGATTATGATAACATACTTCGCACATATAACACCTTTGATAATCCCTCATTCGCCGCAACGGTCTCCCTGGGTGGTCTCAGTCTTGGGGTGGGTTTCGCCAAGGTCGCCGAGTTCGGTTATGAGGGAACCCATATCGTATACGATGAACCGGACGAACCGGAAGTGGCCGTGGCTGTCCTCTATTCCGAGGGGGCCCAGTACGAGGGGATGTTCGGTCTTGCGGCAGATCTTACCAGATCCCTCAGTTTCGGTTTCTCCGGGGGTGTCAGGACCGCCGGCGCCGACTACGAGTACTACTACAACAGCCACATCGAGCAGATTCCCGACTCCTCTTCACAGTGGTCCATGGAGAGCACGGAATTCGCTTGGCATGCCGGGTTGTCCCTTGGCGGAAATCTTTTCAAGGCCGGGCTTTCCTACGGTTCCGAAACGGATTACATGGAGGATGTGATCGCCTTCGGAGCCAGTGCCCTCGCGGAACACCTGAACAACATCACAGTGGGTTTCGAGGCAGAGCTGGCTTCACCCTTCGAAGGGAATCGTTTCCTGGGAAAACTCTCTGTGAAAATGCCCCTGAGACACAATCTGGATGCCCTTACCTCGGTAAGTTTCGATGATCAGAGGGTGGCCAACAGGGCCGGTCTGGGGTTCGGAATAGGTTTCGACTGGACGCTGAACGAACTCCAGATAAACGGAGGGCTGCTCTCCAGGTTCAGAGCCAGACGGGACACCGCCTTCCCCGAGGAAACATCCTACAGGATAGATGACGGGTTCGCGGTTTTCAGCCTCGGGGTCACATACAGGCCCTGATACTCCGCCGAAGGATTAATGGGTTTTTGTCCTGTGTCAAAAGGAGTATTATCTTCTGTTGAAACAACCCTGAGAACTGGAGGATAACATGAAAGCCACAGCGTTCCTGTTTTTTGCCTTGACACTGACCCTTCCGGCCACTGCCACCGGATACGGCTATCTCGATGCCATGGGGCTGGGAAGCCAGCTTTCTGGAACCGATGCCGTAACCCATGGTTTGGAGCCGGCTCCTCCGTGGGGGTCGGGGCATGGATCTTTTCGGTAATCCGGCAGAGCTTGCGGGTACAGGCTCCAGACTTATGCTTTCAGGCGGTGTGAATATCCTCAAGCAGACAGTCAACGATGGCCTGGGAAAGCATACCCTCACCTTCGCCGGACTTGGGCCGGCAAGTTTTCAGGCGGGTTTCTCCTCCGAAGCCGGCAACCTGGCCCTGGGAATAGCAAGGATTCGCGACTACACATACAAAGGTGAGTACTTCTTCATCGAATCCAGCCCCGAGCCCATGATAGCAGGTTACGAAAACCTTACGGTGAAAGGCGGGGTCTGGGAGGCGGCTATTGGCGGTGCCAGGCAGATAGCCGGCATTGTTAAGCTGGGCGCCAGTGCAGGGTACAGACTGGGGAGCGTGGATTACGAGTATTACTGGCACCACTTCAATGAAAACATAGAGGATTCCTCATCCTCGTGGAGCCGGGAAGAAGGGGAGTTCGCCTGGCGCGCCGGGGCATCCTTTGAACTGGGGCAGTCGGCCACCCTTGGTATCTCATACGCGTCCGAGTCTGAAAACTGCCCCTCCTTCATCTCCGCCGGTGTCCTTTTCGGAAACCTCGCCAGGTGGAATCCAGGTGTGGGGATCGAAGCCAGGATATTCGATACCGGAGAGAACAAGGCCTGGTCCGGTACGGTATTCGGCGGGATCTATCCCGAGAACAGTGTCTTTTTCAGGGGCGGTGTAATGCTTTCTTCCCGGGGAGGAACCGAAACGGATGCTGCACTGGGTCTTTTTCTTGGCACAACTGTGAATTTCCGCGGGATGGATCTCGATGCCGCCTTCAATTTCGGGAACGAGGGAAGGAAGAGCGATGTTTTCGGATTCCCGGAAGCCGATACCATCAACGACATAGTAACGGGTTTCTCAGTTGGCGCCTCCATTCCCCTCTGAAACCCCAGGTCAGTTGTGAAGGCCTTCCTCTGCCACAATGGGTTCCCAGGGTGAGTGTAAGCCAATGACCGATCAAAACACCTCCTGGACCTGGCTGGGCTTTTCCCCTGCCACCGGAAGACTGAAGGTGGAGGGGGATCCCCACTCTGTCCTGGGTCTGACCGCTGAAGATCTCATCCGTTCTGAAGACCCCCTTGGAATTCTGCCGGGTTCCGTGGCCGGTTCCCTGATGGAGGACAGGGGGATAGTAAGGGACTCTGACCTTTCCATTGTTATCCTGCCTGGGAATGCCCGGCAGTGCAATACAGTTACTGTCATCAGGGAAAGGACACCGGAGTACGATCTCGTTTCCGACATGGCCGCCGGTGTGGCTGCCTTTACCCCCGATGGGACCATTCTAGGGTGGAATAGAAGGATGTCGGTGCTTTTCGGTCCCAGGGAGAGCGATGTCAAAGGCAGGAAAGCCTCGGATATCCTTCCCTCCCCGGTGCTGTATAACTGGGCCAGCGTTCTCTCTTCAGCCCACATGGGACACGAGGTCAAGGTGGATTTCCGCCCCTCCGGGGACAGGAAGCTCGAGGGAGTCCTCAGCAGGGGTGGCCCGGGTGTCATAGGGCTCTTCCTCGATTCCACTGAGAACTACTCCACGGCGAAAAGGCTCAGAGCCCTGAACAGGCTCAATCAGGCGTACATCCAGTCCACTGAGACCGGTCTCATACTCCTTGACAGCCGGTTGAGGATCCTTCTTACCAACGCTGCCTTCAGCCGGATCAGCGGTGAACGGGGGTTGCTTACCGGTATGCAGCTCCAGGATGTGCTTCCGGAAGAGTCCTACAGATGGGTGCATGACGCTTCGGAAAAACTTCTGGGGGAAGACAGGTCCGAGTATTCCGCCACCATTCCCTTTCGGCGGGATGATCTTGGCAGTCTCGTTGTCAGACACACACTCAGGGCGGTGAGAAATGAAACGAACCAGGCGGTAAATTTCGTATGCCTTTTTCAGGATAAGACTCAGTTGACAAGGCTTAAGAACGATGTGGACAATCTCAGAAAGAGCCTCTCAGGCCTGGCTGCCCTTTCCCGGGGAATGGTTGAGATGGAAACCGGGAAGGCCGGCGATATCTGTGAGACCGTCATGGAGATAACCGGCTCCAGAGCAGTCAACCTTTACACATATGACCCCTCTGAAACCCTGAGGATTTCAGGAAGCTCAGGCAAATGGCCACAGGGTCTCAACAGGGAAGAGCCCGGGAAGCTGGGCTTTCCTGCATATGTATGGAGGGGTGAGAAGATCTGCGTTATCGAATCCCCTGAAACCGGTGAGTTAAGCCCCTTTTTTTCCAGGTGCGTCATTCTGCCCCTCGGCAGGGGAGTTTTGAACGCCGGCTATGTAGTTGTATGCGATCCTTCCGACTCCGGTGCGAGCCAGGCGGTACTCGATTCAGTGGCCTCCCTTGCCAGGCTGTATATCGGGGCAATGTCCGGTTTTCCCGGAAGAAAGACCAGAGACCGCACAACAGGCCGGGAAGACACAGCTCTGGATCCTTTGCTCACAAGCTTTCCCTTCCCGGCGGCGATGTTCCAGAAGAACGGGGTCCTTGAGGACTGGAACCCTGCCATGGAAAGCCTGACGGGTATTTCCGCGGAGGACTGCACGCAACAGGATCTTCTTAACATGATAGACCCCGACGGAAAGGGTTTCACCCTTGATTCCCTCGCTTCGGCTGATCCTCCCGATTTCGAGAAGGATGCCCTGGTCTGGAGGGCAAGGAAGAGGGATGGTTCCCTCACTGAGCCATACAAATGGAACGTGTCCATAATGGAGCATCCCCGGACCTTTCAGGGGGATTACGGCTTCCTGCTCACAGCAATTCCCTTTTCTGCGGTTCACGGCTTCAAAGGCGGCAAAGACCGAGCCTCGGATGAACTGATTAACATATTGAGGATGGTTGAGGAAACAGTTTCACTGAAGAAAGAGAAATACTCACTGGAGGCCCTTTCCAATCTGTGTCTCGCCTTCAGCCAGTCAGGTGGCATCAGGTTTTACAGGGAGGGAGAGCTCTATGCTTCCTTCCGGAAAGAAGGGGAAGAGAACGGCAAGGATGATTGGAATGCTGGCCCTTCCCTTCTTCTGAACGGTATTGAGTACGAGGTCAGGACCACCGGTGGTGTGGATATTCCCCTGCTCGAAACGGTGTGCGAGGTGGTCTCGTCCCTGAGGGGGGAACTCCGAAAACCCTGTCCTGAAACTAATAACTCTTCTGATTACATTAATAACAACGCAAAGAAGCTGGTGACTTTCCTTGAGAGGTACTGCACCGATTCCATAAAACAAAGTACGGCGGTTCTGCACCTGGTTGACAAGACCGATCCCTTTTCCGGGCTTGCCAGAACCATGCTTTTTTCAGGAGAGACCGCCGCCAGGGCAGCGGAGCTCCTGGGGCTGGCGCTGTCCGTCTCATCAAGCAGATTCAGAAGGGTTTCTTCCGAGAGGTTCCTGGCAGGGCTGCATGCCTCATTCACAGGATGGGGCTTCGACCGCCCTCCCTTTCCATAGCAGAGGGTCTTCCCGAGGTGGTCATAATACCCGATATTGCCCTTCAGTGCATATCTTCCCTGTGCAGGATGATGTTTCCAGATGAGCTTATATCCTTCTCCGCCACCCTGGAAGACCACCGTGGCAGTTCCGTTGTAAGGCTCACCGCCACAACCGGACTTGCCAGGGAAACGACCCCTTCCGATATCAGTGAAGGCATTGAGAACCTTGAAAAGGGAGTTTTCGACAGCCTTGCTGAAACCGCCCTCATATCCGGTATCCTGGCACAGGTGGGCTGCGCTGTGGAACACGGCGATAGTGACGAACTGACCATACTGTTCCAGACACACACAACGGATACGGCCTGAGCCCCTCGAAGAAGCGGCTGTTTTGTATATTTCCACTTAACAACAACCGGAAGGGCTTGCTCGTGGATTCCTACAATTTCAAGAAACTGGAGAAAAGGTGGTCTCCCTTCTGGGAGGAGATCGATCTTTACAAAACCGGCGACGATCCGGACAAAGAGAATTTCTATTGCCTTGATTACTTCCCCTACCCCTCCGGCGCCGGTCTTTCCGTGGGCCACTGCAGGAACTATGTGCCCACAGATGTCATATCAAGGAAAAAGAAGATGGACGGCCTCAATGTCCTTCATCCCATGGGATGGGACGCCTTCGGACAGCCCGCCGAGGAATACGCCATAAAGACCGGTATGCACCCCGCCGATGTAACGGTCAGGAACACCGAGAACTACAAAAGGCAGATGAAGCTCTTTGAAGCGGGTTATGACTGGAGCAGGGAGATCAATTCTTCAGACCCGGACTACTACAGGTGGACACAGTTCTTTTTCCTGCTGCTTTTTGACAGGGGCCTGGCCTACCAGTCCGATAACCATCAGATGTACTGTCCCCAGTGCAGGATTGTGCTCTCCAACGAGGAATCCGCCGGGGGCATCTGCTGGAGGTGCAGTGGCGAGGTGACCCGTAAAAGGCTTCCCCAGTGGTACTTCAAGATCACAGATTACGCCGACCGCCTCCTGGATGACCTGGACGACCTCGACTGGCCGGAATCGATAAAGGCCATGCAGAGGAACTGGATAGGGCGCTCCAGTGGGGCTGAGGTTGTCTTTGTGGTGGAAACCCCCGGTGGAAGCATCGATCTTCCGGTTTACACCACCAGGATAGACACCATCTTCGGGGCAACCTTCTGTGTCCTGGCTCCGGAGCACCCGGATCTGCTTTCCATCTGCACACCGGACCATGAGCAGCAGGTCAGGGAGTACATTACCGCCTCAGCGGCCAAGAGCGATCTTGAGCGAATGGTTGCCAGTGAGAAGGAGAAGAGCGGAGCCTTCACCGGAGCCTATGCTGTAAATCCCTTCAACGGTGAGAAGATACCCGTATGGACCGCCGACTACGTTCTAGGAGGATACGGCACCGCTGCGATAATGGCTGTTCCCGGGCATGACGAGAGAGATCACGCCTTCGCGAAGAAGCACGGCCTTCCCATCATCGAGGTCATCGCTCCAGGCGGAATCGCCAGGGGAGTGGAGGATGAAGCAGCTGTGGCCGACGGTCTGCTCTTGAACAGCGGTGAGTTCTCGGGGCTGTCATCGGAAGAGGCACGGCGGGTGATGGCGAAGCACGGGGAAAGGAAGGGCTATGGCAGGGCTGAAACAAGGTACCGTATAAGGGACTGGCTGGTCAGCCGCCAAAGGTACTGGGGAGCCCCAATACCCATTATCCACTGCGATACATGCGGCCCTGTACCGGACAGGGACCTTCCCGTTACCCTTCCCGATGTTGAAAGCTATGCCCCGGACGATTCCGGCCGTTCCCCCCTTGCATCCTGTGAAGAATGGGTAAACGTGAAGTGTCCCCGGTGCGGAGCACCGGCAAAGAGGGAGACCAGCACCATGGCGGGTTTCGCCTGCTCCAGCTGGTATTTCCTGCGTTTCCCTTCCCCCGGGTGCGATACCGCCCCCTTCGACAGGGCAGAGGTGGACAGGTGGCTTCCGGTGGATCTCTATGTGGGCGGCGCCGAGCACGCTGTAATGCATCTGATCTACGCACGGTTCTGGACAAAGGTAATGTTTGACGCTGGAATGGTGGGTTTCACGGAACCCTTCGCCTGTCTGAAGAACCAGGGCATGCTTCTCAGCTACGACCACCAGAAAATGTCCAAAAGCAAGAACAATGTCATAACTCCCGACGAAATGGTGGTAAAGTACGGCGCCGACGCCTGAGGCTCTACATTATCTTCATGGGTCCCTTTGAGGCCGAGCTGGAGTGGAGCGAAGAGGGCATTGCGGGAACCTATCGGTTCCTCAAGAGGGTATGGAACCTCTTCCTGGAAACAGCCACGGTCAACACCGGCTCCCCGGATCATGCATTCGGGAAGGAACTTCGCTTCGAGCTTGCGAGAATGGTGAAGAAGGTAACCGAGGATATCGACGGCTTTCAGTTCAACACCGCCGTCGCCGCAATGATGGAGTTTTTGAACTTCATTTCAGCGAACAGGGACAGGGCTTCCTCCGCCCCGGCGGAATGGAGAAAGGCCCAGAAGGATTTCCTTCTGGTCCTTGCCCCGGCTGCTCCCTTCATAACCGAAGACCTCTGGCACCGGCTGGGTTTCGGGGAAGAAGGGGAATCGATACACACCGAAACATGGCCCGGGTACCACCCTGAAGACCTAATATTGGACACCATCGAGATCGTGGTTCAGGTGAAGGGAAAGATCAGGGATCGCATCATGGTTCCCGCCGAGGCCACCAGGGAGCAGATGGAAAGAGCTGCCCTTGCCGGCGAGAAAATACAGGAATACCTGAAGGGCGCCCCTCCGAAAAGGATAATCGTGGTTCCCGGAAAACTCGTTAACATCATTAACTGAAAACGACAGGAGAAGGATAAGTGTCAAAGCAGTACAGCGCTCCCCCGGAGATGACCATAGACACCGAGAAGGTCTACCGTGTGGAAATGGAAACCGAAAGGGGAACCATCCACCTCGACCTGTTCCCGGAGCACGCACCGTTAACGGTAAACAACTTCCTTTTCCTGGTGGAAGACGGTTATTACGACGGAGTTTCCTTCCACAGGGTCATAGACAACTTCATGATACAGGGAGGTGATCCCACCGGCACCGGAATGGGCGGCCCCGGTTACAGGTTCGCCGACGAGTTCAGTGGTAACCCCCTTACCCATGAAACAGGAGTTATCTCCATGGCTAACGCCGGCCCGGGAACCAATGGAAGCCAGTTCTTCATCACCCACTGCCCCCAGCCCCACCTCAATGGCAAACACACTGTTTTCGGAAAGGTCGTGAAGGGGCAGGATGTTGTTGATTCCATCCGCCAGGGCGACATGATCTTCAAGGTTACCGCGGCAAAAAAATAGTATCAGGATCAAATCAGAAGAGGGGCGGACCTGTGGCGGGTCTGCCCCTTCTCTGTCCGGGGCATGCTTAATTCTTTACGCTACAAGCTGTTAAGCGATCTATTTGTCAAATTTACGGATGGCTTCACTGGAAAACTGATGGAAAATGTCGGTTACTGTTGTTAAGGAGGTAACCGTGCTGGCATTTACAAGAAGTGTTGGTCTCGTTGGTCTCGACGCCTTTCAGGTGAATGTCGAGGTCGATCTCACCAACGGGCTGCCCTCATTCACCATAGTCGGGCTGCCGGACAACGCCGTGAAGGAGTCCCGTGAGCGGGTGCAGTCCGCCATCGGGAACACCGGGTTCACCCTGCCCCCGAAGAAGCTCACTGTGAACCTGGCGCCTGCGGGGAAGAAGAAAGAGGGGGCCGCCTTCGATCTCCCCATTGCAGTGGGGCTCCTGGCGGCCTCGGGGTACATTCCCGGGAAAAGGGCAGGGAAGTACGCATACCTGGCCGAACTTGCCCTCGACGGCTCTCTAAGGCCTGTGAACGGGGTTCTACCCATGGCCGCCGGGCTCACCGGGGAAAATATCCAGGGCTTCATAGTTCCCCGGGCGAACTCCGCCGAGGCCGCCATCGCGTCCCCGGTGCCGGTGTTCCCCGCGGAGAACCTGGAACAGGTCTCCCTGTTCCTCCAGGGGGTAAGGAACCTCGAGGCCGCGGGGCAAACCGATACCTCCGAGGAAACGCCGCCCCCGGGCTCACCGGACCTCTCCGAGGTACGGGGGCAGCAGCTGGCGAAACGGGCCCTTGAAGTGGCCGCAGCCGGGGGGCACAATGTCCTCATGATAGGCCCCCCGGGTTCCGGTAAAACAATGCTGGCCGCCAGGCTGCCTGGAATACTGCCGCCCATGTCCCGGGAAGAGGCCATCGAAACCACCAAGGTGCACAGCGTGGCGGGAATGCTCCCCGAGGGGTGCGCACTGGTTCCCAGAAGGCCCTTCAGGGCCCCCCATCACACCGTTTCAACACCGGGTCTCGCCGGGGGGGGAACCAATCCCAGGCCCGGGGAGGTTAGCCTTGCCCACAACGGGGTGCTCTTCCTCGATGAACTGCCGGAGTTCCGCCGGGGCGCCCTCGAGGTAATGAGGCAGCCCATGGAGTCCGGCAGGGTTATCATTTCAAGGGCGTCCGCCAGCGTGGAACTCCCGGCCAGGTTCATGCTGGTTGCCGCCATGAACCCCTGTCCCTGCGGTTATCTCACCCATCCGGCAAAGTCCTGCAACTGCACCGCGTCACAGGTCCAGAGATACCTGGGAAAAATATCCGGCCCCCTGCTCGACCGCATCGATATTCACCTCGAGGTCCTCCCGGTGGCCCGGGGCGAACTGGGCAGCAACGAGGGCTCCGGTGAAACAAGTTCCATCATTAGAAGCAGAGTGGTGGAAGCCCGGGCGGTCCAGAGGGAAAGGTTCAGGAACACACCGGGGTCCACAGCAACGCAACCATGACCAGCACCCTCACAAGAACCCACTGCCGTCTCGACCCCGGCGGAAGGAAGCTCCTTGATACCGCCGCGGCCAGATTCGGGCTCTCCGCAAGGGGGTATTACAGGACCCTCCGGGTTGCCCGCACCGTGGCCGACCTCGACGGCTCATCCACCGTAGGGGAACCCCACATAGCCGAAGCCGTCCAGTACAGGGCCCTGGAGAGGGACTACTGGGTATAGGAAAAGGGGCGCCGAAGCGCCCCTTTCCTTCGAATCGGTTCGAATTACCTGATAACCGTTATCCGCTGGGTCATCACCGTTTCACCGGTATTGACCACAACGCTGTAGAAACCGCTGGGAACCGGAGCACCGCCGGAACCTGTAAGGTCCCAGTTCAGCGTGTGCTGTCCCGCGGGGAACTCACCGTTACCAAGGGTGGCCACCGAGCGGCCGGTGAGGTCGAACACCTGAACGGTCGCGGTGCCGGCGCCGGCCATGGAGAAGGGAACCGAGGCGCTGGAAACCGCCGGGTTCGGGTAGGGAGCGCCGATGGAGGTTACGAAGGAGGTTCCCCCTTCGCCCTCTTCAACGCCTGTTCCGCCCACATCGATGGAGCCAAGGTAGCTTATGTGGTTGTGGGCCCAGACGGTGATCAGCATTTCGCCGGTGGTGGCGGGGTTCACCGGTACCTCAACCTGGCCGGAACCGCCGGTGAGGGCCACCTCGTACACCTCGGCTGTGGCCCAGTCGTCGCCCTTGTAGAGGCAAACCCTGGCGCCGGACACCGGGGATCCTTCGGCGGTGACATTCACGGTGACGTTCGAGGAGCCTGTAATGGAGGCCGGGTGTGTTACCGTAAGGTCAACCGCCTCTTCGGTCCAGATGGGAAGCTCCGGTTCACCGAACAGATTGTAGTTCTTTACGCACCAGTCCATCACCTGATTGCTTCCGGGGTTCATCTGGTCGCGCCCTATGAAGTGCATGGCGCCCAGTGTGTTCTGGCCGTCGTTCCAGTGGACGTCGTAGAGGGCCTGACAGAGAACTTCGCTTGCTCCGTTGCCCGGGCTGGAGGGGCTGCCCCATCCGTACCTGGCATTGAAGCCGCCGAAGCCGCCGCCGTTGGGTGAGTTAAGCCAGGCGTCACCCATGCAGTCTGAACTGTGGTCAAGGGCACCGATGAGGCAGCTGATGGAATTCCAGATGGCGGGAAGGTTGCCGGAGGAAATGTTGGTGAGGGCCATGAAGTGGCCTGTGCCGTAGGAGCCCCCGGGGAGGGAGAAGCTGGTGGGGCTTCCGTGGCTGGCGTGGTAAACATGGTGGGGGCCGGAGTTTATCATGGCCTGTGTAATTGAAACGCTGTTGTTGCCGGCGGAGTGGTAGCACTTCTCCTCGGCCCAGCCGCCAGCTGGTACATCGGCGCTGATTATCTCGGCACCGGCGGAGCCCCAGCAGCCCGGCCAGAGCTGTTCGGTGGTGTAGCCCACACGCATCTCAAGGGGAGCCGTGTCGAAGCCGTCGGTGGAGTTAACCTGCTCGTAGGCCAGAACCTTATCTATGAAAAGTTCGGCCTCGGCGGCTGAGTTAACGCTGGCCCGGCCGGTGAAGAGGTCCGGATGGTAGTCGACATTGTCGCCGCCGGAGCCCCATTCCCCCCATACGCCGTTTCCGTTGGAGTCCCAGAGGTCCGCCCCGGGGCCGGTGTCGTTTATGTCCGACCAGTACAGGTCCACCGGGGGATACTCGGTGTATGAGGAATAGCTGATCTTCGCGTCACGGCCGGCGATGACATTATCGTCGCCCCAGATGAGCACATATTCCACGCCTTCATCCCTGCAGTCGGTGAGGAAGGCCCGGATCTCCTGCTGGAGATCAGCCCCGGAGTACTGTGTCTGAATCCAGGTTGTGGTGTAAACGCTTGTGGGTATGCCCTTGCGGGTTTTCCACTGGGCGAATTCCTGTGCATAGCTTTCATAGGTGGGTGTGGCGATAACGACATACTCGCCGTAGGTAAGGTCGCGGCTGGGAACGATGACCGCTCCGCTGGCCTGGACCATTTCAGGGTTGACCACAGTGTTCTCCACTATGGCCCTTGTCCTGGCTTCGCTCTGGGCTGAACGTGTCCTCACTGTGTAGTTATCGGAGTACTCGGTGGTTACCCGGAGCTGTATGTCAGTGGCAATCTCGATGAGACCCGTAGCGGGGTTCCACCTTACGGGGTAGACGCTCACATAGGCAACCGGGAAGCCCAGAAGCATTGAGGATCCCTCCAGCTTGCAGGGGTTGAAGGGTAGTTTTCCGTGGAGGAGTAGGCTTCCTGGTCCGGCCGGGGAATGGAAATGTTCACTTCGCCCATGAGGCTCAGTGGTACCGGCTCGGTTGCGGGAAGGACCGTGTGTCTTCCCCTGAGGGAGGTCCAGCTTGCTCCGGTGACCTCCACTGACAGCGCCCTGGTACCTGCGGGAAGGGCAACCGGTGTGCTTGCCACCGGAAGGGCGGGAAAGCCGATGCGCCCAAGGGACGGGGTTGCATGCATGGTTACCGATGTGTAGCCGGCCATGGAGCCCATGGTGACTTCTTCGGGATCGAACTGAACGTCTACGGTGAACTCCCCGGCAAAGGATGTTGCCAGAAGAATTACCGCAAGAACTGCGGTGAATTTCATTTGTCCTCCTCTTTATGGTTCAGGAAACATTATAGCATCATATATATATACAACAGGGATACCGAAAAAAAGTGCCCGGTTCAGGGGCTTATTCCCCGGTCAGGAAGTCTATAAGACTGGCGGAGGCGGCCCTTGCCGAAGCGGAGTCGGGGTTTTCCGCGATAAAACGCCAGACCGGTTCTTCTATTCCCCTTGCGAACATCTGGAACCCCGTGCTGTCCGCGGTGATGAACCAGTGGGTCTCGGTGAAGGTGAATCCGGTGGTCGCCGCTTCGGATGGAGGCATGCTGCCCAGTGAGACAGGCGGGCCGTATATGGAGTAGTACTCGTTCTCCCCGGGGGCAAGGAGGTTGTTGAAGTACCGTGCCAGTTCCCTGCCGCCGTTCAGCTGAAAAACGGCAACGGCCATTTTGGGGAGGGAGTTGTCCCCGGGGTTTTCCGAGAGGTTTTCCCAGTTTACTCCGGTGTCTTCCGTTGAGGTGTCGGGGTCGATCCCGGCCAGGGCATCCTGGGAGATCTGCGGCCCGTCGGAGACGATGTCCCCAACTATGATGGCCACGAAACCGGCCACCACGGTTATCATCAGGATGGTGGAAAGGTTGCTTTCCTCGTCGGAGCCTGAGCCGCCGCCTCCCTGGTCGAGGGGGGAAGCCACGGTGATACCCGTAACGAATACTAGAAGGATCAGTATCACCGCGGCGTTCTTCACTGGTCTATTCCTCTTCCTTCTGATAGTCGTCCATTACCTTCTGCTGTATGTCCCTGGGGGCAGCCTCGTAATGGGAGAAGGACTGATTGAAGCTTCCCCTGGCCTGTGTCAGTGACCGGAGGGTGCTGGTGTACTGATAGAGCTCCGCCTCGGGAACGATTGCCTTTATGACCTGGAAACCCCCCTGGGCCTCCATGCCCTGTATCTTGCCCCGGCGTGTGTTCACATCCCCCATCACATCACCCATGAACTCGTCGGGAACAGTTATCTCAAGGGCCATCATGGGTTCCAGAAGAACGGGACCCGCCTGCATCATAAGGTCCTGGAAGCATTTGCTTGCAGCAAGTTTGAAGGCCATGTCCGATGAATCCACCGAGTGGGACGAACCGTCGGTTACAACGGCTTTCACATCGATGACCTCACTTCCGGATATGGGGCCACGGTGCATTGCCTCCACCACGCCCTTCTCCACAGCGGGTATGTACTTGGTGGGAACATTGCCCCCGGTGACCTCGCTGTCGAAGACGAAGCCCTCGCCCCTGGGCATGGGCTCTATGCGCATGAGCACATGGCCGTACTGCCCCCGGCCTCCGGACTGCTTCTTGTGCTTGTAGGCACCTGCGGCGGTCTTGGTGATGGTTTCCTGGTATGCGATCCTGGGCTTGAAAAGCTCGGCCTCCACGCCGTTCATGTCCTTCAGCCTGGCCAGCATGGTCTGGAGGTGGAGTTCCCCCATTCCGCTAACGGTGGTCTGGCCGATGCTGGCCTCGTTCCTGGTGATGAAGGTGGGGTCCATGGCGCCGAGCTTGTGAAGGCCGGCACCCATCTTGTCTTCGTCGCCCCGCTTCTTCGGTTCGATGGCCGCCCTGTATACCGGGTTGGGGAACTGAACCGGGGCCAGACTGACCTGGTTGTTCTTGTCGCAGAGGACATCGTTGGTGATGGTGCCCTTCAGCTTGGCCACCGCCATGATGTCCCCGGTGACCATGCTCTCGGCGTCGGACCTGGTGGAACCGTTCATGTAGTAATAGTTCCCCAGCCTTTCAGACTGGCTTCGGCTGGTGTTTATCACCTCGTGGGAACCGGATGCTCCGCCCCTGAGGACCTTTATGTAGACCATGTCGCCCACGTGCCTGTCCAGTTTGGTGCTGAAGGCCCTGGCTACGAAGCCTCCCTTTGGATCCGGTTCAAGGGGGGAGCCGTCCTCCAGATTCGCCCTGGGAATGTCCAGGGGGGACGGGCCGTAGTCAACTATGGAGTCGAGAACGAAATTCTGACCTACCGGAGGAATGGAGGTTCCGCAGAACAGGGGAAAAAGCCCCCGGTTCTTCACGGAGGTCCTTATGCCCTTTGCCAGCTCCTGGTCGGTGAGGGTTTCGTTGGCGAAGAATGCCTCCATCAGGGTTTCATCCGCCTCGGCGGCCTCCTCCACAAGCTGGGATCTGTACTCCTCACAGAGTTCCCGGGCGCTGTCGGGGAGGGGGACATCCTTCCCTGAGGCGTCAACGGCCTTGCCGGTGAGGGCGTTCGCCACACAGATGAACTTGTCGCCTTCCATTACCGGAAAGGTGACCGGGACAACGTGCTTGTGGAACATCTCCCTGGCTTCCTCGAGAACCCTGTTGAAGCCGGCGTTCTCCCTGTCCACCCTGTTCACATAGATGAAGGCGGGAACCCCCGCCTCTTCGGCGAAGTTCCATGTCTTGAAGCTTCCCACCTCGACGCCGTCGGTTCCGTCGATGAGGAGGATGGCCAGCTCGGCGGCGGAAATCGCGCCTATGGTTTCGCCGTAGAAATCAGCCAGCCCCGGTGTGTCGATGATATTGACCTTGTGGCCCTTCCACTGGCAGTTCCCAATTGTGGAGCCGAAGCTGTGCTTCTTTTCCCTGCTCTCTGTGGTGTAGTCGAAAACGCTGGTGCCGTCGTCGACGGAGCCGAGCCTTTCACAACCGCCTGCCTTGAAAAGCATAGCGTCGCAGAAGCTGGTTTTGCCCACAGAACCGTGGCCCAGGACGACCACATTTCTCAATTTGTCGGAAGTATAGTTTTTCATCATCTGTCTCCGGGGGTTATCATGGTTGCCATTTATTAAATTGCAAATCAGGGCTTCGCCGCAGAAACTCAATATTACCGTAGAAGGTATGGGCCTGTCAACGGTTGAAACTGGTCTGGTCAACGGTGTGTATATTGTATTATCAAATCTGGTTGAAAAGTGTATCGTGCAACCCATATCCGCATAGGGGATGAACCTTGGAGATATTGAAGCTGTTTTCCCTTGTGGGAGCCCTTGCCGCGGCCTTTATAATTCTGAGGAAGCTCATAGCCGAGTTCTCGGGACCATCAAGGCGCGAGGAGTACAGAAGGCTCGAGGAGGAGTTCCGCCGTGCCGACAGGAAGATAACCGGAAGGAATACCCCCAGGTGTCCTCTGTGCGGCGGAGACACAGAAAGGCATCAGTACCCCCACATAAGGGTCTGGAGATGCGTCAGGTTTCCCGAATGCCGGGGTTTTGTAAAATCAAAGAAGGGTGGTGCCCCCTTCGCCAGAAAGTGGCGTGGCAGGTAGGGCATTTTCACCATGGCATCATAGAAACAAGGAGACAGGAATTGGAACACGGAGCCAGAATAAGCCGCCACCCCGTTCTGCCGCCCCTTCCGGGCAGATGGGTGAAATTCACCTTCAACGGCGAAGAGGTGATGGGCAGGGAGGGTGAAATGGTATCCTCCGCGGTTTTCGCCGCCGGGGAGCGGGTATTCGGACACCACCACAAGGACAACGGGCCCCAGGGACTTTTCTGTGCCAATGGCCAGTGCTCCCAGTGCACACTGATAATAGATGGACTTCCCCTGAAAAGCTGCATCGTTCCCCTGAAGGACGGCATGAAAGTGGAAACCCTGGAGGGGCTTCCTGAGCTCAGGGACCTTCCCCCCCCGGTGGTATCCCCGCCGGAACAGCTTTCCGCCGATGTTCTGATAATCGGCGCGGGGCCCTCGGGAATGGCGGCGGCGAAGGAACTTGGTCTCGCAGGCTTCGATGTGATAATTGCCGATGACAAAGACCGCATGGGCGGAAAGCTGGTTCTTCAGACCCACAAGTTCTTCGGTTCCGTGGCGGACTGCAGCGCCGGCACCAGGGGCATTACCATAGCCGAGAACCTCGAGGGGGAGCTCCGTGGCCTCTCCAACGTCCGTATCTGGCTTGAATCAGTGGTCCTGGCGGTGTTCAGCGATGGAACCGTGGGGGTGAGGAGCCCCGAGGGCTACAGGATAGTGAAACCCCGGAGGCTGCTGGTTGCCGCCGGTGCCCGGGAGAAATCCCTTCCCTTTCCCGGATGCACCCTTCCCGGCGTTTACGGTGCCGGTGCCTTTCAGACACTGGTCAACCGTGACCTCATCAGATGCTCCAGCAGGATCTTCGTTCTCGGCGGGGGGAATGTGGGGCTGATCGGTGCCTACCACGCCATCCAGGCTGGAATGACCGTTGTGGGCCTTGCCGAGGCAATGGAGCGGTGCGGGGGCTACAAGGTCCACCGCGACAAGATCGCCAGGCTTGGCGTTCCTGTCCACACCGGTCACACGGTCCTGGCCGCCCACGGGAAAGAAAGGCTGGAAAGCGTCACCATAGCCGAGATCGACCCCCGTTTCAACCCTGTCCCTGGAACGGAAAGGAATTTCCGTGTGGATACCCTTCTGGTTGCCGTGGGCCTCAGTTCCGTGAACGAGTTCCACCAGAAGGCACTGGAGTTCGGTATTCCATCCATGGTCACCGGGGACTCCGAGGAAATAGCCGAGGCCAGCGCCGCCATGTTCAGCGGCAGGATCTGCGGCAGGAAGATAGCCTGCTCCCTCCAGGGCAGGGATATGGATGTGCCCGTGGACTGGTCTGAAAAGGCGGAGATCCTTAAAAGCCCAGGAGGAGCAGTTTACGAGTACCCGGGGATCTCCATCTCCGAAGGGGTTTATCCCGTTATTCACTGCCTGCAGGAGATCCCCTGCAACCCCTGCATGACCGTCTGTCCCAAGGGGCTCATAACCACCTCCGGCCATCCTGTAATGGGCCTTCCGGAATACTCCCGGGGCTGCATCGGCTGCAGGAAGTGCGTGGCTATCTGCCCCGGCCTGGCTGTCACCCTGGTGGACCGCAGGAAGGATGCGGACCACCCCACCGTAACCATTCCATGGGAACTGGGGGAGTGGACCGCCGAGGCGGGAACCGATGTAACAGTCACCGGCTGGGAGGGACTGGTGCTGGGAACCGGCACCGTAACCGGTCTGAGCAGAGCCCCGGGATATCCGGGAACGCTGCTCATGGACATAAGGGTACCCGGGGACATCGCCAACCTGGTGGCCGGGGTACGTGTACAGGACCCGCTGGATACAACTGCTGAACCGGCGGTTCCGGACATCCCCATGGGAGATGACGCCGTGGTGTGCAGGTGCGAAAGGGTCACCGCCGGTGAGATAAGGACCCTCCTGAGGCAGGGAGTGAGGGACATGAACGAACTCAAGGCCAGAACCAGGGCGGGTTTCGGCTCATGCGGAGGAAAAACATGCAAAACCCTCATTCCCATGATAATCAGGTCCGAGGGCATAGATCCCGGTGAGATCACCGACTTCACCGAAAGGCCCCTCTTCGCGGAAACGGCGCTGGGCGTATTCTGCGCCGGGGAGGAAGAATGATTTACGACGCCATAATCATAGGGGCGGGTTCCGTTGGAACCCCCACCGCCATGTCCCTGGCCAGCCGGGGTATCAGAACCCTGGTGATAGACTCCGAGAGCTCCTCGGGACAGGGCAACAACAAGTGCGCCATAGGCGGTGTAAGGGCAACCCACGGAGAACCCGCCAAGGTGGCCCTCAGCCTCCAGTCCATAGAAACCTTCTCCACATGGCGGGAGAAACACGGAGAGGACATCGGCTGGCATCCCGGGGGTTACACCTTCGTTGCGTATACCGAACCCATAGCCGACTCACTGAGAAGCATGATCCCCTCCCAGCAGCGGGCCGGGCTGAACATCCGGTGGTGTTCCCCGGGGGAGATCATGGAGATAGTTCCCGGGATCAACCCCCGGGGTCTCCTGGGCGGCACCCATTCACCGGAGGACGGCAGCGCCAGCCCAATGGAGAGCTCCTACGCCTTCCACCGCCAGGCGGTGAAGAACGGCGCCGATTTCAGGTTCAGGGAAACGGTGAGGTCCATCAACAGGGCCGACGGCTTCACCGTGGAGACCGACCGGGGAAGGTACAGGGCCCCGGTGGTGATCAACTGCGCCGGCTCCCATGCAGCTGAAGTGGGGGCCATGGTCGGTGTGGAACTGCCGGTTCACCCGGACATGCACGAAGCGGGAATAACCGAACCGGTAAAGAGATTCTTCCATCCCATGGTGGTGGACATCGAGAAGGCCCCGGGAAGCGCCAACTACTACTTCTACCAGTATGCCACAGGCCAGGTGGTGTTCTGTATAACACCGGATCCCCCCAGGCTGGGCACGGGAACCGCTGAAACCTCGGAGTTCCTTCCCATGGTGTCCGCCAGGATGGTAAGGCTCTATCCCAGGCTGGCTAACCTGAAGGTCAGGCGTACATGGAAGGGCTGTTACCCCCAGACCCCCGACGGCTCACCGATACTGGGGAGGACCGGCGTGGAAGGCTTCCTTGTAGCCGTGGGAATGTGCGGCCAGGGTTTCATGCTGGGCCCGGCGCCGGGGAAGTGCTTGCCAGGCTCGTTACCGGCGGGTCCACCCGGGAGGATGAAATGGTCCTGGAGGCCATGTCCCTTCACAGGGACTTCAGCGGCGTGGAAGCACTGAAATAGGGAGTATCCATAAGTTGTTTACATCTGAAAGCTTCCCCCAGTTGCTTTGTGATCCATACCATGAATGAAAGGATGCGTAATGAAGACATTCCTTTTGCTATTGATCGCCCTTCCCGCCATGGGGTTTCCCTTCATGGTGGGGGCAAGGGTTTCCACACCCCAGATCGCATCCCTTTCCCTTGCTTATCGCCCCACGGATATGCTGTTCCTTCAGGTGGAACCGGGTATCGGCGGGGGCAAGGCGGCGCTGGGAGTAGGCGGCAGCTTCGGCTACAGGTTTGGTATTGGTCTGAAGTCATCACTTCTGTACACCTGGGGGACCACGCTGGGGAATGTTGAAACGGGGCAGGTCTACGCCGGAGGCGAGGGGGTCCTCATGGTATCCGGCTTTAACATTACCTTCGGCCTTTACAGCCATATTGACGGGGATCGACCCCAGAAGGATATGCTGGTTTCAGTGGGGGCGGGCATAGGCTTCTAGGACTGGCGGAGTAATCGCACCCCGGTACCATATGGCCAGCTCAGCCGGGAAAGCACTGAAGTAAACCGCTTGCCTGATATATATATACTCCATATCTTACCCTTGTTCTTATTACCGACAAGGAGGATATGGTGTGAAAATTATTGCCGCAGCTGTATTTGTTTTAGTGGCCGTGTCCCATGGAGCGGAGTTTTCCGTCACGGTTCCCTTTTCAGCCGATGAACTGACCATAGAGAGGGAAGGCCTCTTCACTTCGGTTCACATGCCCGGTGCTCCCTCGGTTTTAACACCGGGGTCCCCGGCCCTTCCAGTTATGCCCGTCAGGGTTGCGGTGCCCACGGGGAACAGGGTCACTGAACTTCGAATTACCTCAGAGACCTGGGAGAGGCTGCCTGGAAGGTACGAGATCCAGCCCGCCAGCGGGTGCGTTCCCATCTCTGCCGGCATCGAGCACACCCAGTCTCTTCCCGACCCGGACATCTATTCCAGGGACACATGGTTTCCCCGGCAGACCGCCGTGCTGTCCAGCTCCAGCGTCTACTGGGGGATCCCAACTGCGTATGTCACCGTCAATCCTGTGCGGTGGAACCCTGTGAACGGCACCATGGAGGTCCTTGCGGAACTGGAACTCAGTTTCGTCTGTGAGGAAGACCCGGGTGTGGGGCTGGTCCGCAGGAGGACCGCCGCCAGCGAAGCCCTTGCCATGGACATAACCAGAAGGCTTGTTGTGAACCCCGAGGATGTGAGCGGTTCAGGAGCGGTCCTGGTGGAGCCGAAGGAGCTGGCCTGGGGCCAGTATGTGATAATAACCCACCCGGACTACCAGGATCAGGCCCAGGAGCTTGCGGACTGGAAGACCGCCAAGGGAATACCCGCATCGGTCTACACCACCGACTGGATCCAGTCCCAGTACTCCACAGCGGACCTCCAGCAGGACATGAGGGCCTTCCTCACCCACTGCCGCGACCAGGGAACCGACTATGTGCTGATATTCGGCGACGACGACAAGGTGGAGTGCCGTGACGCCCTTCTGGTGGGCAGCTCCAGCTACACCGAAGAGGCCCCCTCGGACCTCTACTTCGCAGATATAAATGACACAGCACCGGGGGCGGACCTCTGGAACTCCAACGGGAACAATGTATGGGGCGAGGTTCCCTACCCCTATCAGTATCCCCAGCCCGCGGGATACGACCAGGTGGATTACCACCCTGATCTCTGGGTGGGCAGGGCCAGCGTAAACAGTGTTTCCGAGGCTGAGATCTTCCTTGAGAAGGTGTTCATATACGAGGGCATCCAGTCGGTGGACTACTTCGAGACAGCCCCGAGGGAGCTTCGCATTGGGTATTCCACTGGAGTCCTGTTCTCCCAGTACAACATCTGGGGATACTCTGATGCGGAATCCATTGGAACCTTCATCCCTTCAATTGAGTGGGAAGAAGAAAAGTGTTACGAGTTCACCGGCAACAACAGTTCCATAATAACCCAGAACATGATTGACGCCGGTCCCCACCATGTATTTCACGCCAGCCACGGATCCCAGACCTATATGTACACATCCTATGGAAGCAATTACACCGCCGCCCAGATAATGGCACAGACCAACATCTCAGGCGGCGGCCTTCCAGCCATCTGGCAGTCCATCGCCTGCATGATCGGACAGCTGGACGGCTATGAGTGCTGCGGCGACGCCTGGCTGAACTCGCCGAACGGTGGCGGCTTCGGCAACTTCAACAGCCGGGAAGGCTGGGGCAACTTTGCCGGACCCTGCACCGGCCCAAGCGAGATGCTCTGCATAAGGTTCTACCAGGACCACTGGGAGACCGACATCTATCAGCTGGGTATCGCCCACGGGACCAGCATGGATTACTACTGTCCCCCGGAGAGCATCTACATGGATTGGGCCATCAAGGAGTACAATCTCTTCGGGGATCCGGAGCTTCCCATGTGGACCGAGGTCCCACGGATCTCTCTGTGTCCCATCCTGCATCCATCAGCGGCACCGGCCCGGTGACAGTTACCGTAACCGCCGGGGGAAGCCCGGTGGAGGACGCAAGGGTATGTCTTCAGAAGGGTGACTGGCAGACCGGTGAGATATACGAGGTTGGCTACACAAACGGCTCCGGCCAGGCAACCCTGTATGCGGACCCGGCCACCACCGGCGACATCGCCGTTACCGTATGGGCCAGGAATCACAACACAAGCCAGGGAACCATTACAGTCAGCGGCGTGGCCCTTGAGGATGTCTCTGCCCCGGTGACTAACTTCGCCTTCCATCCTGTGAGCCCCAATCCCGCCGTTGAGAACGCCGCAATCTCCTTTGAACTGTCCGAGGCCTCACCGGTAACCCTGGAGGTTTACGACCTCGGCGGCAGAAGGGTTACCACACTGCTCGAACAGGAGATGCAGCCGGGGGGTCACAGCCTTCTCTGGGACCTTACCGACCCGAGGGGCGGTTTGGTGCCCACCGGATTCTACCACCTGAGGCTTTCCACAGGTGACCGCACCGAGGTGAATCCACTTATGGTGATACGCTGACCGACGCTTTTTGGGGAAGGGGCCCGGCCCCTTCCCCTTTCAGATGTAAATGGATGCTTCCCGGGCGGTGCGTTCCTCGTCGGGATCATGGAGTGCTTCCACCGCCCGGATCATGTTGATGTAGTCCGGAGGCAGACCGTTCTCCAGGGCTCCCTGGAGCACGTGTTCCTTGTACCAGTGATAGGGTTTCAGCCCGTCGTCGTGGCCCAGGCTATGTAGGTAACCGCCGGGAACTCTTTGCCGTCGAAGACCACTGTAACCGTTTCCAGACGGTAGCTCACCCCGAGACCCTCGTACCTGTCGAGAATGCTTCTGTGCTCACTGAGGATCTCATACAGAACACCGTACACCGAATCCTCCGGGGTTTTTCCCGGGAGTATGTCGCACTTGGCGCTGCCGTCCTGCTCACCGGGTTTCGTGAAGGCCAGACGGTAGCCCGGAAGCTCAGCCACACCCACCCTTACGGCGGGTATCCTTTCAAGCAGCCTCCTTCGTGACATGTTGGATCCGTAGGCGAAATAGTACAACGATGTTCCTTTCCCTTTGTTCCAGCTAATATATCAACTTCCGGACCGGTTAATGAACAGGCGGAGTATCCCTCCGGCATTCACTGAGATATCCGGTCTGCCGTCGCCGTTAATGTCCGGCGTTGTGACGAACCAGCCGTCAAGAACCCTGGTCCCCGACAGCCAGGTGACATCGGTGAAGGTGCCGTCGCCGTTGTTCAGGTACAGGAAGGACCTCCTGTTCTCATAGGCGGAGGTGATGTAGAGATCCGGCAAGCCGTCAGAGTTGAAGTCCCCCACACCGGGTAGGCGTGGGTTTCCTCGTATCTGATCCCCGATTCAGCTGCGGTATCGGCATATGTTCCGCTGGAGTTCAAAAGCAGAACGGACCGGTTCATTCCGGGAAGGTCCCGGGGGTGTGCCAGCCTTGCGGAGAATATGTCCATATCGCCGTCGAGGTCGTGATCTCCGAAGGCGGTTCCTATGGTGTTCCCCGTGCCGCCCTGGGTGAACTCGCTGAATTCCCACGGCCCGTCCCCGGCGTTGAGCCAGAGATGGTCCGGCCCGTCACGGTAGTTTGAGATGAAGATGTCCGGTCTGCCGTCGTCGTTCATGTCCAGTATGTCCGCGTCCCGGCCGCAGCCCGGCTCCACGGAATCGGGCGGGGTGAGCCCGGTGAAGGTGAAGTCCTTGCCGTTTTCATTCAGGATCAGCACATCGGGGTTGCCCTGTCCAGTCCCTTCGGGAGTTTCATAGACCGCCAGGACAATATCGGGAAAACCGTTGCCGGTGAGGTCCCCGGTGGCTATTCCCTCCACCGGGCCCTCCCGGGCAGGCACGGCCATATGGGTGAAGGACAGGGTATCTGGATCCCTGAGCCAGATTGCGGGTAGGTGCCCCCCGGTGATAAGGTCGGTGAGGCCGTCGAGATTAAGGTCACAGGCCAGTGCTCCGTTCACCGGGTGTCCCAGGGAACCGGTGTGTACCAGTGAATCACCCCGGTTGATGTATATCCTGTCCCCGGCAATAAGGTCCGGCAGGCTGTCTTCGTTCAGATAGCCCCAGCAGTGTCTGACGCAGGGCACCGGTTCCGTGCCGAGGAGTGATGCCGTTTCCTCTGAAAACACCGGCCCGGTGTACCCCGCCCTGGCGGAGTCCATGTAAACCCCTCCGAAACCCAGCCTGAGAAGTTTCTCCGCCTGGGAGGCATACTCATTGTTCAGATCCCCCATTTCCGCAGCGGTGAAGAGGTAGGAAGGATTTCCAGTGATCTCGCCGGCGAGAAGGAAGCAGGCGCCGGGGAGTGATAGTGGGTGAGGGGGTAGAGATCCCTTCTGAGAAGGGGATCGAGCAGGTCCATGGCCCCCGGGCTGTCACCGAGCATATGGAGTGACTTCGCCTTCATTCTTACCAGATGGATCTCGACGGGGTCCCTGTGAAGACCCCTTCGGGGCTCAGGCATTCCCTGGAGGTCCCAATCGGGGAATACCCCGAGACCCTGGGATGAGAACTGAAGGACCTCTGTCCAGATGGAGTCTTCCCCTGCGTGACGGGCCCTGGTCAGCCATGCCAGGGATGAGCCCGGACAGGTCTCCGTCCACAGCCTTAACAGCGAATCGGCACTCTGTGAATCGGCAAGCATGGTCTGGAAGGTCATGTCCAGCCAGTAGGGGTGCATGAATGGCAGTTCCGTGAGAAGACTTCCAGCCAGAAGCGGTTCATCCTTCACGGCATCGGAATGCAGGGTTCCATTCACAAGGGCCTCGGAGGCATGAAAGAAGGCTTCTGACCCGGGATCTTCAACTGAAAGCAGCAGAAGGCTGTGGCAGTATTCCTGCATGGTCCCCGAAGCGAGCAGAAGCGCAATTATCTGAAGCATGGAAGTACTCTAGCATTTCCCGGCATTCCGGGCAATGACCTTTGTTCCCCGGCGAACAATGACAATATTTCGAGTACTGAAAAAGTTCACGGCAAAGGGAGGTATTCAATGCGTCAGCGTGGCATCGTTCAGGAGGTAGCAGATGGGTATGCCACGGTTGCCGTGGCCGGCGGAGAGGGCTGCGGCGCCTGCAAGGCCAGGGCAAGCTGCATGAGCATCACAGGCAGGGCTCCCGAGGCAAAGATCATTACCGTGGAGAACACCCACAATGCCCGGCCCGGCGACGCCGTGGAACTGGAACTTCCCGTTTCCGCCACCATGCAGGTTATCACGGTAACCTTCCTGGTTCCCGTTGTCCTGCTTCTTGTCGGCTACTGGATAATGATGCCCGCCGGGGGCACACAGGCAGCGCTGGGTGCCGTTGGGGGGCTGGTGGCGGGAATGCTCATAGCCCTTGCAGCAAACAGGAAGCTCAGCGGGCTAAGAACCCATAAAATGGTGATGACCGGTATAGTGGAGAAGAACTGCCAGGAAACGGAAGTGGGGAATTGAAAGAAACAGTGCTGCGTACGGTGCAGACCCTGAAGGATCTCGGGGCTGATTACGGAGATGTAAGGTGCGAACTGGCAAAAACCGAGAGGACCGCCTTCAGGAACGCCAGGCTTGATGACTGCGACGCAATGGAAACCGAAGGAGCCGGTGTAAGGGTCCTGGTGAATGGCTGCTGGGGTTTTTCCGCCTGTACCGGTTTCAGGCAGGAGGACATCGACAAAGCAGCCAGGACCGCCTTCGAGATCGCCCGGGCAGCCGGGGGGAGGGGTATGGTGGAGCTGGCGCCGCTGGAGATCCAGCAGGGTGTCTATTCCGGCCCCTGCGAGAAAGATCCCTTCCAGGTCTCCAGGGAAGACAAGATCGGCCTTCTGCAGAAGACCTCCGATGATATGATGAAGGACCCCAGGATAAAAAGCAGCACCGCGGAACTCTACTTCGAGAAGAGGAACAGGATCATAGGCACCACCAGGGATGACCTCATTGAAACAGACCTTGTATTCACACAGCCATCCCTGACAGCCACCGCGGTTACCGGGGAAGACGCCCAGAGCCGATCACTCCAGGACGGCGCCAGAATAGCCGGCTGGGAATGGGTGGAAGGATCCGGCATCGCCGAATGGGGGGAGAGGGCCCGGGAGGAGGCCATTATGAAGGTCATGGCGGATGAGAGCCCCTCCGGGCGCATGGACCTTCTTCTTGACGGTCTTCATCTCAGCCTGACAATGCACGAATCCGTCGGGCACCCCACCGAAAGCGACCGCGCCCTGGGATGGGAGGCAAACATGGCCGGCAGGACCTTCCTCAATCCCGGCGACCAGGGAAGGCTGAAGTACGGTTCCGAGATGGTGAACTTCCTTGCGGACAATACACTTCCCCACGGAGTGGCCACCTGGGGCTGGGACGACGACCTGGTCCCGGGACAGAAGTGGTACACCGTGAAGAACGGTGTCTTTCAGGAGTTCGGTTCTGTAAGGGAGACCGCACTGCTCATAGGAAGAAAACAGAGCCGGGGCTGCTGCAGGGCGATGAACGCCCAGTGCTTTCCAATAAACAGGCAGCCCAACTTCTACCTTGAACCCCCTGAGAACGGCGTAACCCCGGAGGATCTGGCCGGTGATATCCGCCACGGCATCTGGATAGAGGGCCGGGGTTCCTTCTCCATCGATCAGAGGCGGGAGAACTTCCAGTTCGGAGGTGACCTTTTCTGGGAGATTAAGAACGGAAAGCGGACAAGACCCCTGAAGAAGGTGATTTACAGAAGCAGAACTCCCGTTTTCTGGGGGTCGCTTGATGGAATTGCGGACAGAGAGCATTTCAGGACCATGGGCCTTCTGACCTGCGGCAAAGGGGAACCCATGCAGTCCGCCAGGATGACCCACGGAGCAAGCCACAGCAGGTTCAGGGACATTGAAGTGGGGGGAGGCAGATAATGACCGAGAAGGAAATGCTTGATTTCGTCACCGCCTCAGTTAAGGCAGCGGGAACCCCGGATGCCATCGCGCTCCTTACGGAGACCAGGGAAGCCTCGGTGCGGTTCGGGCAGAACCGAATAACCCAGAACCTGGATGTTTTTCGAAGGGAGATGAAGCTCACCGTGGGCGACGGCGGCAGACAGGCCTCCGTAAACTCCCAGAGGATCGACATCGACGCACTTCCGGTGATTGCCTCGGAAGCAGAAGCCCTCATGGAGACCGCATCCGTGGACCCGGAGTACATGCCCCCGGTCCCCGGGGGACAGGTATATCCCGGGATAGATGAATCCTGGGACGGGTTCACGGCGGGATGTCCCCCGGAACCGAGAATGGAGGCCGTGGGCAGTGTCATAGACGCCGCCGCTGCCAACAGCTACGAAACAGCGGGTATCTGCCGAATGACCGAAAGGAAGACCGCCCTGGCAACATCAACCGGCAACCTGGGTTTCCACCGCTCAACCGATGCTGGCCTGTCCTTCACCATGGATATGGGCAGGGCCTCCAGTTACAGGTCCCTCAGCGGAACCGGCTGGAAGGAACTTGACGTGGAAGGGGCCATCGCCCGGGTGGTCAGCGAGGTTGACAGGAATATCGGGGCGGAAGAGGTGGAGCCGGGAAGCTACAGCCTCATCCTTGAGCCCGAGGCAACCTGGAACCTGATGATGTTCCTTCCCTGGATAATGGATGCCAGGTCAGCCGACGAGGGAACCAGCGTTTTCAGCGGTATGGAGGGGAAAAGGGTCACCGGAAAGGATGTCACCATTTCTTCCAGCCTTCATGGCGGAAGACCGGGAACCCCCTTCGACGAACAGGGCCGTCCGGGAAAGGATGTTGTCTGGATCCACCGGGGCATTCTGAAGAACCTCCAATGTGACAGGTATACCGCGAAGAAAACCGGCAGGGAAGCCTTTTCATTCCAGGCACCATTGACATGGAAGGCGGGAAGGGAACGGTGAACGAACTGCTTTCCGGTGTTCGGCGGGGGATACTTATACGAAGGTTCTGGTACATCAGGTTCGTTGACCAGAAAACCCTGAAGCTTACTGGAATGACCCGGGACGGCGTGTTCCTTGTGGAGAACGGAAGGGTAACAAAACCCCTTAAGGACTTCAGGTGGAACTGGCGCCCCCTGGAGCTGTTCGGGGACATACAGGCCATGGGCACACCTGAAAGAAAGGCTCCGGGTATGATCCCCCCGGTGGTTATATCCCCCCGGACCTATCCCTTTACGGACTGAGGTTTCCCGGGGTCATTACCATTCGAATCTCATCCCCACCGAGGTTTTCCCATCCCTTGGCCTTATGGGCTGTGTGTCGTGGATGTGGTGACGCATGAACATCACTATGCCTCCGTGTTCCGTACGGTGGTCGGCGTAGATCTCGGCAAAGTGTCTGCTGCTGCCTCCGCCGTCGAGATGGAAGTACAGGTCGGAATGCATGATGATCCCGTAAACCACCGTTTTCGCCGACATCACCGGAAGGTTCATCTCTCCGTGGAGGGACCAGTCGAAGGTGTGCCCCTTCTGGAAGGAGGGGTTGCTGGGGCGGTAGACACCCCGCTGAGGAAGTACTCGGGAACATAGCCTCCGGGGAAGAACAGTGGGCTGTCCTCTATTCGGGGTTCCAGCCGGTTCCTCACACCTACCTTCAGGTTGTTCATGTACTGCCCGCAGGTGTCCGCCATGTCGATGTTGTGAAAGCACTCGTGGTCGGTGAAGAGGCTGAAAAGGAGGTCTCTGTAGTCAACCCCGATGGTTCCCCTGATCTTCCAGTGCCCTCCGTAAACATTGAAGGCGGTATCACCGTGCTGATCGCTCTTTCCCATGAAGGTTTCCATGCTGAGGCCCACACCGAATGTCACCGGGCCGTACCTGACCATGGTAACATCGTTCTCTATCAGGGAGTAGATCAGGAAGTCGGCATCGGGTCTCAAGAAATACCTGGCGTCGAGGAATCCCTCGTTAACTGCGGGGAATGAGAGTCCCCAGGCTGATGTAAGGACCAGTATCAGGGGGATCATTCCGAAGTCTTCTCCTTTTTCATGTGTTCCTTCAGGGCTTCAATAAGGTAGGCTTCCGGCTGGGAGCCCTCGGCGGCGAAGGTTTCGTTGATCACCGTTCTGGGTACACCCTGAACCTGGTACTTTTCGGCAAGCTCCTGGAACTCATTCGCCTCTATTGCCTCGGCGGTAACCCGGGGGGAATAGGCGGCCATTCGGTGGGCCAGGACCACGACGGGGGACAGTGGGGGCAGCTGGGGGTTACGAAGACCTTTATGGAGAGATCTTCCTGGAGTTCATCCAGGAACTCCATGGTTTCCCTGGAAAGGAGTTCGCCCTGGCGGCCGCTGTCGATTATGCCCGTGAGAAGGCTGCTGAACTCGTAGCCCGCAGGAGTTCCCAGGAAAGTCACCCTTCCGGTGTTACCTATCTGGAGGCTGGGGGTCATTCCGGGGGTATTCGACTCGGTGACGGTAAGTTTCAGCCTTGGCGTAAGACCCGCAAGTTCTTTGAGGATCTCTTCAGTGTCGCTTTTGCCCGGAGCCTTGGTCAGGGTTACCGGGACATCCATGGTCAGTTTCTCAAAGTGTTCGCTTATCGCTTCCCTGTCTTTCTCTGACAGCAATGCCATATGAAGATCCCCTATTCTTTCTGCTGGATGATATCGAAAACCGCAGCAGCCGCCCTGGCGCCTTCGGAAACCGCGGTAACTACCTGTCTGAAGCCGTTGCTGGTAACATCGCCTGCGGCGAATACCCGGGGGTGCGATGTGCCCACTATGTTCCTTGTAACAACAGCTCCCCGCTGATCGAGTTCCACCAGGGAGGTGAAGGGCTCGGTGGCCGGCCTGGTCCCCACATAGAGGAAAACGCCGTCGGTTTCCACGGTCTTCCTTCCCCCAGGTGTTTCCAGGACCACCGCTGTAACGCCGTTGTCGTCCCCCAGAACCTCCCTGAGATGGGAGTTCCAGTAGGGAGTGACCTTTTCGTTCTCCAGAAGTTTCTTTGCCAGATAGGGCTCCGCCCTCAGCTTGTCCCTTCTGTGAACAAGGCCCAGTTCGGAAACAACATGGGTGAGGTGCAGGGCTTCCTTTACCGCGCTGTCGCCGCCGCCGACCACTATTGCCCTTTTGTTCCTGAAAAAGGGAGCGTCGCAGGTGGCGCAGAAGCTGACCCCCCGGCCGTAGTACCTGCTCTCACCGGGAACACCCAGGGTAGCCGGGGCTGCTCCGGTGGCGATTATGAGGAAATCAGCAAGGTAGGTTCCGCCGTCGGTCCTTACCGCTATCCTGCCATCCTCCTCTGTTGCGGTTTCCACAGATTCCATCTTGAAGACTGCTCCTGACTTCAATGCCTGTTCCCGCATGGCTCCGGTGAGATCGGCGCCGGTAATGGAGGAGAAGCCGGGATAGTTCTCAATTTCCGCGGTAAGGGCAGCCTGGCCGCCGGGTTTCCAGCTCTCGAGAACCACATGGTCGATGTCGTAGCGGCCGGCATATATGGCTGCGGCAAGGGCGGCGGGACCGCCGCCGGCTATCACCAGCTGAAGTTCTTTCCCGGTGGCTGCTGAACCTCCCTCCACAATTCCAACCCTGAAGTCCATATCAGTTCAGAGTGCCTGCGGCGAGGCCTTCCAGGTCCCTCTTCAGACTTGCCTTGTCCCTGAAGCCCACCATCCTGTCGATCTCCTTGCCTCCATGGAAGACTATCATTGTGGGAACGCCCCTTATGCCGTACTGATTGGCTTCCGTGGGGCTTTTGTCTATGTCCACCTTCACGAAGTTCACCCTGTCCGACAGTTCACCGGAGAGGCTTTCGAGAACCGGGTGGAGCATCTTGCACGGACCGCACCATTCGGCACTGAAGTCTACCAGTGTAAGCTTGTCGGTTTTAGCCGCCTCGGTTCCGATTGTGTTGCCGGGGATTTCCTTTACTGACATATCAGATTCCTTTCGATTGGGTTTTCCGGGCCATGGGAAGCAACTGAGCATATTCCATGCCTGTAATATTATATTGCAGATCAATAAGATAGCTATAAAGGACCATTCTGCTGCGTCGCCTGATCCCGGCTTCAGGGCCCCACTTTTGCTTTGCTCCCGCAGTTTGTATTATGTGGCGTTACATGGTGTAACGGAAGATACTATAAGGAGGAAGTATGAGATCGCTTATTCTTACCGCCCTGGTGGCGTGCAGCGCAATGGCATTCGGTGTTCCTGACGTTCCGGATGTGCCCGAAGGAAATCTGCCGGATATCGAGATCCCCGGCATGGAGCTTCTGGACGAGGTCCAGGTGAAACTCGACGGCATCGTCGAGGAAACCGATGCCCTCAGGGATCTGATCCCTGACCTGGCCGTTCTCGATGAACTCTCGGTGAAGCTTTCCGAGATGAGGGATACCGACCCCGAGGCGGAAGCCCTTCAGGCGGAAGTGGATGCCCTCAGGGCGGAACTTGTTGCCGCCAGGGAAGAGCTTCAGGCCATAACCGATGAACTCGATGCCGAGATAGGCGCCGTGAAGACCACCGTTGACAACTTTACCGCAGGGCTTCCCATCTGAGAAGGATCAGAGCGGGCCGGCAACTCAAAGCCGGCCCGTTCAGTATGCTCCGCTTCCCGACAGAACCGCCGAAGGAGTAAGCATCAGGATCGAGAGATCCATCCATATGGACCAGTTATCCACATAGTAGAGATCCAGTTTGACCATTTCGTCAAATCCCAGATCACTCCGGCCGGAGATCTGCCACACTCCCGTTACGCCGGGAATGGTTCTCAGCCTCTTGAAATCCCGCCGGCTGTACTCCTCAACCTCTTCCGGCAGAGGCGGCCTGGGACCCACAAGGCTCATTTTCCCTCCGAGGATGTTGAACAGCTGGGGAAGCTCGTCGATGGACCATCTTCTAATGAATCTGCCAACCCTGGTGATCCTTGGATCGTTCCGTATCTTGAAGAGGGGCCCCGATGATTCGTTACTGTTTTTCAGAAGCTCCTTTTCGCCGTGGGCTCCGTGGCGCATCGATCTGAACTTCAGCATGCTGAAGGGCTCGTTGTTCTTTCCCAGCCTGGTCTGTCTGTAGAGAACCGGAAAGCCTGAATCGATCACCACTGCCAGGGCGGTGAGAAGGAAAACAGGCGAGAGAAGAACGATGAGCAGCACGGTTATAATGATATCTGACATCCTTTTCAGCAGGTACCCCCAGCCTGATAGAGGCGCGGGAACCGACTGAATCAGTGTCGTTCCACCCATGTGGGCAACCCTTGCGGTAAGGCTGACAAGGGAAAAGATGTCCGCGGCTATCTTGTAGTCTATTCCCAGTTTTTCGCACTGGAGTATGATCTCGGAGAGGTTCGCCTGGGATATGGAGCGGTCAGCAACCACCAGCTCGTCGATACCACCACGGGCAATCATCTCATTTATCCGTTCCACCGATGTTCCGGGATCCGCATAGCCAAGGACCCGGTAACGGAGCTGGGCCCTGGTCTCCATGAAGGAGCCCAGCTGTCGGGCCTCACGGGAGGTTCCCACTATCAGCACCGTGCTGGGTACGCCGGACCGGCTGTAGTGCCTCCGCAGAAGGTTGTGCCAGAGGCTGAGAAGGACTATTGAAACCGGACAGGAAAAGACAAGTACGAAGCGGGAGAACAAAAGCTGTCTGGTAATGAATGTGGTTGCCAGGGTGAAGAGCACAGCCATCAGGGCTGCCCGTATTATTCCAGCTATCTCTTCGATCATTCCCAGGCCGAATTCCTTCCGGTAAACGCCGAAAACCGCCATGAAGGCCACCTGCACGGAACCCAGAACGAAACCGCTGAGCAGGTAGTGGTAGACGGAGAGACGGAAATCCAGTCCCATGACTTCAGCCAGAAGTGAATGCCTGACCCAGAACCCCCCCATGAAGACCAGTGTTATAAGAACGAGATCCGCCGGGGGAAGGATCCAGAAGGTACGTTTCGCTATTCCCATCAGGCTTTGCCCCCGGGACCCCTGCCGGCAAGGACCATCGGGTGGGAGAGAAGGAACCTGATCATGCTTTTCATGTGATATCCCAGGGTTATCCCTCCTGATGCGCTCTCCCTTTTACAGACATGGCGAATTCCGGCCTCTGGAACATACCATACTTCCATTCCTCTTTTCCAGGCTCGCCAGCACCATTCGACATCCTCGAAATAGAGGAAGTATTTTTCCGACATGAGACCAACCCTTTCCCTTCCGGCTGGGGTGAGCCACATTGCGGCACCCACCAGCCAGTGGGGCATGACAGGTTCAGAAGCCATGGCGAACCGGTTGAGATGGTCGAAGGATATCCGCTTTCCCATTGCTGACCCTCCGAAGGCGGTTCGTCTTGCGGCTATCACAAGGGGAGACGGCCAGGTCCTTGCCGTGGGCTGGAGTTCGCCGGAGGCATTCACCATTGCCGGACCCAGTATCGCCGCTTCACGGTGGTTTCCCTGAAACTGGAAAAGCCGGGTAACGGCCCCGGGAAGCACTTCCACATCGGGATTCAGGAAAAAAATGGAATCACCCCGGGCCAGGGCGGCCCCCTGGTTGTTAGCCCGGGAAAGACCGTAATTGGATGGGTTGAAAACAACGGTTATCCTATTGCCGTAGGAACTGAGGACCTTTCCGGTGTCATCCCGGGAATTGTTGTCGATCACAACGATATCCAGGGGAGCTTCACAGGGCTCCAGTGAAAGAATTGAATCGATGGCCCCTGCGATCACAGGACCGCTGTTGTATGTGGTAATCACCGCCGACCATTTCATGGGGCTAATATACGAAGGGGAAGGGCCTGTGACCCTTCCCCCATGCTTTTCGGAATGTGCGCTAGAGAGCCTTTTCCTTCAGGGCTTTGCCGGCCTTGAAGTAAGGAACCTTCTTGGCGGGATACTTTTTCTTCTTCCCTGTTCCCGGAACAACGCCCTCTCTGGCGGCCCTTTCCTTGATACCGAATGTACCGAATCCGATGAGTGTGATCTTGTCACCGGTTTCAACTACATTGCTGATACCATCGATGAAGGCATCCACCGCTGCGGAGGCGTCTTTCTTGGAAAGATCAGCCTTGGCGGCGACATGGTTGATGAGTTCTTTTTTGTTCAATTTCCTACCCCTTTCATTATTGAGTAACATTAAAAACCCCATAACGCATAAACACTAGAGCAGAGAAAGCCCTGTGTCAAGTGCTCTGCAGTGTTAAAAACTGCTGGTGTGCTGTTCCACCTTGATATCCGGGAAAGCCTTTATGTTAATTCTGAAGTAGAAGCCGGTATCAACATCGGACACATGACGGGTGAATATCGCTTCCCAGCTGTCCAAATCCCGCATTATAGTATATGATTGACTTATAAAGTCTTCATTTTCCACGTCGTAGTAGGTGCTGTAGTTCACTGACCACCTGGAGGTGAGATCGATGGAAGCGGATAGTCTCAGCTTGTTTATGTCGGTGTCGGTTTCCTCAAGGTCGGGCCTCCAGTTGTGGGTCAGACTGAGCCTCCATGCCAGCGGCGACACCACAACACCGGAATCGGGCCTCAGAGTCGGGTCGTTCCCCGCCAGCTGAACGCCGGTGGTGAGTGACACGCTTTCGGTCTTTTTGCCGTAGGGATCATAGGAACCGTCCAGCCTGGTTGAGAACCAGTTGGCCGGTGTGAGGTTCAGTGAACCGGTTATGCTGGAAAATGCCCTCTCTTCCCTGTCCGGACTCCAGTTCGTTCCCAGGGAAAGCTCCGCAAGGGTTACCCTTTCGATGTTCCCCCGATAGACCCTCTTTCCCTCCAGTGTATTCACCAGGGACAGATTGACACTGGTTCCCGCCGAGGGAAGTGAGATGTCGCTGAAGCTGTAGTAGAGGGAATCGGCTTCCTCCACCATTCCTGTGCCACCGGTGGTAATGAAGCGGTCCGGTGCCCAGGAGGCGGATATTGCCGGTGTAATGGTGTGTCTGATAAGGGAGTAACCAAGGAAGTTCGCCTGGAAGATGCCGTAGAGATCCGTGGACAGGGCGAGGCCCGTTGAACCATGCAGCCAGCCGGGCAGGCGGTTTCCCGCTTTGTCCCGGTCGTAGGCGGTTCCGGTGAGGCTGACTGAGGGAGACAGGGCAAATATTCCCCCTATCCTGTTGGAGGCGCTGAGACCTGCGTTCATCCTTGCCCCTGAGTTATAAAGACTGGAGTCTTCCCATTCGGTGTTCTCCGACAGGTAATGGGTGTTCAGGTTCCAGTAGAGGCCATGCCAGAACTTCTGGTTCGCCGGGTCCGCCGGTGTCCGGAAGACAGGAGCCGAGGGAAGGCTGTATCTCAGGTCCGGCGCGATGATCTCGGACAGGAGTTCGTTCTCGATGGTATCAGGGAGTGCATCCAGATACTCGGTGTACTCTACGTTTATCTGGGCGCTTCCCCTGCCAAGGTCCCTGGAGACCGAGAGCCATGACCTGAGTTCGCTCTGCATGCGTTCCTGGGGGGTCTGCTGGGATTCCTCAAGGTATGACCGGTCGCTGACGAAATTGCCTGTGAGCTTCAGCATGGTGCCGTCGGGGAGTTCGTGCCTGTGGCTGGCTTCCAGAAGCCAGCGGTCCCTCTGTGTTTCGAACTGCCTCCTCCACTGCAGTCTTGTTCCTCCGCTCATTACGTATCTCAGGTTGTGGCGCTGGGAGGCGGTCACCTGAAACCTTGTCTTCTCCATGAGATCGGCGCTTATAAGGAGATCGGCGTAATCGGAAAAGCCGAAGTAGTAGCCCATCCTTCGCAGGTATCTGCCATCCCTGGAGGAGGAGCCCAGGGTGGGGATGGTGAATCCCGATGACCTTCCCCTCCTTATGGGGAATACCGCAAAGGGCACCCAGAAGACCGGTGTCTCTTCCACATACAGGGTTACCGGACCGGCAACCGCCTTGTCGTCGGGAAAGACCTTCATTCTGTTTGACCAGAAGTAGTAGTCGAAGGTGTCTTTTTCGCAGCTCGTGAACTTCACATTAGTGAGGTTGAACTCATCCCTGCTCAGCATTGTTACCGTTTCACTTGTGTAGAGGGCCCGGTCATAGAAGGAGGATGTGGTGAAGGTTCTGGCGGTTGCCGTTGGCATGTGGTAGACAAGCCCTGTTCCAGTGGCGGTTTCACCGGCTTCGGTGAGCTCCATGTTGCCCATGGCCGTTACCAGTTCGCCATTGGATTCATACCTTATGGTATCGGCGGAAACACCCATCCTTCCGTATTGCAGGGATGCGCTGCCAACCAGCAGCAGATCCTCGGAGCTGAGGCTGAAAACCAGGGAGTCGGCTTCATATCCCATGGATTCCATTGGTGGTGTATCCGTTGAGTCCGGCTGCAGTAGAAGGCTGATAAGGAGTATCAGCATTTTCCCGGACCATGGAAGCGGCTCCGTATGCCCCGGCCTCAGGTGAGTCTTCCAGGAGGGAAAGGCTCCAGGGGTGTCTGCACCGGCGGGTGTATTCCTGCCTGGCCGGTATTTCGAAGTGCCGCAGGGCGGTGGACAGCCCTCCGGCTATGAAGAACCCTGAGGGGGCAAAACAGTTGGCAAGGTTTGCAAGACCGATTCCGAACCACCTTCCGAACTCACGATATGCCTGGATCGCATGGGAGTTTCCCCCTCCGGCAAGCCTGGATATTTCCCTGGGAGGGAGTGACCTGGCCGAGATCCTTCTGTAGTACCACTGAAGTGCTCCGCTGCCGGCGTATGTTTCCCAGCAGCCTGAGGAACCGCAGGGGCAGGGGTTGCCCCCCTCCCGTACGGTGGTGTGTCCGAACTCTCCTGCCGTGCCGGTTCCGTACAATATTGAGCCGTCATTGATTATGGTCCCGCCTATTCCGGTTCCCAGGGTGAGGAATATCCACAGCCCCCGGCGGGGTATCTCCCCGGAGTTCATGGCTCCGATGGCGAAAACGTTGCAGTCGTTGTCGATGGATACCGGGGCATGGATGCGATCCTGGAGGATCCTGGCGGCTGGGGAACCTGACCACAGGGGCAGATTGGGACTGAAATCCACCACACCGGTTACCCGATCGATCATTCCAGCGGTACCAAGGCCCGCCGCGGCTGGTCTGGGGTCTTCAAAGAGTATTCTCTCTGCCACCATGCCGAGAATGTCAGAAGGAGCCGATTCGGTCCCGGTGGGAATGGTGCCGGTAAGAACGAAGTCTTCGCCCCGGAGGTAACCGATCTTGGCAAAGGATCCGCCAATATCCACACCCCAGAAACGGCCCTCAGTCGATACCAATTATCTCGCCGTTCCTTACCATCATCAGGGGCCAGGAAACCATTGTTTCCCTTATCCCTCCCAGAACACACCTTCCCGAGGCTCCGTAGTGAGCCGGCATGGATGAGAGCTTCCTGGAGACCCTGCTCCTTGTGGGAGCCGAGATACTGCTCCAGGCCTCAAGGAGGATATTGGCCGCGTCGTAGGCCTGTGCGGCGATGGCGGTGGGTTCGGTTCCCGTGGCCCTTCTGTAGGTATAAACGAACCTGGCGGTTTCCGGATAGAGGGAGGAAAGCCCGAATGCGGCGCTGAAAACCGCTCCCTCCACATACTCCCCCCCGTGCCGCAGGAGAAGGTCGTCGTCCCAGCCGGATGTTCCGAAAAGGGGAACCTGCAGGTTGTAGAACCGAAGCTGGGGTGCTATCTGAACAGCGTCCCAGGCGGAAACCGGAAGGAAGATCGCCTGGGGGGATCTGGACTTGACAAGGTTGATCTGGGTCTTGAAATCGGTTACCCCCGGCTGATAACCCTGGGAGGAAACCACCTCACCGCCCATGCTTTCCACAACGGCCCTGAATTGCTCCGCCTCGGAGTTGCCCTGGGCGGTGTGGGGATAGATGATGCCGAATCGGGTATAGCCTTCGGTCCTTACGGCGTACTCCGCCACCGCCGCCGCCTGGTTACCTTCGCTAACCACCAGCCTGAACACCGGCTCTCCTATGCGGTCCACATCCCCGGAGGTGGCGGTGGGGGTGAGAAGGGGAAGGTTCGCCTCCTTCGCTATTGCACCGGCTGTCATGGTTGAGGAGCTGGTAAGGGGTCCCAGGACAGCCACGCAGGATTCGTTGCCGGCCAGGGATTCCATCAGTTCCGAAAGGCGTGCGGGATCTCCCCTTGTGTCGAAATCAATAAGCTCCGGAGAGTCCTGATGCATCTCCGCATGCCTGTCGAAGGCCAGCCTTGCTCCGGAGGACACATGGGAGGCAAAATCGGACCCCTGTCCGGTAAGGGGAAGAAGAAGGGCTATCCAGGTTCCTGTGCCGCTTTCATCCCCTGCGATCTCCGGTCTTCCGTACATTTCGTGGGCACCGGGAAACATCCTGTCGATCTCTGAACCGTAGAGAACCGCCCTTTCGGTGTCCCCTGACCTGGCGGCGCGTATCTCCAGTTCCAGGAGGGCATAGAGCTCGAACCAGCCGGTGTTCCTGTAACCTGGCAGGTTCTCCGTTCTGATGTTCGCCAGCTGTTCCCGGCAGAGATCAACGGCGATACCGGCCCGGTAGGCGTCAAGCAGCTCAAGGTCGACACCGGCCAGGGAGCCCAGTGCAGAACCAGGTGAGGAATGTGACTGGGCCATTGCCCCGAGCAGAAGGGCTCTGTTCCTTACCACCGGATCCTGAGAGGATGAATGGGCCGATGAAATGGTGATCGCCCGGGAGGGATTACCCATGTATAGAAGAATCTCACCCCTGGCTATTTCCCACAGTGGCGCATCGGGGTTGGCTGCCTGGCCTTCCAGGGCTGTTTCAAAGAGCTCCAGGGCCCGTTGAAGCTCCCCTTCCTCCAGTTTCCGCTGGGCCAGGGCCGCTATCTCATCAGGTGTTGAACTCTGGTCCACTTCCGGCCCGCAGGAGGCCAGCAAAAGAAGACCGATGATTAACGATAAGAAAAGATCAGTTCTCAAAAGGATTATCCTCCCGCTTTTCAGGCTGCCGTGTCAGGGGGGAATATCTCTTAAAACAGGGATTTACGCAATGATAAGGGGGCTCCCCGGAAAGGGAGCCCCCACAGGCCATGAACCTTTGCTCAGACGCTGTCGGTTTCCATAGGGGGCGCATCCGCCGGGATGAACTCCTCGATGGGTATTTCCATATTGTCTATCATCCACTGGGCGTCGTCGGCGAGCTCGGATTCGGGATATTCCTCCACCAGAATCCTGAAGGCAGCCCTGGCGGCGTCGTAGTCGCCTATCTGCTCACTGTAGGTGAAACCGATGAGGAACTGGGCCTGGTCACATCTTTCGTTGTCGGGATAGCGGGAGGTGAATAGCCTGAAATACTCCACCGCCGCCTCGGGATCCGTGGCCATTATCTCCTGGGCCATTGTCATCAGGCTGTCGGCTCCGATGTCTTCAGAGGGGAGGAAGGCTTCTTCGTTGATCTCCACCTCGTAGGTCTCTCGGAGGGCAGGGAAGACCGTATCGTAAAGATACTCGTTCACATATGTCGGTCTGAGGGCGGCCTCGATGGATGACCTTACCTCTTCGAAGGGTTTGACGCCCTCTTCGAGCTTGTCGGTCACCTTGAACAGAGTGAGGCCGAGAGTGGTCCTTTCAGGACCGAAGAGTGTTCCCGGTTCCGCTGCGTGAATGTCTTCAAAGAAATCCAGATCCCCGGATATATAGGGAAGGGGAGCATTGAAGGGTACCCAGCCAAGGTCGCCGCCGGCCTGTGCAGTGGGCTGGTGGGAGGAATACTCCGCCACGGCTTCTTCAAAGCTGACCTCTTCAAGGGCGGCAACGGCGGAATCCATTTCTTCGGCGGATTCGGTTACCAGTATTGAAACCCTTACCTGGGGGTCCTGCCGGTAGATATCACCGGTGTGCTCTTCGTAATAGGCAGTGATCCGGTCCTCCGGGAGTTCCGTGGCGTCCACCACATATCTGTCGTAGTAAACCTGGATCAGGGCTCCCTTGAGGCTTTCCTCCGCCTGTCTTTCCGCCTGAAGCACCTGTTCCACCACGGAGCTGTCGTTCTGCAGCCCCTCTTCCTCGGCGGCCAGCATGACCAGCCTCCGCTCCACCAGGCTGTTCAGTATGAGGGCCTTTCCCTCTGGATTCTCGTATGCGGTCCTCTGGTAGGGCGGAATGGCCTCAAGCTCGGTATTCAGATCTTCCTCGGTGATGCTTTCACCGGCTATGACGGCATAGACGCCTTCAACCGGTTCTTCGTGCACGGTAACTTCGTACCTGTCATAAAGGCCGGGCAGGAAGGTGTTCCTGAAAAAATCGTTCACAAGGGCAGGCTTGAGCATGTCCTCTATGTTGCCCCTGACCTCCTCCATGGTGTCATAGGACTCCGGCTGCTGCTCCCGGACGAGGAAGATGTGGGTTCCCAGGTTGGTTTCGTAGGGGGGGAGGACCGTTCCCGGTTCCGCGGCGAGAAGCATGGAAAGAAGTTCCTCGTTGAGGCCAACGAAGGGTATGCTTCCCATTTCGCCGGCCCAGCCTATGTCCCCGCCCTGGGAAGCGGTTGCGGAGTGTTCACTGAGCTGTGACGCCACTGAATCGAAGGGTACGCCGCTGTCCAGCATTTCCTGGGCTGTGGCAAGGGCTTCATCGGAGGTTACCAGTATGTGGGATACAAGGGCCAGGGGGTCATTGTGATAGGCTTCAATGTTCCTCTGGTAGTAGTCTTCCACCAGGGAGTCGGGAATGTCCACGCTCTCTATGATAACGGTCTGGTAGAAGACCTGGCCCATTGCCCTGGACCTTACCTCTTCGATCATCCTCTGGGAATCGCCTGTAAGGGCAATAACCGCGGAATCGGTTTCAAGACCCGCATCGAGGGCGGCGAGTATGAGGAGTTCCCGTTCTATGATGTGGTCGAGGAGGGCCCTTTTGCCCCTGAGGCTTTCAAAGGAGGTCCTCTGGTAGGGAGGGATCCTGTTTATCTCGGCGTCGATGTCCTCCATGGTTATGATGCGGTTGCCGACCCTTGCTGCCTGGTCCGCCTCCAGCGGGTCGGTGCCGCAGCCTGCGAGCAAAAGGAACAACGCTGGAATGCAGAGAAAAATCGTTTTTGCCATTATCTACTATCTCCCTCGGTTATAGCGGTTTCTCCGTTGGTGCCTTCGTAGGCTATCAGCCCCCGTGCGAACTCCTCCATGGCGGCCCTGACCGCATTGTGTCTGGAGTCCCTGACACCTGGAACGAGACAGGGCGCACCCTCCCGGAGCGCCCTTACCCTTTTGGCCATGGCCAGGGCAAGCGTGTACTGGTTGTCGCTTTCAGCGGCAAGCTTTTCCACCCTTTCGAATGCTTTCATGTGATCAGCCTCCTGTTTGGTAAATATGGATCGAATGAATGGTTTTGCGGTGGAGAAATATACAAAAACATACCCCGGAGGGGGAGATTTGTTCCGCCTCCGGGGTCAGTCCTGTGAACTGTGGCTTACTCTCCGTTTTCGTCCACTGGCTCGGTGGGTGAATGATACCTTACCAGCATTTCCCAGCGGGGTTCATCCACGAGATCCACCTCTCTGCGTTCCGTTTTGAGATAGCCGAGATCCGTTCTTTCCCAGTATCTGATGATGGATATCTCATCGTTGTCCCCGGGAATCGCGCCTTCGGGGCGGCTGGGGAACTCCAGGGGCTGCTGGTGGAAGACCTCGACCCTGGAGGAATCGGGGTCGGAGGTTGTGTAGGCCACGAACATCCAGGTTTGAACATTAAGGGAGTCGCCCCTTGCCCGACCCCTGCGGTCGGGGTATTCCCAGAAGGTGAGCAGCGTGTCTCTCTGTATCTCGAAAATGTATTCCCCGCCCAGGGGATCGGTAAGTTCAAAGACGTTGATGTCGAGGTTTTCCACGCTGGTGGGTTTCAGCACCGCGGGATACCTGTTGGCAAGGTAGGCAGCCTGTTCCTCGCTGACCCTGATGAGGGCCGATCTGGATACATCCACCCGCCTGTTCTGGGCGTACTCGGGGAAGGGTATTCTTACGAAGGTTTCCAGCCAGTCAGCCTCGCTGAAGAGAGAATCGGGGTACTCCTTGTCAACAAGGCCGCCCACAACACCCCCGTGGCGGTCGTGGTTGGGGCATGAAATGGCGAACTGTGTCCCCAGGGCGAGCTTGGGGTCGTAGTGATAGGTGGAGTCGGGGTAGCCCGCCGCCCTTACCGAGGGGCATACGGCGGTGGTGTCCGGGAGGCCGCTGAAAGCAACCAGTGAATCGATGGTGGGTGCCGGCTGACCGTTGTTCGTGTACATGTGGTTTATGTTGGCATCTGCAAGCTCAAGGAGCTGGACCCTGCAGTTCTCGCGAGGAATTCTGTACATTTCTACCCGCTGGTGAATTCTGAAGATAAGCAACGCAGCAAGGAGCACAATCAGCACTCTCACAAGAACCTTTGAACCCATTTAGACCCCTCCGAAAGGTATATTTACTTTGGTTTTCAGTTTCTTCCACAAGCCGTCCTCGTAATTTACGACCGAGACTCTTGCGGTGTCAATGAGCCTCTTCCGGCAAAACAATATCATTCAGCAGGGGTATGCGGGGAGCAAAAGCATAGACCCTCACTGAATCGCTTGAGTATGCAACCATTTCATCCCCAGGGGCAAGTGATGCGTATACCCCCGATCCGCCCGGTTGAACCGCCTCGGTCCTGACACTGTCGGTGGAGTTTATCAGAGAAGCGGGACCGGTAATGGAAACGAAGGACGGCTCCACCGTGCTGAAACGGTAACGGGCGGGAATGCCGTCGGAAAACACCGGCGCCACCGGGGCGATCCTGGTTATCAGTGTGTCCATTGTGACCGTGACCCCCGGGGGAACCACCGGTTCAAGGGTTACATTGCCCCCTGGCTCGATTGCCTTTGTGTTCACCGGCAGGTCCACCTGCGCAGGGAACTCACCGCCGGGTGTCATCTGGTACTCCAGGGTAGCATCGGGAGGAATGCCCTGCAGCTGAAACCAGAGCATCTCCCTGCCGGAGCCTGTATATCTCACCGTGACCGAGTCCGTTGAAACGGAAAGAACGGCCAGGTTCGCAGGGGGGGCAAGGCGTACAGGCAGCTTTCTCTCGATGGAGAAGGTTTCCCTGTCTATGGCGCTTCCCCATATGAGAAGCCCTGCAAGGAGGGCCAGGGGAATCAGGGTTAGCGGCTCAGCCGTTTTCAGTTTTGTCTTCATTGACCGGACTGATGAAGCCGATTGAGCTCTGATCCCTGGAATCTCCCAGGTTCCCGTTCTTTTCCTCGTAGGACTTTACCTGGGCGGTGAGCTGCTTGGCGAAGTTCTTTGCCGCGTGGGGCGACAGTATTACCCTGCTTTTCAGATTGGCGGTTCCGGAGCCCGGCATGATCCTGGCGAAATCTAGAACGAACTCGGCCCTTGAGAAGGCCACCAGGACCAGGTTGCTGTAGGTTCCGTCCACATCCTCGGCTTTTACGTTTATCCTGGGTTTCTGGTTCATTTGCCCTCTTTCCACTGCGGGGTTTTCCCCCTGTAAACCTCATTCTCTCTTCTATCATAAGAAAAAGCCCGCCTTCGGTCATGCGGGGATTGCCTGTACCTATCCCGGGGGTTTTTGCATTATTCTACCTGATACCGGTTTTCCTTATCCACACGAACCCACGGTCTGGAGGCTGATTTGATACCTGAAAGGGAAGCATCTTCCATTCTTGAGAGCTTCAGGGGAAAGAGGATCCTTGTCGCCGGTGATCTCGTCCTCGACCACTATCTCGAGGGCGCGGTTTCCCGAATATCCCCGGAGGCGCCGGTTCCGGTGGTCTCCCTGGGCAGGGATTCCGAGAGATGGATACCCGGGGGCGCCGCCAATGTGGCCCTTAACGTTCTCTCCCTGGGAGGGGTCCCGGTTCTCGCCGGTGCGGTGGGGGGGATTCCCAGGGGGAAAAGCTCCTTTACCTCCTGGACCACGCCGGTGTTGATACCTCCTCCGTGGTGGTGGACAACGAAAGGCCCACCTCGGTGAAAACCAGGATAATGGGCAGGAATCAGCAGCTGATGAGGGTGGACCGGGAGACCACCGCCGATCTATCGCCGGAGCTGGAAAGCTGTCTTCTGAGGTCAGTGGAAGACCGGCTGCCTGATATTGCTTCGGTTGTCCTTGAGGACTACAACAAGGGGGTCCTTACCGGAACCGTCATACGCAGGATCATTGCAAATGCCTCCGAAGGCGGCATACCGGTCTTCGTTGATCCCAAGAGCAGGAATTTCTGGGAATACCGGGGATGCACACTTTTCAAGCCGAACAGGCACGAGGCCGCCGCCGCCCTCGGCAGGACCATAGAAGATGCAGATCAGGCCGCCGCCGCCGGGGCTTCCATAATGGAAAGACTGTCTCCCGGGGCGGTTCTTCTCACGCTGGGTTCCATGGGGTCGGTCCTGGTTCAGGATGTCCCGGGATCCGTCAGGCACATCCCCGCGGTGTCACGGCATGTTTTCGATGTCTCCGGAGCCGGGGATTCGGTCATAGCCGTAATGGGACTGTCCGGGGCCGTGGGACTGGATGTGTATCAGGCCGCAACCCTTGCCAACCTGGCCGCCGCTGCGGTCTGCGCCGAGCCCGGTGTGTATGCGGTGAAACCCGGCGACATCATCAGGGAGGCACGGCATCTTGTGTAACCCTTCAGACAGGGCCCCTATACTTTCCCGCGACCTGGCGAGGAGTATCCTCTTCGAAAGGAAGGCCAGGGGAGAGAGGGTGGTTTTCACCAACGGCTGCTTCGACATAATGCACCCGGGTCACATGGAGGTGCTTGAACAGGCTGCTTCCATGGGGGACATACTCGTAGTGGGGATCAATACCGACGATTCCGTTAAACGCCTGAAGGGCTCTTCCAGGCCGGTTCAGGACCTTGAGAGCAGGGCCGGGGTCCTCTCCTGCATTCGGTTCGTGGATTATGTGATCCCCTTCGATGAGGATACTCCGGCGGAGCTGATCGCCCTTCTCCAGCCCCATGTACTGGTGAAGGGCGGCGATTACACACCGGAAACGGTTGTCGGGGCGGATACCGTTCTCAAGGGCGGCGGGAGCGTACGGATAGTTCCCCTGCTGAAAGGCCATTCCACCACGGGGCTGCTTGGTGAATAGGCCCCCGTCCACAAAAGATTCCGCCGCGGTCATTCTCCTTTTCACCCTGGTTTGGGCCGGGGTTTCAGTACCCATCCTGATATCGCCCCTGGGTTCTTATCCCGTTGTGGATGCCTCATGGCACATGGAATGGGCCTCCGCCGCCGCCGAGGGAGAGCCTTTCATATACGCCCCTTACTTCAGAGCGCCCCTCTATCCATGGGTCCTGGCCCTGCTCTTCGCCGTAACCGGCCCATCGGTGATCTCCGGGGCGCTGCTCAGTTTCCTCTTCAGCATGATTTCGGTCCATCTGGTTCACAGGATCGTTCACCGGACCAGCGGCAGGGTTCCCGGGCTGTTCGCAGCGGGGGTCATGGGGCTGAACGGCGTTTTCCTCTTCTATTCCTCAACCCTTCTCATAACCCCCCTTTTTACCCTTCTTCTTCTTCTGTCGTTCTATTGTTTCCAGTTCAGGGAACCCTCTTCGGCGGGAATGCTGTTCCTGGGTCTGGCCGCGGTGGCAAGGCCCTCGGCGGTTCTTCTCTTTCCCCTTGTGCTCATTCTGTACCCCGGCTCCAGAAAGTATTTCTGGCTTTTTCTTCTTCCGGTCTGCGCCGTCTGGGCCGTCAACGCTGTCCACGGCGACGGCAGAACGGTGATCTCCAGCCAGGGCGGAGTGAACTTCTTCATAGGAAGCGGCCCCGAGGCCGACGGCTTCACCGCATTTGCCCCGGAAAGGGGCCCCTGTGATCCTCCCGGTGATTCCCTGCCCTACACCGACAATGTCCTCTCCGCCGGCCTTTCCCATTTCCCTCAGGGCACGGCACCCTCTGTGGTTTCCGCCGGGTGGACGGACAGGACCCTGACGCACATTCTGGCAAATCCGTGGAACAACCTGACCCTCCTGCTCAAAAAGGTTCTCTACATTGCGTCTCCCGTGGCGATACCCAGTAATTACAGCGTTTATTACTACGGAAGGTATTCTCCTCTGCTGGCGGTCCTCACCGGAACTCCCAGCTTTCCCGCAGCGGGGCTCATCCTGTGGTTAATGATTCCAGGGGCCCTTCTTGCCGGAAGCCTCCGCTCCTTTGAGAAAAAAGCCCTGCTGTGGGCAGTTGTTCTGCTTTTCGGCCTGCTTCCCTTCTTTATCACAGCCAGATTCCGGCTGCCGGCCCTTCCCTTTCTGGTTATATTACTCGCCCCCCGGTTCATGGCAAAAGTGAAACCGGGTTTGAAATTAGCTCCCATAGGGGTTGCCGCCGGTCTAGGCATCGCTCTGCTCACCTCGAGAACCGTATCGGAAGGGGGGGTGAACATGGCTTTCCACGATGGCCTGGCCCACCACCGCGTGGGGGAGCGTGGGAGGGCTGAGCTTCTATTCCTCGAGGCCTATGAAACGGCCCTTGGAAGAACCGACGGTGTAGACCTCAATGGAACCGATGCCCTGTTTAATCTGGGAGTGGCGGCCCTGGAAAGGGGCCAGGCCGATGAGGCTGAAATGTACTGGAGGCTCGCCCTGGAAAGGAACCCCGGTTTCGCCCCGGCGATAGCCGCCCTTCAGGGGTTGACCCGCTGAGCCGTTTAAGTAATAAAAGCCGTAATCTTTAACCATTGGAATTAAATCACAAAGTCCGTGGAGGCTGTTTTGAATCTCAACGCTCTATTTGTCTATCTGGCTCCGCTGGTTGCCCTTGCAACCGGCATCGCCGCCTGGGCCACATATCGTACGGTACAGAAGAAACCCGAGGGCACCGACCTTATGAAGCGGCTGGCTTCCATGATACGTTCCGGTGCCATGACATATCTCAAGACACAGTACAGGATACTCTCCCTTTTCGTGATCGTGGTGGCCGTTCTTCTTTATTTCGGCATCAACCCCGCCACAGCCCTGGCCTTCATAGCCGGCGCCGTTTGCAGCATGGCCGCCGGTGTGGCCGGCATGAGTGCCGCGACAATGGGTAACGTAAGAACCACCAGCGCCGCCAGGACCGGCCTGTCCGAAGCCCTCTCCGCCGCCTTCGGGAGCGGCAGTGTCATGGGGTTCGCAGTGGCCTCCCTGGGCCTTTTCGGTGTGTCGGTGTTCTACCTGGCCTTCCAGGAGGCGGAAACTCCGGGTCTTCCTCCAGGGGCTTCTGGGCATGGAAGCGATAAACATCGAGAGCATAGCCGGTTTCGGTATGGGCGCCAGCAGCATCGCCCTCTTTGCAAGGGTCGGCGGAGGTATCTTCACCAAGAGCGCCGATGTGGGTGCTGACCTTGTTGGCAAGGTCGAGGCCGGGATCCCCGAGGACGACCCCAGGAATCCCGCGGTGATCGCTGACAATGTAGGCGATAATGTGGGAGATGTGGCCGGAATGGGCGCGGACCTCTTCGAATCCTTCGTGGGGTGCATAATCGCCGCCATGGTGCTTGCCTTCGGAATGGACGCCGCTGGAATATCCAGCATATTCAGGGCGGGTCTCTCAATCACCGAAGCCGAGCATATGGGAAGGACCTCCCTGATCGCTCTGCCCCTTGTGCTTGCAGCCCTGGGAACTCTTGCCAGCCTCTTCGGCGCCCTCTATGTGAAGCTTTTCAAGAAGGGCTCGCCCCACGCGGTGCTTCGTAACGGAACCTTCGTAAGCGCCATTCTGGCCCTTCTCGCCTCGCTGTGGATGGTGAACCTCCTCGGCATGAACATGGGAGTTTTCTGGGCCATAACCGCCGGTGTTGTGGCGGGGACCGCCATAGGCCTCATCACCGAGTACTACACCAGCAGCAGGCCGGTGAGGCTCATAGCTGAATCCACTAAGACCGGCCCCGCCACCACCATCATCGAGGGAATAGCCGTGGGAATGGAATCAACGGCGGCGCCAATACTCCTCATAGCAGCTGCTATCATGGTAAGTTTCAATTTCGCTGGGCTTTACGGCATAGCCCTCGCCGCCCTGGGAATGCTGATGAATGTGGGGATGACAATGTCGGTGGATGCATACGGTCCCGTTGCGGACAACGCCGGCGGAATCGCTGAAATGGCAGGTCTTCCCTCGGATGTAAGGAAAAGGACCGACAAGCTCGACGCCCTGGGGAACACCACAGCAGCCATGGGCAAGGGTTTTGCCATCGGTTCTGCGGCCCTCACCTCACTGGCGCTTTTCTCCGCCTACGCGAAGGTGGCCGGTCTGGAAGTCATTGATATACTACAGCCCAACGCAGTGGCCGGTCTCCTGGTGGGGGGTCTTCTGCCCTTCATATTCGCCTCCATAACCCTCAGGGCTGTTGGAAAGACCGCCATGAAGATGGTTCACGAGGTAAGAAGACAGTTTCGGGAGATAAAGGGTCTTATGGAGGGCGAAGCCGAACCCGAAACCGAGAAGTGCGTCGACATAGCAACCAGGGGCGCACTCCAGGAGATGATACTGCCCGGCCTTCTGGCTGTGGCGGTTCCCGTGGCGGTCTTTTTCCTTTTCGGCAGGGAGACCCTCGGAGGTCTTCTGGCCGGTTCTATAGTCACCGGAGTTCTGCTGGCCATCTTCATGTCCAACAGCGGCGGTGCCTGGGATAACGCGAAGAAGTACATAGAGGAGGGCCATCTCGGTGGCAAGGGCTCATCCTCCCACGATGCCGCGGTTATCGGCGACACCGTGGGGGACCCCTTCAAGGATACCAGCGGACCTGCGCTGAACATCCTTATCAAGCTCATGACCGTGGTTGCCCTTGTTCTTGCACAGGTTCAGTGATCTGAACCGAAGAAAGGATCCAAGATGACCGATGTACTGGAACTGAATGAAGAAAACGTAAAGGCAAAGCTCGAAGAGGTCCGCCCGATGCTCCAGGCCGACGGCGGCGACATCGAGTTCGTGGCGTTGAAGGACAAAGTGGTTCAGGTTAGGCTTCAGGGATCCTGCGCCGGTTGTGCCTTCGCCACAATGACACTTCAGTTCGGAGTGGAAAAGACCCTGAAGAAGTATTTCCCCGATATGGAGCGGGTTGAGAACCTCCAGTAAGGGAGCTCCTTCAAGGATACAGGCATGTCTTCTGCTCAGGGGGAGCTCGAAAAGGCTCCCCCTTCCAGCGTCCGACGCCGCCTTCGCCGAAAGGATGTTCCGGGAAGCCGTGGTGTGGAAGACCTACCTCGACCATGTCATAGGACTTTACTCCCGGGTTCCCTTAAGAAGCTTGACGAGAGCGTTCTCGCCAGCCTCAGGATAGGCGCCGTTCAGCTTCTCGTGCTTCACACCCCCTCCCACGCGGCGGTATCCGCCACGGTGGAAGCCCACCCCGAAAGAAAAAGCACTGGGCTGGTCAACGCCGTTCTGCGTAAGGTGTCGGTCTACCGGGAGAAGGGAGATCTGCCCCTTCACACAAGGTATTCCCATCCGGAACAGCTGGTAGACAGGTGGAGAGCCCGATACGGCGGTGAAGACACCGAACGTCTTCTCGCATGGAACAACTCCCCTCCGGAACTGGGGGGATACAGTTTCAGCGGCGGAGTTCCTGAATGCACCCGGGGGCGTTACCTTGAGAACTACTGCAGAATTGAAAGATCAGGGAGGTTCAGGCCAGGGGAGGGCATCTACATACAGGACGAATCCGCCGCCCTGGTGGGCAGGGGAATGGCATCCCTCCCCGGTGAGCTCGTGCTGGAGGTCGGCGCGGCACCGGGAGGAAAGACCGCCCATCTCGCCGGGGGCGGTTTCACCGTTTCTCTGGACAGGAAGCCAGTCAGGCTGATCAGGTGGAGGCAGAACCAGAAAAGGATGGGCTGGGAAAACTGTTCCCCGGTTGCCGGTGATTCCTCCGCGCTACCCTTCCGGGCCATGTTCGACAAGGTGATCGTTGACGCTCCCTGCACGAACACCGGTGTTTACAGAAGACGAATCGACGCCAGGTGGAACTGGAGTGAGGACCTGGAAAGGGAACTGGCCCTGATCCAGAGAGAAATGCTCTTGAGTTCTTCCAGGGCGGTGAGACCAGGGGGAATCCTGATATATTCCACATGCAGCCTGGAACCCCTTGAGAACACAGGGGCGGTTGAGTATTTCGAAGCTAATGCCATGGGCTTCAGGCGGATTCCCTTTCCCGGACCGAAGGAGCTTGTGAACCGGAGCGGGTTCTTTTCTGTCTTTCCTCCGGATGCTTGCATGGACGGGCTTTTCGCCGCTGCCTGGGAGAGATCTGCTAAGGAGAGTTAAGTTGAGCATGGAATCCAGGTTCTTCATCGCGGCACTTGTCATGGTGGCCTTCGCCTATGCCCTTTCCCTTTCTGTGCCCCTCTTCGGTGACACCATCGGATATGGTCTGAAAACAGTGAACTGGATGCGAGACAACGGATACCACCCTGTTCCCTCCGGTTCGGAAAGGGGCGAACAGGCCATGGGGCATCCGGCGCTGTTCTTCTGGCTGTGGGCCCTTTTGACCGGTGTTCTGGGGAACACCATGTGGGTTGCACGGCTTCTTCCCGCCGTGGCCTCCCTCATGTGCCTGTGGGGAATGTATCGTCTGGGCAGGCATCTGAGCTGCGAAACCGCCGGGTGGGTCTCGGCATTCGCCCTCTTCGCCAGTCCGCTGTTCTTTGTGGAAATGCTTGTGCCCATGCCTGAAAGCGCCGCTGTGGCCGCGGTTATCTGGTCCGTCTATCACTATGTAAGGAAGAACTACATCTCCGCCACCCTTCTGTGTGCCCTTGCGGTGGCCTTCAGGGAGCAGGCAGTGATCCTGGCCGGGGTTTACTTCCTGATGGAGCTTCTGTACTCCGGTTTCAGGAAGCCCCTGAGGCTTCTGCTCTTCCTGGCACCCCTTCTCAGCATCGCCGCCACGGGGCTGGCCAACTATTTCTTCAATGGTTACTTCTTTTTCCCGACCCATCTCGGTGCCGCCGTGGAGCTGGAACCGGGCTGGTTCATGGAAAGGCTCAGGTTTTTCGGAGCCTACATAATGTCATCGGACTACAGGTGGTTCCCTGTAACCCTGGTCCTCGGGGGAATGCTTCGGGGTTCCGGCAGGAACACCTACACACTGCCTTTTGCCCTGATCCTCCTGGCTCCCGCCCTTCTCTATCCACCGGAAAGAATAGCATTCCTTCTGCTGATAGCCCTGCTCATACTCGTTTACCTCGCAAGGGAAGAAAGGTGCCTGGTCGGGTGTTCAGCCTGTTCCTGCTGATGCCCCTTTCCATGGTCATGTTCCTTACCGTTCTCATAAGGTTCGCTCCCGGGGGAGGAATGGATCTCTACAGGTATCTGCTTATTGCCCTTCCCATGGTAATTCTCGGATCGGTTGTGATGCTGTTCAGGCACTACTCCCACAGGACCGCCCTGGTCTTCGTTGCGGTTTTCACCGTTCTTACCGCCCTTTCGGACAGGTCGGACAGGCCGGGCTACCAGTTCGGAACCTCCCGTGGAAGCATTCAGGCCCTCATTGATTACAGAGAAGCGATGCTCTACGCCGTTTCCCTGGGAGATACCGTTCTGGCGCCAACGGGCTATCTTGACTACTACCGTGAGCCTGCCTGCGGCGTGGTGGATCATCCCCATCCGGTAAAGGACATTTACTCAGAAGCGCCACTTGCTCCGGGAACATCCTACAGCGTTGTTTTTTCATGGTTCACCGCTCACCAGGGGGACATTGACAGGATAGGGTCCATACTCCCCGGGGGTTCCAGCCTCGGGCTGCTTGAAGAGCCTGTCTGGATATCACCCGGCGGGGCTTCCAGGGTTTACAGGATCATTCCAGGCCGGACCGATTGAGTTCCTGAATGATCTCCCCGGCTATGCTCACCGCTATTTCAGCAGGGGTATGACTGGAAATGGGTATCCCAACCGGTGCATGCAGGGAACTAAGCCGTTCCTCGGGAAATCCCATACCCGCCATCAGCCCCAGGATGTGTTCCGCGGTGGCCCTGCTGGCCATCATTCCCAGATACCTCAGATCCTTTTTCAGCATCTGTTCAAGAATCACGGCATCCCCGGTGTGTGATGAGGTCATTATGACCACCAGGGCGCTTCCGTCGTCGGGAACCAGGCTTCCCGCCCTGGAATAGTCCATCCGCACCTTTTTCCAGGCCAGCCGGTTCTCCTCCATGGTCCAGAGTCTTTCCCGGTCATCAATGACCACTGTCCGCATGCCAAGGCTGCGGAGCACCGGGGTTAGGGCAAGGCTGCAGTGGCCCCCGCCGAAGATGTAAACCACCGGGGGCTTTTTCAGCCTTTCTCCGTATTTCCAGCGGACACCGGAAGGGCTGAAGCCCTCCACTTCAGGCGGGGCCTCAAGAAAACGGAGTCCTTCCGGGGTGACAAGAAGCCCCCGGGTATGGTCCCCCATACGGTTCAGCGGCGGATGGGGGATCAGGATTATCCTCTGCCGTCCGGAGCATATCATTCCCGATCTCTCCCCGGGTTCAGCCGATGCGGAATGGTGAAAGCTCCTTAGAACCGGTAACCGTGCCCTTTGTGAAAGCAGTTCCCCTGCCAGGTCTATCACCGAGTGTTCCAGGCCGCCGCCGCCCACGGAACCAACCGGTGGGCCCAGGGGGGGCACAGCCATTTTGAAGCCGGTCCTTCCGGGACAGCTGCCTGTTGTTTCAGCCACAACGCAGAGCACCGACGGATTCCCTGAGAAGAACTCCAGCTCCCTCACTTGAATATCACCCGGCAGAGGGGGTAGTAGACGGCCAGAAGGGCGGAGAAAACCGCGCTGGCGGTGAACCGCCACTTCAGGGGGGTACGGTTCTGTATGAGATAGTTCACGGCGAAGGCCACCGGCAGATTCACGGCGAAACCCTTCAGGGAAACGAGGAGCAGCTCCGGAGCGATGTCCACGGTCTTTCCTGAAAACAGACAAATGAAGGCCAGGTGCCTGGCTATCCAGAGGGGGTTGAAGTAGAGAACAGCCATTGCCGCCCTGGCCGCTCCGGTGTACCGGGCGTTTATCCATCTGAACCAGGCGGGTATCTCCCATGCGTAGAGAAGCCCCCCACCACCATCATCCCGGCGAGCCTCAACGGGGAGAAGCCGCCGGTGAGAAGCGCCGCGGCGGTGTCCCCGGCGGGGTAGATGAGCATTCCCCGGACAACATCGGTTCCCCTCAGTGACTGAAGCCTCATTCAGGTTTCCGCAGGGTCAGAAGGAGCCTCTCAGGGGTCATGGGGGCGGTGTAGCCGTCAACCCTTCCTATTGCGTCGGCGATGGCGAACCAGGTTCCTATACCGTACATGAAGGGGGGCTCGCCTATGGCCCTGGATCCAAGAAGCCCCACATTCTCCGGTAGTTCCTCCCCCGGGGCGAAGAACACCTCGATGGTCTCCGGGGCGGATCTTATGTCCGGTACCTTGTAGGTGGCCAGGGCGTCGGATAGAAGCCTGTTTGTTTCCCTGTCCCATACCGTGTCCTCCATGGTGACCCATCCAATGCCCTGTACCAGGCCCCCCTCCGCCTGGCCCCTGTCCAGCAGCGGATCCAGGAGGGTTCCCCCGTGATGGACCATACCGACGGCATCCACGCTGTATGTTCCCAGCAGGCAGTCCACCGTTACCTCGGTGAGGGCGGTCCCGGCTACATGATAGCCGAAGGGCCTGCCCTTCTCCGAAGCCCGGTCGAAGTGTATTCCCGGTGTGGCGTAGTGGGCGTGGCTGGAAAGGCTTATCCTGTTCAGATAAGCGTTCTCCACCATTCTGTCCCAGTCGGTTTCCCCATCCCCGGCAGCTTATCCGTCTGAGTATCTCACGACAGGCCATCCCCACGGCGTTGCCGTTCATGTCCGCCCCGGAGCTGGCTGCGGTGGGGGAGGTGTTGGCGTTCCTGGTGGTGCTGGTGGCCTCCACTCTGATCCTTTCCACCGGTATCCCCAGTGTGAGGGCGGCAACCTGCCTGAGCCTGGAGTTGACCCCCTGCCCCATCTCCACCGCCCCGGTGCTGATCCCCACGCTGCCGTCGGTGTAAACATGGACCAGGGCGCTGGCCTGGTTGAGGAAGGTGGTGGTGAATGAGATCCCGAAACACACCGGCATCATGGAAACGCCCTTTTTTATCCACCGGCTGTTCTCATTGAAACTGGAAGCCCTCTCCATGGCATCCTCGAGACGGTACCTGTCCCTGCAGATGTTCCAGGACGACCTTACCTCGTCGGCTGCGTAGACCATGCCATAGGGGAAGGTGTCCCCTGGCTTCAGCAGGTTTTTTTCCTGCAATAGATGAACCGGTATTCCGGTCTTTGCCGATGCCCTGTGAATGGCGGCTTCCATGACGAACATCGCCTGGGGAGCCCCGAACCTCTGAAGGCGGTGTTCGGGGCAAGATTGGTCCGGCAGCAGTATCCCGTTGCCCTGACATTGGGAATGAAATAGCTGCCGGTGCAGTGGAGCAGCGTCCGCTCCATTATTGCCGTTGAAAGGTCCCCGGCGGCACCTCCGTTCTGGTAGTAGTCCACCTCCCAGAAAAGAATACTGCCCCCTTCGTCGAGACCGATGGTGTAGTCACTGGTGTAGGGATGTCTCTTGCCGGTGCTTGCCATATCCATGCTCCTGGAAAGCACAAGCCTCACCGGCCTTCCGGTGAGTTTTGCCCCCAGGGCAGCCATAACCGCCCAGGGCGTGGCCTGGTCCTCCTTGCCCCCGAAGGCCCCCCCGAGCCTCGGTACCTCAACCTCCACGAAGTGAATGGGCATTCCCAGTACCCTGGCCGCTACCTTCTGGACGAAGGAGGGCCCCTGGGTGGCCGACGTTATCTTCACCCCGCCGTCCTCACGGGGTATGGCCAGGGCACTCTGTGTTTCCAGATAGAGATGCTCCTGTCCGCCGGTCTCGGCGGTTCCGGTGATGATGTGCCTGCACCGCTTACGGGCGGAATCCACATCCCCGGAGGAAAAGGTCCTGGGCGGGGCGAGGAGCTCCCCCATGGCCATGGCCTCCCTGGGATCGGAGACAGCGGGAAGGGATTCGGTTTCAATGACTATTTTTTCCGCTGCTGCCCCGGCCCTGGCGGGTGTGTCCGCCAGGACCACCGCCACCGGCTGGCCGATGTAATGAACCTCATCCTCCGCCAGAAGGGCCTCGTCCATTATCACATTTCCAGTCTGGTTCTCTCCCGGGATGTCCTTCCAGGTGAGTACGCGGCGGACCCCGGGCATTTCCAAAGCCGCCTGTGTATCAAGGCGGGTTATACGGCCATGGGCGCAGGATGAGGTGAACACATGGGCATGAAGGGTTCCCGCCGGTTCCGGGATGTCCCCGGTGAAAATGGATCTGCCCGTAACATGAAGCAGTCCGTCCCGGTTCTCATTTCTTCACTCCCCTTGTCAGATGTGCCCGTATCTGTCCCTGAAGAAGAAGGGTCTTGTATTCCGCCGAGCCCCGGACATCGCTTATGGGGGACACTTCCTCCGCCGCAATGGCCGTGGCTCCGTCAATGGTGTCACAGGAGAGTTCCCTTCCCCGGAGGAAGGAGGAGGTCTTCCTGAGAAGGAGGGGGAAGGGAGCCACCCCGCCGGCGGCAAGGGTGGCACCGGCAACTTTTTCCCCGCCCATGGTCAGCAGGGCGGCGGAGTTAACCGATGCGATGTCCAGGTACTCCCGTTTGCATACCTTCAGTGCCGACAGCTGTGAGCCCTTCGGAGGAACCGGGAAGGAGAGGGATGTGACAATAGTGCCCTTCGGCACGGCGAACTCCTTGTATCCCAGGTAGAACTCCGACAGGGGAATGTCCTTCTCTCCGCAGTGCACCGTCGCACCGAGGGCAAGGAACAGCACCGCCAGGTCCGCTATGGGGGAGCCGTTCATGATGTTCCCGCCAAGGGTGGCCACCCTTCGTATCTGGGTGGAGGAGATCCGGGTGAAGAAATCGTCGCCGGAGTGAAGAAGCCCGGTGAAAACCGGTGATCTCCCTATTGTCTCCACCGTAGCCGCCCCTCCGACTATCACCCTGCCATGCGTTATCTCCACTGAGTCCGGGAGGCCCAGGGAGGATACCAGCCGGGGTTCCCCTTCTGAAAGCCGGTGGTCGGGATGGGGGTAGATGTCCGTCCCCCCGGCGGTGAGAATGCCGGTTCCGGAAGGCTCCCTCTCCCCGATGGAACTGATCAGCCCTGGTACGCACCTGAAATGATCCGGCACATGCCCCTGTTCTATGAGCATTTCCAGCCGGTTGTCGAAGTTGTGGGGAATGGAAGACATCACACTTTTCACCCCGCGGCTCACAGCGGCATATCCTGTGCAGCGGCAGATGTTGCCGTCCAGGGACTCAAGGGCGTTCCCGGCGGTGAGTTCCCTGTTCCCCAGCAGGAAACCGGTGAGGCTCATTATCATTCCCGGTGTGCAGAACCCGCACTGGGAGGCGCCCTCCTCATAAAAAGCCCGCTGGAAGGGAGTCAGCTCATTCCCCAGACCCTCCACGGTGACCAGATGGCACCGGTGAACGGCGGCCATGGGCAGCAGGCAGGAGCATACCGCACCATAGTCCATTCCCCGGGGAGAAGGCTTTCCCAGAACCACCGTGCAGGCTCCGCAGTCCCCTTCCCGGCAGCCTTCCTTAGTGCCCTTCAGCCCCCTTTTGTCCCTTATCCAGTCCAGGGCCGTCATTCCTCCGGCACAGCCGGTGGTGACCCACTCGTCGTTTAGAACGAATCCGATCATGCTTTTCCTCCAATGGGAAAAAGATAATCATGTTTTCTCCCTGGGGGCAGGTAGCATTCCCGGGGGGATCCTTTTGGTTGTGATGGCAGTGCATAACGGGTATATTTTCCCGTTTCAATTAAGAAGGAGGTATTCATGAAAACACTTGTTATCAGCGGGGTCATTCTCTGTGTACTATTCGGCGCAGGTTGCGGCGGAGGAGAGGAGCCAGTTGCTGAAACCGCACCGGAATCCGGCCTGGAAACCGTTGAAGAGTCATCCTCGGTGGCTCCCATGGAAAGCGCCCGGCGGCTTCGGGTGGCAACCACCACAAGCCTTTATGACACAGGTCTCTGGGGCTATCTCGAGCCCATGTTCGAGGAGACCCACGGAGTGGAGCTGGACGTTCTCTACGCCGGAACGGGAAAGGCCCTGGACTGGGGTATGCGGGGGATGTGGACGTGATTACGGTCCATTCCAGGACCCGGGAGATTCAGTTCGTGGAAGAGGGCTATGGCGTGGAAAGGGTTCCCTTCGCCTACAACAACTTCCTCATCGTGGGACCGGGATCGGATCCCGCCGGCATAGCCGGAATGCAGCCTGAAGAGGCATTCACCGCCCTTATGGAGAACGGCTCCGCGCCGTTCATCAGCCGGGGGGATGATTCAGGTACCCACGGCAAGGAGAAGTCCATCTGGTCCACCGCCGGTTATGACTATGAAACCGACGTTCGCCCCGCCGGGGACTGGTATGTTGAGGGTGGCAGCGGAATGGGCCCCACACTGGTCATGGCCTCGGAGATGCAGGGGTACACCCTTACGGACATCGGCACCTTCCTGGCCTATCAGGGTGATGTGGAACTGGTACCCCTTGTTGAAAGGGGCGACGCCCTGCTGAATGTCTACTCTGTGATAGCAGTTCAGTCATCGGGAAGCGGTGACATGGCCCTTGCCATGGTTGAGTTCCTCACCTCCCCGGAGATACAGGAGCTGATAGGTGAATACGGCGTGGAGGCTTATGGAAGACAGCTCTTCACCCCCTGCGCCGGAGAGGACCTGTAAGAAAAAATTGGGCTACATACTCCAGGCCTCGGGCCTCGCCCTGGAAATGATTGTCTCAGGTGATCCGGAGGTGTATTCCATTACCCTCCGGACCCTCATGATAGCCATTTCATCCACACTTATCGCCTCGGCCCTCTTCATTCCCCTGGGAAGTTTGATCCATTTCCTGTCATTCCGGGGAAAAAGGGCGGTGGTAGGCTTCATTCAGACAATGTACAGCGTTCCCACGGTCTTCGTGGGAATGCTGGTCTTCCTTATGGTTTCAAGGAGGGGCCCGGCGGGTTCAATGGGCCTTCTTTTTACCCCATGGGCCATCATCATCGGCGAGGTACTTCTTATAGCACCCATCATAACCGGCCTTACCATATCCGCCCTTGGCGGAACCGGCGGAGGCATAGCGGATACCGCCAGGGCACTTGGCGCTTCCAGGGGAAGAACGGCACTCCTTGTTCTCTCCGAATCAAGGTACGCGGTGCTCACCGGTGTTCTCATGGGGTTTGGAAGGGCGGTTTCCGAGATCGGCGTGGCGCTCATGGTGGGGGGTAACATATCAGGATACACCAGAACCCTCACCACCGCCATTTCTCTGGGAATAGGCAGGGGTGAGACCGCAGCCTCCATAGCCCTGGGAATGATACTGCTCCTGGTTGCCATGGCTGTAAGCGTAACGGTGAACTTCATGCAGCACCGGAGGAAGAGGTGATCCTGAAACTGGAGTCGGTTCATCTCGCAAGGGATGGAAATCATATTCTTCGGGGATCTCACTGGAGGTGGCCCCGGGGGAGTTCTTCGTTCTCATGGGACCCACCGGCTGCGGCAAGACCACCACCCTGAGGGTTTCAGGCCTCCTTGATAGACCGGACTCCGGAGGAGTTTTCTTCCGGGGAAGGGAAGCCCGGGGGAGGGAGAAGGACCTGCTTCCCCTGCGCAGAAGGATGGCAACAGTGTTCCAGAACCCTGTGATGCTCACAGGTACGGTTTTTTCAACATCGCCTGGGGGCTGAGGATACGTGGGGTCCACCGTGATGAGATCCATGGCAGAGTGGAGGAAATGGTGGAAATGACAGGCCTCTCCGGCCTTGAGGACCGCGATGCGAAAACCCTTTCCGGGGGCGAGGTCAGGAGGGTGGCCCTTGCAAGGGCTATGGTGCTCCGGCCGGAACTGCTCTTCCTCGACGAGCCCACCGCCAGCCTCCATCGGTCCTTCAGAAGAAAACTGCTGGAAAGGTTGAAGATCCTTCACCGGGAAACGGGAACCACCTTCTTCATGGCCACCCACAGCTTTGAGGATGCCCTTGCCCTGGGCACATCCGCCGCTGTGATGAGGGCCGGTGAGATAGAGCAGACCGGCACCATGAACTCCATTGTCAACAGTCCCGGAAGCACCTTCATGGCGGAGTTCACCGGGGCGGGGAACATACTTCCGGTGGTGTTCAGAGGAGGCACCGCCCTTGCGGGTGAAATCGAGATAGTCCTTCCGGCAAGCCGACATGGCAGGGGCTGCATTTCTATCCCCCCTGAGTCCATCGTTCTTGCCCTTAATCCCTCCCGGACCAGCGAGAGGAACCATCTCACCGGCACCGTGGCAATGATACGAAGGAACGGGGTCAACTGGACCGTTACCGTTGATGTCTCCGGCACCCTCCTCGACTCCTCGGTAACCACCGGAGCCCTGGACGACCTTGAGATACGTGAGGGTTCCCCGGTATGCCTTTCCTTCAAGGCCAGCGCCGTTCATCTGTTCTGAAGCCGGTCCCGCCCTGCGGTTACAGGCCCCTGCGTTCTTCATATATTCAACAGGAACAGCGATATACAATTAAACAACCGGGGGCGCCATGAGAACAATTCCCATTCTTTCAGCCGTTCTTCTACTTCTCTCGTCCCTTTCAGCCGGGCAGCCCACCGGGCCGGTGAGGCTCATGGCTGAGTGGGAGCCGTCACTTGGCACGCTTATCAGGTGGCCCTGGGAATACCCATGTCCTGGTGGAGGAACTGGCAAGGGACGACAGCCTCTATGTCCTTGTTGAGAACCCCTCAGAGCAGGCCCAGGCCCTTTCCATCTTTCAATCCTGGGGTGTCAACACCGACCACTGCAGGTTCATAACAGCCGACACCTGGTCCCACTGGACCAGGGACTGGGGCCCCACTGGATCTTCGACGGCGCCGGTGCACCGGGAATAATCGACCCCATCTTCGATGGCTATCCCTGGGTGCCCGGAGGACCATACAGGGACTACACCGAATCAAGGGCTACGAGGAGGACGATCTGGTGAACCAGGTGCTTGCCGGGGAGTTCTCCTGCGCCCTGCACCAGTTCCCGGCGTACCTCACCGGGGGGAACTTCATGTCCGACGGCCACGGCAACGGATTCTCCACACTGGCCATGCTCACCGAGAACGAGGTCTTCTGGAGCCACCCCGAGTTCCTGGGCCTTTCCGAAGAATGGCTGGGGCTGGACAACTACATGATAACGGTGAACCCTGAGGAGTATGGCATACAGCACATCGACTGCGCGGCGAAGCTTCTGAACGAAGAGACCATACTTCTCAAACAGGTGGATCCCTCCAACCCGGATCACGCCAGGCTGGAGGCCATCAACGATCGGCTCACCACTGAGATCGGTGTGTATGGAAGGCCCTACGAAGTGATACGGATCCAGTGCGGCCCCTACTCCGGGTATGAAACCGCCGCCTACACCAATTCCTACATACTGAACACGAAGGTCCTTGTCCCCCTGTTCGGCATATCCACGGACCCGGCCGCCCTGGAAACCTACCAGGAGGCCATGCCCGGTTATGAGATAATCGGGGTGCCCTACACCGAATGGTACTACTACGACGCCCTGCACTGCCGCACCCGTGAGATGATGGACCCCGGCATGCTCCTGATCTGGCATATGCCCTACCGGGGAGAGGTGAACCACACCGATCAGTTCCAGGTGGATGTGGAGATAAAACGCTACAGCGGAGCCGACCTCATCCCGGATGAAACCGGCATTGTCTGGAGGGTGGACAGCGGCCCCTGGCAGAACGCCGGTCTGACCCCGGTCTACGGCGACTCACTTTCAGGCGTCATTCCCGGCCAGCCTCCGGGATCAAAGGTGGACTACTACATAACCGCGGCGGACCAGTCCGGCAGGGAGGAAACACTTCCCAGGCCCGCCCCGGGCGGGTTCTTCTCCTTCACCGTGGTAAGCCCCTCCTCCACCGATCCGGAAACCCCGGCGGATACCAAGTGGTTCTCTGTGAGCCCCAACCCCATGATCTCAAGGGGTGTGATCACCCTTCCGGAAAACTTCGGCAGCCCGGTCTCCATAAGGGTTTTCAGTATTACCGGAAGGCTTATGGACACCCTTTCCTCCGCCGGGGAAGAGCCCCTCTTATGGGACGCCGGCCAACTTCCCGCCGGATGCTATGTGCTTAGGGCGGACCTTCCGGGAAGGGTCTGGTCCACAAGGGTCGTCATCATCCGCTGACACCGCAGAAGGGACGGAAGCAATGGAAAAACTGATCTGCAGGGAATGCAGGAAGGTCCACCTGGTGGACCACGGCGAAAGGACCTGCCCCTCCTGCGGCGGCCACGATACATACAACTTCAGGAACAGCGACGACTTTCTGAAAAAGGAAGTACCCCGGGTCAGGGAAGAGAGAAGGGAACTGGGGCTGAAGGGCCTCACGGGAAGGCTCCGCTGCGTTGCTATCAATGTTGAACCGGAAAACCTGATCCCTGCGGCATCGGAGTTCCTCAGCCGCACCGGCTTCAGTGTATCGGACTCCTTCGAGGACCCCCGTTTCAGGACCGTTGTTCTCTCCGCCGGTGATTCCGCCGACATCCTGCTTCGCTGCCGGAAGGGCGGTGATAACCCCTTCCTTGTGGTTCCCGGTGGGCCGAAGTCGCGGAAAATGCCCAACACAAGGCTGGAGACCTTCTTTTTCGAAACACCGGACCTTGAGCTGTACAGAAGGATACAGGAGAAAAGGGGGGTGGTCTTCCTGAAGGAAGAGGAGATCTCCCGGGGGAACACGAGATCGGTCCAGACCGCTCCATCGGCCTACACAGGCCTCTCCACAGGGGTCATGCAGGGGTTGTTGAAGGACGGCTACAGAACACCGGACTCCGTCTCCATGGAACTGAACCTTGTGAAGCCGGATGAACCCCACCTGGCGAACATCGGCCTTCTTGACCACACCGCCACCAGGGTCCGGGCGGAAGACCGGGACGGCGCGATAGTGGAGTTCATGGGTCTTACAGGCTATGACTTCCAGTTCGCCATCCATGTGAAGATATTCAACTCAATAACCAATGTGGCCAGAATGCAGGGTGTGAACTTCGCCATGGTCTTCACCTCGGGCATAACCCCCGACGACGGCACTGAAGACGCCGGACCCACGGAGAAGTTCATAAGGAACTACGGAACCCGTGTTCACCACATGGCACTGAGAACGAAGAAGATACAGGAAACCTACGGAAAACTGGTGGATGCCGGGCAGGAGTTCATGATCGAGCTTGTGGGGTCGCCGGAGGAGGGTCTCAGGCAGACCTTCAGCGAGCCATCCCCGCACACCCTGCTGGTCACGGAACTAATCCACCGGTACGGCGACTTCCGGGGGTTCTTCACGAGGGGGAACGTGACCAACCTCACCGGGGCCACCGGGAACCAGTGACAGGCCCCTCTCACCAGAGGGTCTTTATCCTTCCGAAGGTAAGCCTGTCCAGTGAGGATGCCGGTGTGAACAGAAGCCTGGACATCACCGTCCGGAGCTCCCCGGAGGGGCTTCCCGCGTCGGTTGTGTTCAGCAGCGCCCTGTTCGTTCCGGTTTCCCACATCCATGTGTAGAAAACGCTGGACCCCCCTACCCACTCAAGCTCCACTATCAGATCGTCGGTCCCGTTGTACTCGAATGGGGTCTCAAGGGGAACGGACATCCAGCCGTCGGGCTCCGCTGTCATGGTCTGGCTTGATGTGGAGTATACCATGACCCTGGTCCCCGGAAGATAGTTATCGTCGAAACGGCCGGTGAGCTCCGAGCCGTCTGAATACCCCATGTGGATGGTGAAACCGGAGTAGTAGCCGGTTTTTGAACCGTACTCCCCGGCCCTCTGCCAGCCTATTTCCCCTATTGTCATCGGTCCGTTCATTTCCGAAGCCAGCGCCATCACCTGATAGCGTGTCTGGGCTCCTCAAGTGGCGCAGAAGGGATCCGTCGAGGGAATCTCCGGCGACCCCACAACCACCTGGGATTGAACCTGTCCTGCAAGTATCAGGGTCAGCACCGCAGCTAGCCTTCTCATCAGCGTCTCCTTTACAGAGAATGTGTTTGCCGTTAAAGTATCTACTGGGGAACAAAACCCGGCGGGTCCGATGGTTCCCCGCCGGGGGATCAGCAAAGGAGGCTGTATGCCGGTAAGGACAAAGGCGAACACTTCTGGATTGGTGCTTTTCGCCCTGATAATAGCGGGTTTTTTCATTGCCGGCTTCCTGGTTCCCTCCACTCTGCCTCGGGAGAAAAGAGCCCCCTTCCCCTCTTCATGTTCATGATGGGGGGGATATTCCTTGTGATCAACCTGGCTCTCATGGTGAGGGGTTTCATCATGAACCGCAGAAGGCTGTTCATAGAGAGGAACTGGACCACCGCAGAAGCCGAGGTGCTCAGCGCTGAGGAAACCGGTACATACATCAACAGGCAGCCGAAGATCAGGTACAGGTTTCGAGTGTTTCCCCCGGGCCACCAGCCGGTCGAGGTGGAACACAGCATGGTGACCCCGCTTATGGCTCTGTCCCATCTGGCGGTGGGGAAGAGGATAAAGGTGAAGATAGACCCTGCTGACCAGAGCAGGATAATGCCGCTTTAGCTGAACCGGGGAGGGAACTCATGAGAACTGTGATCAACTGGAGCGTTTTCGGTGTTTTCGGCCTGCTGATTATTGGCTTCATTGTGGCGGGGTTCCTTGTATCCCCGACGCAAGGACCGACGACGGCCATCCCCTGAACATCTTCTTCTTCGTAATGGCGGGAATGTTCGCCCTGTCCACTGGAGGAATACTCCTGTTCGCAACCATATCGAACAGGAAGAGGGCCTTCCGTGAGGCCAACTGGATGGACGCCACCGCCGAGATAATCCAGGCCTCCGAAACCGGGACCTACATCAACAACCAGCCCCGGATCAAGCTCAGGATGCTGGTGCATTCACCGGTTCACGGGGCCACAGAGGTGGTGCACAAACAGGTCATACCCCTCACCGCCCTGGCCCGGTACTCCCCCGGCAGTTCCATAAAGGTGAAGGTGAACCCCTCTGACCCGAAGGACATCCATCTGGTGTAGTCCGAACATCAGATATAAGGAAAAACCTATGTACAGTACTGAGCAGTTACTGAAAGACGCACTGAGCCTTCCCCATGTTCCCCTTGTCTCCGCCGAAGCCTACACCGCGGCCATGCCCCTCCTCAGGAAACACACAAACACCGTCATAGGGAACCGGGATGACTTTTCCAGGCTCACCGGAGGCAATCCAGCCGGTATGGTGGAAGACAACCACAGGAACCACGCCATGTTCATGTCCACCGTTTTCACCATAGGGGAATACGAACTGCTGGCAAGGACCCTTCCCTGGGTATACCGGGCCTACATGGCCCACGGCTTTTCTCCGGGCTATTTCCCCGAGGTGGTAAAGGCATATATGGAAGGGGTCTCCCTCCACATTCCCCGGGAACTCTCACTGGAAATACTGGACATTTACCGGTGGATCCTTCAAAGACACCGGCAGATCATGGAACTCGCCGGGTCATCCGGGGAGTTAATGCCGCCCACCGGGCCGGAGTGGCTTGAAAGAAAGCTTGAGTTCCTCAGGACCCTTCTCGAGGGAGACCACAGGAAGTGTATGGCCATAGCCGCCGGGGCGGTGAGGTCATCTGAGGACCTCGAGCGGTTCTACATGCAGGTGGTAAGGCCCGCCATGTACGAGATCGGCACACTTTGGGAGAACGATGAGATATCCGTGGCCCAGGAGCACCTTGCCTCGGCCATCGTGACAAGAATGATGGGAGCCCTGGACGCCGCTGAACTGGTGGATCCAGATAAGGACAGAAGGGTGGTGGTTACCTCTTCAGCAAACGAGTTCCATGAGATCGGAGCCTGGATGGTATCGGATTTCTTTGAGAACCGTGGCTGGCGGGTGAGATATCTCGGGGCGAACACCCCGGTGTCCGACCTTCTCAAGCTCCTCAGGGACTTCAGACCATCGGTCCTCGCCCTTTCAGTTACCATGCCCTTTAACCTGGTGGCGGCTAAAAGGCTTATCCAGGCGGTGAAGGAGGATGAGGGCATCCCCGGTTTGAGGATACTGGTCGGGGGAAGGGTGTTCAACCAGAACGAAAACCTATGGAGGGCCCTGGGAGCCGACGGATATGCCCCCGACCTCTCCGGTATCGAAGGGGTGATCGGTGGCTGGAATGATCCTGCCTGAGGAACTGAGACCGGTCTTCCAGGATCTGTTCTCTCAGTTTCTCAAGGAGTCGGAGGATATGGCCTTCGCCCTTCTGGAATCGAACCTGGAGATCAGCCGATGCAACCGTTGCTTCAGGGAAATGCTCGGTGGGGATGGAACCTGCCGGGAAAAAAACTTCAGCCGGTTCCTTTCACCGGAGGAGATAAGGCTCTTTGACATGGAGGACGGCGAGAGCGTTGCCGCCTGGCTTACCTTCGTTCCGGAGGGGCTTTCCGGAAGGGCTCTCAGGGGAAGGATATACAGAAGGGGCCGGTGGTTCCTGCTTCTGGGTTCTGTGTTGAGGACCGACGACACTGAGATCTTCAGCAAGATATCCATGCTTGCCAACGAGATGACCAACATATCAAGGGACCTGAAAAGGAAGAACCGTGAGCTCCGTGAAGCGAGGACCCGGATCGATACCCTCAGCGGTATAATACCCATATGTATGTACTGCAAGGAAATACGCGATGACGAGGGTTACTGGAACAACCTTGAGACATTCATTAGCCAGCACTCCAGCGCGGAGTTCAGCCACAGCATCTGCAGCAAATGCGCCAAAAAACACTTTCCGGAAACCTTCGAATAACCGGGCACTTTCACAGGCCGCCGGGGTTTAGTATCATTCTTCGAACATGAAAGGGAATGATATGAAGATAACCAGAGAACTCATTGAAAAAATGCCAAAGACCGACCTCCATCTCCACCTCGACGGTTCCATAAGGATAGAGACCCTGATAGAGCTGGCCCGGCAGGAGGGGGTTGAGCTTCCCTCCAGCACCGTGCAGGGCCTCAAGGAAACGGTTTTCAAGGACAATTACGAAAGCCTGGATGACTATCTCAAGGGCTTCGGCTACACCTGCGCGGTGATGCGAAACCGGGAGAACATAGAGCGTATATCCTATGAACTGGCCCTGGACAATCAGAAGGAGGGGGTCAGATACATTGAGGTCAGGTTCGCCCCGCAGCTCCACGCCGGAGCTGAAATGAACCTCCTTCAGACAATTCAGGCGGTGGACAGCGGCCTTGCAAGGGCGAAGAGGGAGTTCAACGAAAGGCCGGTGATCATGCAGGGGGAGGAACCCCCTTCGAGTACGGCATAATCACCTGCGCTATGCGCTACTTCAACAGACACTTCTCCGATTACTTCAGGGACATCATATCCGTTCATTCCTTCTCCACGGAACAGAAGATATTCGGCCTTGCCTCCCTGGAACTGGTCGGCGCGGGCATTCAGGCAAGGAAGGAACTGGAGATCCCGGTGGTGGGCATAGACATCGCCGGTTCCGAGAAGGGCAATCCTCCTGTTCACCACCGGGAAGCCTATATGCTTGCCCAGAGGAATTTCATAAATAAAACGGTTCATGCCGGTGAGGCCTACGGCCCTGAAAGCATCTACCAGGCAATCACCGAACTGGGGGCGGACAGGATTGGCCACGGAACATCCCTGTTCAACCCCGACGCCATAAGCGACCGGGAGATAATCGACAGGGAAAGGTACGTGGACGATCTGGTTCAGTTCATCGCCGACAGAAGAATAACCCTGGAGGTCTGCCTTACCTCCAACATGCAGACGGATCCCAGTCTGGAAAGGCTTGAGGACCACCCCTTCCGGCACATGGTGGACAACAGGCTTTCATGCTCCATCTGCACAGACAACCGGACCGTTTCACACACCACGGTTACCGACGAGGTGTTCAAGGCGGTGAACGCCTTCGACCTGTCCCTGAAGGAGCTGAAGAACCTGATAGTGTACGGCTTCAAGAGGAGCTTCTATCCCGGTACCTACAGGGAGAAGCGGGACTATGTGCGGAAATGCATGGAGTACTTCGAGAAGGTTACCGGGGATCCAGTCTGACAGCCCCCAGGAAAAGTCTCTCGTAGTGGACGGTGCGGGTCCGATTGATCTCCAGGCGGATCCTGCTTATTCCGTCATGGTGTTCCTCCTGAATGGGGAAGACCACCCAGCTTCCCTGTCGCCACATCGGCTTCCATGTCTCCCAGAGGGCCTCTATCTCCGATGACTTCAGCATTCCGCCGGCCCAGCCGCACAGTACTTCCTGAATGCGGTCCTCCGTGAGCGTCTCCCTGGAAATGCTCCAGTTGACAAGGCCCCGTGCCGGCGGGGCGAAGGTAATGGCCTCCCCTTCAATGAAGTAGAGGACCTCCTCCGGAAACCCATCCCTGAGTAGCGGAGTTCCCCGGGTATTCCATTCCAGGAACAGGTCGCTGAACCCTGGCTCCACCGTGCATTCGTAGTAGATGTAATTGGCGGAAGCACCGGCGTCGGGGAAGTACAGGTCGAGAGAGGGCACCGCTTCCCACCACATTGATGCCCAGTCGAAGGGGCCGCTGTAGGGGTCTGCTCCTCCTGGAGCTGATCCTCGGGCTCCGATGCCTCGATGTTCCATGAAACCCTGGAATCGCTCCATTCCGACGGCGACGGGAACAGATATGTGAAACTCTGACCTTCGGGCAGGTCCACGGAGAAAGACCCGGTGAAGGGCATTCCGTGTATCCACACCACCGGGGCTTCGGCGCAGGCATCCATGTGATAAAAATCGTCGAAGCTGACCGCGTCCCCCAGGCCGCCGGCCATGTGGGAGCCGGACTCCTGAAAGACCACCACCCCCCATTCATGAAGGATGCTGCTCACCTCGGGGTATCCATCGGGACCATCGTGTCAACCAGGAAGGGAATAAGCGGGATCATGGCATCTCCTTTCTTTTAGCCTGATACCCGGTGAGTGGATGAGTTATTCCAGACAGCCGTTCATCAGGGGATAGGTGTAGCCTCCCTCCGGGGCGCTGCCCCTTTCCAGCCAGGTCTTCAGGTACTGGCCGCAGTTGCTGCCGATCCGGTTCTCCTCCTGCTCGCCTATGCTCACAATAACATCGTATCCCGCCGCCTTCAGGGCCGAGGCCACCGATGCTGCGGACTCCGGGGAATCCGGGTCAACCGAGCTTGACAGGCCATTTTCCAGGGCCCTGCAGGTGGGATTAAGTGGTGTGATCTTCACCAGGAACACGGCGGGGTCGAAGTTCTCAAGAAGCACATCCGGGGAAAGGGGTGAGTCCTTAGCCAGTGCGAAGTTCAGCGTAACCTTTCTGTCCCCGGGGGCCATGAACCTTTCCCCGTACCTTGCCATTTCCCCCATGGTCCAGGTCTCCACCGGAACCAGCTGTCTCCTTCTTGCGGGGTCCGTGGTGTGCAGTGAGAACTGGAGCTGGAACATGCCACCGGGGTAAAAGGTGTCCTTCACATCCAGGAGCCCTTCAAAGAAACCTTCGGTTCCCCTGGGAGCCACGGTGGAGATGGAGGGCATTAATCCCGGGGCGACGATCCTTTCAGGAAGCTCCCTGAGAACCGTTATGACATTGGGATTCAGCGCCGGTTCTCCCATTCGGGCGAACTGCACCTTGAACTGCCCGGCGGGAACCCTGAGGTGGGGATACCGCCTGCGGACCATCATCAGTATCTGGTCCATTATCTCCGTGGAGGTGAGTTTTCCCGAATAGCCCGTACCGGCGTCGCACATGGGGCAGCCCACCGGGCAGCCCAGAAGGGTGGACACCAGCATAACCCACTTATCCTCTATGGGTCTGGGGGGTTGAAGGGATTCCGCGCACTCCACCCTTCCTCCACCGGGATACTCCACGATGTATACCCTGGCAAGGTCGTCCCTGCCCATGGATGCAGCAACTATCAAGGTATTTCGCTTCCTTCCATGTAAAGCCGCAGGGCCATCGCCGCCCTGACTCCCTGACCCACGGCTATTGATGCCTGCCTGAACCTTCCCCCGGCGCAGTCCCCGCACAGGTGGAAGGAGCCGTCCACCGGAGGTGTGAAGATAAGCTCCCGGGAAAGGAATGACACATTGGGTTTCCTGCCGCAGGCCACCACCACCAGGTCTTCGCTGAAGTGGCTGAAATCCCCGTGTTCCGGGAACAGGGAAATGGATTTCGTGGCCCCGGCCTCTTCGAGAAGGTGTTTCGATGCCCCCGGGAACCCGCTTCTGGCATAAACCCTTACTTCCGCCCTTTTCGAGAGTGTCAGGGCATAGTCCAGGGCGGCGTCGCCGCCGCCTGCCACCGCAACGGTGGAAAACTCCAGCCCGGGGACGTCACCGATGCCATATTGAATCCTGTCCGGCTCCACTCCGGGGATATCGATCCTTACCGGCAGGGTTCCCGATGCCACAAGCACAGCCCCTGCGGTAAAGGTTCCCCCGGTGTGTTCGATGAGATAGGGACCCTCCGGCGTCCGCCGGACAAGTGTTACCCTCTCCCTGAGCAGTCGTGCCGGAATGGGAAAGCGGCCTACAAGTTCCCGGCCGGTGATCCCTACCGGCGCTCCTGGGTAGTTCTTCACGGAACCCGCCTGGAGAAAGAGACCCCCGGGCTCTTCCTGCTCCAGGACCAGGGGGTGTATGCCGTAGAGGGAAAGCTGGTTGGCGGCGGCGATCCCCCCGGGACCGGCACCCACTATCAGCACCTGTTCATCCACGGGCATTGCGGACCGTTTCCATCACCGCGGAGCCGCAGACCGGTTTGGCGAATCCGTGGGACATGTTCAGTGTGGTCGCCCTGTGAAGGGCGGTATTATAGGTGGCGGTGCAGTCAACGGGGAAAACCACCCTGTATCCCCTGGTGAAGGCTGCCCTTGCGGTGGTCTCGCAGCAGAGGTGGGTCATGACCCCTGTAACCACCACGGTGGTTACGCCCAGGTCGCCGAGGAGTTCCTGAAGGCCTGAACCGATGAAGGCGTCGTACTGGGGCTTGTCTATCACCCCGGACCATGATGTGTCGAAGGCCTCGTTTATGGCTGAAAGGGGATTCCCTTCGGTAATGGTCTCCCTCCACCACCGCCCCATCATTCCGGCGTTCTCCCCGTTGTTCAGATGTCTTGTGTAAACAACGGGCAGGTCCAGGGATTCAAAGAGCTCCGCCATGCCGGTGAGCCGGGGTATCAGGTCCGGGGCAGACGGAACGAAGGCGTGGGACACCTGTGACAGGAAGTAGTCCTGCATATCCAGGACCAGCAGGGCGGGGATACCCTCCTTGAGGCCGGGAACTTCCCTTCCCTCGAGACCCTTCACGTTCAGCCTGTGCAGATACCTTTCCCTGTGCATTCCTTCCCCCCGGGGTTTCAGAGAGCGCTCAACAGTGAATCCCGGAATATACTAAGCATTTCCTTAAGTTCGGCCCCGGAGGTGACCAGGGGGGGCCAAAGGTAGAGAACGGAGCCGAGGGGCCGTATAAGGAGCCCTTTTTCAAGGGACTTTTCAGCAACCGCCGCTGCGGTACCGGCTCCACCGGCCCGTTTCTCGATTTCCAGCCGGCCCATCCACCCCAGTGTCCCGGCGCGGTGCACCCCGGGGATCCCTCCAAGGCTTCTGAACCCATCTTCCAGCGCTTTTCCCGGGGAGGGTATCCCTTCCCTGCGGAAGACCCGGACGGCCCCCAGGGCCGCGGCGCATGCCAGGGGATTTCCTGAAAAGGTATGACCGTGGTAGAAGGTCCTGTCCACCCCACCGGAGCTCCGGAAGGACTGGAATATCTCTTCGGTGACACCGGCTGCGCTCATTGGAAGGTAGCCGCCGGTAAGGGATTTGCCCATTACCAGTATGTCCGGGGATATCCCGGCCATGTCCGAGGCGAACATTTTTCCCGTTCTGCCAAAGCCCACCGCTATCTCGTCCAGAATCAGAAGCACCCCCAGCCTCCGGCACAGTTTTTTCAGCGCGGCAACGTACTCAGGCGGATATATCCTTATTCCAGCCGCCCCCTGGCAGACAGGCTCCGCTATCACCGCCGCTGTGTGTTCCGCCCTCTCCTCAAGAAGCTCCTCCATCCACTGGAAACACTCTATGGAACAGCTTCCCCGGGACAGGCCGAAGGGGCAGTTGAAGCACCTGGGAGCCGGGGCCTGTGGGGAACGGTTCACAACATGTGCCACCGGCCGGTGGAAACCCGGCAGGAACCCCAGCCCCACGGTTCCCAGGGTGTCCCCGTGGTATGCCCCCTCAAGGGAGATTATCTCCCTCTTCCGGGGATTGCCCAGGTTCCACCAGTATTGTATTGCCATCCTGATCGCCGCCTCCACCGCCGAGGCTCCGTCGGAGGCGTAGTAGAATCTGTTCAGCCCCGGCGGGGTGATCTCTGACAGGGTCTCTGACAGCTCCGCCACCCCGGTGTGGGACATGCCCCCGGTAATGGAGTGCTGCAGTCTATCTAATTGCAGTGCAATAGAGTTAACAATATCAGGATGGCCATGGCCCAGGTTAACGCACCACCATGAACTGATGCCGTCAAGGTATTTTCTGCCCTCGGTGTCGGTGAGGGTTACGCCCTTTGCCCCCTCCATCACAGGGAAGGGACGTTCTTCGAACTGGTTCATGTCGGTATAGGGGTGCCAGACATGGCGAAGGTCCTTTTCCATGTGATCAGTCACCCTGTGACCCCCTTCAGAGCTTCGACTATCTCCCTGAAGACCCTTCAGGGAACACCCCGGGGGAGCAGGGCACTTCGCCCAGTATGCGGATGTTTCCGTATTCCTCAATTGCGGCCCTGTTTCCCCGGGAGATGTAACCCGCCGGGGGTGAAGCATGATTAATCACCACGCCGGCAAGCTCCAGCCCGGCCCTTCGCAGGGCGGCTATGGAGAGCAGTGCGTGGTTAATGGCCCCCAGTCTGTCGGAAACCACCAGGACCACAGGCCAGCGGATCATTGACATGAGGTCAAGCATGGTCCGCCCCCTTTCCAGGGGCACCATTATACCGCCGGCACCCTCGGCAACCACACATTGGTATCTTCCCTCGAGGCGATTCAGTTTTTCCCTGAGGGCTACGGTGTCTATCCTTTCCCCGGCAAGCTCAGCCGCAAGATGGGGAGAGCATGGGTGTGGAAAGACCAAGGGGCATAGTTCCTCTTTTTCCCCGGGGGCAAGGACCATGCCCGATGTTTCAAGACAGTACTCCAGGTCTTCCATATAACCGTTAACGCAGCCCGTCTGAACAGGTTTTGCTGGAACGGCTCCAATCCCGGAACGCCTCAGTTCCCGTACTATTCCCGCGGTTACGAAGGTTTTTCCGGCACCGGTGTCGGTTCCTGTTACGAAGAGGGATCTCAACGAAGGGGTCCCTCCGCCAGGATGAAATGAATCCTGTATGTCACCGGGACCATTCCCCGGTGGTCGCCGTATTCCTCTCCGTACAGATCAAGGGCCGTTCTGATCATTCCGGTCTTGTTGGCCGCATAGCCACTGTGGCCGGAAAGGAACGCGCCGATCCCCCGGAGTGCCCTGAGGGCATCGGTGGGGGACCGGTATGGCAGAGTGAAGTCAGCGGAGCAGCTTTTCAGTATGGAAAAGCCTTCTTCGGTAAAAAGACCGTTCCACCGGTCTTCCGCGAGGTAGTTCAGGGAGTTCCAGTTCGCCCCGGCCCTGCGGAAGCTTCCCTCGAATTCCCTGAGCATGCCCCTTACCGGTATGGCGTGGGCGGTGATACCCCCCGGCTGAAGGAGGCTTTTCAGCCTCTTCGGAAATACCTCCGGGCGTGAGAGCCACTGGAGTGCGCAGCTTGAAACCACCAGGTCCCAGGCCCGGGGAAGATCCGCCGATTCAAAATCATAGAGGGCGTGCCGGACAAGGTAAGAGGGAGGCACCCTGTCCGAGCACGCCCTGACCATTCCCGGGGCGCAGTCGGTGAAAACCTTCCGCGCCTTCGGGAACAGCCTGGAGAGACCCTCTGAAAGTATTCCTGTGCCGCATCCCAGCTCAAGCACCCCTTCGCCGGGGATGTCCTCAAGAAGAGCCAGGAGCTTTTCAGCTATCAGTTTCTGGTGGTCGGCGTGGCGGTCGTAGTCACCCGCCGCCGCAGAGAACCTGGAGGCCACCAGCCCCTTGTCAGGCGTGGAGAGAACCGGCAAGGTCCTTCACCGCCCTGGCTATGACTTCAGAGGCGTGTATCGGAAGGAGATGGCCCCCGCCCTCCACCGCCACCAGCCTTGAGTTCCTGAGTATCTTCGATGAAAGGTATCCGGAGACCTCGAAGGGTATGATGCGGTCTTCGGTGCCGTGTATCACCACCGAGGGAATGTGGGGCTCCGGCATAGCGGTGTGGTTGAACATCACCGCAAGGCCGGAGATGAGCTCCGGCATGGTAAAGGAATCGGAATCCGTCAGGAGTTCTTCCAGCACTTCCCCTGAAGCTCCGCATTCCATGAAGAAGGATCTGAGGTATCCCCGGCGGCTTCTGGAAAGCATGGCGGATATCATGGATGAACGCTCCGGTTCTATCCCCGGCCGGTGCCCCCCGGCGGTGATGCAGGTGCTTGAGGATACCACCACCATTCCCCGGACCTCGGTCCGTCTGGATATGTCCATGGCCAGCTGTCCACCCAGGGACCAGCCTGTTACGATGCAGCTCTCAGGAAGGGTGAAGTCCCCTTGAAGGATGTTGTTCCAGCACAGGAAAACCGGTTCGATGCCGGTGTCCGGCACCGATCTCCATACCTCCGGCGTGGTTGCCCAGCCGCTTATGTACACCGCCTTCACAACAGAATGCTCCTTACAGCGTCCAGGGTTTCGTCGATATGCCCGGGGGAGTGGGCCAGTGTGAGGGAGAACCGCAGTCGGGAGGTTCCCCTGGGCACCGTGGGGGGTCTCACCGCCACGGCGAGGATGCCCCTTTCCTCAAGTCTGGAGGATAGCTCAAGGGCTCCGGATGGATCGCCTGTCTCCAGGGGAACTATCTGGGAGGATGATCCGCCGGCGGAAAGCCCATTTCCACAAGCCCCCGCCTGAAGGTCCCGGACCTCTTCAGAAGCTCTTTCCCCATGTTCCCGTTCCCTGAAATGATGTCCAGTGCCGCCAGTGCCCCGCCGGCGGACCCCGGGGGAAGGCCGGTGCTGTATATGAAGCTCCTGGAGGAATTCACCAGATACTCCCTGAGTTCTCCGGAGCAGGCGGCGAAACCTCCGTAGCCGCCCAGGGCTTTGCTCAGGGTTCCCGTTATTATGTCCGGGGCTATCCCGAGCTTCCTGCACACACCTCCGCCCCCTCCGAATACACCCAGGCCATGGGCCTCGTCCACAATGAGCATACAGCTGTGCTCAAGGGCTATTCGGTGGATATCTCTGAGGGGGGCGATGTCGCCGTCCATGCTGAACACGGAGTCGGTGACTATCACCCTTCTGCCACCGGTTCCGCATTTTGAAAGCATCTCCTCGAGGTGGCCGGTGTCCCGGTGGCGGTATCGCCGGACCTCTGCCCTGGAATGGATGGTACCGTCCACCAGGCTGGCGTGGTTGAGCCTGTCGGCGAAAATGGTATCGTTCCTGCCCGCCACGGCGGAGATCACCCCGGTGTTTGCAAGGAAGCCGCTTCCGAAGACCAGGGCGGACTCCATTCCCGTTATTTTCGCAAGTCGGTCTTCAAGTGCTTCGTGTATGTCAAGATTCCCCGCCATGAGCCTGGAGCCCCCGGAACCGGTGCCGTACCGCTCTATGGCCTGGATGGCCCCGGTCTTCACACGGGGATGGTTCCTGAGATTCAGGTAGTCGTTGGAGGAGAAATTGAGTATGCCGGCGGATCTTACTGCCAGGCTTCTCTTCAGCCCGGCCCTTTCCAGCGTCTGAAGCCTTTCCTCTGCAAAGGTCATGCTTCGTACCCGGCCTTCCCGATGAGAAGAACATCGTCATCAAGACTGCTGCCACCGGTGGTGAGGAGGTCCCCGGTCATTATTCCCGTTGCTCCGAAGTCGAATATGCAGGTTTCCATTTCACCCAGGGATGACCTGCCTGCGCACACCCTTATCTCCCTTCCCGGGTTCACCAGGCTGAAAAGGGCGATTATCCTCAGCTTCTTCTCACCGGATAGGTGTTCCGGAACCACAGAGGCTGCCGGAACGGGCACATAGAAGTTCAGGGGAATTGAATCCACCTGGAGCTCCCGCAGTGTGAATGCCAGGTCGACCCGGTCTTCGTCGGTTTCACCTATTCCGAATATCCCCCGGAACACACTGAAAGCCCTGCTATCTTCGCCCTTCTCACGGTCATTGCCCTCTGATCCCAGGAATGGGTGGTGCATATCCTCGGGAAGAAATCAGCGGATGATTCAAGGTTGTGGTGGTATCGGCTTACGCCGGCGTCCCGGAGCCTCTCCAGGCTGTCCATGGTGAGTATTCCCAGGGAGGCGCAGAGGGGGCAGAGGTCCTCTCCCCGCCTGGCCATTTCACAGATGATCTGAAATCCTTCGCCCTGGAGATCCTGTCCGCTGGCCACCGCGGAAAACCTTCCGATCCCTGCCCGTGTGGCGGTTACGTGGGCGCTGACAAGCTCATCTGAGGTCATGGCGGTTGGCTCCAGGGTTCCCGACTGGGCGCAGAAGGCGCAGTTCTCCCGGCAGCCCCCGGTCCTGGCGCTGATTATTCCGCATGTATCCACCCCTTCGCCGAACCGTGCTCTCCTGGCCTTAGAGGCCATCTCCCGAACCTCCTCCAGGGGGATGCCGTTCAGTATGTCCATGGCCTCAGTTCTTTTCATTGCCCCTCCACTTCGTATAGGAGGTTTCCAGCTTTTCCAAAAGGGTGGAGGTGAGCCGGGCCCTTGATGGCATTTCCCCGGTGAGGCTGAACAGGGAGTCGGTTCCCGGAAGGTCCGGGTGGTGGGACACGTTCAGGCCTATCCCCGCCACCAGGTGGCGTATACCCTCAAGCATTCCGCAGACCTCGCAGAGAACCCCCCCTATCTTGCCCCCTTCGCTGAAGAGGCCGTCGGAGAGAAGTGTCAGCCTGAGGTCCGGAGCCACGGAGGAAACCGCCCAGGCAAGGGATTCCAGGGCCATCCTCTCAAGCTCGAAGGTTCTGCTTACAGGGACATTCGGACGGAGTATCACCGAGACGTAGAGGTTCTTTCCCGGGGGGCTTTCCCAGCGCCCTCCGTTCTTTGCCCTTCCCGCGGTCTGCGTGTCCGCGGTGACAACGGTTCCCTCTTCGGCGCCCCGGTAGGCAAGGGTCATGGCCCTTTCGTTGGTTGAGGAGATCACCGGGTGATACTCGATGGTCCTGCCCATAAAAGCGGTGTTAAGCATCGCCGACAGTACCTCGGGGGAGGGGGTGTCCGGAATTCCTGTGAGGCGGTAGCCCCTGTTGGTGGAGGAGGATATCTCGAAGCCCGCCCGGCGGAGGGCGTCTATGTGCTTCCATACACCCGCCCTGGTGATGCCCAGCCTTCCGGCTATCTCCTCACCGGACACGAATGTGTCCGCGGCACTGAGACAGCCCACTATCTGACCTGCGGTTGAAGTCATTTCCACCCCCCTTCTGTGCCGGGAAAAATAGGCCATGGAACAGCGGTTTGTCAACCAGTTTCACCGGCGGGTTTACATTACGCCTCCCGGGGATTTTTTTCTTATACTTGAACCCACGAGGGGAGGCTCAGGTGCTTTCAGTGAAGGACTTTTCCGTTGCCGCCGGGGGCAGGACCCTCTTCTCCCGGTTCAGCATCACCCTCGAGCCAGGTGAAAGGGTTGCCCTCTGCGGCCCTTCGGGAAGCGGCAAGACCACACTCCTCAGGGCGGTGGCGGGCCTTATCGATCCCATCTCAGGCAGCATTTCCATAGACGGGGTTTCCCCTGAGGAATCAGGCTGGCCGGAGTTCAGGCGAAGGGTGGTCCTGGTGGACCAGAGGCCGGTCCTTCTTCCCGGTTCCGTGGAACTCAACCTCTCACTTCCCTTTACCTACAGGACCGCCGGGGAGGACAGCTTCCCCAGGGATGAGGCGGTATCCCTCCTTGAAACCTTCGGAGTCTCCTCCGCCAGGTTCTCCCAGGATGCCCGGTCGCTCTCACAGGGTCAGCAGCAGAGGGTCTGCCTGGTGCGGGCCTTCCTTCTGAAGCCCCGGGTCCTCCTTCTTGACGAGCCCACCAGCGCCCTGGACCCTGAAGCGGTTTCATCGGTGGAGGGTTCCCTTACCGGGGAAACGGAAAAAAGGGGTCTCGCGGCCCTGGTGGTGACCCACAGCACCGGTCAGGCGGGCAGGCTCTGCCACAGGACCGTGGACCTCACCGATTTCGGGGCGGTGGCGGATGTCGGCTGAGAACACGGTAATAGACCTTTCCACCGGTGATGTGGCCATAGCCGCCGGGCTGGTCCTTATCTCCGGGGGAATAAGCCTGGCCCTGAAGCTGAACATGGAGAAAAAGCTGGCCCTTGCTTCCTTCAGGACAGTGGCCCAGCTTCTTCTCATCGGTTTCGTTCTCCAGAAGGTCTTTGAGATAAGCACCCTCCTCGCCCTGGTCCCTGTGATACTCCTCATGCTTCTCACAGCGGCCCACACCGCCGCGGGCAGGCCGTCGAAGAGCTACAGGGGAATGGGACCCCTGGCATTCTGCGTAATGGGCGTGACCAGCCTGGCGGTTACCATAACCGCCACCGGGCTCATTATCGGAGTTGAGCCCTGGCACCGCCCGGGATACCTGATCCCCCTTCTGGGAATGGTCCTGGGAAACACCATGAACGGCATATCCCTTTCCACCGACCACTTCCTGGAGAGCCTCTCCGAACGCCGGCAGGAGGTGGAGATGGAGCTGGCCATGGGAGCCTCCCGCTGGGAAGCCGCCAGAAGACCTGTGGCCGAGGCGGTACGCAGGGGAATGATCCCCATCATCAACAGCATGATGGTGGTGGGGGTGGTATCACTTCCGGGAATGATGACCGGCCAGATACTCGCCGGCACCGATCCAGCGGTGGCTGTGAAGTACCAGATCATGATAATGTTCATGATAGCCGCCGGGGCCTCCCTTGGCTCCATGGGAATGGTGCTGCTCTCCTTCAGAAGGCTTTTCAACAGCAGACATCAGCTCCTTGCGGAAAGAATTACAGGCAGACGGAACTGACCCCCGGGCAAAGACCTGATAACTACAAGCGCCGCAGCAACATGAACGGGCTAACCACTTTGCTCGAAAATCGCTAGATTCTCGCCGCTGATACCCTACCATCCGAAGGAGAGTTGCTGCCGATGAAAAAGATCACCAGGAACGCCATAGTCCCCAGCTCGGCATACTCGGTGCCGGGGAAGCTGGTGAGGAACTATGTGTCCCTGCCCGACAGGATCCCCCGTTCAGGAGATATGATCTACGGGGAGATAGTCTCCCTGGGTTTCCACACCTCGCTGGAGAGCGTTTCCGCAAGGATACACACCATACACGACAGGACCAGGGCTGTGTTCGTGTTCGGTAACAGATATGCCCCGGACCACTACGAGGGGCTTGTGCCGGAAAAACCCTTCGGAACCGTGGACATGCTGGCCCGGAGCGGCATCGTTGGGGAAATGCTTAACCACAACGAACTCATCCCCTCACCGACCAGGGTGAGAATACTTGGCTATGTCTGCGACTCACAGATGAATGTGGTCAACACCACCGACCATGTCCTCATAACACCCAGAAGGGTGGAGAGAACCGGCCCCGGCGCAAGGCTCATACTGTGCGTGGGCACAGCGATGAACTCCGGGAAAAGCTACGCCGCCGCCGCCTGCTGCTACGCAATTTCATCCATGGAGAGGAAGGTACGGGCGGCGAAGCTCACCGGCACCGCCAGCCTGAAGGACGTTCTTCTCATGCAGGACTGCGGTGCCCAGAAGGTGGTGGACTTCACCTTTTTCGGCCATCCCTCCACATACATGCTGGACGAGGACGAACTTCTGCGGATCTTCCATTCCGTGGACCTGAAGTACGGCAACAACCCCAGGAACTACATAGTGATAGAGCTGGCCGACGGCATTTTTCAGAGGGAAACCGCAATGCTGCTGAACCATCCCGATGTTCAGAAAAGGATACACCGGCTCATACTCTGCGCATCGGACGCAGCCGGTGTCGCCGGGGGTCTCGGCATGCTCCGGAGCACCTTCGGCCTGGTTCCCGACGCCATAAGCGGGGTCTGCTCCAGTTCGCCCCTTGCCATAAGGGAGATAGGAAGCTTCACCGACCTGCCTGTGCTCAAGAGCGTGGAGAGGGATTACAAAGCCATATACAGCCTCATTAAGTAGCCTGCGGAGCAGTTTCAGGCCAACCGGAACACAGGGCTGGAACATTTACGATGGCTTACTTATACTAACTTGTAACTTCAGCGGGAAAGGAACCCTCATGCCCGGGGATGCAGGCAGGTCTATTCTCAGGATCCTTGGAGCTGTCTCGGGCAGGCTGCTGGGAATAGCCGGCGTTATCTCAGCCGGCTGCTACCAGGCTGCTGAGCCTACGTACGGCGTTCCTTCTTTGAACATCACACTTACAGGAACAGTAAGGTCCTCCGCTGACAGCAGTTCTATAGAGGGGATCTATTTAAGGGTGTTCTCCCCCATGGGCTCAGTTTTCACAGGGGACGAGACCCTGACCGACCAGAACGGTGCCTATCATATCGAGGTGGAAGACTACGGTTTCTACGACACCGATTCCATAGGCATTATCGCCGACGACATCGACGGCGAACTGAACGGTCTCTTCCTTAGTTCCGATACGGTGGCAGCCGTTCTTCAAACCGGGGAACAGGTCATCTCCACTGATGTTATTCTTGATCCGGAGGACAGGTAATGGCCCGGAAAGCGGGAAGAAATATTCTGAAATTCATCGGCTGGCTCTCCGGGACCATTCTGGGAGCCTTGGGGTGATAACCTCAGGGTGCGGGCATGATCCTGTTGCCTACGGACTGCCTCCTTCGGTTTACATTTCCGGAGATGTGAAGTCCGGCGATGAGGGCATCCAGGGCATTCAGGTAAGGATGCTAAGCGCCGACGGTTCCCAGGTATTCGATTCGTTCCTTTCGGACCAGTATGGAAACTACTGGCTGGAGGAGGAAGTGGATGTGTTCTCCCTGCCGGATTCGATGAGGGTGGAGGCTGCGGACATCGACGGGGCTCAGAACGGTTCTTACCTCCCGGCAGATACCCTTGTTCATGTGGAGTTTCAGCAGACATCGGCACCTGACATATACATTCATGTGGATTTCGACCTCGTTCCCGAAGAAGAGTAGCCATTGCCGGACCTGAAGCCAGACCTGAAGAAGCAGTTCAAGCTGGAGCTTTTCAGGCACCACAAACAGATTCTTACCGCCATTCACGACCTTAACTACCTGTTCTGGGAATGCACCCTCAGGTGCAACATGAACTGCGGTCACTGTGGAAGTGACTGCTTCTCGGCTTCAGCTGTTCCGGACATGCCGGCGGAGCACTTCCTGAAGGTGCTGGAATCCATCAGGGAGAAGATGGACCCCGGTAAGATCACCATAGCGATAACCGGCGGCGAACCCATAATGAGAAAAGACCTGGAGAGCACCGGAGAGGGCATTGCCAGAATGGGGTTTCCCTGGGGTATAGTCAGCAACGGCTGGGCCCTGGACAGAAAGAGGATGAACAGCCTTCTGAGCTCGGGGATGAAGAGCCTCACTGTGAGTCTCGACGGCCTGGAAGACTCCCACGAGTGGCTGCGGGGAAAGAAGGGCTCCTTTCGCAGGGCGGTGAGTGCACTTCGTTGCGCAGCAGGAAGTTCCCTCCCCATCTTCGACGCCGTAACCTGCCTTACTCAGCGGAACTTCGACCAGCTTCCAGATGTAAGGGACCTTCTCACGGGCATAGGGGTGAAGAGATGGCGGCTCTTCAGCATCTTTCCCAGAGGAAGGGCAGAAGGACAGCCCGAGATGAAACTCACCGGGACTCAGCTCCGTGAAGTGATGCTCTTCATAAGAGAAACCCGTCAATCGGGAACCATCCACGTCTCATACAGCTGCGACGGCTTCCTGGGAAGTTTCGAGAGGGAGGTGAGGGACGACTTCATGTTCTGCAGGGCAGGAATTGGAGTGGCTTCTGTTCTCATCGACGGTTCCATATCCGCATGCCCCAGCCTCCGCAGCGACTACATTCAGGGAAACATCTACCGGGACGATTTTCTGGATGTATGGGAAAACCGCTTTCAGGTCATGAGGAACAGAGAATGGGCCAGAACAGGGGTCTGTGCCTGCTGCCGCTACTGGAAGTGGTGTCTGGGCAACGGGCTTCATCTCCGTAACGAGAAAACCGGAGAACTCCTCATGTGCCAGCTTCGGGACATGGAGGAGTTTACGGATACGGCGGAATGATCCCTGTCCTTCAATCACCGGCGATCAGCATCACCCTGTAACAGGACTGCGAACCGCCACCGGACGAATACCTCCGTTGTTACGTGGATTTCATGTGGATATGTTCACCGTGAAGCGCACTTTTAACGATGGAGGTATTTCCATGTTCAGGCTGGCATTGCTGTTCCTTCTGGTTTTCGCCATGGCAACCGCCATGGGTTCACACCCCCCCTCCTTCGCCAGGGATGTAACCATACCCCCCCCGGACCAGATCGGTCCCGATGTCAGGATAGCGGACCCGGCTGTGCCCCTGGAGCCCCCGGACGACCCCCAGGTGGGAGATTCCTGGGTATGGTGGCTGTGGACCTGGCAGCCCATGCCCCCCCACTTCGAGGAGCATGTCTGCACCATAAGGGGAAAGACCGACAGGGGATATGTGGTGGTGAAGGATTCCGAATGGCTGGTCTCAATCGATCAGGACGATGTGGATGCCATCCTTGAACACTGGGAGAACAGCAGCCCGGGGCCCTACCCCGACCAGTATATACGAGATAGACAGCCTCGCCTTCGGAACACCTCCGGACGAGCTGGACGACGACCCCAGGATCTACCTCATGTGGTACGATTTCGAGATTGCCGCCGATGGCTTCTTCTTCTACTTCGACCAGTATCCCGAGGGAACCTATCCAGGCTATCACAGCAACGAGTGCGAGGTGCTCTACCTGAACACCACCAGCACCGGCGGCCCCTCCGGGAACTACATGCACGGGGTGATAGCCCACGAGTTCGAGCACCTCATTCACTGGAAGTACGACGAGAACGAAACCTCATGGGTGGACGAGGGCATGGCGGAACTGGCCATGTACTTCTTTGGCCACCCGGATAACATCTCCGCCTTCAACTCCTCGCCGGACAACGATCTTACCCAGTGGGACGGCGGATGGGCCGACTACATACAGACCTATCTATGGACACTCTACTTCTTTGAAAGGTACGGGGGCCATGAGACCATTTACGCCGTGGTCCACGAGCCTGCCAACTCCATGGCTGGCTACGACGCTGTTCTGGACCAGTTCGGCTATACGGAGAACACCGGGGATATCTTCGCCGACTGGACCGTTGCCAACTTCCTTGACGACTCCTCAATTGCAGACGGCCGCTACGGCTACCAGGGTGAGGAGCTGCCCCCCTTCAGCACCGCTGGGAACTACTCCTCCTATCCCGTTACCGCCACAAAAACGGTGAACAGCTGGGCCGCCGACTACTACAGGTTCCAGGACATCCCCTTCGAAGCCATGGAACTGGGTTTTGACGGCTCCGACGACAACTCCTTCGCCCCCAGGGCCCTGGTGCTCCACCCCTCAGAACCCACAGAGGTGGTGGAGTTTCCACTGGAGGCCTCCACCCAGAGCGGAAGTATCGAAGTGAACGGCCTCTCACCGGAGGACCAGGTGATCCTGGTGGTTGCCTCGGTGTCCTCCACCGGGGGGAACCAGTATCAGTTCACCGCCGGCGAGGCCCTGGGCATTTCCCCAGGGGATGAACCCGCACCCGGCCTTTCAATAGCCTCCCTGGAAAGCCCGGCCCGGGGAAGGGCTTCCTTCTCGGTGAGCTGGCCCGGCGGAGAACCGCCCTCGGTACAAATATTCGATCTCAGGGGGAGGTTAGTGGGAAACCCGGGTGTAAACCCCGGGGGAATTGCCGAATGGACGCCGGGGAAACAGCCTCCGGCGTGTACTTCGCCAGGGCCGTGCATGAGAGCGGAGTAGCCTCCACAAGGCTGGTGTTGCTTCCATGACCGCCGTTCACCTGAACGGGAACTACTCCGCCGAAGACATCCTCTCACTGGAAGGGCTCACCGGAGGAAAGTTCTCCTTTACCTCGGGAAAGCTGGCCGGCCCGGTCCGGTGCCATGTACTGGTGGCCGGACGGGTCACCGAAGACCAGCTTGCCATGTGCCAGGGACTCCGGTTGGTGGTGGTTCCCTACGCGGGGATTCCCGAGACCACCCGAAGGCCCTGGAGGGCCATCCGGAGATACGCCTTGAGAGCATTCACCACAACGCCGTATCCGCCTCGGAGATGGCCGTGGCCCTGATGCTGGCCGCGGCGAAGCTCCTCATACCGTCGGACACCGCCCTGCGGAGGAACGACTGGTCCCCCAGGTACAGGCCCGAGGGGCTTCTGGTGGAGGACAGCAGGGTCACTGTACTGGGCTTCGGAGCCATAGGAAGCAGGGTGGGAAGGATCTGCCGTGCAATGGGGGCTTCGGTCAGGGGTATATCCAAAACCCGTCGGGAGGGGTTATACACACCGGATGATCTCCATTCCCTTCTCCCTGAAACGGACATACTTGTGGTCTGCGTTCCCCTCACCAGCGAAACAGAGGGAATGATAGGCTTCCGGGAGCTTTCCCTTCTTCCCCGGGGCTCGGTGCTGGTGAACGTGGCCAGGGGGCCGGTGGTGGATGAGCAGGCCCTCTATGAAAGCCTCAGGTCCGGTCACCTGGCAGGGGCGGGTATCGATGTGTGGTACAGCTATCCCGACCGGGAAGGAAAGAAGACCGATACCCCACCATCCCGTTTCGATTTCGCATCCCTTCCCAATGTGGTGATGAGCCCCCACAGGGGAGGGGCCTTCGGACTTCCGGAAATAGAGAGGCGAAGGCTTGAGCACCTGGCGGAAGCCCTGATCCGGCTGGCCGGTGGAGAGCAATAGGGCATCCCTTATATTAGCCTGGCAATACCCCGAATGAATACTGGAGGAGAAAATGAGCAGTTTTGAGAACGTAACGATAATCAAAGAGGCCAACATCTACTTCGACGGCAGCGTGTCCAGCAGGACAGTGCTGTTTCCAGACGGCACAAGGAAGACCCTTGGAGTAATGCTTCCCGGGGAGTACCAGTTCGGAACCACCTCCCACGAGATAATGGAAATACTGTCAGGCGAGCTTCAGGTAACCCTCCCGGGCTCCAAAGCTCCCATCTTCGTCAAGGGCGGTGATGTCTTCGAGGTTCCGGCGAACAGGTCCTTCACCGCAAGTGTGCTGAAGATCACCGACTACTGCTGTTCCTACCGCGCGGTTTAGTCCCATGAAGGGAATGAACATCACCGGTTACTCGAAACTATTCACCGGCTATACCGAACTCAGGGTCCAGGAGAACCGCTCCACGAACATCGCCATCGTGGACGGCACCCTCATGGGGAACAGCCGAAGCACAGAGAGCGGCGTTTCCGCAAGGTGCTGGAGGAACGGTTCCTGGGGATGGCCTCAAGCCTGAGCTTGATTCACGGTCCATCAGCCATGTTATCAGAACAGCCGCCGGCAACGCAGCCTTCCTCAACGACAAGAGGGGAAGGGGAATAGGAGACCTGCCCGGTGTCTCAGCCTCCGGGGAGTGGGACCATTCCTACAGGGCACCGACCCCACCCGGAAGCAGATGATCGAGTTCCTGAAGGAACTGGATTCATACATCGAGAAGAATTTCACGGGGCTCTCCTCCAGGTCGGTGGGCCTCAGGTCACTGGACATGGAGAAGCGGATACTCACCTCCACCGGCTCCAGCGCCTGGTCACTGATACCCCGGACCATCATCTATGCCGTTCTTACGGCGGACAGCCCCTCGGGCCCGGTGAAGATAGCAGAGTCCATGGGCGGCCGGGGGCAGCCCGGGGACTATGTGAAGGACCCCGGACCCTTCTTCGTGAAGTTGGACAAAGCCTATCAGCATCTTCAGAAAAAGGTTGAAGGGGTCCATCCCGCCCCGGGAATGGCCGACTGCATCCTCGACGCCGACCTTGCGGGAATACTCTCCCACGAGGCCATAGGCCACACCACCGAGGCGGACCTGGTGAGGGGAGGTTCCGTGGCCGGGGATCACATGAACCGGCTGGTGGCGAGCCCCCTGATCACCCTGGTGGACTATGCCAGTGAAGCCGGTGGAGAAACCTGCCCGGTTCCGGTGTATGTTGACGACGAGGGAACCCCGGCAAAGGATGTGAAGATCATAGAGAAGGGAGTTCTCAGGAGCTTCCTCCACAGCCGGGAGACCGCCCTTGAGTTCGGAGTAGAGCCCACCGGCAACGCAAGGGGCTTCAGGTTCAGCGACGAACCCCTCATAAGGATGAGGAACACCGCCATAGTCCCCGGCGAGAGCACCCTTGAGGAGATGATCTCATCCATAGACAATGGCTACTACCTCATGAAATCCAGCAACGGTCAGGCCGACTCCACCAGCGAGTTCATGTTCGGTGTCACACTGGGCTACGAGATCAGGGGTGGAAAACTGGGCCGTGCCCTGAAGGACATGACCATCTCAGGAGTAGCCTTCGATGTCCTGAAAACCGTCTCGGCGGTTTCCGGTGACATGAAATGGGAGTGCGGAGGCATGTGCGGAAAGAAACAGCCCATACCGGTTGGAATGGGCGGGCCAGCGGTGAAGTGCCGGGTCAACATAGGAGGCAAATGATGGAACAACCCGGCGGACTCACAAAGGAATGTGTGGACTCCCTGCTGAAGGCGGGGATGGAAAAGGCCGAGGCTTCACTGGACCTCACCAGGAAGACCGAGCTCAACCTCGAAGGGGGTAAGTTCTCCCTGATGCGGACCACCGAGGACGTTGCCCTTAAGCTCACGGGAATAAAGCAGACCAGGCGAAGCCACACCACACTGAACAAAACAGATGATGCAGCGGTGACCGAGGCGGTTGCCCGGCTGGTGGAAATGGTGGACTCCGGGGAAGAGGACCCCGCCGTTGACATATCCCCCCATCAGGAAAGCGAAAGCTTCTCCCGGGGGCCGGATCAGCCAGACCGAGACCTGATGTACGAAAGGCTCAGCCGGTTCGCAGAAAGAACGGCAAAGAGATACCCTTCTCTGATCCTGGAACAGGCCATCCTTGACCACACGGCGGAAAAGAGCGTTTACAGCAACTCCAACGCCGCCGCCTTCGACTCCACAAGGGGCTCCTACAATATCTTCGCGATGTTCACCAGCAAGGATGGCGCCGGCACCTCCTCCTTCAACTACTCCATGGTCACCACCGAGAGCCTTGAAAAGGAGATATGGGAAATGGGCACCGTGGACACCCTCATGGAGCAGTCCACGGAGCAGACCGCCACCAGGGCGGTTCCCAGGACATTCACCGGAGATTTGATCGTTACACCGGACTGCCTGGCTGATTTCGTCAGGGCCGCGGCCTCCCACCTTCGGGACTATGCCATGATGACCGGCACATCCTTATACAAGGACTCCCTGAACAAGAGCGTTGCCAACGAAGGTTTCACACTCAGGTCCATGCCTGTCCACGACGACCTCCCCGGGGGATACTTCTTTACGGATGACGGCTTCAGGGCAGAGAATTCAACCATCATCGAAGGGGGCGTCCTCAGATCCTTCCTGCTGAGCCTCTACGGTTCCAGGAAGACCGGCCTTGACAGGTCCGCCAATACCGGGGGCATCTACGTGGTTGACCCCGGGACCGACAGCTTCAGCAACATGGTCAAGTCGGTGGACAGGGGACTTCTGCTCTGCCGTTTCTCCGGGGGCAACCCCGCAGGCAACGGCGACTTCTCAGGTGTGGCCAAGAACAGCTACTACATAGAGGACGGAGAGATAAGGTATCCCGTGTCGGAGACCATGGTGGCCGGTAACATCGGCGAAATGCTGAGGTCCATAAAGGCCATCTCCACAGAAAGGGTGAACAACGGATTCAGCATCTATCCCTGGATGACCTTCTCCGGGATCACAGTTTCGGGAAAGTAGGAGGTAACGCCCCGGTCCGCCGGGGCGGCTGATATGAGACCCTTCTTGCTGATATGCCTCGTGGTCTGGGGAAGCTCCTCCGCCCTCGGCCGCCACAGCTGGACAGGCGTGGGCAGGGTGGTTGCCCTGGGCGATGTCCACGGCGACTTCCGGAGATTCGTGGAGGTGCTGCGCCACGCAGGCCTCATCGACCTGGAAAAGAACTGGTCCGGTGGCAAGACCCACCTGGTGCAGACCGGGGACCTGCTGGACAGGGGCCCGGACTCCCGGGCGGTGATGGACCTTCTCATGAGGCTTGAGAAGCAGGCGCCCCTCCAGGGCGGAGCTGTCCACTGCCTCATCGGCAACCACGAGGCAATGAACCTCACAGGCGACTACAGATATGTAAGCGAAGGGGAAGCCGCTTCCCACGGAGGAATGAAGCAGCTTGCCAGGAACATGGGACCCCGGGGGAGATATGGAGGGTGGATACTGGAGCACAACGCCGTGGTAAGGATCAACAACGCTGTCTTCCTCCACGCCGGCATATCCCAGCCCTTTTCGGAAGCCTCCATCGCCGGACTGAACGAAATGGTGCACAAAGCTCTCCTGGAACGGGACGGTTCCCATGAGGTACTCCGCGGCGACGGCCCTTTGTGGTACCGTGGTCTCACCGGAGACAGGTCCTCCGGGGTGGAACGGGGGCTCCAGCGGTTCCTCGAGGGCGCCGGGACGGACTTTGCGGTAACAGGGCACACCGTCACCGACGGGGGCATAGAGACCCGCTTTTCCGGAAGGGTGGTTATGATAGACACCGGCCTGTCCGGTCAGTACGGCGGTCCGGGGATGTACATAGTGCTGGATGACAGGGGTTTCAAGGCAGTTGACCCCGGAGGGGCTGAATGGCGGTAAAGGGTATAGGGATCGACCTCGTTGAGATCGACCAATTCAGGAAAAAGCTGTCCGAGGACCTTATCAGAGAGGTCTTCCTTCCGGATGAGATAGAATACTGCCGCTCACAGGTCCGCTACTGGGAGAACTTCGCCGGAAGGTTCGCCGCCAAGGAAGCGGTCTTCAAGGCCCTGGGCCTTGGGCTCTCCTCCGGGCTCCGTTTTCGTGACATCGAGGTTATCAGGTGCCCGATGAAGGGCTCCATTTCGGTGAAGCTCCACGGCGTTGCGCTGAAAGCCGCCGGTGAGATGGGTATAACCGGGCTGTCCGTTTCCATCAGCCACACACGCCGGGCAGCCATCGCCCTGGCGGTGGCGGAAACAGCCTAGACATACCGCCCCGGTTCGGTTATTTGTACTCCATACATATTTCCGCCGCAGAATCAAATCCAATGGAGGCGGGTGCCTGCCCGGCTCCACAGAGCGAGAGGGGCTGTTTTGAGCAACATCGGATCCTATGAAAAGAGAAAAGAGGATTTCAGCTGGGACATAGCCAAAGAGGTGATGGACTGGAAGGAAGGCGAAGTGCTGAACATAGGCTCCATATGTTCAGACCGCGTCTGCGCCAGGGGGAACGGCGATAAGAAGGCCCTGATCTGGCAGGGCTTCGGAGGGAAGAAGAGAACCTACACCTTCAACGACATAAGGGTCCTCTCCAACGGCTATGCAAGGTTCCTGCAGGAACAGGGAGTGAAGCCCGGGGACAGGGTATGCATCTTCATGGACAAGATACCCGGCCTCTACATCTCATTCCTGGGGATCCTGAAGACCGGCGCCGTGGCCCAGCCGCTGTTCTCCGCCTTCGGCGACGAATCCCTCGAGGTCCGCCTGGCAAGCGCCGGGACAAGCGTCATCCTCACCACCCAGAAGCACGTTAAAAAGGTAAGGAAAATTCAGGACAGGCTTCCCTCCCTCAGGAAGATAGTTGTCATCGAGGGCAAGCCCGAGAGGCTCAAGGAGGGTGAGATATTCTTCGATGTGGAGGAGGCCCCAAGGGTTGAGGAGTTCGAGGGCTACCAGTCCGGCCCTGAGACACCCTCGGTGCTCCACTACACCTCAGGCACCACCGGGCAGCCCAAGGGCGCCCAGCATGTTCACAGCTCCGTATGGGGCCAGGCCCTTACCACCTCCTGGGTGCTGGACCTGAAGGAAGACGACGTCTACTGGTGCACCGCCGACCCCGGCTGGGTCACGGGAACCAGCTATGGAATAATCGGCCCCTGGAGCCTGGGCGCCACCCAGTGCGTACTCGACTCCGGCTTCACCAGCGCCGCCTGGTACCAGTTCATACAGGACAACAAGGTAACCGTCTGGTACTCCGCCCCCACCGCCATCCGCTCCCTCATGAGGGACGGCGACGAGCTGGTGAAGCAGTTCGACCTCTCCAGTCTTCGCAACCTGGCCTCCGTGGGCGAGCCCCTGAACGCCGAGGCGGTCATCTGGAGCGAAAAGGTCTATGGCCTTCCATTCCACGACACCTTCTGGCAGACCGAGACCGGGGCCATGATGATCACCAACTTCCCGGGAATGAAGATCAAGCCCGGTTCCATGGGCAAGCCCTTCCCTGGCATCGAGGCCGGCATACTGGACCTGAACACCCATGAACCGGTGCAGGAACCCGGCACCGTGGGTCTCATTGCCTTCAGGCCCGGCTGGCCCTCCATGTTCCGCACCTACCTCAACCAGCCGGACATCTACAGAAGCAAGTTCGTGGGGGCGAAGCCCAAGGCCCAGCCCGACGAACTCCGGACAGACGAGTCCCTCTGGTATGTATCCGGGGACAGGGCAAGCTTCGACAAAGACGGCTACTACTGGTTCGTGGGCCGGGACGACGACGTGATAAACACCGGAGGCCACCTGGTGGGCCCCTTCGAGATCGAAAGCGCCCTTGTTGAGCACGAGGCAGTGGCAGAAGCCGCCGCCATCGGCAAGCCCGACGAGGTGAACATGGAGGTGGTGAAGGCCTTCGTTACACTCAACCCCGGCTATGAACCCTCCGACGACCTGGAACTCAGCATCATGAACTTCATAAGGAAAAGGCTTTCTCCACTGGCCATGCCCCAGGAGATAGAATACAGCAAGAAGCTTCCCAAGACCCGTTCAGGAAAGATCCTCAGAAGGTATCTGAAGGCTCTGGAATGGGGTCAGGAAGTTGGAGACCTCTCAACACTTGAGGACGACTAGGAAAGGAACCGCCATGGCAGACGAAATGAAAGATGTTGTGCTGGAATATGTGATCGACGAGTATGTGGACGAGGAAGACGAGGACGAAGTGGGTTTCGACACCCCCCTGATCTCCTCGGGTATCGTTGACAGCTTCTCCATGGTCTCCCTGAAGGTCTTCCTCGAGAAGAAGTACAAGATAAGCCTTCCGGACAGCGAGGCCACGCCGGAGGCATTCGACACCGTTAACAGCATCTGTGAACTCGTGAAGAAGCATCAGGGCTGACGGGGGGAAAAATGGCATATACCGACAAAGCAAGGAAACAGTACCAGGAGCAGATAGAGGAGATCAAGTCCAAGGGCCTCTACAAGGAGAAGCGGTTCATCTGCTCTCCCCAGGACGCCGCCATCAGGGTGGAGTATCCTGAAGGAGCCCCCCAGGAACAGGTCCTCAACTTCTGTGCCAACAACTACCTGGGCCTCTCCAGCCACCCCGAGGTGGTAAAGGCCGCCCACGAGGGGCTGGACCAGCGCGGGTACGGAATGAGTTCAGTCCGGTTCATCTGCGGCACCCAGGACATCCACAGGGAACTCCAGGACAGGATGTCGGAATTCCTGGGCATGGAGGACACACTCCTCTTCCCCAGCTGCATGGACGCCAACTCCGGAGTATTCGAAGCCGTACTTGAAGAGCAGGATGTCATCATCGCCGACAGGCTCATCCACGCCTCCCTGGTGGACGGCATCAGGCTCTGCAGCGCCCAGTACGACACCTTCAAGCACATGAACATGAAGCACCTCAGGAAAAAGCTCGAGCTTCACAGCGACAAGCGCCATGTCCTCGTTGTCACCGACGGCGTGTTCTCCATGGACGGCGACCTGGCACCCCTCGACGAGATGTGCGACCTCTGCCAGGAGTACGGAGCCATGATCCTCGTTGACGATTCCCACGCATCAGGCTTCATCGGCAAAACAGGCCGTGGAACCCACGAGCACTTCAACTGCATGGACAAGGTGGACATCATCACCACCACCTTCGGCAAGGGTCTGGGCGGCGCCTCCGGCGGCTGCGTATCCGGCAGAAGGGAACTGGTCGAGCTCTGCCGCCAGAAGGCAAGGCCCTACCTCTTCTCAAACTCCATGGCCCCTCCCATAGTGAACGCCTCCATCAAGGTGCTCGACCTCATAAGCAAGAACACCGAGCTCCGCGACAAACTCGAGTGGAACGCACAGTACTTCCGCAAGGGCGTTGAGGACGCCGGCCTCTGCGTAAGACCCGGCAACACCCCCATCGTCCCCGTCATGCTCTACAACGCCAAGCTGGCCAACGACATGTCCCGGGACATGTACGCCGAGGGCATCTATGTGATAGGCTTCTTCTTCCCGGTGGTTCCCGCCGGAGCCGCCCGAATAAGGGTGCAGCTCTCAGCCGCCCACACGAAGGAGCACATCGACAAGGCAGTGAAGCCTTCACCAAGGTCGGCGAGAAGTACGGCATACTCGGCCTCGACAAGAAGGGCATCATAGACAAGTACGGCATGTAGAAATCGAAGGGAAAGCTGATTTCCCCGATGGACGCAGCGAACAAAGCGATAGTACGCAGCGAACCAGCGCACAGAACAAAGGCAGAGAACCAAAACGCAGCGAACAAAGCGATAGTACGCAGCGAACCAGCGCAGAGAACCAGGGCAGCGAACAAAGCGATAGAACACATAGAACAAAGCGATATTGCACAGATGACCAGCACAGAAGACCAAAGCAGCGACCGATCAAAAGCGACCGAGCAGAAGCGAGGGATCAGAACCAGGGAACAACGCGACGGTTCAAAGCGACGGTTCAAAGCGAAGGAACATAGCCAGGGAACAACGCGACGGTTCAAAGCGACGGTTCAAAGCGACGGAATAGAGCGACGGAATAGAGCGAGAAGAAGGGGAGCCCCGGCTCCCCTTCTTCGAGAAGGGAGAGCACATGACCGAGGCTAAGCTGGCCAATCCGGCCCCCTGGGCCTGATGGGCTTCGGGATGACCACGGTCCTTCTGAACATTCACAACGCGGGGTTTTTCCCCATGGACACAATGATACTCGCCATGGGCATCTTCTACGGAGGCCTGGCCCAGATATTCGCCGGCATAATGGAGTTCAAGAAGGGCAACACCTTCGGCACCACCGCCTTCACCAGCTACGGATGCTTCTGGCTCACCCTGGTGTTCATGATACTCAGAGGCGGGGCCGACAGGGTCTTCATGGGCTGGTATCTCTTCATGTGGGGTCTTCTCACATTCGTACTCTGGTTCGGAACTTTCAAGACCAACCGGGCGCTCCAGACGGTCTTCTTCACACTCACCCTCCTCTTCTGGCTCCTGGCCATCGGACACTGGTTCGAAATGCCGAAGGTTTTCAACCAGCTCACCGGCTTCGAGGGAATAATCACAGGACTTTCTGCCATCTACCTCGCCGCCGCCGAGGTGATCAACGAGAGCAAGGCACGGATGGTCCTTCCCATAGGCGTCAGGTAAGAAGTAGACGGAAAATGAAGAAAGAAGTAGATTAGCCCCATGGAAAACATTACAGCATACACCAACAACTGTTGTACCGCCGACATCACTGATTCGGCGATGGGGTCTATGCTGTAGGTAACCACTGAGAAAAGCAAACAGTGCCCGTGGCCGAAAAGCCGCGGGCCTTTTTTTTCAGGTAAGAAACACCACGGGAAATAGGAGGCCAACAACCGGACCAACCCGAACCCTCCCATCCCCCAACAACAGCGTCGGATCAACGGAACAGATGCGCGTTGACCCTGCAGAACGTACCGGGAACAACCGCAGAAGAACTAAGCAAAGGAAAGGAAAACGATGACAGCAACCGGAAGTCTTCTGGGTTCCATCGGGGGCACACCCCTGGTGGAGCTGACAGGCATGAGACCTGAGAACGGAGCCAGGATACTCCTCAAGCTCGAGGGCAGCAATCCCGGCGGCAGCGTGAAGGACCGGACTGCCCGGTGGATGATCACCCACGCCATAAGGGACGGCAGGCTCAAAAAGGGAATGACCATACTCGAGGCAACCTCTGGGAACACCGGCATTGCCCTTGCCATGGTGGGCGCCGCCCTGGGCTACAGAACCCTCCTTGCCCTCCCTGAAAGCGTCAGCGCCGAGAGGAAGCACACCATGGAAGCCCTGGGAGCAAAGGTAATACTGACCCCGGCGCACAAAGGCACCGACGGAGCCATAGAGGAGGTGGAGAGGATAAGCCAAGGGGACACAGCAAAGGGAACAAACCTTTTCTTCATTCCCGACCAGTACGCCAACGACGCCAACTGGCTCAGCCACTACGAATCAACTGCCCTGGAGATACTCAGCCAGACACGGGGCAACATACAGGCCTTTGTGGCGGGAATGGGCACCGGGGGCACCCTCATGGGCCACAGCCGCAGGTTCAGACACGAGAACATGAACACAAGGATAATCGGTGTGCAGCCTGAATCCGGCCACACCATCCAGGGTCTCAAGAACATGACCGAATCGAGAATACCGAAGATATTCAAGCAGAACGAGCTCTCAGAGATCATAACAAGATCGGACACCCAGGCATTCACCACCACCCAGCGCCTGGCCAGGGAGGAGGGCCTCTTCGTGGGCATGAGCACCGGCGCCGCTGTCAGCGCCGCCATTGAGACAGCACAAACGATGAAGCCAAACGAAACCGTAGTGGCCATATCCCCGGACAGGGGAGACCGCTACCTCTCAACCGGCATCTTCAGGGGCGCGTGATGGCTAAACAAGCAGAAGAAGCCCAGGCAGCAGAAAGATCAGCAATAACCCATCCAGCAAGGGCAGAGGTGGGAGAATCACCGCCACCGGAAGCAGCAGGAACACAGGCAGCAGGACGCGAACGCTTCAAAACCGAGCATTTCATCGAGGTCAGATGTACGAACACCAGCAGCAGGGTAGGGCAATGGAAGGATCAGAAACCTTTGCCTCATGAACGGAAACTGCAGACCAGGATTGGAAAGAATAAGAGATGTTCATCAAATCGAAGGAACCAGCTCCAATCGAGGATAGAAGCTGTTTGCTTAACAAGGCAAGGTTTTCACTGGCGATACAGTGAAGCAACTTGCAGTCGCAGAATGCGACATCAAGAAGAAAGGATACTATTGCCTCTTTCTGAAGAGAAAGAACAGATGAGATCTTTCGTTCAGACGCGATCTGCTGTTTCCGAGCGCACCTCGCTGATCGCCTTATCTACATACTCCGGGGTCATTCCCGCTTCGTATGCTGCTTCCCGGGCTTTCTGGATCATTTCTCTAAACTCAGAAATGGGCGGAGGAGCTATCGCTTTCAGTACGACGGTATCTCCCTCTCCAATGACAAGGTGATTGCGAAGATTGCAAGCATAGACCGCAGTTATCTGTTCCAGCAAATCGACTCGACTTCATTGTAGTGATTCCATTAAAGCAAGACTTGTCATACAGTAACATATTTGTTATGTATCGAGCATGATGAGATGGGAAATCAAGTATTACAGTCAGAAACTCTAGAATGAGATCCTTAAGCTACCCTCAGGACTACTGGCCAGGTATCTGCGACTTACGGATCTGCTGACTGAGTTTGGATCGAATCTTGGTTTGCCACATACGAAGAAGATTGAGAAAGAACTGTTTGAACTTCGGGTCAAAGGGAATGAAGGGATTGCGAGAGTCTTCTTCTGTACTAAGGTTGGCAGGAAGATCATCATGCTCCATGCATTCATTAAGAAATCCCAGAAAACACCTGAGAAGGAAATAGAGATCGCCAGAAAGAGAAGGAGGTACTCAACAATGAATCATTCTGAACTGAAGGAAAGAGCCCTTGCAGATAAGAAGGTGAAGGAAGCATACGATGCTCTTGAACCTGAATTCTCTTTGCTTCATGAAATGCTTCGAGCCCGTCAGAATGCGGGGCTCAGTCAGGCTGAGATCGCAGAACGTATGGGGACAAAGGCCCCCGCCATTACCAGGCTTGAATCTTCACTGAGTAGCGGTAAGCATTCTCCATCGCTTTCCACACTGAAGAAGTATGCTGATGCCCTGGGCTGCCATCTGGAGATTAAGCTTGTAACGAACAACTGATCAGCTGATTTCAGTGAACGAGTCACATGATGAAACAGCATGACATTCGGTTCATCATTTCTCTGGAGAACTCATCGAGTAATCGTGAAGATATTTCGACAACCATAAGCGTGCTGGTCAAGCCATCAAGTCAGTCAAGGAGTATTGAACGACTATTCGCCTAAAACATTCCGGGCGGGTGCTGTAAGCCTGTCCAGAGGGCTCACAACGCATCCCCTCAGGTTCTTCGCCGTGTGGATGTATATCTTTGTGGTTTCAAGACTCCGGTGCCCCAGCAGCTCCTGGATCTCGCACAGGTCAACACCGGCCATGAGCAGATGTGTGGCGAAACAATGCCTCAGCGTATGAACACTGGCTCTTTTCCTGATCCCGGTAGCTTTCACCGCCCGGCGCATCTCCCTCTGAACTGCAGTGGGGTGCATGTGGTGGATAACCGGCACTCCGCTGCGGGGGCATATGCACGGTCCCCTGCCGGGAAAGATGTATCTCCATTCCATAGAATAGCCGCATCCAGTGTACTTCCTTGACAGAGCGCCAGGCAATGAGACCGGTATTCTGAGGAACATCTCCGACTTCTTCACCGAGTCTATCTGACGGGACAGGTCAGCAAGGAGATTTTTCCCCACTATCCCCACACGATCCTTGTCACCCTTGCCTCCCCGGATCACAACTGTGCCCTCAGCAAGCCGTACATCTTTGATCCTCAACCCCAGAGCTTCACTCAGCCTCATCCCGGACGAGTAGATCAGTCGGATCACCAGCCCGGAAACGCCGCTGACATTTTCAAGCACCAGCCTTACCTCCTCGGTGGAGAGCACTTCCGGCAAACGCACAGCCTTCCTCGCCCGAACTCCATCGATCCCCTCCGGCTCGATGTCCCAAACATTCCGAAACAGGAAGAGCAGCGCATTAAATGCCTGATTCTGGGTTGATGCCGCCACATTCCTCACAAGCGCCAGATGAGTCATGTAATCCCTGTATGAATCAGAGGACCTCTCGTCCATTTCCTTCCCGGAGCAGAACTCCAGGTAATCATTGCTCCAGTGCAGGTAGCACCTTTCAGTGCGAATGGAGTAGTGCCTGGTGCGCAGGACCCTGCTCATCACATCCAGGGGCGACCCATCGCCGTCTTCCACCGCAGCCCCCGAATCTCCGGACCACCGTAAATACAGCTTCACTGCATCCAGGGCCTGCCTGATCTGCCAATCTTCCTTTCCCAAAGTGTAAAGGACCTCCGCGAATGATCCCTCTCCATCACACCCCGAATCCAGATAACGCTGAACCCAGTAAACGAAGAACGGGACCTTCTTCTCAGGAACAAGACCCCGCCCAGTCAGATACTCCGCAAAACCATCCAGATGACGCATCTCTACCTCCCGCGCCACCTCCTCCTCCAAAGCAGTACCAACTACACCAACGGCTTAACACCAGTAAGCCAAACCCCTCCATTCCCTTCATAACTATACAAACGTTCACCCCAACAACCAACCCCCTCTATTGACACCACCGGCACACCAAATAATCTTATCCCAACTGAGTCAACTATTGACATAACACGACTCAACCAAATC
>LQAJ01000030.1_pt1 | contig 139509 bp, 181 predicted proteins | sample 1535811 | NCBI WGS metagenome assembly LQAJ01 (sample SAMN04331587, study PRJNA305678) | bioreactor metagenome | isolation source: bioreactor_6 inoculated with Wadden Sea sediment 2nd replicate of a... | place: Germany: Wadden Sea, Janssand Flat | reverse complement strand
GAACAGGAGCAAAATGGGGTCACTGCCCCAAGTAGAGAAGCCAGTACATGGGCGTTAAATTTCCCCACTCGGCCCAGTAGCTTCTTAATTTTTTGCGGGTCAATGTAACTGCGCAGTAGCCCTATAAACATAATGATTAGGGTCATCATAGTAAAGATTTCAATGGACGCGTAAATAAAAAAATGTATGACTTGTCCCGCGCCTGAGACAGCATTTAAACCAAGTACGTTTTCAATACCCCAAGTGATTAAATCTGATAAGTAGGTCATTTTTACGCCTCCTTCATTTGTAAGTGTTTTAGGGACAAAGACTTTTTTGAACTTATAAAAACCTTTATAAAAATACTGATTATAATTCGCGTGAGCTAGACTTATGCCTGTGGCCAATTCTATTTAGTGTATACATTAATTGTATAATGCAAATAACATTTCAAGTCATGGCCTGTTGCCTCTGGCAAGGCACAAGCCATTTTGTACACCTATACAAGCCTAAAATAATTATGTTGACCTTATGGTTAACAACAGTTGGGATTGGCTTTCTCGAAGGCATCCATTAATAGAGATACAGATTCTAGCACTTCTTCAATCCTGTCTTTAGGCAAGTTTCGTGTGATGTTCTCATAGTAGGCCCCTATTTTTTCTGAGCACATTTGTGCCGCTTCACGTCCCTTTTCTTGAGTCAGGCTCACCAGGACAATTCGTCTATCTTCTGGGCTTCTTGTTCTTTCGACATACTTGTCGCGGACAAGTTTATCCACGACCTTGTCATGGTGCTTGAGTTGAGGTTCATTTTCTCACTGAGTTCATGCATGGTCATGGCCTCAGTTTCAAGCATTTCTATCAATGTATAGCACTGGGACATGGTGAAGCCTAGGGTTTTCACCTGGTCTCTTTCAAAGAGCTGAAAGTTCCTGACGATGCGCTTAACCGAGTCTCCAACTTCATCCACACAACATAGGTAGTGTTCTTCCTTAGAATTTTTATCGTCACAACAAGTGCTGATTGTTTTTAATGTGTTTGACATTAGGCTTTCTCCTTTTCGATTTAATTGTATCATGCAAATAAATATTTTAGCAAGTGTTTTTATTTGTATTGTGCAAGTATTTTTTTATAAACAGAATCACAAAATAATCGCAATATCATCTAACTATCTTTAAAGTTCTTTTTTTGCATCATCAGAAAAATTATTAATAACATGGGATATATACTCCGCATCTGATTTTTGCGTAATAATTTCTCCCCTCCTCAGTAGACAAACTGTTGCTAGTATTGTGCTATTCTTTTCCATGTGCTGATGGCTGAATTATTATTCTACAGTTAGTTTCGCTGGTTCGAAAACGGAAGAAAGCGATGAAACTACTAATTAATTTGTTCCACCGCCTTGATAGTTAATATTTTGCAGTTAGTTACAACCTAGTAATGCATTGAGTGTAATGATTTTTTATCAATATTTCTTCGTATATTCAACCAAGAATTTGGGAACCGCTTTTTGATATACTCAAGCATCTTTTCTGGAATCATTGTTGCCCAGTAATCAAACCCTTGTCTAGCAAACTCTTCAACAATATCCATTTTAAGACTATATTCTTCAGAATCTAAATCGTATACCCAGTATCTCAAAAGATCAACCAGATATAGTTCTTCATTTAAGTCATAATCATCAAGTTGAATAGTCCTATAATAAGGCTCTGAAACAGTTGCTTTTTTTTTCTACTATTAAGTAATGAGCGTAAGATGGATCATTATCATAATATAGAGCTAGCTGAGCAGCTGAAGTTCCGGAAAGTGTTTTGTGATTAATATCCGCTCCAGCTTCAATTAGCAATTTCGTCTTCTCAATTCCAGCTCCAACCGAGTTCATTAAAGGACTAGTTGTCGACTCAACACCCGTTTCTACCTTTGAATCCCTATTTCCTTCAAAATTTTTGTTCGGATCTGCACCATAATTCAATAGAAGTTGTACATATTTCGGATTTCCACTTGCTTCCGTATCAATCCATGAGTAACCAGAAGCTTGAAACAAAGGTGTCTCTCCGTACTTATAAGTTGAAATATCAGGATCTGCTCCCATTTCTAAAAGTTTTTCAGCTGAATTGTACTTTTCCATTCCTATTGACCACATTAATAAAGTACTACCAAACTGAGATTCTTGAAAATTAGCTAACTCGGGCTCTTCAAGTAAAATACTTTCAATCTTATTTGTGTTTTCTTCATCAACTGCATTCGCCAGATCCCATGCTGGAGTCCCTTTGAATAGTCTTATATCTGTCATTTGGTATGTTTCATTCGCATTTTCTACACCAATCTGTTTACATGCCATTGTAGACATTAAACAAAACAGAATTAACAAAACTATCCTTATCTTGCCTTTTGCCATTCTTTAATTCCCCCTATAACAGATTTCATTGAGTGGTTATTAAGCATATCAACTGAATCAACAAACTTCATGTCTGATCCAAGATATGAGTTATAATGTTGAACTGGAAGATAGATTTTCTTGACATAGGTTAATTGAGGTGGCGAGAATCTTTCAGCTCTCATTTCATCAGGTAAGTTCTCGTACAAAGAATCCAAAGCCTCACCTTCTACAACGTACGATTTTATATTTCCACCATAATCTGATGGATCAAGATTATACGCAGAAGGATTCAACATTGCTGGATTAAATATTGTTGCATTACTCGTCTTGTTAGCAAGGGCGTTTGCCGCTGCTTCTGCTCCCCCTTTTGAATGACCAACAAAATGTACATTCACCCCTGGATTATTTCTAACGAATTTTCTAGCTTCTGAGATTGACAATCTGACATCTTCAGAAACCGCCCAAAATTGATCCCAGTTCTCACCCCAATCAGCGGTTTCTTCTGTACCTGCATTTGCAACAGTATACTCAATTGAACCATCCAGCAATTCTCTTCTATATGCTCTCATTAACAATGTTCCATTATCAATAAGAGTACTGTCATATTTCCATCCTCCTGATAAATCACCTTCTAGTTTATACACATGTGCAGCCATTTCAGCAGCTTCCATTACCTTTGGACCAGCTTGCCCATTCCTCTCACTACTCCCCCCCACAGGATTTTCCTCATTTATGAGCTTGGGATTTATCTCATATTCTGGTTTAAAGCCCTCAACCAGTATAGGGTTATCAGTCTTCGGTTCAGCATTACTTGAATTCCCTTGTGTCGTACTATTGGTTTGAGTATTTTTTCTTTTCTTCCTTTTTCTTTTTCTTCTTTTTTAGTTGAAGAACTTGGTTTGGCCTTTTTTATCGTCTTTCTTAGAGAAATACTTATTGAGTCCATCTAATCTTGATAGCGCATTGCTCCGATCACTATTTGTTTTTGCACTTAACAAGTCTTTCTTGGCCTTTTCATATAGCTTAACAGCTGAGTTATAATTCTTGTCTTTTTTGTCCCAGTTCTTGACTGCATTATCTAGTTGATCCGTTCTTGGATCTTTCTTATTTGACTTGCTTGATGAACTTGAAGTGCTTGGTCTTTTATTTCTACTTGAACTTTTTTCTTCTTCTTCTTTTTCTTGCTAGAATTTTTTTTCTTGATATCTCTCTTTATTTTATCTAGTCTACTTTTTGACTTTCTAATGCGTTTTCTTTTTTCTTCTTTTATCTCTTTTTCTTCTGGCTCTATCCTTATCTCTTTTTTTCTTGCTTCTTCTGAAATTGAATAGGCTTCCAGTTAGAATAGCACTTTCATTGATTTCAATGTTGTCAAACCAATCATCTGAAGCCTCGGTATACTCACCATAGCTACCATCACCATCTGCGATACCATCCTTGTTAACATCACTTCTAGTGCTTCCGTCACCACGTAAGCCATATCCTAGTTCGTATCTCACTTTGTTCTCAAAACCGATTGCCGCAGCTTCTTCGTCTTCATTAACCTCATCGTCTGTCAAATCTTCATTTCTAAGTCCATAGGCACCTCTTACTGCATGAGCCAGTTCGTGTGCAAGAGTTAACTCAGCGCCACCATAAATTTCATTGCCTTCTACATCTTTTAAAGGACTGGCTAATCCACTCAGTACAACCACCTGATCGGTTCTGTTGTCACCTACAGACACACCCTGGTTGTCTCCTTCAAATTTTCTTTCACCACCAACAGTATTATAGCTACTTCCTATACCTACAGTTATGTCTCTATCACTTTCTATTACTGCATCAATAAGTTTAGAATATGTTGCTGAGCCTTCTCATTATACGGGCTCTCTTCATCAAATACCAGATATCCATCTTCATCAAATGTATATTGTTTTTTTGAAGCTTTATTTATCATATCTAGAATTTTAGATTGATCTTCCTCACTTACTTTAAGTCCACCCTGATCATTAAAAGCCCTCTTTGCTTTCATACCACCTATTGCACTCATACCAAGAACACCTGTTAGGGCAGCAGCAACAGCTAACTTCACTTCTTTTTGAGGATCTTCTACTAAGTTTATTTCCTCATTCTTAATATCTTCTCGACCAGATTCATTGACATTGACTACAGAATCTGAATCACTAAAAGTTTTGTCTCCCCAGTCATAATTCTTGTAAGACTCAACTTCATCTGGTTCTTCAAAGTCAAAGTCACCAACTTCAGTGTCGTTTTCCCAAAGTATTTCTGTTTTATCTTTAGAGGTGGCATTTTCTTCATCACTTATAGCATAACTAATGAACACTGGTATAATTCCCATCGATACAATAAACAGTATGCTTAATAGACTAAGCACTCGCCTGCTCTTTCTCATAAGTTTATGTCTTAACGTTTTCAAAGTTTTTCCTCCCACAATATATTGACTCATATTTCTATATCTATAATTCGATGAACCACAAAATAATTGATAATAAGTAAAATAGATGCTAATACAATCAAAACTTTGCCAATGAATGTTGTATACAGACTCGACAAGTAATCAGGTGAAAGAACTGATAATGCGCCTGTAATCAAGATTGGCAGTATTGACATCAATTTTGCTTCTTTGCTTTTTCTCAGCTGTTACCTTTTTAATGGCTAGTTTTACATTTATTCTGTCTGCAATCATTTTAGTGACATTCTCCATAACTTCAACTAAGTTGCCACCCTTTTCTCGAACAATTATTATTGAGTTTACAAAATCAGTAATTTCAATTGATTTTGTCCGCTCTGAAAACCCTATCAGGGTTTGATCGACTGCTGTACCCATTTCAAGGTCAACTTTTATTCGCTCGAATTCTTTCAGAATTATTTTGTTCTTCTCAAACTTATGTAGCCTGTTCAAATCCTCATAGCATTTAACAAGTGCACTCGACATCGAGAGCCCAGATTTTAAAGAGGTAATTATAGAGTAAAGTGCATCTCTAAACTGTGCTTCCATTGTTTGTTTTCTTATATCTTCTAATCGCTTATTATGAATTTTGGGATATAAAAACCCGGCAGTGCTCAGGATTATACTTAACCAAGTTGTTTTAAATACTAGTTTTGAGCCTAAGTAGATGGTCATGACTGCAACGCCTGTCCAAACATAGACACTATGGTTTTTTATATTTTTAATACATATAACTTCCAAACTCGCTTTTGCGTCTTACTCTCCATCATATTCGTTAAGTGTTTTGATAAAGTTTTAGAGTGTCTATCACTTCTATTAAAAACATCATGAAGTATACTAATAACAAGTATTACTACTAGTATGACCAAGGCAAATATTTCTATCATTTTCCACCGTCCTAGTTAAACATTCTCATAATGTCAATGAGTGCAGGTCCTAAGATAAATATAAAAAAAGCAGGGAAAACAAATATAAGTAGAGATAGGAAAATTTTTGATGAAGCCTTTTCCCCCATTTCTTCTGCTCTTGCTTTCTTTGTATTCCATATTTCTTCTGACTGAGAACGTAAGGTGTCAGCTATACCAGATGCTCCCTTCTCTTGAGCTTGAACGAGTGCAAAGATAAAGGTATGAACTTCACCAATCTGACACCTGCTCGCTAATCGGTAGAGTGCTTCACTCTGCATGAAACCCATCTGTGTTTCTAAATGCATGATTTTGAGTTCTTCAATAAGTTCTCCACTACGAATTTCACATACTTTCTTTATGGCGTCATTGAATCCCAGACCTGAATCGGTGATAATAGCAGTGTATTAAGAACGCTTGGAAGGTCATCTCTTATAGCATTTTTCTTGCTTTCGCTTTGTTTGATAAAACATTCTCGGGCACAAAATACGCCGCAATAACCATTACAAGGCTTTGAACTATACTACTTAAAGTAGAGTCACTCATTAATAGCAATATTGATAGTAAAGAAAAAATCATCACCAAGATGATTCTCATACCTTCAACAATCTTATAGTCCACTCTTTTATCTATGTTAGCAGCAATGAGTAAACTGGACAGTTGAGATATTTTTTCAGCAGACAGCTTTCTGCCACAGTTCGTGTAGACCTTAAGCGCTAGGTCTAATACACGCTCCCATTTTTCATTTTTTAATTGTTGATGTGTTCTTAGACTCTTATACAAGTTCCGTGAATGATAAATTTTCTCCCAAGGTATGAATAAAACCAATATTACAAGTACAATCAATATTGTTATGCTTAACTCCACTTCACCCTCCTAAGTTTTATTTCTTACTGCATAATATTCTGCATGCAGTATTTTTTTATTAAATCCAAATAATTTCATAAAGGTGTACTCCATCTCAAGATTTGCAACCAAATGACATTCATTCCCATTTTCCACTAGAAACTCTGCAATTTCAGCATCCTTAGAATTTTGCATAAGAACTTGCTCTGCTTTATTTCGAGCAGAATCTACATCTATCCTAACTTTTCCACTTTGTATATCATATTCTGTTGTCGCTGATAAAGTTGCGTACTTCACGGCAACCATTAGCTTATTTTGATTGTACATAATCATGGATCCGTCCAGTATTATACCGGAAAACATGAGAATTATTGGCATTAACAGCACAAAAATTATTGTTGTATATCCTTTTTGATTTTCAATCTGATTCAAAACATCTCCTATCACTAATAGTTGAAAACAAGTTGTCTGTGAAGATTTTTTGCATCTTCTAGTAGACCTTCAACAAATGGAAAACTAGTCCTATACTCACATGTTAAAGTTACAGTGATTTCACGCATATCTTCATCATTATTTACCTCAATGCTTTTTTCTGCTAAAAATAAGCCCGCATCAAGGACTACCATCCCTGTATTAATAGCATTTTCATCTTTTTCATACTCTTCTAAAGACTGATTCAATGAACCAATTCTAGAATCAAGTGCCATGCTTGATGCAGTTGTAATGACATTTAGATCATAAATAAATATCCCGATATGAATGATACCAAAAACAAAGTAAGAAGTATTGGCATGATAACCGCAAACTCAATTAGACTACTCCCTGATTCATTTTTGAGTTTCTTACTTAGTGAAGCCATTGCTTAACTCTGTCAACGATGTTAATATATTTGCACCGATCGTTTTTAATACTGCAATTGATCCGACCACAACAAGGGCAATAATTAAGCCATACTCTGTCAAAACTGAACCCTTATTACTCGTTAATGCCACTTTTCCTTTGATGTAAGCTTTTAATACTAATTCTTTCATTTTCTTTCCTCCATAAAATTTTAATAATCTCCAGTTGAATACCTTTATAAGAACCCTGTATAAAACTCACCACATATCTAAGCTAAAATATTGGTGTATTACTTTAAAATGATTGACAAGAATTCAATTTCGTCTTCCCGCAAGAACTATCCGTTTACATCCAAACCAGAAAAAGCAACCTTGCTTTGATTTTTAATTTTAATACCTGTACACTTCAGCTTTTGTACTTCTCTGTCGAGCCTAAAAACATGTTGTAACTTGTAGTCTTTATCGCCTAAACCTATAATTTCAACAATTTCAGTAACTTTTCGAGATCCATTTGGGAGTTTGCTTACATGAACAATGAAATCAATAGCAGAGGCTATTTGCTGCCTTATTGAAAGAAGTGGTAAATCCACTCCAGACATTAAAACCATCGTCTCAAGTCTTTTCAGCATATCTCCAGCTGAATTGGCGTGACCCGTAGTGAGGGAACCATCATGTCCAGTATTCATTGCTTGAAGCATATCTATTGCTTCGCCGCCACGCACTTCTCCTACAACAATGACATCTGGTCGCATTCTTAGGGCAGTTTTTAGTAATTTTCTCATGGAAATTTCGCCTTTACCTTCAATATTGGGCGGTCTCGTTTCAAGCCTAATGATGTTTTCTCTATTACATAAATTGAGCTCAGCTGAGTCTTCAATTGTAATAATTCTGAGATTTTCAGGTATATAGTTGCTTAAGGCATTTAAAAAAGTGGTCTTACCACTTCCTGTTCCACCTGAAATAACAATGTTATGTCTTGATGCTACTATCTTTTTTAGAAAATCAGCAGCATCTTGTGTCAAGGTTTCTTTTTTTACCAGATCAATCATCTGATATGGATCTTTTGGAAATTTTCTTATGGTAATAACAGATCCGTCTAAAGATATAGGATTTAATACAATGTTTACTCGATTACCATTTGGAAGACGTGCATCAACAATAGGGTTACTTTCATCTACTTTTCTATTAATTGGGGCCACTACTTTTTCAATAATATGAAGCATTTTCGTCTTTGCTATGAAATTTTATTCTCTTACCGTCTGAGTCTAATGCTCGTAAGACTATTCCGTTTTTTTCTATGAATATTTCATCAAGGCCATTAACCATGATTTCTGTAATATCTTCATCTTTCACAAGGGGATCTAAAATACCGTAACCAAACATGACTTGTATCAAGGCTTCAAGGATATCTGCTTCTTCTTGAGAATCTATATATACATTCGAGCTTCTTCTTTCAGATTCAATTAGCTTTTTTAGCTGTTTTTTTGATCTCATTGAACTCAGATATATTTGATGAAGTCTCATTCGAAAAGCTTTCGACCAATTTTCTCCTCACGTTTGATATAAAATACTTTTTCTCTTCTTCTGATTTGTAAGAATCACTATTTTGGGGATCTAAAGTCATGTTTTTTTGACGTCTTTTTACAAAATCTTCTACACTCATTTTCTTCACCTAGCGGACACAAGTATGTTCTCAGCCGTTTCTTCAAATTCTTTTATAGCCTTTCGATTTTTAATACGCATTAAGGACTTGCCTTCATTAATCTGATTTTGAAATCTTCGTCTATATTCTTTAACTTCTCCAATGACCTGATAGCCTATTTCTTTAACATATTCTAGATTGTTAAAAGCATTGGTTTTACAACACCTATTAACTACCAACCCCACTTTAGAATCCTCAATGCCGCATTTGTTAAGCACTTCTTTAAACTGCATCAATCTCCAACCACAATGAATGTCTTGTGTGACTGGAACCACAATTTTTGAAACCCTTTCAAACAAAACAACATTCTTTTCACTTAGCTCAGATGAAGTATCAATAATAATTGTTTCAAAATTCATCTCAGATAAAGTATCTAATATCTTTAAAACTTGTGATTCCTTCATACCTTCCACTTTAATAGGATTTGCACTTATCAATACTCTTAGATTTTGAATATGCGTTTCATGGAGTGAACTATCAATAACCTCCTCAAAAGTTCCTTCAAACTGTTCTAACTTCATAATGGATAGCACATCAGAAAGTCCTTCTGTCTGATCAATATTCAATTTTAAATGAGAGTAAATGGAACCAAATGCTGACATATCAACAAGCAAAGTCTTTTTACCTAAAAGCGCTGATTTTATAGAAGTATACAAAGCCAATGTCGTTTTTCCACTTCCACCTTGCGGTGAATACATTAGGAATATCTTTGGACTACTCATATAACTCACGCTCCTCTAATTTTCCTTTTAATAGTGCCTTAGAATTAACAGGTGAAACCAGTTCATTATATCCCTCAAATGGATTTAGTATTAAATCTACTGAACCAGTTCTTTTGGCATGTGTAAGTTCTATGGCTTGCTGGGGTGTAACAGATAAATAAACTTCATATGGGGATGAACTTGACCCTTTTTTTGATTGGTCAATATCAAACACTTCAATGTGTTGAGCCAACATAAGTGAATATGTATTTTTTGAATCTGACAATGTAAATACAATGTCTACATAATCTCCTTTATTAACTTTTCACTCAAATTTGGCCCTTTATCTATCATGATTGACACTAGTCTTTTTTCTTTTTTTAGGAAATAACTGTCATTAACACTACCATTGCTGTTCAGAACGCCCTCCTCAATTAGCTCTTTCTTTGATCCATGTATCACATTATCCGTGGATAATACTGCACTGACTTCAATATCCTTTACAGCAATAATGACTTCATTTTCTTTGATGCCATTAAGAGCTCTAGCAAATAGAAGTTTTTTATCTTTCTCTCTAATGCCTATCTTTTTTATCGATTTCATTTCAACAACAGTTTTCTGCGATATATTAGACGTAACAATGTACACATCAGCCTCTTGTTTCAAACTCAGCAAATAATTATTAACACTAAATGCAAATTACCACTGAAAGTATCAGGGTTAGAACGATTTTTACAACTGTAATTTTAGACACTGCATTTCTCCAATCATTATTCTAAATAGCCTTAAGCTCTACCACTTACCATCATAGAACTTAATTCCACTTAGTTTTTCACCTGATGAACCTTTTATCCAAACAACTATGGAAACACTATCTTGAATTTTACTGCTATAAGTCGTACCACAAATTTTATAAGTTTGAGCACCCATGTCATATCGATTTTCTGTAATTTCTATGTCGTTTAATACGCCATAGTTATATTTCACATTTTCAAGATATTCCACAAATTGATCTCTGGTACCATTTTGTTTTAGGGACTCACTACCGTTATTGAATATCTCTATAAACTCACTATCATTGTATTTTTTCAAAATTTTTTTTTGTCGCTTTTTCTAACGCATTTTTCTTAGAATAAGGCAAAGCAGAAACATTTTTATTTAGAGTATCGAGACTTTCACCATTTATGTATAATTTGCTTATTTTGTTATCACCTTGTTTGAATACTATAAGATACTCATATTGGACCTGGCTAAAATTCACATTGTAACTGTAACTAATATGTGGTTCATCTTTAATCATAAAAAAAGATGCCTTATCGAATTTTACACTGATCATATCACCGCTTTTTAAAGATACTGCTCTTGATTTATTCTGGCCATTTTTGTACAAGTTCTCACTAATATATGACTCACAACTCAAGTCATCTTCACTAAAAAAAGATTTTATTATTTTCTGCGACACATACCTTTGCTCTATTGTTTCATAATCATAAACCTGTGAAAGCAGAGCTAATAATATTAAAACTGAAACAAGGAATGACAGGTGCATAAAACGTCTCACTTCAGTCTTAATCATAGCGCGCCTCCCACCATTTCCTTATTCCGATTAGGAAAAAGTAATACAACAGTATAATGCCTAAAAATACATATTCTTTCATGTAAATAAAATATGAGAAAAACAGTATATTCATACATATACTAAAAAAAAATGATTCCTTTTGCTTTGCAATTCTCATACCTTGTCCCCAGTTTATTGGACAAATGCTTTTCTACCTCTTTGGAAATCTTGGTACAAACCACTAAAGCTACTGCCAACGAGATAAATACATTCACACCATAAAAATTCATAAACCTTAAAATCAAAAATGAAAGAGAGGCTAAATTTATTACAACTATCAATTTAAGAGTTTTAATACTTCCACTATCCATATGAACCCCATTAATTATAATTCGATTTTTTTCAAAAACATTAGCTATACAAAACAGTATTTACTTAATATTACAAAATTGATTTTATTGATTAGCAATTACTATTATACTCGTAATTGTATATAAAAAAAAATTTCCACTTATGTCATTTAAAAGCCCACTTATGATATTAATTTCTTTTTTTTGTAAATTACTCTTCTTCAATTTACTTTACTGAAGTGATTTAGTGCAAGAATGATCTGTCCATATTAAGGATTAACTAGGTATATAGTCGGTATGAAAATCGACCCCATAGCTATTTTTTTGAATAATTATATATTTGTTGTTTGAACAATAGCGAATACAAACTAGACTAAGCTTCATTTTTCTATCCATGTTTCTTATAAATCGTTCGCCTTGAAATTGTAATTAACAGCAATTGGAAATTTGATTCAAAAACAAAAAAACCCCCGCTTAGCGGGGGTTCCATGTTTACAATTATTATCTATTCATTGATCGATCAGCATAGTAGTCAAATCCGTTCAACTCATCTGTGTGATCAATTTTTGTACGATATGTGATTCTATGTTTTTCAACACTTCTGTGGCCTTTTTTATCGTTGCGAATCTTGAGATCCGATTCTTCTTTCGCCGATTTGTCTACCACCTTGCTGCCTAACATTAAGAAAGGAATATTAGGTTTTCTCATAAACTCGCCTCCATTTCAGTTCTTTTGCTTTTGTATTTATATATACATATATACCCAAGCAAAAGGAAATTATAGAGATGAATTTGGACAAGGCAAAACCTCGCCGGTGTGGTCACCAACGAGGCCCTGTCATAATGGTGCGCCGTAAGGGATTCGAACCCCTGGCCTTCTGATTCGTAGTCAGACACTCTATCCAGCTGAGCTAACGGCGCTAAAATCTATTTATTTAAAGACTCTATTGGTCACATGGTCATTGACTCATCTGCCAAAGAAATCTGTTAAACGCATACTTAAAAGTTTAAGTGGTGCCCAGAGGCGGAATCGAACCACCGACACGGGATTTCAGTCCCCTGCTCTACCGACTGAGCTATCTGGGCAAACCTGCGTTTACGTCGGTTCAAGAACCGGACAAGAACAATTATACGCAGTTCACATTTCCAAGTCAATACTTTTTTTGAAGTCCATTAAATTCAGAATATTAAAGCTGGGTTAAGGACTTGCAAACACAAGATTGTACTCGTTAAAAAACAATGTTCTCCACTTACATATTGTTGTAAATTTGCTCGAGTTCCTCTTTTGTAAAATTATAATATGTGTTGCAGAAATGACAGTGAAGTTCCGCTTTTCCATCTTCATCTATCATGGCCTTAAGCTCATCTTTGCCAACACTGATAAGAGCCCCTTCAATGCGTTCTCTTGAACAATCACACTTGTAAGCGACTTCTGTTTCTTCTGTCACTTGAACATCAAACTGATTTAGGGCCATTTCCATAATTTCTGGACCTGTCATGCCATCTTCAATAAGCTGTGATACTGGAAGAAGAACACGAATGGATGTTTCTATCTTATCTAGGACTTCATCAGAGGCATTTGGCAGAGGCTGAATGAAAATACCGCCAGCTGCAGCCACAGACCCCTTTTCTTTGTCAAAAGACACACCTAGGGATATCACCGAAGGCTGTTGCTCTGATTTCATGTAGTACATGGCCAAATCTTCAGCAATTTCACCTGTCACAAGTTCTGACTGCCCTACAAATGGGTCTTTTAGGCCCATATCTCTTACGACAGTAAGTTGTCCAGCTCCTAAAGAACCTCCAACATCAATTTTACCATCTGCCCTAGGTGGCAGAACTGCATCTGGGTTGCTTGTATAAGCTTTCACGTTGCCATTACTCCACGCCACAGCAAGTATATTCTCAACAATACCGTCCCCCTTAAAGCTCAGGGTTAGCTTGTCTGTATCGTTCTTCATCATTTTTCCCATAATAGACGCTGCTGTTAAAACACGACCAAGACCTGCTGCTGCAAGTGGTGTTGCATTATGTTTTACACGGGCTTCTTCAACCATATCTGTTGAAATCGCTACAAAAATTCTCGTTGAGTAGTCTGATGTAATACCAGAGTATATTTTTCCGTTCATGTTTTCCTCCTGCTTATGATTTATCTAACTGATCGACCTGCCAATATTCACGCCCAACAGTCCCACGCCTATTAGAGGCTTGGAGTATGAATAGGGCACGTTCTGAAGTGGTGTGCAGATCATTCAATGTGTCGCCATCTAAAACCTCTAAACATTTAAAACCCTCTGGAACACAAGTCAAAATCTCTTCTTTTTCGTAAGCCTTCAAATGATGGCTTTCAAAATGTCTTTCAAACAATTCATCCTCAGATTCTAAAAATAGGGTCATGTCAAACTGAAGGGTTTTGCCCAATGGGTCATACTCGTTTTCCCATATAAAAGCTATATCTTCATGTGACTCTGCAAAGGTATTTTTTCCTAAAACATGCTGCATTTTATAAGACGTGCTGATGTCAAACACAAAAAAACCACCTGGTTTTAATACATTTTGCACACTTTTAAAAAATGACTTTAAATCAGATGGTGTCATCAAGTAGTTGACACCATCAAAATAACTTATTACAGCGTCAAACTTATCTTTAATGGCAATCTGCCTCATATCCATTAAGAGGTACCTAACCTTTAGTTCCTGGTCTAGGGCATTCTCTTGGGCATGAACCAGCATTTCCTCTGATAAATCAACACCTGTCATAACATAGTTCTTTTTTGCCAACCTGTTGGTCATGGCCCCTGTGCCACAGGCACAATCCAGTATACGGACAGGTTTCTTATCATATTTACTGAATATTTTTTCCAGATCTTCAACCCATGCATCATATGGCACATGGTCCATAATCTGATCATACACATAGGCAAGTCCTGAGTACTTGTCCATACAAACACGTCCTTTAATCTATTATCCAATATAATTTAAATGCATATGAACATACCAGCCATAAATAAGAATCACACCAAGCCACGGCAAATAATGGACCCATTTTTGTCTTGATTGAACGGGATCGTTCCACACCTTGACCAAATTTTGCGGATTGAGTCTCTTAAGTTTAGCCAGTTCTATATTCTTAACCTTATCCAAGGCTTTATCATCCATAGCCCCATCTTCAAGACCTTTAAGGGCCTCTGTCCGAATGGCAGCCACTGAACCATTATATTGGCTTAGAACCAAATAATCAACACCCCTAATTCTAAACTTTGTGTTCTCTTCAAAATTGTTTATATCGTTTCTCAGAGCTTTAATCAGTCTTAGAATCACGTACCATAGACCACCTGCCACAACAAGGAGAAATGCCAGGGTCATTAAAAGCTGGGATGAATCATTTAGGGAGGCTTGCTGGGCCTCTTCCATCATTTCACTACTGGAAGCCAAACTCCCCAAATAGCCTAGTATAACAGCCGTTCCATTGTTGGCAGCATGGGCGACGACCCCAGCCCATATGGAGTCTGTCAGTTGAACCAGATATCCAAAGACAATACCAAGCACAATAGGTCCCAATAAATTTTGCATATTAAAATGGAAGACACCAAATAAAACAGCTGATAAAATGACGCCCCACTTCTTATTTATGCTTGATTCAAAGGCATTTAACATCATACCTCTAAAGAAAAACTCCTCACATAGACCTGCAGATAAAGATATTAAGAACATATATAGAGTGAGTTCTCCGAGATTTGTCGCTGTAGGAATAGGCGGAATCAAAACCTTGTCCACCAGACTTAAGAAATAAATTGTCAAGGTATTGACAAAAGCGACTGTTGGCAAGAGTGCCCACGCAATCCCAACGATGATCATTACATGTTTAAAGGGCAGCTTGTTGAGTCGAAGTGCCTTTTTCATATCAACCTTGCGCAAGTATCCCACCAAAAGAACCGGTGCTAAAACCAGAAGATATTCCGTGATGAATATTCCGCTCACAAACGACCTTCCCTGAACGTATGCCCCCACTGTCATGAACACAAAGGCCATGACCATATAGGTCAAGTTGGCTTCTAGAACGGAGTAGCATTTCTTCATTATGGGCGGTCTCCTTTCATATAGCCCCTGTGAACAAGGACATTTTTATAGGCCTGAACCCCATTTAATAGGGTTTCTTCATCAAAATTGAATTTGGCATTGTGAAGCGGGAAAACAAAACCCTTTTGCTCGCTTCTTGTCCCAACAAAGAAAAATATTCCAGGCACCACCTTTTGATAGTATGAAAAATCTTCTGCAATCATTTGTGGGGCAATTTCCTCCACCACTTCCTTGTTGGCCTCCATAAAACTCTCAGTCAATTCTTCATCATTTACAACAGGGGGATACATGGTCCTTAAGTCGTAGTCGATATGACAGTTATAGGCGATTTCCGTTGCCTTCATGTGTCTTTCCATTGCTTCAAATATTGACGCGAACACAGCTTCATCAAAGGCTCTTACAGTGCCTTCAAGTCTAACCTTTTCTGCAATAATGTTGCGTCTTTCGCCACCCTCCATGCGTCCAATTGTAAGAACTGCCGGATCTATAGGACAGATTTCACGACTTACAATGGTCTGCAATCTTTGAATGAGATCAGCTGCAATGACAATGGCATCTGTTCCCTTATGTGGAAGAGCACCATGTCCACTCTTTCCAGTAATATCAATGTCAAACTCACCCGTCTGCGCCATAAGAGGTCCCGATCTCAGGGCAATCTTGCCCTCCTCCACTTCTGGGTAAAGATGAAGACCATAGATCTCTTTGACCCCATATGTGTCAAAAATGCCTTCATTAACGAGAGGCTCAGCTCCCCCTGGTCCTTCCTCTGCTGGTTGGAAAATGAAGAGTATATTGGCCTTTAGTTTTGATCTTTCTTCACTCATATGCTTTGCAAATATAAGCAGGGTTGCCATATGACCATCATGGCCACAGCCATGCATGAATCCATCATTTTCTGATTTAAAATCCAGCCCTGTTTCCTCTTTCATGCTCAAGGCATCCATGTCACTCCGAAAGGCAATGGTTGGCAGGCTTTTATCACATTCCAAATACCCTAGAACCCCTGTCTCGACAAGGCCTGTCTTTACAGATATCCCATAAGATTTAAGCGTTTTAGCCACGTACTCCGCTGTTCTTTTTTCTTCAAAACCAGCCTCTGGCATTTTATGTAGATTTCTTCTATGATTTTTTATTTCTTCCTTATATACACTTATACTTTGATCTATTTTCATTTTGCACCCTCACCTTAATTATTTATGGCCCTAGCAAGTTCTAAGAACTTTTCAAAGAGCTCTTCATTAATTTATATGCACACTTGAATCTGCTCATATTATATAAGAATCTATAGGCACCTTCAAACATTGATTGTCCCCTTATCCAAATCGTAACCCCATAGTGGTGGTCTTTTTATATTGATATAGAACCTGATAGATGTTAATATATTAGATAATTTAGGACTGGACATACAAGATGTGTGTTTAAATATGCAACTGATACAGTTTCAAATCAGTCATAGATTAGCCTGAACAGTTATCATGGGCTCAAATATAGTTTCCATGAAGGGTTCAGCACAACTTAATATTGATATGATGTCTTGCATTTGAGGGAATGTATCTGGCGCTGTTATAAAATGACAGCAACAGACAAGTCGAGTGACAGTAAACTTATCGCTTTGGAGGTTCAATATGAAAAAAGTAAATGTTGCCATTGTTGGCGCAACTGGTAAGGTTGGTCGTACTTTTCTAAAAGTACTTGAAGAACGCGACTTTCCTTATGAAAATCTCTATTGCTTTTCTTCTGCAAAGTCAGCTGGCGAAATTGTAACATGCAAGGGCCAGGAATACACAGTGGAAGAACTGACAGAAAACTCGTTCGACCGTGACATCGATATCGCTTTATTCTCTGCTGGTGGTGGTGTAAGTGAAAAATTCGCACCTATCGCTGCAGAAAAAGGTGTTGTCGTGGTGGACAACAGCAGTACTTTCCGTATGGATGAAAACGTACCTCTTGTGGTGCCGGAAGTCAATCCTGAGGAAATCTTTAACCACAAAGGCATTATTGCCAACCCAAATTGCTCGACCATCCAAGCCATGGTCGCTCTAAAACCGCTTCAAGATGCTTATGGTCTTAAGCGCGTTGTCTTCTCGACATACCAGGCTGTTTCTGGTTCTGGTGTTAAAGGTGTGAGAGACCTTGAAGAAGGCATTAAGGGCAACCAGCTGATGGAAGCATATCCACATCCAATATCAAAGAACTGCCTGCCTCATATTGATGTTTTCATGGATAATGGTTATACAAAAGAAGAAATGAAAATGATCAATGAGACTAAAAAGATCTTAAAAGATGACTCAATCAGAGTTACAGCAACATGTGTACGTGTTCCAATCTTTGATAGCCACAGTGAATCCATCAACGTGGAGTTTGAAAAGTCCTTTGAACTAGAGGATGTCTTTAAACTTTTCAATGAAATGGAAGGCATCGTGGTGCAAGATGATCCGGCGAACAATCTTTATCCCCTAGCTGATACAGCAGCAGGGCTTGATGAAGTCTTTGTAGGCCGTATTCGAAGAGATGAGTCCCTTGATAACGGACTAAACTTCTGGTGCGTAGCAGACAACATCCGTAAGGGTGCTGCCACAAATGCTGTTCAAATTGCTGAAGTCCTTGTAGAAAAGATGTAGGGCATAGGACTTTGTGCTAAACTAATACTAAGTCTTATTTAAGATTTGAATTCAGTTACTTTTGATAATTGTTAACTTACAGGGCTGTGCTTTTGAGTGAGAGGTACAGCCCGTGAGTTCGTATGTATAGGAGAAAGGGTGAAGGTATGTCTTTATTTAAAGGATCTGGTGTGGCAATTGTTACACCATTTACAGACGACAACCAAGTGAACTATGACAAGTTGGGCGAGCTACTCGATTGGCATGTGGCCGAAGGACAGATGCCATTATATTGTGGGAACAACTGGAGAAGCTCCAACACTTGACGATGAAGAACATAAAACTGTGATCAAATTTGCAGTGGACAAAATAAATGGTCGAATTCCTGTTATTGCTGGCACAGGCTCCAATTCAACAGGTCACGCTATCATGATGAGCCAGTACGCTCAGTCTGTTGGCGTAGATGGACTTCTACTTGTAACACCATATTACAATAAGTCCACACAACACGGTCTGGTCAAGCACTTCGAAGCCATAGCAGACAGCGTGAACATTCCATGTATTCTATATAATGTGCCTGGCCGTACAGGTGTTAATATCAATGCAGAAACCATTGGGATTCTAGCCAAGCATCCAAATATTGCAGGTGTCAAAGAAGCCAGTGGAAACATTTCTCTTGTGACTGAAATTGCCCGTATTATGCCAGAAGGTTTCGGACTTTGGTCGGGTAATGACGATATGATCGTTCCCCTGCTTTCTGTGGGCGGACATGGCGTTATTTCTGTTGTTGCCAACATCATGCCTAAAGAGACCCATGACATGGTCATGAAATACCTGGAAGGTGATGTAAAAGCATCTGCCAAACTACAACTCGAAATGAAGCCTTTGATCGATGCCCTATTCTGCGAAACAAACCCAGTTCCAGTCAAAGAAGCCCTAAACCTAATGGGCCATAAAGTGGGCGATCTACGCCTTCCACTTGTTGGCATGCTTGATGAAAACAAAGCACGTCTTGAACAAGAGCTCAAAGCCATGAACCTGATGTAAGGAGGACGATATGATTAATATTATCCTGACAGGATCTGGCGGAGCCATGGGAAAAAACCTTGTGGAACTTATTTCTGAAGCACCTGATATGCAGGTCAGTGCAGGTATAGATAGAAGCATCCACGAGAATTATTCATTTCCTCAGTTCACAAAATTTACTGAAGAGGTAAAAGGAGATGTCATCATAGACTTTTCCCACTACACCTTTGTACCAAGCATACTGGACTTTTGTGAGTCTTCTGGGATTCCTGCCGTTATTTGCACAACAGGTCTCACAGATGAAATCATCCAGCGCATTGAACTTGTTTCTAAGAAAACGGCCCTCTTTAGATCGGGCAATATGTCCCTGGGCATCAATCTGCTGATCGACCTTGTCAAGAAGGCAGCGATTGTCCTTGAAGACAGTTTCGATATAGAAATTATTGAAAAGCACCATAATAAAAAAGTAGATGCCCCAAGCGGCACTGCTAAAATGATCGCAAATGCCATGAAAGACGTTCTCAGCGCTGATACAGATTTCGTTTATGGTCGTTCTGGAAATGACGCCAAACGGGACAACAAAGAAATTGGTATCCATGCCGTTCGCGGTGGAACCATCGTTGGTCAACACGACGTTATTTTCGCAGGCATTGATGAAGTGATTGAAATTAAGCATACAGCAGCATCAAAAAGAGTTTTTGCTCAGGGCGCCATTTCTGCCGCTAGATTTATGGCAGGCCGTGGACCCGGGCTATATGACATGAATGATATACTATAGGAGGCAAATGAATGTCACAGCAGTACGATTTGACAAACCCATATGAAATAGCAAAATTTATTAAGGATGCCACAAAAAGCACACCTGTTAAGGCCTATGTCAAAGGAAACCTTGAAGGTCTTTCATCAGAATCCGTTCGTTTATTCGGCGAAGGCAGTTTCTATGTTCTTTTTGGGGAGTCGGCAGATGTTTTAGCATTCCTGGAAACACATAAAGATCAAGTTCAAGATTTTGAGCTTGAAAACGATAGAAGAAACTCAGCGATTCCACTACTTGATCTTAAATACCAAAATGCGAGAATTGAGCCAGGTGCAATGATTCGTGACCGTGTGGCTATTGGTGACAACGCTGTTATTATGATGGGCGCAGTCATTAATATTGGTTCTGAAATTGGCGAAGGCACTATGATCGATATGAACGCAGTCCTTGGGGCAAGAGCAACAATTGGTAAAAACGCCCACGTTGGCGCTGGCGCTGTTATTGCAGGCGTTCTAGAGCCACCATCAGCAACTCCAGTTATTGTTGAAGACGGGGCACTTATCGGTGCTAACGCCGTTGTTCTAGAAGGTGTTCGAGTTGGTGCAGGCGCTGTTGTAGCGGCTGGATCGATTGTCACTGAGGATGTTCCTGCCGGTGCGGTGGTGGCTGGTGCACCTGCCAAGGTCATTAAAATGGTCGATGACAAAACATCTGGTAAAACAGAATTCCTTGATGACCTTCGTGGTTAATAGGTATTTGATGCATTAGATATTTGCTTCATTCAGCTTAAAAACAACCCCACTCTTCTTCATTTTCTGGAAGAGTGGGGTTTTTATGTGTTCTAATTAGCACTTCAATCTTTAAACGGTCTTAATTAAGAGGCAAAAAGGGGGTTGGAAAGTGTCCAAATTTCGGACACTTTCCAACCCCCTTCTCATACTCAGCCTTCACACGAGAAATTCCTGACGCTTTTTTTAAACAGCGAAATATCAATTGTATAAATATTGTATGATCTCAGATAATTTGATAAGTTCCCAGCCCCTTTACCCTATCAGCCTCTTGTCTCATTCTATGATTCTTTTCCATTAAAAATTAACCCCACTTAAACACCTTGTAAAAAGTCATAATGGTTCCACCTCAAAGAGCGCTTTCAACTTTCATAAATATGGACCAGATTATCCTAACTTGAAAAGTATTCATGAATTCCAAGTATTTTTGTCGGGTTTCTATTATTTTTCTTTTAATAATGGTTGACATTTCGTTTTTCGATGTGTACTGTATATTGTATACATGGTATATGTTCATAACTATTTCAATAAATTCATATATTTATGAACAATATTAACAAGTGCATGCTAAATATTCGTAACATGCTCAAAAGGAATTGCAAGGCATATCACCATGTGTTATTGTTTTTTAAAATCAACTATGATCTATTATGAAACCCTTTAAGGCAGGAGGTCCATTCAATGCAAGCATGGAGATCTTTTAAGAAAGGAACATGGTCGAAAGACATCAATGTTCGTGACTTTATTCAACTAAACTACACACCTTATGAAGGTGATGACAGCTTTTTAGCAGGTCCAACCCAAAGAACAACTGAGCTTTGGAACAAGGTTGCAGAGCTGATGAAAGAAGAAAATAAAAAAGGCATCCTAGATGCCGATACAAAAATAATTTCTACAGTGGCTTCACACGGTGCTGGCTATATCGACCAATCCTCAGAAATTATTGTAGGTCTTCAAACAGACAAACCTCTAAAACGTGCCCTTATGCCTTTCGGTGGTATACGCGTTGCGAATGGCGCTCTTGAGTCTTACGGATACGAAATGGATCCGTCGACAAAGGAAATTTTTGATCTAAAATACAGAAAAACGCACAACGATGGTGTTTTCGATGCCTATACAGAAGACATGCGTCTTGCCCGTAAAACAGGTATCATCACTGGTCTTCCAGATGCATACGGTCGTGGTCGCATTATCGGTGACTATCGTCGTGTGGCTCTTTATGGTGTAGACCGACTTATAGAAGATAAAATTGAACAAAAGAAACTTCTAACCCTAGATGTTATGGAAAGCAAGCTGATCCGTCAGCGTGAAGAGATCACTGAGCAGATTTATGCCCTCAAGGAACTCAAAGAAATGGCGCAGGCCTATGGTATTGATATTTCAAACCCAGCAATAAATACGAAAGAAGCCATCCAGTGGACGTATTTTGGATACCTAGGCGCTATCAAGGAGCAAAATGGTGCTGCCATGTCACTTGGTCGTGTGTCAACATTCCTGGATATCTACATTGAGCGTGATCTTGCTGAAGGCAACTTAACAGAGTCTCAAGCACAGGAAATGATCGATGACTTTGTTATCAAACTGCGTATGGTTCGTTTCCTAAGAACGCCATCATACAACGAACTCTTCTCTGGCGATCCAACATGGGTGACTGAGTCAATCGGCGGTATGGGGCTTGACGGACGAACACTCGTTACAAAGTCGAGTTTCCGTATGCTTCACACCCTAACAAACCTTGGACCTGCACCAGAGCCAAACCTAACGGTTCTTTGGTCTCCACGCCTACCTAAGGGCTTCAAGGACTTTGCGAGTAAGGTTTCCATTGAAACAAGCTCAATTCAATACGAAAATGACGATCTAATGCTGGCTGATTATGGAGATGACTACGGTATCGCTTGTTGTGTATCTGCAATGCGCATTGGTAAGCAAATGCAATTCTTTGGCGCACGTGCTAACCTTGCAAAGGCTCTACTATACGCTATTAATGGTGGTCGAGACGAAAAAACCGGTGACCAAATCGCACCGCTTTTCGCACCTGTTACATCTGATGTTCTTGATTATGATGACGTTATGGCTCGCTTTGACCAGATTATGGACTGGTTGGCACAGCTCTACATTAACACACTAAACATCATTCACTACATGCATGACAAGTATGCTTACGAGCGTCTGCAAATGGCCCTTCATGACATGGATGTTCTAAGAACGTCTGCTTGCGGTATTGCAGGTCTATCTGTTGTTGCCGACTCCCTTTCCGCTATCAAGCATGCTAAGGTTAAGCCTGTGCGTAACGATGAAGGTCTTGTTGTAGACTATGAAATCGAAGGCGACTTCCCTTGCTTCGGTAATGATGATGACAAGGTCGATACACTGGCTAACGAAATCGTTGAAAAATTCATGAACAAACTAAGAAAGCATAAGACATACAGAAGTTCTGTACCAACACTGTCTATCTTGACAATCACATCCAATGTTGTTTATGGTAAGAAAACGGGCAACACACCTGATGGCAGAAAAGCTGGCGAACCATTTGCACCTGGTGCAAACCCAATGCATGGTAGAGATCAAAACGGTGCCCTTGCTTCTATGGCTTCCGTGGCTAAACTGCCATACGAACACTCAGAAGATGGTATTTCATACACATTCTCCATCATTCCTGGTGCGCTTGGCAAGGACAGCGAGACACGCGTTAACAACCTAACGGGTCTTCTTGATGGTTATTTTGAGAGCACAGGCCACCATATAAATGTCAATGTGTTTGATCGTGAAACACTTGAAGACGCTATGGAACATCCTGAGCTATACCCACAGCTTACAATCCGTGTTTCAGGCTATGCTGTAAACTTCATCAAACTGACAAGAGAACAACAGCTTGATGTTATTAATAGAACTTTCCATACACGCTAACACCCGCTGGTGGAAGGAGTGATTTTGTGAAAGGTTACATTCATTCATATGAAACTTGTGGTGCAGTAGATGGCCCTGGCATACGCTTCATCGTTTTTACGCAGGGCTGCCCACTCAGATGCAAATATTGTCACAATCCTGACACCTGGGCGCCAGACAAAGGACAAGAGACATCATCTGAAGACCTTATAGAAAAAATTCAAAGATACAAGGTTTTTATGAAAAACACAGGTGGCGGATTGACCGTTTCTGGCGGTGAGCCCCTCATGCAGGCTGAGTTTGTTGCTGATCTATTTGAAAAGGCAAGAGCACAGAATTTGCATACGGCACTTGACACCTCAGGCGCAGCGTCAGCAGAGAAAACAGAGTCTGTTTTAAAGCATACTGATCTCATGCTTCTCGATGTCAAGTCGACCAATCCTGATATGTATAAGACTCTAACAGGTGGAAAAATTGACTTCCTTTATCAGTCCCTTGAACTGGCGCAAAAGCATGGTGTAGAAGTTTGGCTCAGACTCGTTGTCGTGCCTGGCTTCACAGACAAATTAAAAGAAATAGAGAAAATCAACCAACTCCAAGAGAAGTACAGCGTTATTTCCAAGGTTGAACTTCTCCCCTTTCATAAAATGGGAGAATTTAAATGGGCCGAACTGGGTCTTAACTATGAACTTGAAAAAACAAGTGAACCTGATTCATCAACAATGGCAATGCTACAAGACGCCTTAAAAAGTTAATACATGTGTGATTTACAAAACCCCGATCAAGACTTGATCGGGGTTTTAATCAATTTATTAGGTTTTAATATCATCTTCATCCATTTGCCAATCTGTTAAACGCCTTTTCTTATTCCTCTTCTTATCTTTATACATAGACTGGTCAGCTTCTTCAATAAAGGCTTGTATGGTTGATGTTCCATCATAACTTGCAAACCCTTTGCTTATGGTGATTGGATACTTAATGTTTTTCTCAACTTGCTTCTCTTTTAGGGCCTCCTCTGCGCTTTTAATCTTAGCCCTTGATTGTTCAATGGTTTGACCAGGAAAAATAACTAAAAATTCATCACCACCCAGACGACAAATAATATCCCAGTCCTCAAGGTGCTTTTCTACCGTTGAAGACACCGTTTTTATAAGAACGTCTCCACAACTGTGTCCTTTTGTGTCATTAATAAGCTTGAGGTTGTTGATGTCAATATAGCATATGCTCAGAACCTTAAAGGCCTTTCCAAATTTACCAATGAGATCTTCGAGTTTTTCAAAACCAACGCGTCTGTTGTAAACCCGGGTTAACACATCCACAGTTGCATACTCCACAATTTGCTTGTTCATGGTCTCAATGCGGTCAAGCATTAAATTAATATCTCTTGTAAGCATCGTGATCTCATCGTTCTTATCTGTTTCAAGCCTCAATGACAAGTCCCTCTCATGGGCAATTTTATCGACATTCAGACTAAGATTTTTCACCCGGTCGAGCATACTTTTAACATAGACATACAATATTGTAGAGATTACGATAAAAGCAATCACAGAAGCCACCATGACCTCTCGCATGGTCTTCTTGCCCAGAGCTATAATATCTAAAGGGTGTCTAAACTGGAGTGCAATACTATGGGGATCATTCACATAGGGATACCTAAAAAGAACTGTTTTGAAAGTGTCATGTTCATATATCTGAAGACTTTGTTCCTCACTCAAAAACTTTTCAGAAACAGAAACCAGTTCAATATCAAGTTCTAAGCGATCTTGAATTTCTTTAACATGATCCCTATCTAAGTAGAAAGCGAAAACAAGAAGGCCTTTTTTAGGTGCTGTCTCATCTGTTGTTGTAATTTGCTTTGTAGAAAATATAAGGGGTCTCCCCTTATGCAACATAACATTTGTTTCATTCTTATGCCCAACAATTGTTGAAATCACAATTTCCGGCACTTGCTCAACAACATCCCCATCATCATATTTAAATCCACTGATAAACTTTTCATCGGGACCATAAATAAGAACATAATCAAGGCCTATATCCTTCATAAAACCACTGCTAATATTGGAATTAATATACTTGTCCGTAGGGGCATGTATATAGGCATAGGTGTCATCCCAATTCGCCCAGTCCGTAAGAATTGGATCAGATTTGCGACCACATCATCAATCGCTCCCTGAAGACGATTGATATTCGCTTTGAAACTTTCTTCTTCAAGAATGTCATAGCCATGCATGGCAATGCTATTAAAAATAGTGCCCATAGCCACGATCCAAATTATAATATAAATGCCAATAAAAAATTGCCAATTTCAACCTTATTTTCATATCCGACCCCTTTTTTCATGTACAAGTCAATTATACTAATTAACTGTACCCATTTCTACTAGGACTTATACCCTTAGAGTCTTTCTTGAAGCGGTTTATAGGCTCTCACAATTAAATTTGATTTGGGAAATAAAAAAAAAGACCCGCTTGTTATAAACAGCGGATCCTTTCAAGACACTTTACTTGTCGACAAATGCGAAAACATGGTCGATATTTCTCATGTAATCGCCGTAGTTTAAGCCATAGCCCACAATAAACATATCAGGGATTGTAAAGCCAACGTAGTCTGGTTCATACTCCACCTGGCGTCTTGACGGCTTGTCTAGAAGAACACAGCACTTGATGCTTGCAGGGTTTCTTTTAGACAGGTGTTCTATGACACCCGTCATAGTTATTGCAGAATCTGTAATGTCATCGACAATAAGAACATCAAAATCAGATAAATCATCAATTTTCAGGTCTTGGGTAACTTTCACACGACCAGTTGACTCTTCTCCATGTCCATACGACGATGTTGTCATGAACTCAATACGTGTTGGAAGGTCAATTTTCCTAACCAAGTCAGCAGTAAAAATAAACGACCCTTTTAGGAGTGAAATAACAAGAAGATTTTCTCCTTGTATTCCTCTGTTAATTGCGCCCCAGCTCAGCAACACGCTTGTCTATTTCTTCTTTTGAAACAAGAACCTCACGCTTTTTGTTCTCAATACTCATTATATTCCCTCCGGATACTCTTCTACATTGTTACTTTACATTCTACCGAAGGATGAGGATATGTGTCAACAAAATGCAGGCTTTCAATTGCTTTTACATAATTGTTTGAATATTTCGTTAGACAACTTGCATCCAAAGCTATTCTATCCCATACGGTGGCGGGACTGCGACAGGTGTGTTCGCCTATTACGTCTTCCTCTTGTTCCCATTATCCTAGAATCTATTTTCTTATCTCAACATATATAGAGATGGCATGCAAAATAAATGCAGTCTCTATGCAATATCTAGGTATTGGCCAAAAACTTTGACCTCACCCTATCTAGGTATTGTATAGAAACTGCTTCTAATTTTACTTTTCAAAAGCTTATGTAAATTGCTATAGATTGCCTACAACAATAATATTTCACGAAAATCTCCCACTCAATATCATCTCACCATTATGGCTTTTCCAGTAAATCTCTTACAGCATCAGAACTGCACATTTCTCCATGAGATGGATAAAAGGTCGTTACACCTATATGGAGTAAGTGCAATAAACTACTCAATCTCAGTTCTGGATTCTGAGCAATTCTATGCATTTTAGCCACAACAGAATTTCCTTTTTTTCTTCCCACAATCATATCGCCAATCATGGCTTCCCCCGTATCCAAAACCACTGAAATAGAACTTGCTGTGTGGCCTGGGGTATGGATGAGTTTCCCCTTAATTCCATATGGCGATAAATCAAACTCGTCATCAAAGACTTGATTGGGCTTAAACTCTATTTTACTCTCTGGCAACATAAAGCCTAGCACATTGAAAACAAACTTAGACCATAATGTGTTGGGTATAACTGGTGAGTTTATACCTTTTTCCAATTCAGCCGCCGCATCCACATGTGCTACCACATCTGCCCCAGTTAGCCTATGGAGCCTTTTCAGATTGCTAACATGGTCACTGTGATTATGTGTGATCACGATAAGCTTAATCTTCTTAGGATCAACATGATGAGATTCTAAGTAGGTTAGGACTTTGTCATAATGATTGTCATACCCTGTGTCAACCATTATGAGATTTTCTCCTTTTAAAAGAAAGGCATTCACCATTCCAAGATCAATCACATTGACAACTTGATTCATTTTCAGCATCCCTCCTCTCAATTTATACTTTTCCATTTATGGAAAATTACTTTAAGGCGTTTGCATTACCATAATACCATTTTTTCGCCGGAAAAATACATTCAATTTCAAAAAAATAGAAAAAATCCGATTATTAAGCAATCGGATTTTTATGATTTCTCTATTCGATTGATTTGGTAGTGACATTTACACTTGCAACAAAATACCATTAAAGCATTTCAGTATACCCTAGTCTTCCAGTAAACTTTCTACTGCTTTTATGCTGTCCTCAACATGATTAAAAATATTCTCGTAAACAATGTTCGGCCGTTCAATAACAAGGGTTGTCATATCGGCTTTTGAAGCGGCAATTATCTTTTCCTCAAATCCACCAATTTTTGATGAGGCTTTTGTCACCAGATATTTTACAGAGTACATTTCAAACATGGCCTCATTTATTGCCTGAGAAAACGGGCCCTGCATAGCAATAATCTGATTTGGTCTTAAACCCAAGTCTGTACAAATATGAATAACTTCAGGTGTTGGGAGCACACGTGTCACCAGCCGAGTCAAATCAAGCATACGGGTGAAGGGTTCAAGTCGACGGCTTCCAATGGTTAAAAATATCCGCCCCTCTTTATTCATAAGCCATTTTGCCGCATCCTCATAAGACGGTAAATAAATTATGTTTTCCTTTGACTCGGTCTTTAAATCAGGTCTCTCGTAGCGTAGATAAGGAATACGGGCCGCCTTGCAGGCTTCAATGGCATTTTGCGAGGCTTCAACAGCATAGGGATGGGTGGCATCTAAAAGTAGATTCACACCCTTTTCCCTAATGAACGAGACCATATCTTCCATGGACAAATGTCCCACAGCGGTCTCAATGTTGTCGTGCCTTGGTAGCATTTGACCGCCATACCCAGACACGGCTGTCATTGTGAGCTTGTAACCAGCCTCAGCAAGTGCTTGGCCTATCATTCGACCATCACTGGTGCCAGACAGCATTAGAATCATACAGCATACCCTCTTGGCGTCACCATTTTTCCGTCTTTAATATAAGATTTCTGGTTGCCAATAATCACCATGCTGAACATATCAATTTCATGGTTAAGCATATCTTCAAGTGTTGTTACAACCACACTTTGATCCGATCTTTTGGCATTTCGCACAATACCAACTGGTGTTGTTTTTGCTTTGGACTTCATCATAATTTCTCTTGCCTCAACAATCTGTGTTTGGCGTCCCTTAGATCTTGGATTGTAGAGCGAAATTACGAAATCACCTTCTGAAGCGTGGTGTAGTCTTTTCTTTATAAGGTCCCAGTCGGTTAAAAGGTCACTTAAACTGATAACAGCGTAGTCATGCATTAAAGGGGCGCCCAGACAAGACGCTGCAGCATTGGCCGCAGTGATTCCAGGTACAATTTCAACATCAACCGTCTGGTCTGACATTTCAAGCATAATGCCCGCCATGCCATAAACCCCTGCATCTCCACTGCTAACAAGAGAAACTGTTTTGCCCTCTTTCGCCAGTTCAAGAACGTGGGCACAACGGTCAACCTCTTTACGCATGCCAGAAGAAGAAACATCTTGATCTTCTATCAAGTCTTCAATTAAGTTTATATATGTCTTGTAACCAACAATGACATCACTGCGTTTAATGGCTTCAACTGCCGCAGGTGATCTATATTCCGGTAACCCCGGACCAATTCCAATTACAAATATCTTACCCTTTGATTGCATAGTCTTCCTCCCAGATGGCTATTGTCACACCTTGTTCAGCGTGTCGTTTGAGTTTCATATATCCCGCTTGTCCAGCGAGCATGGCACAAGGCTCTGCAACAGCTCTTACACCTATTGTTTTTTCAACAAAGTCAGACCCCTTAAATTGGGCTTGAACTTTTTTTATATCATCTAAATCTATAATGTCGAGTGGAATTTGAAGCGCCTTGACCAAGTCAAGTATACCTTCTTCGTCAGATTTTAAGCCAATGGTTGCCATTGATCTTACAGCCCTGTAGTCAATACCTGCTTTTGAACAGGCGTTCTCGAACACAGCCTTATAATAGATGCTTTTGTCCCCCTTCTACAACCAATCCCAGCAACAAAATGTCTGGGAATGAGCTGGACGGAGTTTGCAGGCACTTCAATTAAGTCCGACGTAATTATAATTCGCCCACATGCCTTGTCATTAAAAACCCGTTCTTTTAACCCCTCTATGGTAAGAGTGTCATCATAAGCTTTCACACTGACCTTGTCTGGCAGGCTTGAAACAATAGTCTCAGGCAAGAGCACAGATGTGTAAATATCTATACAGCCTCCATTGATGCCTATGGCCGTCACATCTTTTGCGTCTTCCATACAAGCAATATGGGCTCCGAGTTTCTTCGCAAGCATATCGACGGCCAGATTGCCTGTCACATCTGAAGCGGTTGTAATAACAGGGCTTGCGCCTACTGCTTGTCCCACTTTCATCGCGAGTGCGTTTCCACCGCCAAGGTGACCGGACAAGAGGGAAATTGCGTGTTGTCCCCCTTCATCCATTACGACAACTGCAGGGTCAGATACCTTTGACTCAATATAGGGTGCAAGACTTCGTACCACAATCCCTGTGGCCATAATAAAGACAAGACCATCATACTGTTTAAACAGCTTGCCTGCAAAGGTCTTAAAAGGCTTTTCGATCTCTCTTGCACCAAAAGCCCCTGCATAATCCGACTTGCAGTAGAGTGTTCCACCAATCACGTCACAAAGCTGGTTCCCCAGTTCACTTGCGCCTCTTGTCAGTGTCACAACTGCTATTTTCATGACTTTGCTACCCTGTATTCATGGGTAAAACCTGGATCATATAGCTTTGAAAGTTCATAGTCAGAATCCAGGAAATCACCAACGAGTATTTGAGCTGTTTTCGTAATACCGGCCTCTTTAACCTTATCTGCAATCGTTGACAGGGTACCTGTTACGATCTTTTGATCTGGCCAAGTCGCTCTTTGTACAACAGCAATAGGTGTTTGTTCTCCATAGTGGTGAGAAAGCCTCTTAACCACATTGTCTATCATTTGTACTGACAAGAAGATGGCCATTGACGCCTGGTGAGACGCCAGTTTTTCGAGAGCCTCAGCTTCCGGCACAGGTGTACGTCCTTCAAGACGGGTGCAAATAACCGTTTGTGATACGCCTGGCAAAGTGAATTCCTTCTTTAAGGCTGCAGCCGATGCAACAAATGAACTTACACCTGGTGTTATGTCCACATCAATGCCCTTGGAAGCCAGTCTATCTATCTGTTCTTTAATGGCACCATAAATACTTGGGTCGCCTGTATGAAGTCGTACGACTTTTTTACCTGCTTCCAGGCCAGAAAGCATAACTTCAATCACTTCATCAAGGGTCATTGATGCTGAGTTATGAATTTCTGCTTCTTCCTTACGCCATTTCATAACCTCTGGATTGACAAGGGAACCCGCATAAATGAGCACGTCTGCTTCTTCAACAAGGCGGCGCCCCTTAAGCGTCATCAAATCTGGATCACCAGGCCTGCTCCAATAATATATACTTTATTCATTTAGAATCCCTTCCTTTTCACGATCATCGTTGACAGATACGGCACGTTTCCATCTTTCAGAGTCTGGATGTCTGTAGTCACTTGCTGGATGTCTGTTGAACACTTGCTAATCATAACAAACTTGTCTTGCAGATTTTTTTTCTTCAAGGATTTCAGCCAGTCTCTCACTGTCATGTGAAGGCTTCATTATAATCACATTGTCATAGTGATCAAGGGCTTTTTCTGCCGTTTCGCACCCATGCTTAAGAGGAACAATGCCAAATGTTTCTTCCCACAAAGCAAGGGGCAGGTTTTGGTTGGCTGCCACTGCACAAAAAGACGTGATGCCAGGTATTGTCTCAACAGCCACACCTTCTGTCAGTAGAGGAAGAAGGTACATATAGGTGCTGTAAACAGTTGGATCTCCTAGTGTTAGAAAGGCCACGTTTGCCCCCTGCTGTACACGCTCTGATATAATTTCAGCATTCTTTTTCCATGCCTCCATCATGACATCATGGTCATGCACCATTGGAAACTCAAGGGTTAGAATCTCTGTTTCTTTTGGAATATATGCTTCAGCAATTTCAAAGGCAAAACTGCCCTTTCCATTTCTTGCTTCTGGACACACTAAAACATCTGCTGCTTCAATTGCTTTAATCGCTTTGACTGTGATTAGATCTGGATCTCCAGGTCCCACGCCAATGCCTACAAACTTACCTGCCATTTTACTTCCTCCTAATTATCTTCGTGTCGCTGATATTATATATATCGGATTCATTGCTTCCATCATTGTTACAGAGCCAACCGCCCGTCCCCTTGAAACCTGCATTTGAATGACATCAAGGTCATCAAAGGCATGGGCTTTAATCGCATCAACAGCACGGCTTAAATTCTCAATGGTAATAATGTTTATTACAAGTCGTCCATTTCTATTTAAATGATTTTCACAGTAGGCCACAATGTTTTCCATCTGCCCCCCTGATCCGCCCACCACAATGCCATCAAACATTTCATCTGGCAAATCAGCGGGGGCAAGCCCCTTGACGGGTTTAATATTGTCACACTTAAAACGGCGGATGTTTTCTAAGAAAACTTCGTACGCATCATCTTTTCTTTCAATCCCCCATACCTGGCCCTTTGTGGCCTGTAAAGCCATTTCAATGGTTATGGACCCAGAGCCAGCCCCAATATCAAGGGCTTTGGCATCAGGTCCCAGCCTTAGTTTTGAAAGTGTGACAGCACGCACCTCAGACTTTGTCATCGGGGCATTGCCTCTATAAAATGTCTCATCTGGTAGTCCCGGTCCCTTGTAAAGCATTTAGCTTTTCACTCCCAACAGTTTGTCCACTTTTGAAGCAAATAGTCTTTGGAATGACTCCAAGGCACCTAGCCCCGTCACCACTGGCTTCACATCAAAACCAGATGCCGTCAGCCTGTTTACCCATGAATCGTCATCTTCACCAGCCATATCATTTTTGGCATGATCTCCAGCCACAAGCATAAATGGCATGATGCCCATTTTCTCAATGCCCTTGTCTTTGAGCTGAGGCACAGTATGGTCTAAGTTTGGAAAGGACTCTAGCGATGCGATTGTTACCGGCTTTTTATTCATCTCAAAATGAAGCTGCAAACAACTGTAGGTCGAATTAGCTGGGTGATGAGTTCCGTGGCCCATAAGCAGCCAGTGACTCATGTTATGGACTTGCGAAAGTTTTTCCAGCTCTACATCTAGGGCTCCTAAAACAAGGCTATAGTCTTCTTCACAGAAAATAAGAGGTTCACCAAGTTTTATTTTCACATCATATTTATGTCTGGCGCGTACAACTGAAAGCTTGACCTTGTCATACTCGTAACCCGGCATAATATGTAGGGGCTGAAGATAAATTTCTTTTATGCCATCTGCCACCATCTTGTCTATGCCTTCAATTTCATTGTCTATATAAATTCCGTCTCTATCCTTGAGTTTTTTTTACAATCCTTCTTGAGGTGAAAGCGCGTCTGACTTCGTATTCAGGATATTTGTCTTTGACGAGTTCTTCTACGGGATCAATGCAAGATTCTCTTGCATCCTGATAGCTTGTTCCAAAGCTAACCACCAATATACCTTTTTTCATTGTTTCACTTCCTTTCCAATATAACCACCACTAAATCAGAAAAGGTCTTGTCTTTGATTTCACTCGGTAGACCCTTGGTGATTGTTTCGTTCTCGTATGATAAATTCTCTCCGACATAAATACTCACATTGTTCATGCCTTCCTTCAAAAAGTTTTTTTTGCAATTTCTGAAGGTGTATTTTTTTGATCTGTTAAAAGCCCGACAGTCTCGTAGTCATTGACCATACTGGAAAAATTAAGATCTCGTCCATGGACACTGCCAATAAAACTGTTTTGATACACCCGACCAATTCGACCATACATATATTGGAGCGAGCTGATGCCCGGAATGACATCCATTTCTTCCTCTTCGAAATTTTTTTTCATATAGGATAAAAGACTGTAAAAGCCTGTGTCCCCCGAAACCGCTACAACAATATTTTGACCTTGTCTCCCACGTATCATTTCTGGAAGCTTTGACAGTTGCCCCTCCACATGGATGAGTTCTTTATCCGTTTTTTGAAAGGGCTCAATATGTCTTTTCCCACCAATAATCACATCTGCTTCATCTAGTGCTCTTTTTGCGATGGGAAGAACATAGTCCGAGTGTCCGGGGCCCATGCCTACAATTTTAAACATCATATTTTAAATCCCTCTTCCAGCTTCTTTGCATTTCGACAAGAGCCTAAATAGCCATGAGCCTTGGTAAAGATTATTGTGCCCACGTTGACCTCGTCATAGACCCTTCCAATACATCTGTCTGTAATGGCATTGGCAATTTGATCAAAGACTTGCATGTAGCCTGCATCTTTTATATGATCCACGGCCTCATCTGTTGTATTGGATCCCATCACAGCCTTTATCAGCCCCACAGGTGCTTCAAGCAGAGCCAAATGAGCCGCTAAGGTTTCCATGCGACCATCTGCAAACTTGCTATGGGTCTGGAAAATGCCAGAGGCCACCTTGACCATTTTGCCCAGGTGTCCAATCCATAACACACTCCGTACGTTCTGCCTACCCGCTTCATCCATCATAAAGCCAATAAAGTTGCTGGTTTTTACAATTCGTTTATCATCAAGAGAATTTTCTTTTGCATAGTCCCTGCCATAGTTGCCTGGGGCGAAGATTATATCCCTTTGACCACTGGCAAGTAACATTTTCAGTTCAACCCGCATGGTCTCCTTTAGGGCATCTTCTGACATGGGCTCTACAATGCCACTTGTTCCAATGATAGAAAGACCACCCACAATGCCCAGTTTGGGGTTAAATGTTTTCTTTGCTTTTTCCACACCTTCTGGAGCAGATATGACAACCTCCACAGTTTTTCCTTCTGGTAAGACGTCATGAACGGCTGCAAAAATCATCTGCCTTGGGACTGGGTTGATCGCTGGCTGACCTACAGGAACCGACAGGCCAGGTTTCGTCACCCGACCTATGCCTTCTCCACCTTTAACGCATAGTCCTTGGCAAAACAGACCTGGGCAAAAACCTTCATACCATGGGTCACATCAGGATCATCCCCAGCATCTTTGACCACCGCACACTTGGCATATGTGTCAGTCAGCTCAATATCAACAATAGGAATGCTGAGTATCCACCCTTTTGGGGTATCTATTTCTATAACTTCAAGTTTCCTTTGATTGTGCAGCATCCAGGTCGCCGCCTTCGCCGCCGCAGTTGCGCAAGACCCTGTGGTAAAACCATACCTTAGTTTTTTACCGTCTTTTTCTATGAAGCGATCCATCTTGATCTCTCCTCACTAAGTCTACAACTGATATAGCATTGCATTGATAATAGTCGCCGCCACTGGACTGCCGCCCTTACGTCCTCTAACCACAATATAGGGAATATCCAGCGTTCGAAGAAGTTCTTTGGATTCTTCTGCACCAACAAATCCCACTGGAACACCTACTATCAAGGCCGGCTTTATATTGCCTTTTTGAATTTCCTCAATTAAGGTAAACAGAGCCGTTGGAGCGTTTCCAATAGCAAAAATTTTCGTGTTCTCATCATGGCAGGCTTTCTCAATGGCAACCATAGACCGAGTGATGCTTCTTTCTTTGGCTTCTACAACCACATCTTCATCATGAACACGGTGATAGACCTTGCCACCATATTCTGAAAGTTTTCTTTTATTAATCCCTGCCATAACCATATTGGTGTCTGCATATATGTCTGATCCCTCTTTAAGAGCTTGCATACCCGCTTCTACGGCATCCGGGTGAAAATCAAGAAGGTCAGCATATTCAAAATCTGCTGTGGTATGAATCACACGCTTAACAATGGGTGCTGTTTTTTCGTCAAAATCATGGGGTCCCATTTCTTCTGTAATAATTTCGAAACTTCCTTTTTCAATATCCATTGGTTTTCTTACATAGTTTTCAAGCATTTTTTTATGATCCATCATATCCTCCATCTTGCATCTAAGACCTGTCTTGTATATATCACGTGTACTTGAACAACAAAAAAATCCGGCTTTGAAAGCCGGATTCGTGCAATATCTTATTTCAGTTGGAAATTTTCCGATACTGGAACGCATCCCAACTCTCACCCTGAAGTTGTGAATTACTATGGCGTTTGCAGGCAGGTTTCCTGGCTCTCGTATTCTCCGTTTAACGCCTTCCCATCTGGTAAAAGACAGTGGCCATGTCAAACAGCAACGATTACAGTAGCAGGGGCTGCATCGGACTCTCACCGAACTTCCCTATTAACCTTGACGGGCACCTGAAACGTTTATATCGTTTTCCCAATCATTATATTACATTTGTCGTGCATGAACAAGGTGAAGTGCATGTATTATTAAGAATAATATACTGTTTTTATGCATTTTACTGCCCTGTTCCTTCGGTTTGCTCTATTTACTCTGATTTTTCCACTGTGTACTCAATCACTTCTTTTCCTGAGAATTTTTCCACATTGACACTGCCTGCCTCTTTTTGCGGCACTGTGATCACATCTGGATTGCCATCACTGATAAATCTTTTGTGAGGGTTCTTTCTGTAATCGTCCAACCAGTGAATCATCTGGAAGTCGCCGTCGCCTGATTGAACACGCATGATTGCAAGTGGATTAAATGCCTTGTCATAAACAGACACTTCTGGCTTCCATCCCACCAGTAGAATAGCCTTATGCTCATAAGGCACCCCTTCAAAAGACCCAGCTGTCACAAGATCATAACGGTCTTGATCCTTTGGTCTCTTTCCAAATGGTAGGGCCAGTGTATCCACCGTGTAACCCTCAAGTCGGGCTTCAATCTCTTGAATATTTTTACCGAGGGTTCTTTGAATACTTGCCCCGTCCTGTTCTGTTAAGTCTTCATGTCCATATGAATGGTTGCCCACTTCAAAACCATTGTCAACAAGCCAGTTGACCTTGTAATCCACATGTTCTTTTTGGCCAAACGGTGTGCCGCCATTTAAGAAGAAACTCCCCTTGAGGGCCCAGTCTGGATGTTCTTTGTTAAAATCAAGTATGATCCCCAGTGCACAATTGGGATCAATTTTGAGCTCGCCCTCTTCTTCAATCAAGTTAAAGTTTGAGTTGTTTCCGTCATCAAAAGTTAGAACAATGGGTGTCAGACCAGCAGGTGTATTAATATTGCCCTCCACATAGTCCGAAAGATTGACAGGTCTAAAACCCATTTCATAATAGGTTTCTAGGTCTTGTCTAAATGACTCCGGCGTTCTCACATAGGCTGAGTTTTTCTTGCCTAGACCATGATACATAACAATCATGACTTCTCCCATCTCATTGGGCTGAATGGACTGAATTTCTTCTGGTGTGAGTCTTTTAAAAGCCTGACTTTCTTCTGTGCCTTGCGACTTATCCTCTGATGTGTTTTCTGGATCAGTCTGTGTATTGCTCTCAGTTTCTGTATTGCTTTCATTTTCAGTTTGATTCTCGTTTTCAGTGTTCTGATTTTCGGTCTCTACAGCTTCTTCTTGACCTTCTTCAGATTCTGATGCTCCACTGTCAACAACTTCATTTGTTGGCGCCGTCTGCGCCTGATCATTTGTATTTTCATCCGCACCGCTACAGCCTGCCATTATAAGACTTAGCGCCAGTACAGTTGTTAGTATAATTCTCTTTGTTTGCATAGCTCCTCCAATTCTGTCCATATATTGCATGTTCATTTTACACCGCCAAAAAGTAATTTGGAAGGGTATTGCATATTTGTTACCGTATTTTCACTTATCATATGGTATACTGATTATGTTTCGATTTTACCCAACTGTTAGGGACGCTAGGAGTGACAAGTATTGTTTACGAATAACACAGATCGCGAAGTCCGCGATAAACTGACACTTATATATATAATGGCACGTTTTAATGTGCCCCTTTCCTACCAGCAACTCACTGAGTTTGTCATGAGCCTTGAGCTCATGAACTATTTCACCATGCTTCAGTATTTGACAGAAATGAAAGACACTGGACTTATTGAAGAGAATGTGGTTGAAGATGAGGAACTTGTTATGGTTACTAAAGATGGCCATAGAACACTCAGTATGTTTTCTGAGCGCATTAGTGCTTCAACTGCTGAAATGATAGAAGCGGCTATCGAAAAGGCCAAGTCTACCATGGCAAAAGAACGTCAAATAAGGGCCAATTTCAAACGAATCAGTGACAGTGAGTTCAATGTTCACCTTGAAATGCTCGAAGGCGACAACCACCTCATGAACCTAAAGTTTTTGGTCTTCACTCAAGAAAGGGCTAAGAGCCTTTGCGAATCCTGGAAAGCAATGCGCCAAACCTCTATGGAGACCTAATACATCAAATTATGAAAGACTAAAAAGAATCAGTTCATAAGAAAAGCGTTTAGAATTTCCTTATTCAACCAACACACTAACAAATAAGGAAACCCTAAACGCTTTTTACTATTTCTAGCACTTGCAAAATTACATATCTATGCCCGCATCAAACCCTATACAGACTTTTGATCCTTAAATATCTATATAGGGTTTGATGGGGGTTCTTGAACGATATTTTGCAAGTCGCTCATTTATGAGATTTTTTTGAGTTCGGTCTTTCATGGGACTTTATGGTCTCCTCAATTTGATTGAGAACATCCTTGTCAAATCTATCTTCTTCCACCATACCATATCTAAATTTATTATAGATTGCGGTGAGCTGTTTTAGAGGTTTTTCCACCCTCCGCCTTGTAAGGTCTTTTTTTAGAACTTCATTGGGTGTCATATCTTGACTTATGGAAGTCCCCCTTGCCAAGGCTTGTTGCAAATAAGTTTTATAGAGGCGTCGTATGCGGGGAAGCTCATCGGTATCTTTTGAGAATACAGACCGTGCTTTTTCAACCACAGACATAAGACCTTTCATGACTTTTTCTTTTACATACGTCGCAGTGAGCAGACTTTCCCTGTACTCCCCTTCTTCTAAATTGTCCTGATCGGCTTTTCTCTTCTCAATTTTCTTGGTCAAATAATATGCAAAGCCTAAAAGGACAGCTATCACAATGATTATAAAGGCCCATTCTATATATTGATCCCAGGGTGACGAACCATTTTGGGTTGATTGGCTGCCAATGTCCTCCTGCATTTCTTCCACCCTGTCACTCCATGACTGAAATTCACCGCTGGCATCTTCTCTTTTCATCCTCAATGCCCGTTCTCTTATTTTACCTGAAAACCAAGCGCCCAATTGTGCCACGGGAAGCAGGACAAAACGAACGACCTCTTCAAGCCATCCTAAACTTATGCTTGAAAAGAAAACCGTCAACCCTAAAATAGAGAGGGTAAGTAGGATTATGGATGTTATATTAAAAGCCAAAACCCTTCGACTTTTTTGCATGATATTGGCGGCGGTTTCCTGGTAAGCAGCCTTCAAATTCATACTGATAAGATTCATAATCACCGACAGTATAAAAACCACATAAAAAGGTCTTAAGGCTTCTAAATACCATCTTAACTGTCCAATCCCAACAGATATAGAAATAAAAAGCATGATCAAAAAAGTTTGGAAAGAAACGCTTAAAAAACAAGTGGGTGTTGTCGCTTTCAGTGATAAACTTAATGCCATTCATCCACACAATGATAAAATATCCCCCAACAACCATTTGACTGCTAAAGCCCATAGACGCCCCCAACCGTATTCCAATCAGTAGGGAAAATATGATTCCAACCAGTCCAATATATCTATATTTCTCCCTCTTTTCGTCGCTAAGCTTAGACAGATAATAGCTCACAAGAACACTGGTCAAAAGTATAGCAGTGGTGAATCCAAAAAATGCCTTCAATGGCAAAGGTGTTGTCAAAGGCCCTAATGACCATGATAAATAGTAAGAAAACCTTCAGGCTGTCATAGACGAATCTTAAAAGGAAATTTGTTGTTTTATCAAGCCATTTGAACATAAATTTCCCCCTCTTCCTCACTGTCTATAAGCGGTTTATGGATACGAATACGACTGTTTAGCATTTGTAAAGTGTCACATTGTGCAAGGAGGACAACATTCAGATTGTAACCAGCGTCAGCCATATGGTTTAAACGCATGATTAGGTCATGGGTCAGGGTCTCAGTAATAAAAAACACCGTGTGATGGGACTCGTAAATTCGCTCATAAAGCATAAGCATTTCTAAAGCGGACAGTTTGTTGTACTCTGACAACTTAGCCAGTATCTCCAAAAGAACCACCCTGTGTTTATGCGTGTTATCAGGGAGAATGGCCTGGCCTGTCTTTGCAGACTGAACAGCCGCTGTAAAGGTCATGCCTACCGGGACTTTTTCCTGGCTTGCCGCCTCAATCATACTTGCTGCCACACTGATTAAGTCTTCAAAGCACGTTGGACATTTATACTTCCAGTCTATTTTGAAGTGAGCTGTGTTCAAGAGAATCATAAGGGCGGGATCGGCTTTATAATCAAACTGCCCCACCATCATTTGTCCCTTTCGCGCTGTCGCCTTCCAGTCAATTGAATGAAAGGGGTCATTTTGTGTATATTCTCTGAGTCCTATTTTTTCAATGGGATCAGGCATGATCCACCTCTTAACAGACACGCTTCCATCGGGCTTGTTTGGTATGAAGCCAAGATTTGAAAGAGGTTTGACCTTAGGATAAACAATCAACTCATTTGGAACGTAAAAGGTGCTCTGGGCTGTTTCAAGTCCAAACCAGTCTCCAGCGCGCATATCCACATCACAAAATGTATAGTGACCTCTTTTTTCACAAGTGAGTTCATATATTTTTGTCAGCTTTTGATAAGAAAAGAGGGATGTGATTGATATATGGTCATAACTTGAAAATCCCTTGGCCTTTTCAAGTTTCTGGTTCTTTATGGTTAAATGTGCCGGATAGGCCGCTGCCATACGCAACCATGGCAGAGGCAAAATTTTGTGGTTGAGCAGTTCCACCTTCATGGTCACAGACTGCCCTGCATAGAGACGTTTCTTGTCAAATGTCCTATTGTAGTCTAAATGAAGAAGGGCATTTTCCTTAAAATACTTCAAAAGCCCATAGATCACTGCCAAGGCCAAGACAACTGATAGTATCGTCCGCATAGGATCACCTACAGTTTTTCTGTTGGCACAGGGGCCTCTTTTAAAATATGCCTAATAACATCCTCAGATTTGCGTCCAGTAACAACTGCATTAGAATTGAGTATCATTCTATGTGCCAAGACAGGCACGGCCATTTTCTTCACGTCATCAGGCAGTACATAGTCACGTCCTGAAATAGCTGCCGCCGCCTGTGCTGCCCTGAATAAGGCCATTGACCCTCTCGGGCTGATGCCCAGTTCTATTTCAGAGTGTTCACGTGTTGCCTGGACGATAAGTATTAAATATTCCATAATTTCTTCTGAAACTCTGACACTTTCAAACACACCTTTTGCCTCTTCAAGGTCCTGACTTGTAATAACAGCTTGAAGATCATCCAGGGGACTTTTGACTTTGAAGCGTTTAAGAATTTCTAATTCTTCAAGCAGACTGGGATACCCCATGCTAAGCTGCATGAAAAATCGGTCTAGTTGGGCTTCAGGCAGGGGAAATGTTCCCTTTGTCTCCACGGGATTCTGGGTGGCTATAACAAAAAATGGTGCACTCAATTTGTGGGTTTGCCCATCGACTGTGATTTGTTTTTCCGCCATGGCTTCAAGTAAGCTCGACTGTGTTCTTGGTGTTGCCCTATTGATTTCATCCGCAAGGACAATCTGGTTCATCAGCGGTCCCTTTCTAAATTGAAAAGCCCCTTCCTTCTGATTATAAAAATTGATACCTGTTAAGTCAGATGGCATTAAGTCAGGAGTAAACTGAATTCTAGAAAAACCCGCACTCATAGACCTTGAAAGGGCCTTTGCCAAAACGGTTTTACCCATGCCAGGCACATCTTGCAAAAGCACATGCCCATCGCACAACATGCTTATAATCATCTGATCTATAATTTCATCTTTTCCTATTATGACTTTTTGAATGTTTTCCTTTAAAGTTTGTCGCAGTGCTCTTACTTTTTGCATCGACATATGTACGCCTCCTGATCTCTGTTGCTCGTTTTTAATACATTCCCCTGCATTTATTATACAGAGAATTTTCAGAATATTGCATAGGGGACGATGTGATATTTCTTAACAATTGTTCATATTTTAAACTTAAATGGATCAGATATAAAAGCGGAAATATCATGACAAAGCGTCGCAGAACCATATGTACCTGCAATTTTGTTTATGTAGTTTGACCTTCGGGTATTTTATCCATGCAAAGATCCCTAGTCAATACAATGTATTAAGTGAGGAGGTCCAATGAACCTAATTGCATACATGTCTTTCAATGGAAACTGCGAGGAGGCTATGAACTTCTACAAGTCTCTACTCGGTGGTGAGATCACCATGCTTATGCGCTTTGGTGAAGGTCCAGGCGATATGCCTGTAAGCGATGCATACAAAGATAAAATTATGCACGCACAACTGGAATTTGAAGGCAATATCTTATACCTTTCTGACACTTGGGAAGGACAGAAAGTAAACACTGACGGCAATATCAGCCTCAATATCAACTTTGATTCTGAAAAGGGGCTTGAAGATGTTTACAATACCTTGAAAGAATCAGGACAGGTTACCATGGCACTCGAAGACCAATTTTGGGGCGCCAAATACGGGTCTGTTATTGATCAGTTCGGGATCAGTTGGAGCCTGAACTATAGCAAATCCGAATAGATACTTTAAAAATCCTTCTGAAGATCCTAAATCCGGATCTTTAGAAGTTTTTTTTTTTGAGGAAAAATCAAACACATGTTTAGAATAAGACGTTCTTTTATAATATTCTACCACTAATTATGATATAACTGTAACAATTACTATATAATCATAAATCACCCTTTACTTTACCTTGCTCCCCACGTATAATTACCACAGAACTGAAATATATTCGAAATATTGTAAAGATTGACTACAATTTCACAATTCATCATTCTCAAGAGACTTGCAAAATTCTCATAAAAATTGATAATCACTGCAATAGCAGTTTTTATATTTAGTGTCTGTAAAAAGATACTTATATTAATCTATTTTAGGAGGGTTCTATATTGGAAAATGTAAACGTGAACGAAGCACCAAAAAAAGAACAGACGTCCATTCGGTTTCTACGTTTGTTCTATTGTATTTATGCTTGAGAGAATGGCTTACTACTCAGCTAAATACCTGATTTTTGTCTTTGTATCTGCAACAATTTTAAGTGGGGGCTTAGGATTGACAAAGGTACAAGCAGCACTTATTCAATCTAATCTTGTTGCCTTTACCTACCTTGCACCTGTCTTTGGTGGCTATATAGCTGACCGCTATATTGGCGCACGCTATTGTATCCCGGTCGGACTAGCACTTATGTCAGTTGGCTACTATGTTGGTGGCGCTGCGACAGGTGTGGCTGGAATGAATATCATGGTTGCCCTGGTTGCCATTGGTACAGGCCTATTTAAAGGCAACACATCAGCCATTACAGGGTCTTTATTTGAAGACAAAGAACAGCTTGACTCCGCATTCTCTGTTCAGTATTCTTTTGTTAATGTTGGCGCATTTATAGGCACAACTGCGGTTGGTCTCTTGGTCGCTAGCACATTCGCAAACGGCGACGTTCAAGGTTATCGACAAGCCTTTAATGTCTCAAGTGCAATTTGTGCTGTTGGTGTTGTTTGGTTCCTATTCGGTATGCGTTTCCTTGGGGAAGCTGGTAAAAAACCTTTTAAAGCGGGTAAGCACACCACAGAAGAGGCAAGTGTTGATTCAAACAAAAGCCTAACAAAATCTGAAAAGAAGCGTGTTTTTGCTATTGTCTTAGTATCTCTTTTCTCAGTTGTATTCTGGGTATTCTGGTATTTAACATATCTAGCTGCTTACGATTTTGGTGGAGCCTTTGTTGACATGAACGTGAATGGCTTTGAAGTGCCTTTGTCATGGTTTGATTCTTTAAATGCATTCGCATGTATCGCACTTGGCCCACTCCTTGGTATGCTTTGGTTCAAACTTTCAAAACGACCTCAGGGGGATTTAAGTCTATTTAAAAAACTTGCTTTTGGTCTTGGTTTCCTTGGCCTAGCATTCTTAATGCTTGTTTTAGCTGAAATTTCAAGGGGCATCGGAGCGCCTGAAACAGCAAAAGCCAGTCTGATGTATCTATTTGCATTCGGCATTTTGCTAACAATCGGCGAGATGTTCTTCTCTCCTCTTGGGAACTCATTCGTTACAAAATATGCACCTGGAAAGTTGTTTGGTGTCCTCATGGGTGTATGGACTTTTGCTTCATTCCTTGCGGGCAAGTCATATGCATACTTATATGCAATCACGACACAATACTCTGTAATTCAGGCTTATACAGCAATTCCTATCATTCTTTTCGTCTGCGGAATTATTCTTTTCGCCTTTGACAAGAAGCTTACAAATCTTTTAGAAGATGATGAAGAGGAAAATGCGGAACTTATTGCAAAGCAAGCCAGCTAAAAACTAGCTTTTATTGAATACACTTGCAACCTGTAATTGAGACATAGTCATGTCTCAATTACAGGTTTTTATATTTCGGGCCATTTCAAGATTTCATATAGAGATTGCTAGCCTACAATATATTGATACTTACCAAGATATGTTCCTATATATTGTAGGCCGGTAACAAGAATCTCTAATTTAATAAGCGTCTCTTACCTATTTTGTGTATAATATAAGTACATACCAGACAGGTATTGAATAAGGTAAGCGACTTGCAAAGTGTTATTCAAATGGCTCTATAGATCACATCTAAATTTTTGATTTATATATATCTATAGGACATAATCAAGCCTTGAATTCGTAAGTTTATAAGTATTCCAGGCTAATATTTAGATTATAATGAGAGAAATATATTGAGAATGGGTTAAAAGAGGGGTAATATGATCAGTGAAATATCGCAAAAAATAAAGGCGCTACGGAAACAGCAAAACCTGACATTGAAGGATCTCAGCCAAAAGTCTGGACTTTCCATCAGTTTTTTATCACAAGTTGAAAACGGCTCCACATCACTTGCTATAGTGTCTTTAAAGAAAATATCCGATGCACTTGATGTGCCTATCGTCTTTTTTTTCAACGACCATGAGGAGCACACTTATGCGGTGAAAGCCGAAGAACAAAAGGTTTTTAAGATGGAGGGCACCCCTTCTGAGTTTATTCGAGTAAGTGGTGACTTTCCCAACCGTACAATGGAAACCTTGATTGTAACCCTTATGCCTGAATCCTTACACGGTGAAGTTATGACACACCCTGGTGAGGAGTTTGTTTATGTGCTAGAGGGTGTTATTATAGTGACTATTGATGGAACAGAGCACTTACTCAAGGCTGGTGACAGCATTCACTATCCATCTACTATTCCTCATGTTTGGAAAAATCCGCTCAAACAAAATGCAAAGGTTCTCTCCACAACATCACACCGAATTTTTTAAATGATCGATATGCAAAATAACATTCAAAAGACATCGCCACACTGTATATATTAATAATCAAAAATTATATGTATGGTCTGGCGAGGACATGAACCTGTAATTTTGCAAACGCTTGAAACACAAACAGGTCTATACTCCCTACAGGAGATATAGACCTGTTTTTTTACTTTTGTACCATCTAGCCCAAGAGCTTTTTAATAAGCTTTAACTTACCTTTGTAAGGTGGAAAGGCCACTTTTATATCTAGCTTGGTTGATTTCTTCAAAATGGATTTGGTGTGAGATAGGGTCAAAAATCCTGCTTTTCCATGATAATTGCCATGCCCTGATTGACCCACCCCGCCGAATGGCAGATCATGGGGCACCACATGACTCAGGGTATCATTGATGCACCCTCCGCCAAAGGATAGTGTATTCATGATTCTTTCTTCAACGGTGTCATCTTCTGTGAATAAGTAAAGCGCTAAGGGTTTGGGACGACTGCGCACCTCAGCTATGACTTCATTTAAATTATCATAAATCATAATAGGAAGAACTGGCCCAAATATCTCGTCTTCCATGACCTTATCCTCCCATGTCACAGGGTAAAGAATGGTCGGCTCAATGTATTTTTCATCAAAAGCGGTCTCACCACCAAAGACAACCTTGTTATAGTCTATTAAATCTGTCAACCTATTAAAATGTTTGTCACTGACTATGCGCCCATAATCAGAGCTGTTCTTGACATTGGTTCCATAAAAATCTTGGATAGATTTTTTTATCGCCTCAATAAGGTCATTGGCTTTTCTTTTGGATACATATATATAGTCAGGCGCTATACACGTTTGACCAGCATTCATAAATTTTCCCCACACAATTCGTTTGGCTGCGATTTCAATATTTGCACTGTCCTCAACTATGGTTGGACTTTTTCCACCAAGCTCTAGAGTCACTGGTGTTAAATTTTTTGACGCTGCCTCCATAACAATTTTCCCAACAGGCACAGACCCTGTGAAGAAAATATGGTCAAATTTCATATGAATAAGATCATTCGTCACTTTTCGATCTCCGCGTACAACTGCAATAACGCTTTCATCAAAGGTTTTTCCAATGAGTCTTTCCAGCAAATCAGAAGTGTGCTCTGTGTACTCTGATGGTTTTAAAACCGCGGTGTTACCCGCTGCAAGCGCCGCAACCAGAGGTTCCATTAAAAGTTGGAAGGGATAGTTGAACGGGCCGATTATAAGAATACAACCATAAGGCTCATGCATGACCTTGCCCGAAGCCCCAAACTGGTGAAGGGGCAAACTTACCTTTTGGGGCTTCATCCACCCCTTAAGGTGTTTAACGGTTTTTTTTTATGCTATCGAGTAAAAACCCGACTTCTGTAGCATAGGCTTCAAACTCTGATTTACCCAAATCCATTTTCAGGGCCACTAATATTTCAGACTCGTTTTCACGAATCATCGTTTCCAGTTTTAATAACTGTTCAATACGCCAGGATTCCATTTTTGTCACATTGGTGTGAAAATAATTTCTTTGATTTTCTAGCAGCTTTTTATAAATGTCCATGCCTTGCCTCCTCTTTATTATGATGCCATCTTATGGTCTGAATAACGCCTATAAATCATTTTTTTGAAAAGTCACGGATTTAATTTTCCTATATGTACAGCTACCCTTTTTCATATTGGAATACCATGATCGGTATAATAAAAATCCCGAAAACAATCATTATAGATCATTTTCGGGATGGTTTTATCATTAGGTTTTCTTAACGCGGGTCCACATAGGTGCATAAGAACTGATCTAAACCTGAGTCACTCATGTCCTTTACCTGGAATCCACACTTCTTTAAATATCTCATTTCCTTATAATCCGATTCCATGTACATCTCTGGGATACGTGTATAGTCGAGAACTGTTTCAATCATCTGAAAGCCCAGACCTCTCCCTCTTGCCTCTTCTTTTACAGCAAGGTGGAGAAGTTCCAGTTTGTCAGAGTTGTACTGTTTAAGACCGATAATACCAACTGGAGCATCGTCCTCATAGCAAATATATAGAAGCCCCTGCTGTTTAGAATACATAGACTGTGCAGCACTTTTTATTTTTCCATCCGTTGGTCCAAACATTGTCAGTCCAAACAATGCCTTAATATCTTCATTCTCATAAATGTCTTGATGGTTTTCTAGTTTTCTAAGATCCATGTTTTCCTCCGTATGTTTCATATATTAATCCTGATTGTTCACGCAATTGACTCTCTCAGTTCATGAAACAAGTCAAGAAACTCTTTTTCTACGTCTGCCATCATTCTAAATGAAAAATCGTAGTCGCCCACCAATTCTAATGCATTGTAATCGTGCGTGTCAAGGAGTTCTACCAACTCATATCTCAGTATGGCGTCATCAATCTCTTTTACCTGCTTTTGTTCTTCCTCTGTTAAATCCACAAGACCGTATTTTTTTTCAATGGCATTTTGTAGATTCAACTCCATTTCCCTGTATAAGGGAAGCAGCTTTTTAACAGGTCGGGTTATATCAGATATATAGGCCTCAGAACCATCATGCAAAAGACAAGCCAATTGAACCTTATGACTATACTTTCGTTTCTTTGCTTCATAGGCACAATAAAGGCTGTGCTGGGCCACACTATAAAAATGTGCAACATGTCCATTGCCCCTACACAAAAGGGATAGAGCATGGGCTATATCTTCAATTTTAATTTCATCTTGTCTTGGGTCAGCTGGCCAAAACTTAGTTCCGCTGAAGGTGCTTATAAATTGTCCTTTTCGCATTTGTACATCCCTCTTATCTTGTTTCTTCCATGTTTTGTTCTTTTATGTTTTATTTGACTGTAGTCTAATAAAAGCGAACTCAACAAACTTAACAAGTTTCCTTAGCCCTTTGACTTAAGGCTGCCTGCTTTTCAAATCGATTAGGTACAGCCGACAGGAAGAGGCCGGCAAACAAAATAATTATTCCAACAACCGACAACACGGGGAGGGCTTCTTTAAACAATACCACACCTAAAATTGTTGCTGTTAGGGGTTCAGCCAGCGTTAAGGTCACAGCCGTTGACGTCGGCACATGCTTTAAGCCAATAGCGAACAAGGAATAGCCCAAGGCCGTTGTTATAATACCTAGGTGTAGTACCACAGCCAGTCCATTTAGGGTAAAGACCCAGGCAATATCCACATTCAAGATTATAGGAAACAGCAAGAAACCACCAAATGTAAATATTATTGCATTGGCAGTGAGCCGGCTTATTTCGTCAAAGGCCCATTTGGAGGACTCTACATAAATAGAATATGATAATCCAGCCCCTAAGGAAAAGAGAGCCCCTTTAATATTTACTTCTATGCCACCTCGTCCAGTATATAAAAGATAACAACCAATTAAAGCCATACATGTAGAAGTGGCCCATATAATAGAAGGTTTTCTACCTTTTAGAATTTCAAAGATGGCTGTGAAAATCGGTGCACTGCCTATGGCAAGGACCGTCCCAAATGCCACTCCAGTTTCTTTGACACCTGTGAAAAACATAGGTTGGTATAAGGCCATAGCACAACCTCCACAGAATAAGCTCAACTTCAATCTTGAACTTTTCCCAATCCTATCCAAATTATTTTGCCAGTGTTTTTTCTCAAGCAGCATGGCCACAAGTAGTAAGACACTTCCACCTATCATCATTCTAAATGCCCCTAAGGACATAGCGTTTGAGTTTTCAGGGGAAACAGCCTGGGCTGTACCTGTTGTACCCCATAAAATGGCACCAGCTAATATTATAAATGTTGACCGCATTTTTTTCATATATACCTCCGTAATTATCAACTTTAAGTATTCTTCTTATTTCAGAGATGCTGCTCATTCACTGTGTATGCACTTGGTATATATGATTTTACAGATTTTATCAGAGTTTTTCTTAACTTTTATTCAGGATTTTTTTGACCAAAGTTCAGGTCCTTATAAAGTTCAGGTCCTTATATTGAATGTCTTTTTTCTTTAAATTGTTTTCTATACGTTTGAGGCGTAACTCCAATATCTTTTTTAAAGGCACGAGTAAAAGATGACTGATTCTCGTACCCCAACATAAAACTAATTTCCATAATAGATTTTGCAGTTTCTCTTAATAACTTTTTAGATTTTTCAATACGCATGGCCTTAATGTATGCATAAGGTGACTTTCCACACATATTTTTAAACCATTCTATATAATATTTAGTATTGAAGTTTTCCAACTGCGCTAAGTCTTCCACATTAATTTTATCTCCAATATTATCGTTGATATACTTAATAGACTTAGGTATCGCTATTTTATTCAATGACTGCATGGCATAATCTATCAGACCACAAACATGGCTCATATCCGTATTGTCATTCTTAGATTTTTTTATTTGATCCATTTCATTTCTCAGCAAAAATCTTATAGCCTGCCATTTTTCATCGATTTTCTGATAGATATCTCGATTGGAATCAAAGTCGACCATATAGGGTGAACAATTTTTAGGCATATCAACCACGAGAAAGCTGTTTGCGGCTGTAGCATGGAAATTGTGTTCCACTAATGCCGGAAGGAAGAATAAATGATTTTCATCCAAGCTCACTTTGTGCGCTTCTGTCTCAATAGCTAGTTGCCCACTTACAGGCAAAATCAATTGGTTGTATCCATGTTTATGTGTGCTTGGTTGATTAGAATATGTTCTTAACTCACATATCATTTGATTGAATTTCATAACAGTCTCCTAGCTTATACATTCCCCATTTTGTCTGGGTTCATTCGAAAAGCCTTGTTGTTAAGAGCCTCTGTACAGCTAGAACTCCATCTAAATGGTCGTACTCATGCTGAAAAAGCTCTGACAAGTCTCCTTCGAATTCTTCCACACAGTCATTAAAATCAAGGTCTTTATAGGTCACTCGAATACGTTTGTGACGCTGAACATAGACTTCAAGTCCAGGAAAACTCATGCAGTCATCCCAAAGCTTATAGGTTTCCTGGCCAAGTTTTGTCATGACTGGGTTAATAAAGGCCGTTTGACGATCTCCAAACTTCATATAAACGATTCGGTAATGTTCATCTATTTGAGGTGCGGCAATCGCCCGTCCGTAGGCAAACTTGCTTTTAAAGGCATCTATTGTATCATGCAAATCATTGACCACCTGTCTTGCCTTCTCCAGATTATCCTCAGTGATTTTTGCAGCCACATTGTACAGGTTCTCATTGCCTAAAAGAAGAATTTCTCTTTGTGCCATGACCATCCCACCTTTCAAATTGTCCTACTCACTTGTAATATGCCCTGTCTAATCAGGTGCTTTCTATTTATTCTCTATCCTTTGTTATAATATCACAATTTCAAGTCCGTATTCCAATGGCCCCTTCCTATTTTATTCATAGCTATCAGCTTGTCGAGCCCCAAAGATTATGATAAAATTTAATCAAGGTCAAAACATGTTCCTCAAGACCAAGCGCTTGAAGATCTCGACCATAAATGAATATCTTGCATGACAAAGCATAAAGCTCATAAGACTTTATAAGGTCAGCTTCGGACAAACGTCCGACGCTGGCCTTTTCTTGTCTTTAAAGGCAAAAATCATACTTCATAAGGTTGTAACGGCCTTGAGCGTCCATATACTCGTCATCACGCAGGGGGTGCATGGCGATAATACAAAGATAGGAGTGACTTATGAAAGATCAAAAGCAGGGATCAATCTATGAACTGAATGGCAAACCACCACTTGGCGTTGCCGTTCCACTGGGCATGCAGCATGTTTTAGCAATGTTTACAGGGAACATTGCACCCATTATTATTATTTGTAATGTTTTAGGACTACCCGCAGAACAAAAGGCCTTTATGATTCAGTGTGGGATGATCGTCGCAGGGCTTGTCACATTTGTTCAGCTTTATCCAGTCGGGCCAGCTGGTGCAGGCTTACCACTTGTTATGGGAACAAGTTTTGCCTTTGTGCCAACAGCCATAGCTGTCGGTGGCGCATATGGTCTTCCAGGAATACTTGGAGCCTCCATGGTGGGCAGTCTTGCAGAAGTAACCATGGGCTTTTTCTTAAAGTCCCTTAGAAAGTTCTTCCCACCACTTGTTACAGGAACAGTTCTTGTAGCCATTGGACTTTCACTGCTTCCAGTAGGTGTTAAATACTTTGCTGGTGGTGTAGGAGCACCTGATTTTGGCTCCCCTCAGAACTTGGCTCTTGGATTTTTCGTCCTTATAACAATCATTCTGCTCCAACGCTTTGGCAAGGGCATGTTAAATGTCGCTTCCATACTTATTGCACTTATTTTAGGCTATCTTATTGCCATTCCAATGGGCAAGGTCGATTTTGCAGGTGTGTCAAATGCCAGTTGGTTTAGCTTCCCAATGCCATTAAAGTACGGTATTGAGTTCCACCTAGACGCCATTTTGAAATTTGCCGCTGTCTACCTTGTTGTTGGTTTAGAAACCCTCGGCAATATTTCAGGCATCACTTTAAGTGGTCTTAACCGTGAAGCCACAGATCGGGAAATGTCAGGCGCTGTCATTGCCGATGGTGTCGGCAGTGCATTTGCAGCATTTTTCAACGTTCTTCCAAACACAGCTTATGGCCAGAATGCAGGGATTGTGGCTATGACTGGCGTTGTGAACAGGTTCAGCGTTGCAACAGGCGCAATTTTCCTTGTTGCCGCAGGTCTTGTCCCTAAATTTGGTGCCATTTGTGCAGCCATGCCTTCCAGTGTTCTTGGTGGTGCAGTTCTAGTTGTCTTCTCAATGATTACTGTAAGTGGTATTCGCATGATTTCCAAAGCGGGTCTTGACGGAAGAAACGGAACAATTTTAGCAATTTCCCTTGGTCTGGGTTTAGGCTTTGCGTCTGTTCCCGAAGCCATCGAGCAAATGCCAAGTGTACTCAACCACTTCTTTGCAGATTCGGTTGTCGCTTCTGGTATCCTCGCCCTTCTGCTGAATATGGTTTATCCTAAAGCTGAGGAAACAAAAGTTAGCGGTCAAGAGAAGGCCGCATAAATAAATATAAGGAGTCTACATCATGTTATCCTTTAACAACTACCATAAGCCAGAATCCATTGATGAGGCCTATGACATACTCAATAAAAACAAAAGATCACAGGTGGTTGGCGGCGGTGCTTTTCTCAGAATGGGAAATCGCCGTCTCACCGATCTAATAGACATATCAGATTTGGGACTAGACCAAATCATACACCAGGAAGATAACATTGAAATCGGTGGTATGACCGTCTTTCATAAGCTGGAAACCTGCCCCGAACTGCCAAGTCTTTACAGGCAATATTTTAAAGATGCCCTAGGACAGATCGTTGGTGTTCAACTAAGAAATATGGTCACCGTTGGGGGAACAGTCTTCAGCCGTTATGGCTTTTCTGACCTCAATACGGCTCTGCTTGCCGCAGGTGGTTCCATTTGCCTGCATAAGGGAGGCATCAAGGACATTGAAAGCTTTTTTAAGGGGCCTCTGCCCAACCGCGACATATTGACAAAGGCGATTCTGCCCAAAGACCTACAATATGGTGCTTTTAAATCTGCAAGACTTTCAACGGCTGATTACGCCCTTTTAAACCTCGCTGTCACAGTGAAAAATGACGGCTTCAAAGTAGCTGTTGGCGCAAGACCCCACCGAGCCGTCCTCGCCAAAGAAACAATGAAGATCCTGGATAGTCAGTGGAAGAAATCACGCACTCTGACACAAGAATGTATAGATCAAGCTTGCCTGAGTCTATCATCTGAAATCCAGTTTGGGGCTAATCGAATGGCGAGTCAAGAATACAGAACCGCTGTGTCTGGTGGCCTTCTTAAGGCGGCCCTAGTCCAGATACAAGAAGACCACGAAAATCTGAGTTAGGAGGGCAGAGTCAGTGAAAATAAAATTTAAATTGAACGGCGACTTGGTTGAAACCAATATTCGCCCTGACGCTTTTCTAATAGATGTCTTACGTGACCTTGACTGCTTAGGTGTAAAAAAAGGCTGTGACACAGGCTCTTGCGGTGCTTGTACAATCCATTTTGACAACAAACCCATGTTGTCATGTGTCATGCTTGCTGCAAAGGCTGATGGACATGAAATTTTAACCATAGAAGGCGTCAATGACAAGGCCAAGACCATTGGAAAGCACCTTGTTGCCGAAGGGGTTGAACAGTGCGGATACTGCAGTCCTGGCACAATTATGAGTATCCTCTATCTTGAATCAGTTCTAACAGACCCAACAGATGAAGACATACTTTACTATTTAAATGGCAACCTTTGCAGGTGCTCCGGTTATGCTGGACAGCTCCGTGCCATTAAGGCTTATTTCAAAAGCAAGAATTCGGAGGTGAAGCGTCATGAAACATGTGCTTAAATCTCCACCGAAAAAAGATGGCATGCAACTGGTACAAGGCTTTCCTGTCTATACCGATGACTTGGCACCTAAGAATGCCCTTATCGTTAAAGTCCTAAGAAGCCCCCATGCCTTTGCCCGAATCAGAAGCATTAAAACAGAGGCGGCCAAGAAACTGCCCGGTGTTGTCTGTGTGCTCACATGGGAAGACGTGCCTAGAATTCCCTACACAAGGGCAGGACAGTGTTATCCCGAGCTTTCAGCCTATGACAAATTTATACTCGATGAGTATGTTCGTCATGTGGGGGATGATGTGGCCATTGTAGCGGCAAAAGATGAAGCGAGTGCAGATAAGGCCCTCCGCCTTATTCGGGTGGACTATGAGCGTTTAACGCCGGTTCTGGATATGGAGTCAGCAGTAGACAGCCAAACCATCGTTCATCCAGAAAGTGAATTTTTCACTCATATCGATGTTGGCTGTGATCCTAAAAGAAACATCGCTTGTCAGGTTTCACTTGAACTGGGGAATATGGATGAAGCCCTTTCAAAATCTCAATATATTTTTAAAGCAAGATATACAACCCAGGCCCAGGCTCAAGCTATGCTTGAATCCCACAGGTCTTATTCCTATCTGGATCAAAACGGGCGTTTAAACGTTGTATCTTCCACCCAAATTCCCTACCATACAAGGCGAATACTTGCCCGGGCACTGGATATGCCCCGTCATCAAATTCGTGTTGTAAAACCGAGAATAGGTGGTGGTTTTGGTGCAAAACAAACAGCTCATTCAGAGTTCTACCCCGCTCTTGTAACCAAACTTACTGGCAAGCCTGCCAAGATTGTTTATTCTAGAAGGGACGTTTTCAGAGGGACAACATCCAGGCATGGTATGCGCTTTGATATCACCCTAGGTATGAACAAAGACGGTAAAATCACAGCCATTGATATGGATGGTCTGTCAGATACTGGGGCTTACGGCGAGCATGCCCAAACAACATTTGGCGCTGCGGGTAAAAAAGTCTTAACCCTCTATAATAAGGTTGAAGCTTCCCGCTTTTCTGGTCGAGTGGTTTACTCAAATAATGTTCCCGGGGGAGCACTTAGAGGTTTCGGCGTGACTCAGGGCACTTTTGCACTGGAATCGGCCATTAATGAAGCCTGTCGTAAATTAGACCTTGACCCTATTGCTGTTCGAAGAATGAATATGATTGGAAAGGGACAAACCACCCCACTTATTAATATGACAACAAAGGGCGCGGGGCCTGACCCTATTTACATGGACTCCTGCCTCCTTGAAACCTGTGTTTCTGATGGCTTAGAAAAATTTGACTGGGCGGGCAAGCGAGCGCGCCACAAGGCCAGTGATTCATCTCACTTGAAATATGGCCTTGGAATGGCCATTGCCCAGCAGGGATCTGGCCTTCCAAATATTGATATGGCAAGTGCCACCCTCCGTCTCAATGACGATGGCTTTTTTACCCTTTTGACAGGATCAACAGATATTGGCACTGGTTCAGATACCGCAATGGCTCAAATTGCAGCTGAGATCTTAGAAGTGCCGCTTGATCGCATCATTGTCCATGCAGCTGATACGGATACCACACCTTATGATAGTGGTGCCTACGCTTCAAGCACAACTTATACCACAGGCAATGCAGTCATTGACGCAGCCAATAAATGGTGGAAGCCATCAAGGCGACAGGAGGACAATACCTGTCCTGCGCGCCGGAAGATGTGACATATTCTGAGGGGCTTATTAAATGTCGAACCACAGGCGAATCGGTAGACCTTGTCACATTCTCCAATAAAATTATTTACAACACCATCCACACCCAACTCTCAGTCACAGGCTCCTTTGTTCCAAAGAAAACAGCACCACCTTATATGGCTGGTTTTGCTGAAGTATGCGTCAACACTCTCACAGGTGAAACCACAGTGACAGATTTTGTTGGTGTTGTCGATTGCGGAACGCCAATCAACCCGAATTTAGCTAGAATTCAGGCTGAAGGCGGGATTTCCCAGGGGATTGGTTTTGCTCTTATGGAAGAGGTTAAAGTGTCTGAGACCGGAGTCCTTCAAACAGATAATTTCATGACTTATAAAATTCCTGCTCGAAGGGACATTCCAAACATACGTGTTTTCCTTGCAAAGGGCTATGACGAAACAGGGCCATTTGGTGCAAAGAGTATTGGAGAAGTTGTCATAAATACTGTAGCACCTGCTATCACAGAGGCCATTGAAGATGCCACGGGTGTTCGCATTAGAAACCTGCCTGCGACGCCAGAAAAAGTATTACTCGCTTCCCTTGCAGATGCGAAAGTCTGCGAGGAGAATATAGAGACCAGCAGTTCCTGCTAACTGCTTTAGCGGATATGCCAATGACCCCGGCATATCCGCTTTGTCAATTAGACCTTTACACCACCTATAATGGCCTCTCTTATCAAGAGTCATTCTAAGCCTTTTGAAAACACACACGCACTTTTTATACGTCCTCTTAAATACATCCAGTTTGTCCTGGTCATTTTTTCATTCTTATATACCTGGTCCCTCTCTATGTGCTAATCTATATAATATATACTGGGACTTACACTTTAGGAGAGCCTATAATGTTTTTAAACAAGAAGACGAAGGTTTATGCACTGATCCTTATACTAATTTTACAAATAACCACCACACCCGTGAGTTATGGTGAGGACTCATATGGTATCCCAGATGAAGTCACACTGCAGCTAAGATGGGAACATCAATTCCAATTTGCCGGATACTATGCTGCGCTCTGGGAAGGCTATTACGAAGACTACGGCCTTAAAGTGAATATTAAGCCTGGCATCGACGACAAGGAAAATGTCATCCTTGTTCCAGACGCTGTTTACGAAGGCCAAGCCGAGTTTGGCGTCGGGGGTGTGGATATTCTTCTGGCTGTTGATAAGGGACATGATTTAAAAATTATATCCACATTTTTTCAACGCTCTCCTGTAGCCTATTACATGCGCCCAGATACAGACTTTAACTCCATTTATGATATGACAAGACTCAATGTGGCTAGACGACAACATGACCTGCTGGATATTGAGCTCCAGGCCATGCTTGTTAACGAAGGCATTGATCCCTCCCGCAAAGACACCATTCCAAAGGATGTCGTCCTCAGTTACAGCGACCTCCATAACGGAACCTTCGATGTCATACCAGGCTACCTCGACACAATCGCCTACCAGGCCAAACTCCAAGGGGAATCAGTCAAGTCTGTCCACCCCATTTCATTTGGTGTCGATTTTTATGGAGACAGTCTTTTCACCTCAACCGCTCTAGCCAGAAGTCGTCCAAAGCTAGTGGAACGCTTTCGCGAAGCTTCTATCCTAGGATGGAAGTATGCCCTTGATAACCCTGAGGAAATGGCCCAGCGCATAGCTGACCATTATTACAAGGACTCCAGAAACTACTTGGAATTTGTTGACTTTAACACTTTTCAGGCAGAAAAGGTTTCTGAACTGACCCTCTATCCAGTTGTTGAAATCGGCAATACGAACCCCTTTAGATGGACCAGCATGATTGACTACCTAAAGGCACTCAAACTCATAGAAAGCGATATTTCAACGGACCACTTGCTCTTTGACTATGCGCAAATTCAAAAGGAAAAATCGGAACTCTATATACGTCTTTATCAGAGTCTTCTGGCCTTTCTCGCAATCGCTGGTCTCTTTAGCTACATTTGGTATATGAATAAAAAAAAATCTGAAACTAAAAAGCGAAGTGGCTTATAGAAAAGAAGCTGAACAGCGAATTAGCATAAGCCACGACCGCTACCAACGCATGTTTAACAGTTCGTTTCTTGGTATCACTGTGACTGATATTAACGGTCAAATCCTGAACGCCAATGACAAATGGGCCGAAATGACCCTCTATGACCATGATGAACTCCTTAACATGAAAATTTTTGATATATTAAGCCCTGAAAGCAAGGCTGCAGGCAAGGTAGAATTTAAAAAACTCCGTGATAAAGACGTCCAAGACATTGTCCTTGAAAGAAAGTATACAAGAAAAGATGGTTCTATTTTTTGGGGACAACTTTATATGACATCTATTCGTGACCCAGAAACCAAGGCCTCAAATTTTCTTGGTATGGTCCATGACATCACAGAGAAAAGACTTCAAAGAGAAGCTGCTGAAAGGGCGGAAGCCATGATGATACACCAGGCCCGTCAAGCCGCTATGGGAGAAATGTTGGGAAACATTGCCCACCAGTGGAGGCAGCCCCTCAACAATCTTGGTTTGATCATTGCCAACATTGAAGATGCCTACAAGTACGATGATCTAGACGACCAAGGGCTTTTCGATGCCTCCCACCGTGCAAAATCATTGATCAGACAAATGTCTGAAACCATAGACGACTTCCAAGACTTCCTAAGTCCAAATATGGACACTGAATCATTTAATCTTGAAGACATGCTGGACAATGTGGTGGAAATGATCCAGGACAATTTAAATATTAATAAGATCACCCTTGTAAGAACAGGACGTGTGAGTGGTATTGTTGAAGGCCAAAAGAATCAATTGGCCCAGGCTATATTCAATCTTATAAACAATGCTGTCGATGCCACTGTGAGCTCGGAAACTGAGAAAAGGGAAATTATAATTCGAACACAAATGCGGGAAAAACAACTAGGTGAAGGTCCCATATACACAGCCTCTATCCAAGTGGAAGATCATGCTGGAGGGGTGCCTGAAAACCTCTTGCACAATATTTTCGATCCTTACTTCACCACAAAACCTAAAAACAAAGGCACGGGGCTTGGGCTTTATATTACAAAGTCTATTGTTGAGAACACCTTCAATGGTTCCGTTTCTCTCACACAGACCCCCATGGGGTCCCTATTTGAAATTGAAATTCCTTTGATGAAAAATACTCATTAGTATCCATACTTGGTCAAAGGTGACTTAAGACTAAACTTAGCAATCGTCTAAGATGATACGAGGTGAATGGAATGACACAACAAAACGCACTTGCCTAATGCATATTCTTTATGTGGAAGATGAATCTATGACGCGGGATGAACTCAGCCGTTTTTTAAAAAGACGGGTTGGTAAGCTCCATATTGCCAAAGATGGTCTCGAGGCACTCCATTTTTTTGATAAGGAGACACCTGACATTCTCATTACTGACCTGCGAATGCCAGAGATTAATGGACTCGATTTGACCAAGCAAATTCGAGCCAAGGGGTCTGATATTCCAATTATCATAACCTCTGCTCTTTCTGATTCAGAAACAATTTTGTCAGCTGTAGACCGGGGTATCGTTAAATACATCGTCAAGCCTATTGATGCTGAAACTCTTGAAAACACTCTGCTTGACCTAGCAAAACAGATTATTGAAAGAAAACACAATAAACTTGTTGGCAAGTCCATACTTACTCCCGATGAAAAACTTGCCATTGAAAAACATCTGGCCCGGGACATTTCCGCCTTGCTTAAAAAGACCACAGGTAAGGGTCCAAGACGCCTTATGGTTAAACTCTCCCATGATAAGGCAAGTGTTTACGCTGAGGGAATGTTGACCCCCATGGAAACAACCCTCTTAAAGGGTGCCCAGTCTCCTGAAGCACTGACCCTGAACAGAGAGCTCCTTTACAAGACCATCGCTGGAGAAATTCAGGCTATTTTTAGGGCCGAGCTCGAACGGCCTGTCTCATACGACCAGTATATTGGGCAAATTCGTGAAGACAAGGAAGAAATAATTTTCCGATTCCGATAAATTCTTGAGCCCTTTACAAGAGATGTCATATGCAAGCACCTGCGTGTTTAAGACATTAAAAACCCTTTGTTGATTCAGTGAATAGAATTCACTTTCATCTTCAAAGGGTTTTATTTTCATCTATATTCTTTTAACCATTTTTCTTTTGTTGACTGTATGTTAGCAGATGATCATTTAATTGTGTTCATCCTAGGAACCAGACATCCAGGAACCCTAAATGAATATGAGACTTAAACAGCAATCTGCTTGTCTCGTACATCTAAGTGAATCATAGATTTGCGCACGCCTTCTATGGTTTTAGCCTCTAAGACAATAGACTGGCAGGCTTCAGACAATTTGTTCATAACGGAATCAATACAAATTTCTCCTGTTCCAAGGGGTAAATGGTCACTTCCAAAGGCACAATCGTGTAGATGTACATGACCAATACGATTTGCCTTACCGAAGAGAACCACCTGGTCCTTGTATTTTCCTTTGGCATTATGGCCTGTGTCCCATGTTAGAAAGACATGGTCAGATTTAGGAGTTCATCAAGCCCTGCTTGAATAAAATCATGATGAAAATCGCAAGCGTTCTCCACACAGACTCTTATATCCGTGCCCTTTAGACAGGCATCAATTTTATTGACAAAGGCCCTTACATGATTTAAATAGGTCTCAAGATAAGCCTCTTGCAAGTATATTTTCTTATGGGGCATTTTGAAAAATGTGCCCACATGCATATGCATGTTTAAGATTTTTATGTCATTCTCAATCGCAAAAGAAGCGACCTTATCAAAGACAGCATAAGCTGCCCCTCTCATACTTTCATTAAAGTCAGCAAAATAGAAGTTCTCTGGCAGATGCATGGTCATTTCAACACCATACTTTTCTTTTAGACTTCTAATATTCATGCTTTCTAAGGCCTCAATTTGATAATCAGGCACATTCATATTAAGTTCAACAAAGTCTAGTCCGAGGGACTTACAAAACTTCATATTCTCTTCTAGTCCATTTAGTTCTATCAATGTTGGCATACCATACTGCATCTATTAACACCCCTTTTTAACCCTATGACTATGAGTAAATTTACAATTTTCACTATGTTATCAGATGTATAATAATGCGGATAGTCGATAATGAATACTGTAACATTTTTGTAATATTTAGTTTTTGTTCTTTTTTTCTTTTATTTTTTTTAAGATTTTGCTTTCTTAAACTTAATTTTTATTCACCAATCATGCATAAACTTAAATTTTTACGGTTTGATGCATGACCCTTTAAGCTTCCAGAACATATTGACAAAAGATCAGATTATTGGTCTACTTAAAATAACGTTAAATAAATTTTAACGAAAAGAATCTAATGCTCTATTGACCGCAGTGCAGGCATAATAAGATAATCAGTCATTTGATTAGTTTCAGAAAGGAGTGTGTGGTGACAGATCATCATGCAAAATAGAAATATGGATATATACATAAAGCAAATAGCCGAAGAAGATTACCCAGCCTTTGCAAAAATCAGTTTAAGAGCTTATCCCACGGCTTATAAGGCTTCTAAAACAGCTTTGCAAGACATTATAAAGGGTTTAAAAGACCATGAGTCGGCCCATGATATGACCTATATTGGTGCATACATTGACGATCAACTTGTTGGCGGCATGCGTTACTACACCTTTGAGATGAACTTCCACGGCACAATGATTTCGGCTGCTGGTATTGGCTCTGTGGCTGTCGACTTGCTTCATAAAAAACAGCACGTTGCTCAAAAGCTTATAGACTTTGCCGATCAACGCTCTAAAGACCTGGCCATTCCCCTAATGACCTTGTATCCTTTTCGACCTTCCTTTTACAAAAGTTTTGGATATGGCTATGGCAGTCCCCTTCACCACTACAAGCTGGCACCTGCCAATTTTCATGATTTCAAGGTGCATGAGGGCTTGTCCTATTTAGGCGAAGTTGACTTTGCGCCTATAGAGTCATGCTATATGACGTATGTGAATAATCATCATGGCATGATGCATAAATCCACAAACGACCTTAGGCGAATTGAGAAATTAGAAGACTGCCACCTTGTGGTCTACAAGGAAGATGGCCAAATAACAGGCTATATGATTTTTAAACAGACTGGCATCACAGAAATGAACTTTTTGCGACAAACTATATTCATTAGTGAAATGATTTACAACACAACTGAGGCTTTAAAGGCTTTTTCAACATTCCTTCATAGACAAAAAGACCAAGTGGAGTACATTGAACTTCATACTTTCGACAACCGGTTCTACCAACTTCTAGACAATGTTGAATACACACCTGACACCCAGGTTTTGCCCCTCATTAGCCACCGCATGCATGATACATGCCTAGGTATGATGTATAAGGTTTTAGACCCAGCAGAGCTTATTGAATGGGTAGAGGACCGGGTGAATGAAAACCTAGTCTTTAATATCACGTCTCCAGGACACAAGGCGTTCAGCCATGAAAGTGGAAACAATCAAGACATAGAAACATTTGAAATCAACCCTGGCTCTACAAGCCCAATTGAAATTGATATGGACCTAGCTGTTTTTTCAAGCTGGATTATGGGGGCTGTTCGTCTTGAAAGCTTATATTTTAAAGGGCTTGTACAGTGCACACAAGCAGACAAACTTGCCCATCTTGATCAAAGTTTCTATCTAGACGCTCCAGAGTGTCATAACACATTCTAAACACCTCTACCACTGGAAATTGGCATGGTTATAGACCAAGTTATTCTGTTAAACGCCTGGTTTTCCCACTAAAAAGAAATCCGCTTGTAGCGCTCTCCCTAAGGAGGCTCAAGCGGATTTTTCATTTGAGCGACTTATAAAATATCATTCAAGAATCCTCATCATGCCATAAATAGATATTTAAGAATAAAGAATTCTATATATGGTATGACGAGAATATGAATCTGTAATTTTGCAAGCGCATGATTTAAGTAAACTTCATTTTGATTTCCCAGATTTTTCACCTTGCACATAATCCAGCAACTGGTTTTTTTCATTCTTAAGACCGTTTTCCACAACCGCTTCCAGCAAGCAATTCAACCAGTACCCTATTTCCTTGCCCTGGGGCACACCAATATCCATCAGGTCCCTGCCCGATATGTTCAAATCCTTAATGCGAAAGACCGAGTCGTTTTCTTCCATGTCTTTAACAAGCATAAACAAGTCTTCCATACATGAAACGCGCTCAGGAAAGGCCGTACCTAAAATATCAGCCTTCATGAGTTTTAAAAGATTATACATTTGAGGGTAGCCCCCACTTTTACAAGGAGCCTTTTCAAGCCTTTTGTCCCTATGTCTGTGGGACTGAACATGTGGCCTTCAACAAGCCTTGACGTCTCTTCAATTATTTTATTGGAACAATGTAAGCTATGAAGAGCTTGTCTAGTATATTTTCCACTGACCTTTTCATGCTGATAGTAGTGAGCCACTTCATCCATGGTTTGAACATCCGGTTTTCCCACATCGTGAAAAAGAGCTGCCAAGCGAAGTTCAATGACGCTCGGCGTTTCATCTACCACTGTCAGTGTATGTTCTAGGAGGCTCTTGTCATGGAAGGGATTCTTTTGGTCATAGCCCTCCATTCTTTCTATAAGATGCCCAAAGTCAAACCAGCCAAATAAATCATACTTTAACATCATTCGTATAGCTCTTGACGGCTTAGGCAAAAGGAGCATTTTAAATATCTCGTCCCTCTTTCTCTCAGGGCTGACATAGGGTTTTCGAACCGATACATAGTATAGGGCATCTTCTAAAGCCCCGTCCACATCGAGATCATATTTGGATGCAAAACGCACCGCGCGCAGGGCTCTAATTGGATCTTCCCTTAACAAATCATGGGGGAAAACAGAGCGCAATATCCTATTGTCAATGTCTCTTTGACCTTGAAAGGGATCTAAAATTTCACCTTCTAGGGTCATGGCCATGGCATTAATGGTAAAATCCCTGCATTCAAGATCGCTTTCAATGTTGCCATCATAATGTATTACCCCATCTATTCGCCGTCTGAATGTAGACACTTCAACGTGACCATCATCAAGACGTACAATCAGCGTGCTAAAATGCTGACCCACTTGAAAAACTTTATACTCAGGTGTTAGGCATTCAACAAGAGCCTGCGGTGAAGCACTTGTGGCAATATCGTAGTCCGACGGGAGATGGGCCAGCAAGTGATCTCTCACACAACCGCCCACGAGGTAGACTGTATGCCCCCCTGACTTAATTCTATCCATTAGTTTTTTTATATGATCTGGTATTTCCATGAGATTTTTATTCTTCATCTTCATCATCCTTAATGACTATTCTTTCAACTCTATTCTCTATAACTTGGTTCCCTTCGTCAATGTTTATACCCCATAAAAATACAAAGGTCCCGTCACAATGGTCATGAACCAAAGTGATGGGACCTAATTTTATCTTTACTTTGCAAGATGTTGAAGCTGGGAGTCTTATAAGACTTATCCGCTCCCCCTAGCTATTGTAAATTAGAAAACAGAAGTACAATAATCAAACTCACTAAGAGAAGACCTGCCACAATAAAGAGAGCATAGGTGGCCGAGGAGGCTCTTTTGTGGGCCATGTCCACAACATCCCTGACCTTCCTATTGGCATCTGTCTTGACTGCGTCAGCCTTTTCTGTCACACCGTGCAGTCTTTCAGACACATCATGAGCCATTTTGTCTGCCGCTACACCAGCTGATTCTGTCGTTGGAATGTCCACCAGAAAATGACTCCAGTCATAGCGGAAGACCTTGGTGATGTCAGCGTTGGCAATCCGTCGCATGGTGAGTTGCATTTGGTCAGCCAGATTATAGACCCACTTGTCGATAATTTGGAATATGAAAACCCAATGGCATACATATGACGAAGAACTGGTATATAAAGGTTCTCTTCAAGCTGGAACCAATGCGTTGTCGGATTGATATAAATTCTTTTTTTGCCCATTTTTCTATAAAGCACACGTCTTACAAAGAAGATGTACAATAGAGTGCCCAGTCCCAGGGTTATAGCTGAGGACTTAAAGGCTTCCAGTGAAAACACATGGGGAATATGATGGGCATCAATATTAAAGCTCTTTAAGGCATCCATGATCACATGAATGATTGGCATAGGGAACAAGCCAACTAATATGATGTAAGACCCAATAATGGCCATTGGAAAAAGCGCACGTTTTTTTTATCTGATCCTTATACTGACCATAATACTCTGGATTATCTTCAAGGAAAACTGTAATGAATATTTTAAGCATGTAGGCCACTGTCATTGCAGAGGCTAGGTAAAAGACAACTTCTGCAACTTGGAAAAACAAGCTGTGATACTCATGTGCCGCTTCCACTAAGGCTTCATGCAATATGGTTTTACTCACATAGCCGTTGGTTCCCGGCACGCCACTCAGTCCCAGCATACCTATGAAAAACACAATTTTTAATATATATTTCTTTCGTCCAAATCCGCGAATGATATTAATGGACAGTTCATGCAAGACCATATATATGATTCCAGCGCCCATAAAGAGGAGGACCTTGAAAAAAGCGTGATTAAACATATGGAAAAGGGTGCCCATAAGAGCAAGGTCCTTAATACCGCCCCCCAGGCATGCCAGTCCGATTCCAAAAAGAATATAGCCAGCCTGACTCATACTGGAATAGGCCAAAATACGTTTAATGTTTCTTTGGAAAAGTGCTAGAACACCGCCGAGTAGCATATTGACCATGGCAAGACTCATAAGGACATATCCAATGATTTCGTCAGCGCCCAGAATCATATGGACAGTGATCATAATGCCAAACAGGCCTGTTTTTATAAGTATACCTGATAAGATGGCACTTGCTGGCGTTGGCGCCGCAGGATGAGCCTTTGGCAACCAAACATGTAGAGGAAACATGGCTGCCTTGACACCAAATCCAATAATCATAAGGGTCGCGATCAGATATTTCACGTTTCCAATTTGGTTCATCCAAACACCCGCTGCAGATATATTGAGGGTGCCCGTATAATCATAAATAAGGAATATGCCAAGAAGCATGACCAAACCACCTGCAATGGCCATACTTAAGTAGGACACGCCCGCCCTATGGGCAAATCTATCCTCATCATGTATTACGAGTATATAAGATGTGAAGGACATCATTTCAAAAAAAGTAAATAAGTTCAGTAGGTTTTCTGATAAAAACAGACCGATGGTCGATGACAGGGTCAACATGTAAAACATGTAATATCTGTTTCTATTTCTATATTTGATAAGGTACTGGGTGCTATAGAGGGTTGTCATAAACCATACAGCCGCCGTGAACCACACGAAAATGTAGCGAAGCATATCAAGCTTTAGGTACATGCCAGTACCCATCACATTTGGGAAAAATAAATGTATGGTGTTTTCTTTAACAATAGGGAACATCATTGTCACAGCGACCAGTTCTAGGCCTGTTATGGCAATGTTAAATATATCTCTGTCCTTCTCATTGTCACGGCCGATGATAGACCCGATTGCCGCACCGAAAGCAGGGATGAGTATGAGTAAAAGCAGTGCTATCTCCATAGGTTCACCTCCTTAAAGGAAAATTTGTTCAATAGCCACTCGAATATAGTTTATAACGGGATTTGGGAATATTCCCATAAAGACAACCGCCCCTGTAATGATCATAATGGGAATCATCATAGCATTTGGAGGATCAAGATTATCTTTATCAGCGATGTCCTCTGCGGTCTTTGTAAAAAAGGCACCTACGACAATAGGCAACAAGTATCCCGCTGTTAGGAATGCACTCAGTAGTAGGACGATAATGTTCATGGTCTGGCCTGCGTCCATAGCGCCTAGACCTAAAAACCACTTGCTGACAAAACCATTTGAAGGTGGTATGCCAATAAGAGATATAGAAGCTATGGCAAAACACATCATGGTCTTAGGCATTTTTCTACCAATGCCACTGATTTGATAAATATATTTTTTTCCAGTCATATAGGTGATGGCGCCGACACAAAAGAAGAGCACAATTTTTATAATGGCATGATTAATGAGATGTATCATGGCTCCGAGGAGGGCGTCTTCATTGATTAACACAATGCCTAAGAGCATATAGCCAAGCTGGCTAATCGTTGAGTAAGCCAACCTTTTCTTAAGATGGGTTTGGTGCAGTGCCATAAAGGAACCAAAAACAACTGTAACCAGGACAATGCCTAGGAGAAAGGCCCTTAAATGAAATGACATCACAATGACCGGTCCGAATATAAAAAAGGTCATTCTGATCAGGGAAAATATACCTGATTTCACCACCGCCACGGCATGTAGTAAGGCACTGACTGGGGTCGGTGCAACCATGGCTGCCGGCAACCAACTGTGCATTGGAACCAGAGCCGCCTTCACTCCAAAGCCTATAAAAAGAGCCAGAAAGGCTGATGCAAGTAGGGCTGGTTCTTCATAGACAAGGAGCTGGGTGATACCACCTGGTGTAAACTCCAGAGTCTTAGCCGCGCTAAACAAAATCATCATACCAAAGAGTATGAGGGTTGCTCCGAATAATGAATATATAATGTATTTCTTCCCGCTCCGAAGGGCCTCTTTTGTCCCTGCATGTATGACGAGTGGGAATGTGGTCAGGGTTAGAACTTCATAAAATGCATATAGGGTGAAGAGATTTCCCGCAAGGGCGATACCCATAGTGACACCTTCTGTTAACAGAAAGAAGGTAAAGAAATATCTTTCTCGCCCTTCATGGTGCATATAAACACCTGCATAAGATGAAGTCAAGATCCACAGCATGGATGCCAGTCCTGCAAACACGAATCCAAAATTATCCCCTTTTAGGGTCAAATCTATAAATTCATTGACGTGGAGAAGCTTAATTTTCTCTCCGGGCATTGCATACATGATATAAAAAAGTATACCTGCGGTTAGGGCTGTTCCCATAATGGAAAAAGCCATTAACTTGTCTTTTTTTATGATGTTTTTCTGTGAAATGATCATTGCCAAAACCATAGGAAGTATGATCGGCAAAACGAGGATAAAAGACATCAAAGCCTCCAAACTGTTTCCTAAATTATTGCTTTTTCAATGAGTTCAAGGATCGGGCCTGACAGGACACCCACCATAATAAGTAAAAATGAGAGTATTATAAGGGGCCTTTTTTCTACATAATTGCTGTTTGGGGTGAGTCCCTCTTCTTCAGAGAAAAATCCGTTGATTGTAACCGGAAAATAGTAGGCTGCATTGAGTACAGAGCTGAGAAGTATTACAGCCAGTAGCCATACCTGTCCAGTTTCAATTGTTGCTAGGGCTAAGTTCCACTTGCTTATAAAGCCAGGAAGGATTGGAATGCCCACCATAGAAAATCCGCATATGGTGAATATGGCCATTTCAAGCGGCATTTTTCTTCCTACACCCTTAAGGTCTGATAAATTCTTGGTTCCCAATTTATCTATAAAGGTGGTGGCCACTAGAAATAAGGTTGATTTGGTTAAGCCATGTCCGATCATGTGGTAGACAGCAATGGCCATACCAGCTGGTGTGCCAAGACCTATCCCAAAGAATATATACCCCATTTGTGCCACACTAGAATAGGCAATCATTCTTTTTATGTTTTTTTGTGATCTTGCAAAAAGGGAGCCCACGATCATACCCGTTCCGCTAAATAGAAGCAAGAGCTGTAAAAAGGCTGTTTGGTTGATCATATTATAGCCGTAAACAAGCACACAAATTTTTAAAAAGTATATGGCTGGTGCCTTTATAACAAGACCTGACAGCAGGGCACTTGAAGCCCCTGGAGCTGCCGTGTGGGCATCTGGAAGCCATATATGCATTGGAAAAAGAGCGCTTTTAATGCCTGTACCTGTCATAAATAAAACCATGCTGATTAGGATCATCCGTGATTTCTCAGACGCAATTGGCACAAGGGCTTCATGAATATAGGTCATGTCCAAATAGCCAGTCAAGGCATAAAGGTAGGCAATTCCCATTAAAACCAGGCCAGATCCCAAACTGCTCAATATTAAATATTTTACTGCGGCCTTAATATTGTCCGCTTTGTTTTGACAACTATTATGCCACAAGCTGCCAGAGTGCTGACTTCTATGAATACAAATCCATTGAATAAATCCTGAGTGAATACAATCCCAAGCAGAGATGCCACTAAGAGATGAATGAGAATTAGAAAAGTTTTTTGTTGTTTCTCGCCGACTTCCCTATGAAATTGTTTAGCAGAGAACCAAACGACAAGGGTTGTCACTGTCATGAAAAGTAGTCCTATGACTATTTCAACCGCGCTCACACGAAGGGCGATTCCAAATGGAGGCTGGGCATGTCCAGCCTGAATAATATATGGCTCCTTGCCTATAAATAAAAGTCCATGAAGCCAGGCATATGCCGTGAGTACACCCAAAATAGGCAGACTCACTTTTATGGGGTTTTCCTAAATGGCAAGACAAAGGAAGAAATTAATAATAATAGAATAACTACGATTGGTGCCGCACCAATTATGTTCATACACTTTCCTCCCTTATTTTCATAATTTCGTCTAGTTCCAGTGTTCCATAGATGCTATGAAGTCTTATGGTCAAAGCTAGGGCAAAAGCTGTTACACTCACTGCAACAACAATGCCTGTCAACATGAGTCCTGATGGTACAGGGTTAACGTATGCTGAAATTCCATCTTCAACAATTGGAGCATGAGCACCTTTTATATACCCAATAGATATAAAATAAAGAAAGATGGATGTATCCATGATATTAAGTCCAATAATTTTTTTAATGAGATTGTTATGCACCAGTAGGGTCGTGAAACCTATGGCAAACAAGATAATGGAACCCACTTCCATGAAGTTGTCCAGTAGAATACTCATGATTTATCCTCCTCTGTTGAATCTTCTCGAAATAAATCAAACAGAAGAACGAATGCTGTCATAACGATTAGTCCAATTAAGATATTGAGGACTGGAATGATACCAGCGCTAAGAAGTGCACCAGGATGCCCCAAGGGCCAAGTGATAATATGAATGTGCAATGCGCCCTCCATGAAGGCAAGACCCTTTAAAAGGCCATAACAGACAAGGCTGTATGAAACACATTTAAGTGAAATCTCTTTGGTCAAGTAAAAATTTCTTTTAACGCCTACAAATCGATCTAGTATAAGTGCCGCTGCAAGTATAGTCCCTCCTGCAAATCCGCCACCTGGAGATATGTGCCCATATACAGTGACATATGCTCCAAAGACTAATATAAAAGGCACAATGATTCTCACAACATTTTGGATGATAATTGTCATAGAATCCGACCCCCTTTAAGAACTGCGAAAACTGAGATCACTGCTGTAAAAAACACAATGGATTCAATGAATGTATCAAAGGCTCTGTAATCAAGAATCATACCAGAAACCAAATTGACAGCGCCTGTTTCCTCGACCCCATCTTCTATGTATTTCTCCATGACTTCATTGTGTGCCGGGTTGTCAGGTGCTCCAAACTCGGGAAAATCAATAACCCCCGTCAAAAGCACGGCTGCAATACAAACCGCCACAGCAATTGACACCGTTATTCTCATGCGCTCAGTCCCTTAATTTTTCTAAGTGTTAATACAAACAGTACCGATGTGAGCCCAGCCCCAACTGCGGCCTCTGTAATGGCTAAGTCCGGGGCATTCATTTGTTGCCATAATAGAGCCATCATTAAACTGTAGACCATAAATATAATCACTGCACCAAGCAGGTTTCGAATTGCACTGGCTGCGACCGCACCAATCATCATGACCAGCAAGAGTACCACATTAAACATTGTCATATATTTGTTCTCCTTTCGTTCCTAATCCTTTATTTGTGAACGTCCTATGGAAGCGCTTCTAATGGCCTTTGCAATAGCATGTGTCGCCGTAGGATTCGTTATCCATAAAAACACAATGACAAGGACCAGCTTAAGCGATGAAAACTGTATACCTGTTTGAAAGAGCAGACCAGTCAATATAAGAATGGCACCGAGGGTGTCGCATTTAGCCGCTCCATGAGCTCTTGTGAGAGCATCTGGAAAGCGTATGAGGCCAAGCGCACCTACAAAGAAAAAGAAAATGCCTGAAAATACTAAGACCAGTGTTACAATATCACTCATGTGTGACATTCCTTTCATGCCTCTTATTGCCAATTTCTCTAGCAATAAAAAGGGACGCTGTGAAACTGATAAGTGCATAGACAAGCACCACATCTAAGAAAAATTGCTCTTTAAGTATTAATGAAATCACAGCCATGAGGACAAGCGTTTTTGTCCCAATAACATTTATTGCAATTAGGCGGTCACCTTTTGATGGACCAACCACAGCTCTATAAAGAGCCATTAGTAAAGTTAAGCCGATGAATAGACAGGCTAAGATTAAATTATTAGTCATGATACGCCTCCTGAATTTTTAGTAGTGTCTTCTCGAAGTTATTGTCTTTTAGCGCCTCGGCATACCGGGGGCTTAGGCAGTGTATCTTCAAGAGACTGCCTTCAATATCCACTGTCATGGTGCCCGGTGTCAGTGTTATTGCATTGGCCAGAATGGTTCTTAATATTTCTGAATCCAGCTTGGTCTTATACGTGACAACTTCCGGAGCAATATCCATGTCCTTAGAAAGGACAATTTTAGCAACTTGTAAATTTGCAATAACAATTTCTCCTATGAGTTGAAGTAAAAATAAAAGCCAAACCGGAATAAGCTTAATTGATTTTATTGCTTTAACGCCTTTGTACGATTTATTGACATATGCATAAATCAAAATTGCAATAAGAAGGCCAAAGACTGTTGATGAAATTGTGACCCTTTCCGCAAGGATTGTCCAAAATGCGAGAAAGGCGATTATGTAAATTATTCCGTTTTTCAAAAATCTACCTCCTATATGCTTATCCAATTCTTATATATGCAATTTGTATGCCAAGTTCAACTTTCATTCTTTTACCTACCCCAAAGACCTTGCAAATACACATCAATTGAATATGTACTCAATAAAAAACATGTTGATTTGTGAAGTTTTTCACGTATTTTTAATTGTGTTTGTATCGTTTCGAAACAAAAGATTACGTTTTCACAAAAAGAAATGTTCCTAAATGAAACAAGTGTTTCAAATAGGAACATTTCTTTAGTGGCTATCTCTCGAATCTGTCTACAATTAAACAGTCAATCCATATTTTTCAATTTTTCTGTAAAGGGTTGTCCTGCCAATTCCAAGCGACTTGGCCGCCTTTACCAAATTCCCCTTGGAATAGGCAATGGCCAGTTGAATGGCCTCACGTTCTAACTCCGCCAATGTTTTCACACTTTTGACAGATTCGCTTTCATCATTTTCAATTCTAACATTTGTCTTAATGTAATCTGGAAGGGCTTTGGCTGTTAAAAACGCCTCCTTCTCCAACAATATTTGAAGCCAGTTGCATAACATTTTGAAGCTCTCTAACATTGCCTGGCCAGTCGTACATTGTCATAGCTGTGTAAAAACTCTCTGCAATATCAACCCCGGCCTTGCCCTCTCCCATTTTGAACTGATTATAGAAGAAATCAATCAGGCTGGGTATATCACTTCGCCTTTCTCGAAGGGCTGGAGTGTGTATGGGCATAACATTAAGCCTGAAAAACAAGTCCTGTCTAAAATTGCCTCGACGAACCTCCTGTGTTAGATCCTTATGAGTTGCTGCAATAACTCTTACATCCACAGGAATAACATCGTGTCCACCAACTCTTACAACCTCTTTTGTTTCAAGCACTCGCAAGAGATTGGCCTGAGTGTCAAGGGGCATGTCCCCAATCTCATCGAGAAAGAGCGTGCCTCCATCTGCCAGCTCAAACTTTCCTGGTTGCCCCCCTTTTCGCGCGCCTGTAAAGGCGCCTTCTACGTACCCGAAGAGTTCGCTGGCCACAAGGTCACGGGGAATGGCCCACAGTTAATGAAAACAAAGGAATTGTTTCTTCTATGTGAATCGTTGTGAATACTTTGAGCAAAGAGTTCCTTGCCCGTCCCACTCTCCCCTGTGAGAAGAATGGTGGCTTCTGTGTCTGATACAAGTTTGGCAATGCGTATGGCTTCTTTTATCTCCGAGCTGTCTCCCAATATATCATCAAATGTGTATATGGCCTTTGCACCGACAATCTTATTAACCAAATTATGAATGTCCTTTGACTCCCTAAAGGTAATAACAAGTTCTTTATAGGGGTCATTGGGTTCAGAAACTGGGGTTGCATTCACGATAACAGATTTTTTCGCCCGCCAGAATGGCTGAAGTTAAACTCTTCCTCCTTCAGGGCTTTGCCATTTTTAACGAGCTTGACAAGTTTTTTTGCTTGGTCCCCTCTTATGAGGTCTCTAATATCTGCGCCTATGGCTTCTGACCCTCTAACACGAAGATAGTTTCTTGCAAATAAGTTAATATCACGTATGACCCCACGTTCATCTATACAGATGATCCCTTCAGATATGGATTCCATAATGGCATTAAAGTGGTCATTCTTTCTCTTAAGATCTTGATTTGACTTTTCGAGTTTAAACTCATGTTCTATGGCAAGGGCTGATGCCATAACCATACCCAGGGTATGAGGATGAACCAGTTCATAGTCCCCCGACATACTCAGAACCGCTATGACTTCGCCTGAATCATTTGTTATGGGTGCTGCTGACGTTGTCCAGTCATGATAGTCAATACGAAAGTGTTCAGCCCCCAATACTTGTAGAGGAATCCCCTTGGCGAGGGCTATGCCTATTGCATTTGTCCCAATAACCTCTTCTTTCACATTTGTTCCCTTATATAAGTGAAGGGCTTGATGACTTTCAAAACAAGTTCATCACCAAAACATTCAAGGACATAACCATCTCTGTCTGTTAAGCGAACCACCATGCCCGCTTCCCCAACGGTCTTGTATAGGGTTTCCATAAAAGGCTTAGCAATATCTAGCACAGACCCTATTCTATCGTATCTTTCCTGAAACTCTATTCCGGTTATTTCACATGTCACGTCCGACGAATCTGGGTTAACTTGATACCGCCGGCTTCTAATCCAAGAGTCGGCAATGATGGGCCTTAAGCTCTCCCGGTCCATTCGACCGTATCTAACAAACTCTATCCACGCTGTTTTGAAAAGTTCATTTTCCTCTAGGAGTCTTTTTCCTGGCATTATTCATCAGCCTCCTGATCTAAAGAACTCTTATCTTCATGATCCTGCAATGTGTTTAGCATTTCATCACCAAGTTGCACATGAAAGGTCCTGCTGACTGTTTCGCCCACACGATTCATGGTTTTCGCTAAAATTTTAATTTTAAAGAACCCCTTACTCCGTCTATCAAATGCCACATTAACTGGCATAGCTGTTTTAGGTGCCAATTCATCTAGGGTGAGGTCTCCATAAAACTTGTTGTCCCGTTCTATAGAAATCTTAATCTTCCTTGCTGTTTTTGTGCCCTTATTATGTAGGAGGGCTCTGAAATAGACATCTTTTGAATTGTCCATAACTTCATATCGGTCTAAAGCATCAATGCGGAGGTCAATTTGTCCCATCCAGGAGAAGCTCTTCATAATTTGACCATCTTCTCCATCACCGAGTCTCACACCAACAGCTTCAATATCTTCACTAATATTATTTGTAAGAACCATTTCAACTGTTTTTTTCTGTCCTGGAGATAATCCCGGTAGATTGACACGCCTTACAATATCACCCATGACGATTTCAGCAGGTATACTTTTTACATTTTCGTCTCCATCGTTTTTATATTCGAAGTAAAAGCGGATCCCCTTTTGTGTTTGCAGGGGCTCATCAGCCTTTGTATAAAAATCAAGCGGTCTAATAGATTTCATAATTCACCTCTTTACTCTAGGGTTTAAAAATGTTCCATTTTAGAACACTTACCCATTATATCATATCTGCTTAATCACTTCAGTCTTCCCGTCTCGTTCAGTAATGATCCCTTCAAAACTTGCAGTCCTTCCCCTAGACCTCTTATGAATGACTCATACAATTTAATTCGTTGATTGAATTAAATTCGGACATAAAAAAAGTCCTGTATGGTGGTTGCACTTTTCACCATTTCAGGACTTTACCTAATTTATTTGACTTTGATCTTCGCGTTTAGCTGGTCCACTGGGCTTTTCAGATTCTGCACTTTTAAAAGCCCTTAATGAAACTTTTTTCTTTAGGTCTTGAATGCTTTCATTTGCCTTATTAACATCTGGCATGTCTTCAAAAAGTGCGATCCGCTTGGGTTGACTATCCACAATGGCGCCTTTAAGACTATCCTTATCTATACCACTGCTCTTCATGGCCTTTTTCACTGAATCAATGGCTTTGTCAATGGCTTGAATATCCACATCCCCACCAATATCCACACTTTCAATGCCTAAATTTTCAAGGGCACTATTTTTAATCTTCATGACTGATCCCTGCTCATTTTCAGTCTCCGAAGATAGTTTTTCAACTTTATTAAAAGATGTGCCTGATAGGGTACGTTTGACATCATTTAAGATCATATCCACCCGTGTTTGGACCACATTTTTATCACTGTCACTAATTTTTCCGGCATAACTCTTATAGGCCCAGACCCTGAGATTGCTTAACTCCTCAAGGACTGTCCTAAGATCATCATTTGATGTGACAGCTAAATTAATGCCTTTTGCATGGTCTTGTTCCCGTGTCTCTCGTGCAAGCTGTTCATTGGCTGAAATAGGTATTGGCTTTTTTAAGTCATTTTTCAGCATTTGTTCTGTCATAGACTCCGGTCGATTTGGCCTTATATTCATATATGCCTCCTCTATTACCGTTTATTCACCATTTAAACCTTATACTTCTTATTCCTTTGGTATACAAAAACAAATAAAAACCCAGATATAGACCATACACTGGAATATACACTGGGTTTAATAAACCTAACCAAAGATGTTAAGCTTGTCTTCTTCATCTTTTTGCTTCATTGATTGAACTTGTTGCTGAATACTTTGTTGGAGTTGGCTCTGCTTGAGTTCAATGAGCGCTTTTTCAACATCGTCGCCGGCAACAGTTGATCGCGAACTAATGGTATTTTCTCTTGCTATTTGATTGTAACGAATATTGGATTCCAGACCATTCGTCTGGGCTCCTATATCTGCTCTTTCAGAATTGACTGTTTCAAGAGCTTTGTCAATGTCACCAATGTCAAAATCACCAGTCACATCAAATTCTTTAATACCTAGGGTTTCTAAGGTTGTGTTTTCAATATTCATTTGTTGTCCTTGGCCAGAATTTGCACCTGACTGTACATTTCCATTGAAACCATCTAAAACCTTAATTGTGTTGAACTCAGTATTTCTTAAGGTATCATTAATACCCGTTTTAAGTTCATTGATTTCATTTTGAATAATCCCCTTGTCGTCTTCTGTGAGAATACCATTACTAGCCTGCACAGCCAATTCTTTTTATTCTTAGAAGACTATCTGATACATTATTCAGTGCACCCTCAGCTGTGTTCGCTAGGTTTACAGCGTCTTCAGCGTTTCTAGTACCTTGATCCAGTCCACGTTCCTGACCTGTCATTTTTTCTGTGATAGGGACGGATGCAGGTCTTGATGAAGATGCTGCACCTTGTAAAGCATTGGTTAAATTTGTATAGCTTGAATCAATCTTCACAAAATCACCTCACTGCCTCTCATACATAATATTAATACCCTTTATTGCTGTAAATACACATTAACCACTATATATTATATCGATTTCTAGTCATTGTTTGTATTTAGAGTATCATATTATCCACACCTTCAGTAGGGTACTAGGACATAAACGAGTAGGACTTTTTGCCCATCACTCACTTTTTTCAGGTTCGTATGTTTTAGCATAATCGATGTATGCATCCATCTGGTCGCTTTGAATATAACCAGGTACACTTCCTATGAGTGTTCCGTCTGGAGAGATAAATACGGATGTTGGAAAACCACTTACATAGAAGAGCTGTGCCAAACTCCCCTCCTCATCAAGGGCCACAGGGAAGGTCACACCATGTCTTTCTAAATATGGGGCCAACTCTTTTTCCGTTTCCCTTACGTCAATGCCTATAATAACAAGATCTTCAGAATTTTCATGTCGTTCCTGCAACTCAGGAATCTCTTTTTCGCAGTAGGTTCACCAAGTTGTAAAAAAGGTCATCATAACAACTTGACCTTCAAATTGATCGAGTTTGATAACCGAACCATCTCTTAACTCAATTTCATATGGCGGTATTTTTCATCACGCACTGGAAACTGAGCCACTTGTTCTGAAGTCCCCTCTGATACCTGCTCTGTTGCTTGTTCGCTTTCTTCCTCTGAAGCAGTTTCCGAAGCAGTTTCAGATACTGGATCTCCTGTTTGCTCACTTGCTTCTTCAGAATCAGTTGTATTATCTTGTAATTCACTTTCTTCAGCAGTCGATTCACTGGATCTTGAATTTTCTTCTATATTTACTGCCTCAATGCCACCATCTGCCTGACAAGCTGCCAAAACCATTACCAGCATGACCAAAACAGACAAGAACTTAAATTGTCTCATAAGCACCTTCTTTCTCATCCACTCAAATTAAAGCATCATTTGTGTTAGCATAGTCACCTTATCAAAGAATATGAGTACACCAAATATGATCATAATAATGCCGCCAATTTTTAGAATAACCGGTACAACCGTCTCCATACGTTGCAGAGCCGATGAAAAAGCTCCAATAAACACAGCGGTGAGTAAGAATGGTATACCCATGCCCACAGAATATGTTAATAAAAGCAGAACCCCCTTTGAAAAGGTCGCTGAACCACCAGCCATAACAAGTATGCCTGCAAGAACTGGTCCAAAACAAGGTGTCCAGCCCGCTGCAAATGCCATTCCCATAACAAGAGCGCCTAGGTTGCCACTTAAACCCTGCGGAATCCTAATGCCACCAGATTTAAACGGTGACTTGATAAGCCCAGAAAGGATCAGGCCAAAAAATATAATAATTGTACCCGATATTTTTGTAAACACAGCCCGGTTCTGAACAAATAGCCGCCCCAGCAATGTGCTGATGTTCCCATAATGACAAATATAATTGTGAATCCCAGAATAAAAAGAAGTGTCCTTCCAATGGCCAACTTCCTATTTGATGCCACATCTTCCTCGAGGGCAGATCCTGTAATAAACATAATATAAGCCGGAATCATCGGTAAAATACAAGGTGTAAAAATGATAACACTCCTGCTGTCAGCGCCGCATAAAAACTAACATCTCCAAACGGCATAATATCACCTCTTTTCAGTATACTTTTATTATACCCTATTCCCTTTTAGAAAGTGTAAGGTTTTGTGAACATTCATACCCATATACCCGGGGTTTAAGCTTGGGCTTTTATTATTCTTGAACTGTATAAAAAAAGACACTTGGCCAGTTGCTTCTGGTTAAGTGTCTTCTTTAATACTTTGGTCAGTTACATGAAAATGCATCTCAAAAGCCTTACTACAAGACTTTTGCTACATGTTCGAATATTAGACTTGGTATGTCTGTTTCGGATGTCAGACAAATTGTTCGAAAGCCTGGAATAGCATTCACTTCGCAGATTGTTGGTCCTTCCAGACTTTCCAGTAAGTCAATGCCTGCGAAGTCAAGCTCTAAAGCTTTTGCTGCCGCAAGAGACAGATCTTTCATTTCTTCAGTGATGGCAACAGCACACGCCGCACCGCCTTGGTGAAAATTCGACTTGAAGTCTCCCTCTGAAACCCGTCGCACCGCCGCAACCACTTGACCACCAATAACATGTACTCGAATATCAGTGCCCGCACTTTCTGATACAAACCTTTGATAGAGGACGCTTTGTCCCTTTAATTGCTTTAAAGCCTTATCATAACTTTCAGGCCCTTCCACCAAGTAAACATCTTCTCCCTTTGATCCCAAGAGCCCCTTGACAACGAAGGGACTTCCCAAAATTGAAAGGATGTCACTATAGGTTCGCGGGGTCGAAGTCCACAAGGTATCTGGAGACCGTAAGCCTTTTTTGCAAAGGACCTGATGGGTTTGCCACTTGTCCTGAGAGATGGCCATGGCAGTCGGCTTGTTGAACACCGGCACACCTGACGACTCTAAATGTCTTGCCAAATCAAGTCCATAGCTTCTCATAACAGCAAAATCTGGCTTAGCCAGTTCTTTTCCATTTAAGAGAAAAACAGCTTGTTCTCCAGACGTCAGCAAGTCGAAATCCTCTTCAAATAACACTTCAACATTCATGTCATACTTAGAAGCTGATTCTACCATCCAATCAAAAGCATTATTTCCAAACTTTGATGACAGTGTTTCTTTAGAATAAATGACCCATCCCTTTTCATATAATACCCCTGCGTGCTAATTCTATTTTCACCTGTCCAATGTAAATCTGTGTCCCAACAATGTAGATTTCCCCCTGTTCGGGTAGATCATTTAAGGCTTGTTCTATAGCCTCTTGCAAGTTAGGAATATGGTAGACATTCTGACCCCTTTGCCGCATGTTTCGGACCAAATGAGCCTGTATGCCACTAAAGGGAAGATGACACTTGGCCGGCTCACTTAAAAACGTTACAGCCGACTTTTGACTAAGGATTTCAACGACTTCCTCATAAGCCTTATTGTCAGGAATACCTATTATAGACCGAATGTGTTTTTTGGTGTTCATTGCCTTTGCAATTTCCTTAGCACAAACAGGATGGATGCAACCATCTAAATATATAGTTGGAGCACTTGATACCTTTTCAACACACCCTGCAAAGTGAAAGGACTTTATAGCCTGAAGGGCTCTGTTATGTGAAAACTTGTCCTTTAAAATATACTTAGCCGCCGTATATGCTAGATTTGCATTTTCCTTGTTGTAGGCTTGACCAACAGACTTATCAATTTCAGGATGCATTTGACTGGCGATGACAAGATCTACGCCATTTTTTCTCGTCTGATTTTCTAATACATTCAGAACTTCAGGCTTTTGCACCGCAGAAAAAACGTACTCTTGCCCCTTTGAAATAATCCCTGCCTTGTGCCAGGCCACCTCTTCGATGTTTCGTCCCAGATTGGGCAAGTGTTCATCAAATACTATATTAATAAGAGCGTAGTCAGACTCAGCCACAGCCACGTCATCAAAGCGTGCCCCACGGCCACATTCAAGGATATTGTAGCTTGTCGCCTCATTTTTAAAATGTACAAGGGCCATACATAAACCATTTCCCATTGGGCTTATATACTCACCAAGCTCTAAGGATTCATCTAGGGCCATGCTAATAGGCTGCACTTGCAGAGCCGCTTCTATTAGGGCATGGTCAGAAATCATTTTGCCATTGACACGAATTCGTTCATTATAAACATGCAGATGAGGGCTTGTAAAAAGTCCTGTTTTTTCTCCATGCGCCCTTAAAATTAACTCAAGCAATCGGCTGACACTGCCCTTGCCCTTACTGCCTGTGACCAGAATGTTCGTCATCCCTTGATCAGGCTTGTCCAGGGCCTTAAGCATTTCAGATGTTAGGTCCGGTCGACGTGTGTTGCGATCATCTTCCGGATGGGATCCATCAAGAATCTTTGATGGGCTTGTCTCAACTTTTGTGCGCTTAAAGTAAGATCCATAAACAAAATCCATGACATCTTTAACGGAAGTCATCACTTAGAACCTCCTGACGGATTTGTCCGACAAGATAAAAAGAACCAAACGCCAGTATGAGTTCAGAAGAGTCTGTTAACTCAAGAGCCACTTTTAAAGCCTTTGAAGGATTTTTTTCCACCACTGTATCGACACCTAAACTTTTTAACTTATGATCCAGGGCCTCAGCCGATAGTTTCCGATCATTATGGGGTTCTGTCACGATGACTTTTCCTAGGTAGGCCTTCATAATACCAAGAACTTCATCAACATCCTTGTCTCCAAGCATCCCCAAGATAACAGTTGGCATTTTGCCCTTAGGGAGAATATCATCAAGAGATTTTGCCAGCGCCCTAGCTCCGTGTGGATTATGCGCTCCATCCAGTATGATTTTAGGGCTTGTATCTAAAACTTCAAGTCGGCATGGCCATTTGGTTGCTTCGAGACCTTTCATAATGGCCTCTTCTGGGATGTGCTTGTCATACTCCCGATTTATTAGCTCCACAGCCGTCATGGCCACCACCGCATTCTGAGCCTGGTGCTTGCCAATCATGGAAATTCTGTAGGGATGGACACCCAATGTAAAAACAGTCCCTTCAAGAGACATTTCCACCACTTCAACCAAGTCCACTGGGGCGACAATCATACTTGCAGACCTTTGCTCTGCAAGTTTTTTTAAAACCTCTGAGGCTTCACGTTCTTGAGGGTGAATAACAAGGGGAACATTGTCCTTAATAATGCCGCCCTTTTCAAATGCAACTTTTCCAGTGTGTCCCTAGAATATTGACATGGTCAAGGGCAATTGGTGTTATCACTGAAACAAGGGGCTTGTCAACCACATTGGTTGCATCCAGCCTCCCTCCCAGTCCAACTTCAAGTACAACAAAGTCAACCATATGTCTTTTAAAGTGAAGGAAAGCCATGGCTGTGAATATTTCAAACTCTGTATTGGGATCAAATCCCTCTTCTACAAGCGCATCCACGGCTTTTTTTACCTCTGATGTCACTGCTGTAAAATCTATTTGGTCAATGAGGCCATTGTTAATCTGTATGCGTTCTTCCAGGGCATAAAGGCTGGGTGAGGTATAAAACCCCACCCGGTAGCCTGCATGCATAAGAATGCTTTTGATATAACTGGCCGTTGACCCTTTGCCATTGGTGCCTGCAATGTGTATAACATTTAGGTCATCCTGCGGATTCCCAAGTTTTGCTAACAGTCTTTTAATCGCATCAAGCCCAGGCTTAATGCCAAACTTTTCTGTGCTCTCAATAAACTTTATCGCTTCAGCATAGGTCACGGTCAATCACCTACTTGATCTTTGCTTGCATTGACTCAATTCTGTCAAGAACCGTCTTAAGCATGTCTTCATATTTGTCTTTTTTATCGCGTTCCTCTTGAACAAGGTGGTCTGGAGCTTTTGCAAGGAACCCCTGATTGTTTAGCTTTTTATTGACACGGTCCACTTCTTTTTCAAGTTTTGTCTTTTCCTTATTCAGTCTGTCAAGTTCTTTGTCAAAGTCAATAAGTTCTTCAAGTGGCAAGAATATTTCCCCACCGTCTACCACAACTGAAACCGCATCTTCAGGAACTGCAGATTTATCTGAAACCGCTTCGACTTCTGATGCTGATGCCAAGGACTGTAGGTATGCCGCATTTTCAATCAGCAGATCACTAACCTTCTTTTCAGCAACAATGATCAGCTTGGCTTTGCGAGATGGCGCAACATCCATTTCAGCACGAACGTTTCTAATATTCTTAATGGCATTCATGATGCGTTCCATTTGCTCTTCCGCTTCAGCATTAGCACGCGCTTGGTCAAACTCAGGCCAATCCATAGCAATCACACGGCCTTCAGCCCCTGGAATGTGATCCCAAATTTCTTCAGTGATGAATGGCATAAATGGGTGTAGCATTTTAAGGGTCTGCTTGAGTACAGTAACAAGAACCTTCTGCACTGTTGCTTTGGCTTCAGCGTCTTCACCATAAAGTCTCTTCTTAGCCAATTCGATGTACCAGTCACAGTATTCATTCCATACAAAATCATAAATCTTGGTTGCTGCCAGTCCCAGTTCATATTTTTCCATATTTACAGTGATGTCTTTTGCCACTGTGTTCATGCGTGAAAGAATCCACTTATCAGACAGTTCCAGTTCTTCTGAACCATCAAGATCCATGGCCTCATCTTCCAGTCCCATAAGAACAAATCGAGAGGCATTCCAGAGCTTGTTGGCAAAATTACGGCTTGCTTCAACACGCTCAGTTTGGTAACGCATGTCATTGCCTGGTGAGTTGCCTGTCATAAGCATAAAACGAAGGGCATCTGCGCCATACTGGTCAATCACTTCAAGAGGATCAACACCATTGTTGAGGGATTTAGACATTTTTCTGCCATCTTCCGCACGAACAATACCATGAATGAACACATCATCAAATGGCACTTCACCCATTTGCTCAATGCCACTGAACATCATCCTAACAACCCAGAAGAAGATAATGTCATAACCTGTTACAAGAACGTTTGTCGGATAGAAGTAATCAAGTTCAGGCGTTTTTTCTGGCCATCCAAGTGTTGAAAAAGGCCATAGAGCAGAACTAAACCATGTGTCCAGAACATCCTCATCTTGCTTAAGGTTGGCTGATCCACAAGAACAACTTGTTGGCTCTTCTCTATCAACGATCATCTGACCACAGTCTTCACAGTACCAAGCAGGAATTCTGTGACCCCACCATAGTTGTCGTGAAATGCACCAGTCTCTGATGTTTTCTAGCCAGTGGTTGTAAATTTTAACAAAACGCTCTGGAAAAAATTTCGTATCACCATCTCGAACCGCTTTCAGTGCTGGTTCAGCCATTTTTTCCATAGCCACGAACCACTGGTCTGAAAGTCTCGGCTCAATAACTGTGCTACAACGGTAGCATGTGCCTACTGCATGGTCATGGTCTTTAATGTTGATAAGGTGACCCATTTCTTTCAGGTCTTCAACAAGGGCTTTACGACATTCATAACGGTCCATGCCCTCATATTTTCCAGCCAGTTTATTCATAGTGGCATTTTCATTCATAACCGTGATCTGTTCCAGGTCATGACGTTGTCCGATTTCAAAGTCATTCGGGTCATGGGCAGGTGTTACTTTTAGGGCACCTGTGCCTTTTTCCATATCAACGTATGAATCACCTACGATTGGAATTTCACGGTTTACGATTGGAAGAATCGCCGTTTTACCAACGAGGTGCTTGTATCTTTCGTCATCTGGGTGAACAGCAATCGCTGTATCACCAAGCATTGTTTCAGGACGTGTCGTCGCAATTTCAAGGAATTCATCAGAATCCTTAACATTGTATTTTATGTGCCAGAAATGACCCACTTTGTCCTCATGCTCAACTTCGGCATCCGATAGAGTTGTCATACAATCTGGGCACCAGTTGATGAGGCGGTACCCCTTGTAAATAAGGCCTTTTTCATAGAGGCGAATGAACACTTCTGTTACAGCCTTATTGCAACCTTCATCCATAGTGAACCTTTCACGGTCCCAGTCACATGAGTTGCCGAGCTTTTGCATTTGCTTTGTAATACGTCTGCCGTATTCATCTCTCCATGCCCAAGCACGTTTAAGGAATTCTTCTCGACCCAAATCTTCTTTGGAAAGACCTTCATCCGCACGGATTTTATCAACAACTTTTACTTCAGTTGCAATGGATGCATGGTCTGTACCTGGCAGCCATAGTGCCTCATATCCCTGCATACGCTTCCATCTGATAAGAACATCTTGTAGTGTATGGTCAAGGGCATGACCCATATGAAGCTGTCCTGTAATATTTGGTGGCGGAAGAACAATTGTATATGGTTCTTTTTCTGGATTTACATTCGCTTTGAAGTGTCCCTCTTTCATCCAGTCCGCGTAAATGCGATCTTCAAAATCATGCGGGTTATAATTTTTGCCCATTTCTTTTGTAGACATTTTTTGCCTCCTATATCGTCTTCGGGGTATTATTTAAAGTCTCTCAATTGCTTGGCTACTTTAATTCTTGACATCATTATTTCATCGCAGTACCTTCCACCACGTATGATACTCATTCGTTTCACACCTTCTTTGACAAAGCCTAGACTTTCATAAAGCGAACGGGCCTTCTTATTGTCTTCGATAACGCCCAGTTCAATGCGGACAAGCATGAGCCAGTTGTCTGCAATATCGATAAGCGCTTCCATAAGTTTTCGCCCAACACCCTTGCTCTGAAAATCTCTATGAACTGAAATGCCAATGGATCCAGTGTGATTCATTCTGGGATGTGTGCTCTGCATGAGGCTGGCCATACCGACGACTTTTCCGTCTACCTCTGCTACAAGCATATGATTGTTTCTATCTAGGTTTTGCAAGAACTGAACGTTCCGTGACACCGGCTCAGAAATAAGACCAAGTGTGTTTTCACGGACACCGTCCATGCGCCTGATTTCGTTGATGGCGCTTGCATCGTCTACATTCGGCGGACGAATTATGACTTCCATATGTACCCTCCTCACCTCTAAATTTAATGACATAAGTGTTTATGAAATTTTCTCTTTTCAATGTCATTTTTCGATTTCATTATTATTGGGCTATGAAACTTATTAAGCTATGAAATTTTTCCCAGATCAAGGCGTACAACTTTGGATTGCGAGGGAGCCTACCTTAGTACGTGACTTCGCAAGACAATGTGTACAACGATGATATGGGGAAAATTACGACGCCAAATGATGCCAAATAAAAAAACTCCCTCCCTTTGCTTAATTTCAAAAAGAATAAGCAACAAGGACGAAGTTAACATCGCGGTACCACCTTGATTCCAGTTTTCAGACTGGCTCTCAATCAATTTATAACGGAATCACCCGACTCTAACTACTTACACTGGCTTTCGAAAGAGTGTCTCAGAAGCTACATTCAATGTACCCATACACAGGAAACCTTTCAGCCGGTGAATTTCCCTCTCTCTGGTGCGGTCTGCATTTACTCCTCTTCTTCATAGACTTTCATATGAACGTCTTAATTATATAGCCGTGAATGATGCGTGTCAAGATTATCTGAGAACATGCATGGAGTAGCGTCTCTCCAGATAAGTGACCAGTTCATGAACCATGTCTCTATACTTGTGATTAAGTATACTCCACTCATGCTGGTAATTGGCATAAATCATTCGTTTAATGCTTAACGACGGCAAGTATGGGTTGCCCTCCACATCATAATTGTCCTTGTAAAGGCATAGGCGGGTCACTTTGCCATCTCCCTTTGAAAGGGTGTCTGGATTGATTCCAAACTCAACCACATCCGCCTGAACAATGGCAAACCAAGAAAAGTCATCTATAGATCCTTCCACAAACCCTTGATTTTTTGTCGTGTTAAGTATTTCAATCTTATATTTATACGTCATGGGAGCCACCACCCTAATCATCTGACACACTCACACAATTTCTGTCTTATCCTATGTATTCCCGATCTTTTTCATTCCTAACTTATAATATTGATTTATTTGCATAAACAAATGAAAGACCACCCTTTGGGTGGTCTTAGGCTGTCGACAAAGTCGACAGATTAGATTAGCAGCTTGTATAAAACTTCGAAAGACAAGGCGCGGATAAACGCCTCAAAGTCTATAAAGCATCAACTTTCACTAACAATCAAAATCCATATGTGCAACTAATACGTGCTTAAAGTAATGTCACCAACACCTGTGTCAATTTCAATAAAAAGTTTGATGTCACTTTTCTCGAAATCCTCAGACCTGTAAATGTCATCGCTCACTTTTACAAGGCCATTGCTTAGAAAGTTGTTTTCGCTGACAAGGCCTTCAATGCTGATTTCGACACCTGCGTCTTCTGGCACATTCAATGAAACTTCCGTTGCACCACAATCAATGTCTGTATAAACCAGGGGTGCGTCTTCGCTATATGTTATGTCGATATCTCCTGCACCACAGTCAATATCAAGGTTGCGTACATCTAGGTCCTTCAGATCAATCTTAGCATCTATGGCACCTGTGTTTATATCAATATCCCACTCAACATCTTCTGGCAACTCAATATCGTAATCCATAGGTTGATTGTCGCCCCAATTGAAGAAGAGTTTCTCAATCTGTTCAAATTCAATATTGGCTGTTCTCTTTGTCGTTCTACTATAGACCTTTGTTATTTTCTCTGGTATTTCATACTCTACATCATTGTCCGATGAACCGCTGATGTAAAGGCCACCAAATCCCAGATCAAATTTCAGATTGCCTTTTTCTATGTCATCGCTTAGCGCAATTTCACCCTTAGCGGATTCGTAGGACTCCCAGGACTGATCGCGCGACACAACTTCTTCACCACTAATCCGTTCTGTCATGCCATTAATGGACATGTTTCCAAACTGGCCATACCATATAAGTATGCCTAAAAATAAAACCCAAGTGATAAATGTAATAATGCTCTTATTGTTGAATATCAAGTTCACTCCGGCAACCACAAGAAGCAGTGGCCAAAGATCTATAATTGCATCAATTATGGAAAAGGATAATATGTTGAATTTGAATAAGAGCCATATAACGCCCACTGTCACTAGGGTCAAACCAAACCCCAAGCGATCATCTTTTGATTTAGAAGCCATTAAGCCTCATCCTTTCTTCGCGTCAAAATGTAAATACCACCGATGATGAGTAGCGCCGGCCAGAAGTACTCGCCGATGTCCCAAGGGATATATCTTTTAACCACTAAGAATACGCCAAGACCAATTAACCCCGCCCCTAGAACGGCTTGGGTGTTGTGCTTATTGACTGGGTAGTCTTCATAAGACGGCTTGTAGTCGTCATCATTGTAGCCATCTTTTTCATAGTCGTCATTCTCTGAACGCCTTGGCTCTTCCGGTATGATAATCCACATAATAATGTATGCAAGTAAGCCGCCACCACCAAAGAATACGGCTAAAACAGCGAAAAGTCTTACAATAACAGAATCAACGCCAAAATGCTCTGCGATACCACCACATACACCACCAATAACTTGATCTTTTCTTGATCTATATAATCGTTTTTGCATGTTATCCTCCTATTTCTATCGATCCGTCTCATGAGCATTGCCACTTGGCTCATCAGATTCAGTGTTTTCTACATGAGTGTCTTGTTCTTCTTTTGCTTCTACGACAACATCTTCAGCCTTTTCATCCCGTCTCGGTCCCTTACTTGGCTCGGATGCTCTCTTTTCCTTATAATCTTCATACCCATATGGTGCCTCTGGAATAATAATCCAAGCAATAATGTAGGCTAAAAATCCAGTGCCACCAAATACGATTAAGAGTACCAGTCCTAATCGAACAAGGCTTGAGTCTATATTAAAGTATTCCCCAAGGCCTCCACAAACACCTGCTAACATTCTATCTTGTCTTGATCTGTATAAACGATTCATAAATTTGTCCTCCTGTTCTTATCTTTGATCAAATCATAACATACGCTCCCTGATAACAAGCTGAGCGTTTAATTAGAAAATGATTAGAATACCTTACCCGATTTTTTAAAAACTTTAGGGAAATGTTTTGTCATTCTCAGAAAAATTTAATACTCTAACGTTATAATGAATACAAGAAAGACGAAAGAAAGAGGTGTTATTATGAAAAAAACTGGCATATTCCCCGGCATTATGCTTATAACAGCCGGTGTTATCTTACTCGCCAGCAATATAGGCTTATACGTTTCAATTGGAACTTCATATGGCCATTATTTTTACTCATTCCAGGTTTGATGTTTGAATTATCCTATTTTGGAAGTCGCCGCAACCCCGGTGTTCTCGTTCCAGGTGGTATTTTAACCGTTTATAGCGTATTCTTCTACTTCAATATTATAACAGGTTGGAACTTCATGGATAATCTTTGGCCTGTATTTTTACTCGGACCTAGTTTTGGTTTGTTCCAACTCTATTTGTTCGGAGGAAGAGAAAAAGGTGTCCTGATTGCTTCAACGATACTTGGATTTTTATCAGCTGTATTCCTATCATTCTCCCTTTTTGGTTTTGCAGCAGATTTCATTGGTCCTGCAGCCCTTATTCTCTTTGGACTCTTTATTCTCACAAAGGATAAAAAATCTCGCAAGCGCCATGACCGTTACGACCAAACATCCCGTCAAGAGACTGGTCATGAGGATGACTTAGAAGACGATCTTGAAGAGTATTTTGATACAGATGAGGATGATCCAAAATAAGATTCTAAACACGAAAAAGTCCCTGATGCCTATATAGGCTAGATCAGGGACTTTATTTTTTTGATTATGCCCGCTCAGGCACTTCATAGGCATGTCGCACATGGGGAACCAAATAAGGAATGAGGCTTTTGAAACATAGCCAACAAATATTCCAGCTCCAACCGATGTCAATAAAAGAACCGGTAAGTAAGACAATATCCTGATATTTTGTAACATGGCCGCCGCCACAAGGACCTGACCCATGCTGTGGAAAAAAGCGCCTGTAACACTTATTCCAATCATACTGACATAGTCTTTTGCCAGGGCAATTAATAGGGTCATCATAAGCAGACTCAGCATACCCCAGAAAACTATATAAAAACTAGAAACGCCACCACCAAATATTGAGCCGATCATAATACGGGCCACCAGTATGCCAAGGCTTCTTTATATCCCATGAGCACGACCGCCAACATTGTAATAATGTTCGCCAGCCCAATTTTAGCCCCAGGGGTTAAAACCGGCAGCGGAATCATACTTTCGGCAATGTGTAGAACCAGAGCTATTGATACAAATAAGGCTCTAACTGCCAGTCGTTTTGTTTGATTCATGATTATTTCACCTTTTCATCTCCAAAGATGCCTGCCTCCAGCTCTCTTGCTGTCGGTGCATCAGCTAGACCTCCCATGGAAGTCTCTTTTAATGTCGGGCTCATAATGCGACCAACAGACCGCATGGCATCCACGACTTCATCAAATGGGACGATTGTCGTGATACCTGCAAGAGCCATATCAGCAGAGATAACTGCATTGGCAGTGCCAATTGCATTTCTCTTCTCACAAGGACATTCTACCAAACCTGCGATAGGATCACAAACAAGGCCCAATATGTTTTTAATTGTAAAAGCTGCTGCTGAAAGGGCTGATTTTGGTGTCCCACCAAGCATTTCAACAAGTCCAGCTGCTGCCATTGCAGCCGCTGTGCCCGTCTCGGCCTGACATCCGCCTTCTGCACCTGAAACTGTCGCATTTCTTGCGATGAGATACCCCACGGCCGAAGCTGTAAAGAGTCCATTCACAATGGTTTCGTCTGTTAATCCCCTATCAAGACCAATTTTTACAACCGCTCCTGGTAGTATACCACATGAACCAGCTGTTGGTGCCGCTACTATTTTTCCCATGGAAGCATTAACTTCTGATACAGCCATCGCCGCAGCGATGGCGTCTGTCATGGCTTTACCGGCCAAGGACGCATGCTCGCCTGCGTATGTTGAAAGTTTGTGGGCCCCGCCTCCAATGAGACCACCCACAGACTTTATGTTTGGATCCATGCCTGTCTCAATGGCAGACTTCATAACCTCATAGGCCTCTGTCATTGACCCTATAACAAGAGATCTTTCAATCTCCTTGCTTTCACACTCTCTAAGAATCATGACTTCATATATGCTTTTCCCCTCTTTTTCACAGACATCCAGGAGTTGAGCGCCATTTGTAAATTTATACTTCATACTGTGTCTCCTTAAATTTGATCAATCAAAGTTATGGCTTCAATACCAACCACTCTGGTATTGATAACTTCAAGAACACGTTCGTCAAGCATTTCATCAAGCTCTATAACCATTGAGGCTTGTCCACGCTTTTCTTTGCGAGAGCAGTTAAGAGAAACGATATTTATACCTAGGGTAGCAAGAATACGAGTAACACCACTTATGACCCCTTCACGATCTCGATGACGGGTTAACATTACAGGTTTTTCTCCTGTCATATCTACAGCAAACCCATTCACGTCCCATATTTGGATGCTTCCACCCCCAACAGAAGACCCTGACATGCTTATCTCTTCGTCTTCCTCTGTAATGATTTCAATACGAACAGAATTGGGATGCACATCCCCCAGGTCAGCGGGAACAAACTCAAATGCAACGCCCTGACTCCGGGCTATAGACATGGCCTCCTTCAGACGTTCATCTCTTTCAGAATATCCCAGCACCCCTGCAAGAAGGGCGCGGTCAGTACCATGTCCTTTATATGTTTTGGCAAATGAGCCGTGAAGATAAAACTTCACAGACTTCACATTGTTGCCCGCCACTCTATTGGCTGCCAATCCCAGTCTGGCAGCACCCGCTGTATGCGAGCTTGAGGGTCCAATCATAACTGGACCGATCACGTCAAAAGCACTGTATTCAGCCATGAATCCTCCATTAACTCTTGGCCGATCATCTACAGTAATATCATACAAGCTAGTGAATACTTGCAAGTTCATTACGGTTAATGATTCAGCCCTGTTTTCCATAAAATAAAACTCAGGACACCCACTATGGCTATCCTGAGTTCATTAAATTATATGTTTTACTTTTTGTCAATCAACCCGTCAATAGAGATTAAACTTCAAAGAAAAGAAGATAAATCTTTCATTATGAAATCGTTGTCTCGTTCATTAACGTTGAAAGCGCCGACTGGACATTGTCAGATACAGACTTCTGATTTTGCGAAAGTTCATCTAGCCTGTCCACTTCACTTGTAATCTTTTCGTTTTCCTGTGATATTGACTTGAGAAGGTCTGATATCTCTTTTGCAAATCTTGCTGTATCATCTGAAAGTTTTTGCACTTCACTGGCAACAACGGCGAAACCGCGACCATGCTCACCTGCTCTCGCCGCTTCAATATTGGCATTTAGACCAAGAATTTTAATTTGATTTGTGATTTTATTGACTGCACTGATCATTTGATCACTCTTCTCAATAAATACATTTGATGCCTCTGTGGACTCGTTTAATTGACCACTGACATTGCCAAGAACTTCTACAGTCTTAGCAATTCTATCCAGTTCCATTTCAAATTTTGAAGTCGTTTGAGCAACGGCTTCCATTTGGGTATTCAGCTTATCAGAAAGTAGGACCTGCTGGTCTACGACGGTCATCATCACCTGTGCCACATCCGACTCTATGATCTTGTGAGTCTTGCCATACGCATCATGCAGTGACTCGATCACCACAGGAACCCCTGTTGCTTCAATAACTGCATCAACGTTTCTTCTGCCGATCTCTGAAATATTATTGGCATGGGCAATGCCTACTTTTTTAGCCAGTTCAATGCCCGGTGCATCCATATTGCGGTCAATAACCAGATCAATCTCAATGCCCTCAAGATCTTTCATGGCCTTGATTAGATTGGTCCCACCTAATCCCGCTCCAACTATTGCTAATTTCATTTGACACGCTCCCCGAATTTACTTATTATACTGAGCAACTTGCAAACTCTCCCTTTGACGCTTCAATCCTTACGCATTCCAAAGAACCCTTTTTAATGCGTTGAGCATTATAAGTTTTCATATGATGAAGGGCAAGAACATAATTTTATATGTATGCAAGTGTGTAATACCCATAAATTATAGCATTTCCATGTAAATTAACAAAGCCATCAAATTGAACAAAAAGTGTTCACTACTTGAAAAGCCAGACCTATGAGCATGAACACTCAAACGTCTGGCTTTTACATTAAACTTATAAGTTCTTATTCTTTTCCAGCAGCAATTCTAACATTCTTCTGATGCTTGGAATCTACTTTTCTGTTGGCATGGAGCTTTGAATCTTTAAAATGCAGGCATAAATGACCATCAAAATCATTGCCCTTTACAGAGTCAAAGTTATAGCCATAACCATAGCCACCACTTCTAGTATTGATGTATTGACCTTCAGGCATATTGTCCATACCTGCATGAGGCATACCATTTAGTGATGCGGCAATGACATGTCCATTGAAGTGTACAAGTACAGGACGTCTCACCCAGCTGTAATCCCCACCCCAAAGCGCCTTAATAATATGGGCATCTTCGGCTGTAAGCGGTTCAACATCAGAATGAACACCACCATAGGCTGCCAGCATTTTAAACGTCGTGCCTGTGTTGAAATCTTCAATAACAAAAACTGTCTTGCCTTTATCAATCATATCTTTAACAGTCGTCCAAGATAAATACTCACCAAAACGACGGTCTGTTGACTGCCTTGATACGATTTGAACCTGGTTCACATAGCCCAGTTGGATCATTTTTGCAATGGTCTCCATTCCTGCAACACCATCAGCTTTTAAATTATATTTTTCTTGGAAGGCCATTACGGCATTCTCTGTGTTTTCATCATATACATCTGTGAAGGCACTTGTTTCAAGCAAGCCTTCTTTAACAAGAACTTGCTGTAATAAAGCAACTTCTTGGTGTCTCTCACCCGGAATAAGCATGTCTTTTGTTATGGTTCCAAGTGATATTGATTCTTCTGGCTCCCCTTCCGGGTGTGTTTCTGCCAGAAATATGTATCCCATGTCTTGTAGCTTGGTCAGGGTGTTTGTCCCCGCAACACCATCAGCAGCTAGACCTGAGTCTGCTTGAAAAGATGCCACAGCCATGGTGGTTTGGTTTCCATAATAGTTTGTCGCCTGGTCAATTTCCAAGTAACCAAGAGACATCAATGCCGTTTGAAGAAGCTTGACGGCCTCGTTCTCCATTTTGGGCTTTAGGACAAGTGTTTCCATTTCACCCATAAGACCGTCCTTGAACATGGCTTCAATGGTATTTGTACCAGCAATGCCATCAGGGGTGAGTCCCTTTGATTTTTGAAATGCAATTACAGCGCTTTTTATGTCCGTGTCATAAATATTTGTGATTTCGTCTGCTGTTAAGTAACCACCGCGTCGCAGGGCATTTTGAATATGTAGCACATCTTGATGTTCTGTACCTTCTTCATATTTTTTTAAATCAAAATACGTGTCGGTTTTGTCCAGAGCAAAGGAAAACTGTGAACTGGTCAGAAGCACAATACCTGCACAAATTGCTGCAATTTTTCTTTTCATTATAGCCTCCCAATAGCATGGCCTGTCTATGTTGCCATAACACGTTACCTATAATCATCTTAGCACTCATGGTTGACATAATCAAGAAAACCATTATTACAATTCAATAACGAATGTGTTTCCTTCTGTTTTTGAGGGATTTTTACATCTCCTCCCATCCAATTAGGTCACGAACAACTTTCGAAGCACAAATCATGCCAGATACCGATGGAACAAAAGACATAGAACCAGGTGTTTTCTTTCTTGGATTCGTTGGATGTTCATCAAGTTCAAGAGGTTTAACAGCCGGTTCGTCTGAGAAACAAACATTCAACTTTTTAACACCTCGCACTCGAAGTTCCTTACGCATAACCTTAGCAAGAGGACATGTGTGAGTCTTTGCTATGTCCACAATTTTGAAGCGCGTTGGATCCATTTTGTTGCCGGTTCCCATGCTTGCAATAACAGGCACCTTGTTCTCCCAGCATCTTTGAATCAGATCAAGCTTGGCTGATACCATGTCAATGGCATCAATGACATAATCCCAGGTTGGGTCAAATATTTCTGATGCGGTGTCTGCATTGTACTTTTTATTGTGTACAGTCACCTTGATGCCCGGTTGAATACGCATAACCCGTTCTTTCATCAGGTCCACCTTGGTCATGCCCACTGTATCAGGAAGGCATGAATCTGTCTGTTCACATTTGTTATGTCAACCGTATCAAAGTCGACAAGTACCAAATGTCCAACACCAACTCTAGCAAGAGCTTCCACTGAGAAAGATCCCACTCCACCGACTCCAAATACAGCCACTGTTGCATTTCTTAGTTTTTCAAGACCCTCTTGGCCAATCACCATTTCCGATCTTGTAAATTGATTTTTTTCCATTATTCGATAAACCTCCAACTTGCACAAAATCATTCACACTTTTACTGGTGGCTTTCCATAGGTTCATTTAATCAAGCGTGCACAAAATATCCGATTCATGTCACCACCAACCCCTATATAAACCCATTGCTTTATATATAACAATATATATCGCGGTCAGTTAAAATCATATCATGCAAGACACTCCAGTGATGCACTTGTGATCAAATAAATTTCCTGTTGTTATAACATCACTTGCCCCTATGCAAAACTTATCAGTCTGGTATAGTCTATCGAATTTGTGTCTAATTATCAAAGTTTATTTTTGTAAGTTTAACGAAGGTGTCGTAATATGCGGCCTGATCTCCAAAAGAGCATACTTTGTCTCCTACGAGAACATTCACAGCGCCGTCTTTTAACCAAGTGCCCTCCATTATTTTCACCACGCCCTGTGGCATAGCACCATCAGGCTTTACGGTAGCAATGAGTTGGCCATACTCTGATGATACTTTTATTTTTTCATCTAAGTCAAAGCCGTTTTCCTTGGCGGCTTCTACAGGCACAAATATCTCAACAGCCCCCGTATGATCCCTAAAGTGCTGTGAATTTGTCGAACGTATATCATGGGGAGTGATCAACCTAAAAGGATAGTCTTTTTGACCTTGAAGTCCCCTATCTAAGGCAATGACCTTGTTAAGCCCCATATCTTCAGCGACTTGGGATGCAAATTCAAATTTTCCACTCGGTGTTAAGAAATTTTTGTCAGACCAAGGCACCTCTTGACTTGGAATTGCATATGGTGCTTTTTTGAGGGCCTCATACTCCAGATTAAATTCTTTTATTAAAGGGGCTAAAGCATTTTTAAAAAATGTCTCTCTCGGAATATCAGGATAAGTTTTTAAATCCATTTTACGGGCCAAAATTCTAAAGAGGTCATATTCTCCAATCATTTCATCGGGAGCATCAACGCATTTCTCTGCATAACAAAGATAAGGAGAATACATTGAGGAGTATATGAAGTCGGCCTCCTCAAAATGTTTGTTGCTGGTAAAACCAGATCGGCTTCCTTTGCAGTATCAGTCATAAACATGTCAACCACTACAACAAACTCTATCTTTCTAAGCCCTCGAAGAACTTTCATTTGTGTTTGGCGCTTGAACCACAGGATTGGCCTTGGCAATCCAAGCAAATTTAATTTCCGGGTCGCTTACTGTGTTTATGAATTTTCCCAGTTCTGCTGGCTTATAGTGTCTTGTATTTTCTCCATACACTTCCGAGGCATCCACATCACCTGCCACATACTTACTAATGCTTTTATTGGAATAGGTCACACCGCCCCCAGACAGGCCAATATTTCCAGTTATAGCTCCTAGGGCATTAATGGCTCTGACATTTTGACCGCCATTGACATAGCGCTGCATACCATAGCCCAGAACAATGGCTCCAGGTCTGGCCTGTGCATAGTCCACTGCCAACTTTTCAATATCAGATAAAGGCAAGCCTGTTAGCTTCTTAGCTTCTTTCAAATCAAAGTTCATAACTTCCTGCTTATAAGCCTGATAGCCCAGGGTATGGTTATTGATAAAGTTTACATCTTCCAGACCCTTACTTAAAATAATTTTGGCCATGGCAAAAGCTAAGGCTCCATCACCACCTGGCTTTATAGGCAAGTGCCAAGAAGACATCTTTGCTGTTTGTGTCTTAAATGGATCAATGCAAACAACCTGGCCTCCTTTTGCCTTTACCGCTCGTATGGCCTGTAGGAAATGAATGTTTGTGACCGCTGGATTTCGCCCCCATACAATCATGTAATTTGTGTTTTCAAGATCTTTAGCGCTATGCCCCTTGGATGTCCCAAAATCTATTGTCTGTGCCACGTTGCCAGCCTTCCAGCATAAACTTCCCGGTGTCCCCGGCGTGCTCACACCCCCTAAATGGTTAAAAAACATGGTGTCAACAGACTTGGAAATCCCGCTGTAACCGCAATCATAATTATGAAGTATAGCCTGTGACCCCTGCTGATCCAGGGTATCTTTTAGTTTTTCAACGATAAGGTCAATGGCATCTTGCCAAGATATTTCTCGGAAATGCCCATTTGTTTTAAGAAGGGGTTTTTTTAACCTGTCCTCACTGTACATTCTATCCACATGTGCCCTTCCCTTGTGGCAGATAAAACCTTTTGTTATAGGGTGGTCTGGATCACCAACCGCTTTAACAACTCTTCCATCTTCCACTGTTGCCAGAATTCCACATGCATCAAAGCAGTCCAGAGGGCAGGCTGATTTCACAATTTTAGACATTCTCTACATCCTTTTCTATAGATCGCTCAAAGGCTTTCATTATTGCCTTTACAAGTTGATTGTCTCCAGAATTGAGCTCAAGCGACCCTATCATTCTTATGGGCAATACATGTATGGATGTTCCCGTTAGAAAGGCGGCGTCAAATGAACTCAGATCATCTTCTTTTATCTGAGCACATGTGTATGGAATGTTTTCATCCTCTAGGACACGCTTTAATTTCTCCCGGGTTATGCCATGAAGGATGTCGTCCTCTGGGGCTGAGTAAACCCGCTCTCCTTTGACCAAAAACAAGTTGGACCTTGATCCTTCTGTGAGACAGCCCTTTCGATCAACGAGGAGCACTTCAAAAACGCCCGTTTCCTTTCTCAAGGCCTGAACGGTTTCGCTTAGGGTGTCGTGATATATTTTAGCTGTAGGTGTCGCTCGTTCTGACTTTAGAAGTTCGGTGACAACCCCGTCCCTGTATACCTGCGGGTCAGGATAGTGGCTTTCAATAGGAAACATGCACCATGAGCAAGCCGGATGACCAATATTCCAAACAATCATTTTTATATTCTGGTTGATGATTTCTTCTGCTTGTACCAGCCTGTGAAAATGATCTTCCAAAGTATTTAGCCAGGATGGAAGGGGCTTGTTTTTTAGCATGAGTTCCATAGAGTTCTTCAATCTGTCAAGATGTGCCTTTAAAAAAACAGGGACACCGTCTTTAACTCTTATTACTTCATAAACCACGGGGGTTTCAACAGATACACCCCGCATTTCATCAGGAATGGCTTCTAAGGTGCCATTAAACACCCAGTATGTATTAAAAGCTTCTATTTTCATAGGTCCTCCTTTGAGTCCTTACTTTATATGTCTTTCACATAGCTAATAATTCGATATTTGCCGTCACTTTCCTTTATTAATTTGAACCCCTGTCATATTACTGCTCAGGACCGCCTTAATACTGGGTATAATCAAACTATGTGGACTTTTGCTAGAAAAAATAAGATGCAGACCCAAGGTCTGCATCTTATTATATGTTGTTCTATATACTTATAGATTTATCTTTTCCAACATGCACCACCAGACAAACAGTGGCATAAAGTTATGAATCCGTTCGAATGGCTTCTAGAGCCGATAGTTTCATGGCTCTTCTTGCAGGATAGTAGCCTGATATAACCCCTACAAGGATTGAAAATACCAAGCTAAGACCGATCAGCCATAGCGGAATAACAGAGATGTTTGAGGCATCTCCGTAGCCTCCGTTCATAAAGTTAAATCCAACACTGTTCATAGCCTTTGATACACCCAGGCTCAGTACAATGCCAATTATACCACCGAGAAGTCCAATAAGTCCGGCTTCAAAGAGAAAGAGGCGTTTAATGTCCTTGAGTTCGGCACCAAGAACTTTCATAACACCGATTTCCCTTGTCCGTTCATAGATTGACATAATCATGGTATTGGTAATACCAAGGGCTGCAACAAATAGAGAAACGGCTCCGATACCACCGAGGACAGCCTGAATCCCCGCCGATGTTTGCTTCATGTTTTCAAGGATGTCAGATAGGGACCAAGCTTCTAGGCCTAGTGCCTTGATGGTTTCTTGAACTTCTTGAACATTATCAATATCATCGACTTTAACTTTTACATTTTCATATTTGTTTTCATCATCATCGCGACGGCGTTTGTCTTTATTATCACTGCTCTTATTTCTACGAGCAACTTCTTCTTGAATTTTTGTGAGCTGATCAATATCCATATAAGCGTTCCAGTTGTATTCTCCATTGCTTTCTGCAAGGATGCCGACAACATTGAGCTTACGGCCTCTTGGTCGCCCATTTCCGTTATATTCTTCGTTCAATATCATTTTAAGGTTGGCTTCCATTAAGTCGATTTCTACGGGTTCCCAACGTCTTGATCTTGACTTAGGATCATAGAACTGCTGACTGACCTCATTGCCAAAGACGATTTCATTCTTCCCGAATTTCTGTGGAAGACGTCCTTGTTCCACCATGAAATCAAACTTATCCATCTGGTCCACGTCCACACCATTAATGGAAAGGCCCGCTTCATATCGACCTGCCAGTATATCAACGTACACATTCATGAAAGGCATGACGCCGATGACATTGTCAATTTGCCGAATCTGCTCTACAGCCTTGTCATCAAGGGCAATTTTCTTTTGTGGACCTGAATCCTCTTCGTCATCTCCATACCTGTCCCACTTAGGATAGACATCAATAACAGAAATACTCCCCATGTCCTCAAGATTTTTCATAAATGTTTCCTGCATGCCTATCCCTAGGGAGAGCATGACAATAATTGAAGCTGTACCTATTATGACACCAAGAACGGTCAAGAATGTTCTCGCTTTTCTTCTCCAAAGATTTCTAAGACCCATCGCGATCAAGTCACGACTATTCATCATCATCCTCCAGAGCTTGTAGAAGTTCTAACTTTTTCTTTTTACGTCTTCGTAAGTACCAAACAAGTGCGCCAACTGCAAGGATACCACCTGCGACATAGTACCACATCTTGTTTGATCCTTCTTCTTCTTCCATGCCCATGCCATCAGGGAAATCTCCGTCTTCCGGGAAGTCTCCGCCCATATTTTCGTCATATTCAAGGGCGCCTGCTGCAAAGAATGAAAACTCTTTTTCCACCTTGGATGGATTGCCTAGGGCATCTTCAAATGTGAAGACCACTTTCCCAGCAATTTCACCCTCTTGTTCTGGAATAATGGAAGCCATGAAGTAATCACTGTTGCCTGATTCAAAGTTTCCAACAAAATAGCTTCCATCTTGGGTTTGGAAGTCGCCTTCAAGCTTGACAAACATATTGTACATAGCCGAACGACCCATGTTGTAAAATTCCACCTCAATATCTGCCGGGTTGCCAACAAAGGCTTCAAATGGTGTCATAATGTCACCAGATTCCAGTCTAACAGGTTGAGACACCGGAATACCTAGGGACTCTTCTTCTTTAAAGGGCTGTTCCTGTGCATCGTAGGCGTTGCCTTCACCATCTTCATATTCCATTGTTAAGTTCAGATTGTATGTCTTCACTTGTGCATCTCGCTTTGTTTCAAGGCGAAGGACAAAATCTGCGTATTCTCTACGTCCAATGCGTTCGATAAAGAAGGAACTTGAACTATCTACAGGACTGAAAACACCGTCATCCGATGCTACAGAGACTTTTATGTTTTAACAATATCATCAGAGCTTGTGTTGAAGAATCTTAGGTTTAGATCAAAGACTTCACCAGCCATAACTGTGTCGCCTTCAAACGTGTAGTCATCTACTAGAATTTTAGGCCTTCCCAGTCCACTGCTACCGTCAACACCAACACCGACGTATTCTTTAATGGACTCTTCTTCATCATCACCTTCTGCCTTGTAGCTAACATTGATGTACATATCATAGTGGTTTGTCTCCACATCTTCTTTGGCCATCATTTTAAAGGTATGCTCAATCTCTGCGCCACTTTCAAAGTCCTTGATATATTTCTTAGGTGATTTTTTAGGCACAAAGCCCGCAGGGTATTCCATTTCCAGCTCAACATACTTTGCGTCGATTTCTGATAGATTTGTCAGTTTAAAGCTAACATCAAATGTTTCACCCGCTGTCACATTCTCTGGGTAAACCATATCTGTAACTTCCATTTCAATGGCTTCGCTGTCCTTGCCTTCAACCGGTACATAGACATTGGCCGTTTTACTGTAATCCGTACCCGCTTCATCGTTATATGTCAGTTTCAGTTCCAGGGGATATTGACCAGACCCCGCTGATTCCGCTGGCTTGATTGTAAAGTAAACGAGTTCTTCCTCGCCACCATCAATCTTATTGATGGCCTTTGTATCCACATCATTATCAATATGTATGCCGTCTGCAGTGAAACCTGTCAGTTGCGCCCGAACGTCTCTTGCCTCAAGTGTGCCCGAGTTTTTAATGCGAATGGCAACAGCCTGTTTACCGTCTTCACCTGCCACAAGTTTTGACTGGCTGAACTTGTACTCAGAGATGCCAAGTATAGGTTCGATTTCCGCATTTGATATTTTTACATAAAGCACCACGTCTTTAGTGTATTTGTCTTCACTTGTGTTCTTATATTCAAACTTTAGGTTTAAGCCATATACTTTTGATTTGGCCAGGGGTGAAATTGTTATATCTTTTGTCACCGTCGTGCCATTTTTCGTTAGCTTGTCTAAGTAAAGGTAGGGCTTTGAATCTTCAAAAATAAAGGGCAGGTCTTCTGCACTGTCTGTGAATGTGATTTTAATATCTGTCGCTGTTCTTTCAAGCACATCCAGATTCACACGAAGCTTGCCTTCTTGGCCTGCAGTGAACTCCTGTACTGATGCATCCATGTCAAGAACCAGGTCTGGGTCTTTTTCTGCGATAGACTGTGGATCATCGTCGTCATCATCGTCTTCTATAATTTCTGCTTCCGATATATAGATAGTATCCGAACCAATAACTGAGTCATCAGTATTATCTATAAAAGAAATATTGAGAGCATTCGATTTTCCAGTACGAATCAAATCAATTCTAATTTCATCACTAGGATCGTCAGCTTTTAGTGACCCTATGTTAAAAGTAGATTTACCATCAGTGATAAAATCTCCACCTGTGACTTTTAGAGTTACTCCCGTCTGTGCAACAACACTTTTGACTATGACATCTATACTAAAGTCATCATCAATATCAATATTCTTGCTATTGACATCAACATTATGTATAAACACTTCATTCGCCGCAAAACTCACCATTCCCACAGGCATCATCACCTGAAGAATCAGCAGCACCGTCATAAACCATGCCACCCTATACTTTGACTTCATGTTCAGCATGAACGTACCCCCTAATATCTTCTGTCTTTTCTTCTATTTTTTCTATATCGCCATCCAGGATATAGACAACTTTGTCTGCAAATTTCGCCACTTCCTTATCATGGGTCACTATAATAAGGGTTTGATTCTTCTTTCGCACCATACCCAGCATGATCTGCATAACCTCAGCTGAAGTCTTGGAGTCTAGGTTCCCTGTTGGCTCATCAGCAAATATAATGGCTGGTGATCCCATAAAAGCTCTGGCTATACCAACACGTTGTTGCTGTCCACCTGACATTTGTGTCGGTTTATGCAATATGTATTTTTTTTAGCCCCACGGCCTTAAGCATATGCATGGCCTCTTTTTCACGCTTGGTTTTAGGCACATTTCGAAACATGAGCGGCAAGCTCACATTTTCCACTGCCGTTAAGGACGCCAGTAAATTGTATGATTGAAAAATGAATCCCACATGGCTCTGTCTTAGCTTGGCAAGATGCTTTTCATTCATCGTTGTGATTTCATGGCCTTTAACTTTGATTTTTCCTTTTGTCGGCTTCTCAAGACCCGCCATCATATTGAGCAGGGTCGATTTGCCCGAGCCTGAAGGTCCGAGAATACAGCACACTTCTCCTTGAAATATGTCAAGGGTCACTTTATTGAGGCAACCACTTTTCAGTACCGATTCTATAACCTTTCGAAGGTCTCTAATCTTTAAGGCGATGTCTTTTTCTATGATTTCCGCCTCCTTTCAACTGAACAACACACGAAAATGGAAGGCGTTCTTTGAACACCTTCCATTTTATCCTAGCACAGTCTGCGCTATTATTGGTTACATTATAGAGAAAAACTGTGTACATACTGTGTCTAAATCATATACGGCACTTCAATTATAATAGTTAGTCCTACAAGCGGTTCGTTCATAAGTCGTATTTGTCCGCCCATAGTATCAATTTCTTCTTTCAAAATTGCCATTCCAAGGCCTCTGCCCGACAGAGTATCTTCTCCTGGTTTTGTAGATATTCTTGGTTCAAACACATGCTTGAGAAGGTCTTCAGAAGTCATTGTTTCAAGGTAGGTCTCATCATATCCATATGACAGTCTTAGATTCTCCTTCAAATAGGCTTCGCTTATGCCCGCTCCATCATCCTTGACTTCCATACGGATAAAGGGCGAATTGTCCTTGGTAAAAAGTTCTATATTCAAGTCAATATTTCCTTCTGCTAGTTTGCCTCTTTCATAACGGAGTTCCGGCACTTCTATTCCGTGGTCAACAACGTTTCTAAAAACATGCACCATGACCTTTGAAAGACTCTCGTACTTTTCTGGGTCTACTGCAAATTCCCCTCCGGTGATTTTAAGTGGATTGACCTTTTTGCCAATGCCCTCCCCTAATATTTTCACATAGTCCACATAGGAGTCAAAGAGACGTTTAAATGGCAAGTGCCCCAGTCTTTTTATATCCTCAATAATGTCAGCGGCCTCAGTGCCATAACGTGCGCGTATTTCTTTTATGACATAATCCAGCTTATTTTTTGACACCTGTACAGTCTCTTTATAGGCGTACAAGTCAACGCCTTCAGAAATAAGAATATCTTTCAGTTTTGCCTCAAAGGTTTCAAGGACAGTGGTGTTTCTAAACAATGCCTTTATGGCTCCATGTGCTTTTTCCCCTGTCCCAATAAGACTTGACTCCAAATCGTGAATATCATTAACCACTTCTTCAAGACCGTATATGGAAAATCCGCCCTTATAGTAATGTAGTTTTTTTGCCAGTTCATTTTTGAGACTTTCTTCTCTTTCCTTTTTGTCGATAAGGGTATACACTTCATCGGTCAAAAAGCTTTCGAAGTCCTCGTACAGTTCCCAAAATTCATTGGAATTGAGAATTATTTTTAAGGTTGTCCAGTTTTCTCTGGATTCATGACTCAGTTGTTCTTTTAGGGACTCTTCATAAGAAACATCAGTCATAATGATCATGATTTGATTTTTATATTCTGTGTCAATGAGCCTGTATTCGGTTTCTAAGTTGAAGCCATTGAGCTGAATCAGTGTCGGTAAAATAGACATATAGCTTTCTCTTCTTAAGAGACTTTTTTCGTTAATGACTCTCTTAACAGTGGTTCGCATCAAAACAGCTGTTTCATCATCATCATTAGTATATATAAGATCCCAAAAATCTAAGTTTTGAAGTTCACTGCCAAGATAATTTACTGCCAGCTTGCTGTATCCCGCTTGAATTCTTGAATCTTCGTTTATAGATAAAAAAGCCTGACCTGAATGATCTAGAAGTATCCGAACGTCTTCTGTCCTTTCATGCACCCTTTTATCAAGAACCCTATTCCACTGTTCTAACATATTTTTTGCCACTTCAATTTCTTTATTTTCGTTTTTTAAGAGTTCTTGTGTTTTCCCTGAGCTCGCCAGCAAGATTCACATTCATCTTAAAGGCTTCTGAATACCGGAATCCAAGAGCCAGCGCTTGGGAGAAAATGAATATGAAAAGGCCGTAAGTGGAATATGTTTCATCATATACATCCGTCATATCATACATAAACACAATTAGGGCTATACTGAGTCCGAAAATTGCAATACGCATGCCCACTGCCTTCTCCTTTAAATGCTTGACCAGCTGCAAAAAGGCGTATATTCCGATGACCATAATCATAACTAGGAAGGCGTTGATCCAGTATAGTTGAATCACTTGGCCAAGGGTTATGCCCATGCCTGCATAGGTTAGTATAAAAATCACCTGTAGTACAATTTCCAGCTTTGTATCCGGTCGGTCATTCCCTAGTAAGATGGTGTAGCGCATTAGCGACAAGATAGTTATGACTGCGAAAAAGTAGCCCTGCTGCATCCGCATACTCCAAGACACCATAGGATAAATTTCATAAATGGTTTTTTCCCCGTAAAAGGACAGGGTCAAGGCTAGGAAAATGGAGAAAAGTCCAAAGTGCAAGGAAGCCTTTTCATCTGTTCGCATAGCATATATCGACATATGATACAGGCCAATCAGTATAGCTGTCGTGATGACCAGATGCTCTCTTAAATTGCTCCTTAGTTGTCTGCTCATAATTTGATCAGGCGTACCAATTACTATTTGGTCTTGAAAACCAGTATGGTGGTTGTCAAAATTCGCCACTTGAAGGAGCACACGAAACTTCTTTTCGTTTACAGGTAAAATGATTCTGGTCCGCTTTGTCATGGGTTCTTCTATAGATTTCCGCCAGTCGACCCGACCAAGTCCTGTTATAAACTCACCGTCCACCCACATCTTATAGGATGAACTTATGTCGGGTAGCTCCACTGCAAGCACCTTTAAGTGTTTCGGGGGAATGATTTCGAAAATGTAGGTTCCAAAGGTTTGATGTCCATATTTTTTTGCATCAAGAAAACCATCCACTTTGGCGTACTCTGCTTTTTCTAAGTATGGATCTATGAATTCGTCATCATATACGATTTTTTCATGGACATATTTAATATTTCCATGCAAGGACACTGGACCGGTCATATCAAACCTATGACGACTAATGTCTAAGACACCTTCATCAAATGTAAGGGTTTCAGTTGTTATTTCAGAAAACGGATAACTTAAAATCCCTATCCCCAAAACAACGAGAATAAATATAACTATCCAAAGAAGTTTAACCTGCCATTTCATAAGAAACCTCCTAAAACTGGATCTTTACTCACTTATACCCTTAAAATAGAAAAGACCCTGTCAGATACAGGGTCTTTAAGATTATTTATATAGTTGGTTTATCTTGCAGAAGCAACCGCCGTTTTATGCATACGTACATCGGCTTTGGCAACTGCTTTATATGTCTTCACCGTTTCTGGTGATTTTCTAATTTTAAGATCTATTTCAATTTGGTCAAATTTAAATTTCATTGTATGCTCCCCCTATGCCACCCGATTCACGCCTTGTGATTTGGAATGTTTTCTTTTATCCGCCTTGTTGCATCGTCTTTCATGATGATGATAGCTAAAATACGTCGTGAGTTGACTTTGCTTTTCCACTCGCCCCTTCATGAGACCCCTCCTGCTCCGGCGTTATTATGTAACGCCTTTTTTTACGCGCCAAAGAAGTAGTCTGTGTTGACTCGCTCCTTATTCTTTTCATAGTGTTTAAGTGCTCTTTTCGTTTTTTGAAAGCTCTTTCTGCTGCTGATAGTTTTGTATGATTTCTTTTTTCTTTAATTCAACACGTACTTCTACGTTTCCAAGATTCATTTTCATAATATGTCCCTCCTAATGGGCTTTTTGTTTTTAGTCATTTTTGATTTTTCGTTTTTTAGTTTTTGTTTACATGATCTTTGTCAGCCATAAGGCCGTGGGTTAAGTGTGAATCACCTTAATCACCAAAATCCCTCCTATTCCTACGTTATTCATCTATGGTCAATGCATCTGATATGCACAACATCCACTTTCTAATTTAATCCATCTAAATCTTTTTATTCCAATTATAGCTAAAAAAAGCCCGCAGACAGTGTCTGCGGGCGTGTTTAGGCACAAAAAACCCGTAGGACATAACCTACGGGCAAAATTATTGAAAGGGTTTATAAAAATAAGATGTTAAATCTTACCTATTCAAAATTAAACTTAACGCAGGTCGCGCACTGTCTTGATTCTGTATTTGATTGAAATACTGCTGATGCAATTGATACTCCAGATAATACTTCCAGGGCTTGTAAGTAGCCTCTTCTATTGATAATGATCATGTTCGCGACCTCCTTTCGTCTAATAATAATTCATTCGTTGAAAGCTTCCACATTTGTCAGCTTTATTCTTCGTAGCTAGTATATAACCATGAAATCCTAAAAGCAAATAAACCTCATCTTTTGTAACGCTTTTGTAACACTAGAGACATATTTCGTTAATATTTCTTTAACGTATCCATTTTATAAAATGATGAATGCATTGAAATAACTTCACTTCACTTCTTTTTAGTGCCTTTTTGAATCATTTCAGATATAATGTATACAAAGTTCTATATCAGTCACTAACAAAAATAAGGGCACCAGGAAACACATTTTTTGTACCTTTCTTTAATCGATAAGGGGTGGAATATATTATGAAAAAATTTGATTTAATTGAAAAAAAACGAGAACTCGATAGCCGAAGAACCAAAGACACCAGGGAAACCTTAGGCACAAGACTTGTTAAAGTAATTGTTGGCCTTATCGGTGGTTTTATGTTGTGGTCAGTCTTTACAACCGTTACTATGGCACCTTTTTTGAGCGTTATAGTTAATATTCTTATTGTCCTTGGCGTGGCTTTATACTATTTTAAATCTGGTGTTTTTTCAAAAAACTAATACTCTGCCTCATCTTAATTTTCTAAACTGAAATGCAACCACTAAAAGGGATCTTGTTCTAATCCCTTGTTTTTTTTGTCTAACAAGCAAATAATGATTCATTTCTCCCCCAAACATGAGCATCATACTCGACATGTACATCCATATCATAAGTATAATAATGGCTGTTAAGGATCCGTATATAATGCTAAAACGCCCAAAATTCCTTATAAAGAAGGAGAATCCGTAGGCAATAAGAACCCACCCCACCAGAGAAAAAACTGTGCCTGGCATGGCCTTTTTGAATGTCAGCTTGGTATTTGGGAGCACCACATGGGTGGAGCCCAGTACAAAACCAAGAAAAGCTAATACCCCTACCCACCTAAATGACGTGAAAGCATCAATAAAAGTCTGCGGTATTGGGATATAATGTCGTACGAAGTCAAAGAACTCTTTCCCCATGCTTGGGAGCACAAGGGCAAGAACTATGGCCAGTGCAAAAAGAATCGTATAAAACATTCCCATGAAGCGAATGGTGAAGTATCCGCGGGTTTCTGTCACTTCATACACAATATTCAGGGCCCGCATAAGGGCATTAATGGCTTTAGATGCCGACCACAAGGTGGCAATGATGGAAACTGAGATAATGCTTGTGTTTGTCTGAGCCAGTTGACCCACATAATCGAGAATAATCTGTGCAGCCTCTTTTGGCATGACACTGGACAAATTGTCCATGACCCATAAGTTATCTATGGAAAACCATCCGACAAGGGACACAAGGAATATTAAAAATGGAAATAAGGACAATATAAAAAAATAGGACATCTGTGCACTGAAGGCCGTAATATGATGTTCCTTATATCTTCTTTGCATATCTTTTATAAACTGAAAAACGACGGTTAACTCTTTCATAATCCCTCCTATATATTAACATTGTATCCTGATTTCCTTATAATTTCATTAAATTTTGTCACTTCCGTTGAAACAAGTCTATTACAAGGGTATGATTAGATTAGACAATTCCATACTGAAATCATGAGTCATGGAATAAAGGAGGATAACAAATGGGAAAAAGACTATCCATGCTGCCACTCATTGTCGTAATCGTCATAGTTGCAGTATTCGCAGGTTCTCAAAGTTTCTATGTTCTTGAGAACGCTGAGCAGGCCGTCATTGAACGGTTTGGTCAATTGGTAGATGTCGTGGACACATCGGGCCTAAATTTTTAAAGTGCCTTTCGTTGACAGGGTACGTATTATCAACACCAACAAAATTTATTCAGTACAGTACGGGTATCGTCCTGAGAGTGAAGCCACTCCAAACAGCGAACCTGAGTATCAAGATGTTGAAGATGAACAACTGGTTTTAACAGAAGGATCATTCCTTGTTAACATCGGTGCGGTTATTCAGTATAAAATCACTGATGCGCCAGCCTATCTTTACAATGTTGATGACCAATCGGGCACACTTCGCCTAGCATTTGAAAGTGTTTTAAGAAGAAACATTCAGGACCAACAGCTTGAAAATGCTCTAATCAACAAAGATTCTATTGCAAGAGAAATTCTCCCTGAGCTCTCTGCGAAAGTTGCAGATTATGGACTTGGAATTTCAATTCTTGATGTCAAATTCACAGATGTGCTTCTTCCAGGCAAAGTACAATTCGCCTATGATGATGTAAACATTGCAGAAAACCAGAAGACTGAATTCAAGTCAAAAGCGGAAAAGTACACGAACGAACAGCTTCCTGCTGCACGTGCTGAAGCCTATGACAGAATTCAGAAGGCTGAAGCCTACAAGGCTGAAAAAATTTCACAGGCCAAAGGGGACGTTGAAAACTTCCTTCAAGTCTATGAGAAGTATGTATCCGCAAAAGATATTACCAAAACACGTCTTTATATAGAGACAATGGAAACAGTCCTATCCAAGGTTAAACAGAAGTACATCATTGATATTGATGGAGATGGCACAATCAAATATCTGCCGCTCAATCCGGGTTCTATCAACCAATAATCTGTTAACCTAAAAAGGAGGGAAAAAGAATGGATAATAACAACAATCGTGGCCCAGGCCCTGATCTAAAAGATGAATTTTCTAAATTCAAAGAACAGTTTAAGAGCCAGGCTTCATCACATACTTCAAACGTCAATCCTGAAGAAGTGAAAAAGCGACGCAAGAGAAACATGCGTTTTACAGGCTTTATACTTATACTCCTTGCCTTTCTCATGAGCGCAAGCAGCTTTATTTACGTTGTCCGTGAAGACGAGGTGGCAACTGTAAGGGAGTTTGGTGATGTAAAAAAGGTCATCGTTGATAGGGATAATATTGACGCTGAAGAACAAAGTAAACTCGATAAGAATTTCCAAAACATTGAGATTGTAAAAGACAAGGGCTTGTTTTTTAAGATTCCTTTCATAACAAAGGTTCAAAAGGACTCTTCAAAGCTCATCACTTACATTTCAAATTATGCAAACATCAATACAAAAGATAAGATCAAATACGAAATCAAGATGTTTGCACAGTGGGAAATCACCCACCCAGGTCTATACAGATCTTCATTTGGTGGCACAGGCAACCTTCAAATTCAAGCAAATAGACTTATTGATGAAGTGGGATATGCACTTGTCATTCAAGCCATAAACGCCCTTGACTCCAATGAATTCCTACAAGACAAGGAAGTCCTCAATGCAAAACTTGACGAAGCCATGGTTGATTTAAACACCAACCTCGCTCAAAAGGGTATTGTTGTGAGAGACATTGAAGTTTACAGAACCATATTACCTGATTCAAATATTGAATCAACACTGCAAAAAATGGTCGCAGAACGTGCCGCTATCGCACAGCAAAAAACGTTCTGAAGGACAAGAACTCTACCAGAACACAGTGGCAGACACAGACCGTGAAGTGGCTCAAATCATAGCTGAATCCATTGAAACAAGCGAAACAATTCGTGGTGAAGCCGATGCGACAGCCCTTGAAATCTATGCCGATGCATTTAGTGTCGATCCAGATTTTTATAAGCTGTGGCGTACACTTAAATCCTATGAGACAACCCTTGATGAAGACACCGTTATTTACATGAATAGCGACAATGATTATCTTGAGTTGTTTAATCAAGGTGAATAGATCCAATAAGTTATAAGAAAAATAAAGGTGTTGCATCGAATAAAATTCGTTGCAACACCTTTTTCATTCAAACTCTTTGCTTGTTTTCAATAAGTCTAAAATATTCCTATTCACATATTTTTTTAATGTGTGTAGGACAATAACTCGGTTAATTACCACGATTAATAAGAATATAGCTGCCATTGTCACAAGAACATAGGAAAAGTAATTCATATCAATAAATATCAATCCAATAACTAAGGTGAACAACTCAACGACAAGACCAATTCGACTAAGAATTGCGTTTATATTGACCTCATAAATAGCAAAGATCGATTTTTCCGAGTGACCCTTTTGCCTTAAAATCCCCATATCCTTTTGTTGGACTTTGAGAAACGAGTTGAATGACAAGATAATATGAATTGTTGTGATACATAAAATCATGCCCGCAAGTGAAAGGGTAATCATTATTGTATTTTTGATAGATGCATCGAAATTATCAAACGCTTTAAAGGTATAGTTTGTATTATAGTCAACGCCATCAATAGTTCTTGCTGTTTTTTCAACATCACTAATATTATCAACATAAACATATATATTATTAATGGCTTGGATGCCGTAAGGGTTATCTTCATCAAACTTTAATACGAAATCCTTCCACTCAACACCATAAGCCATTTCAATTATTTTCTTATATGTTCGACTTCCAACATAATTTTTTTCAAACTTCTTTCCATATAGATTTAGAGGATTTCTTTCGTAAACACCTGATTTCAGACTCACCTTATAATCAAGTGCCTCTCCACTGCTTAATCCGAACTCATCAATGACCACACTTGGTACTCGCAGAGTGGCAAAGTCAGATATAGTCGATTGAGAATACATGGTGTCTTCTTCAATTTGGAAATCTCCAATTATATGACTCATATTTTCATCGATTCCATAGATAAAATACGTGTTATCTTGTGTGTCTGATATTCCAAAGTTAAACTGATATTCAGCGAATACATTAAATTCAACCGCTGGCAAAGCAAGCTCTAACTCTCTCTTTATTCTCTCTCGATCTGCAAACTCCAAAAATCTAAATGAGCCATCTTCTGATCTATGTGAAGAGACTTCGATAACATGCGTGTTGCTATTGTCAATAAAGTCTTTTTGAACTTGAATGTATTGATTGATAAAGAAAATTGACGCTGTTGAGACAAGTAATAGGGATATTATAAAAATTGTGATCGATAACTTTAAGTGCGAATTTGATTTTTTTAAAATTAACTTAGATATTTCACGTTTATGCTTCATAAAAACAATTGACCACCTTTCAGTTTAAGCTTGATCATATTATCATATCTCTCTTCATACTCGTGACTGACTATGATAAGTGTTTTGTCTCTGAAATTACTATTAATCGATTCAATGATTTGGTGTTTATTCCTCTTATCAAGTTTTGATGTTGGTTCGTCCATGAGAATAAGATCAGGTTCTGAAAGCATGACATTTGCCAGTTGCACTCTTTGTCTCTCTCCACCTGAAAGAAGAGCCACCTTTCTATGAATCAAATCATCTATATTGAATTTCTTCAATATTCTAAGACTATCATTTTCGAATGACTTTAGGTCTTCTGATAAACATGTGTATTTTAAAAACATATTTTCTTTGACTGTCAAATTTGAAAAAAGGATCTCATCTTGAAAGAGGTAGTCAATTCGTACGTTGTCCTCTTTAATAATGCAACCACTATCTGGTTCAAGGTAGCCCGCGATCAAATTAAGCATGGTTGTTTTACCACATCCACTTTCACCGCTTATCACGTAGCAATTCCCTTTTTCAAACTCAAAATCAACTTTTTTAAGTATTTCCTTATTATCAAATGTTTTCGATAATTTTTCTAGTTTTAAAGCCATTACTACACCTCACTATTCATTTATGTGTAAAGTTATATTTGCTTATCTATGGAATTGTATCTTCTCAATGCCCTCAAGCGTATACACAACAATGCTTTCATCCTGAATCTTAAAATCAACGATGTTAGTCACTCTTGTCATGACTTCATCTGTTTTCGTATTAATAACTGACAATACTAAGTTCGCTTCTTCCGTTGGAAATATTTGAATAAGGGCATGGGTTGAATCATCAAAGTAATTTAATGGCATCCTCTCAAAAGACTTCGAGTCAGAGAAAATTTTTTTAAAACTTGATTTGAACAATTCTCCCCCGTGTACATAGAGTTCGCCGACTTCTAAGCCATCTTCAAGAAAAATAGGCTCTGAGTGAACATCTTTTAAATCAATTTTATAGAGTGCATAATTTGTAACTTCATCCATGTACACAGTGTAATAAAGCGTGTCATTTAGTATGGCTCCAAAAGAGATAAGCCCTTCTATTTCCGGATATTCAATAAAGGTATCCATATTATATGCAACAACTTTTCTATCCGTTTCTCTACCAAGTTCATCATACTCACTTACAATGAATAGGTCATAACCATCATGAGAGGCAAGTGGAAATATGGCTTCACTCTCTTGATCTTGCATAGTATAAAGAACCTCAATTTCTTTATCTTTTACCTGTATGACCTCGAAACCATTTGTTAAACTATTACCCGCTGTATACAAGTCACTTCCAGAGTTAAATTCATACTGCATGAAGTTTTGAATATTTGACCTTTCCTCAACATTGTATGTCTCAGTATTGTATGACAGCAGTTTTTCTGAGTATCGATCATATAGAATTATACTATTTTCATTCTTACAAATCGGATAATCCACTTGAGTGCGTTTCATTTGAGCCTCTTCAGAACCACATCCCGTTATCGTTAGAATAAGTAACATAATGAGTGTCCATTTGATTTTCATATATGACCTCCAAATTTTAATAAATATATTGTAACTGAGAGACTTGCAAAATATCATTCAATAATCTTCGTCATGCCATATATGAATATTAAATAATCAAAATTCCTATATATGACATGACGAGGATATGAATCTGTGATTTTACAAGCGTCTAATAACGAATAAAAGGGGCATAACAAATAATGGTATGCCCCCTGTTTTATTTAAACACTTGCGCTGATTTCGTAAGTTTTCCTATCACTCTTTAGCTTAACTTTTGCAGTATTAGTCGTTGAGATTGTACCCGATCTATAATTTCTTGATGGACTGACTACAATATTTGATCTCCAGCTTGATGTTTTTGCACCATTACTATTCTCCCAGTACTTAGACTTAGTTCTTTCACTTTGCCAACTCGATGAAGCTCCAGCTGATGCACCATCAGCAGAAACGCCCATTGAAATTGAAGCTGAGTTTCTTAGATCTGCACTGCTTCTCCAAGTTGTGCGGATACGTTCAACTTTTTCGGAACCCGAGTACTTTGCAGAAACAAGATAATCCCACTTATATGTATTACCTGATGATGATCTCCAACCTCTCCAAACATTAGAGGATAATGTTCCCTGACCACCAGGGATTCTAAGACTGTCTGAATCAGAAATAGCAAATGATGTTGTTCCCATCATCGAACCGCATAGTAGAACAATCATACCTGTTGACATAAATCTTCTAAAACCTTTTGATTTCATTATTACATCGCCTCCATTTAATTTTCTATGACACAAACATAAATATGATTTGAAATGCATTTCAATATTAGTTTAGCCAAAATGGAAGAAAATCCAATCAATTTTAACAAAACAATTGATTTCGCTGTATAAATGTGACAATTGCCGTTTTATATCTATTTTTGGGGGTTTGAATTTTTTTTAATTTTACAACAGACCCATTATAATACAATTAATTTAATTTTTTTATATTTATTTGCAATTTAATTCTATAATTTTCGAATTAAAAATAGACCACTCTTTACATTGAAAAAGTGGTCTATTGCGTCTTATCTCTATGATTATTTTATTTTCTTCATAAGCTCACCAAAGGCATCTGGTGTTAAGGACTGCGGACCATCTGACAAGGCATTGTCCGGATCGACATGAACTTCTATCATAAGGCCATCTGCCCCACAAGCTAGTGCTGCCATTGACATGGGATCAACAAGTTCCCTTATGCCTGTTCCATGACTCGGGTCAACGATGACCGGTAAGCCTGTTTCTCTTTTTAAGATAGGTACAGCCGTTAAATCAAGTGTATTGCGCGTGTAGGTATCAAATGTTCGAATACCTCTTTCACATAAAATTACGTCCTTGTTGCCACTGGATGCAATATACTCTGCTGCCAGTATCCATTCCTTTATGGTGGCACTCATGCCCCTCTTTAGAAGAACTGGTTTATCGAGCTGTCCGACCACCTTGAGCAAGGAATAATTATACATATTTCTTGAACCAATTTGAATAATGTCAGCATATTCATAGATTAAATCTAAATTGCTCTCATCCATAAGTTCCGTCACAATAGGCATATTTACAGAGTCAGCCGCTTCTTTCATTAAAAGCAGGCCTTCTTTGCCCATTCCTTGAAAGGCATAGGGACTGGTTCTGGGCTTAAAGACACCGCCCCTAAGAACATGTGCTCCAGCCGCTTTAACAGCCTTTGCCGTTTGAAATATCTGCTCTCTTGATTCAATAGAGCAGGGCCCTGCCATAACAATGGTATTGCCTGGCTTCCCTATTTCAAGGTCTCTTACCTTAACGATATGCTGTTCTCCTACTAAAATTTTAGGTCGCATATTATATCTTCCTTATTCCTGTCTGGTCAACTTCAGATAGCCACTCAGACACTGTTCTATTATTCACTGTTAATTCTGGCGCCAACTCTGCAAGGGGCACCAGAACAAACCCGCGTTCAGTCATTCTTGGATGTGGTACCGTTAATTCGGCACTCTGTGAAGTATAATCGTCATAGGTCAATATGTCAACATCAATTGTCCTTGGACCCCAGTGGATCAACCTCTCACGTTTCAGCTCTGATTCTACAAACTGGCAAACCTCAAGAAGTTCCTGAGGCGTCATTGTCGTTTCCACTTCAGCAGCTATATTCAAAAAGGCCTCTTGGTCTTCATATCCCCAAGGATCAGTCTCATAAAATGAGGACACTGCCCGAACTTGTATTTTGTCTGCTTCACCCAGTATTCTCATAGCATCATCCAGATTCTTTTTCTATCCCCAATATTGCTTCCAAGGCTCAAGTAGGCTCTAGACATTGCGTTCTCTCCGAATATGAACACCAAAGTGATCAAAGACACCATGCACTGGTGCTTCAGGCTTTCGAACTTCGACCTCGACGGCCTTTACAAGATGAAAGTTCTCTAGTACATTGCTTGCTATGTTTTCAGCCAAGGCTTCAAGCAAATGGTAACGCTTGACCTCAGCATGGTCTTTCACAACTTGAAAAACATCGGCGTAGCTGACCGTATTTTCCACTGAATCTGTCACACCAGCGGATTTCAAATTTACCTCTAAGACCACATCTATAAAAAAATTTCTGACCAAGAACTTTCTCTTCAGCCATAACACCATGATAGCCGTAAAAGCTCATGTTCTTCATTAATATCTTATCCATTCCAGCCCCTCACAATCGCATCTGCCACTTTTACAGCCCGCAGATTTTCTTTCACATCATGCACACGAACGATTTCCATACCAGCCATGACACCCACAACATTGGTTGCGATTGTCCCTTCAACCCTTTCATCTGATGGAAGGTCTAGAATCTTTCCGATCATAGATTTTCGGCTTGTTCCAAGAAGGATCGGATAGCCCAGGTCATGGAGTTCATGCAGTCTTCCCATGACAACAACATTCTGTTCAGATGTTTTCCAAAACCGATACCCGGATCAAGAATAATATGTTCTTTTGGAACACCTGCATCAAGGGCAATTTGAATGGATTTCTTGAAAACTTTCTCATGGATTCGATAATATCTTCATCGTAATGAGTGCCTTTTTGATTATGCATGGCTATAACAGGCGCACCTGCGCGGGCTGCCACTTTTGCAATCTCAGGCTCCCTTTGGAGGCCCCAAACATCATTGACCATATTGGCCCCTGCTTGTAGCGCGGCTTCAGCCACTTTTGCCTTATAGGTATCAATAGAGATTGGCACATTCACATTTTCACGAATGCCTTTAATGAGAGGTACGACACGTTCGAGTTCATCTTCAAGGGTCACTTCTTTGGCCCCTGGTCTTGTTGATTCTCCACCAACATCAATAATATCCGCGCCTTCTTCTACCATTTTTATAGCATGCTCAATGCCTGCCTTTACTTCATTGAACTGGCCCCCATCGGAAAAGGAATCTGGTGTGGCATTTAAAATACCCATGACGTATGTCCGTTTGCCTATTTCCAATGTGTGGTCCATAAATTTTATATCTATTTTATCGTATTTCTTTTTGCTAGTTCACGCATTTTATCCCCCGCTTTCCAGTCATAGTTGATGTGTTCTATCGCCTTAACACCTCTGAAAGTATCAACTATGCAAAGTATAAAATAAGAGCCTCTTATTTTCCAAATGAAATAAGACTCATCGCTTCTGATCTGGATTTGGCATCTGTTCTGAAAATGCCTCTGGTCGCTGATGTCACCGTGTTGCTTCCCGGTTTTTTTTATGCCTCGCATGGTCATACACATGTGCTCCGCTTCCACAACGACAATAACACCATGGGGGCTGAGTTTGTCCATAATGCAGTCCGCCACATTTGAACTAAGTCGTTCTTGAAGCTGGGGACGTCTTGCCACCGTTTCAACGACACGTGCAAGCTTGCTAAGTCCTGTCAGCTTACCGTCTTTTGGAATATAAGCCACATGGGCTTTTCCAAAGAAAGGCACCAAATGATGCTCGCATGTTGAGTAGAAAGGAATATCGCGCACAAGAACAAGTTCTTCGTGTTGTTCCTCTTCAAAATGTAGATCAAGATGTTTTCCAGGATCTTGTGTGAGGCCTGCAAAAATTTCCTCATACATTCTAGCAATACGATCCGGCGTACCCACTAGACCTTCCCTATCTGGGTCTTCACCAATTGCATATAGTATTTCACGAACCGCATTTTTTATACGTTCCTTATCCATAGTTATACCTCTTTCTTCAATCGTCACATATGTCTAGTAGACCCACTGTGCCATCAGCGCATTTGACAGGTCTCGCACTATAATATGATTTATATTATATGATTTCACTTCATTTATTTTTCTGACAGGCATGATCCCCATTAGGGCATTGGTGACAAAGACAGCCTCTGCATTCTTAATATCTTCAAGTGTGAATGCCCCTTCAAGGCAGGTTATTTTTTTTGATCGGGCAAGCTCAATAACTTGGGCTCGCATGGTTCCAGGCAGTAGACCACTGGCTATGCCAGGTGTGTAAAGTACACTGCCCTTAACAAAAAATATATTTGTATAGGCCCCTTCAGTTATATAATCTTTCTCATTTAAATACAAGGCTTCATCATAGCCCTTTGACCTGGCTTTTTTCATAACCAGTAAATTCTCCAAGTAATTGACCGTTTTATGTCCAGCAAGTAAGGCGGTTGAAGACTTCCTAACTTCTGATAGACATAGGTCAAAGCCCTTTTCATACATAGGCTTTTTATATCTATTTTCTCGCACTTTAAGGCTTTCTTGGCTGGATATTCCGGTCTTATCAAGTTGATAGCGTACAAGTCCAGAATCAATTCCAGAGTTTTTTATGGCCTTTAAGAGGGTCATTTCAAAATCATTTTCAGACGTTTGAAAGGAAATATCAAGGGCGTGGGCACTTGTCTTTAAACGGATATAGTGTTTATCTAAATTCTGCACTTTCATATTTTGAAACCGAATGGTCTCAAAAAGACCATAGCCGTAATCCTTGGCTTCACTCATATACTGCCCCCTTCCTCTTGCTGTCTGATCAATACTATATATTCAACTTTTCTAGTTAATCCCCTGGAATTCTAATGGCTTAGCGCTTCCATTAGAGCTCGAGCTTTGTCTAAGGTTTCGTCGTACTCCCTATATTCATCGGAATCCCACACTATGCCGCCGCCGACTTGGAAGTAGACCTTTTCATCCTTGCAAACCATGGTTCTAATAACGATATTCAAGTCAGCATTTCCATTGAAATCGAGGTATCCGATTGAACCTGTATATATATTTCTTTGTGTTGGTTCTAACTCATCAATAACATTCATAGCCATTATTTTAGGTGCGCCTGTGATCGATCCCCCTGGGAATGACGCTTCAAGCAGATCCACAACATTTAGATCATCTCTCAAGTCTGCAGTTACAGTGGACACCAAGTGGTGTACTGTTGCATAGCTCTCAATGACAAATAGTTCTGGAACTTTGACAGTGCCTGTCTTGGCCACTCTGCTTAAGTCATTTCTTTCAAGATCCACAATCATAAGGAGTTCTGATCTATCCTTCATGCTGTTTTGAAGGTCGTTTTTTTAATTGTTCATCTTCTTCTGGTGTCTTGCCCCTTGGCAGGGTTCCCTTAATCGGACGGGTCTCTATCTTTCCATTTTGAACTTTTATAAATCGTTCTGGGGAACTCGATATTATCTGACCCTCACCAAAGTCTAAATAGGCAGCAAATGGCGCAGGGTTGATGTCTCTTAGTTTTTTATAAAGGGATATGGGCTCATCCCTAAGCTGGGTCTCAAACCGCTGTGTCATATTGGCCTGGTAAATATCTCCCGACCGGATATAGTCCTTTATTTTCGAATGGTGCTCAAATAGTAGTCTTTGGTCATATTGGGCGTAAACTCTGGCTTTGTTTCATGAGTAACGCACTCTACCACCGGTGGATTCTCCTGACTCGCTTCAATAACTTTTACAATTCTATCGACCCTGGTCTCACCGCCATCATTCAACTGCGCATCGGTCACATATAAGGCTTTTTCTTTATGATCAATAATAATTGCCCCGTCATACATGCAAAGGTATAAGTCTGGAATCTTCACATCATCCACAGCTGTTCGATCAATTTTTTCCATATGGTGACACAGGTCATAACCGAAGTATCCAACCGCACCGCCAATAAATGGCAATTCTGATGTATAGGTTGTCTGGTACTTCTCCATTTTTTCCCTCAAAAGCTTGAAGGGGTTGCCTGTGTACTCTGCCCTATCTATTTTCTTGATTTGACCACTTTCTTGTGATCTGACAATGGTCTCAATTTGTGAGATGGTCCCCTTGCTTGTGATCTTTTCAAATGGGTATACTGCAATAATTGAATACCGTCCCATTCCATCATGATCGCGACCGCTGTCTAAGAATATGGCGTCATCTGTGTCCTTAAATATAGTATATATTTCAAAACTGCTTAACTTGTTTTCAATTTTTTCTTATAAGCATGATACACCCCCACCGCCTTTTTACGAATGCCTTAGCTTTTTCTAAAAAGTTGGCAAGTAATTCATGCCCCTGTTCTGTCAACACTGCTTCTGGATGGAATTGAACCCCCTCAAGAAGAAAGTCTTTATGTCGAATGCCCATAATCTGTCCATCTTCCGTTTGAGCTGTTACTTCAAGGCAGTCTGGCAAAGTCTCTTTTTCAATAACCAGGGAGTGATACCTTGTCACATTTAGGGGTTGATTCAAGGCCTTAAAAACGCCCTTGTCATCATGGCAGATCGGGAAGACCTTACCATGTACAGGCTCGCTGGCCTTTACAATCTTGCCTCCATACACTTGTCCAATTGTTTGGTGGCCAAGGCAAATGCCTAGTATTGGTATTTGTCCTGATAGTTTTTCAACAATTTCGAGGGAGATCCCTGCTTCATTTGGCGTGCTCGGCCCAGGTGATATAACGATCATCTCAGGCTTCATTTTTCGAATCTCTTCAATGCTTATACTGTCATTTCTATAAACTTCAACTGTTTCATTCAGCGTCTTTAAATATTGCACCAAATTATAGGTAAATGAATCATAATTATCAATCATTAGAATCATATTATACCTGCCCCATCCCACTCATTTGAACTCTTATGTTTTGTTGTCCATACCCAATGCGTACAAATTTTTGTACATGATGGACCACACTCCTTGATTATACAGTTGGACTCGAATAGCGGTCAACGAAAATCACTACAAAAATGCCTTGATTTATTAAAAATCAAGGCATTTATTTATATACTTCTACTAAATAGACTATACTTTCACCGTCTATTTATCGTCATCTTCTGATCCAAGAAGTGTATCGAATAAAGTTGTTTGTCTTTCTTCAAGTGGCACGAGGCTTGACATGGAAAGCCCTATGAGCCGAATGGCTTTTGGAAACTCAATTTGCTCAAGGATATGAACCGCCTCGTCATAAATTTCTTCTGGACGGCTTACGGGAATGGAGAGGGTGCGTGATCTGGTATGACCTTCAAAATCTTTTGTCTTAAATTTGACTGTGATCGTTTTGGCTTCCACATTTTTTTCTTTCCATAACCCGGGCTACGGACTTCGAGAAATCTTTTAGATAGTCCTTCATGACCTCTTTGTCTTTTGTGTCTTCTCTAAGGGTTGTTTCTTTGCCTATGGATTTTCTCTCACTTTCCCTTTTACAGGTCGGTCATCAATACCACGAATCCTTTCGTAGATTTCTTCACCCCAACTGCCTAAAAATAAGGTCAGGTCTTCTTTTCTATACTGAAGAAGGTCTCCAATGGTAAAAATACCTATACGGTTTAAACGTTCTACTGATTTTTTACCTAAACCATGAACCTTTCCGATAGATAAGGGCTCTAATATATCTGGCACCATGTCCCTGTTGATTGTGAAAAACCATCTGGCTTGTTCCATTCAGAGGCCAACTTGGCTAAAAATTTGTTGTAGGATACCCCCACTGATATGGTCAGGCCTGTTTCCTTTTTCACCCGGTTCTTAATGTACTTGCCTATGTATTCTGGACTATGGAAAATGCCTGTCACATCCAAATAGGCTTCGTCAATTGAAACAGGCTGAATAATATCTGTGACATCATTTAGTATTCTAAAAACATGCTCAGACACTTCCTTATATCTAGCCATGTTTCCTCTTACAAAAATGCCGTGAGGACAAAGCTTTTGGCTTTAAATCCAGGCATGGCAGAATGGACACCATACACCCTTGCTTCATAACTGGCCGTTGACACAACTCCCCGCCGACTCGTGCCGCCAACAATAACAGGTTTGCCCCGCCACTCTGGGTGGTCAAGCTGTTCTACAGCAGCAAAAAAGGCATCCATATCTACGTGTAGAATTTTTCTTTCTCTTGACTGATTACTGGTCATCATAGGCCTCCACAAACATATGTTCCTAGCCATATTTTATCATAGCTTGGTGTCAAATATTTAAAAGAATCAAAAGTTTTTATAAGAAATTATATCCACTGAGGCACACTTTAGATCTTGTTTAAAATATATCTTATTTAAACGATAAGAGCCTGCAAAATTCGCAGGCTCTCAAGTTTATACGTTTCAATATTTTATTTTTAATTTATCATATTTAGTCAGCCTTAATTGTATGAAGTCAATCCTAATTGACTCAATCTACAAGTCTGTTAATACTTGACTTGTCTTATTTGCGAATCAAATAACCACCATAAACAGGTTTTGTGTCTGACACTGTGATCACTGCGTTTTCTTGAAAACTCGTAAGGTGGTCAACAACCTCTTTTACCTTTTTACGCTTAACGTACATAAACAGGACGTGTCTAGCAAGAGATTTTCCATGGCCTTCTACCACAGTAACCGCATACCCTTGTTCTCTTAGGTGGGCCACTAACTCAGGACCGTGTTCATCTTTAACGATGGCCTTCACTTCAGAAACACCAATACCAAGCTTTTCTTCAAGTTTACTACCATAGTAATTTCCTAGTGAAAACCCTACGGCATAGACCACAGCTTTTATTGGGTCGGCTGAAATATCTTTTAAAACAGCACCTACAATGTAGATCCATAACAAGACTTCAACAAAACCAATCAGTGCACCTATTTTTCTTTCACCTTTAGTAATTAATACCACTCTTACTGTCATTAGCGACACTTCAGCTATTTTTGCCAGTAAAATTGCGACATATGTCAGTATCGTCATCAACATTATGTCATCTCCTTTTTCTAATAAGATATGATATCGACACCATCACTTCGTTTTCCAATAATCTCTACAGTTATTTTGTTGGGTAGGCATACAAGCATGGAGCCTGTCTTTTTATGGTGCCTTGCTGAACGCAAAGCTGGTCAGGACAGTCTGCTTCTTTCATATAAACTTCATACCCATCAATCACTAAAATATTATTATGCCCATCCTCGTCTAGATTAATCTCCATTGGTGTGTCTAAAGGCAGTGAATACCTTCCGTAAATTTCATTATTTACTTTAACTTCAACAAGATCGGGCGCATCCGATGGTCCCCATAACAGCATGTATCCAATTATGATGCTTATGGTAATATAAACCGTAATTAGGACAAAGTCTAGTCTTTTCATTAAAAATCTCCATTACAATTTTATTTCAAGTTGGCTGTATTCGTTTTTTAAGATAGGTTATAATATACACTAGTCGCATACACACTTCATTCTAACATACTTAGGACAGTTTAACATGGAGGCAACATGAAATTTTCAGGTAACAAAATGAACAATATATTAATAATTATGGTCATGATATCTCTAGTGATTTTTACAGGGTGTTCAGATCAAAAAAACCAGCCCCAACCCATTTCCAAAACGACCCTTCAATTTGGAACGGTCATACAAATCACTGTTTTCGATGAGGCAGATGCCCCAGCTCTTGAAAAAGTTCTTTCCCATATGAAGGTCCTTGAAGATGAGCTCAGCACCTCTGTGGAAAACAGCAATATCAGTCTTTTTAACGCCGCTGATTCTTCAGAGACCATACAGCTGACTGATCATGCCCAAGCTGTTATTCAGCGCGGTTTATACTATAGTGAGCTTTCTGGCGGAAAGTTCGATATAACCATTGAACCCATTGTGGACTTATGGGGTATTGGTCATGAAGACGCTCGGGTTCCCGAGGTTGATGAACTCCTAGAGGCCACGGAACTTGTCGATTATAAACTCCTGGATTATGACCCTCAGGCCGGCACACTGAAAAAATTAAAAGATGGCGTTAAAATAGATTTGGGGGGATTGCCAAAGGCTATGCTGCCGATGAAGCCGCTCGTATTCTTCATGAAAATGGTGTAGAAAAGGCCCTTATTAATTTAGGGGGCAATGTCTATGCCCTAGGAAGCAAGGATGGAAAACCGTGGAAGGTTGGTGTTCAAAACCCTCTGGACGCCCAGGGCACCATGGTTGGTATTGTAGAAGTGGAAGACACAGCGGTCATAACTTCTGGCGTCTACGAACGTTATTTTGAAGAGGATGGTGTACGCTATCATCATATCCTTGATCCTGACACTGGCTATCCTATAAACAACGAAATTTTAGGCATTTCCATTATCACCGAAAAGGCCATCGACGGCGACGCTCTCTCCACCCTTGTTTATGCAAAAGGGCTTGAAGCCGGTATGGATTTTGTAGAATCACTGGATGGCGTCGATGCCATATTTGTTTCCAGAGACAAAACCATTTATTTAAGTTCTGGTGCCGCTGAAAAATTTGATCAAAACAACATGGATTTCGATTTATACACGTCTGCAACAAAACAAAAATAACACCAGACAATACAAAAGGGATTCGCCTCTTTTTAACATTGCACCTTGCCCTGTTAAAAAGTTGCGAATCCCTATATTTTTAATGACTTGTTTAATGTAAGACCTTAGTCTTCACGCTGTCCTGCAACAAATGCCACACCCAGCATATCTGGACCCACATGGGTTGCAATGGTATGGGCCAGATTGGAAAGAATGACCCTTGAAGGGTCTACCTTTTCCTCAATTAGGCTTTTTAATTTCTTGGCATCTTCAATACAGTCCCCATGCCCAATCATAACGAGCATTTCTGGATGGTCTGAAGCAAAGGCCTCAACCTTGCCTGCCAAATACTTAATTGACTTCTTACGCCCTCGTACGTTTTGATACAGCTTGAGTTTGCCCTCATTATCAACACGTAGTATAGGCTTGACACTCAGCATGGTTCCTATTTTTGCAACCGCCGGTGAAATTCTTCCCCCGTTTTTAAGGTACTCCAAATTGTCAACAGCAAACCAGTGCTGGGTTTTTAGTTTATTGCTTTCAAGCCAAACCACAATCTCTTCAGCCGATTTTCCTTCTCGGATCATATTGACTGCATAAACTATTTGAATCCCTTGACCCACTGATGCAGACACAGTGTTTGGAACAAATATTTTAGCCTCTGGCATTTCGTCCTCAATCATGGTCTTGGCTAAATTTGCATTGTTCATCGTGCCACTTAGACCTGATGACAAGCCCAAATAAATGGTTTGTGCACCTTGCTCACAATTCTTTCTAAATGCTGTTTCAAACATGAGAGGGGTGATTTGAGACGTGCTTGCCATTTTTCCATCGCGAAGTTTATCGTAAAATGACGATAGATCGGTATTTTCCCCTAAATCATCTACAAAATCTTCACCGTCTATATGTATAGGCATGCCAAGCAGATCGATAATATCCGCATTTTCTTTAAGATACTCGATCGGTAAATCACAGCATGAATCCGTCAAAATTTTAATTGTCATATGTTCCTCCAAGAAGCTAACCTTCTTTATTTTCTTTCCATTTTTTATAGGTATTGCCCCAAGTCTGAAGTGTTTCAATCACCTGTTCCATGGACTTTCCAATATCGGTCAGGCGGTACTCAACTCGAACAGGTGCCTCTGCGTAGACACAGCGCCTCACAATTCCTGATGATTCTAGATCTCTAAGCGCATTTGTCAGCATTCGCTGGGTGATTTCCGGCATGCACTTTTTCAGTTCACTGAATCGTTTTTCCCCATCCATAAGATGATACAGAATTTGCGTCTTCCATTTTCCACCCACTGCAGCCCATGCAGCTTCAAGGCCCTCAGTCATTTTCTGAGTCATGATGTCCTCCTGTATACTTGGTATACTTTTTGCACCAACAATATGTATTATACCGAAGCTTCATTCGATTGCCAAGTCCCAAAAATTGTAATTCGTTTCATTTGCAAAATAAATCCCCTGCTATAGCTTGCCGTAGAAGCCTTACAAGGGATTTAAAATGATTGTTAATCTTTATTTCTTAGGCAGGTCAATTTTAAATACAGCCCACCCTTTGGACCATTTTCTGCTGCAATGGTCCCACCGTGTCTTTCAATAATGGTCTTTGTTAGGGAAAGTCCAATGCCCGATCCGCCCCCTTGACCTCTATAAAATCGTTCAAAAACTTTTTCACATTCTCCAGGAGAAAATCCCGGTCCATCGTCATAAATCTTAATATGTATGCCATGATCTTCATACACATCGACATGGATCCCGGTTCTAGCATAACGAGCGCAGTTACCTAATATGTTGATAAATGCTCTTGTAAGCTTTTCAACATCAAATTTTGAAGTCCCTTGGTCCCTTAAATTCAAATGAACCTTAACCCCCTTTGTTGAAAACAAAGATTTAAGGGATCTCACAGCCCCCTGAAGGATTTCTTCTATGCTCGCACTTTGAAGTTTAAAGGCTTCTTGCTTGTCTTCAAGTTTTGTCATAAGAATCATCTCTTCGACGATTTTTTCAGGCGCTGACTTTCTGTAATAATTATATCAAGGCTTTCCTCTTTTTCATGTCCTTCAACCACTTGGTCCTTAATGGCTTCAGCATATCCCTGAATGGACATGAGAGGTGTTTTTAATTCATGGGAAGCATTTTGAAAAAAGACCTTTTGCTGGCCATGGTATGTCTGAATTTTTTCTGACATATTCTCAAAGGTTCTTGCGAGTTCTTCAATTTCGTCACCTGTGTGAATGTCTAGTGCCTTGACTGGTGCATTAAAGGAGTATGCCTTCATTGCATGACTGAGTTTTCTTATCGGCTTTCCGATCATTTTCTGAAAGAATAAACTAATCACCAAAGCCAGAAGGCCGCCGATGGAAAAACTTAGGGTGAAAACTTTAAAGCCCAGGTTTCGAAGGCTGACAACATCTTCAACAGCTGTGTAAATAATGACATATCCCCTAGGCATATTGTTTGTCCTAATGGTCTCTTTTTTTAAAATATACTTTGAATCAAACTCACGGGCTTCTGCTTCAATCTTAACAAGATCCTCGATTGTTTGACCTGGAACGGAAGTGTAGCGAATCCGTCCTTTGTCCGTTACCACTGCAATCTTTGAGTCAAAATACCGCCCAGCCAGACGCATCTCATTGTCTAGGCGTGCTTTGGCGATGGTTTCACCAACTTTATCAAGATCGGCAATATCCCGGTCAGGTCTTGGACCCGTTGCCATTTTTACAAAGCGCATTATTTCTATGAGCTCGTCGTCCATGCTTTCTTTGGCCTGATTGACAAGGTATGTTTTAGAAACGTTATTATAGACAATGAGGCTGACGATAAAGGTCACCAGAAGTACGGCCATGTATGACACAAGAAGCTTTGCTCCAATTGTTCTTTTCACTGTTCTATTTTTCAATTTTATATCCATATCCCCACACCGTTTCAATACTCAAATCCGCACCAGCCGTTTTTAATTTTTCCTTAATCTCTTCACAAGATCATCTATGACTCGAATGTCCCCTAAATAATCATAGCCCCACACTTTTTCTATAAGTCCTTCTCTTGTAAATGGCATGCCTGCATTGCGTCCCATAAATTCAAAGAGTTCATACTCCTTGGTTGTGAGTTTCAGTGTGATCTCCCCAACGGAAACCGTCCTGGTCTTTATGGAAATTTCCACATCTTTTAAAAGAATACTATCCGTTTGCATTTCTGCCTTATTCATTCTTTTGAATATATTCTTTATGCGAACAACGAGTTCTCTCGGGCTAAAGGGCTTAGACATATAGTCATCCCCTCCAATTTCCAGACCAATGATCCGATCAAACTCATCGTCACGGGCTGTAACAAAAATAATGGGTATCTCTGATATTTTCCTTATTTCTTTACAAAGTTCCATACCATCAATCCCTGGCATGTTGATATCTAAGACCATCAAATCTGGTTTTTGAGCCTCAAGCTCATGAAGTATTTTTAGACCATCTGGAAAAGTAGACACCATGTAGCCATCCTTTTCCAAATACTTTTTTATAAGATCACGTATATTCTGTTCGTCATCCACCACAAATATATGCTTCATAATCATCCTCCCAGGTGTGTCATGTACTTTATATGTTTCACACTTTATATCAAATATCCTTTGTTTAAATCATAATCCGGCTTTTCAAGACTTATCTTTTTTGGTATACATATAGTAATCTATGTATTCCCTTGATCAAATACAAATTATGAAACAGGTCTTGTGAGCATCCATATGGCTGAATTTATGATCTAAGTGCATATGTTGACTGATCAGGCGAATATGTGCTTAACCAGCGCTCTTAATATTCTATAAAGTAAGAAGTTGTTTTAATCTTATTATATACTCAAAATGTGTGAAAACTGTGGAAGGTGATTCGATGAATCTTACAGACATAAAAACAAAACTTAACGAACACCGATTGAATGGTGAAGCCAGTTATAAATACTACTCTGTCCTTATTCCATTTGTGACCATTGATGAAGAACCCCATCTTCTTTATGAAGTCCGTTCTGAAAACTTGCGCTCACAACCTGGTGAGGTATGCTTTCCTGGCGGTCGAATTGAAACGGATGAAAATCCAAAATCCACTGCCATTCGCGAAACCTGTGAAGAACTGGGCATTCGACCTGACCAGATTGAAGTCTACGACGAAATTGAATCCATCATAACCCCATTCAATGTTGTCATTTACCTGTTTGTAGGTGAAGTCAAGTTCGATGCCCATATTGACTCAGTGGATAAACTGAACTTTAATCTTGATGAAGTGCAACGCATTTTCACTGTCCCCTTGTCTCATTTCCTGGACAAGGATCCTGATGCATATTTTGTTGAGAGTGAGTTCAATTTTCCAGAGGACTTCCCCTTTCATAAAATTCCGCGTGGTCGGTCCTATAACTGGCGTAACGGCAGCTATCCCATATACTTTTATGACTACAAGGATGAAGTCATTTGGGGCATGACCGCACGCATGACTAAAAATCTTGTCGACACCATTCTAAAGGATGATTCCTTAAAGAATGACCTCCAGCAAAGTGATGAAAATCTGACCGATATAAAGAACACCAAACTAATTGAATGACTCAGAAAAACTTACTTAAATCAAAAAACGGTAGGCCTGCAATGAGGTCTACCGTTTTTATTCTTTTATTTTGAATATGTGTTATGAAATTGATGCCGATTATCCAATAATAAGAGTGACAAATACTATAAAGCTAAAGGTCATGTGGAGCTTGTTGGTATAGGGAATGCTGAGCCTTTCAAACTTTGAAACACATTCATGCCCCTTAAGTGCAATGGGCAGGGTTACAAATGCTAGAAGGGCTGAAATAGGGTATAATCCCTTTACAACGTATACCGCTAAGAGGACAAATGCTCCAAAGACCAGTGTGTCATATAGAAGGAGGCTTTTACGACTGCCCAGTCGAATACTCAGGGTGCCCATGCTTAGACGCTTGTCCCTCTTAAAGTCTCTCATTTCATTGCTGATCATAAGGGCTGGAACGAATAAAGACATAGGTAGACCCATTATAACCGGGTAAAGCTCGATGGACTTGCTAAAGGGAAAATATGCTCCAATCAACATAAGGGGACCCATTAATATAAATGACAGGGGCACACCAAGCCCTTTGGTTTTATAGACAAAAGGCTCACCCGTATAGGCATAAGATCCAACCAAACCCACCAGACCTATAACCAGCATTCTATAGTCTGTTATGTATATTAAGTAAAGACCCACCAGGCCAGCTAATCCCAGTGCTGCAATGCCACTTAAAAAGACAAACACATCAAATAGAGACCTATCTTTTCCAAGAAATTTCATGCGTTTTTGAGAAGGGTCCCTATATTTGAACGAACCTTCAAAGTAATCGTTGACTAAGTTTGCGCCCGCTTGAGATGCCAGCCCTGCAATGGTTATAATAAAAATCAGAAAAATATCATGGACTGGATTTTCTCCAAACATGAGCCCTTTTCTATAAGCACTTACCAGGCCAAAAGATGTGGCCGACAAGGCAAGTGACAAAGATAGGACACGCATGGCAATCCAGTAGTTTTTAAAGTATGACTTAATAGTGTCAGTTTCCATATGAGAGTCTCCTTTGTGCGATTGATTATATTTCATAAACCTGGGCTTGTCTCGGTTTACTATTATTTCATATCTATTATATGATTAAAATGATTAAATCAAACTACAAAATGAACAAAACCATATTTTGATTGATGTATTTTTTTGGTAATGTTAAGATATTAACGATCAAAAGAGAGGATGAATGACATGAAAAAACAACTTATTATTTTTATGATGGCGGTTCTAGTCATGCTGACTGGTTGCCAAGGAAATACACAGGACGTGACAGAACCACAAGAGCCTTCAGCCAAGTCAAACAAAAGCCAAACGGAAGAGACGCAGGAAAATATGTATCTTAGCATTGGCCTTATGCCAGCAGTGGATACCGCCCCAATTTTACTTGCAGATGAAAAAGGCTACTTTACTGATCTGGGTCTCGATGTCACCATTGATATTTACACCAACGCCCAAGACCGTCAAACAGCCCTTCAAACGAACTCAATTGATGGTGCCATGACCGACCTTGTCGCTGTTGCAACAAATGTGAATGGTGGATTTGACATTAAGGCCACAACCATAACAGATGGAATGTTCCCAATTCTAGCTTCTCCTGAAAGCATTGACAAGACTTCCATTTCTGTAGGTATGATGGAAGTCAGCGTGTCTAACTTCCTGGTGGATGAATGGCTGGGAAGTGATTACGAAATTGAAAAAGTCTTCATTAACCCAATCCCAGGTAGATTAGAAGCGGTTGCCACTGGACAAGTGGATATGGGCCTATTTCCCGAACCCGTTGCAACCATTGGTGAGTCAAAGGGGCTTACAAAACTCGTATTTGAGCCTAAAGACGGCAATTTCCCTGATGTAATGGTATTTACAGGCCAGGCCATTTCAAACAAGCCACAAGCCATTGAGGCCTTCCACAAGGCATATAATAAGGCTGTACTTGATATTCAAGAAGATCAAATGCTGGCACGTGATGTTTTGGTTAAGCGCATTCCCAATATTAAAGAAGGCGTGAAAGATCTCATGCTTTTACCAGAGTACGAAAAAGCACGTACGCCTGACATTGAATACATACAAAAGGTAATAGACTGGGCCAATATGGAATTAAATCTTGACCTATCCGTAGAAGCATCGGACTTAATTGATGGATCCTTTATAGAATGATTGAATTAAAAGATGTCTCTGTAAATTTTGATACAGAAGCCGCGCTTCGCCATCTCTCTTTGACCATTTCAAAGGGAGAGGCTCTTGCGGTAATAGGGCCTTCTGGAAGTGGAAAATCAACGCTGTTAAATCTTATCTCTGGTTTGATCCTGCCATCGCAAGGGCACGTATCAAATCATATGGTCTCCCATGACGGAGCCCATAAGACAGGCTTTATCATGCAGTCCAGTTCCCTCTTTCCTTGGTTGACCGTATCTCAAAACATTGCTCTCGGTCTGTCCGGCTCTAAATCATCTATTCAAAATAAGATACAGGCCGTGCTGGAAGAGGTCAAGCTGACAAAACATAAGGATAAATTTCCTGCCCAACTCAGCGGTGGCCAGGCTCAGAGGGTAGCTATAGCACGCACCTGGGTGCTGGGGCCTAGCATACTGCTTCTTGATGAGCCCACATCAGCCCTTGATGCCATTACCAAGGAGAACATCCAGGACCTGCTTCGGGCTTATCAGTTAAAAAACCAGACAACGAGTATTGCTGTAACACACAGTATCGAAGAAGCTGTTTACTTGGGAAGAAGAATCATCCTTCTGAACCAGGGTCAAATTCATGGTGTCTTTAACAATGAAAGCTACGGTGCGATCAACGCAAGAGAAAATATTGAATACTATAATAAAGTGATTGAGATCAGAGAAGCCTTTAAGGAGGTTGACGCCCATGCTTAAAGCAAAAGACAAAATACGAGGGGCTGTATTTCTCATTCTACTTTGGAGTGGTCTACACTTTATCATTCCACTGATTATTCCCAGCCCCCTCTCAGTTACAAAGGTTTTTATTTTCAGCTCTTGCTTCTGGGGACCTTCTCTTACACACGGGGCACAGCACCCTGCGAATTCTTGGTGGTATTTTCTTTGCGGTTCTGATTGGTTATCCCGCAGGTCTTGTCGCTGGCTTGTCCAGCAGGGTAAACCGTGCTTTTTCATCAGTCGTATACTATTTGCACCCCATACCCAAAATAGCCTTTCTTCCCGTTTTCATGGTGGCTTTTGGACTTGGGGACGGCTCAAAAATGACCCTTATTTTCTCAATATTGGTTTTTCAGATTTTCTTATTCATAAGAGATGGGGTTAAGGAAATTGACCCCGCTTATTTTAAGGTTGCAAAAACAATGCACTTCTCTGCTTTTAAAACCTTTTTAAAGCTGATATTCCCTAGCACCTTGCCCAGACTTTTCAGTGCACTCCGTATCAGTATGGGGATCAGCATTTCTGTGCTTTTCTTTGCAGAAAATTATGCAACCACTTACGGTATTGGCTACTACATTATGAACAGCTGGTCCATGGTCAATTACGAAAACATGTTTGCTGGAATTTTAGCGATTGCCATACTGGGCATGGTCCTATATGGGTCTATCGACTGGCTCGAACGCCGTTTATGCAGATGGCTTTTTCTTGAATAGTCAAGAACCACTACATTATAAAAAAACGCACTTTCTCAACTAGAGAAAGTGCGTTTTTTAATTGATATTATGCCAGTAGTATTCCAAAAACCAAAGACAAGACATAAGCGGCGCTTAATATAATAAAATTTTTCACGCTCACAATAAATGTATTTTTCTTGGTCTGTTCTTTTTTAAAAATATCCGTATGCTTTTTAATCACAGGCGCAGTGGCTAGGACAAGAAGGCATGTATAAGGTAGCCATCTAAGCAAAACACCCACAAGGATTGCCCCATAAGCCACAATATATAAGCCAACAAATAAGTGCAAGGCCTTATCCTTACCGATTAGCAGCGGAAGTGTAAACCGCCTGTTCTCAAAATCATCTTCCATATCGCAGGTGTTATTGGCCAGCATTATGCCTGCAATTCCCATTATAAGTGGAATGGTTAAAACAAGTATAGCTAGAATTTCGACAAAGTTAAGGGACAGACTCACCACACTGTTATTAACTCCGAGTTCAATAAGGCCCCTATCATAGATATGAATGTATAAACTAATAAGAGGGATTATGCCTCCCATAACAGTTCCTGAAACAATTTCTCCAAGAGGGGTTCTCGAAATAGGCACCGGCCCCCACGTATAAATAACTGCAAAGAAAAAAGAGACCATCCCCAAAAGCAAAATGAATACATCTGTGAGATAGACCAGGACAAGACCCAAAATCACCGTAATGCTCATTAGAAAACCTATTGTAAATTTCACAGTGCTTTCTTTGATCTTATCTTTGACAATGGCATTATGCTGTTCGTAATTAAAACCATGGGTTTTTAAAGCCAGCTTGTAATCCATATAATTATTGAGTGCTGTTGTGGCCATATCCAGACAAAGCATAGCCACAAGCATAATAAGAAAGTTCAAGAGATTAAACTGATTGTAGCGATATATTGCATAGAGGGTTCCAACTGCAAAGGGAAATACACTGGCCACTTTTGTGGGCAACTCCACCAGTTTAAAAAAGCTTTTAATCGTCATTCAAAGTCAACTCCACTAATGTTTTTATGAATTCTGTACTTGTTTCTTGGTCTGCCGACTTTGCCGTACTCTAAATACAGCTCTAGTTTATCTTCACTTTCCATTTCATCCAGATAGCGTCTTGCCGTAATTCTGGAAATTCCCAAATCATCAGCCACTTCCTGGGCTGTGAATCCCTTGTCCCTATTGTTTTTAAGCAGGTCCAAAATATCCACAAGTGTTTGATTTTTCTCTTCTGTGATTGAACTTGGCAAACTGGACATCTCATCCTTGCCCTTAGACACTTTTGTCATCTTATCTATGTCCGCCTGTTCCAAGCTCTTCTCTGATAAGAAAGCATCCCTTTGTCGTTTATATTTGCTTAAGGCCTCTTCAAACCGATCAAAGCGAAAGGGTTTCACAAGGTAGTCTACAGCACCAAAACGAAAAGCTCTCTCTATGGTCTTGGGATTCCTATCCGCTGTTATAAAAATGACGTCCGTATCAATATTCTCTTCACGAAGCCACTGGATAATGTCGATTCCCCGTCCCACTGAAAAGAAAATATCCAGAAGAAGCAGGTCTGGTTTTTCAACCTTGACCATCTCCTTGGCACTTTGGATGTCATTCACACTTCCCACATGTTCGTAACCTTTGATCTTACTTAAAAAACGCTCATTAATTTGCATAACCATGGGGTCATCTTCAACTATAAGTGTTCTTATCATATGCTTTCATCCTTTATCTCTAATGCACATATCTCATCTTGAGTCATTCAGCATTATTTTTCTGTGATTTCCCAGGGAATATCAATAATGAATACGCTTCCATTTTCTCCACTTATGCGGATGCGTCCACCTGCATTATCGACAATTTCTTTTACTAAATTTAGTCCTATTCCCCGACTTTTTGATTTGGTTGTGATCCCTCTTTCAAAAATACGACTGGCTATGTTTTCTGGAATACCAGGTCCATTGTCTGAAACGATAAGACGTATGCCTGTTTCTCTTTCCGTTAAACTGATGTCTATTCGGTCACCCTTTCCTGTGTAAAAGGCTTCTTGTGCATTATCAATGAGATTTCCAATGATAGAACAAAGTTCATCCTCATGTAGTTGTTCTGGTAATTTATCCAGTTGAGAATCTTCATGAACTTCCAGTGTGTATTTGGCTTCTGTCACCTGATTGTACTTCGCAAGAAGTATAGCCGCAACATGGGTTGGTTTAATATTCTGGCTCAAAACCTCTGCCAAATCATTTCTCTTTTCGGATTCCTCTGATATAAAATCCAAGGCTTCGTCCAGTTCCTCTAACTGAATAAGACCGGATATGGTCTGTAGTTTATTCATGAACTCATGGTTTTGGGCACGTAGTGCATTGGTCATTTTTTTATAGCCAATGAGTTCCTCAGCCATAAGCTTGACCTTGTTCATATTTTCAAAACTTACAACCACCCCTGAAATATCTCCATCTGGATCTTTTGTGACAATATAACTGCACATAAGAGTCAGGTCTTGATCTAGTCTGAGCTTCTGATTGTACTGCGGTTTATTGGATATTAAAACCTTTTCCACAGCTATCCCCAGTGTGGGATAAGCTTCTTTGATATCATGATAAAGTTTAGACTCACTCAGTCCAAACTCTTCTATAGCCACTTGATTGATCCAAGTAATTTTCAAATCTTCATCGACGGCGAGTATGCCCAGCTTTAAACTTTCCAAAATGATTTCACGCTGTCCTAGTAAGAGGGCAATTTCCTTGGGTTCCAGCCCATAGGTGCTCTTTTTAATATTTCTAGCAAGGGCCGCAGCGCCAATAAGCCCCATAATGCCTGCTGACAATATGGCAATATGTATTTTTTGTAAGTAGGCTTCATTTTCCCTATGAACCTTATCTGTTAGAAGGCCCACAAGAACTGCTCCAACCTGCTTTTCATTGTGATAAACAGGCACAAATGCCCGTATGGCTGAGATGAGAACATTTCTATCTGCAGACACATAGGCCTGTCCTCTTTCAAGAACGGCCTCTTCACCACCATTTTTATACTTTTTCCCAGTCCATTTGTGTAAGGATAGGAATACTGAATGCCCTCCATATCCATGACAATAATATACTGGAAACGGGTTTTTGATTTGATTTTTTCGATTTTATCGTGAAGGGGCATATAGTCCAGCTTATAGGCCAGGGTCTGCTCCACATCATCCATCTGTGCAATTGTCACAGCCATGTCCATAGCGTTGTTTCCCATTTGATTTTCAAGTGTATCCTGAAAATGCTCGCCGATCATAAGTGCCATAGCACCAAAAACGACGAGCAACATAAGACTCAACACCAGGGTAATTTTATATTGTAAATTCATGGATTCACCTCTTCTCGTCAGAGGTTTTATTGTTTTCAATACGAGCCTTTGATAAACCGTCTTCAATGGCTTCCAGCAGGGTACTGCTTGTATAAGTCGCCCCTGCTACAACATCCACATCTGTTGAGTTCGCTTTTATCACAGCAGATGGAATTTCATCGTAGACAATCTCGGCAATAATTGGTGTTTCATCTTCTTCAAGTATTTCAATTTCAGTTATTTCATATTCGCTCGTTGTCACAGCAACAACGAGTAGGCTATGATACCCTTCAGCAATCCCTTTGTAGGTCCCAGCAGTGTATACTTTTTCTGATGGCGTGCAGGCTGTAAGCAGTAAGGTCATGATTGCCATTAATCCTATAAGTCTATGCACAATGATCCACCTTCCTATTAGTTTACTGCTTTCGTTTAAGCATAACAGGTATGATTTCTTCAAGAACACTTTTGGCTTGACAGTCTGGCAACTGTTTTGTGTATTTTAATGCTCTATCTGTATACTTCTGCGCCAAGACTTCTGTTTCCTTCAGTGCCCCTGTTTGTTTTGTGATTTGGATTAGATGGCTAATATCATCTTCTGATAGGTTATTTTGAGCCAGCAGGTTCTCCATTTCTTTCCCGCCATCTTTTCCGATCGACCGGATGATTGGCAGGGTGTAGTAACCTTTTAATATGTCTGCCCGTGTGTCCTTACCAAACTTCTTATAATCTCCATTGTAATCAAGAAGATCATCTATGATTTGGAAGGCCATGCCGATGTTATACCCTATGCGCCCAAGAAGCTTGGCTGTTTTTTCAGACGCTCCTGATTCATAGGCTCCAACACATAGACTTATGGCCATCAGGGCTGCCGTTTTGCCCGATATAACCTTCAGATAGTTTTTTGTGCTTTTATCGATTTTATACCGTCTTTGGTACTGCATCATTTCACCAACGCAGACCTTCTTCATGGCATTTGCAACCCGCTTGATGTTTTCTTGTTTAAAATCATAATCAATAAGCATCATAAAGCACTGGGTAAACAGATAATCGCCCATATAAACAGCATATGGCTTACCATATTTTGATTGAATGGACTCTTGTCCCCTTCTCATTTTTGACTCGTCAATGATGTCATCATGGACAAGGGTCGCCATATGAAGGGTTCTATTGAAGCTGCCAAATGTATGAGTTTTTCTCTATTTTCATCTTCTTGAGGACCAAAGCCACTGCCAAGCAGTACAAAGGCTGGGCGGATCATTTTTCCCCCTGCCAGCATGAGGTAATCAAGCGATTCATTTAAATAGGGCTCACTCGACTTATTGGCCTTATCTATTAGTACTGAAACTTTTTCTAGTTCTTTTTGTATGGATGGGTATCGATCCCAAAATTGACTCATTATGATCACCACTCTTGTGTCTTGTAAAGTCTGACCCTGTTAATTCTATTTTCTTACATACTTGTATTTTATCGCAATCCAGTCTTAATAACAATAAAACCAGTTGCATCTTATTTTTCAGATACAACTGGATTTATATTTTTTTACCGTGATTCTCCTATGAAGGCTATGCCCGTTCCAATGAGGTCATAGGTGAAATGTTCTTGGAAACTGACCCGATCGGATTAATCCGTATACAAGTAATTTCTCTTAACGAACTTGAGTTTTTTCCAGTATTTCTTAAGAACAGGAAGAACGTAGTAGTCCATGCCAAACACACTGCCTGAACCGCCAATTGTTGCAAAACCACCTGCTAAATACCAAAGCATTTCCACAGGGCCATACCTGAAGCCCAAATCATGAGGCCCATAGCAATAGAGGCAATTGAAGAAAGGGCAGTGAATAGGCCTGCGATCAAACAAAGACCAACAATCACTTCACCAACAACCATGGCTGCTTGGAATATTTCCGCCATCACTGTAAAGCTACCATCTGGTGTATAGAACATAAGATCCATAGACCAGTTGACAATGTTTGAGATAAACTCTGGCACTGGTAGGGCTTGTCCCCACTGTGATACGGCTTCTCCTGCCGCTTGAGCCGCACCTTCAACCGCTTGTGATGCTGATGCTGTTACATCAGCCGCCGTAGAAGCCGCTGCATCTGCGCCTCCTTCCCAAGCTGAGGCTGCACTGGTTGCAGATACCTTGGCTGGGATCAGGAATATGTTGGATGGATCAGCAATAACGCCTGGCAATTTGTGTATGCCTTGTTCAAGCCATTTATAGCCCAGGAATAATCTAAGTGGAAGCAACCAGAAGTTCGGTGATGACTTTGCAAAATGACCACCAAGGAAGCTTCTTCTTTCTCTAATATGGAATATTTCATGCATTGCATATGTCCATACTTTGTTAAATCCAGCAACTTGGATAAAGTAAATCACATTGATAAAATGCTTTATAAACATGGCAAAGAAGCCAGACATGGCAAACATGCGACTTGGTGTTCCGACTTCGGCCACACCATATTTGCCACCAATACAACACATTGAACCGTGGAATGTTGGCGTATAGGATTTGAGTGCCTTGCCATTTAGTTCGGCTAGAATGTTATGAGCCACTGTTGCAGCTGAATGCTCTGCATTTTCAACCATCTGCGGAACGGGTCTCTCATGACCTTCCGGAATGAAGAATGCGTTGTCACCAACAACGTAAACATCTTCATGGTTGATTGCTTGAAGCTTGTCATTTGTCTCAACACGATTTCTTGCTTTTTTATCAATGTCGATTGTATCCATAAGGTCACTGCCCTCAACACCAGCAGCCCAAATGACAGTATTTGTTTCAATACAACTGTCTTCATTAAGACATACTGAGTCTGCACTGACGCCTGTAATGCTTGTAGACGTTAGAATTTCAACACCCAGCTTGTGGAGTCTCTTTTCAGCCTTTTCAATCAGCTTAACAGGGTATTGTGGTAAAAGAGATGGCAGGGCATCAGCCACATAAAGCTTTACATCCTCTTTTGGAATGTTAAAGTCTCTACAAAGCTCGTCTTTATATTCACCCAGTTCACCGATCATTTCCACGCCTGTAAAGCCACAGCCAACAACAACAAATGTTAGCATGCGTGCACGAATTTGTGGATCTTTCTCAACCGCAGCCAGTCTGAACATCTTCAAAATTTGTTCTTTAAGAATCACGGCATCGTCATATGACCATAGCTTGAACGTATGCTCTGCAGCACCTTCAACACCGTAGAATGTAGGCTTTGAACCTGTTCCAAGAACTAGATAATCATATTCATATGTCGCTTTTTCTGCCACGACTTTCTTGCCTTCAAAGTCAACATTTTTGACTTCATCCATAACCACATCAATATTTCTATGTGCAAATATCTTCTTGAGGTCAATACGGATTGCATCTTCTGGGACTCTGTTTGCAGCAACTTCGTGGAGTTCTGTCAACATTGTGTGGTAAGGTCTTTTGTCGATAATCGTCAGTTCGACATCAGAGCGCTTACGCAGCTTTTTTTCAAGCTTTTTTAGCCGTCAGGATACCGCCATACCCTGCGCCAATTAATAAAATGCGCTTTTTATCATTCACTTTTACTCACCCAACCTTAATAAAAAATTAGCCGTTAATAGTTTAACATTAGTTCAGGAAAATTTTATCATACCTCATTTGATTTCAAACGTTTTAGGCGCTTTTGGTCAATTGAGATGACTTTTGTACATTTAGGTCATAGGATCACCTGCGCGTCTTACAAAATATCATCACACTGTCATCATGAGATTATATATATTATTTCGTGGTGACCTCTTTTGTGATTTTGCAAGAGACTCATCTAATTAATTTCAAATGACGCATCTGTCCATTTGACTTCATACTCAGACAAATCCGTTGAATAAACATCTTTATCCTTTGTTATGAAGACAGCATCCACTTCTGGATGGTATTTTTCTAAATAAGCCAGTCCGCCTTCAACGCCTTCTGAAAAAAGTATCGTGGACATGGCATCAGCGTTTATGGAACTCTCTGAAATAATAGTGACAGATGCCAATTCGTTTTCAATTGGAAATCCTGTTTCAGTATTGAGGAGGTGGTGATACTTTTTGCCATCTGCTTCAAAAAATCTTTCATAAATACCTGATGTGACAACAGATTTATTCTTCAGTTCAATTATGCCAATGTATTCCCCTCTCGCTGAAAACGGATTTTGAATACCGATTCTCCAAGGGGACCCATCTGCCTTTTCTCCATAAGCATAAACATTCCCCCCCAGATTGATAATGGCTCTGGAAACAGAGGCCTCTTTAAGAATTCTTACAACTTCATCGGAGGCGTATCCCTTGGCTATTGCACCAAGGTCAAGCATCATGTCTTCCTTTTTCAGATATACACTTTTCTCATACCCATTTAATTCAACTTCATTCCAATCTGTTAGTTCTAGTGCTTTTTCTCTATCTCTATCAGATGGCACAGCTGCCCCTTCACTCCCCAATGCCCCAAAGCTTAACCAGTGGACCAATGGTCGGATCAAACTGACCTTCTGACTGATTTGCAAATTTAATGGCTGTGTCTATGACGTCATATGTATCTTCTGATACTTGAACAGGGTTTTTCCCCGCTGCGTCATTGATACTAATAACTTCACTTTGTGATGAATTGAAACTCATATGGTTTTCAATTTCTGTCATACGCTCAAAGACCTTATCGAGTATGGCTTCTGAACCATCTTCAAAAAGCTTTACGGTCACGATCGTTCCAAGTACAAACTCAGAGCGTTCATATGAGTCTTTCTTTTCATGATTTTCTTGCTTTTGAGTTTGATGACCTGTTTCAGTTGATTTTTCTGTATTTGTTATTTTTTATCTTGTGCTGTACATCCTGCCAGGAGTAGCAAGAGGGCCAGTGATATACTCATTATTTTCTTCATAGGACACCTTATTTGATTTTTATTTTTTCTTCGAATTTAAATTCACTTTTTA
>LQAJ01000029.1_pt1 | contig 142671 bp, 172 predicted proteins | sample 1535811 | NCBI WGS metagenome assembly LQAJ01 (sample SAMN04331587, study PRJNA305678) | bioreactor metagenome | isolation source: bioreactor_6 inoculated with Wadden Sea sediment 2nd replicate of a... | place: Germany: Wadden Sea, Janssand Flat | reverse complement strand
GGGGTAACGATCATTCATAAAAAACATTCTTAAAAAAATTTGTATTGAGCATGTTGACATGTTTTCAGGAGAAATACAACGCCCTGGAACATGAAACAGATACTGCAATCCGCCGAAGCGAGCTTTGCAAACCTTTATTTTTTTACACCAAAGAATCTTAAGCAAGGAGGATCAAAATGGCAACATGTGAGGAATGCGCTTTTTTCTTTCCAATTCCAGAAACGGATATGGATTTTGAGTCAGGCAAAGGGGATTGCGTTCAACAACAGCAAGATACAAAAGGCAAGTTCTGGCTGTCTAAACCGGTATTGGAAACCAGTGAGGCCTGTCAACGTTACAGGAAAAGAAACTGAAGCCCTTTTTACCTTGAATCATGCTTTTAAGTATTAAATAATGATGCCAGACAGGAGGAACGATCATGCCGACAACAGAAAGAACCGCGAGACTTAAAAATCGATGCCGCTTCAAACATGTCGCTGGCGGCGAATATGTAGATCCCAACGTAAAAGCCGGTGTCGAACGCGCCAGATTAATCACTCAGGCTCACAAGGAAAACATCGGGGAGACCAACTGCATCTTCCGGGCCAAGGGGCTTGAAAACATTCTCAAAAACATTACCATCCACATCCAGGATGACGAACTGATCGTAGGGGCCAATACAGAACATCCTGATTATTTTCCCATGTATCCGGAACTTTCCTATTTTTCGACCGTGGATATGGTTGAAAGCCATTACTGCGAGCATAAGGAAGAAATGCGGGAAATTGCCGAATACTGGAAACCTTACACCATTCAGAAGAAAGCTGAGAAATTTTTCACTCCTGAAGAAATAGGGATCATGTATTCCGCAACCACGGTCCAGCCCCCCATGTTTGTCACTGCGTTTTCCAGCATTGTGCCCAATTATGAATCCGTAATTGAAGATGGGCTGCTAAAACGGATCGAACTCGTTGAGAAAAAAATTGCTGATGCTGAAAGGGAAATACGCCAATCACCTTGGAATGCACCGGAAAAACTGCATTACCTGGACAAGGTAGATCAGTGGCAAGCCATGCTCATCGCCATGAAAGCAGTGGTGGGATGGGCCCAGAGATACGCAAGACTGGCTAAAATTATCGCTGAAAATTTTCTGACCGACCCGAAACGAAAAGAAGAGTTACTCGAAATTTCAGATATCTGCCGACATGTCCCCGCCTATCCCGCCAGGGGTTTGAAAGATGCCATGCAATCCAAATGGTTCACCTACCTTCTTTGCCACAGTATTGAACGTTACAGCAGCGGCTACGGCCATAAAGAGGACAAGCTGCTTTGGCCGTTCTACAAAAAAAGTGTCATTGATCAAACAGAGCAGCCCATGACCCGCGAAGAGGCTGTGGAACTTTTCGAATGCGAAAGACTCAAGGTTTCTGAACATGGCAGCACCAAAGGCAGACAGCTCAGGGAATTTTTCGCGGGATCCAACGACCTGTTCATCCTCACCCTTGGCGGGATCAATCCGGATGGGTCAGACGCCAGCAATGACTGCACCAATGCCATTCTGGATGCTGCGGAAAGTATCGTCACCACAGAACCGTCCATTGCTTTCCGATGGAATGAAAAAGGCAATGTGGAAACCAAAAAAAGGTGTTTAACTGCATCAAAAAAGGATTTGGATTCCCCTCCATTAAAAATGATGAGTTAAACACCCAACAATTGGTCAAGTATTTCAATGTTCCGGAAGAGGTCGCCAGGGACTGGGCACTTGTGCTGTGTATGTCCCCCGGCATCACGGGACGGAGGGGCACACAGAAAACCCGCAGTGAAGGCGGATCAGACGTATATCCGGCAAAAGTCATGGAGATTGCCCTGACCAATGGGTTTGACGAATTTTTCACGAATATGCAGTTGGGTCCCGAAACCGGAAACGCCGAAGAGTTTACCAGCTTCAAGCAGGTGTGGGAGGCTGTAAAACTGCAACTCCGGTATGCCATTGAACTCAGCCTGAGGTCCAAGGACGTGGGCCGCATAATGGAATCCCGATATCTTTGCTGCCCATTCATTTCAAGTATTGACGATGGATGCGTTGAAAAAGGAATGGACGGCAATGAGCTGGCTGAAGTGGCCAATCCCTGGCACAATATCATTGGCGGCAGCGTTGTCGTGGTTGATTCTTTAGCAGCCATCAAAAAACTGGTGTTTGACGAGAAAAAATATACCATGACAGAACTGATGGATGCGTTACGCAACAATTGGGAAGGCAAAGAAGAAATGCGGCTCGATTTCTGGAATGCGCCAAAATTCGGAAATGATGATCCCTATGCCGACAACATTGCTGTTAAATATTATGACTTAATCGCCGATGAATGGAAAAGAAATACGACATACTCAGGCACGTTTCCATTGCCTCTGGCCCAGTCTGTGGCGGGGTATATCGTCAACGGCCCCAAAACGGGAGCCACAGCCAACGGAAGGCATGCCGGCGAAGCCTGGATGACGGTGGCATTTCTCCTTATATGGGTTGCGATAAAAATGGGCCAACTGCGGTAATCAAATCCGTGTCTAAAATCAACGCATCAAAGCATAAGGGGATTTTGTTGAATCAGCGACTGTCCAGCGTTCTCATGAACAGTGATGCCGGTTTCGATCTCTGGCACGCCTACATGAAAACCTGGCATGAATTAGGTATTGACCATGTCCAATTCAATGTAATTTCAACCGAGGATATGAAGGCCGCACAGATAGAACCTGAAAAATATACGGACACTCTGGTCCGGATCGCAGGTTACAGTGCAAAATTTATCGACCTTGCACGGTATTCCCAGGATACGATCATTGCACGGACGGAACAGGATATTGCTGCCGGATAAGCCGAATTGACGAGACTTTCAATCATCCCCGGACGGGGCAAACCATCCGGGGATGCCCATAGTAACATTGTTAATTTATTAAGGAGTAAATTGATGGCAACCTGTAAAGAATGTAAATTCATCACACCTTCCCCCACAGGAGATCCCTCCACCGGTATCTGCCTGGTTGAAAGAATGCTGCTTGCAGAAACTCAAAAACCAAGACAGCCATCCGGGGAAAGATGGTACAGAAATCCATGGAAGCATGTCCGAAATTTGAAGCGGGTGAATCCTGGAAAGATATAAAAAATCTCATTTAAGGCTTCTAAATATCAATCATGAAGGGTGGAAAAGTATGACATCTTTAGGTTCCGAGACTAAACACCTGGTTACCAACATACAGCGTTTTTCCGTCAATGACGGTCCCGGCATTCGGACCACCGTTTTTTTAAAAGGATGCCCGCTAAATTGTGCATGGTGCCACAACCCTGAAAATATCCACACCTATCAGGAATATTTCTATTACGAAGACTCGTGCGTAAAATGCGGAGCCTGTGCAGAGACTTGTCCGGAACAAGCCATTATTCCCCCTCGGATTCGATACAAAGAAGATCTGTCCCAGATAGTGCAATTTGGGGGTGGGGATGGATCCATTCCCACAGATTTTCAACAGAACTATCCTCCCCCCAACGCATTATCGGATGAAAAGGAAATTGAAGCCGTCGATCCCCCCCGAATCGACCGGGAAAAATGCTCCCGTTGCATGACCTGCGTAGATGCCTGCCACCACGATGCTCTGAAGCTCACCAGTACGTTGAGGGGCGTGGAAGATATTTTGAGGACGTGTTGAAAGATGAGCTCTTTTTCAAATCTTCCGGCGGAGGGTTTACCGTTTCAGGCGGAGAGCCCCTCATGCATCCTGAAATGACCATGGCGCTTTTGAAACGAGCAAAACAGGAAGGGTTGAACACGGTTCTGGATACCTGTGGCTTTGCCCGCTGGAATACCAGCCGCCCCATTCTTGAATATGTCGACCTGATCATGCTGGATATCAAAGTCCTGGATGACCGGAAACACAAAAAATGGACCGGGGTCTCGAACCGGTTGATCCTGGAAAATGCCAAAAAAATGGCTGATGTCGGAATCCCTATGCGCCTCCGGCTGCCAATTGTCCATTCGGTGAATTTCTGGGACCTGGAGTATCCCAAACGCATCGTGGAATTTGCCAGGACCTTGGGGGAAAATATCATTGGCATTGATCTGCTGCCATTCCACAATTTTGCAAGCAAAAAAAGCGGGAACCTCGGCAGAAAAGGCTATTTTGATCATTTTCCCAATATCTTCAAAGAGGAAATTGAAGATTATAGAACAATTATTAATGACGGCGGCGCCTGGCAAACAACCATTGGTGGATTGATTGGAGTAAACTGATAATGATAAAAGATATGGGCATCATAAGCAACATACAGAAATTTGCTACCAACGACGGGCCAGGGCTCAGAACCACCGTATTTCTGAAAGGCTGCCGGCTGAACTGTAAATGGTGCCATAATCCGGAAGGAATGCGGCATTTCCCGGAAGTGTTTCATTTCTGGCCCAACTGCATCAATTGCGGAAATTGCAGAACCATCTGTCCTGCAGGTGCCATGACGGAGACCCGAAAGCCCCCGACTTATCCCGACCAGAAAGGCTGGAAAGGAAAATCGGATCAAAGATCATTACCATCAACAAGGAAAAATGCCTGAACTGTTATCAGTGTGTCGATATTTGTGAATTCGATGCGTTGATCGTCAGTGGAAAATTCATGACGGTGGAAATGGTTATGGCTGAAATTGAAAAAGATATTCCTTTTTATAATCAATCAGGCGGCGGCCTGACGCTTTCCGGAGGCGAACCCGCAGCCCAGCCTGAATTTGCCCTCGCTCTGCTTAAGGCGGCAAAGGAAAAAGGGATCAACACCGCACTGGATACCAGTGGATATCAATCCTGGCCTGTTCTGGAAAAGATCCTGGACCATACTGATTATGTCCTGTACGACCTCAAACATCTTAACCGGGAGAAACACATTGATTTTACCGGTGTTTCAACGATCTTATTTTAGAGAACCTTGAAAGATCATGCTCCGGACTGACCTCACCACCTTTATCCGTATCCCTCTCTTGCCGGGAGTCAATGATTCTGAAGACAACCTCAGGCGACCGGGAATTACATCCAATCACTGGGTCTGAAAACGGTTTATCTGTTACCGGCACATCCATTTGCAGGCCAGTCCTATCGACTCGTCGGGATCGACTACCCGTATCCCATCGGAGAAAGTTACCCTGAAGAAAAAGCAAAAGTTGCACAATCCATACTGGCATCCTACGGTCTTGAGGTAAAAATGTGGATTGCCTGGGTAGAAGACCGCATCTCTGACAAATCTTCATTACAGCAGACCGATGCCGTTTCCACAAACTGATACACTGAGTTGTTTTCAGGACGATTATCATTTTGCGACCCCATCGCTTTCAGTCAACTTCAATACACAGGTGACGATTTGAACAATAAAACAAAAGCCACGTTAACGGTTCCTGAAATTGATCCTTATTTTTATGCGGACAGCAATACCCTGAACATTCTGAACAGACTCCATAAAATTTCTAAAAAACATCCGGTGAACATCCTTGTCGCCGGGCGGCAGGGATGCGGAAAATCCTCCATTGTCAAACAATTTGCAGCTGTACATGCCAAACCCATGGCCAACGTTTCAGGTGGGTATTCTTTCGGAGCCTGGACAGCTTTTTGGTGAATATACTCTGGAAAACGGAGAAACCCGTTATAAACAATTTCTGTTTCCAATGGCGCTGCAAACCCCCAACTGCATTATTCATCTGGAAGAAATCAACCGCCCTGAAAACCCCAAGGCCCTGAACATGCTTTTCTCAATTCTTTCTGATGACCGACAGGTTTGGATGGATGAACTGGGGTTGTTGGAGGTGGCCCCGGAGTAATCTTTTTTGCCACTTTGAACGAAGGAGATGACTTTGTCGGGACAGAACTCCTTGACCCTGCTCTTCGAGACCGGTTTTACGTCATTTTGATGGACTATTTGCCCAATGAGGTTGAAAAAGAAGTCCTAATCAACAAAACCCATGTCAGTGTGGATCAAGCTGATGCTATCATCGACGCCGTCAACACGTTGAGAAGCAATTTCGAACTCTCTGTTGAAGTCTCGACCCGAACCGTTCTCATGATCGGCGAGATGGTTTCAGCCGGAGCTACACTCAAAGAAGCGTTGTCCACAAGCCTTCAGACCAGCAAGGAAACTCTGGAATCCATCCTGCTGGCCCTGCATGTCAAAACGGATACTTGGAAAAAAGCAGTTATGAATACCGAAGATTTTAAAACAATCAGACAAAGTCCGAAGTGTTTTAAAATTGCTGGAGAGGATGGCTATTCCGAATCTGGCGAAGAGACAAATCTCCGGTGGAAACTCTCGAACTTGCAAAGCTCCTGGTTTCACTCAGAAAAGTGGTATCCCATGTTGGCCGAAATGCCGGGACTGTGTCATGGAAAAACACAGCGGAGAGTGAAATCATTCTGGACCCGGACCCAGTTATCGGCAAATATCCGGTACCGGCGTCAGAAACAGATAAGTTGGTAGGCCAGGCAATCCATTCAGCTTATAAAAATATTGAAATGAGCGATTATGCGCTCAAGCTTTCCAAATCACAGATGAACCGGTCTTTCCGCTATATGTACAAATTTGAATTGTATTTTAAAACGTGTGAAAGCGTTTATTTTGATACCCTTTCCAACCGGACCGTATTGGGTGTGTATACTGAAAAATCAAGAAAGAAAAAAATTCAGGACACTCTGGACGTCACCTCTCATCCCCCCTCCCTGGCGGAATTATTTGCCATATGGTGGAATCTTGCCGCACAAAAAGGGGAGGCGAAATATTTGGAAGAATACACCGACACCTCCTCCCGCAGATTGATGGGACAAATTGATCTTGAAAAGTATTACAAAAAACCCATCTGGATTCTAAACCAGATGGTTCCCGCTTTGATCAAAGAATGCCCCAAAATCAGCGGTATTTCGGAACGATGTGATTTCCGGGCAAACCTGTATCTGACCACCTGGGAAAAATTGTTTGCCTATATCAAATTTTGGCCAATCGACAGCTCGGATAAATTCCTTCAGGCCAGAAAAAAAGAAGCGCAGCATCTGAAAGGAATAAAAAAATCACAGGCCTTGCCGGACCTGGTCTTTTCCGAAAAACTGGGGAAAGTCATCAAAAACGATACTTCACGGGAAAAACAACCCCTGAAAAAAGCGACTCTTGAAAAAACAGCGGTTGCTGTGGAGATCAACCCTATTGTGCTTCCAACCAATGATTATGTGAATAAAAAACTGCTCCAGGATCTGGCATCGGTTTTCAAAACAGTGGCTGTACGCGAGAGCAGATACAACCGGGGATTAACCAGCGGGAATATTGATCGGCGGCGACTTTATCGTGCACACACTTCCGGCACAATATTCCATATCAAAAAAAACGAATTCAATCTGCTCAATGATATCACTCTGATTATTGATGCGACTGGATCAATGGCGGCAACAAATAAATGGGAAAATGTTCAGGAAATATTTCAGACCCTTTTTCTGGCCATCGAAAAATTCAATAAAAACGCAAAACTGTTCGCGTATAATGAAGTTCGTGAGCGTTGCCTGCTGACAGAACTCCACAAAAAAGGAAAATTTTACACGATCCAGCCTCATGGAAAAACCGCATCCGGTGAAATTATCAAAGCCCTGATCCGGAATGTCGCGGGGAGAAACAAAAAACCGATTTTCATCCACATTACAGATGGTGCGTCCAATTGGGGTTGCCCTGTTCAGGAGGCTGTCAACCTTTGCAAAGAAAACAGGGTGTTGCTTTTGACCATTGGAGTGAATTGCAGCGAGGAAAACCAGGTGCTTTTAAAGTCCGAATATGGGAAACTGGTTCAATTTACAAAAACAGCCGATCAACTTCCCGGGCTGATGCGAAGCTTACTCAACCGAGGTAAGAGGGTGTTTTCGCAATAATTCTGAATCCAGGAGCTTTTTTTCTATTATTTGGGCAACTTTCTAACAAAACAACACGATCTCGAGCACTGGGGCAACCGGTTGTTTTCCAGATCAAAATCTGAATTTGACCACCTGAGATCCGCACCAATTGTACCCCCCATCTCCATTGCCCGATTTCAAACATCACCACTGTTCAACAGGCTGACTAAAAAAAATTTTTGCCGTGGATCAGATTTTTTCATTGTATCTGTGAGACATTGGAGAGTTTCTTGACAGACAACGCTTGTCCATAGATTGATTGGATAAGGAAACGGGGGGCATTCTCAAACACCTTTACCAATATGAAAGAAGTTTCTGAGCGGCAGCCGAAGGGGTAATTTTTTCCTCCCGAACCTGCCGGGATAGAATGGGAATTTCCCGGCGGATGGCTTCATGGTTATGAAAACGTATTTTCAATCCGTCCTCCACCAGGGTCCACATCCATTCCAAGGCCTGGCTTTTTCGGCGCTGCTCAAACTCCCCGGATCGCTTGACAATTTTCTGGTGCGCAAGGACCTGTTCCCACACCGGTACCGTCCCGTTTTCAATAACGGATGAGCAGGTCATCACCGGGGTTTGCCAGGCGGCGGATGCCGGCAGGATCAAATGCATGGCATTTTCCAGGTCCTTTTTGGCCCGGGCCACCCGGTCCTGATTATCTCCGTCCGCCTTGTTGATGGCAATGCCGTCCGCCAGCTCCAGAACCCCTTTTTTGATGCCTTGTAGTTCGTCTCCAGCCCCGGCGATCATAAGCACCAGGAAAAAATCCACCATGGCGGCCACAGCGGTTTCGGACTGGCCTACCCCCACGGTTTCCACCAGGAGGATGTCAAAACCGGCGGCTTCACACACCAGCATGGTCTCCCGGGTTTTGGCGGCCACGCCGCCTAAGGTCTCGCCGGCAGGTGACGGCCGGATAAAGGCGTTGGCATGGGAGGCCAGTTTTTCCATCCGGGTCTTGTCACCCAGAATGGACCCGCCGCTGCGTCGGCTGGACGGGTCCACCGCCAGCACAGCCACCTGATGGCCGGCATCGGCCAGATAAACGCCTAAATTTTCAATGAACGTGCTCTTGCCCACCCCGGGCACGCCGGTCACCCCCAGCCGGACGCTGTTGCCGGTCATTGGCAGGATCTGTTCCATGATCTTTGCCGCCATCTCCTGGTGGGCCGACACCCGGCTTTCGATCAGGGTCATGGTCTTGGCGATCATACGCCGGTTCCGTTCTTTGACTCCCTGGACCAGTGCCTCCAGAGCCACTTCCGGCATTTTTTACACCCCCAGGATGTTCAAAATCTGGTTGGCGGAATCGGTTACCACGGTACCGGGTCCGAAAATGCCGGTGGCCCCGGCGGTTTTCAGGAACTCATAATCCCCGGGCGGAATGATACCGCCCACCACCACATGGATATCGGATGCCCCCTGTTTTTCCAGCGCCTCGATCACCTTGGGCACCAGGGTCTTGTGCCCGGCGGCCAGGCTGGACACCCCCACCACATGGACATCGTTTTCCACGGCCATTTTGGCGGCTTCCTCCGGGGTCTGGAACATGGGGCCCAAGTCCACATCAAACCCGAAATCCGCATACGCTGTGGCAATGACTTTGACTCCACGGTCATGGCCGTCCTGGCCCATCTTGGACAGAAGGATTCTGGGCCGTCGGCCGGTCTGTTTCTCGAAATCCGCGGTGCGCTTACGCAGCGATGCCAGAAGCTCCGGATCCGTATTCTGGGCATACACCCCGGAAATGCACTGGGTGGTGGCCACAAACCGGGTGAAAACCTTTTCCATGGCATCGGAAATCTCCCCTACCGTGGCCCGGGCTCGGACAGCGGGCAGACAGACCGCCAGGAGGTTGCCTCCGGTGTCACAGGCTTTTGTGATGTCATCCAGGGCTTTTTTCACGGCTTCGCTGTCCCGGTTTTTTCGAATCTGTTCCAGGCGGGCCACCTGTTCGTTGCGCACCTCTTCAGACACTTCTCTGACCGGAATCGGGGTCTCGTCGTCCACCCGGTACTTGTTGACACCCACGATCACGTCCTTGCCCTGGTCGATACGGGCCTGGCGCTTTGCCGCCACCTCTTCGATGCGCATCTTGGGCATGCCGGACTCAATGGCTTTTGCCATGCCCCCTAAGTCCTCGATCTCTTTTAAAATCTTTCTGACCTCATCAATGATGTTCTGGGTCAGGGTTTCCACGTAGTAGGACCCGCCTAACGGATCCACCACGTCACAGATATGGGATTCCTCCTGCACAATGATCTGGGTGTTGCGCGAAATTCTTGCGGACAGCTCGGTGGGCAACCCCACCGCCTCGTCAAAGGAGTTGGTGTGCAGGCTCTGGGTGCCGCCCAGAACTGCGGACAGGCACTCCAGGGTGGTGCGAACGACGTTGTTATATGGATCCTGCTGGGTCAGGCTCCAGCCCGATGTCTGGCAGTGGGTCCTGAGCATCTTGGATTTGAGGCTTTTGGGATTGAACTGACTCATCAGCTCGGCCCACAGAAACCTGGCCGCTCTGAGCATGGCAATATCCATAAAAAAATTCATGCCGATGCCGAAGAAAAAGGACAACCGCGGCGCGAACTTGTCAATGTCCAAACCTGTGGCCAGGGCCGCTTTCACATATTCCAGCCCGTCAGCCAGTGTGAAGGCGGTCTGAAGTACGGAATCGGCCCCGGCTTCCATGATGTGGTACCCGGAGATACTGATGGTGTTGAATTTGGGCATATGATCCGAACAAAACCCGATGATGTCGGAAATGATCCGCATGGAAGGTTCCGGCGGATAGATGTAGGTGTTCCGGGTCAGGTATTCCTTGAGAATATCGTTCTGAATGGTGCCGGTGAGCTGCTCGTGTTTGACTCCCTGCTCTTCGGCCGCCACGATGTACCCGGCCAGGATGGGCAGCACGGCCCCGTTCATGGTCATGGACACCGACATCTGATCCAGGGGGATCTGGTCGAACAGAATTTTCATATCCTCCACCGAATCGATAGCCACCCCGGCTTTGCCCACATCCCCGGCTACTCTGGGATGATCCGAATCATATCCCCGATGAGTGGCCAGGTCAAAGGCCACAGACAGCCCTTTCTGGCCGGCTGCCAGGTTCTTGCGGTAAAACTCGTTGGATTCCTTTGCTGTGGAAAACCCGGCATACTGACGGATGGTCCAGGGCCTTCCCGCATACATGGTGGCCTTGGGTCCCCGGACAAAGGGATCGAACCCGGGCAGAGTACCGGCACATGCCAGATCTTTTGTGTCCAGATCCGTATACAACGGCTTGATGTCAATCCCTTCCGGCGTTTTTTTCGTCAGAGATGACAGCGGTTTTCCCCGCAGTTCCTTTTCAGCCAGCGCTTCCCATTTTTTGATATCAGACGGATGAGACATGGTTATCCTCCAGTTTTGTCTGTCACAGGTTATGTCAGGGGTTGGTCTTTTCCCTGTTAGCGTTCACACAACTCCACCAGCACCCCGGCAGTGGCTTTGGGTGCAGAAAGCGATCTTTGCGCCGCCCGCTCCTTTTCTGGGGGTTTGATCGATCAGCTGAATGCCCTTTTCCTTGAGTTCCGCCAGGGCCTCTTCAATGTTTTCCACCTGAAACGCCACATGCTGAATGCCTTCGCCTTTTTTTTCAATATATTTGGCAATAGGTCCGTCCGGAGCCGTGGATTCCAGCAGTTCCACCTCGCTTTCCCCCACCGGCAGGAAAGCGGTGGTCACTTTCTGCTCTTCAACGGTTTCCGTACCTTCAAAAGAAAGCCCCAGCCCGTCCGTCCAAAAATTTTTGCGGCCGTCAATGCTGTTCACCGCAACGCCCAGGTGATCGATTTTCAGGATTTTCATCTGGTTTCCCCCTTTTACATCCCTTGTTTTTCCAATGTTCATAACCCCTATCTATAGTGGGATCACCCGATGAAAGTCAACCTTAATTGATTATAATAGGATGCTAATATATAAACGGGGTCTGCAAAAAACAACAAACACTATGTTTTTCAACCAGCTCAGGATACGGTTTTCAAAAAATTCAGATAGGCCGGCAGGATAATGGATGTATCCAGACAAAGACACTTGGCATATTGTTTGACATATCCCTTGAGGTAAACAGCCGGCGGCAGCTGCTGTATCCTATCTTCATTCTATGGCCTTGAGCACCTGGTGGGCCTCCTGGTCCCGGGTACGTATGGTTTGGCGCTCGGATTCGGTTAACAGTGAATAAGTACTCAAAGAGCTGTTATCATAAATGAACAACATCTCATGGCAGGCCGCCTGAATTTGTTTTGAATCGGCAGTGAAAGGACGCCCGGCAGGTCATAACAGGTTTGATCAATAGAGGGTTTCATTTCACTGATCTCCTTGGCCTGTTGGCACTCAAAAGGGATTCGAACGAACCAGCAATACGGTGGAACTCTTCCGCAGTGTGGGAATGGATAAACTGTGTCACAAAAAGGCCCTGATGCGAAGACAAAAAAATCCAGCGCATTAAAGCTGATACCGGCCCCCAGATCCAAAAACACATAGTCAAACTCCAGCCCCCCGGACGGACCGGATAATTTTGTCTTTTGGGGCCAGTAGAAAGCCAAGATTGGCTGTTATCAGGCTTTTTCCGATCCTTCCTTAGCCACATATATCTGCACCGTCTGAATCGCTATCCTCCCGGTCCATATCTTTGGTTGGAAGTAACAATATGTCAAAAATGCCGGAGCGTCTCAAGAATAGTCATTCATTGACATTTTGGTATATATCAACTAATTTTCGATCTTTAAACCTGGCACTGAAACTGAAAGGCATTTTCAACCGATATGAACGCCGCAGATCTGGCCGGATACCTGTCCACGCCGCTGGCCATCGGCAAAAAGACTATCAATGGCCGGATGGTCCTGGCTCCCATGGCCGGACTCGGACATGTTGCGTTTCGGGAACTTGTAGCGGAGCTGGGCGGGTTCGGACTACTGTTCACCGGCATGTGCTCGGCAAAAGCGGTTCCCCGTGAAAATCCGGCCGTCTCCATGGTGTTTCGCTGGCGCAACCGGGAACTGCCCCACACCGTGTGCCAGATCTTTGGCGCGGACCCGGATGTCATGGCCCGGGCGGCGAGACGTATCGAACAGGAAGGGTTTTCGGGGTGGATCTGAATTTCGGTTGTTCCGTAGCAGCCATATGTAAAAAAGGCTGCGGTGCCGCACTGCTTAAGACCCCAGTCAAGGCGGCCCACATTGTTACGTCCGTCAGAAAGGCAATACAGATCCCGGTATTTGTCAAATTCCGTACCGGATGGTCGGATGACCCGTTGTTTGCGGCAGACACGGCAAAGCGGTTTGAAGATGCCGGGGCCGATGCCCTGACCTTTCATCCCCCGGGTGGCCCCGGACCGCCGAAACCGGCCACCGAAATGGGATATCATCACACAGGTACAAAACGCCGTGGCCATCCCGGTGTTCGGCAACGGCAATCTCTTCACCCGGGAAGACGGCATCCGCATGCTAACCCAAACCAAATGTCAGGGCCTTTCACTGGGCCGGATGGCAGTGGCCAGACCGTGGATCTTTGCCCGATGGACCCGTGAAGCAGGTTTCGACGACACGGTGTATCACCGCACAGCCAGGCGCCTGCTCGAACTGCTCGGCCAGCATTATCCACCCCCTTCAACCTGAAACTGTTCAAGAAATTCGCCCCTACTTCTGTGCCAACTTCAAGTTTTCACTGTTTCTGCTCAAGCAGTTAAACCAGGCGAAAACCATGGATGAAATGAAGCAGGCAGTTGATGATCTGTTCATCCCCTGCCCGGAAACCCTGTCGGTTCCCAATCTGAACCTGTTTGTCTGAACCGGGGGTTTTTACGGCCCAGGCCGACCGGGTCCATCCTTGAAATCCGGGGTGATTTATCAGGTGCGCCATTCTGTTAAGTGATGATTACAGCCCCAGAATGGTCAGTCCTTCTTCCAGTTCAAAATAGGGCTTGATCTCATACTGGTATCCCGGTACACCGAAATAGATGGCCAGGCTTTCGCCGATGGCCTGCAATCCTTCGGCTAGGCGGCTATTATCCAGCTCATAATAGGTCAGGGAATGCATGCCGGTCCGTCTGCTGGCAGAGATGTACGGCCCTTTTTTGGTGATAAAATCAGGCAGGGGCGGTGCGGTCAGATACCGCTTGGCGATTTCCTTTGTACTTTCAGGGGGATAAGTGACGTTGGAAACAACAATCATGGAAATACTCCTTTCATTGCTTGTTACTGACAAAAAATTCTTCAATGATCTTTTCAGATATCAGCTGGTTGCCGTAGGCAGCCGCTGACTCCCGGTCTTCAAACTCTGACACATGGATCAGATACCAGGTTTTGCCGCCGGCGGTGGTTTGCTTGATTCGGGCGTCCACGCCTGATTTGTCAAACGGGCCACATATTCTTTGGCATGGGTATCGGTCAAATAGGCTGCCACCTGAATGGTAAACGGCCTGGGCACCCTCTCTTCGATGACGGTTTCCGTTCTGATGACCGGTTCAGGCGCATTGAGGTAAGCAATCGTTTGATAGACAAACACGGCCATGACAAGGCACAATGCCACCATAAATGCCAATTTCAGAAAAAACCTCCATGAAGCCGGTCCGATGGCACTGGTTTTAAACCGACCTAAAAAAGAACCGGCTGCCTGCCATGCTGCCGAACTTTTGTTGAAAAAGCCGCGACCATAACGCTGGAGGCGCTTCCATATCCGGGCGCCAGATTCCGATACGCCAGGCTTTTTTCTGATGTCGCGCGGTTTTGGGGAGGCTCTGAACCGGTTCTCCGGGAAGCATGGCCCTGATTCCGGATGTATCAGTCATCAGGGCATCAATGTCCAAAAGGGCCTCGATGTCCTTCTGATAGCAAGGTTTCAGCACCGGATCTTGCATCACCCGTGCATAAATCTGCCTGGCCGTGAAATCCACGCGCCGGGAACCCAGAAAAGCCCGGACCAGCAGCTGCAGCAGCTGGGGATGGTCATAATAATTTTGCGCCAGGCCGGTCAGCAGGGCCTGGTCTTTTTCAATCCCCTTTTTTCCTCTCTGCCCACCTGTTTCAACCACAGTACCGCCAATACCTCATCATGGGGATTGGAGGCCAGATGTACCCGGACCGCCTGGCTGAAATGGCCGTTATTCCGGTTGAAGGTCAAGGCAAACCGGGCCAGGGCCCGGGTAATCATTGGGGCCGCCTCCCTGAATCGAACCGGAGACAGCAAAAAGGAATCATAGATCCGGACCGCCTGAAGAAATTTTTTTCAGCCCGTGCAGGGATGCCGGCCTGTTCCCAGATCTCCGCCTCCTGAATCCGCTTTTGAATCAACCAGATACCGGCCAGGTGAAGCAGAACACTGATTCCTGTGTAACACATGGCTGAAAAACAAAAAAAGGCCCCCATGATTCCCGGGCCGCTCCAGAACCGACTGAACCAGGGCATGATGTAAAATCCGGCAGGTACCGCAACCATTAAGGACAGCCAGAGCCGGACACTGATATTTCTCATCCCCCGGATCACTGGACTGATTCCCCACAAAACGCCTGACCTTTTTAGCCGCCACAGAGATGCCGGGTGGGGAGTTTCGGGCATTGACCCGGCATCCGGTAACGGGATCAATGGTTTCAAACCGGATCTCTTCAGGCACTGCAAAATTTCTTTCCGGTTCATCCGCCAGGGCCTGCCGCATGAACTGTGCCCAAACCGGGGCCGCTCCCCTCCCACCTGTGATTCCGACCCCGTTTTTATCGGCCAGGCGGGCCTGCCGATCAAACCCAACCCATACTGAGGTACACAATGTGGGTGTGAATCCGGTGAACCAGGCATCCATGTAATTGTCCGATGTCCCGGTCTTTCCGGCACAGGGCCGGGTAAATCCAAAATCCCGGATTCGGTGGCCTGAACCATTGTCCACCACCGCCTTCATCATGTCCACCACCTGATAGGCCGTCCCCGGGTCCAGGACCGGATGTGACTGAACAATATGTTCGAACAAAACCCGGCCAAACGCGTCCTCCACCCGCCAGAACAGGAACGGATCATGGCGGATGCCTGAATTGGCAAACACGGAAAAAGCGGCCGCCATCTCCAGGGGCGTGACCCCGGCCGTACCCAGGGCAATGGAGAACACATTCTGCAACGGGCTTTTGATGCCGCATTTTCTTGCGGTATCGATCACGGCCTCCGGCCCGGTGAGTTGAACCAGCTGGGCGGCAATAGTATGACCGATCGGGTCATGGCGGTTTTCAGCACCATATTTCCCTGAAATACACGTTCGAAATTCTTCGGCTCCCAGTCCGATGCTCCGGACACCGGAATGGTCACCGGCTGATCGGTCATCACGGTTCCGGGATGCAGGTCATGGGTCTCAAATGCCGTGTAATAGACAAACGGTTTGAAACCGCTGCCTGCCTGACGTTTGGCCCGGGTGGCCCGGTTGAATTCACTCTCAAAATAATCGCGTCCCCCCACCATGGCTCGCACCGCGCCGGTGATTGGCTCGACAGCCACCAGGGCACCCTGGGGGCGGGACGACTTCCCTTCAGCCCCACCCATCTCCCGATCCAGCCGTTCAAGTCCCTGCCTCATCGATATTTTTGCCAGTTCTTGGAGCCGGGAATCCAGGGTGGCATACACACGGATACCGCCTCTGTATACCACATTCTCGCCATAAGCATCGATCAGTTCTTTGGTCAGGGCATCCAGAAAATAGCTTCCACTCCGGGCATCCCGTTTCTCCCGGTTCAGGACCGGCGTATCCGACACAGATAGGGCCACCTGCTCCGAAGTGATATATCCGGTGTCCTTCATACGCTGAAGCACCATCGCCCGGCGTTTCAACGCCCGATCCATATGATAGAACGGGTTGTAGGCGGATGGGGATTTGGGCAGGCCCGCCAGAAGCGCTGCCTCCGACAGGGTCAATTCCCGGGCCGATTTTCCGAAAAACGTGTCCGCCGCTTTTTCCACCCCCTGGGCACCGGCCCCGAAATGGATCTGGTTGATGTAGACTTCCAGGATTTCCGCCTTGGAATGGGTGGCTTCGATCTGAAACGATATCAGTAATTCCTTGAATTTCCTGGAAAATGACTGTTCAAAAGAAAAAAACAGATTTTTAGCCAGCTGCTGGGTGATGGTGGATGCGCCTTCCACCCGCCCGGGCTCAAACAGCGTGACATACAACGCTTTCAATGTCCGAAGCTTGTTGATACCTCGATGCTGGAAAAACAGATGGTCTTCGGTGGCCACAATAGCATTGATAAAATCCGGAGACACCCGGTTCAAAGGAACATTTTCCCGCTCCCCCAGGTGTAGCACCACCTTGCCGGAAGCATTGTAGACAAGGCTCTGGGGGGTTTCGATGATCCGGCTCAAATCCTCGGGCAGCTTCGGAAGATCGGATACCGTCTGTAGCACCAGCAGACAGACCCCAAACCCACTCAGGGTCACCAGGATGAGTCCGGCAAAATCCCCCATCGCATCACCGCCCATAGCACGTATGGTCCCTTCATGAATGGGCACCCTTTAGGACCAGTCCCAATTGCCATACCGCCCATTCTCTGGCATTGAGGAACAGCACCCGGACCTGTTCCTGATGACGGATTTCAAAACCCAGCCGAATGAATCCGTTCTCCGCCTCGTTCCAGATTCCCACCCGCAAAATAGTGCCTTCCTGATCCAGCAGCAGATCGGTGTCCGGCAACAGATCCGGAATCATCTCACCGGGCAGTTTGAACACTGCATTGAAAAACCGGTCCGCCGTATAGATCCTCCCGGAAAATGCTTGAAAGTCTTCCAGGGTACCGGGCTCCAGATATTGTTTTTCAGCAATGGCGTTCAGCATGTCCCGGGTTATCTCTATCTGATGAATCACCCGGTTTCCGGTATCGATAAAGTAAATCTTCATGCCGTTTTTCAGGCCTTCACAGAAAATCCGGTCTGTGACTTCTCCATTAAGCAGCCAGATGAGGCGGGCCGGGTCCAGAATCTGCCGGGCATGGGTCAATGAAAGCGATCGATACAGGTCTTTGAAATGGGCCTTGTCCAGGGTCACCCATTCGCCGGGCAACAGATGCCTGGCAATGCCCGAAAAAGAATCGGTGCGGTCTGCAAACGCTTTTGTATCGGTTTTCCGGTCGATGAGCCGGCTCACGGTTTCATGGGCAGTCAGGGTGTCCTGGCCCAGTTCCCAGACCACGCCTTTTTCAGGCCGGGCATGATTCATGGCGGCCATAAACCTTCCCAGAACCTGTTCCCCCCAGTCAAACCGAAACTCGGAAAATATCACCGCCGCTGACAGGAGCATCAGTGCAATGTTCAAAAAAGAAAGGGTCCGCCTCAGCCGTTCCCGGCATCCGACAGGTTCGTACCATCCGGGATTCATATAGGATATCAGGCCTTGCCTGCGGCTTTCATGGAGGCCATGTAGACCCGATAAAAATCGGTATGATCCCTGACGGCAGCAGACAGAATCGCCGTCATCTGAGACAGGTTGTCCAGACCCACCACGCAATTGACACTGGCATGCAGGGCCGTCATGGGATCTCGGGTTTTCAGGGATTGGCCCATCAGCACCAGGCAGATCGACCGCCGTACCGACATATCCTGTGTGTTCATATGGTCAATAACAACGGTGCCGTCCGGATCGAACCGGTCTTCCATCACCACCAGGGGATAGACATGATAGGCCATCCTCTTGACCGCTTCCGCCGGTTCTGCAGCCGTTTCCACGGCATATCCCAGTTGTCCGGCCGCTGTGACCGCCGATTTCTGGAACGCTCCTTCCAAGGCAAGAACCAAAGCCCGGGGCTGGTCTTGAAGAGGGGCCTTAAGCCAGCCGCCGGAACCAGGATTATCCGGTGTTTTGTTCATGATACCGCCTCTGTCTGCCGGAATGTGAATCTTTTCCTGGCATTTCGGACAACTCAACACCGCATCTTTGTCTTTGGGCAGTTTGTGATCCGGAATATTGAACTGGGATTGACAATTGTTACAGCGGATATTCATGGTTTTCGCCCCCCTTTGTAGCCCCGGTCGATTTCCAGGGAATCGATCTGGGTGGTGGATTCGCCCCGGGCACTTTTGATGCTGTCCAACCCCCGTCCAACCATGTCTTTCCGGGTGGCATAGGCCAGGGCAACGGATTCATCGATTTTGCCGTCGCGGTAAAGGGACACGATATATTCATCAAAAGTCACCATGCCCTGGGGTTTGCCGGCCATGATGATCTCGTTAAAGGTTTTCCCTTCGGCTTCCCCATTGAGAATGGAATCCTTCACCCGAAGGTTGCTGGCCATGACCTCAAAGGCTGCCACCCGGCCGCCGCCGGTTTTGGGGAGCAGCCGCTGGGCCACCACCCAGCGAACCGTGTCCGCCAGACGGATACGGATCTGCTTTTCCTCCTGGCTGGAAAACATGCCCAAAATCCTGTTGATGGTCTGCCCGGCATCCACAGTGTGCAGCGTGGACAACACCAGATGGCCGGTTTCCGCTGCTGACAGGCCGATCTCCACCGTTTCCCGGTCTCGCATCTCCCCCACCAGGATCACCTTAGGCGCCTGACGTAGGGCCGCCCGAAGGCCTGATGCAAAGGTATCAAAATCCATGCCCAGTTCCCGCTGATTAAAAGTGGAATGTTTCTGGGGATGCTGGTATTCAATGGGGTCTTCCAGAGTGATCACATGGACGGCCTGGGTCTCGTTGATCCGGTCCAGAAGCGCTGCCAGGGAGGTGGATTTTCCTGATCCTGTGGCACCGGTCACAAAAATGATGCCGTTTTTCTCCTCCGCCATCTTGTAAAATGGTTTGGGCAGACCCAAATCGTCAATCGTGGGAATCTTCGTCTCCAGCTTCCGCAGCACAATGGCGTATTTACCGGACCGGGAAAAGATGTTCACCCTGAACCTGGCCTGAGTTCCCAGCTGATAGGACAAATCACACGAGCCTTCCCTAAGCAGGGTTTCTGTGAGTTTCCGGTCATTGTTAATCAGGTTCAGCGCAATAATTTCCGTCTGAAACGGGGTCAGCCTCTTGAAGACCGGTTCCATCTGTACTGGTATCAGATGGCCTGAACTCTCCACCTGAAGGGGTTTACCAGGAGTCAGGTTCAGGTCGGACACGTTGGGATGGGATCTGAGCATCCTGAACAAAATCTGGTCAACCTGCTGCTTTTTCATGGTGTTTCCTTGTGATTTCCCGATCAGGCTTCCGTAAAATCCGTGGGCGGTTTTTTGAGGAATGGCCGGAACATACTTTTGTTGTTGGCTTTGCTGTAGGCTTCATCCGGGCTGATCCACCCTTTTTTATAGAGTCCCATGATGGCATCATCCAGCAACTGCATGCCGTATTGCTTTCCCGTCTGGATCATAGATGCAATCTGATGGGTCTTGGATTCCCGGATCAGATTTCTCACTGCAGGAGTTGCCACCAGAACCTCCATTGCCGCACACCGCCCTTTTTTATCGATGCGTTTGAACAGTACCTGTGCCACCACGGCCCTGAGCCCGTCGGACAGGGTGGAACGGATCTGGGCCTGTTCCGACGAAGGAAATACTTCAATCACCCGGTCCACTGTTTTGGCGGCACTGGACGTATGCAGGGTGCCGAAAACCAGATGCCCGGTGGAGGCCGCTTCAATGGCCAGAGAGATGGTTTCCAGGTCCCTGAGTTCTCCCACCAGAATGATGTCCGGGTCCTCACGCAAGGCGCCTCGCAGGGCTGCGGAAAATGTTTTTGTATGGGTTCCCACCTCCCGTTGGTTCACGATACAGTTCAGGCTTTTGTGAACAAATTCAATGGGATCTTCCACAGTAATGATATGATCCTTCCGGGTTCGGTTGGCCTGGTCGATAATGGCGGCCAGGGTAGTGGATTTACCGGATCCGGTGGGGCCGGTGACCAGGATCAGTCCTCTGGGCAGATCCGCCAGTTTTGAAATCACGGAAGGAAGTCCCAGCTGCTCCGCCGTGAGAATATCGGAGGGGATCTCACGGAATACCGCGGAAATGCCGTTTTCTGCATGAAATAATTGGCCCGGTAACGGGCCAGTCCAGGGATCTCATACCCGAAATCCACATCCCCGGTCTCTTCAAATTCCTTGACCTTCTCCTGGGAAGTGATTTCATAAAGCATGGCCCGAAGCTTGTCCGTTGTCAGGCGTTCATACTTGATCCGCTCAATGTCTCCATTAAGGCGGAGGGCCGGCTGTTGACCGGCAGACAGGTGCAGATCGGATGCCCCTGGTCATGCATCAGTTTGAAAACGCATCGATCTGCGCCACGTGTCCTCCCTTTTCAATGGTCCTGCGTTCCGCCGGTACCGGCCTATCCCAGCTGGGCAGAACAAACCCGGCAATGCCCGGCTTAGTTCTTGTATCTTGGAATTACGCTCGGTTGATGAATTTAAGCATGGCATCCGTCTCATCGGCTGCCTTGTTTTCCTTTTTGCTCATTTCCAGTAATTTGGCATGGGATTCGATGACCGCGCTGACCTGCATTTCCAGCTGGATCCGCTGCCGTTTCAGCTCCATGATATCGCTGTGAAGCTGGGAAAGCCGCTTGTGGGCCCGGTTCAAAATCTTCTCCGCTTCCACCTGCGCATTGGCGATGGTGACCTGGGCTGATTTTTTTGGCATTTTCCTTCATCTGGTCCAGAACGTTCTGGGACTGGATCATGGCGTTTTTCATGGCATCTTCCCGTTTCCGGTAGCCCTGGTTTTCCAAATCCAGCCGCCTTTTTTCCTCTGTCAGTTTTTCAACGGCACGATCCGTGATGTCCAGATGGGCGGCCACCTCTTCCAAAAAGACGTCCACTTCCTGAACGTCAAATCCCCTGAAACGGGTTTTAAACTCTTTCTGCCTGATCACCAGTGATGTGATACCCATATCCCACCATCCTTTCCATCTGAAATCAGATTGTTACAGCATCATGGATCGCGCCAGTCCATGAAGCGTCTTCACCACAAAGGTCTGAAGAAACATGATTGCCATCAGTACAACAATCGGCGAGATGTCGATGCCGCCGAAATTTACCGGCAGCCGTTTTCTGATCTGATACAGCACAGGCTCGGTCGCGGTATTGATGAACCGAACAATCGGATTGTACGGATCCGGATTCACCCAGGACAATACCGCGCCGGCAATGATGATCCACATGTACACCGTCAATGCAAAATTCAGCACAACGGCCACCGCTTCAAACAAATTGGCCAATATAATCATTCAAGCACCCTTTCATTCATTGTTTATCCCCAATTCTGTTATCAGGCAATCAGATAAAAATCAAGATTTTTTACCAGGTTATGATCCTGATTGACAGCATCATTTACAGTTTGACCTGCGTTATATACTTGAATGTCCCTTTACGGTATGTTACCTATATAGATTACGCATACGCATGGTTTATAAGCAACACCAAGGGGGCGGATCTGATGCTAACGACCGGGATCTGCCCTCCGGATCTTTGAGATATGTAAAATTATTTTAGTCCAAGGAGTTTGAAAAATGGGTCCCGTACAATTGAAAGAAATCAAGACCGTTCCCTATGAACGGGCTGAGGTGAAAAAGGGATATACTGACCGGTCCCTTCACATCGACCTCACCGGCAATGATATCCGCATCGATCCAATCGATACAGCAGTGAAAGAAAAATTCATCGGCGGCAAAGGATATGATCTGTGGTTCATGTGGCAGGCCGTCAAAGGCACCACCAAATGGAATGATCCGGAAAATGCCCTGTGCATATCGGCCGGTCCTCTGGGAGGAACCCCGGGGTATCCCGGCGGCGGGAAAAGTATTGTCACCACCATTTCCCCGCTGACGGGTGCGCCCATTGATTCGAATGTGGGCGGGTATTTCGGTCCTTACAAGAAATTCCGGATTTGACGTGATCACGTTGACCGGTAAGGCGGATCAGGACATCGTTATCCTTATCGACGGGATCGAAGGACAGATCAAAATTTTCAATGCTTCGGATCTGCCCGACAATGCCTATGACCTTTCCGATGCGTTGACCCGATATTTTGACGAAGAAAAACCGGTGAATGTTTCGGTGGTGACCGCCGGTCCGGGCGCTGAAAACACCTATTTCGGATGTCTGAACTTCTCCTGGTATGATTCCGGCCGGAAACGGGTCCGTTACAAACAGGCCGGCCGGGGCGGAACCGGCACCGTTCTGGCGGACAAAAGAATCAAGGCCGTGGTGGCCCGGTATGGGGCTGTTTCCATGAAAACCAATCAGCCGGCAGATCTGGAAGCGCTGAAAACCGTGACCAAAACCCATGCCAAAGAGATCCATGAACTAGATGGCCGGCAGAACCGCATGGCACTGGTGGGCACCACTCACCTGGTTCCCATCATGAACGACCACGACTGCCTGCCCACGCACAACTTCAAATTCGGTTCCCATCCCGAGGCGGCCGTCATCGGCGAAGATGTGTATGAACATATCTTTGACAAAGGATTTGACGGGTGCTGGCGGGGATGTGCCGTGGCCTGCGCCCATGGGGTCAAGGATTTTTCCCCGTTCACCGGTCCTTTTAAGGGGACCCGGGTGTTCGTGGACGGACCGGAATATGAAACCGTGGCCGGGTGCGGCTCCAACCTGGGGATTTTCGATGCCCACACCATTCTGGAGATCAATTTCTACTGCGACGCTTACGGCCTGGACACCATTTCAGTAGGGACTTCCATCGGTTTTGTCATGGAATGTTTTGAAAACGGCCTGATTACCACGGAACATACCGGAGGCCTGGAATTGAACTTCGGCAACCGGTACGGCACCCTGGAACTGATTCATCAAATGGCGAAAGGCAACGGATTTGGTGCCATCGTGGGCAAAGGCATCCGTCAGATGAAACAGATTTTTGCCGGTAAGTTCAATGCCGATCCCAAGTTCATGCAGGATATCGGCATGGAATCCAAGGGTCTGGAATCTCCGAATACATCACCAAGGAAGCCTGGCCCAGCAGGGAGGATACGGTCTGGCCCTCAAAGGCCCCCAGCATGATGAAGCCTGGCTGATTTCCTGGACATGGTCCACAATTTCATGCCCACTTTTGAAAACAAAGCCGAGGCCCTGCACTGGTTCCCCATGTTCAGGACCTGGTTTTCTCTGTGCGGCCTGTGCAAGCTGCCCTGGAACGATATCGTACCCGAAGACAACAAAGACACCGAAGAACCGGCAAAAGTAATGAAACATGTGCAGTGGTATGCGGATTTCTTTTCCGCCATCACCGGCAGAAACACCACGCCTGATGACCTGATCGCCATGAGTGAGGCAGTGTATAATTTCAGCGCGTCTTCAACTTGAAGGTGGGCTATGGGACCCGGGAACACGACACCCTTCCCTACCGGGCCATGGGGCCGGTAACCGTGGAGGAATATGAAAGCCGACGGGAACGGTATGACAAACAGCTCACCGACGTCTACGGCATGGACATCTCAAGCATGGACACCGCCGCAAAGGTGGCGGCCCTGAGAAAGGAACGCGAGGCCCAATACGAACAGCTCAAGGATGCGGTGTATGACCGGCGGGGATGGACCAAGAACGGCATTCCCACCCGGGAAACCGTGCAGCGCCTTGGCATTGATTTTCCCGAAGTGCTGGAGGTCCTGGCAGCCAACGGGGTTCAATAGGAAACGAGAAACCATGATCCGGGTGAACGACCAGCCGTTTGAATGGAAACCGGACATGACCATCACGGATCTGCTCAAACAGATGCCGGATGTCCGTTTCTGTTCGGTGGTCCGTCTCAACGGCAAGCTGATATCCAGCCCCCGGTTTGATGACACCCGGATTCCAGACAACGCAATCATTCACCTGCTGCCCTGGTGGCAGGTGGATGATCCGACTTATACAAACCCGCAACAAAAATAAACTATGGATTTTTTAACCTTTAATGTTCATCGGCCCGGACACCGTTCAATGAAACCAAACCCTCAACACAGAGCCCACTATTGAAATCATTCATCGATTTTCTCAAAAGACTGTTCAAGAAACCTTCAGAACCGGCTGTGTTCGCGGCCCCTAAAAACCGGAAAGCGCTGAAACCTGATTCTTCATCCCGGCGACCGAAAACAGCGGAACCACAGGCAGTTTCTGGTGAAATCCAGGCACCTTCCCCTGAAAAAACAAACGCCCCCAAAACAAATCCAGGTCCGAAAAAACAAAAAACCAAACCATCTTGGTCGGTGGATCAATTTCCCGTCCCTCCCCGGGAAGGCAAGACCCGGTTCCATGATTTAAGCCTCCCGGAATCGCTGATGCACGCCATTGCTGACCTGGGATTCGAATACTGTACGGATATCCAGGCCGCTCTTTTGCCCCATACCCTGGAAGGTAAAGATGCCACGGCCAAGGCCCAGACTGGTACCGGCAAAACGGCTGCGTTTATTATCTCCCTTATCAAGGCGTTTACAAACAAACCGGCAAAGAACGCGCCGGGGTTTCCAAGAGCCCTGATTCTGGCCCCCACCCGGGAGCTGGTCCATCAGATCGAAAAAGATTTCCAGGGGCTGGCCAGATATTCAGAGTTCACGATTGTGTCGGTATTCGGGGAACCGGCTATGCCAGACAGCAGCAAATACTCCAGGATCGCCCGGTGGATGTGATTGCAGCCACCCCGGGGCGGCTGCTGGATTTTATCCGGCAGAAAACCATCAATCTTTCTCAAGTAGAAATTATGGTCATTGATGAAGCGGACCGGATGCTGGACATGGGATTCATTCCGGATGTCAGGCGACTGGTCTATATGACCCCGCATAAAAACAACCGACAGACGCTTTTCTTTTCCGCCACTCTGACCGACGATGTGTTGCGTCTGGCTGATTCATGGACCACGGAAAACCGGGTCCAGATTGAAATCGATCCGGAACAGACCGCTGCGGACAGCATCCGGCAGATTGTCTATCTGACCACGGAAGACAAAAAATTCCAGCATGTCTATAATATGATCGTGTCGGAAAATGTTGAGCGGGTATTGGTCTTCGTCAATCGAAAGGATACAGCCACATTTCTGAGCAACAAACTTAGCCGGTACGGCCAGCGGTGCAAGGTGCTGTCCGGAGATGTATCCCAGAACAACCGGTTCAAGGTGTTGAACCAGTTCAAAAAAGGCACTGTGCGGATTCTGGTGGCCACGGATGTGGCGGCCCGGGGCCTTCATGTAGAAAACATCACCCACGTGATCAACTATGACATGCCGTTTGAGCCCGAGCATTATATCCACCGGATCGGCAGAACCGGGCGCGCCGGTGCCACCGGCACCTCTATCTCTTTTGCCGATGAGATGAGTTCGTTTCAGATTCCACAGATCGAAGCGGTGCTGGGCCACCCACTTACCTGCGAATACCCCTCAGACATACTGGAAAAACCGCTGCCCAAACCGACTCCGGCAAAAGAGGATAAACCCGTCAATCCCAAAACCAAATCCAGGCGGCGTAGACGGCGCACCCGGCCGCCCGGCAGACCTAACAAACCACACAATCCGGGTTCAAGTTGACACGGTCCCGGGATTCGGTGTAAAACCGGTTACCTGTTGAAATGATACCTTAAGGGAAGGAGAGGGAACACAATGTTTGGCCTTGGAATGCCTGAAATCCTGTTGATTCTGGCCATCGCCTGATCGTTATCGGGCCGCAGAAACTGCCTGAACTGGCAAAAACCCTGGGACGGGCCATGGGAGAATTCAAGCGCTCGGCCCAGGAACTCAAACGCAGTATTGATGTGGACACCACCCTTCAGGACGTCAAATCATCCACCACGGACCTGAAAGGTGTGATCAAAGGGGCCAGGCGGGAAAAATCCCTTAAAAAACGACCCGGACGATGCCAACAAATCTGACAAAACAGACACGCCCTCAGATGCAAATGAGCCCTCTGTGTCTGAAAACACCCCAGCAGAATCAGTCCCTGACAAAGAAGCCAAAAACGGATGACCTTCATGGAAGACGATGCCAAAAGCCCGTTTACCGAACACTTGAGTGAATTGCGCGACCGGCTGGTCCGCTCTTTTATTGCAGTCGGCGTTGGTTTTGCAATCTCTTATGCGTTCAAGGAAAGACTGTTCCAGATTCTGACCGCCCCCCTGGTGACGGCCATGGAAGCCAGCGGCAATGCAAAAATGATTTTCACCGGTTTACCGGAAGCATTTTTCACCTATCTGAAAGTATCGCTTCTGTCCGGCATCATTCTATCGACACCGGTACTGTTTTATCAGTTCTGGATGTTTATCTCCCCCGGACTTTACCGGAATGAAAAAAAATACCTGTTTCCGGTGGTAATGCTCTCCTTGTTTTTTTCATCATCGGGTCCTCTTTTGGATACTTTATCGTATTTCCCTATGGCTTTCAATTTTTTCTGGGATTTGCCACCGACACCATTCAGGCCATGCCTTCCATGAAAGAATACCTGTCTTTTGCATCCAAAATGCTGCTGGCCTTTGGCTTTGTGTTTGAACTGCCGCTGGTTTTGACATTCATGGCGCGCATGGGGCTCGTGACCGTGCCGTTTCTGAAAAAGAACCGAAAATATGCCTTGCTGCTGTTCTTTGTGGGCGCCGCTTTGATCACGCCCCCGGATGTTATCACTCAGATCATGATGGCGCTGCCGCTGATGGTTCTCTATGAAATCAGTATTGTCGGTGCCCGGATTTTCGGCAAAGAATCTATCCAGGATAGGGAAGACGTGGAAAATGTGGCGGATGGCACCGAAGAAAAAAAAGGCCACCCGGTCAGGGGACCGGCAGCCATAAATGATGCCGGATTTTTATTGACTTTGTAGAATGCTTATGTCAAAAATCGTTGCACGATTAAAATTCGACCGTTGCCTGGGATGGCATCGGAAACAATAATGAAAACAAGGAGGAGAAGCAGGTATGGTGAAAAGCAAATTGATTTTGTTTCTACTGGTTGCCGGTATTGCCGCGCTGTTTGCCGTCACCGGTATTCAGGCAGGTACTGAAGTGGAGGACACCTTTGAAATCAGCACGCCCGGATATGATGACGCTACCCGGAAAAAAGGACCGCCCCAATTCAAACAGGTGACTTTTACCCATAAAAAACACATTGAAGATTACAACATTTCATGCGGTGAATGTCATCATGATGAAAACGGCGAAGCGCTGACAGATCTCAAAATGGGTGATGAGGTTCATCCCTGTTATGAATGCCACAATATTATTGAAAAAACTAAAGAAAACCGTAAAGATATCATGGTCCATGAAAATGCCATGCACGGCAATTGCAGAGAATGTCACAAACAAGTCAATATCGATGCCGGAGATCCCAAGGGCAGGAAAGGACCAGCGCCGACTTCTTGTAATGACTGCCATGAAAAAGCCTGATCATCCGGACTGGAAAGGTTTGAATGACGGTTTAAGTTAGTCAGATCCAACCCAGCCAATTAAAAGGCGGCTTTCTTTTGAAAAGCCGCCTTTTCAATTTTTCGTATGTTTTCCGATCAGGGTACCAGCACCCGGTTATCGATCAACCGGGTGTTTCCCAGCCATACCGCCAGGGCCATCAGGGTTTTATCCCGGATTTCAGCCACCTCTTCCAGGGTATCCGGGTCACAGAGCGACAGGTAATCCACGCGCATGTCCTCGGGACCGGCAGCCAGAATATCAGTGGCCTGAGCCCGGATTCTGGCAGCATCTGTCTCACCCTGTTTCACCATTTTTTCCGCAGCTTCCAAGCTTTGGGAAAGCAGCAGGGCATGGGGACGCTGGACTGGGCTCAGATACTTGTTTCGGGAACTCATGGCCAATCCGTCCGATTCCCGAACTATCGGCACACCCACAATATCGATATCCAGATTCAGGTCGGTTACCAGTCGCCGGATCACTGTCAGCTGCTGAAAATCTTTTTCCCCGAACACGGCCACATGGGGCTGGACAATGTTAAACAGCTTGATCACCACCGTTGCCACACCTTTAAAAAAATCGGGGCGGGAAAGGCCACACAGATGCATCGGCAGTTTATCCAGTGACACATAGGTTTCAAATCCAGACGGATACATCTGGTCGACGGTCGGCGTATACACGGCGGACGCTCCAATTTTTCGACATTTTTCAAGGTCCTGATCCAGGGCCCTGGGATAGGTCGAAAAATCCTCATTCGGACCGAACTGAGCCGGGTTTACAAAAACAGACACCAGCAGATGGTCGGCACATTTCAGTGCTTTTCTCATCAGGGCAAGATGCCCGGCATGCAGGAACCCCATGGTGGGAACAAAGGCAATGGATTGATCTTTTTTTCGTATCGCTTCTGAGAACTGAGTCATCTCCGGTATGGAGTCTATCACCTTCATGACATTGTCACCTCGCTTGAAAAGTCCTGGCCAGTGTCACCAGGGAAGGAGCCCAGGACACCGAACCAAGGGCATGGATATGGGTATAGGTACCAAAGGTATTATATTTATGTAATCCATCCTTCCTGTCCACAATGCCTTTTCCCCGTTCCATGGCAAAGGCCATGTCCGTTTCCTGATATTCAATTTTCAATATTTTTGAATACCGGAATTCATGGCCTTTCAGGACTTCACCTGTTGGGAAAAAAGGATTTTTGTTCACCACTTTCACCTTCGTATATCCGTGTCCCTGGGGTTTAAGCGACAGACCGAACCAGATGGGCAGGATTCCGGACATCTCGTATTCCTGACCCTTCAGACAGATACTCTGTCCCAGAAAAATCAATCCGCCGCATTCAGCATAAATGGGAAGCCCGTCACAGGCCAGCGATTTCAAATGATCTTTGAACGATCTGTTTTCAGCCAACTGCGGGGCGTGGGTTTCTGGAAACCCCCCTCCCATGTACAACGCATCCACTCGGGGCAGCCGGTCCTGTGACAATGGCTGATGAATTCGATATGAGCGCCTAAGTTTTCCAGTGCCTCTATATTGTCGGGATAGTAAAACTGGAAAGCAGAATCTTTGATCACACCGATCGTCACCTTTGAATCGGTATGCAAGGCAGGTGAAGACAAGGTCCTATATTCGGTAACACCTTTTTCCTTTCCGTTCATCATATCGGCGGCTCGACAGTCCTTCATCACCGCATCATAAAGCCGGTCCAGATCAATGTGATCAAAGGCCATATTCCGAACCGCATCCAAGGCCTGCATAGAGAACCGATGTTCCGCAGAGGTCACCAGCCCCATGTGCCGCTCAGGAAAATCGTCGGAATCGAGCTTGGGAATCGCCCCGAACACCGGAACCCGGCAGAACCGTTCAATGTTGGCCGCCACTTTTCCCTGGTGCCGCTTTCCAGCCACCTGGTTGAGGATCACACCGATGATTCGAATTTTCGGATCAAACCGCTGACACCCCATCACAAGCGCTGCCATGGTCCGGGTGCTTTTGGTACAGTCCAGCACCAGCAGTACCGGCAGGTTCAGCAGTTTGGCCAGCTCAGCCGTGGACGTGGACCCATCGGTATCGATGCCGTCATATAGTCCCCGGTTGCCTTCCACCAGGGCCATATCGGAATTTTTGGAATGGAACAGAAAGGAGTGTTTCACCACATCAGGTGAACAAAGGAATGTATCCAGATTGTAGCAGGGGCGGCCGGCTGCCAGGGAAAGCCAGCCGGCGTCGATATAATCAGGGCCTTTCTTGAAAGGAGACACCCTGATCTGCTTGCGTTTCCATGCCGCGGCGATCCCCAAACTGATGATGGTCTTGCCCGAACCACCCCTGAGCCCTGCCACCACCACGCCTGGGACGCTGTCACTGCTTGCGTGCATGGTTGAATCTTTATCGTTTAATGGTGGTTAATTAACTTTCACCTTCGGAAGAATGCTGGATGCCGCCACCTTTGAGACCATACATAGTGGTGGAACCGGAGGACCAGAATTCCAGAATTCCGTCTTCAACCATTTTGTTCACGACTTTTTTGATCATTCTGGGCTTGTCGTCCGGAAAAATCTTGTAAAAGTCCTTGATATAAAATTTGGATTTGGTTTTGGCCTTTTTTTCCAGCCATTCAACCACGGCCTTTTGTGCTTCTTCCTTGTTGTCAAGAAGGTCACTCATTATTTTACTCCTTTGAATTGGAATGGATGAGCCGGAGCGCCTGTTCAGGTGCTCCGGCTTGTCATCATATGTGTCTGAATCCGTCCAAAAACTGGAATTTTCTTCTAGAATTTGAACTGAGCAGACTGACGCCAGCTCATGTATGCCTGCTGACGGAAATCATCGATCAGGTGGTGGGTAAAATCCAGCTCACACACCTCAAAGAATTTTTCCCATCCGATTCTGTCGGCCCAGTCACCCAGACGTTCATATTTGTTGGCGCCTTTGGCATAGGCTTCCACCATTCTCTGGATCGTATCCGTCATGGTCGGCCATCTCGGCATCTCGTTGGGCAGGAATGCCACAACGACCTTGGAGAATTTAGGGTCTGAAATCCGGTTGGACACCTTTCCACCGGCCATCAGTACGATGCCATCGCCTTCGGAGTCGGCCAAGGGCATGGACGGGCACATGGTGTAGCAGTTACCGCAGTACATGCAGCGTTCATTCTTGACATCAACCGACTTGACTTCCTTGCCGCTGTCCAGCTGCACCTTAGCCGGTTTAATGGCCGCGGTGGGGCAGGCAGCGACTGCCAGCGGAATTTCACAGACCTTGTCCAGATATTCATGGTCCAGCATGGGCGGTTTTCTGTGATATCCCAGAATGGCGATATCCGAGCAGTGCACTGCGCCGCACATGTTCAGACAGCAGGCCATAGATACGCGCAGCTGGGCCGGAAGTCTCATGTCCTGGAAATCATTGAACAGGACGTCCATGGCTGCCTTGACCGTTCCGGATGCATCCGTGGCAGGCGTATGGCAATGAATCCAGCCTGGGTATGAACGATATTGGTGACGCCGGCACCGGTTCCGCCGATGGGGAACTTGAAGGACCCGCCGGCAAACTTTCTGGAAGACAGGTCGTTTTTCAGCGGTTCCAGCTTGTCCTTGGAATCCACCATGAACTCCACGTTGTTCCGGGTGGTGAACCGGACATATCCGTCACAATGTTTGTCTGCGATATCACAGATTTCATTGATCAGGCCGGTGGACATCAGACGGGCGCCACCCACCCGAACGGTATATACTTCATCTCCTGAATCCGCCACATGCACGAGAACGCCGGGCTCAAGGATTTCATGGTGAGACCATTTGCCCTTGTTTTTGGCAATCACAGGAGGGTAAAATTCGTTATGATCTTTGGGACCGATGTCGGTAATCCGGTTTTCCATCGGTTTTTCTGGATTATAACCCGTAGAAATAAAAGCCATTATGATTCTCCCTTCCTATCTCCTATGGTGTTTTCTGTATTCTTCCACATCACGTTCCCAGCCGCCCGGCACTTCATCTTCTTTCCAGAAAATATACGGGTTGGTTCTGGGATAGGCCACGTGCTGCGGCATGGGATCAATACCGGTCACTTCCAGCAGTTTCTGGAAACCCTGACGCATGATCAGCTCGCCCAGACGTTCCCGGTTCTTGCCCTCTTCCATCCACCAGTCCCAAATATTTTCAATGATTTCTGTAATTGCTTCGTAATCATTATCCGGGTTGACTTCCACGAACGGTACCAGCAGAGACCCCATCTGAGCGCCGTCCAGAATCGGAGCTTTGGCACCCACCAGAATGGACAGACCGGTATCTTTACCGATTTTCAAAGCCCTGGGCATGACGTTGATGCAGTGCATGCACCGGGTACAGTTGGCATTGTCAATATACAGTTTCTTGTTTTCAAACTTCATGCATCTGGTGGGGCACAGGCCCAGCACCTCTTTTTCAATGTCAAACGGACCCCAGTCCTTGCTGCCTTTGTAGGCACCGGCATTGGCCGGATAGCCCGGATCGTTTTCCACGTATTTGTTCACGGCATCCTGATCGATACGGATATCATCTTTCCAGGTGCCGATAAAGGACATGTCAGACCTTGCGATGGAGGCCACACAGCAGTTGGGGCAGCCGTCCAGCTTGAACTTGAACTTATAAGGGAATGCCGGTCTGTGAAGTTCATCCTGGTATTCATTGGTCAGAAAGTAGACCAGTGCACTGGTGTCATAGCAGGAGTATTCGCACCGGGTCTGACCCAGGCAGTCTGACGGGGTTCTCAGGTTGGAACCGGAGCCGCCCAGATCCTGATTCATATCGTGGGTCAGGGTCCAGAAAATCTCTTCAAGCTGTTTGGTGGTGGTTCCCAGAAGAATGATATCCCCGGTGGAACCATGCATGTTGGTGACACCTGAGCCTCTGAAATCCCACAGATCGCACAGTTTCTTCAGATAATCAGTGGAATAGTATTTTCCTGCCGGCTGGTTCACCCGCATGGTGTGGAAGGCTTCGACTCCGGGAAAATTTTCCGGCTGATCGCAGTATCTGCCGATAACCCCGCCGCCATAGCCGAAAACGCCGACGATGCCGCCGTGTTTCCAATGGGTTCTTCCGTGTTTGTAGGAAAGTTCCACTATCCCGAGAAGATCGTCAACCACATCCACCGGAATCTGGAATTCGATGCCTTCCTCATTCTTTGCCCTTTTTTCTGCCTGAGCCTTCAGGTCAGAGACAAAGCTTGGCCAGGGGCCGGATTCCAGCTGGTCCAGTAAAGGAGTTTCATGCTTAGCCATTTACTTACCTCCGTTAAAAGTTAAATTACATTCAACTAATGAAAAGATTTTCCAAACTTTTCATTCAAAGTCTGACAAAAGTCACATTCGATATCATTCCAATTCGTTACTATCCAAAGCGGCATCTTCTCGGAATTCCGAAAAGATATCTTCGCCAAAATTATCATTAGGTGATATAGAATTTCTGTTATCACATGTCAATAAAAAAACCGGGTATCCCTGTTTTTCACGAGGGAACCTGAATCCGGATCAGAATCGGGCCAGAATCTGCTTGATCCTCGCACAGTGCGAATCCAGATTTTTCCTTGCCAATTTCGCTTCAGCCGCACTAAAATGCCGATCTTCAAGCAGGTGGGTCAGGATGTCATACAACTGATCTGAACCGAATCTTCTCGCAAACGCCAGAAACCGGGCCCACTGCCCAGAGGCATCTTGGGTCTGGGACCTCTGGGCCGAACGATCTATCAAAGACCGGCGCATGCCTCTCACCGTGGCATCCAGCACCCCATCCGGCAGCCATACCACGGGTCCGGTGCCGTCCAGCCGGTCCAGCCGCATACACAGTGTCAGGTTCAAAAAATAAAACAGCAGCCGGAACAGGCGCTTGACTTCTTCATCAGATGTTTCAAACGGCATTTCGGTCAGCAGTCCCATTCCACGGACCGTTATCAGGCGTACCTCACCCCGGACGTCCGTTACAAAATCTCCGGCCGCATGGTGCCAGGGGAAAATCTCATGTCCGGTCTCGATATCATAATAGGCGGTCAACACCCAGGCGATGTTTTCATAGATTGTCTCAGCCTGATGCCAAGGGACTTGATCATGGGTCCCGTCATCTTTCCAGACAGCCACCTGGTCGCCCCGGGCCGTCAGGGTGACATGAAATTCATGAAATCCATTGAACCACTGTCCCAAAAAAAATCCGGCCGCGCCTTTTTCCGTGACATGGGTGCCCGCCCCAAACACCCGGGGAATAAGACAGGGATCCACCTCATCCCCTAAACGGGTTAGCAGGCGGAACTCGGTCTCAACGAGCGTGAATCCCGGATCACTCACCGCCCCGTTGAGCACCAGCGTCACCGTGCCAGTTCCGGTGATGACGGTGATTCTCAGGGGATGGTAAAAAGCCCCGTGTTTTCCAGCCTGACCGCCATGGTCCGGACCGGCTTATGGCGGTTGGAGAGCTGTTTAACCGCCTGGCAGACCATCTGTCCCTGGTCCCGGATCAGAAAAGCCCGGGCCGCTTCCAGATAGTCCCCCACGGTCCATTCCGCATTCCCGACGTCTTGTGCATTCTTCCCGGATAATGGCAGGTTCCACAACCGGGAACCTTGAACCACCGGTTCCGGATATCCGGCCACCTGGAAGATTATCTCGGGCTGAAACGTCATTCCCGGTGAGGCGCCAGTTCTTCAATCAGCTTTGATGCCACTTCATATCCTTGTTCACGTGCCTTGTCACAATGGGAAATGGCTTTTTGGTAATCGCCCAGCTCCAGGTACCCCACGGCCAGGTTGTTATGGGCAATGGGAAATTCAGGCTGAATCCGAACCGCTTCCAGGTTGGCCTGGATCCCTTCTTCATACAGCCCTTTCATGTAATAGGCGGTCCCCAGGGTGGCATAGGCCTGGACAAAATGTTTGTTGTGGATAATGGCTTTTTCAGGTACTTGATGGCCTTGTCGACTTTTTCCTCATCCTCTTTGGGATCTTTTCCGTCCACCAGCTGAAGCAGGACAAAGGCCATGTTGGCATACCCTTCGGCAAACCGGCCCGCGCTTGGTGGCCCGCTGGTTAAACCGAAAACACCCTTCCAGGTCCCCCCGTTGTAGGCAGATCCCCCCCAGCTGCACATAGGCCTCCGCCAGGGTAGGGCTATGATCGATGGCATCATGAAACGCTTTTTCCGCTTCCATGTATTCCTGTTTTCCCAGCAACGCTACCCCCAAGTTGTAGTGGGTGGTGCCGCATTCGGCATTGTGGGTCAACTGGTGTCTGAGTCTGGCAATATGCTCATCCGCATTCCGGGGAAGGGTCCCCCTTTTCTGCGTGTCGGACATGGGCTGCTCCTTACAAAAGATGGTATGTCATTTAGATCTTGTTTTCCGGCTCAAATCTTTTATAATAAATGATTTACTACAGGAGTCAAGATGTTTGGAAAACCCTGCGCTGCATTATTTTTTCTTGCACCGCACCCGCTCTTGTGATAGCACTTTTTTTTCACCCTGACATTTTCAAGAATAATTTGGGAGTTCATTGCTATGGAAAACGGATGTTTTACCGCGCTGATCACCCCGTTCACCCCCAACGGGGAACTGGATCAAACCGGCCTGGAACAGCTCATCGAATTTCAGATTCAAAACGGCATCACCGGAATTCTGGTCACCGGAACCACCGGGGAAAGCCCCACGTTCAAATGGCAGGAACACAACCTTGTCATCGATCTGAGTGCAAAGCAGGTCAGGGGCAGATGCCGGGTCATTGCCGGCACCGGCAGCAATAACACGGATGAGGCCGTGACAGCGGCCAACCATGCCGCCGGACAGGGGTAGATGCCCTGCTCATGGTGGACCCGTACTACAACGGCCCCTCTTCCCTGGAAATCCGCAGAGAATATTATGAAGTCGTGGCCACCCGATATCCGGACATGGAAATCATCCCCTATATCATCCCCGGCCGCACCGGAGCCCAGATGCTGCCTCCAGACCTGGCCTTGCTGGCAAAAACCTGTCCCAATGTCCAATCCGTCAAGGAAGCCACCGGCAACCTGGAAAACATGAAATTCACCCGAAAATGCTGCGGTCCGGATTTCCAGATTTTTTCCGGGGATGATGCACTGGTGTTTGATATCATGACCGATCCGGACATTCGGGCCTGCGGTGCTATTTCCGTGATGTCCAATATCATTCCGGCTTTTATGACACAAATGGTGTCCGCCATCAACCAGGGAAGTCCGGATGATGCCCGCCGGTTGCAGAAAACACTCCAACCGCTACTGGATCTGGTGGTGGTCACCACCACTGAAAAAACGCCGTTCGGACCGGTGACCTGCCGGGCCAGAAATCCGCTGCCTTTGAAAACCATGATGCAGCTGCTGGGTATGCCGTCGGGCCCATGCCGTCAGCCTTTGGGCCGAATGACCCGCCAGGGGCTGGACAGGATCGTGACCACCCTGCAGACGCTCTTTTCAGCCCATCCGGAGCTGTTCGCACCCATCTCCGACTTTTTCAACGTTGACATTCACGACCGGCTCCACACCCCTGTCCACCGGGAAGGGTTGTGGTACGACTATGAGGTATAGAAAACCAGAGCCAAGGCCATCATACAGCGAGATAGAACCATGAGAATAAACAACACCCCTGTATCGACCGGCACCGAAACACCCGGCCGGGTGATCAGGAAAATCAAACTGGAAAACGGACAGATCCTGGAGATTTCGGATCTGTCCAGAAAAATCAGTGCAGATGCCTATGTGGTGAACATGCTGGCGGCCATGGAGATCAAGGTGGCACCGGAGCTGTTTGATGTAGAACCGCTTTCCGGATTGACCATTGATGACATCCGGGGCACTCTGGGAGAAAAAGTCATCTATGAATACCGCCTGGAGCGCAATTTCATTTTAGACCATGAAAAAGACGGAGTTCTGAATGCCCTGGTGGACACGTTCATGAAAAACATGTGCCAGTATATTTCCCATCCCCGGTTTGCCCCGAAGCTGGTGCTGAAACAGTACAGGGAAAAAAAATAGTATCAAAGCCCTTTCAAATAAGGGCTTTCGGCAGCAGGCCACCCCGGAGGGTAGCATTGCTGCCGGCCTGGAATCCTTTGAGGGCTTCGACAGTCCGACAGCAGGACTATCCCCTTTAAAGCCCTACTCTACCAAGGTCGCCCGACGAGGGGCGCCGATTCATCCAACACCATCCTCAGCAACGGCAACCAGAGCCATCCGGCAATCCATAACAGGAAGTCGTGTTTCTGGCGACAACAACATCAGCTTTTCTTAGCCGGAAATTTTTCCTGACCCGCATAAAAAAAACGTGGCCTTGAGCCATTCAAATCCGAACTGCAGCAGTTTGACATCATCCTCCCGGATCTCTGCCACCCGTTCTTCAGGGATATCATATCGTTCCAGAAATGAGGAATTGAACACAAATTCCCTGAATTTGTCGATGTTGTAGCAGACCATGAAAAAGATCTTTTTGCTTTCTTCGGACAATTTCATGCTGGGGGGAAGGGATTTTTTCCGGACCATGAGGTCCATCCACCCGTCATTGACCTCGTCCCGCAAATCGATCCCCTGATCCTGGCGCCATTCCGCCACAGTCCATTCCTTGTCTTCCTCAAATCCCAAACAATGGGATTCTTTTACGGTAAAGAAAAACTCCTCCTTGTCCCCCTGCTCTCCGGAATAGCTCAAAGCCCCAACTCCGATGGGATAATACCGGCAGGTGGTGGGACGGTCTTCATAAATCACACACCCGTCCTTATCCTCCACAAAGGGGCAGGATTTGCGGTCGTCATCCAGCAGCTTGAGAGTTACCACGGGCATGTCCGCTTTTTCCAGAATCCGGGGTTGAGTGAACACCGCCAGAAACTCTTCAGAGGTCAAATCCAGTTTCCGGCGCATGGTCAGAATATCATAGGGGGTGAGCATAATATCGATCCCCCGGCAGCAGTCGGTGAAACATTTGACCCCTTTGTGACACCGGAACTTAAACCGGGTGTTGAGGCTCATCTGCTGGGGAGGGATTTCCGACATTTTCTGATTGTTCATCTATTTTTCCTTGTCATTGAATGATCACTATAGTTAAAGTTCAGGATACTAAAAAAAAAAGATAATAATGTCAAGCGGATACAATTGACATTACCTCCACCTTTTTTGCCGGTGTCATAGAAATACCAAAATAAATTTGACACTGCTTCAAATCCCGATTATGACAAAACAGACACACCCACAGACAACGGTAACAACGTGAAGACACGCAAAGGAGTCACCATGAAAGTAAAAAAAAGCGGTTTTTCCGGTCGCGGGACTGGGCACCCGTTTCATACCGGCTACCAAAGCCATGGCCAAGGAGATGCTTCCGGTGGTGGACAAACCCTTGATCCAGTATGCTGTGGAAGAAGCCTTCCAGGCAGGCATTGAACAGATTGTCTTTGTAACGGGCCGTGGGAAAAAAGCCCTTGAGGATCATTTTGACCGCTCGTTTGAAATCGAGATCGCCTTGGAACAAAAGAAAAAAGACGACCTGCTCAAGCAGATCCGGGAACTGGTGCCCCTACCGGCACCATCATTTACACACGCCAGCACGAACCCCTTGGGCTGGGCCATGCTATCTGGTGCGCCAGGGATATTGTAGGGGATGAGCCTTTTGCCGTGCTTTTGGCCGATGATCTCATCCAGACCGACAAACCTGTGCTGTCAGAAATGATCAAAAAATTCGACCGGCTTCGGGCGTCCATGGCCGCAGTCATGGAGGTGCCCCGGGGCCAGACGGACAAATACGGCATCCTGGATGCCACTGCCGTGGAAAATGACATTTTCCGCGTCAACGATATGGTGGAAAAACCAAATCCGGCCGACGCCCCTTCCAATCTGGCGATAATCGGCAGATACATACTCATGCCCAGAATCTTTGATCTGCTGGGCAAAAAAAACAGAGGAGCCGGAAATGAGATCCAGCTCACCGATGCCATGAGAGCCCTGCTTCAGGAACAGCCCATTTTCGGTTACAAGTTTCAGGGAAACCGGTTCGACTGCGGCGACAAAGTGGGGTTTCAGATGGCCAACCTAGCCTTTGCTTTAGAACGTCCGGACATGAGAGAAAGGCTGGTGGAATTCATCAAATCAATCCGCATCGGTTGTTGACGATCGAGAGTCATGTCCCTTTGTAGCGGTCGTATAACGTCATTACCTTGCGGACATATTCCCGGGTTTCCTTGAACGGGGGTATCTGGCGGTACCGGTCCACGGCATCTGGCCCGGCGTTATAAGCTGCCAGGGCCAGCGGAATCTGTCTATTATATTTGGTCAGCATCTGCTTCAGGTAGCGGGTCCCGGCCATGATGTTCTGGGACGGATCAAACGGATCAGTCAGCGACAGGGACCTGAAATTCACCGGCATGATCTGCATCAGCCCCCTTGCTCCTTTGGGAGACACCGCCTCGGGATTGAAGGCGGATTCCGCCCGGATTACTGCTTTGATCAAGGCGAACGAGACACCAAACCGGTCTGCGGCCCTGCGGATCAATTCATCATAGAGGCCTGTGTCAGAAAAACGGCTGACAGGCCGGTCATTTTCCCGGAGGTACAACACATATTCCGGTGAAGACGGAGTATTGGTGTAATGGACCACCCCCTCCGTGTCCACATACCGGTAGATATCTCCATGAACCGGCCCGGGAATTATCAAACAGAGCCCTGCCCATACAAAGCACATCCGCCGGATCATCCAAACAGCTCCAGCTGAACCGGTTGTTTTTTTTCAGGCATGGCCCTGCCCAGGGTTTCACGCCGAATCAGACGGACTTCGATATCCTTGAGAAACGTTGAGGGCTGCATGTCCCGGCGAACACCGAACATCTGTCTTTTCCGGGCATGGGTCAGGCAGAGCAGGTCTTTTGCCCGGGTCATGGCCACGTAAAAAAGCCGGCGCTCCTCCGCTGGATTCTCACAGGCCGATCCGTTTCTGGCATAGGGGATCACCCCCTGTTCACACCCGGTCACAAATACCACGGGGAACTCAAGTCCCTTTGCCCCGTGCATGGTCAGCAGAGACACTTTCTCCACCCCTTCGGCCAGAAGATCGGAATCCTGGTCCAGGGCCAGACGGTCCAGGAATTCATCAGGATCGTCAAATACTTCTGCCAGGACCTGAATTCGGTCATAAGCGGCGGCAGCCACCGGATCTCCGGCCACGGCCTTTCCAATATTCAAAAACCGGGCCAACACATCCAGGCGTTCACGGGTGGGTTTGTCCCGGACCGTATCCCATACCGGCCATAAAATCCGCTCCGGCTGGATCCGTCCGGTGTCAGCAGGTACCATGGACTGAAAATGGGCGGACAGCCGGTCCACATCCCGGTCCCCTGCCCGCCTGGTCAGGACGCGGAAACCGCTTAAAAGCAGTCGGATCTCGGCCCGCTTGAACCCGGCTTTTTTGTCTGCCTGCTGGAACGGAATCCCATGTTTCTGAAACACTTGGGCAAACACATCCCCCTGGCGACGGGTCCGGTAGAGCACCGCAAAATCGGAAAACCCATAATCCGATTCTCGGCCTCCCTGCTCTTTCTGAAAAGTGATGGCATCCAGAGACATGCCGCCCATGGCGGCTTCAATCATTTTTCCCACGGCCACGGCTTCCGCTGATTCCGTGGCGGTTTCCTTGATGACCAGCTTTCGGGTGCCATTTACCTGGGAAAAAATTCTGGAAGTATCCGATTTTGATCGGGATTTGGACATCATCTGAAAGGAGGCATCCAGAATCGTCTGGGTGGACCGGTAGTTATCAAAGAGAACAATCTGTTCGCAATCCTTGTAATCACTGGCAAACCGATGGAAAAACCGGTGATCCGATCCCCGGAACCCGTAAATGGACTGATCCGGATCACCGATGACAAACAAACGGCTTTTCTGTGCCAGCGCTTTGACCAGTTCATACTGACCCAGGTTCAAATCCTGGTATTCGTCCACAAAAACATGGCTAAACTGTGACTGAACCTGATTTCTGAAGGATTCGGACCGGGTGAGGCCGTGATACACCCGGAGGATCAGGTCCTCGAAATCCATCCCCCCTGTCTGGTGCAATGCCTGTTGATAGGCGGCATACACCCGGGCCAGAAACGCCGGGTCTTCCGCCACCCGGATAGGTCATCTTCCGGTGACACCAGGCGCTGTTTGCACAGGCTGACCTGCAGATCCATCTCATCGGCCAGCCGGGCCAGACCGGTGGTTTTTCCGTGACCCGCGCCACAGCGTTACGGATACATTCCTTTCTGGCCTCATCTTCCAGAAGCCGGTCGGTCCGATGGTCATATTCCCTGAGCAGGGTCAGACAGAACCCGTGGAATGTGGCAGCGGTCACCCGGGGTCCCTGTTCAGGTGCCACCGTCTGAATCCGGTCCCGAATCTCTCTGGCCGCCTTGTTGGTGAACGTCAAGGCCAGGATCCGGTCGGCCGGCACCTGTTTTTCCGTTATCAGATACGCGATCCGGGCCGTCAGGGTCCGGGTCTTTCCCGTACCCGGGCCGGCAGTGATCAGAATGGCGGATGCCGTGGATGTCACGGCCCGGCGCTGGGGGTCGTTCAGCCCCTTTAGAACGCCGGAGTCCGAAACCTTTTCCGAAGCCGATTCAGTCCTGGACGAGGAGGGTGCCGGAGCGGACCGTGCCCCCCCTGCTGCCGGTGCCCGTCTCCCGGGAAAGAGTTTCAGTCTCCCCGGCCGGCGGGACAACAATTTGATCACAGGCCACAGCCTGTTCCATGGGAACTCCCCCAGGGTCATTGTCAACGGCCGTTCTCCTTTGAACCGTTCCAGTTCATCCGTCGTAAACACCCGGACTTTGCCGTATTCTCCGTCAAATCCGGGAGACACATGCACCTGGCCGGTGCGCATTCGTTCCACCGCCTCAGCCAGCAGTGGGACTCCGGATAACCGGATCTTATCACAGGAATACCGGGTCAGAATGTCCAGTTCCGGACCCAGGGCCTGGATTGCTTTGTCATAATACCGGGTGACCTTCTTGGTTTTAGGGCCCACCTGAAAAATATCGGACAGCAAATCCGCCAACGGGATGATGTTCGTGTATCCCTGGCGGTTTTCCGGCACGAATCCGGCGGGACGCTCCGCGAGTTCCCGGACCCGGTGAAGCACCCCGAGCGTCATGGGGCGGCCGCATTTCGGGCAGATGCCATTCAACCGGGCTGTGTCGTCCGGATCCAGACTGACCCCGCATTTCCGGTGCCCATCAAAATGATATTTCCCCTGGTCCGGGTACATGTCCAGGGTCCCCTGGTAACCTTCCAGATCCAGGGTTTCCAGGGATTGTTTCATGGCAAAATAATCCAGTTCCGTGTTGAATACACACGCATTTCTACCTAAGAATCCGGGAGAGTGGGCATCGGAATTGGACATGAGCCGGACATGGTCCAGGCCTGCCACCCGCCAGTTCATGGAAGGATCGGAAGACAACCCGGTTTCCACGGCAAAAATATGGGAGGACAGATCTTCGAAACACTCTTGAATATGATCAAACCCGGATTTGGAACCGAACATGGAAAACCACGGCGTCCAGATATGGGCCGGGACCAGAAACCCCTGATCGTTGACTTCGAGCATGATTTCCAGCAGATTCCTGGCATCCAGTCCCAGAATGGGGCGGCCGTCTGACGAGATGTTGCCGATGCCATCCAGCCGGGCATTGAATTTTTTAACACTGGCCAAATCCGGAAAATAAATGATATTGTGGTTTTTGCGGACCCGGCCAGCTTTTTTATAGATATTGGAGATCTCCACTTGAAGCATGAACCGCACCGAATTCCGGCAGGAATCCGGGACGGCCGCATCCATTTTGTCGGCAATGTTTTTTTTGAGCGCAAACAGTCCGGGTTCGACCGGTTCCAGCTTGGACTCCATTTCTGCCACCCAGGCCGGATGGGTAAAATCCCCGGTTCCAACTACGGAAATGCCTTTGACCCGGGCTGCCTGGTAAATGTTCTCCAGATCCAGGTTCCGGGCCGTGGCCCGGGAATATTTTGAATGAATGTGAAGGTCTGCAAAAAAAGTCATCATCATCGCCTGAACTGTCTGTTGAAAGGTCTGGTTTTTATGTTATGTATATGATTTTAGCTCAATTTGAAAGCCAGTTCCACGAAAAAAAAAAGTATCAAACAGCGGAGACGTTTTCATCCTGATCAAGGAAAGGAAGTGCCATGACAGCCACGACCCATAATGCATTGATCCTCGCATCCAAAGACACGGTACAAATCGTTCATGATGTCTTGGATGAGCTTCCGGAACTGTTTTTCATCCAGGCCGAGACCACGGAAAATGCCCTGGCCCATATCGGTGCCCGATCCCTGGCGTTTATTCTCATGGATTTGACACTGCCCGAACTGGATTCCCAGGCCATTGCCACCGCCCTGACCCACCTGCCCCATACCCCGGATCCCCCCCCTGCTCCTGATCACGAATGATCCCCGGCGGCCGGACCTGTATGAGCTATCGCCTCCGTTGCTGATCGATCATGCGTTTAAACCCCTTGATCCGGTACTGATCCGGGCCAAATTGTTGTTTTTTTCTGCGTTTTTCCGTCATCGCGTCGCCATGGAACAAAGTGTCCAGGAACTGGAAAAAGTCTATGACCGGTTTATGGAACAGCACCAGGCGATTCTGGCCCAGACCACCGTCAGAAAAAACTCCAGGCAGCTTTGGCCACATTTATCAACCAGTCCCAGCCTTTTGTGTCCCGGATCCAGGACGGCACTTTTTTTCTAAAAAAGGCACCGGATCTTCCCCAACGTCTGCATCCGGGTGTCAGTCGAATTCGAACCGCGGGAAAACAGATGGCAAAAACCATCCGGAACCTGCAGTACTCTCAATACCGGGAAACTGACTGGCCAGCACTTTTCACGGATCGAAGCGGACATCCCCGTTCCGGCAGAATTTTGTTTGCCACGCCTTTTTCCGATGAATTCCAAATTGTTCAGCACCATCTGGCACATCGGATCAAAGTCTCTCTGACCCAGGCGGAATCCACAGATGAAGCCATGAGATCAGTGGCGGAAACCCGCCCGGATCTCATCTTTATCCACCATCGGTTAAAGGATGGTTCCGGGCTTCACCTGCTGGAAAACTGATCCGCCTGGGCACCCGCGCACCGGTAATTTTCACCGTGGGCCGGAACCATACCGATGCCGGTGCCGCTGCCGTTGCCTCGGGTGCCCAGAATTTTCTGATTCTGGAACAGACCACGGGCATGGACCTGGCCGATACTATTCAGCGCTCCCTGGAACAGGCGAAAATTATCCACAAAGTCCAAGGCGCCATGAACCGCATTGAGCTGATTTCCCGAAGAGACCAGTTGACCCAGCTGTTAAACCGCACCGGATTCAACCGGACACTGGCCGTAGAGATGGCCAAAGCCCGACGGCATCAGTTGCCTCTGTCCATCCTGGTGGCCGGGATCGATCAGTTTAAGACCTTCAGTGATACCTATGGTCACAAAACCGGAGAAGACATTCTGACTGTTTCTGCGGCCAGAATCAAAGCCCTGGTCAGAGATGAGGACGTGGTGTTGCCGGTTTGCCGCAGAAAAATTCGCCGTGGTCCTTCCCGACGCAGATGCAAACCGGGCCCGAATTCTGGCCGAACGAATCCGCCTAAACATGTTTGAACACCGAATGCAGATCGGCACCCGAATGTTTAATCTGACGGTTAGTATCGGCACAGCCACTTTCAAGGGCCCCCATGGGCTGGACGATCCAGGCCCCACGCTGCCGGAACTGGTTCAACAGGCCATTCATGCACTCGACCATTCCATTCAGCAGGGAGGCAACCAGATCCAGTCATGACGCCATCGGAACTCAACAACATCACCAACTGGGCCGAATCAAGGCCCCAAGTCCTTAACCTGTTTATGTCCCATACCCCCACGCCAAACAGCCGGCATTTGATGCATTTGCCACCGAGCTGACCCAGGCGGCTCCCTGCATCCGGGTCAACGCCTCTGACCGGCAACGTCAAATTCCTACCTTTTTCATCGGCAACAACATTGATTTCAGTGCATTGCCCCTGGACAGGGAACTGACCCCGTTTCTGGAGGCCCTGGCATTTCAGGCAACCCCGTTGCCCCTGCCGGAAGACATGGACGCACGACTGAAACAGATTTCCCGTCCCTGCCGCCTGACCCTGTTCATTGCCGCGCAATGCCCCCACTGTCCGAACATGGTCAGACACCTGATCCCGCTGGCGGTCCATTCAAAACACATTTTTCTGGAGATCATCGACGGTACCCTGTTCCCGGAAATCGCCGAAAACCACCGGGTCCGGTCCGTGCCCTGCCTGATCCTTGAATCGGATTTCAGATGGACCGGGCATGTCGACATCAAAGAGGTCCTGACCCAGATCGTTGACCAGGATCCCTCTCAGCTCAGTGCCGACACTTTCAGGCAGATTCTGGAACAGGGAGATGCCGACTGGATTTCTTGCCGAATGATCCGGACAAATGCTCTTTTCCAGGGTTTCATGGATCTTCTGCTGCACCCGGAATGGTCGGTGCGGCTGGGCGCCATGGTGGTGGTGGAACAGCTGGCTGAACAGGCCCCGTCCCTGGCGGCCCGCCTATGCCCGGTTCTCATGAAAGCATTTGACGGTGTGTCCGACATTTCCATCCAGGGGGATATTTTCTACGCTCTGGGAGAGGCGGGAGATCAGGCAACCAAGGTCTGGATTGAAGAAAAAGTACCCGGCCTGACCCACCCGGATTTGAAAGATGCGGCAAAAGAGGCGCTGTCCGCCATTGAAGAGCGCGGATAAGCTTCCGCCTGCCCAGACCGGTTGACAGATTTTTTTGTTTGAGGTATCTCCATGTCATGGAACATTTAATCCGTCAATTCAACCTGGCCCCTCATCCCGAAGGCGGATTCTTCCGGGAACCTACCGGTCCGGGCTGCAGGTGCGGTCCCAGGCCGCATCCGGAGACCGGGCAGCTGCCACCCATATCTATTTTCTGCTGCCCAGAGGCCATGTCAGCCGGTTTCACCGGGTGATCCACGATGAAATCTGGCATATTTACCAGGGAGATCCGCTACGTCTCATTCAGTTTGACGGCCACCGCCTTAACGAACGCCGTATCGGGTTCGGCTGCACTGATTTTGCCGCAATTGTTCCCGCAGGCACCTGGCAGGCGGCCGCCACCACCGGCTCCTACAGCCTGGCAGGCTGCACTGTGGCGCCGGGATTTGATTTCGCCGACTTCGGTTTTCTGGCGGATCATCAGACCGATCTGGCAGCATTCAAGGCCCTTGACAGCGGACTGGATTCATTCATATAGCGCAATGGCTCAAGGATTTGAACAATGGCTTTTCAAGGTACACCCTCTTTTCCGGCGTCTCTTCAATGCTGCACACCTGTGTCGGCCCTGACGGCCGGTTCCGGGTAGGCAGACACCAGCCGGCTTTCAAAGTGCTCAATCTGCGGAAAACGATTTCATCTCCCGGCTGGGTCAACTGCCGAACGGCACGCCGGTCTGGAATCATGCCAATTTTCCCGGCTCCGACATTCAGGAGCCCGCCGCAGACATCATCTATGAAATCCCCAATCCGTTGCCGTTCAGAGGCACCACGTTCATCAATTCCGCCTGGGCCGACCCCAAGGCCGGGCATCCTGAAAGAATACGCATGGCACCGCCTCCCTCCTGTTCCCTGTTTGACAGCCTGGAAACATTTCAGGCAAACATGGCAGATACAGAAAAGGCCCGGCTGCTGACATCACTTCCCCATGCCTTGAAACTGGCTCTGGCCCAGGTATCCACTGACCCGGAAGAACTGAGGGTTCTGGCCGGCCATGCCTGCACACTGATTTCTCCACCCGGCAGTGATCTCCCAGTGGGAATGGGATTCAAACCAGACGGACAAGGAAAACCGGTTCCGGATATCCGGTTTCCTGATCTGTTTGACATTCTTGTGAACAACCCCCATCTGCCCGATCCATACAAAACCGCCATGGTGTTGCGCCCCGGGATTCAGGGAACCAGTGAAATCATCGGGGAATACACCTGTGACGACACCCATGTATTTGAATACCTGCGCCGCAATTCCTATATCCCCTGGGGACACTTTGCGTCCAACATGGCCCACGACCGGATCCGATACCGGGCCCGGGACCTGACCATTCAGGATATTCACGGACTTCGCCATCTATACTACCAGAGGGTTTTTTGCCGGTTGGCGGCCCAGTTGGATATTCCTGTGCCGAAACACCGGGCCCTCCTGCCGGTGAGGAATCTGGAAACCCTTCGGCTGACCATCCTCAAGGCCCTGGACCAGGGGTGCGGTCCGGCACTCCAGTTCAACGGGGTCTTATGGGGCTGGAATTTCGGATTCGGATCCGCCGCATCCGGGCACCGGCTTCATGCGTCCCATCAAATGATTCATCAGCAGAACGCGCTGATCCCCAGACAGGTGCCTGACGACAATGGGATACAGATGCCCTGTTTTTCCTACGGCGATCTGATATCCGAGTTTGTCCGAATTTTTGAAGCAGCCCATGACAAACCTTTCTTTGATGCATATATTGATGCCATGAAAATAACCGACGGACCGATGGGAATGAACAGAAAGATGCCGACTTAATTATTTATGAAGATGCGCATGTCTGTCTTTTCGTTCCCAAGGCTCAGGTGAACGAGTGGGAACTTCAGGTCATGACCGGTCCCGGATTCCGCATGTTCTGGCCGCAGACACAGCGGTGAGAAAGGCGCTGGATCTGGCCATTTTGAAAGCGATTCAGACCCTGGAGAAGCTGGGGGCACAAATGGTGACGGGGATCGAGCTATCCGCCCGGTTCGACACAAATCATTTAAATCAGCATCTGATCTACAGTTTTATCCCCCGGCTGCCCCATGCCCCCCCCACTTTTTCCGAAGCCCAGTTGCGGTGGATCACCGGTGTGTACCCGGAAGACATGGCCCGGGCCTGCCGGGATATTCTGGCCTGAACATCAGACAAGGAGGGGACCGTGATTCTTCATGATTTCACCTATGAATGGGATGGAAAAAGCGCGACCGGCAAAAAACCGATCTCTTGGTGGCCCGGGTGTTACCGGGTGAGAATCATTCGGCTGGGACAGGAAAATGACACGCTCAAATACCTGTTTCCTTTAGCCGTGGTATTTAAGCCCGTCAAAACAAAGGCGGTGATGAACACCGCTCTGGAAAACTATATCCACTATTTTGCTGAAGAAATCAGCCGTCAATATGGGCTGGAACCGGCCAAGGCACTGTGGATCAGGCTGGGGGACCCCATTCAAGTGGCCCAGCTGAGACCGGAAAGAAAGCTGTCAGATGAACCTTTTATGCGGTTTCATGGCGGTCGGTCCGGCCCAATGAAATGGAAACCATTGAGCCGGATATCACCGATTTTTAATTACACCACCCCCTGATCCATCATGCATCCGCCACTTTGACAAATCCGGCGATATTGGCACCGTTCACATAATTGCCCGGTGTCCCGTATTCCTCAGAGGCTGCCAGACAGGCGACATGGATGTGCTGCATGATTTTTTTAAGCCGCTCTTCCACTTCCTGGCTGGTCCATTTGATACGCATGGCATTCTGAGACATCTCCAGACCGGATACGGCCACCCCGCCGGCATTGGCGGCTTTGCCAGGCGCAAACAGGATCTTGTGGTCCAGAAAGACATCGATGCCTTCCAGGGTCGTGGGCATGTTGGCCCCCTCGCAAACCACCTGAACCCCGTTATTTACCAGGTTCTGGGCATCGATCTCATTGATTTCGTTCTGGGTGGCGGATGGAAATGCACAGTCCGCTTTGTGGGCCCATAGGGGATTATGGGGCAACGCGGGATTAAATTCCGTATACACCGCATCTGAATATTTCTGCACATATTCCTTGATCCTGTCCCGTTTGACATTTTTAAGATACATCACATAGCCCAGTTTTTCGGTATCGATTCCTTTTTCATCATAGATGTATCCAGTGGAATCCGACAGGGTCACGACCTTTCCTCCGAGGTGATTAATTTTTTCGGTGGTATACTGGGCCACGTTTCCGGAGCCGGATACCAGACAGATTTTGTCTTCAAGGGTTTGCTGCCTTGTGGCCAGCATCTCCTGGGCAAAATACACAGCCCCATAGCCCGTGGCTTCGGGCCGGATCAGACTGCCTCCCCAGCTGAGACTTTTTCCAGTGAGTATGCCACTAAACTCGTTTTTCAGTTTTTTGTACATACCGAACAAGTATCCGATCTCCCGGCTCCCGACCCCGATATCACCTGCCGGCACATCTCTGTCCGCACCCAGATGACGGAACAGCTCGGACATGAAGCTCTGACAGAACCGCATGACTTCATTGTCGGATTTGCCTTTGGGATCGAAATCAGCACCGCCCTTGCCACCACCCATTGGCAGGGTGGTCAGGGCGTTTTTGAACACCTGTTCAAAGGCCAGAAACTTGAGAATGGACAGGTTCACGGATGGATGAAACCGCAGCCCGCCTTTGTAAAGGCCGATGGCAGAGTTCATTTCTACCCTGAATCCCCGGTTCACCTGGACCCGCCCCTGGTCATCCACCCAAGGGACCCGGAACTGAATCACCCGTTCCGGCTCCACCATCCGTTCCACGATACCGGCATGACGGTATTCAGGATTGCGGTCCAACACCAATTTCACCGATCCGATCACTTCGGTGACCGCCTGATGAAATTCCTTTTCATGGGGATCTCTGCCACTAATAATATCCATGATTGTCGTCATTTTGCTTCTCCTGTGTCCTTTAATTTTTAAAACCTATGCTTTATCATCTGCCGGTTCGAACAAAGCCTTCATGGCCGGAACAAACCCTTTCCGGGTGGACGTCACATAGGCATCCCATTCGCTTCCATGCCGATAAAAAGCAGTGGATGCCAACTTCTTGGTGACAATGGCATTCCGGTAGGCCCGCAGTTTCTCCGCGTTCATGATTCCCAGAATCGCTTCCCTACCCATAATTTTTACCAGAACCCCGGGGATATAGGCAACCATCACCTGCCAAAGAAGATCTTCATCCGCCAGAATTGCATCCATGGCATCCGCCACCTGAGTCTGAAACGCAAAAATCTGTTCACTGGTCAGTTCTGACAGCACAAATAACGGTATTTCCGGATTCTTTTCATGAATTTCAAGCAGCATGGCCGTCTCGTTGCAGGCGTGGGTGCGCACCAGGTTCAACATGTCCCGGATCAATGCCCATCTTGTGGAGACATCTTTTAAAAGTCGTTTTTCATAATCATCTTCAAACAGAAATGCGGTCAGTACTTCCGCCACAGCCGAAGAAAACACACCGCCCTTATTGGCTGAAGAATCCTTGATCTGGAGGATATCTGTCTTCTTGGCGATATACCGGCGGGCCGAATCATCAAAAAACACATTGGCCCCTTCCACAATGAACCGCAACTCACTGAACAGGGATGTGAAATCTTTGACATTGCGCTGGTTGATGGTGTCCTTGAATCCACCACAGGGAATAAACGCCTGGATATCGGCCTGTTCGATGAATTTCCGGTTGGCCGGATCCGTAATGAAATTGCGGTGGAACATGGCACCGTCAGCCACAAATGTCCCATCCGGCAGCGTGATGTTTTTGCCTTTCAACGGCACCCGGAATCCGCTGGGGCTCAATTTTTCCTCCGGAAATGCCAGGGAATTGGCCCGGGGATCGGTATGCCGCATGAACGCAATTTTCATCAGAGCCTCCTTGTCCAGCCCTTCGGGATCAAACAGAATGGCCCCCCCGTCTATCACCAGACAAATTTTTCCCTGGTAACACTGAATTTCATTGCTGCCCAGATCCCCGTCCGGCCCGCCGGTCATCATCAGGTTCAGCTCTTGCTCTCTGGCATCACAATGCGCGATCAGGGTCCTAAAGGCTCCCATCACCGAGGTGGTCGTCATGCCGCTGGTCTCCACCTGTCCGCCGATTTGCTCGTAAATCCGGTTCATGTCCGTATCGGTTACCACCGATTCCCCGTTGATGATCAGTTCCGTGCCGGATTTCCATGGGACACCAGCCCGAACAGATCCTGGCTCTTGAGCATGCCGTAGGTGTCATGGGGGACACCAAAGCTTTTGCCCGTGGTGATGGTCCGCCAGTAAGCGTATCCCCGCTCCCTGGCCCGGAAGGCCACGGCATCCATCAAAGGTGCTGTCCCTTCGTCCGGACCGAAAAACACCATTTCCGGCCGTCCATAGTAATCCTTGATCTGGGAGTCGGCCAGCATCAGGTCCATAATCCCTTCGGTATAATCAAACAGCGCATCCTGACTGTAACGGGCATAAATCGGGTGGGGCACCACCACTCCCTTGGATCCGCTTTCACAGATGTCCTTGTGTTTGAGACGCTGGGCTTTGGGGCCTAAAGCGTAGTTGAGAAGCACCGCATTATCCAGTTCGGTGCCGTGATTGGCCGGGGTAACCCGGATCAGACGCAGCCCGCCTCTGGCAATGTCATCGGCCCGAAGATGGGTGCCGGTGGAATAATGGCCGTTGACAAAGAACAACCCGTAAACAAACTGCTTGAACACCAACGGATCCAGCACTTGATTGGTTAGACGGAAGGAAAACGATCGTTTCTCCGGTTTGTAGAAATTGGTTTTCAGACAGCAAGATATGAGCTTGAACATGAATTTGAAGACATCATACCCCAACGGATCATCCATAAAGCGCACCGCCAGAAGCTGATAAAATTCTTTGGCTTTCATTTCCAGCCGTTCCTCTGTCAGGTCCCCGGGACGGCCGGATTGAATTTGACGTCAAACAGTTGAAACTGAAACCGAATCAGATCCGGATGCTCCATCACGGCGTCCTGGATCACATTGGACACATAGGTGAATTTATTGGATTCATGAATCTTGCGGAAACGCCTCCTGATGATCCACGGAATCCAGGCTTTCCATGATTTCCCGGTCAGTGCGGGTGCCTTGTTCCTTGAAAATGAACAGATGGGTAAAATCCACGGCATTCCCGGCAAACAGCATCTCCTTGAAGTTGAGAATCCCGTCTACGTAAAGCTGGGTGACCCGGCTGATGCGGAAACTCAAGAATGCCTGCAAATCCGCAATCAACGGAGCTTCCTGATTTCTGGACAACTCACCAGCCACATACAGGGAGCAGATGGACGTCGGGACCCGGGTTTCCGTATAATAGGTTCCCAGTAAGCCCGGGTAATGGTCAGGCCGTGATCGGCAAACAGTTTCCTCAACACCGGCAGCTGCGGCCGTTCAAAATCGGAATTGAACATGAACCGTATTTCACCGATATCTGACAGGTTGAACACTTCCACAAACGGGGTAACATGTTCACTGACCTGGGCCAAAAACTTTTCATACCGGTTCCGGGTCAGTCGGGGAATGGCTGTGAAATTCTGGTTGCGATTGAACAGGAACCGGGATTCCGCAAAATCAGAGTCCGGGTAATCATTTACGGTTTCCGGCCGGAACACATAGGTATAATAAGATTTTTCCGGATTATAATAATATTCCCTACGATGACCGGCCAGCATTTTGTCCAGGACCCGTTCCATCCGATCTCGGGTATCCTCGGTCGCGATCCGGATGCGCTGAACATTGCTGTCCTGGGTCAGGTCAAAATCGATATCCGCCACCCAGGAATGGAGAATACCCTTATTTTCCTTGAAATAGATGCCTTTGGCAATGGAGGCCAAAATACCTTTCAATGACTCCTTGGTGATGGTTTCAAAAAAATACACAGGAAACCCTAAGTCATCAAGAAGAATGCCGGCTGCCAGGTTGATACAGTTGGCAGTGATCAGACCTTCAGACGACAGATCAATCACCGCCTCATACAGCAGGCTGGGATTCAGGTTCACACGCTTTGCTTTATCAATGATGTGGGCGCCTGCAGAGGTGCCCGGGCCACCGCCGGTTGATATATCCATGTAACTCTCCTGTCTGTTGATGATAAACCGTTCCTTTCGATTTGCTAGTATACCCTTATTCATGCAGGGTCAACCCAAATTCTCTTTTTTTCACGAAATTCGAAAATTTTCAAACACCTGGTATGACGGATTTTCCTGGCACTTTCACATGTTGACTTCAAGAAAGAACAAAGATATTCTGCAATTTTTGAGTACTTATTAAGTTGGTTTGATGGTTTTGAAACCTTTTCCTTAATCCTTAAAAGTGAAGGATTGGCACCCGCTCCCATGACCAGTGACATTCAACAAATCCCGTTAACGAACACCCTCCACTCGGTCCATCTGACCCGTTTACCAATGATACCGGCCATATTCTGCCGGTTTTTGATTTCAGCATTCACCCGACCGGCGGGGCTTCCGAATTTTGACCGGGGGACAAGGGCACGGCTGTACCTGGCCGATGTTTTTCTTGACCCGGAACGGATTCACCGATACCGGCGGGTTTGTGGTTTTTCCCATGCGCCGGATGATCTTTTTGTTCCGCCCGGTTTTATCCAGACGCTCTTCATCGGCCTGCTGGGCCGGTATATCACTTCAGATTTCTTTCCCATCAACCCCATGGGGCTGATCCAGACCGGCCAGCAGTTCGAATCCAGTCGACCTGTCCGGATCGGTGAACGAGTGAACCTATCCTGCACCCTTCAGGAGATGGCATTGGCACCCAAGGGCGTTTTGACCCGGTTTCTCCTGGAAGCGGATCAAGGGGGCCAGCCGGTCTGGCAGGGTATTTCCACCTATTTGACCCGGACTTGCGGGCCTAAATGCCCTGCCGGAAAAAAAACTTATGACCCGCCCCTGCCGACCTGGAAAATGATCAGGGTTGGTTCAGGGACCGGACGGCAATATGCCCGGGTATCCGGAGATTACAATCCTCACCACCTTTTTGATATCACTGCCCGCATCATCGGGTTCAGACAGGCAATGGTTCACGGCATGTGGAGTCTGGCCCGGCTCCTGGCCTGCCTGGAACCATTCATGAATTGTCCTGTAAATCACACTGTGAATGCGGCATTCAAGCTGCCGATTTACATGCCCGCCACATTGAGTGTGGGAACCAAGCATGTGACGGCAGGCGACGGCCTGCACCAGATATTGTTCGATCTCCGGGATGCTGAAACTGGCAAGCCCCATCTCAAAGGCCTTGTCACACTTGGGAAAAAGGGGGCATAATTTATGCTCGGATCGATATTCGCTCTGGGCTCCGCTTTTTTCTGGGCCTGTGCCGTCATTTTATTCAAAAAAAGCGGAGAGACGTTCTCCCCCATCTCTTTGAACATCTACAAAAGTGTGGTGGGACTTTTTCTGGTCAGTGTCACCATGCTGCTGCTGGGCATTCCTTTTTTCCCGGATCAACCGTTGAACAACTGGGTATTGTTGTCTTTGTCCGGGTTTCTGGGCATCACCCTGGCGGACTTGTTTTTCTTTATCGCCTTGAACCGGCTGGGTGCCGGCATGGCTGCCGTTGTGGAATGCCTGTACCTGCCCTGTGTTCTGTTTTTTCCTATCTGCTGCTGGATGAACACCTCAGTGCCGGAGGCATTTTCGGCGGCCTGATGGTTCTGGCGGCAGTGCTGGTAGGATCGTTTCGGAAAAAAGATCTGCCTCTGACACCGGGCATCCCTTCCCCCACAAGGTGCCTGCCATCATCGCCGGGGTTCTGTCCATGATCTTTATGGCCCTGGGCATAGTGATCATCAAGGAGGTTCTGGCCCATACCGATGTATTCTGGGCAACCTTGGTACGACTTGGCGCCGCCATTGTCACACTGTTGATCCTGGTGGCATGCCACCCGGGAAAACAGCGCTTCTATTCAGAACTCAAATGGTCGAAATCCTGGCTGGTTGCCCTGCCTGCATCCATCAGCGGCAATTACATCGCCCTGATCCTGTGGGTGGCCGGCATGAAATACACCTCGGCTTCCCAGGCCGCCATCCTCAACCAGATGTCCACGATTTTCATCTTTATTCTGGCAGCCATTTTTCTCAGAGAAAAAATCACTGCCAACAAAGGGATCGCTATCGTGATAGCCATATCCGGGGCATTGCTGACCATTTTCACGTAATCATGCCGACAACGGTCCCGTGATCGTCAGAAACCGGCACATGCCACCTGGTTCCGGCCCTTTTCTTTGGCCTTATACAGGGCCTGATCTGCCTGATGGACCAGCGCTTCCGGGGTATCGGCATGCATGGGAAATCCGGCCACACCCAGTGATGCCGTGATTGCCCCCACAGGCCGTCCCTGCCAGTGGATATCCAGTTTGGCGATCTGTTGCCTCAGGTCTTCAGCCCGATCCATGTAATCTTCGATGGTCCCTGCGGTCATCAGAACAAAAAACTCTTCTCCACCGTAGCGGCAAACCGTATCTTCCATTCGCACGGCGTTGATTAAGGTACGGGCAAACGCCTTGATCACCTGGTCACCGGCATCGTGTCCGAGCGTGTCATTCAGGACTTTGAAATGATCCAGATCCACCATAATCCCTCCCAGCGTTGAACCGGCCCGGCGCGCACGCGGGATCTCTTTTGCCAGGATTTCATCCATATAGCGGCGGTTGTAAAGGCTGGTGAGCGGATCCCGAAGAGTCCGTTCGTACAGTTGATCATGAAGCCGGATGTTGGAAATGGAAAGGGCCAGATATTCCGCAGTGATCAGTGCCAGCTTCCGGTACTGCCCGGAGAGAGGCACTTTTGGATTTCCCAGGCACAACGCACCGAGTACACCGGATTTGTCCTTGATCGGCACACAATAGGCGCAACACGTTCGGACCGCATTCCCGGCTATAACCGGCAGCCCTTTGTCAAGCACATCACAGGTCCGGGACACGGGCCCTTCTTTTTTGAGGGTAAGATCTCCCCATTCGAACGCTGTGCTTATCTTAAGCCGGTTATTCTCCTTCAGACAGATCCGTCCTGAAACATCCGAAAAAAAGTCTGGGCAAGTACCAGTAGGCCACATCAAACAACTCCGCTTCAATGAAACAGCTTTGCAGCAGCATGGCCATGCCCGAGAGCAAAGTGAGCTGATGGGTATGGGGATCCGACATATCCAATTTCCTTTTTCCAGTTCGAAAGGTCAGCAGTAAGCGGAATGCAATCAAGGTCATCAAACGGTGTTTACACATAAATACTTGACTATTTCAATGGTTTTCGTCTAAATAAGCCATAAAATTTATAATATATTAAGGAGTTTTCATGTCAAAACAAAAAGTGATTCTGGCATATTCAGGCGGTCTGGATACCTCGGTCATCCTGAAATGGCTGCTGGAACAGGGATATGAAGTGTTCGCATACATGGCCAATATCGGCCAGCAGGAAGACTTTGACGCGGCCCGGGAAAAAGCCCTGAAAATCGGGGCATCAGATGTATTCATCGAAGATATGCGCAAGGAATTTGTCACGGATTATATTTTTCCGGTGTTCAAGGCCAATGCCCTGTATGAGGGCCGGTATCTTTTAGGCACTGCCATTGCCAGGCCTTTGATCGCCAAAAAACAGATCGAGATTGCTGAGAACGTGGGTGCCGCCTATGTGTCTCATGGGGCCACCGGCAAAGGCAACGACCAGGTCCGGTTCGAGCTGTCCTATTACGCGTTGAATCCGAAAATCAAAATCATTTCTCCCTGGAAAGACAAGGATTTTTTGGCCGCATTCAAAGGCCGGACCGATCTGCTGGCCTACGCGGAAAACACGGGATTCCCACCAAACAGACCGCGTCCAAACCCTACAGCGAGGATGACAACTTGCTGCACATCTCCCACGAGGCCGGAATCCTGGAAGACCCGGCCCATGAATGCGATGAAACCATTTATTCCCACACGACCGCCCCGGAAAACTCGCCGGACATCCCGGTCCGAATCCGGATCCGGTTCAAAGACGGTATTCCGGTAGAAGTGGAGAATTTGAGCGACGGCACTTTGAAAACCGATGCCCTGGAACTGTTCGAATACCTCAACCATCTGGGAAGCGAACACGGCATCGGCCGGCTGGACATGGTGGAAAACCGGTTCGTGGGCATCAAATCCAGAGGGGTCTATGAAACACCGGGCGGATCCATTCTCCACGAAGCCCACAAGGATATCGAAGGAATGGCCATGGACCGGGAGGTGATGCGGCTGCGGGACATGCTGGCCGCCAAACTCGGGGAGCTGGTTTACAACGGATTCTGGTTCAGCCCGGAGATGGAATTCATCATGGCGGCCATGGACAAGAGCCAGGAACTGATCGACGGAGATGTGATTCTCAAGCTTTACAAAGGCAGGGCGTATCCTGTGGCCCGTACCAGTCCGTCCTCGCTGTACAACCAGGATCTGTCCTCCATGGATATCGAAGGTGGATACAATCAGGAAGACGCTGGAGGATTCATCCGAATCAATGCCATCCGGCTGATGGCCCACAGACGGATTGTCAATCAGTAATCACGGCCATGCTGTGCCGGAATACGGTTGTGATGGTCGTGCAACACATGAAAGAATCCGATACGCCACCCCGGTCTTTCATGGAAAGGCATCCCGCCAGGGGAGGCATGGGGCCCGGGTCTGCCATGTCTCTCTGTCAGAGGCCGGCAATGGGTTCCACGAACCGGATGTCCGAATCCCAGGGAAATAGAATCCAGGTATCTTGTCTCACTTCGGTGACATAGGCATCCACCATCGGTTTTCCGGCCGGTTTGGCATACACAGTGGCAAAACAGGCTTTGGGCAGAAGTTTCCGGATCAACCGGGCCGTGGCACCGGTGTCCACCAGATCGTCCACCACCAGACATCCGGCGCCGTCCCCCTCCACTTTTTTGAGAATGGAGGTACCACCCTGATGCTGCCAGTCATAACTTGTGATGCACACCGTGTCAATGTGAAAAATCGACAGTTCCCTGGCGATGATGGCGGCCGGAACCAGCCTCCCCGGGTCACGGCTACTATGGTATCCCAGGAAATCTGCATGTCATGAAGCCGCCAGGCCAGTGCCCGAGTGTCCCGGTGCAGCTGTTCCCATGAGACGGAAAAATTCCGTTGATACCGGTTCGGGTCATACGCCATTTCAGTTTTTCTCCTTTGTTGCGTTTGGTCGGTCTGGCTGATGCTGTTGAATCAGATTCCTAACCGTTTTTTGATCCCTCTGAATTGATCATAGGTCAAGCCCAGCAGAGTCGCCGCCTTTCTCTGATGAAACCGGGTTTCTTTTAATGCGTCTTTGACCCGAAGGGTTTCCAGGGCCTGTAGGGCGGTTTTCAGGGGCAGGGCCATCAGGTCCGCCATACTGGGGTCATGAACGGGTGCCGGTGCCCGCACTGCTTCAGGCAAATCACTGACCGGGTCTTTTGTCTGCCTTTCTTTATCCGGATATCCAAATGGATCTTCAAACGGATCAAAACAGATTTCATCGATTCGGTGGGTGTCGTTCTTGTAGACCGCCCGTTCCACCACATTCTTCAACTCCCGGACATTGCCCGGCCAGGGATAAGACATCAGCTTTTTTTCCGCTGTTTTTGTCAATTCCGGCATCGGCTCCCGGCCCAGTTCAAATGCCATACGACTGGCAAAATGCCGGGCCAGCACCAGAACATCCTCTTTACGGCACCGCAACGGCGGCACATGGATCACTTCAAAACTTAAGCGGTCCAACAGGTCCTGTTTGAATGTACCGTTCTTGGCCATTTCAGGCAGGTCGGCATTGGTGGCGGCCACGATGCGCACATCCACCTGAACCGGTCGGCTGGATCCCACCCGCTCGAAAGTGCCATACTCCACCACCCGCAGAATTTTTTCCTGGACCTCCATGGGTATGGTGCCGATCTCATCGAGAAACAAGGTGCCGCCTGCAGCCTGCTCGAACCGGCCGGCCGTGCGGGTGCCCGCCCCGGTGAACGCCCCCTTTTCATATCCGAACAGTTCCGATCCGATCAACGTCGGGGTCAGGGCTGCACAATTCAGAGTTACCAGGGGTTTTTCCCATCTTTCAGACAAAAAATGAATCCGGGATGCGGCAAGTTCCTTTCCGGTCCCCCGTTCCCCGATGATCATGACCGACCGTTCCACCGGTGCGATCCGGGAAAGCTGTTCCTGAAACGCAATAAACGCTTCAGACTGCCCGATGGGCTCATATGTGGCAAATTCAACCATAATTAATAAATAAGAACCTCTTTTTGGTCAAAATTACCACCGATTTCTATTTTTGTCAAACAAAATAACACGCTGGAACCAAAGGGGATTCTGACGAATGTCCCTTTTGGCACACTTTCTGCTTTATTCTTTTTTCACATGCAGGATTCGATTGAACCATATGATCACTAAAGGAGACAAATCATGGGAATTTTCACACGATTCAGAGACATTGTATCCGCCAACATCAATGCCATGCTGGACCGGGCCGAAGATCCGGAAAAACTGATCAAGCTGATGATCCGGGAAATGGAAGACACCCTGGTGGAGCTGAAATCCGCCTGTGCCGGCACCATTGCAAGCCGGAAAAAAGTATCCCGCCAGCTGGAGGGAATTCAGGACAAGGAGGCGTTCTGGGATCAAAAAGCGGCCCTGGCCGTGTCCAAGGGCCGGGACAATCTGGCACGTCAGGCCCTGCTGGAAAAAAGGCGGTTCACCCAGAGGGCTGAGGTGGTGGAACAAGATCTGGATGAGCTGCTGTCCTTTGTGGGGCAATACCAGGATGATATTCAGGAGCTGGAAACCAAACTTAGATCTGCTAGGGAAAAACAGCGCCTGCTGGTGCAGCGCCATATCCGGGCCCAGCGTAAGAAAAAAGCCCACGAAGAGATCCGGCGCATGGACTCGGCCCAGGTCATGCAAAAGTTCGATGAAATGGAATCGAATATCGAGCGCATGGAAGCGGAGGCGGACCTGGTGAACTACGGAAAAAAATCAGCCTGGAAGAGGCGTTTGAAGAACTGTCCACCGACGATGATATCGAACGTCAGCTTCAGACATTAAAATCCTCCCAAACCCAACCCAAAGATGATACAGTCACTCAATGAACATTCAACCCCAAGGAGATGATAAACCATGAGCGGAGTGCTGATCCTGGCCATGATTGTGGGAGGCATCATTTGGTGGTGGTCACCATCGGACTGACAACCATCGCGGTCATCCGGGCCGTCAGAACCGGCGCCATCCGTAAAAAGGACCGTCAGATCTATGATGACGAGACCCGGATGATCCAGGATATTTACAACGGCCTGTCAAAAATGGAAAAACGGGTGGAAGCCTGGAAACCATTCTGATCGAACGCAAGCGAAAGGACGGATAACCAATGAGATATCATTATAGGCGCAAGTACCACGCAGCCGAATTCGGGCGGAGAAACAAACCCTTTCACCGCTTCCGGGACCGGTTCGATGACATCACCGGGGACCGCCGGATCTACCGCTCCCGAAGAGGAATCCTTTTCGGCGTGTGCCGGGGACTGGCCGAGCATTTCGGCCTGAGTGTCTTCTGGGTCCGTATAGCGGTGCTGCTGGTCTTTGTGTTCACCGGATTCTGGCCCATTGGGGTGATTTATATCATCGCCGGCCTGCTCCTGAAACCGGCCCCGGTGGTTCCGCTGCAAAACCCGGCCGACCGGGAGTTCTACGAATCCTACACCGCTTCCCGAGAATCCGCCATCCAGCGGATCAAACGCAAATTCGACAACATCGACCAGCGCATCCGCCGTATGGAGCACACGGTCACCTCACGGGACTTCGACTTATGATCAGAAGACTTCCAGCAGGCGCAACCCGTCTTTGACCAGCATGACAGCCAGCAGACACAGCACCCCACCTAGCCCCGCATGATCACCCCATAGGCCCGGCCCTTGATGACAGTCCTGGACCGGGGCCACCACCAGGGCCAGGGCAATTTTGGATCCCACCAGAAACAAATAGAAACCCGCGATAAATGCCCCGGCCGCCAGCACGCTCACGGCCATGGCCCGGTGCACCAGCGGCGCCCCCACCGATATCCAAAACAGATACGGGTGGGGGCTGAGCACATTCACCAGCACCCCTTTGACCAGAGCATTATGACCCACCATCTCCGGTCCGATCTCCAGAACCTGGGTTTTATCGCGTGAATCCCCATACGGAACACCACCACGCCCCCACCAGAGAAATCCCCCCCAGCACCGCCTCAAAATCAGCCATGGTGGACAAAATCCCCACCGATACCAGCACAATGGGCAGATCACTGATCAACGGTGCCAGGGCCACCCGGATTCCTGCTCCCACATGGTGCCGCAGGGTTTCCGAAACCACCAGCGTCAGCAAAGGCCCGGGGGCAAGCCCGGCAGACAGGCCCAGTACCAGGCCCATAAACAAAAAATGGCTCATGTTCTCCATTCAGGCATACGTTCGGGCCAAACATGGTTACCGATGACCATATCACCGGATTCCGGAGCCCCGCATACGGCGGGCCCAGCCGCTTCCTGGCCGGCGGACGGAATCATCCCACCCGGATTGTTTCCTTTAATTTGACACAGACCCATTAATGCGCCTGACAATTGTCTGGGCAGCATCAGGATCCAGCGCAGATCATCTTTTCTGTTTACAAATGTCTCCACCATTTTTCTTTATCCGTTCCCGGATTCTTCCCGGGCTTCATCGGGTTCATGCTCAGCCATTCCCCCGACCGTTGCTTCTCAAGATCTGTGTGTCATTTGGATTCATCCGATCCAGGCCGAAAAAATTTGTATCAGTCCCGCTTTTGATTGTAAAGTTTTTTTCAATCCTTACCAGTCAGGCTTCCGATCTCATTTTTTCAGGTTGACTTTTGGTTCGGATGGGCATAGGTAAAAAATTTGTCACAATTTTAGATAAAAGGGATGACGTTTTGCCATGAACATGCAGCTTCAATCCCGGCTCACGGGTCCGATCCACCGCATCGTCGTTAAGGTGGGTTCCGGTGTGCTGACCCGAAAAAACAGCCTGAACATCGACATCATCGAAAGCCTGTCCGGTCAGATCTGCCGGTTGTTCGATCGGGGCATCCAGGTAATTCTGGTGTCCTCCGGCGCCATGGCCGCGGGCGTCACCAAACTGGGGCTGTCCAAACGACCGTCTGAAATTCCCAAACGTCAGGCCGTATCCGCCATCGGCCAGGCCGACCTGATCCGAGAATGGGAAAAAGCCGTGGAAACCTGCGGCAGAAAAGTAGCCCAGCTGCTGCTGACCCGAAGTGATCTGTGTGACCGGGTACGGTACCTCAACGCCAGAAATACCATTAACACCCTTTTGAACTGGCAGGTGCTGCCCATCATCAACGAGAACGACACGGTGGCGGTCAAATCCCTTCAGTTCGGGGACAATGACAACTTAGGCGCCATGATCACCATGCTCATGGACGCGGATCTCATGATCAACCTCACGGACATTGGCGGACTGTATAACAAAGATCCCCGGCTTCATAACGATGCGCAGCTCATAAGGGTGGTGGACAACCCCGGGGCCCGCATCGAAGAGATGGCCGGCACCATTGCCGGCCCTCTGGGCACCGGGGGCATGAAAACAAAAATCACGGCAGCCCGGAAACTGACCACGGCCGGGATCCCCAAAATCATTGCCTGCGGATTCACCCCGGATATCCTGCTGTCCATTTTTGAAAACACGTTTGACGGCACCTATTTTGTTCCCAAGGCGGAAAAGCTCAACTCGAAGAAAAAGTGGATCGGCCTGACATTGCAGCCCAAAGGACGGATCACCATTGACACCGGAGCCAAAAATGCCGTGGTCCGGCAGCACAAAAGCCTTTTACCGTCAGGTATTGTCCGGGTGGATGATTATTTTGACGTAGGTGATCCCGTGGAGTTCATGGATCAGGACAACCATGTTCTGGGAATGGGTCTGGTGAACTACAATGCCACGGATGTGCTGAAAATCATGGGATGCCAGACGAGCCAGATCAAAGAGCGGCTCGGATACCGGTCCTATGACGAGGTCATTCACCGGGATAACCTGGTGATCACAGCCGATCCGGAGTGAAGCAATCACTCTCACCCTTAAAACCCATTGCAACCCAGGGAGATATTCCCATGTCCATTGAAACGCAGATTGCGGATATTGCCGCCACCGCCAGAAACGCCACCAAAATCATGGCCTCGGTGCCCAGAAAACAGAAAGATGCGGCTCTGACAGCCATGGCCGGGCTGTTGAAAACACACGCCGGATCCATTCGGGAAGAAAACGCCAAGGATGTGACCTCAGCCAGAGAAAACCGACTGTCATCCGCCATGATCGATCGGCTCACCATCACGGACACCACCATCACCGCCATGGCCGACGGTTTGGAATATATAGCCGGCCTGGATGATCCGGTGGGAACCCTGTCAGATTCCAGTATCCGCCCCAACGGCCTGGAAACCGCCCGGATGCGGATTCCTTTAGGGGTGATCGGCATTATTTACGAATCCCGGCCCAATGTCACCGTAGATGCGGCCGGCCTGTGCCTGAAAGCCGGCAATGCCGTGATTCTTCGGGGCGGTTCCGAAGCGCTGCATTCCAATCTGGCCCTGGCAAAGATCATTGCCCAGGGACTGGCCAAGGCCGGGCTGCCGGATGCCGCAGCCCAGGTGGTTCCGGTGCGGGACAGAGAAGCTGTGGATATCTTGTTGAAACAGGAAGCCCTGGTGGATCTGATCATTCCCCGGGGGGGGAGGGATTGATCCGCCATGTGGTGGCCCATTCAACGATTCCGGTGCTCAAGCACTACAAAGGGGTGTGCCACGCCTATGTGGATGACACGGCGGACCCGGATATGGCCGTGGCGATCTGCGTCAATGCCAAAGCCCAGCGGCCGGGCGTTTGCAATGCCCTGGAAACCCTGCTGGTACATGAAGCCATCGCTCCGATGATTCTACCCAAGATGCACGCCGCCATGACCCAGGCCGGGGTCGCATTGAGAGGCTGTGACACCAGCTGCCGGATATTGACCGACATTCAGCCGGCCACGGAAGCGGACTGGCCGGCTGAATATCTGGATCTCATTCTGGCGGTCCGGGTAGTGCCCGATATGGATGAGGCCATTGCCCACATTGGCGCATACGGCTCCAATCACACTGAAGCCATCATCACCACCGACTATGACAACGCCCGGCGGTTTGTGCGGGAAGTGGATGCGTCCCTGGTGATTGTCAACGCCTCCACCCGGTTCAACGACGGCGGGGAACTCGGGCTGGGAGCCGAAATAGGCATCTCCACCTCCAAGTTGCACGCATACGGCCCCATGGGCATCCGGGAACTGACCACCACTAAATTCGTGGCCTGGGGGACGGGTCAGGTAAGGGCCTGACCCGCCTTTGCTTACATTTGATTAATCCTGATACTTAAAGGACAGACGGATGTTGGTGCGAAACTGGGCTGGTTTGCCCTCTTCGATTTTGATGTCCAGCTTCTGCACCTCGGCGATCCGAAGATCCCGAAGGGACCCGGAAGCTTGGCAATGGCTTTGTTGGCTGCATCTTCCCAGGACGTGGTGCTGGCACCCACCAGATCGATAACTTTGTAGACACTGTCGCTCATGATGGAACCTCCTTTGATAATGGATTTAAAAATACGGGTACCGCTGGAGCGCAGTATGAATAGCAGGCGTTAAACAACCGGATCAGATGATTTTCAACTCAGACCTGTCAAATATATCCGGGAACGACCATGGATGTCAAAACATTTCTACAGATTTCGCCCCGGTCGGACGGTCACCCGCAAAAAGCCAGCATCAGCCAAGTGACCCCGACCGCCCCTAAAACCGGCACGATAATGCCGCCCCTGAACAGGCCGAAGACCAGGGTGAATCCCATGCCGGCCAAGGCCGCAGCCGGTAGTTCAGGCGTGGCGGTCAAAACGCCGGGGACAATCAATGCGCCGATGGCAGCCACGGGAATGGCTTTCAAGAACGTGTTCACCCGGTGGGGAATGCGCAACCGGGTTAGCAACAGAAGCGGCATAAGGCGAGGGATATAGGTGACGGCAGCCATGGCGACAATCAGTGGAATCAGGGTCTCATTCACTGATGACCTCCTTTTTTTCGGCGCGAGCATTGCCCCCCCAAAGGCCACCAACAGGATACAGACGATAATGGTCCACCCGGCGGGCAGCAGATCCAGCCGGATCAGTAACGTGTTCAGGCCGGCCGACACCACTGCCAGAAAGACCGTCTGCCGGGATGATTTCAAAGCCGGAAGCAGAATGGCCAGCAGCAGGGCGTACAACGCCACACCCATGCTCTGGGTCAGGATGTCGGGCAGAAATCCGCCCAGAACGAATCCGCATACGCTTCCAGCTACCCATCCGGACCAGGCCGTCAATTCCAGAAAAAAATAAACTCGGGAGTCAAGTTCCCCTTACGAAAAGACAACACGGAAAACACTTCATCGGTCACGCCGAATGCCAGCAGAAAATAGGTTTTTCTGGCCAGATTTCTGAGCCGGGTGGACAGATAGGCACTCATAAGAAAATGCCGGAAATTCACCAACAGGGTGGTCAGAATGATTCCCCCTGGGCCCATACCGGTCATCAGCAGATTCAAGGCAATGAATTGACTGGCCCCGGCAAACACCACGGCGGAAAACAAAAATGCCTCCATAAGGCTGGTACCGCACCCTTTGGCCAGAATGCCAAAGGCCACCGCCGCTGGGAAATACCCGATAAAATGGGGATACCGGCCTGGACTGCGTGGCGGATTTCCATCCGGCCGGCATTGACTCTTTCGGATGAATGGATCATTGAACTGAAACCTCCGGCAAACCGTCTAATTCCGGGCAGTTGAATTTTTTTTTCAAAAAGGCATTAACGGCATTGAAATAGGTTTCGAACCCGGAAATTGTGTTATGCCCGGCCCCGTGGACCGGCACCAGTTTTTGGGGCCGGCAAGCCGCTCATACAGCCGATGGGTATGCCGATAAGGTATGACTTCATCGTCCAGAGCTACCAGGATTAACGCCGGACAGATGATCCGGTGGGCAAAGTCTATGGTCCGGTGCCGGTCCTCCAATACCAGATTCACCAGCCAGGAGGGGTAATACGCCCCTGCCACCGCCTGGATGCTGTCAAAGGGACAGGTGAGAATCAGTTTGTCCAAACCCCGCTCCAGAGCCAGCCAGGCCGCCATGGATGATCCCAGACTCCGCCCCCAGGCCGCACAGTCGGCTGAGTCGAGATCCAGTCGGTCCGCCATCTCGTCATAGATGGCCAGCGCATCAGACTTGAGGCGGTCTTCGGTGGGAGATCCGCTGCTCCGGCCATATCCCCGGTAGTTGACCAGAACCACATTGGCATTCAGGCGGACGGAAAAATCCCTCAGGTTTACAGACACCTCTTCGGCATTCCCACCAAAGTAGAACACCGTGGGCAAATGGACCAGGTCTTTTTTCACCAGCCATCCATGCAGCACGGTGTTCTTCCCCACAGCGATTTGAATCGCTTCCGCCTCCGGGATCCGGGCCGTGATCTGTGCCAGCTGTTCCGGGGTTGTTTTCACCGGAAAATAGAGCAGTTTTCTGGAAAGCACATACCGTGTGAGCAGAAACACCAGCACTGCGATGACTATGATTGCAGGAATTCTCATGTTTCCTCCATTCAGTATCTTTCTTTTTGTGGGTAAAATATAACAGAATACAACAGTTGAAAAGGAAAATTCCTGTCATCTCCCTGATCGGCTTGATTTGGGTTCCCTTTTTTAGTAGTAGTAAGAGATCTGTCCAACCAGGGAGTCTGGTGCCCGACCCGTTGCTAACCATCATGTGTCCGCCGGCTTCCGAAAAAGGGAAAAACACGTGAACGTCGTCTATCTGGTCATCGTTGCTGCCATTGGGGGCATTGCCGTGGCCCTCCAGGGCCAGCTGATGGGAAGCATCGACAAACAGGCCGGCACCCTGGAAAGTATCTTTGTCACTTATGGCAGAGGCGGTTTTCTCATCGGCATCATCACGATTCTGCTGCGGGGCGGAAGCCTGTCCGGTCTGACCCAGGTGCCTGGTATACCCTTTTGTCAGGTCCCATGGGCCTGATACTCATCGCGGCCATCGGATACGGTGTTCCACAGCTGCTCTCATCGATCAGTTCGGCCTGTCCGGGGCAAAGGTCCGGCCCATCACCCTGTCCCGGATTTCGGGAATGCTGGTGATGTTTCCGGGAATCTGGCTGGTTATGCGATGACAGAGCCCAATGCCTGCCCCCATACCTTTGGCCCCATCGCCACCCTGTATACCTGCTTTAAGGAAAAATTCGGTATTCCCCGGCAGATGAACCTGGTGCCGGCCGCTCCCGGCCGTCTGGTGTTTCACCCGCCATATGCTGACATGGACGCGGTTCGGGAACTGGAAACTTTTTCCCATCTCTGGCTGGTATTCATCTTTCATCAGACATTGGAAAGGCCCTGGTCCCCCCTGGTCAGGCCCCCGCGCATGGGCGGGAACAAAAAAACCGGTGTGTTTGCCACCCGGTCCCCGTTTCGGCCCAACCCCATCGGTCTTTCCGCCGTAAAACTGGAAAGAGTGGAACATACCGACAGCGGCCCTGTGCTACACCTGTCCGGTGTTGACATCCTGGATGCCACACCGGTTCTGGACATTAAACCCTATATCCCATGGGCAGATGCCATATTTCATGCGAACGGCGGATTTGCCGGCACCCGTCCTGATCCCCGGCTTCAGGTCGTCTTTTCTCTAAAAGCCCAACGACAGTGCGAAAAACGGGCGGACAGAATTCCTGATCTGGCCACGTTGATCACTCAGATACTGAAAAACGACCCCCGTCCCGGTTATCATGCCGGATCAACAAAAAAAAGGGAAAATCTACGGCGTTCGTATTTATGATCTGGATGTGAAATGGGAGGTCACCGGAACCCTTGCCCGGGTTTTATCGCTGGAATCCACCAAATAAAACAGACGGATCATTGGATTTGAACCGACTCAGGAGGAATGAATTTTCCGACAAGATCGAACAGATCCTTCAACATATAAGGCTTGGCAAGTACTGCATCAAACCGGGCATCGTCCATGAGCCAGGGCGTGCCTGACATGGCAATGACCGGCACACGGTCTCCCTTGATCAATCTGACTTCCTGCAACACTTCGTCACCGGACATCCTGTTCATCCGCATGTCCGTGATTACCAGGCCGTAGTCACCGTTCCTAAGTTTTTCGATCCCTTGTTCCCCGTTTACAGCGGTATCCACCTGATACCCCTTCCTGGTCAATGCCATTTCCAGCATTTTCAAGATGGCTGTTTCATCATCGATGACCAGTACCCTGGGAAGAGGCGATTCTCTATCACTCATTTACACGTTCCCTGTCCAGGAGATTTAGATGACACCATTTATCATGCAGTAAACATTAAATAAATCTACCATACGCCAGTCTCTATCAAACTTCAACAATAAATACGCCTAAGCCATGTCCCATCCCTCTTCCACCCCGTGGCAGGACACAAAACCACCGTTGGAAAGCTCATTAAGGCGGGGAAATTCCTGCCGGCACCGGTCTCTTGCAAAAACGCACCGGCCGTGGAACACACATCCGGACGGCAGATTCACCGGCGTGGGCACCTCCCCCTTGAGCTTGATATGTTTGGCTTTTTTCTCGCCCAATTTGGGAATGGCAGACAATAACGCCCGGGTATAGGGATGCCGGGGGGATTCAAACAAATCCTTTGCAGACGCAAGCTCACACAGGTCCCCAGGTAGAGAACCGCCACCCTCGAGCTGATATGATGGACCACCGAAAGATCATGCGTAATGAACAGATAGGTCAGGTCATGCTGTTCCCGCAGATCCATCAGCAGGTTCAGGATCTGGGCCTGGATGGACACATCCAGGGCGGACACCGGCTCGTCCGCGACGATGAACTGCGGATCAAGAACCAGGGCCCTGGCAATGGAGATGCGCTGACGCTGGCCTCCAGAAAATTCATGAGGATACCGGGTGATCCAAGCCGGATCCACCCCTACCTGTTCCATGACAAAAGCCACCTTGTCCTCGGCTTCCCGGGACGTCATTTTCGGGTTGTGGAACCGCAACGGTTCTTCCAGGGTCTGGCGAACGGTTTTTCTGGGATTCAACGATGCATAGGGGTCCTGGAAGATCATTTGCATTTTCCGACGATAAGGCAGCCATTGTTCATGGGATAGATGATCAATGCGCTGGCCGTCGTAAATGACCTTGCCGGAATTGGGCCGATAAAGTCCCAGGATCACCCGGGCCAGGGTGGATTTGCCGCATCCGCTTTCTCCCACCACACTCAGGGTTTCACCTTTATTGACAAACAAAGACACATTATTCACTGCCTTGACAGTGGTTTTTTCCAGGTGGATACCACCTTTGAAAGCCAGCTGATCCAGAAAACCGCCGGAAATATCAAAATGTTTAACCACGTTCTCTACAGTCAATAAAGAGATCTGATGCGTTGTCATTGATTTTTTTACATCCTATTTCATGTGACAGGCGGCCATAATGCCGTTTTGTTTTTCTTCCAGGACCGGGGTTTTTGAGTACAGATCTTTTCCGCAAGTTCACACCTGGGATTAAAGGCGCATCCCGGCGGAATATTGGAAAGGGTTGGCATCATGCCCGGAATCTGTTTGAGGTCTTTTCCCGGTTCAATGGCGCCGGGGATCGACCCGATAAGACCGATGGTATATGGATGGACCGGGTGGTGAACCACGGTTTCCGTCGGCCCGTATTCAATGATCTTGCCGGCATACATCACTGCGATTTTCTCGGTTACCTGGGATACCACGCCCAGATCGTGGGTAATGAGGATCAGTCCCATTTTTTCGACTTCGCACAATTCCTGGAGCAAATCCATGATTTCGGCCTGGATGGTGACATCCAAAGCGGTTGTGGGCTCATCTGCAATAATAATGGCCGGGTCCGCCAGAAGGGATATGGCAATGATGATCCGCTGACGCATACCCCCGGACAATTCATGGGGGTATTGAGACAACCGTTTTTCAGGAGACGGTATATACACTTTTTTTAGTTTGTCCAAAGCGATGACACGGGCCTGAGCTTTGGATATGTTCCGGTGGGCCCGAAGGGTTTCAATCATCTGGAACCCGATGGTATACACTGGGTTCAAGGTCATCATGGGATCCTGAAAAATCATGGAGATCCGGTTTCCCCGGATTCTGCGCATCCGGGCTGCAGAATAGGCGGAAATTTCATTGCCTTCAAAATGGATACTGCCCCTGGAAATATAGCCGGGCTTGGAGATGAGATTGATGATGGCAAACCCGGTGACTGATTTGCCGGCACCGCTTTCTCCCACCAGGCCCATACGCTCCCCCGGATCCAGTGTAAAACTGGCACCGTCGATGGCTGTAATATCTCCGGACCGAAGGGCAAACTTTACTTCCAGATCCCGGACTTCTAAAAGATGAGACATTGTAACCTTATGATTATCCTTTGTATAATTTTGGATTAAGTACGTCCCGGAGCCAGTCCCCCAAAAGGTTGATCACCAGGACAAAAAGCACCAGCCAAAGCCCCGGCATCACAGTGATCCACCAGGACCCGGAAAAGAAAAATTCCTGCCCGGCCCGGATAAGCGATCCCAACGACGGTTTTGTGACCGGCATGCCCAGCCCCAGAAATGACAAAGCTGCCTCACTCATGACCGCGTTGGCTACCTGAATGGTGGAGATAACCATCACCGAGGTCAGGGCATTGGGAAGAATATGGCGGAACATGATGGTACGCTGGGGCAGACCGATGACCCTTGCCGCTTCCACATATTCCTTGTTTTTTTCCCCCATGACCGATGCCCGGATGGTCCTGGCAAACATGGGCCAGTTGGACAGACCGATGATAATGGTCAACAGCGGTATGGCCAGCTTCTCAAAGCTGCCGGCACCAAATACCACCTGAAAGATGGCGCTCATGAAGATGGCCACCATGAGATAAGGAAAAGAAAACTGAATATCTGCCAGGCGCATGAGGATGGCATCGATTTTGCCTCCCAGATATCCTGCCATAAGCCCTAAGACAATACCGATGGCCGCCTGGATGGCCACAGCTCCAAGACCGATGATAATCGATGTCCGCAGCCCGTAGAACATCGTGGACAGCATATCCCGGCCCTGGTTATCTGTTCCCAGGGGAAATTCCATAGATCCCCCGTCCATCCACATAGGAGGAATCTCTGAATTCATGATGTCAATGTTGGCGGAATCGTAAGGGTTCATGGGGGAGATCCAGGGAGCGGCAAACGCGATCACCAAAAAAAACATCAGAATGACAAAGCTTGACATGGCCACCATGTCCCGCCTGAAACTGTACAAAAAAATACGATTCTTTAAAATTTCTGTAATTTTGTTTTCATTTGGTTCCTGCTATCCTGACCGTGGGATTGATGAAGCCGTAAAGGATATCCACCACCGTATTAACCACCACAAACAACGCCGCCACCACCACCAGATAGGCAATAAGCAGGGAGAGATCTGCCCGGTTCACCGCTTCCAGAAACATGAATCCCATGCCCGGCCACTGGAATACCAGTTCTGTTAGCAGAGTAAAGGCAAACATGATCCCGATCTGGATCCCGAACACCGTGATCACCGGCAGCAGGGTGTTCTTGAACGCATGGACCAGCCAGACCCGCCGGGGCGACAGACCTTTGGCCCAGGCATATTTGATATACTCGGTTTCCAGCACCTCCATCATTTCAGAGCGAATCAAGCGGATAAACAGGGGCAGCATGAGCGTGGACAAGGAAATACAGGGCAGGATCAGGTGCTTGAGCCCGTCAATGGTCAAAAGCCCGGTCATCCAGAAACCGTTGCCGAACAGGTCAACGGTTTCTCCCCTACCGTAGGAAGGCAGAATCCGCCAGTGCACCGCAAACAGATAGATCAGCAGGATGGCGGTTAGAAACACGGGCATAGACACCCCCAAAGTGGAAAAGCTCATGGTGAACCGCGAAAGCAAACTTCGGGGCTTTAACGCGCAATACACTCCCAGAGGCAAAGACAGCACAATGATGATTAACGCTGTCCCCAGGACCAGCTCAATGGTGGCAGGCGCATGGCTGCCGATCACCTCAAGGTTGGGTTTGTTGTATAAAAAAGACCGCCCCAGATCCCCTTTGGTCACAGCATTTTTGACGAATCGGCCGTACTGCACCAGAAACGGATCATTCAGCCCCATTTTGTCAGCGATCTGCTGCCGCTCTTCCGGGGTGACCCGCTCCCCCACCAAGTCTCGGACCGGATCACCAAACTGATTTTTTATGGCAAACACAACCAGGCCGATGACCAGCATGACCACCACGGCCTGGAGAATCCTACGTATAATAAATGCAAACATCGATGGTATCTTTGTCCGGAAAGGTTAACACTGCCGTCCCTAAAAAATGATCCGGAACGGCAGTGACAGGGTTAAGCTGTCCACACGACAGCCGTTTTTTTATCCGGCAATCGGATCTTATTCAATCACCAGGTCCCCGATATATGGATAGTTCTGGGAATTGATGACCGGTTGTGCAAGGACGTTCTTTTTCACGCCGTAGGAATGGTTCTGCCAGTGATACGGCACAAAGGCGGCATCATCATATAGAATTTGCTCGATCTCCTGAAGAATTGCCGTACGCTTCTCCAGGTCGGTCTCTGACTGGGCCGCGATGGTCAACTCATCCACTTTGGGATTGCAGTACCCGCTGTTATATTGGCCGTAACCGGTTTCCGCATTGGGGCACATGATCAAAAATTCGGAAAAATTACCGGAGTCGTCCGTATCGGAGTGCCACCCGATCATCATCATATCGGCAGCCCTGGCATCGAATTCATTCCAGTACTGGGCCTTAGGCATGGTTTTCAGGTTGACCTTGATACCGATCTTTCCCAGCATCTGGGCGGTGGCCTCAGCGATCTTGGCATCGTTAACATACCGGTTGTTGGGGGCCATCATGCTGATTTCAAACCCATTTTCATACCCGGCCTCTTTCATGAGAGCCTTGGCTTTGGCCAGATCATATCTGGGCTTGAGGGATTCCTTGTAGCCGAGATAGCCTTTAGGTCCCTGCTGGGCCGCCACGGTGGCCGTACCCTTCATAATTTGTTTAACGATGCCTTCATTGTTCACTGCATGGACAATTGCCTGGCGGACCCTGACATCCTTGAATGCCTCCACCCGGTTAGGGTTCATCTGAAAAGTGATGATCCGGCCACCATTGATGTTCACCAGCTTGACTTTTTCATCATTCTGAATTCTGGCAAAGTCCTGGGGGGCACCGGAGAGATCCAGTCCACTCCGCCGGACAGCAGGGCTGCCACGCGGGTGGCGTTTTCCTTGATAGGGGTGAGGATGAATTCTGTGACGTTACCCGGGCTGTTTTTATCCCAGTAATCGGCAAACCGTTTCATTTCCAGCACCACATTGTGCTGACGATTGGTGACGATGAACGGTCCTGTGCCGGAGGCGTTGTTCAAGGCAAAGGACTCACCGATCTTTAAAATAGTGTCCTTGGGCTGGCCATTTTCATCGGTACCGGTATAAAATTCGGAGTCCATGGCAAAGAAATAGGTCGCCATGTTGAGTACCAGAGGATACGCTTTTTTGGTTTTGATATCCACGGTGTAGTCATCGACGATGTAACATCCGTCAAAGGGTTCCAGCAGGCCTTTGAAATCCACACTCTTTCTCATGCGGTCAAAGGACCATTTTACATCTTTTGCAGAAAAGGTATTGCCACTGTGGAACTTGACCCCTTTTCTCAGGTGGAACCGCATGGTCAGGTCATCCTGCCGTTCCCAGCTGGTGGCCAGACGGGGTTCGAAATCCATGTCCTGGGTCCAGCGTACCAGGGGATCAAACACCCAGTGGGACAGCTGAAGCATGCCACCGGAAAGTTGTACCTGGGGATCCAGGGAGACAGGGTCGGCATCCAGTCCCATTTTAAGGGTTTTGCCCCGGCGGATGCCGTAATAGTAACAGCCATAAGAATACATAAAAAGCCCGAAAGTAATTTTTCATTCTCATCCTCCAAATTATGGTTAATCGTCACTCATGCGCTCCCGACACACGCGAATCAAACACATGTGTCAAGTCACTTACATACTCACAGATCTTAACTAGTCAGAGTTACCAAAAAATAATGACTCGGTCAAGCAATATCGTTATTTTAAAAATAATCATTGACAGTGACAAAATTCCATGTAATGAATGAGTATTCATTTTATTCGAATCAGGGGTTCACTGCACAACTGCCATGGATTCTTTTTTGACTATGAGATACAACAGTTTATTTTAATTTAATATTAAGTGTTTTGAATCAACCCTTTTTCATGGGCACTGCCGTTTGAATGCAGGATTTTATAAAATGAGCAACTGTTCAGTACCCATGACAGGCATTCACATCAGGAGGATCATTCTATCATGACACAGGTAATTTCAGACCGGCGGGATATCGAATTTGTCCTGCACGAACAGCTCGATGCCCAATCCCTGTCCAAACTGTATGACGGATTTGCGGATTTCAACAAGAAAACCATTGATCTGGTGATTTCAGAGGCCAGAAACTTTGCGGTCAAGGAACTGCTGCCGGCCAACAAAGAAGGCGACCAGGAGGGCTGCCGGCTGGAAAACGGCAAAGTGACGACACCGGAAGCGTTTAAACGGCTTTTGAACTGTTCAACGAAGGCGAATGGCTGGCAGTCACCGAAGATCCCGAATGGGGCGGCCAGGGTATGCCCCGGACCGTGGCATCGGCAGTTGCCGAATACTTCAACGGGGCCAACTTCCCGTTCATGATGTATCCCGGCCTGACCCAGGGAGCGGGCCATCTGGTGGAACATTTCGGCACCCAAAAGCAGAAGGATCTGTATCTGAAAAACCTGTACTCCGGCAAATGGTGCGGCACCATGCTGCTCACCGAGCCCAATGCCGGGTCGGACGTGGGTGCTTTGACCACCAGAGCCACCCCCAACGAGGACGGCACCTATTCCATTGCGGGAGAAAAAATCTTTATTTCCGGCGGAGAACATGACCTGGCGGAGAACATCATTCACCCGGTGCTAGCCCGCATCGAAGGGGCTCCGTCCGGCACTAAAGGCATCTCGTTGTTCCTGGTGCCCAAATACCGGGTCAATCCTGACGGCTCCCTAGGGGAATTCAACGATGTCATATGCACCGGTATCGAGCACAAAATGGGGATTCACGGCAACTCCACCTGCTCATTGTCCCTGGGGTCCAAAGGCAATTGCATCGGCACGCTTTTGGGAGAGGAAAACAAGGGAATGAAAGCCATGTTCCTGATGATGAACACGGCCCGTTTGCTGGTGGGATACCAGGGGTTTGCCTGTGCCACGGCTGCTTACATGTATGCCTTAGACTATGCCAAAACCCGGATTCAGGGCAAGGCACTGACAGAAATCATGAACCCGGATGCAGAAGGAATCCCTATCATCGAGCATCCGGACGTGCGACGTCAACTCATGAAAATGAAAACTTATGTGGAAGGGATCCGCTCTTTGCTTTATTTTGTACACTTTTGCTCGGACATGGGCAAACATGGGGCCACGGATGAAGAAAGAGCCAGATACCAGGGGTTTGTAGAGATTCTGACCCCCATTGCCAAAGGCTATGTCACGGACCGGGCGTTTGAGATCTGTTCCCAGGGCATGCAGGTTTACGGCGGGTATGGATTTATCGAGGAATACCCCATGGCCCAGCTGCTGCGGGACTGCCGCATCACCCTGATCTACGAGGGCACCAACGGCATCCAAGCCATGGACCTGCTTGGCAGAAAACTGGGCATGAACAAGGGAAAACCGATCATGGACCTGTTTGGAGAAATTCAGAAAACCCTGGCCCAGGCCAAAGAGATCGAAAGCATTCAGGGATATGCCGTCAAAGTGGAAGAAGCAGTGAACAAGCTGGCGGAAGTCGCCATCCACATGGGCCAGACCGCCATGTCCCACAAGGTTCTAGCCGCATTTGCCAATGCCCACCCGTTCCAGGATGCGGCCGGAGACACGGTCATGGCCTGGATGCTTTTGTGGCGGGCCACCATCGCAGCCCAAAAACTGGAAAAAGCCAGAAAAAAAGACCAGCCTTTTTACCAGGGGATCATCAAATCGTTGCAGTTTTTCACCGAGACCGAGCTGCCCGTGACCATGGGACGGTTTGCCGCATTGATGAACACCAGCAGCGCGGCCGTGGATATCAAAGAAACCATGTTTCCTTCATAACACAACCCTGACCTTACCTTTTTACGCCAGCATCCGGCAGAACCCGGGAGAAACAGACACTCCCGGGTTTTTAATTTTTTCTTGTATCCGTCCCTGATTTTATGGTTCCCTGTCAAAAAGAAAACAAAGGCCACAACAACACGCAACTGCCCAGGGATGTCGGAAATGGAGAAAACCAAGACACCGCCCAGTCTGCTGAACATGAACCGAATTAATTTTCTGTCCGTTCTGAACCATCTGGATGACGGGGTGATGATCGCCGATATCCAAGGGGTCATACAGTTTTACAATCAGTCCCAGTCACAAATCGACGGAATTTTACCTGAAAATGCCATCGGACTCAAGGTGACCGATATCTATGAACTGAACAACCGCACCAGTATGATCATGCAGTGTGCCCATTATCAACAAGCCATTAAAAACCGAATTTTTTTTTACAAGACCGTATCCGGAAAAATCGCCAATACCATTACCTCGGTGTATCCGTTGTTTGATGATGACACCATAACCGGGGTGATCTGTTTCGTAAAAGACTATAAACAGCTGCGCCGGTCCATGCCTGTGACCAATGCATCCGAATGCCGGTTCACCCTGGGAAACGGCACCCAGTATACGTTTGACGACCTGATCGGCTCCAGCCTGATTTCATCCGGGTCAAGGAAACCGCCCAGAAAGCGTCCATATCCCCTTCCCCCATCATGATCCAGGGGGAAACCGGTACCGGCAAGGAATTGTTTGCACAGTCCATTCACAATTTCAGCCCCAGGCACAAGGAAAAATATGTGGCGGTGAACTGTGCCGCCATTCCCGAATATCTGATGGAAGGCCTGCTGTTCGGCACAAGAAGGGGGCGTTCACCGGGGCCCTGGACAAGCCGGGACTATTTGAAACCGCCCACAAAGGCACGTTATTTCTGGATGAACTGCTGACCATGCCCATGGAACTGCAGGCCAAACTGCTGCGGGTGATCCAGGAAAAACAGGTGCGCCGACTGGGGTCGGTCAAGGAGATCCCGTTGGATGTCAAGATCATCAGCTCCGTGAACCGGGACCCCCGAATGGCCATCCGGGAAAACCGGCTGCGAACGGACTTATACTACCGGCTTGGGGTGGTGATGGTCAAACTTCCTCCTGCGGGACCGGCTGGACAGCATCGGAGAACTGACCGCCCATTTCATCGAAAAATACAACCAGCGCCTGGGGACCCATGTAAAGGATATATCCCCGGAGGTCCGGGAACTGTTTCAGATCTATCAATGGCCAGGCAATATCCGGGAACTGGAACATCTCATTGAAGGCGCCTTGAACCTGGCGGGTCAGGAAAAAATCCTGGGCATAGACCCGTTCACCCCGGGGCTGGATACCCTGGAGCCCATGGACAACCCCGTTCCTGCCGACCGCCCGGGCCAAGGGCGACAGGCCTTCAGGCCATCAGCCCTTTGACGATTTCCCCGGCCGACGGCCAGCCGGATTCCGGCCGGCCCTTGGCACAGATCCAGGCAGACCGGGAGCGGCTGGCCGTAAATGAGGCCCTTTCTGCCTGTCAGGGAAATGTGACCCGGGCAGCCCGGCAACTGGGCATATCCAGACAGCTGCTCCACTATAAAATCAGAAAACACCGGCTTTGCAGGGCTGACTATCTGCCCAGGAATTGAAAATAATTTTTCATAAGACAATATTTTTCATCAATTCACCAAATTATAAGAAAATAATTTTTCACTTTTGACCGGTTCCTGTATCTTCCTTTTTGAGCAAAACCCCACACATCCCCTTTCATAGCAGGGGTTTCAGGACCGGACCAAAATCCGTCCCAAACAAAATTGTGATGGCACCAATCCTGCTTTATTTCAGGGAAAAACGACAAACATAACGACAAGACATAAGCACGGGATTTCCTGAACTGACTATAACGGGTCCCCGAAAACCCGAAATACATTCACTGCTTCAAGAGGTTGTCAATGACCCGACCGACTGCTTCGACCCGATCGTTTGATTCCATGGTTTTCTGGATGTCCGACAGGGGGACCGTTGCATTTGTGCTCGGGTCGGTTCTGTTTCCAGACAGAATGGCATCCGTGAGCAATGCCGTGTTCACCTGGACCGCCACCATGTGGACCTGGCTATATCTGCTTGCGGTGTTTTTTCTGGTCACGGGATACTTTGTGCTCATGGGGCTCGCTTGCGGGACCATGAAACTGAGATTGCCCGAAGGCCGCCCCAAATTCTTCAATTTTTCCTGGTTCGGCATGCTGTTCGGCTCCGCCAATTCCGCTGCCGTCTCCCTGGCCCTGTTCAGCCTGTTTAAAGGGTTGAATCCGTATAAAAACAAATCACGCGAAACCACCCATATTAACCAGTGGGCCGTTGGGTCCGAATGCAAGGAGGAACCATCATGTATGACCGAATGCAGGAACTGAGCCGGCAGGACATGGAAAAGATCCATGATGCGGCCATGGATCTTCTGAAGACCACCGGAGTGGCCTTCAACGATGAAGAAGCATTAGCCATTTTCAAGGACAACGGATTCACGGTGGAGGGCGCCACCGTGTTCCTTGAGGAATCCGCAGTTCAAAAAGCCCTGGAAACCGCACCCAAGCGGTTCACGGTCCACGCCAGAAACCCGCAGAAGTCCGTGGAAATCGGTGAGGATGACTTTGTTTTTCTGCCCGGGTACGGGGCACCCTTTATCATGGATGCCAAAGGCAACGAACGCCAGGCCACCATGGAAGACTATGACAACTTCTGTAAACTGATCCAGACCTCGCCCTATATCGACATGAACGGATGGATGATGGTGGAACCGGCAGACATGCCTCACCAGACCGTACACCTGGACCTGAATCTGTCCAACATGCTGTTGTGCGACAAGCCGTTTATGGGCAGCCCGGTATCCCGCCAGGGCGCCCTGGACGGCATCGAGATGGCCGGAATTCTGTGGGGCGGCAAGAAAAACATCATGGATAAGGCCGTGTCCGTGTCTTTGATCAACTCTCTGTCCCCGCTGCAGTTTTCCGATGAAATGCTCGGATCTCTCATCGAACTGGCCCGGCACAACCAGGCCTGTGTGGTCGCGTCCCTGATCATGGCCGGCGGTTCCGGCCCGGTGACCCTGGGCGGTGTCCTGGCCCTTCAGAACGCCGAAATCCTGGCCGGCATCACCCTGGCCCAGCTGGTGCGGCCCGGTGCACCGGTCATCTACGGCTCCACCTCGTCCGCCATGGACATGAAAACCGGGGCATTGTCCATCGGTGCGCCGGAACTGTCCAAAAACATCCATCTGGTGGCCCAGATGGCCCGGTTCTACAACCTGCCCTCCAGATCCGGGGGTGGACTGACCGATTCCCTGTGCACCGATGCCCAGGCCGGAGCGGAATCCGCTCTGGCGCTTTACACGGCTGCCACCAGCGGCATCAATTTCATTTTGCATGCCTGCGGCATCCTGGGCTCTTACATCGCCATGAGCTTTGAAAAATTTCTGGTGGACGAAGAGCTATGCGGTATGGTAAGAAGCATGATCAAACCCGTTACTCTGACTGATGACGCCATTGATCTGGATATCATCAAACAGGTGGGTATCGGCGGGCAATACCTGACCCATCCCAAAACCTTCCAGTTGTGCCGGACTGAATTTTTCATGCCGACCCTGATGAGCCGGAAAAACAAGGATGCCTGGGCCAAAGCAGGGAGGCAGCACATCTATCAGATCGCTGAAGACAAAGTGGCACAGCGGCTGGCCGCCTATGAACGGCCTGACATTAATCCGGATATTGAAAAGCAATTGACCGATTTTGTTGAAACACGTAAAAAACAATAAAGGAGAAAAAATGACTGATTTCAATGCGATTACCGAAGCCCTGGTGGCCTGTGACGAAGCCAAACTCGAAAGCCTGGTAAGAGAAGCCCTGGACCAGAACGTGCCGGCAAGCGATATTCTGAACAAAGGATTGATCGCCGGCATGGACATTGTGGGCGAGAAAATGGAATCTGGAGACATGTTCATCCCGGAAGTACTGATGGCAGCCCATGCCATGGCCAACTGCGTCACCATCCTCAAACCGCTTCTGGCGGAAGGGGAAGGCACTGCCGCTGCATCCGTGATCATCGGCACGGTCAAGGGGGATCTGCACGATATCGGCAAGAACCTGGTGGCCATGATGATGGAGAGTGCGGGCATGCAGGTGACCAACATGGGTGTGGACATTTCGCCGGAAGACTTTGTCGCCAAAATCAAGGAAACCAATGCCAAAATCGTTTGCCTGTCTGCACTTTTGACCACCACCATGCCCATGATGAAGCAAACCATTGACGCCATTGTGGAAGCAGGGGTCAGGGATCAGGTAAAAATCATGGTGGGCGGGGCCCCGGTCACCCAGTCATTCGCCGATGAGATCGGTGCGGACGGATTTGCTCCGGATGCCGGGTCTGCCGCAAAACTGGCCAAACGTCTTGCCGCATAAGGGATACGAATAAGGAGAGACCCATGTTTGAAGTAATCGGAGAACGCATCAACACCTCCAGAAAGCTGGTCCAGGCTGCTGTGGCGGATAGAAACGCCCAGTACATCATCGATGATGTCACCAGGCAGCAGGAAGCTGGGGCCGCGTTTATCGACGTGAACGCCGGGGCCCGCATTGGTCATGAAGAAGAGGACATGAAATGGCTGCTGGAAACCATCCAGCCCATTGCCAAGGTGCCCCTGGCCCTGGACAGCCCGGACCCGGCCATTCTGGAGATGGCATTCGCATGGTGGAAAAAACCCCCATGATCAACTCCATCAGCCTGGAAAAGGAACGGTTCGACAACATGATTCCGTTTTTGAAAGGCAAGGACTGCAAGGTGATCGCCCTGTGCATGGATGACGGCGGCATGCCCACCCAGTCCAGTGATATCGTTGACCGGGCCAAAGCCCTGGTGGGAGAACTCAACGAGATCGGGATCCCCACTGCCAACATCTATGTGGACCCCCTGGTTCAGCCTATTTCCACGGACGTCACCAAAGGGGTGATGGTCCTGGATGCGGTCCGGGCCATCAAGGCCGAGTTTCCGAACGTGCACATTACCGGCGGCCTGTCCAACATTTCCTACGGCCTGCCCCAGCGGCATATCATCAACCGCACCTTTGTCACCCTGATGATGTCTTCAGGCATGGATTCCGCCATCATCGATCCTTTGGACAAAAAGATCATGGGTACCATCAAAACCGCGGACATGCTCCTGGGCCATGACAATTACTGCATGAACTACCTGAAAGGGGTCCGTGCCGGGGTGATCGAAAGTTAACCAAATCTGGAACGTCTGATTTTTGGTGATGGACTTAACTTGTCCGGTGCGGCCTTATCAGGCAGGACCGGACATTTTTTCATAAAGTGTATCGTTGGAGTAATGCTTGACACCAACCTGAACAGTGATTCAAAAATATTATTCCGAAAGGGGAAGCATGGAAACATTTGACGTCATCGTGATCGGTACCGGGACGGCCGGGCAGACGGCCGCGTTTGATCTGGCTGCGGACGGATATCGCGTGGCCATTGCCGAAAACAGTCCCGCACCCGGAGGTGTGTGTGCACTCAAAGGCTGTCAGGCAAAAAAATGGTTTTATGAAGCCATGGAAATTTCGGCCCGCAGCCGCCACCTCATGGGAAAAGGCATCACAGACCCACCTCGGTTCAGCTGGGAGCAGGTTCAAAAGGAAAAACCCGGTTTACCTCAAAAATTCCCGAAAATACCATCACAGGCCTCAAAGGCGCTGATATCGATTATCTGCCGGGGCAGGCGCAATTTTTGGATGGCCATACCCTGCACATTGACAACCGCGATTATCAGGGCCGGTATGTGATTGTCGCCGCCGGGGCTCTGCCGGCAACCCTGCCCATAGACGGGGCAGCCCATTTGATTACCAGTGATGATTTTCTGGACTTGACTGAGTTGCCCCAACGTATCGCATTCATCGGCGGCGGGTTCATCTCTTTCGAATTCGCCCATTTTGCGGCACGCCTGGGCAGTGCGGCCGGGCAGGTTCATGTTCTGGAAGCGGGCGACAGGCCTTTAGCCCCTTTTGACAAGGACCTGGTGGCCCAGCTGGTCAAGGCATCTCAGGCAGAGGGTATTCAGGTACAGACCGGGGTGTCGGTGACATCTGTAACCAAAACCGGTGATGAATACATTGTTCATTTTGAATCCGGCCCATCTCTGGCGGTGGACCGGGTGGTGAACAGTGCCGGACGGACTCCCAATATCAAAACGCTCAACCTGGAGGCTGCCGGAATTGAATCATCCGGCAAAGGAATTGCCGTCAATCCCTCCATGCAGACCTCGGTTCCTTCGGTTTTCGCCATTGGTGACTGTACCGATACCGTGATGCTGGCCCGGGTGGCAGATATGGAAGCGCATGTGGCAGCCGGTGCCGTCATGGCTATGGAAAAGGGGATAGCACTGCCAGCCATGGACTACCGGTCCGTTCCGGCCATATTATTCACCTACCCCCAGCTGGGATGGTGGGAAAAACCGAAGAAACGCTCCGGAAGGAAAACACGCCGTATTGGAAAAGTTTTGAAACCGGAGTGAACTGGCCCACTTACCGCCGGGTCGGAATGAAGCATGCCGCCTACAAAATCCTGGCGGATAAAAACGGAACCATTTTAGGGGCTCATTTTTTGGGGGACCACACCACCGGCCTGGTCAACGCCTTTAAACAGGCCATGATCGACAACACGCCGGTCAGAAAAATCCGGGACGACCATATCATGGCCCCTTATCCGTCCCGGGAAAGCGATATTCTGTATATGCTGGATTCACTGATCGATTGAGACCTGGCCCTCGAAACCGCGTGATTTAAAACTGAAGCGCAGAAAACAATCGTAATGTGTTTTTCTGCGCTTCAATTGTCATTTCAAAGTGACTACTACCGGGCTATTGTTTTCCATGGGCTGGCCGCAACAGACCAGTTCCCCGCCGCCGGCTTCCTTTACTTCCACAACATTTCCGCATATTTCACATTTGTAGGTTTCTCCAACAGCTGGCATCATCCGCCTCCTTTTTATTTCAGGGTTCATGTCATTGTCTGTCCCTGGTGAATAAGTATTACACAAGGGAAAACCATACTCTATACAAATAACCGCCATTGATTCTTTGTCAACTAAAAAAACATATCAGGGACAGATATCCATACCACCCATTACCCCATGCCGGCCAGAAAGGTTTCCGGTTCTTTTCGCACACCGCAGGTCTGATTCAGTTTGGCGGCAAACTCTTTGAACAAACCATCCTTCATGATCCGTGCAGATTCCGGACAGGCTTTGATACAGGCGCAGCAATGGATACAGACATCATCCAGGGTGCAGTAGCCCTGTTCTTCATTGATCGCATCCACCGGACACACCGCCACGCAGATACCGCATGCAGTGCAGTCATCCGACACATCAATGAATGGCACGCCTATGGCGACCGTGGGTTTTTTATAAGGATAATTGCCTGGAACCGAAACCGTGGCATCCGGTTTGTCCTGTTCAATTGATTCCATCAGGCGGCCGATTTTTTGTCCGAATTCAACTGCCAATGTCAGATCGTTTTCATCCGGCCGGCCAGGGGCAATGGGCGCCGGTGGGGTGGAAAACGAATGCTCACCGATGAACGCCCCTGCTGCCACAGGAACCCCTCCGCACCGGATACAGATATCTTTCAACTCCAGCAGCGCATCCTCATATTCCCGGTTGCCGTAAACCACGACCGGCACGGCGGGAATCCCCGATACAGACAGCTGTCTGAAACACTCCGCCGCCACTTTCGGCACTCTGCCGCTGTAAACCGGTGCCCCGAAAACAATCAATGAAGTGTTCAGTTTTTGCGGGATTTTTCTCTGGCTTGAGACAATGTGATGTCATACCTGTCCACCGCATATCCGGTACCCCTTGCGATGGCATCCAGCACGGTTTTCGTGGTGGTGGTGGGGCTGAAACATACCAGTGAAATCTTTTTATGGGTCATTCTTTTCATTTCTCCTGTTTCTGTAAAAAGATATTTGAAAAATCATCCAAAATTTTGTATGATCCTTCCATGAACATCAAAAAAAAATGCCCGGCCTGTGGTGGAGACCTTTACATCCGGCACACCTGAACCAGCGTTCTGTTTTGCTGCAGGTCCTGCGGCCAAAACTTTCCGGAAGCCCGGTATAAAGAGTTGATGGATGACTATCTCGAAGAACAGCTGGCCGATGTACCGATCAACCGGATCTGACTCATATCAGGACGCAGCCCCGTCAAAGGCGGTTCAAAGCCCTGCTTTTTCATCATAGACATTGCAGATGCAGCATAAAAAAGTGGCGGGTTCATCGGTCATATTTTTCATGCCGTGGGGATGCATACTCGGGATATAGACAGATGTTCCGGGTCTGCACACCACTTTTTTCTTGAGTTCATCGGTGGTTGCATCAAATTCCCAGCACTCGAACTCACCAGACAGAATATACATGGTCTGGTGATAAAAATGGTTGTGGATGGGAATCTGTCCCCCCGGCTGGATAGTAAAAAACCGCAGCCCGTATTCAGGGATTCCGCTTTCGTCCTCCCCATGCTGGGACAGCCAGCGGATGCTGGTGCCGATGACATCCAGCTGTTTCCCTTTGTACGGAAACCGGTCAATCTGTTTTTCCTCGCACTCTGTCCAGTGAATCACCTTCATGTCAACAACTCCGTTTAAAATTATCACCGATGGATTACCATGCCATATCAGGTGAAAAAAAACCAGCCCTCCAATACCTATTTCCGCTCATCCTGAAACAGGGTTGGCGAATTCCAGGATGGTTGACGGCGTTCACCCTGAAAAAGCCTGGCCATTTTGAACAGGACTTGACAAGCAAACCAAATCAGATAAGCTGTAACCGGTTGCCAATGAGGACAAAAAAACAATCGCTGGCAGCCGGGTGTCATCAAGGAGATTGTGCCGGCACTGTTATACGAGAACTGAATAGTGCATCAAATACTTTCATGGCGTATTATGCCCGGCAGGGCATGTCTGTTAATGGAATGGAACCATTGCTAAAAAAAAAGTCGGTCCGGGAGATTGAAATCGGCCCCAGACAGATCCTGTTCGGGTTGGAGCTGGATGATTCCCAACTGACAGACCTGGTTTTGTCATATATCACCCGGCAGTGCATGGCGGAAGGACAGGCCCGGCTGCATGCCGTCATCCAGGAACTGTCCACTGTGAATCCGCTCCAGGCATTCGATATTCTGCAGCTGATTTTCGGATTTGTCCATGAACTGAAAATCGGCTTTTACCATGACAACCAGCCGATCACTGCACCGGAATGCAAAAAAGCCCTGATGAAAGATCCGTGCACAGACATCCGGATCGTGCTGAACAAACAGGTTCCGGAATCCTTGTTTCAAGCGGTGCAACAGACGTTTCAATCCATGAACCTCCCCCCTGCGGAGAGCACAGACCAGCATGTCGTCGCATATGTCATGTTGAACCGGATCCGGCAATGGCGCACGGATCTGCAAACCTGGCATTCCCGGTCCAAAGCCGACGGGTACCCGGGAATCGTCCGGATCAAAGAACTGCTTTCCCTAACAGATCACCTGCTTAAAAATCAGACAGCCCATGCGCTTCTCACCAACTGTTATGAACTGGCCGTTCCACTGGCGGCAGCCGCAGATGACATTCAAAAAATCAATAAATTCTATACAAAGGATCTGACTTTCTGGAATCAGGTCAAACAGGCCCTGCCCGGGTTCAGGGAAAATCTGGAAGCCATCGAAAAAAATACGGAGGCTGCGGCGGCATATCATGGGCTGAAAGAGATATTCACCGTTTCAGACCCGTTTGACCGGATATCAAAAGCCCGGAATCTTTTCAACTCGGTAAATGCCTGTTACCAACAGATTGAAGCAAAAAAGCTCGAAACATCCCGGCGGCACGCCAAAGAAAAAATTGAGCGGGTGATTCAAAAGCTGGCTCCAAAATTGGCTGCATCTCCGGTTGGTATCGACACGCAAAACGCGATTTTGCTGACCCTCCGCCAGACCCGGGAAAAAATTTCCAGCCTTCCGGATATTGGGCAGGTGAACCAGATATGCCGGGACACCATCGACCTGACCCTGGACCAGGTGGAAGAACTGATCGGTATCCAAATGGATATCTGACAGCCTAAGCCGTGGATGCCGGTGTGGCCGTTAAATTGATCCCGATGTTGCCGTCAATCGGCTCCAGTCGCCGTGCTCCAGCCGTGGGTTTTAGCCAGTTTTTCAAACATCTGCACAATGCCGGCAGTCAGTCGGAACACCATGTCACTGCCGCCGTTGTCTGATGCGCTTTTGTCATAGAACAGGTGCAGGTCTGAATCCAGGCCGTCATCCGGTTTCCAGTAACAGATCATCACAGGCACCAGGGGCAGCGGATACAGCACCATGGAAATATCGGACTGATACTGTTCCTCTATTTCCTTCCCATTGAAAATGAAGCCCAGATCCTCGAACAGGTCCGGATGGGTATCTGCCATCTTTTTCAACGGTTCTTCCGTGCGTTTCACATACAGACCGTTCAGCTCCCTGGCACCGGCAAGTTCACGGAAGGGGACCCACTGGCCGGCGATGGAAATTCCTTTACTTTCCAGCACATAGGTCAGCACCGGACCGGTGATCCAGGGATTGATGTGCAGGTCCGACTTGAAACGTCCTTCCCGGTTCACGGAAAACGGTTTGCCGAATATCCGAAGGGTCAGCCATTTTCCGTCAAACCGGCCTCCGGTTCGGCAGGCCGCCTCTTCCAGGTCGATTCCTTTGACCCGGTCCTGCATGGCTGCCAGCTCCTTTTCATAATCCGATTCCCCGGGATTGAATCCTTTTCTAGATACGTTGCTGTAACGGGCAGCCATCTCAGGTGTCAGGTGGGTACAGTCGGACAAATCTCTCTGCCCGAGGAACACCTTTGACGCAAACGCCAGACAGGTAGGCTCATTGCAGTCTCTGCAGTTGGATTTATCCAGAAGCTTGAAAACTTCCATGGCATTGGCAAACATATATACCTCCGTTGGGACAGACTCACAATCAGTGATGACGTCCCTTGTGATAAACAAGGCTGCCTTTACAAAAGCACGGCTGCGTCTTATACTGTCAAGACAATAATGCACGAATAAAAAATTTCAAGAAACAGGAGTTTCCCATTGAAACAGATTCTGGTACTGGCCACCACCAACCCGGGTAAAACCCGGGAGATCCAGGCCTTTTAAAGAATTTCCCCTGGATATCAAAAATCTGGCCGATTTCGGACCCATCCCGCCGGTCATTGAGGACGGGGCCACTTTTGACGACAATGCCTACAAAAAAGCCGCGTTTACAGCCCGTGTCCTGGGATACCCGGCCATGGCCGATGATTCCGGCCTGTGTGTGGAAGCCTGGACGGGGCCCCGGGCGTACGTTCCGCCCGGTATGCCGGAGATCATGCCACCGATTCCGACAATGTGGACAGGCTGCTCAAAAATCTGAAACCCCATGACAACCGGAAAGCCGCCTTCGAATGCGTGATCTCCATTGCCGTCCCCACCGGCGCCGCTTTGACCTATGAAGGCCGTTGCGAAGGCATCATCACAAGAAAGCCTTCGGGTGAAAATGGCTTTGGATATGATCCTCTGTTTTTTTTCCCGAATTCGGCAAAACATTTGCCCAGGTGCCCATGGAACAAAAGGCACAGGTGAGCCACCGGGGCATCGCTTTGAGACAGGTGGCTGAAGAGATGGACAAAATCCTTGAATGGATCGACATTAACATGCCCCGGTTTGAACGGGTGCCTTGCAAAGAATAAGGACGATACTTCCATGACATCTTTTGACGAATTCAAAACCCTGGTCAGGGAAAACCGGTCCTGCCGCCGGTTTGACAACACGTTCAAGATCAGCCAGAAGGACTTGATCGAACTGGTGGATCTGGCCCGGCACTGTGCGTCCGCCGCCAACAACCAGCCCCTGAAATATATACTCTCCACCCATGAACAGACCAATCAGTCCATTTTTGACTGCCTGGGATGGGCCGCATATCTGACCGACTGGCCCGGCCCGGACCCATCCGAACGGCCCACCGCCTATATCGTGATCACCGGAGATCACACTATCTCGGACAAATTCTGGTGCGACCACGGGATCGCAGCACAGACCCTCCTGCTGGGGCCCGGGCTAAAGGCCTGGCCGGGTGCATGTTCGGGGCCATCAACATCAAGAAACTCAAAGCGGTTCTGGATATCCCGGACCCCTTGGAAATCAAGCTGGTGGTGGCCCTGGGAAAACCGGTGGAAAAAGCCGTGATTGATGAGGTTGGGCCGGATGGAAGCATCAAGTATTTCCGTGATGACAACCAAATCCACCATGTGCCCAAACGATCCCTGGATGACCTGATTTTCTTAACGGTTTCATGAACGGCGTGGGCTGCCCGGGGTGTTTTTTGCAACGGAACATGAAAACAATCCATGCCCCGGCCAGATTCCGGGGAATCATCCCGGTTTCGGGCGCAATCGTTACAAACGTGTTAACATGAAACTGCTGTTCGTCAACCCGGTCTGCCTGGATCCCCGTGTCACCGATGCGGATGCCACGGTGGTGCCGCAGGGCCTTTACTATCTGGCAGCCCAAATGCTGGACGCCGGTTTTGAGGCAGCCATTCTCAACCTGGCACAACCCAGTGTGACCGACCCGGATAGCGCATTCGCCGAAGCCCTTGACACTTTTCAGCCGGATTTCATCGGATTTTCCGTGACCAATCCCACCCGGTTCTCCGCCATGTCCCTAGCCAGGACCGCCAGACAGATGCGGCCCCAAACCGTGATCGTGTTCGGCGGACCTGCCCCCACATTTATGGTGGATTATTTTTTTTCCGCCTGCCAGGCCCTGGATATTATCGTCAAAGGGGAAGGTGAACAGACCTGCCTGCACTGGTTCACGCCCTGGCTGGACAACACGGCAGAAAGGATCAAAAAAATGGGCAGAATTTCTCCCGGATTCCGGGTCTGGTGTTCAGGGACGGAAACACGCTCAAGCATACCGGACCGGCCCCGCTGATCCAGGACCTGGATCGGCTGGTGCATCCATCCCGGTACTTTACGTACCAGCACCTGGCCATGTCAAGGGGGTGTCCGGGTGCCTGCACTTTCTGTGGATCACCCCTGTTCTGGGGCACCCGAAACGTCCGGTTCCATTCTCCGGAATGGTTCTTCGAGGAGATCCGAACCCTTGCCGGCAAAGGCATTTCCCATTTTTATATCAGTGACGACACCTTTACTATGGACCGGGACCGAGTCATGGCATTGTGCCGAAAACTAATCCATGCCGACCTGACCATCACCTGGCACGCCATCTCCCGGGTGGACCGTATGGACCCGCACCTGCTGGCCATGATGCGCAAAGCCGGGTGCATTCAGATCAGCTATGGGGTAGAAACCGGATCGGATACCATCAAGAAACGGCTGGGAAAACCGATTCCCAACGCCGTGGCGGTTCAGGCTTTTCAACAGACCGCCGCCGCCGGCATGATCCCCCGGGCCTATTTCATCTATGGGTCGCCCGGCGAAACGCCGGACACCATCCAGGAGAGCATTGATCTGCTGATGCAGCTTCAACCTTTAGGCGCGGTATTCTATATGCTGGTGGTCTTTCCCGGAACCCGGCTATATGAGCAGGCAAAGAAAAACGGCCGGGTCACCGATGAGGTCTGGCACCAGAAAATCGAGGACCTGCCCTGGTTCGAGATGGACGGGCATCTGGATTTTGACCAGGTCCGGCAGTTTGGAAACGCATTGCGCAAGGCATTTTATGATCACCTGCCGCAGTTTGCAAAAAATGTCAAACTGGCGGATGATCTGTCCCTGGATCGGTTTCATGCAGATTTTCTCTCCCGTCTGGGCATGACCTTTTCCCACGGGGATTATAGCACCGATGACCGCATTACAGATCCGGACGGCACTGCCAAAGCCCTGTTTGAAAAGGCTTTGGCCTGTCACCCGGACATTCGGGCCTTTCTGGGGCAGGGCATGCTTTTTATCAAACACCGGCAGCCGGATCCGGCAATCGCCGTCCTGGATCAGGGTCTGGCCTATTTTCCCGGCAGCAAAGACCTGGTTCTATGCAAAGGGATTTGTCTGATGAACCGGCATCGGTTTGCCGAGGCCCGGGCCTGCCTGTCCCCTTTTGAACAACATGCAGATGTCCGGCATTACCTGGCCGTCTGCCAACAGCATTTGGAAGCGCACCCATGAAAGACAAACCTGTCCGACCCCCCAAAGACCACCGCCTGACCAACCGGCAGGCCCGGGAACTCAAACTAAGAGACCAGCGCACCCAGGTGCTGAGAATGGATTCGGAAACCGCTTTGGAAGCGCTGCTGGATGCCCCGGCTCCGGCCACCCTGATCCAGTCTTTTCCGGATCAGGACCTGTATTTTCTCATGCACCACATCGGCCCGTCGGATTTCATCCCTGTGCTGTCTTCAGCTGCTTCCGACCAGTGGGAGTATCTCCTGGATGTGGAGGTCTGGGACGGAGACCGGCTGGACACAAAAATTATGACCAAGGCGTTCGACCTACTGTTCCAGGCGGACCCGGAACGGTTCCTTCGCTGGATGATCATGGAAAAACCCGATTATTTCGAATTCTATCTGTTCCAGTACATGGACATCGTCATCCGGGAGCATGATGAGGTCCCGCCGTCCGATTTTGACGATTACATCACCCTGGATGATAAATTTTATTTCCGGTTTCCGGAAGAGAAACGGGCAAAGGACTCAGCCGGTGATTCACTGGATGATTCAGAGGAAAACGACACGGCTGTCACCGGCGGGGACATGTCTTTTTCCGAAGAGGTTCAGGCTTCGGAACTGATCGATACCATGGTCAGAAAACTGGCGGACATGGACCTGTCCGTATTTCACGGCCTGATGCTGGAAACCATCAATGTGCTGCCCGCAGAAACCGAGGAAGAGCAATTCCGCCTGAAAACCATCCGCCTGGCGGAAAAGGGGTTTCTGCCGTTTCACGAGGCCATCGGGATCTACCAGCCCACACCCCTCAAATCGCTTCGCAAACGGCCGAAAACCCAGGTGTTTTCTTCAGACACCTTTGATCCGGACCTGCCCATGCCCCCCCAGAGCTTCACCCGGTTTCTGGAAGGCGAAGACCTGTTTGTCAACGCCCTGACCCGGCTGCCGGCCGATTTCATGCTCACCCTGGAATCAGAGCTGGCCGCGCTTGTCAACAAGGTGGTCTCCGCAGACCGGATCAAAGTCCGGGGCACTGAAACTCTGTCAAGTGTCATCCGCAAGACATCGGCCTTTCTGAGCCTGGGACTGGAATCGATCCTCCGGAACAAGGCCAGCCTGGAAAAGGCCGGAGACCTTATCCAGACCTATTATCTGGAAGATCTTTTCCGCACCGGTTCCGGGGCCGGCATCCAGCTGAAACCGCAGTGAACAAGTGGTACAAGCACAGCTTTGTCCAGCAGCGGAACCTGCCCTTAAGCTTTCTGGGAGAAACGTTTCTGGGAGTGATGGGCGGCCTGCTTCTGGATCGCCCCCTGTATTTTGACAATTATGAGACCGGGGACCTGTACCGTCATTTCGCCTCTTTGTCTGACATTCAGACCACCCGGAAGGCCATCGACCAAATCATGGGAATCGACGATCTTCTGGCCCGGCTGGACCCGGATATCACCACTTTCAAGAAAGGGGTTCTCACTTACAAAAGCCTGATCCTCACCCTGTGGGCCAAAGACCGCCTGGGGCTGGCACCGGACCTGTCCCCCATTGACACGGACCGGTTCACACCGTTTTTCACGGCCCTGTTTGTCAGAGAACCGGGACTGAAGGCCCCTGATCCGGGTACTGGCAGTAATGTCGCCGGTTCACAGCAGACGGAAGACATCCGTTCCGATGACCTTGTCCTGTGGGCTTCCGAAATCTTCGGCATGGACCTGCCCCTCCCGATAAAAAACTTGCTCAAGGACCTGGTGGCTGAAATCCGGGAGGAATATGCTGAAGTCCGCCCGGAACGCATTGACCCACGGTTCATGCCCCATTTTCTGCTGAGACGCGGTTAGAAACCGGGGACGTCCCGTTAAACCCGGCGTAGATCTCATCATTGAACCCGATATAAAGCCTGTTGTCCTTAATTATTGCCGGGGCCCGCAAATTTCCGCTTCGGCCCATGGCGGATTTCATAATCTCTTCCCGGTTGTTGTCGGCAGGGGTGTATGTCAGAACGTTCTTTCCCTTGCCGATGACAACCGTTGAAACGCCCTGAATCAGTTTCCAGGCAGCGTCTTCGTCTATCTGCTGCTTTCGGGCATCGATTCTGTCCACAATGGCCAGGTTGTTTTCCTCAAACACCGTTTGAGCTTTTTTGCAGGAGGCTCAGCCGTTTCTCAGATATGCCCAGTCAATTGTCATGTTCTTTTTCCCTTTTTTTTTAACACGTTGTCATGGTTTTTCAAAGACATCTGATTGTCAGTCAGCCCCCCCTGTTTTGTCAATCAAAAATTTCTTAATGTCCCAGAGAGGATTCATTCTAACCGTCACCCTATCAATTTCAGGCTTTCGGGTCATTGAATTTTTACCGCCAGGTGTAAGAAGCCTTTTTTTCGTGCGTTTCATGCACTTGGTGATGAAAAAGATCCCACCATTGTGACGGCATTGGATATTCAACCTAACGTCTGTATTTATTTGATAATTACACTCTTAAATTTTAACGCCGATACACACATCCAAGTTTATTTTTATCGTGTTTCAAACAAAATCGGATTTTTGCCGGAGAACAACAATGAAAAATACAAAGCCGGGTCCAGGGAATTTTTGACTTGCAATTAATCCGTTTTGTGATATAATTTTTTTTTGTTTTGGCACACTCCGGTCGGTGCCTGGAGTATTGCGGTCGATTCCTTTTCTTAATTTACCCCAATCCTTTTCAATTTACCTATTTCAGCCTGGATCGGTTCTGCACTGTGCAGACGGGCGATTAAGAGGAGAACAATCATGTCGTTTCAACATCTGGGGCTTTGTGCCCCTTTGCTCCGTGCCATTGAGGCACAGGGCCACATCACCCCTACCCCTATTCAGGAAAAAGCCATTCCTAACGTGCTCAGGGGATCAGATATCCTTGCCGGTGCCAAAACCGGGACCGGGAAAACCGCTGCCTTTGCCCTGCCCATTCTTCAACACCTGGACCGGGACAAAAAAACACCCGCCTGCCCAGGGCACTGATTCTGACCCCAACCCGGGAGCTGGCCGCTCAAGTGGAAAATGATTTCAAAGCGTATGGCCGGTTTCTGTCCCTGCGCACCACCGTGGTTTTTGGCGGAGTCAACATCAATCCACAAATCCGACAGTTTCAGAAAGGCGTGGACATTCTGGTGGCCACACCGGGACGTCTCCTTGATCATGTGGCCAGAAAACCCTGGATCTTTCACAGGTCACTTGTCTGGTTCTGGATGAGGCGGACCGCATGCTGGACATGGGGTTTATCCACGATATCCGCAAAGTGATCAAATGCCTGCCGGCCAACCGCCAAGCATGTTGTTTTCCGCCACCTACACCCGTGAGATCCGGAACCTGGCGGACGGACTTCTGAAAAATCCGATCCAAATCGAAGTGTCGCCCGGCAACACCGCTCCCCAGGCCATTGACCAGGTGGTGTACCAGGTATCCCAGGACGGCAAACGGGACCTTTTGTCCGGTTTGATCCGGGACGGCGGCTGGCACCAGACCCTGGTATTTACCCGCACTAAACACCGGGCCAACCGGCTGACCAAACAACTGCTCAGCGACGGTATCGCCGCAGCGGCCATCCACGGCAACAAAAGCCAGGCGCCCGGACCAAAGCCCTGGCGGATTTCAAAAACGGAGCCGTCCAGACCCTAGTGGCCACGGATATTGCGGCCCGAGGCCTGGATATCAAGCATTTGCCCCATGTTGTCAACTTTGATCTACCCCATGTGGCCGAGGATTATATTCACCGCATCGGCCGTACCGGCCGGGCCGGGGAGAAAGGATCGGCCCTGTCTTTGGTGAGCAAGGATGAGCAGGGACTTCTGGCCGGGATCCAGCGCCTGATCAAAAAACAGCTCCCGGTCAGGCCCGTGCCAGGTGCTGATACTTTAAAAACCGTTCACCCGGCAACACCAGCCGGACCGGCTTCAAAAGCCATAATAACCAGACAAATCCCTAAAAAAGCCCGGACCAAATCCGCACCTGCCAGCCCGAAAAAACATCGGCACCCCCAAAATACCACCTGGCTGCCGGCAGGGCTCAAACCCCAAAAACAGGCGGCTGCCTGGTCAGCCGTTTAGTTTAACCCACAGAGTGGAGGCACGGTATGATCGGGGCCATTGCAGGAGATATCATTGGATCCATTTATGAACATTACCCAATAAAAACCAAAGACTTCCCCCTGTTTGACAGGCAGTGCCGGTTCACCGATGATACCGTACTGACAGTGGCCGTGGCCGATGCCATCCTTTCCGCCCGTCCCTATGAAGCTTCGGTCCGGGAAATTGGACTACGCCATCCGGATGCCGGGTACGGCGGCAGTTTTATCAAATGGCTGCATGCCCCGTATCCTCAGCCTTACAACAGCTGGGGAAATGGGGCTGCCATGCGGGTCAGTCCGGTGGGCTTCGCGTTTCCACAGAAAACGCGGTTCTGACACAGGCAAAACAAACCGCCGTCATCACCCACAATCATCCGGAAGGCATCAAAGGGGCCCAGGCCACAGCCCTTGCCGTGTACCTGGCCAGAACCGGCCATGGCAAGGAGTCCATCCGGCAGCGGATCATGAACGATTTCGGCTATGATCTGAACCGCACCATCGATGAAATCCGTCTGACCTATTCTTTTGACATCTCTTGTCAAAGGACCGTACCCGAGGCCATCATCGCCTTCCTGGAAGCGGATTCCTGGGAAGACGCCATCCGAAATGCAATTTCCTTAGGCGGTGACAGCGACACCTTGGCCTGTATCGCCGGCGGGATTGCCGAAGCGTTTTACGGAAAAATCGCCCGTAATATTCGACGTCATGTAGAACAGATCCTGGCTTTGGACCTGTGGAAGGTGACAGAAGCCTTCTGCGCCAGATACCTCTGAATCGCCTTTTTCCGCCAAAACATTTCTCCCTGATTTTAGACTTTTTTTTTCACCCGGGAATGTGATAAGACTTTTGACTTGAAAGAAAAAAAACGTCACACATATCCTGGAGGCATCAATGACACACGCTTCTGACACGGTTCTGGTCCTGGGGGGAGGAGTTGCCGGCATGGCGGCCGCCCAGATGATGGGGGACCAGAATATTCACGTACATCTGGTTGAAACAAGCGACCGTCTGGGGGACATGCCGCATCCTGGGCCTGCATGGCCACGGATGGATGCCGGCACTGCGGGGTTTGCCTGGCTGATGACATGGTTCACCAGAGTGGTGGTCACACAAATATCTTTGTGCATCTGAACACCACTCTGGATCTGCTGGAAAAACCGGCAACGGATTCGCCGCCCACCTGACTTCTGGGGAGACGGTGAACCCTGCCCGTATCATTCTGGCCACCGGATTCACTCCGTTTGATCCGTCTGTGCTGCCCAGCCTTCAATTCGATCAACACGACAAAGTCATCACCACGGCCCAGTTGAACCAGATGCTCAAGGCGGAAAGCGTGACTGATTTTCTGGGAAACGCTCCACAGCCGAAAATCGCCTTTATCCAGTGTGCCGGCTCCAGAAACCGGAAAATAGACCGGAATTTCTGTTCCCAGGTATGTTGCAAAATTTCGCTTCGCCATTCAGACAAGCTGCTGCATCTGCTGCCGGATGCAGACATCACCTTGTTTCACATGGACTTGCAGACCATCGGCAAGGAAACCCGTTGTCTGGCAGCCGAGCTTTCCACCCGGATGAGCCTAGCCCAAGGAGTCCCGGCGGAAATCCTCACAGATCCTGACACGGACCGGCTGCGCGTCATTGTGGAAGATCCGGATTCCGGCACCAGAGTCGCCAGAACCTATGATCTGGTCGTCCTGTCCATCGGCATGTCGCCATCTGAAGAATTAAACCGATTGACCCGGCAATTGAATGTGCGTCCAAACCAATGGGGATTTTTCAATACGCCGGACGTCTCATTATCCGACGGTATCTTTGTGGCCGGGTGCGCCGCCGGTCCAAAAGATATCTTAAGCTCCCGGCAAGAGGGCTGGACAGCAGCGGCAGCCGTCTTAAAAGAACTGGGGCATGTTCCTTCGGAAAAAGCGGATGTACTGGTGTGGGGGGACGGACCTAAGGCCGAAACCATTGCCCGTACTTTGGGGAACAATGGACACGCAACGGTCTGTTTCGGCCAGGGCACAGCAGCAGACGGGCTCACGTTCATGCATCCGGACAAAATCCTGAGTGTGGACGGAACCGCCGGACGTTTCACCGTGCGATACCAGCAGCAGGATGAGCGCAAAGCCCTAACATGCAGGGCCATCATAGCGGCCCCGGAACCGGAATACCAGACGGTTTCAGGCCAGACCGATCTGAACGAAACCCTGGATCTCACCGCGTTCGCCAGCACTCCGGCCGAACAACTGCCTGAACAGATCGTCATTCTGCTGGATTATGCCGCACCTGAAACCAAGGCCGGATCACGCCTGGCTCTGGACACTGCCATTGAAGCCCGGAACGCCGGCAGGAAAATCACGGTGATCATGAATAAAATGCTGGTGCACGGGGCGCAGGGCCAACAGATATACGATCAGGCCCGAAAGGCCGGGATCACATTTCTCAGATACAACGCCCCGGAAAATATTCAGCTCCAGAAAACAGACACTGGATTTTCCCTGACTCTGGAAGAAGCCACCCTGCCCGGTAGGATTGTCACCCTGCACTGTGATCAACTGGTGATTCCTAAAGCGACATTACCCGGGCCCGGGATTGACAATGCGGCCCGGCTGCTCAGGCAGGAAAGGGACACGGAAGGGTTTCTCCAGTCCCCCAATGTCCGCCACCGCCTGACCCAGAGCCCCCGAAAAGGCATCTATTTTGCGGGACCTGCCCATGATGATGTGGATGATACCGATCTTGCGGCGGAACTGGACGGCATCATGGCGGATCTGGACTTTCCCGGCCCCGTCCAAAACCCAGGCGTTGAGATCAACCAGAAAAAATGCGCCCAGTGCCTGACCTGTCTGCGCATATGCCCCCACCAGGCCGTTGTTCTGAATGCAAAAGACCGGCCTAAAATCGACCCGGAGGCCTGTTTCGGATGCCATCTGTGCGTGGCCAACTGCCCGGCCCTGGCCATTGAATCCGCTTCATGCGCCCCGGACCAGATCGCTGCACAGTTCGAAAAAGGCCAGGCCGTAGTTATAGCCTGTCAACGGTCGGCCGCACTGGCCGCAGGCCCCTTGTCCCTGCCAGACCCGCTCCGGTTGATATCGGTTCCCTGCGCCAGCCGTGTAGGAATGAACCTGTTGCTCAAGCTGCTGGCCGACGGTGCCGCCAAAGTCATTGTGGCCGGGTGCCATGACGGCAATTGCCGGTCCGTGACCGGCAGCACCAGCGCAAAAAAGAACTGGCCCGGCTGCAAACCCTGCCCGGCATCCCCCCGGACAAAGTGTCCTGGCATTCAGTGGCCGCCAATGAAACGCAAAAACTGGCCCGCATCATTTCCAACACCCGGATTTCATAAAAGGACCTATGATTATGGAAACAGCCATTCTTGAAAAAGACACTGAACTGAGCCGGCTTCTCAACCGGCTGACCCAGGGGGACAATATTGATGAATGTCTGACCTGCGGCATCTGCAACTCCCGGTGCACCTGGTTTGACCAGCCCGGCGGACCCGTGCCCCGACAGATCGTGCGCATGGCAGTGCTGGGGCTGGAACAGGAACTAGTGGACAGCCGGATGCTCTGGGACTGCCTGATCTGCAACCGCTGTACCCAGGACTGTCCCATGGGCATTGACATGGATCAGGTGGTAACCAAGGCCAGAGGCACGGCAGCCGCCAAAACCCAGATTCCTGAAGATATCACCAAAGGCATCCAAAACCGCCTGGAACTGGGGGATGTCAACGGCTTGACCAAAGAGGAGTTTGTCGAAACCGTGGAATGGGTTGCTGAAGAGTTTGCCGATGACATGGAAGATCCCAAGGCTCTGATTCTTCATGATCAGCCGGACTGCAAATATCTGTACCTGCCTAACCCCCGGGAGCTGGGGATCAACCTGATGCATCTGACCGCCATGGCCAAACTGTTCTATGCCATAGGAGAAACATGGACCCTGTCATCGAATCACACCGATGTCACCAACTGGGGTTACTTTGTAGGAAAAACCGATGTGGAAGAAACGATCGCACGCCGGGTGGTGGAATCTGCTGAATCCCTGAACATCGAGACCCTGGTGTTGAGTGAATGCGGGCATGCCTACCATGTGCTCAACTGCAGAGTCCGAAAGCTCTTGGGCAGAGAACCCGGATTCAACATTGTCAGCATGCCGGAACTATGTGTGGAATATGCCAAAAAAAGGATTCTCAAGTTTGATCCGGAAATTTATCCCTATGAAATCGCGTATCACGATCCCTGCAATATCGCCCGAAAATCCGGCGGGTATGATGCCCCAAGAGAACTGCTGGCCCTTTGCTGCAAAGGGGTCCGGGAACTGACTCCCAACCGGGAAAACGGGGTCTGCTGCGGAGGTGGGGGCGGTATGCTCCAGGATTCCGGAACCACGAAAAAACGCATGATCACCGGCAGACCCAAAGCGGACCAGATGCGGGCCACAGGACTGACACACCTGGCTACAGCCTGTCTGTCCTGCCACCGGCAGCTGGGGGAACTGTCTAACCATTACGGGCTGGGCATGAAAGTGGATACCGTGGCGGCCCTGGCATCGGAATGCCTGGTGCTGTAACGGAAGACCGATGGACATTTCATGGGATGATCATGCCGATGTGGTGATTATCAGCATCGGTGCCGCCGGTTTGTCCGCCGCCATCGAAGCGCGCCAAGCCGGCGCATCGGCCAAGGTGTTCGAAAAAATGCCCCTGATCGGCGGAAACACCCGAAATAAGGACACCCTTCTCCTGGAGATCCCACCGTTTTATGCCATCCGCCTGTGGCCCAAAATCCATTATACTCCAGGCGGCCTGCTGGTCGACACCCGTGCCCGGGTGATGGATCTCTTTCAACACCCTATTCCCGGCCTGTTTACCGCCGGAGAGGTCACAGGCGGTATTCACGGTGCCGGCCGGCTTGTGGGGAGGATGCGCCCTGACCGAATGTCTCGTGTTCGGCCGCATTGCCGGCCGGAATGCCGCAACCGCTCCAGACAATGAATCTGAGGAAAACACATGGCCCGAATTGCACTGACCCTGCCTGACATCTATGCTTATTCAACCGAACTGACCGTCAGAATTCAGGACATCAATTACGGCAGTCACGTGGGAAATGATGCTTTTGTATCACTTCTGCATGAAGCAAGGATCCGGTACTTCAATCATCTGGGGTATTCGGAAACCGATATTGAGGCTGTGCCATCGTTATTTCTGATCTGGCAGTGGTTTACAAAGCCCAGGCACGGTATGGAGACCGTCTCAAAATCGAAATGGCCGCTAAAGAATTCAACAAATACGGCTGCGACATCTTTTACCGGGTGACCCGTATTCCTGACACCCCCCTGGTTCTGGAAGCCAAAACCGGGATCGTGTTTTTCGATTACCTTGAAAACAAAGTCATCCGGATGCCGGAGGCGTTTGCCGCGGCCGTCTCATAACGGTTTTTGTATCAGGCCCCTCAAACGGCCATGGCATCCTCACCGAAAACGGTTTCCAGCCGGAACAGCAGCTCATCCGCATTTGTCCTGGAAAACACCATCGGCGGCTTGATCTTGAGCACATTGTGGTCCCGGCCGTCCGTGCTCATGAGAATACCTAAGTCCCGCATGCGGTTGGCCAGGTATCCGGCCCGGTCTCCCAAGGGCTGAAGGGTTTCATCCACCAGTTCAAATCCCAGAAACAGCCCCTGACCCCGTACATCCCCGATCACGGGAAACCGTTTTTGCAAGTCTTTTAGCCCGGACTTCAAATACGCTCCGGTAGTACGTGCGTTTTCCTGAAGGCCTTCATCGGCAATCACATGCAGCACCTCCCGGCCAACGGAGCAGGACACCGGATTCCCGCCAAAGGTGTTGAAATACTCCATGCCGTTGGCAAACGATTCAGCCACTTTTTGGGTGCACACCACCGCAGCCAGGGGATGTCCGTTGCCGATAGGTTTTCCAATGGTGACAATGTCGGGCACCACATCATGCAGTTCAAATGCCCAGAAAGCATGCCCCACCCGGCCGCACCCCACCTGCACCTCATCGGCGATGCATACGCCTCCGGCCCGATGGACCGCGTCATACGCAGTTTTCAAATATCCGTTCGGCAGTTCGATCTGTCCCCCGCAGCTGATGATGCTCTCGCAGATAAACCCGGCGATTCCTCTTCCGGCCGCGTGAACCCGGTCGATCTGTTCCCGGACATGGGCCGCATATTGAAGACCGGTATCCGCTCCCCGGTACAGGCCCCGGAATGCATCGGGCAGCGGAACGATATGAGTGTGGACCGGGGCCCCCTGCCCCCCTTTTCCGTCAAACTTGTAAGAGCTGATATCGATACACGCCCCGGTGTTGCCGTGATACCCTACTTCCACGGCAATCATATCCCGGTGTCCTGTGACCGCTTTTGCCATGCGCAGTGCCAACTCATTGGCCTCACTGCCGGAATTCACAAAATGCACCACGGACAACGGTTTCGGGAAAGTCGCCAGCAGGGTTTCGGCAAACCGGTTGATGCTGTCATGCAGGTACCGGGTATTTGTATTGAGCACAGCCATCTGGGCCTGGCCGGCTTTCACCACCCGGGGGTGTTCATGCCCGACATGGGCCACGTTGTTCACGGTATCCAGATACGGTCTGCCGGCCTCATCCACCAGAAATGCGCCGCTGCCTCGCACGATTTTCAGCGGTGTATCATAAGACAGGCTTAGGCTTTTACCCAGGTGCCGGCAGCGGAATGCCAGGACCGTGTCCGTGTCCACACCCGGCCCCTGCGCCAAAGACTGATTTTTTAAAAAAAGGTTGGGGTCCGGACAGATGCTCCGCCACACCTGTCTCTGGTCTGGAAATACCACCCTTGGAAATGTACATCCCTGTCCCATCCGGTCCAGTGTCACCTGAAAATGCAGATGGGGTACCCGGTTTTCACCCGCTGTCCGGGCGGCCACTACCCCCAGCTCCTCCCCTTTTTCAACGGCCCGGTCTTTGTGCAGCCGGTTCAGACATTCCGGATCCAGACCGAGGTAAAGCGTAAAAAATGCCATGCCTCCGAGGGTCTGATGTGCCAGCATCAGCGCGGCACTGCCTAGCGGACCGTCAGTTTTAGTTACGGTTTCCGTTTCCGTTAAAGAACCGTCATTGCCCGCCGTCCAGACCTGCACCACCCGGCCGTCAAACAGGGTGTGGACCGGGGTTCCCGGTTTGGCCCACACATCAGTACCCAGATGCAGGCTGCGGCAAACGGGTCCGTTGTTGCCCTCGGCCCGGATGTCTCCCTGTGTTTCCATGCCGGCCCCATAGGTTTTCAGAAACGGCTCGGACCGATATTCCAGATATCCGCCTGCCGGTACCGCTCCTTTCTGCTGCCGGGAAAGACAGTCCAGCTCAAAGGCCAGCCGGTTCGGATCCGTGAACTCCCTGGCATGCCCCAGCCAGGCACTCCCCACGCTCAAGTCCACGGGAACCGGCACCGGAGTGATTCGAGAAAAGGGATCAGCGGTGCCTATCAGATCTGAAAACCGGAGGTTCTGTTTTTGGGCCCACAAGAGAAATTCCGGTTCCCCGGGATGGGGTGCTATTCCGCATGCCTGCCTGAAACTGTAATGGGCCAGGTTTTCATCCACGGCCTGCCACTGTGTCAACAGATCCCAGGCCGATTTTTCACTGATCTGCAGATAGGTGTTTTCTGGCTCCTTGACCCGGTTGAGGGCCGATTTCGTGACACTGATCACCAGGCGCATGGCCACCAGAGTATGCAGCAGGTCCAGCTCCGGCGGTTCCAGGGGGAATACTCCATGATATCCCTTGACCACGCACCGGGCCGCCGCCAGCGGATCGGGCCTGCCCATGGCCGCATAGGCCACGGCAACCGCCAGGTCGTTGACGGTCTGGGTATACACCGCATCCCCGTAGTCGATAATGGCCGCAACTTCCGGATGAATCCGGTCTTGGGTCACCACCACGTTGTTATCGTTGACGTCGTTGTGCACCACGCTTTTGCGCAGGCTCTGGTAAACGGATTGAATCTGTGTGAACCGGTGATAAAAAAATTCGATGGTCTTTTTCTGGCTTCCAGTGAACAGGTGCACGTGATTCTGGATCCAGCCCGCCTGAGCCAAATCCCAGACCAATTCCCGATGCGCCAGATCATGATCAACCCCTGCAGGGCGGTGGTCACCTGTCCCGCCTGCCGGCCCAGGCTTTCAAGGAGCCGGTCGGTGATGGGGTTGACATCTGACCACAGCCGGCCGTCGATCCAGGTCAACAGGCGGACCAGCCGGGGGTTACCGGCTTCATCCACGATCCGTGAGATGGATCTGCCGTCCACGGCCGGAACCGTTTCCGGACTGACCACGGGGTTCTTTGATCCATTCACATGATCCAGCAGGACCTGCTGAAATTCGATATAACCGGGAGACACCTCCGGCCGGCTGATCTTGAGTATGTAACTTTGCCTGGTGTCCGTAATTTTAAAATTGAAATCCAACTCGCCGGGCAGCGTCTCGATATCGCCGGAGAGCTGATACAGCTGCCGGGCGATCTGTGCGGCCTGGTCCGGAGTGATTCTGATGGAAGCATACGATGGGTTCATAAGGCCTGCCTTGCTGCGGTGTTTATCAATCCGGCCATGGCCGTTGCCAGAGCAACCTTGAAAGGCGAGGAGATGGAACCCAGCGAACTTCCCACAGCCAGGGCCGACTGCCCGAAAACGACAGCCAGCAAGGTCAGCAGCAGAACCGGTGTCCAGTTGAGAACAAACAGCCCGGCCATTATTCCTTTTCCTTGTCTCTTTCGCCAGGGGACCGGATCTCAATCACTCCCTCAAACACCATGCGGGCCGGGCCGGTCTTGTACAGGTGGCTGCTTGCGGGGTCCCAAAAAATGGACAGCTCTCCGCCGTCCAGAATCACCGTCGCGCGTCTGCCGGTCCGTCCGGTGACATGAGCCGCCGTCAGAGCCGCACAGGCACCAGTACCGCAGGCCAGGGTCATGCCGGCCCCCCGCTCCCATACCTTCATTTTCAAGGTCTGGTCATCCATCACCTGGATGAACTCCACATTGGTTTTGGCGGGAAACCGGGGATGAACTTCTATGTCCCGTCCCTGAGCGGCCACATCCACTTCGGACAGATCTTCCACAAACACCACGGCATGGGGGTTGCCCATGCCCACGGCGGTCACGGTCACGGCCCTGCCGTCTCCCAAATCCATGGATTCCTCGATGGCGGTGTCGTTGTCACTGACGAACGGAATGTCCCTGCAGGTCAGCACCGGCGGCCCCATATCCACTGCGATGGCAGTGACCCGGCCGGATTGATCCACCATCACCTCAGGCACGACCGTACCCGCATCGGTCTGCACCCGGATCTGTTTCCGGCCGATGATTTTTTCTCATACAGGTACCTGGCAAAACAGCGCATTCCATTGCCACACATGTCGGCCCGGGATCCGTCCGAATTATAGATCAAAAACCGGATGTCATGGTCTTTTGACGGTTTTACCAGGATGATGCCGTCCGCACCGATCCCGAAATGCCGGTCACACAAAAATTCTGCCAGCAGCGGATAGGAAATCTGATTTTCAATGGATCCGTTCCGGTCATCCATGACAATGAAATCATTACCCAGCCCTTCCATTTTCGAAAACCAATCTGTGTCATCTCCCCTCCCGATAGTGGGGTCAGGCCCTACAATAACGCAGGCCTGACCCCGATCTGATTATTTCAGTGTCTTTACAATCGTATCCCCCAGCACTTCTTTCTGCCAGTTGCGAAGCAGGCCCATGGTATCCAATTCCGCCCGGGTGGCCGGATTTTCAAGGGCAATAGCCGTGAGGGTGGCATTGTTGATCAGAAACCCCGACTCCATGCCCAGCACGTCACTTTGCTTTTCCCGCATGGCCTTCAGGGCCGTGATACGGGCCATCACCTGTGGGGTTTTCCGGGGCATCACGGTTTTCGGATAGCTTGGCAGCTCTTTATGAGGCAGGGCCATGGCATCCTCAATCGCCTGAATACATTGCTGCCCGAACATCTGGGCCTGGCGTTTGCTGAGTATCCTTTGGGGCACCATTTCCCCGACAGATTTGGGCCGGCCGGTAGCCATGGCCAGCAGCGACTGGTTTGACATCACCTTGAAAAGGGGCACATCTTTTTTTTCAGCCAGGGTCATCCGCAGGATCAACAGATTTTCCAGCACGGCCAAACTGCGGTTGTCCAGCTTGCCCGCCCCTTTTATTTTTCTGAAAAACGGGGGGACGAGGTTGTTTTCATATCGGACCCGGGCCTGGGCCTCGAATTCTTCTTCGGCCCAGTGCAGCCGGCCGATGGCGTTCAGGCCCTCCACCAGTTTGGCATGCAGGGCGATCAAATGATCCACATCTCCCACGGAATAGGCCACCATGTCCGGTTCCAGAGGCCGTCTTGACCAGTCTTTTTTCTGAAATTTCTTGTCCACGTCCACATCGAAAAAAACCTTGAGCAGGGCAGCCAGACCCCTTTCCCGCATATTGAGGAACCGGCAGGCGATCTCGGTGTCAAACAAATTGTCTATCCGGGCGCCCATTTCCCGGTCCAGACTCCTCACATCAAAATCCGCGCCATGTAACACCTTGACGATCTTTGGATTTTCCAGCACCGCCACAAGCGGTGAAAACCGGTTAATGGTAAACGGATCCACCAGAAAGGCCTCGTCCCTGGTGGCAATTTGGATCAGGCAGATTTTTTCCTTGAAGGAATGCATGGAATCCGCCTCTAGGTCCACCCCGATGATGGCATTTTCAGAAATCCTTTCACAGACGTCTTCCAGGTCTGCATCCGATTCGATAAAGGTAAATGAGAGCATCTTTTCCCTTGATTGTTGGGGGTACTTTATTTAAAATCTATATTTTTATATCTAAAACCTATTAAATACAATGGAAAATCAAGATGATTACCATAACATTTCCAGATAACAGTATAAAGCAGTTTGACGATTTTCCCACCGGCATGGATGTGGCAAAAAGCATCTCCGAAGGATTTGCCAGAAACTGCGTGGCCATGAAAATCAACGGTCAGCTGCTGGACCTGAGCCGCCCTATTGAAGCCGACACCCAAATTGGATTCATCACGGCAAATGACGATATTGCCCTGGAAGTCCTGCGCCATTCCGCAGCCCATGTCATGGCCGAAGCGGTCCTGAATCTGTATCCGGAGGCAAAACTCACCATCGGCCCGGTGGTGGAGGACGGGTTTTACTATGACATTGACATGCCCCCTGTTTCCGAAGATGACTTAAGTCGGATCGAAACCGAAATCCAGAAAATCATCAAGGCAAAAAACACGTTTGAACGGCAGGTGGTTTCAAAGGAGAAAGCCCTGGAAATCTTTAAAGACAACCCGTTTAAATGCGAACTGATCAACGAGCTTTCCGACCAGGAGATATCCCTGTATCAAAACGGGGCCTTCATAGACCTGTGCCGGGGGCCTCATATTCCCCACACCGGAATGATCAAGGGCATCAAACTGATGAAAATCTCCGGGGCCTACTGGCGGGCCGACCCGTCCCGGGAACAGCTCCAGCGCCTGTATGGCACCGCATTTTTCGACAAAAAGAAACTCAACCAGTACCTGCACCTGATCGAAGAGGCAAAAAAACGGGACCATCGCAAGGTGGGCACCCGGCTGGACCTGTACTCGTTTCATGATGAAGCCCCGGGCATGGCCTTTTTCCACGCCAAAGGCATGGACATGTGGAACGCGCTGCTGGATTACTGGCGGGAAACCCACCGGGCCGCAGGATATGTGGAAACCAAGACCCCGGTCATTCTCAACCGAAAACTGTGGGAAAAAAGCGGACACTGGGACAACTATCGGGAAAACATGTACACCTGTCTCATTGATGACGAGGAATACGCAATCAAACCCATGAACTGCCCCGGCGGCATGATCCTATTCAAGACCCGGTCCTATTCCTACCGGGATCTGCCCCTGCGGGCCGGGGAGGTAGGCCTGGTGCACCGGCACGAACTGTCCGGAGCCCTGTCCGGGCTGTTCCGGGTCCGGTCCTTTCACCAAGATGACGCCCATATTTTCATGACCCCGGATCAGATTGAGCAGGAAGTATTGGGAGTGCTGCGCCTGGCGGAACAGATCTATCAGAAATTCGGGCTCAGCTTTCACCTGGAGCTGTCCACAAGGCCGGAAAAATCCATCGGCACGGATGCCCAGTGGGGACAAGCCACCTCCGGCCTGGAAAAAGCCCTGAAAACTTACGGCCACGACTATGTCATCAACGAAGGGGATGGCGCGTTCTACGGTCCCAAAATCGACATCCACATCAAAGATGCCCTGAGCAGAACCTGGCAGTGCGGAACCGTGCAGCTGGACATGGCGCTGCCGGAACGGTTCGATTTGACTTACAAGGGCCGGGACAATGAAAAACACCGGCCCATCATGATCCACCGGGTGATCTACGGCTCCATGGAGCGGTTCTTCGGTATTCTGGTGGAGCATTTTGCCGGAAAATTCCCCCTGTGGCTGGCCCCGGTCCAGGCGGTGGTCCTGCCCATTACCCAGGATCTGGCCGATCATGCCGACCAGGTGAAAAAAGATTTGGAAACTGCCGGCATCCGGTGTGAAGTGGATAACCGCAACGAAACCCTGAAGAAAAAAGTGCGGGAAGCCCAGGTCAACTATGTCCCCCTGATCCTCACCATCGGGGAAAAGGAAAAAGAAACTGGCACCCTGTCTGTCCGGACCCTGGACGGCAAAGTGAAGATGGGACTGACTTTGGCGGATTTCACAGCCCCGGTTCAACGGCACATTAGCGAACGGATCTTAGATGACATTGTTTTACAACCATGATCCCGGCCGGGCCGATGCCAAGGCTTTTGGGGATCCTACGGGTTTTCCCCCCTCCCCGGTTCTGCCGCTGCACCGCACCCTGGTCTCAAAAGTCCCTGCCACCCGCATCGAGGTGGATCTGGATTCAATAGCAAAAAACATTCAGGTGCTGAAACAGGCCTGCGGCCCCCAGACATCTGTGATGGCGGTGGTCAAAGCCAATGCCTATGGGCATGGGGCTGTTCACGTGGCACAGACCGCCTTGTCCCACGGAGCGGAATGGCTGGGAGTGGCCCGCATGGCCGAGGCGCTTAAGCTCCGGGATGCCGAGATTAAAGCCCCCATTCTGGTCTTTGGCAACACCCTGCCGGACCAGGCTGCGGCTGCGGCCGGCCACGGCATCCGAATCTCCCTCACCGGGCTGGACAAAGCCAGAGCAGTCAATGCCGCAGCCAAAAAGCCGGCACCGTTGTCCTGGCCCACATCAAACTTGACACCGGCATGGGCCGCCTGGGCCTGTGCCCCGGCCTGGACATGGACCAGACCCTGGCGGATATCCGTTCCATGATACAGCTGGATCACTTGAAAATCGAGGGTATCTTCACCCATTTTGCCAATGCCGATGCCGTTGACCAAACCCATGCCCGGCAGCAGCTGGCCCTGTTCACCCGGGTGCTGGACCATCTGGATGCCGCCAACCGCCTGCCCATAGCCATCCATGCCGCCAACAGCGCCGCCACCCTGACCCTGCCCCGGACCCATTTCACCCTGGTTCGGCCCGGCATCGCCCTGTACGGGCTGTGCCCCGGTCCGGGGGTGGACGGCTCCCGGCTCACCCCGGCCCTGTCCATTGTGTCTGAAATCACCCAGATCAAGCAGGTCCCCAAAGGATTTGCCGTGTCCTACGGCAGCACTCACGTCACGGACCGCCCCACTGCCATCGCCACGGTCCCGGTGGGATATGCGGACGGCTATCCCCGGAGACTGTCCTGCAGGGCCCACATGCTGGTAAAAGGACAGCGGGCACCGGTGATCGGCCGGGTGTGCATGGATTTCACCATGATTGATGTAGGCCAGATCCCGGATGCCGCTGAGGGGGATCCGGTGATGGTCCTGGGGAGCCAAGGAAACGAAACCGTATCCGCCGATGAGCTGGCAGGTCTCGCCGGCACCATCAATTACGAGATTACTGCCGGGCTTACCTCCCGTCTGCCCATCTTCTACCGAAAAGGAACAGCCTCATGATCCTGGATTTTGACTGGCATACCGGCACCTGGGAGTCGGGCCGGACCCATGAACGGATCCGGATCTGCATTACCGGGGACTGGGCTCCCATCCGGGCGTTTGAACCGCTCATGGCAACGGATCCGGCCGCTGTGTATGGCGATCTGCTGGCGCCCATCCAGGCAGCGGACCTGAAAATCTTCAACTTAGAAACCCCGTTCACCCGCACCAGCGATTTTACCGTGAAAAGCGGTGCCTCGTTCAAAGCTGATCCAAAACATGCAAAAGCCCTGAAAATATTAGAAGTGGATGCGGTCACACTGGCCAACAACCATATCTGGGACTGCGGACTCAAAGGATTTGAGCACACCCTGGAAACCCTGTCATGCAGCAAAATCCGGTGGACCGGGGCCGGACGGAACCTGGCCATGGCCGCCACCCCCCTGATCCTGGAGAAAACCGGGCTGAAAATCGGCATTCTCAATTTCAGTGAAGGAGAGGACCTGACGGCAGCTACGGCCCAGACCCCCGGGGTCATGGGATGGGATCCGGCCCTGATGGAGGCACGGGTCAAGAGCCTGCGAAACCAAGTTGACCTGGTGATCGTCATTGCCCATTGCGGCATCGAGTATGTGCCGTTCCCCCCTCCTTATGTGACCCAGGCATTCCAGGGCCTGGCAGACGCCGGGGCAGACCTGGTGGTAGGCCACCATCCCATGTGCCCCAGGGGCTCCAGATCCATAAAAAGACCCCGATTTTCTATAGCCTGGGCAATTTTGTCTTTTTCCAACCCACTGACCTCCTGTTCCGGAAACTGGGGATCGTCCTGTTCGCCGATCTGGACTGCCAGGGCATCGCCGCCCTGACCATGCTGCCTTATCAAATTCAAGACCAGGGTCTTTCCACCCTGCCCCCGAACCGGGCCGATGAATTTTTTTCCGCGTTCAGACAAGTGTCCCGGCCCCTGGAGACGCCCTGGGGCCGGGACCAGGCCTGGCAGGCGCTGACCCGGTATTACGGCACCCACATGATGATGCCCGAGATGACCGGCATTCTTAACACCCTGAATACCGATCCCCCCAAGGGCGCGGCCATGCTCAGAAACCGGCTCACCACGCTTCAGCATTCTGCTTTGCTGACAGACACCCTGACCGGAATGACCGCCAGACAGTCCGGCAAGGCCCTGCCCCGGGCAGAAATCCGGTGCCGGGACCTCATTCACACATGGATGACCCGGACCGTTGATTCATGATCGCCTCCTTTGCCCAAGCCATGCCATCGTGGTTACCGGCTCGGGCCTGGGGCCTGACCGGGGCGATCGGGCCCTGTTCCGGACCATTGCCGCCTCCGCCCCGGAACGTTCCGGCCTGGCATGATCCGATAAAACACGAATTTTTCCGGCTGTTAACCGCCTCTGAATTTATGGTAAAAATAAAAAAAATGTTTGACAAACAGAAACGGTTTATGATAAATTCAATGGGTTTTTTGGCGACGTAGCTCAGCTGGTCAGAGCATGCGGCTCATATCCGCAGAGTCCGGGGTTCAAGTCCCTGCGTCGCTACCAGATACTACAATGCCCCCGTTCTTCGGGGGTTTTGTGTTTCTGGGGGTTGCCTAAAGGACTTTTGGTACAAATTCCTGGTACAAAAAGGCGGCCTCAAGTTCTATCTTGAAAAAGATGAATAGGGCAAATCTACCTCAATAAACGACCTTTAATAATCATAGCATACGGGAATCCCGGTCCATTCCCTGAAAAGCCCCTCACACCAACCTGCCCGGTGCCGGGTGAACAGTATGAATATGCGATGATTTTCGGTCATTTTTTTTCTGCCATGAGCTTCCCCAGGGATTTAAGAGCCTGGGCCTTTATCTGTCTGACACGAGACTGAAGTGCTTTGTCAGCCTCATCCGGATCATGGGAAATAACGGCCTCAAAGATCCTTTGATGCTGGGACCCCATCGGATCCTCAGAATGGATAAACAGCAGACTACCGCGATATTTCAAATATAGAAGATCAAACAGATACCGAAGCATCTGACATGGGATTCGTCTTCCGGAAAATGAGGCCAGCAACTGATGGAATTTTCTGTCCCGAATCAGGCGCTGATTCAAAGCTTGATCATCTTGCCCCACCTCTGTCGGCTCCAACAGTTCTTTCAGGCATCGGATGCCTTCCACGGTCAAATTATCGATAACATTCGGAAGCAGGGATCGTTCGATCATTTCGCGCATATCATAGATCTCTTGAACTTTTTGCATGCTCATCGGCTCAGTTGCATAGCCCTTATTGGGTACATACCGCACAAGGCCCTGAAACTCAAGATTCTTTAACGCCTAAATCACGAGAGTCATGCTCATACCGAGATGCTCAGCCAGCTGCCGATAGGATATTTTCTGCCCCGGTGAAATGGCGTTTATAAAAAGCATCTGCTTAATCCCCTCGTAAGTCCGCTGGGTATGGCTGCCACCCAATTTCTCAGAACCGCTTTTTCCCTTTTTCATCAACCGTTCCTTTATACACAGACCAAGGCCGCTCCTGAAGTATGAACCTGGAAATGTGTATCATCCTGAGCAATCCAAATAAATGATTAACATCCATAATAAGATTTATACCAATAAGTCAAGTACCTCCGGCTTTGCCGGAGGTACTTGACTTTCTGCCGGGGAGACCGGCATGCCAGTCTCTACAACGTGGCCACCATTCAACCTGCTGTTCGACAGCTTTTGACGGACCGGGGTGTCAACATCCTTCTGCAGAGCAGGATAACCGGCGTTTCTATGCATGGCGGCAGCATCCGTTCGCTGGAAGGAAGCCGGCCTTTTGTCGGCCACACAGAAGCTATCTGCACCGGGACTATAGCAGGATATAATGCCTCCAGGCCTGACAAACCCGGGTTGAAAATTCCGGATACCCTGGCCATTGGGGATGCCATCAGCCACGTGCGGCAGGAAATGATGGAGAAAAACCGCCTTGATCGCAAATATACATTTTCAGGATCGGTTCTGTTGCAACGGATGAAAAAAAGGATCTTTACATCACCGATATTACCGTCATAAAAAAAACGGGTTGCAAAAACAGGCCTTGTCAATCTGTTTTCCTGCTAACCGCCGCACACTAATCCCACCACTCTTGGATTGCGGCAATAATAAGAGGAGGAAACATTCAGATGCCCATCACTGTGAATGATCTGAACATGACCCTCGACACCATTACCGGAGGAAGGGTTTTGGGCGATGCCCGGACAGGAAACAATCCCTTTGTGGTCACCAAATCATCGGGCATCCCCGGGAAAGCGGTCACGGAAACCCCGGGGCTTGTGTGGGGACGTCCCAGCCAGAAGTTGAAGAAGGTGCCGGTGGCGATGACCCTGACCGAAAGTGCCATCGAACTTGCCGGAGCCACCGGCGTGGATGCCATCATCGCGCATCATCCCATTGCCGATGCTTCGAATTCGGGCGGTGTCCTGCTCCGAACTTACCTGGATCTGTACAACGTGTCTGTATTTGAACTTCATGAGGCTTTTCACAGGCTTCATCCCGGCATCGCTTTCCTTCATGACCATGACGCCGGGTATGTCAACATCAGCTACAGCCACATCCCAGGCAATATCGTGTTTGTGGGAAATACGCTGAAGGACGTCTCTACCCTGGGAGATATCCTTTCCCGTTTGGACCGGTTCATGGCTCTTGAGGCCGAAAAACAAATTTTGGAGAAAGAACGCAAAATCCGAAACTGTATTGAGATCATGGAGACCGCCGTATGCACGCGGGGGCTGATCCTTGAGGGATTTCCCGATAAAACTGTCAACAAAATCATGCATATTTTCCCTCACACTGGATTCACCCCGGTTCATATGGAACGGGTTCTGAAAGAACATCTCAAGGTGGACACCGTGCTGGCTTCCATCAGCCAGGTTTTTCCCGAACATGCCTTAGTGCAAAAAGCCCGGGAACTTGGCCTGAATTTTATCTGCGGCAACTCTCACGCCCTTGAAATAATGGAAAACGGGCTGCCCTTGGCACGGGCCATTAAAATGCTTTTGCCGGATCTTGATGTGGTCATTTTCAAGGAACGAATGACCAGTATTCCTATAGATCGTTTCGGCGGCAAAGCCATACAGGATTATGCTGAAAACATGGCAGAAACTAACCTGGTGAGGAAACAGGACTGCTTTTTGCCCCCTATCACATCTCCGGGGTGTTTGATGCCATGCTCAACAAGGCCTACCCCATTATCGCCAAGGTGTTTCTCACCGGCAAGGTGAGTGTTGCCATCATTATCAGCGTACTGATCGGCCGGATTCTGGAGCGGCTGTGATCGCCGCAGTCATGCGCCTCATCACGGCAGGCCTCGTGGCCACGCTTTTAACCCCCCTGCTTCTATAAACTCGATTCCCGGATCTCCCTTTCATGAAGCCCCATCAAGTACAACAGCCCGTCCAGCCCGGTAGTGGAGATGGCACTGGCCGCTTCTTTTCTCACCACGGGTTTGGCATTGAACGCCACGCCTAACCCGGCAATGGAGATCATGGGAAGGTCATTGGCCCCGTCGCCGACGGCAATGGTCTGTTGAATGGACAGATTTTCCTTCTGGGCGATTTCCCGCAGCAGTACGGCTTTTTCTCGCCGTCCACGATCTCGCCCTTAACCCGGCCGGTGACCACCCCGTCTTCCATATCCAGTTCATTGGCATACATGTAGTCAAATCCCAGCTTTTCCTTGAGATAGTTCCCCACAAAGGTGAACCCGCCGGACAGGATCCCCAGTTTGTAACCCAGGCGCTTGAGCGTGGCGGTAACCATTTGCGCCCCTTCGGTTAACGGCAGGGTCTGAAGGATGTGTTCCAGATCGGGCTGTGCCAGTCCTTTGAGCAGGGCCACCCGCCGCCGGAAGCTTTCCTTGAAATCCATTTCTCCCTGCATGGCGGATCGGGTGATCTGTTCCGCCTCGGGACCGGCACCGGCCAGCTCGGCCAGCGCCACGATCACCTCGGACTGAATCAGGGTGGAATCCATGTCAAATACCACCAGTTTGCGGTTTTTCTGGTAAATATTGTCCACATGAAAGGAGATGTCCACGCCGGTGGCCCGGGAGATCTCCATGAAGCGGCCCCGCATTTCTCCGAACTGCTTCGGGGTGCCGGATACGGAAAACTGAATACTCGCCCGGGGATGGGGCTGGGGATGAAGAAGAGAAATCCGGCCGGTGAGCCGGGTAATGGAATTGATGTTCAGTCCCTGTTCAGCGCAGACCGATGATACGGCCGCGATCTGACGGGCACTGATGGCCGGCCCCAGTATAGTGATGATCCGGCGCTCCTTGCCCTGGGCATGGACCCATTTTTCATAACTGTCCGGCACCACCGGCCTGATATCCACCTTCAGTCCCAGTTGATACCCTTCGAACAGCATGTCCTTGAACACCGCGGAAAAATCCTTTTTACAGGGAATGGCTGCCAGAATGCCCAGAGAAATATGCTCGTGAATGACCGACTGGCCGATGTCCAGAACCCGGACATTGTAACGGGCCAGAATTCCGGCAAAACAGGCGTTCAGTCCGGGGCGGTCCGGGCCGGTGATGTTGATGAGCACAATATCTTCCATAAAAGCCGTTCCTCTCAGTCCATGTCTTTGAGCATCTGCACCAGGGTTTCCCGGGTGTTGAGGGAGGGATCATCCAGCACATTTTCAAACAGCAGCTGTTTGATATGGCCCACTTCCGGCCCGGGATCAATATTGCGTATAGCCATGATATCCTCCCCGGAAACTGCCAGGTCATCCGGCTGAAACGCGGTCTGCCGGGTCATTTCTTGGTATACCTTTTCAACCCGGAGCCGGATATCTGCCAGGGTATAGGGAGATTTGGCCAGATTGCCTTTTTTATCGGCAATGCGCATCCGCATGAAATCCTGAAAAGAGATCCGGTTCTGCGCCAGCATGGCCAGAAGGCGCCGGATCGATTTGGGCCGTGTTTTTTCAGCCAGAGGCCGCATATGGCAGCGGACCAGAGCCAGGATATACGCTTTTTCCGGCACGGAAAACCGCAGCCGGTCCAGATCGGTGACCAGGGCTTCCATGCGGGTCTCATGGCCGTGAAACGTGATCCGCCCTTCTTTGATTCCTTGGGCATCCATTTTACCGACATCATGCAGATATCCGGCCAGCCGAAGCAGAGGCTGACGGGCCGGCAAAGAATCCCCCACCAGCATGCAGTGCTCAAAAACCGTTTCTCCGTGAAACGGCCCCCCGTCCAGCGCGTAGCACCGGTCCAGACTGGGAAGGATGCCGGCCAGCAGGCCGGTGTCATGCAGGCAGCGAAAAAATCGGACGGCCTTTGCAGGGCCATGGCCTTGAGCAGTTCATTGCGGATCCGCTCCCCAGGGACTTCCGGGGCCAGCAAACTGGCATGATCATGAATCGCCTTTTGGGCGGCTTCCGACAGCCTTGCGGACAGCAGCGCCCCAAACCGGCACCCCCGGATCATGCGCACCGGATCTTCCTTGATCCGGGCGGAGGGATCGCCTGTAAAGCGAATGACGCGCCTTTCCAAGTCTCCCCGGCCGCCATGCGGGTCCTCCAGCCGGTTGTCCAAAGGATCATATGCCATGGCATTGACCGTGAAATCCCGCATGGCCAGATCATCTTCAGGAAACCGCCCGGATGCGGCGCGGCAGGGGACCACTTCGATATCATTGACCAGACACACCGGAAAGGTATTGCCCACCACGCGGACCGGCCTGCCTTTAAACAGGGTTTTCAGGACATCGATGGAAGCATGGGCCAGAATATCCACATCCTCAGGCGGCCTTTCCTGACACATGTCCCGCACGGCCCCGCCCACCACAAATGCAGCAATGCCGTTATCCCGCAGCAAATGCAGCAGATCCATTACCGGTTCTGGGATCACTGATGTCATCTCATCCCCTCCCACCGGGGCATCAAGGCCTGATCCACGCCCAGATGATCCATGATCCGGGCCACCACTGTATCCACCAGCGCATCTACCGTTTTAGGAAAACTGTAGAACGAGGGGCTGGCCGGCAGGATCACGCCCCCAGCCCGGGTCAGGCGGACCATGTTTTCCAGGTGGATCAGGTTCATGGGGGTTTCCCTGGAAACCATAATCAGAGGGCGCCGTTCCTTGAGCGTGACGTCACAGGCCCGGGTGATGAGGTTGTCGGCAAAGCCGGCTGCCACGGCTGCCAGGGTTTTCATAGAACAGGGAACCACCACCATACCGTCCTGACGAAACGATCCAGATGCCGGTGCGGCTGCGATCTCATCCTGGGAAAAACGGACAGATGCTTCAGAAGAATCGGGTCGACCCCATTTGCTTTCAGAAAGGAAGGAAACCCGGCCTCCGCATCATATCCCATCTCATGGGTCAGTACTTTGACGCCGGCATCCGACAAAACAGTGGCCACCTTCATCCGGCGGTTAAGCAGAGCTGAAATGAGACGCACCCCGTAAATCACGCCGGAAGCCCCGCTGACGGCCACCACAAAAGTCCGGGAACCGGTCATGCGCCCCCTCTGAGAAAGGCCTGGATCAGAATGCCGGCAAACAAAAGCACCGATACTGCAGAATTCACATGAAAAAACGCGACATCAATTCGGGACAGGTCCTCCGGCTTGACCAGGCGATGCTCGAAAACGATCAGCCCCGCAATCACACCCCAGAACACCAGAAAAACGGCATGCATGTCAAAATACCCATACATTCCCAGCAGAAATACCAGAAACAGGCCATGCAACAGGTTGGATACCTGCATGGCCCGGGCCGGACCCAGATATACTGGCAGAGAAAATAACCCGTGTTCCCGGTCAAAATCGATGTCCTGGCAGGCGTACAGGATATCAAACCCGGCGATATAAAACCAGAGCGCGGCTGCCAGCATAGCAATGCCCCAGTTGAGCGTTCCGGTAAGCGCCACCCAGGCCCCCACCGGCGCCAGGGAGATGACGAATCCCAGCACCAGATGACACAGGACGGTGAAGCGTTTGGTATAGGAATAGAAAAACAGCAGCCCCAACACCGGAATCGACAGCCAGAAACACAAGGACGACAACAGGGCCGCAGCCCCCACAAACACCAGGGAAGACACCCCCACAAACACCAGGGCCTGAACCTTGGTCAGGACCCCGCTGGGAATTTCCCTGACAGCGGTCCGGGGGTTTTTTTATCAATGTCCGCATCCACGATACGGTTGAACCCCATGGCCGCAGACCTTGCCCCCACCATGGCTGCTGTAATCAGAAACAGCTGCCAGGCGGACGGCACATGTATCCGCCAGGCCAGAACCACCGCAGAAAGAGCAAACGGCAGGGCAAACACGGTATGGGAAAATTTGATCATTTTCCCGTAATCCAGAATTTTATTGTTCAACATTTTTTTTGATCTCTCAGAAAATACCGGAAATACGGGTGCCGCAACCAGGGCACACGCCACTTTCCTTCATATGGTTGCGGATGGTATAGCCCTGCCGTTCCACCAGCCGGGCCTCACAGTCCGGACAAAAGGTATGCGTATGAGACGAGCCGGGTAGATTGCCCACATACACGTAATCCAGGCCGGCATCCTTTCCGACCTGCCAGGCCGCCTCCACCGTGTCCGGCGGCGTGGGACCCCGGTCGGTCATCTGGTGGGTCGGATGAAACCGGGACACATGCCAGGGGGTGTCCGGCCCCAGGTCATCCGCAATAAACCTCGCCAGGGCGGTCAGTTGACCGGGGTGATCGTTCAGTCTTGGGATCACCAGCGTGGTCACCTCCACCCATACCCCCGCCTGCTTCAGGAGCTTCAGATTCTCAAGCACCGGCGTCAGCCGGGCATTGCAGAATGTCCGGTAAAATTCATCGTCAAATGCCTTGAGATCGACATTGGCCGCATCCAGGCAGGGCGAAATCTGATGAATCAGGTCCGGACTCATATATCCATTGGTGACAAACACGTTGAAAAGACCCTGGTTTTTGGCCAGCTGGGCCGTGTCAAAAGCCAGTTCAAAAAACACGGATGGTTCGGTATAGGTATACGCGATACTCTGGCACCCGGCAGCCACTGCATTGGCCACGATCTGTTCCGGAGTCATGCTGCGGCCTGCAATCCGGGTGGCGGAATCGTTGGAAATCTGGGCAATGTCCGCATTTTGACAGAAACGGCAGGTGAAATTACAGCCCAGGGTGGCTATGGAATAGGATCCGGAACCGGGTTTGAGATGATAGATCGGTTTCTTTTCAATGGGATCCACCCCATGGGCGATCACTTTGCCGTAATTCAGGGCCATGAGCCGGCCTTCCCTGTTTTCCCGAACCCCGCATTTTCCCCGAATGCCCGGTGTCAGCACACAGAAATGGCTGCATGTCCGGCACCGTACCCGCTTGTTTTCCAGTTTGTCATACAGATACGCTTCCATCTCAATCCCTGATCCGGGCCCGAGAAGAGGTGGCCAGTTCGGTGGCCCGGTTCTGAATTTTGTGCTTTTTGATCTTCAACGGCATGGGGCGAACCCTGAACTTGGGCACCGGTTTGATCCGCATGCCGATAAATGTTCCGAAAATGGATTTCTGGACCCACCGGTTGTTTTCAATGGCTGAAATAACTTTTCCCCGAAGAAACGGAAACTGGGCCGTAGTCCGCCAGTGAACCGGCACATCCCCCAGAATACTGAACAGCATCCTCCTGAGTTCCCAGATGCTGAAAAACGGGTATTGGAATAGATGCTGGGAAACACGAATCCCTTGCACCGACGACAGACATTTACCGGGGCATGCCGGTTCAAAACCCCGATCACCACCTGTTCCCGTGCCACCCGGCACGCTTCTTCAATGGCCTTGGCCGGGCGGTCCGTAAATTCCAAGCTGGTGAAAAACAGTGCGGTTTCAAAGGCGTTGTCCTCGAACGGCAGGGCTTCCGCCGGACACCGGTGCAGATCCACCCGACTGCCCAGCCGCTCATGGGCCACATCCAGCATGTATGTGGAAGGGTCCACACCGGTCAGGCTCAGCCCGCGGTCCAGCAGGGGCAAAAGGCTCATACCGGTGCCGCATCCGATGTCCAGCACCCGCTGGCCGGGCCGCAGATCCATCAGATCCAGGATCAGTTTGATTTCAAGGTCAAAATAGTGGCGGTTTCCCGGTTGTGAAAACCAGGCATCGTAATGGCCCGCCTCTTTGAAATCAAACACGTATCCCATAGAATCAGGCTTTGACTTTGAGAACTTTTTCCATCAGATCGTTCACTGCCAGCACGGCCGGTGAATCATCCGGCAGTTCCAGCATGGAACGTCTTTCCATGTCAAATTCCAGGAGGTTGTCATCCTGAGGGATGGTACACATCAGCGGCACCTCGATCTGTTCCACTTCATCCAAAAACGCCTGGTTCAGTTGATTTGGCGCCCGATTAACGATCAATCCCTTACTACGGACGTCCAGTTTCAGATCATCCAGCAGGCCGTTGATCCGGCCGACAGCTCTGAGCCCGCGCAACGCGTAATCCGTGACCATGAGCAGCATATCCACCTTTCCCGAGGTGCGGCGGCTCAGATGTTCCATCCCAGCTTCATTGTCCACCAGCATGTATTTATAGTTGTTTTCCAGCTCATCGGCAAACCGGTTCAAAATATTGTTGACCATGCAGTAACACCCTTGGCCTTCCTGACGTCCCATCACCAGGAGATCGAAATTCTTGTTTTCGATCAGCACCTGATTCATGAGCATCTCCAGGTACAGGATTTTGTCCATCCCGGACGGCACTCCCTGGGGATCTCTCATGAAATCCTCCCGGATATCGCCCACGGTTTTTCAATGGCCATGCCTAAGGTTTCCCCCAGGTTGCTGTTGGGGTCGGCATCAATGGCCAGAACCGGGTCCTGGACGTGCCGGGTGAAATATCTGACGATTAATGCGGACACCGTGGTCTTTCCCACGCCTCCCTTGCCGGCCATGGCTATAACAGTACTCATATATTCTCCTGTATTTCAAATAGGGTTTTCACAAACATGTGTTTTTTACATCACAACTAAAGAAGATAACGCAATTGATAAAAAAAGCAACCGGCGAAGAAAAAAGGAAGCCGGATTCTGCTATTTTCTGGATTTGCGATACCAGTCGGAATCCCCGTAAAGTTCATCCATGCAGATGGGACAGATACTGTGGGAAAATAAGAGGTTGGAATGGGCTTCAAAATATTTTTCCAGCTGTTCCCAGAATCCTTGATCATCTCTGATTTTCTTGCAGCGGGAACAGATGGGCAGAAGCCCCCGGAGGATTTTGACCTCGATATGGGTTTTGACCCGGGCCAGCAGTTCTTCAGAATTGAACGGTTTGGTCACATAGTCCACCCCGCCGACCTCAAACCCTTTGACCACATCATTGGTTTCTGTCTTGGCAGTCAGAAAAATGATCGGAATATGCCGGGCCGCCAGATTGGTCTTGATTTTTTCACACACCGTATACCCGTCCATTTCAGGCATCATTATGTCCAACAGAATCAGGTCCGGTTCATTTTTAAGCATGAAGTTCAGCGCCTGCTGGCCACTCTGGGCCATGGCCACTTCAAATCCGCTGCTGGAGAGCAGTTTTCCCAAAACTGCAGGTTTTTCGGATTGTCATCCACTGCCAGAATCAATTGCTTTGCGGTTGTCATGACCTGTTTTCTCCCTGCGAATAAAGAATCCGGCCCAGTTCACGAAATGTGAAATACGGATCGTCGTTTTTCAAATACGGCAAAACGATTTTTTTCCGCCTGAGCATGTCCTTTGAAATACCCCCCATTACCACATCCTCATCATTTTTAGCCGCCTTGTAGATCGCATGGCCGAACGGATTGATGATTTCACTGCTGCCCCAAAAATGGTAGGTCTTCTTTAGTTCAGGCAGCCGGAACGCATCCGGAAAACCGGTTTCTCCGTTTTTGGCTGGCACGCATCTGAACGCTTCCGGGCCTTCATCTCCCACCCGGTTCACGCAAATATTGTAAATTCCAAAAATCCGGGAATAAAACCGATTGATGATTTCCCAGCTTTCGATATTGCTGAATTCCTCCGCCATGGACCCCTCGGATGAGTTGAACAGAGTCAGGAACACATCGGCTTTCTGAGTAATGCCAGATAAGGCAAAGAGGGATGCCACAAATCGTTACAAATGAACACCGCGATGTTCAGGCCCTGAAGACGGAACACTCTGATATGCTTGCCGCTAGAAAAAAATTTGCTTTCTTCAAACACCCCGTAATTGGGAAGGTTCAGTTTCCGATAGGCAAACTGAATCTCACCGTCCACAGCCACAAGCGCGGAGTTATAAAAATTCATGGACCGGGATTCTTCGATAAATCCCACCACGGCGGCCGTCCCTCTGGTGGCAGCTGCGATACGGCGGATATAGGCGGAATCCATGGTCAATGCCGCTTCATGATACCCCAATCCCACAAAATATCCGGTCAGGGCCAGTTCCGGAAATACAATGAGATCCGCCCCTTTTTCCTTGCACATGTTGATGTGATCGATGGTGGTTTCGACATTGGCGGTCACATCCATTAACACCGGGCGGGTCTGACACATGGCAATTTTCATTTTTTGGGGTTCCCTGTGACATAAAACAAACGATCAGGTTCGGTGACACCGAACCTGATCGCATTTAAATGATTTTCACTCACTATTGAACATCAGCACCCCTGGCAGGAACCGGATTCACACCCGCCGGCACCGCATCCTGGATCGTCCGGATCCAATCCGGTTTCCCTGACCGTAATATCAAACATCAGGGTTTCTCCGGCCAGCATATGGTTAATGTCCATTTTCACGTTTTCATCGGTAATTTCGGTAACGGTGGCCGGTACCGGGCGTCCATGGGGATCCTGAAGCTGAAGAACAAGGCCTTCACTCAACGGAATCTCCTCAGGAATCTGTGCTATAGGAATGTCCACAAACGCATCCTCATGGCGGTGCCCATACGCCTGATCCGGCGGTATTTCCACAGTTTTGGATTCACCCGGTTTCATTCCCACAACCGCATCGTCAAATCCCTGGATCAGCATTCCCGCCCCCACGGTGAACTTGAGGGGCTGTTTGCCTTCAGAAGAGTCGAATACGGTGCCGTCCTGTTTCTTTCCCGTGTAATCCACAGAAATGGTGTCACCTGCCTTGATGGTATCAGTCATTGTAAAAAAAATCCTTTCAGGGCATATCTGCCTGCCCCGGTCACCGGTCTTTGTTGCTTGAATTTCAAGACCGGTCATTCATAATATTTCCCTGGTACCAGAACCGGGAAAAACGAAATACGGAATCAACATAAAACGTGAAATACCGGTTGTCCAATATTTATTATCTGTTTTTTCTTTTTCCAGGGTAAAATTTGGTGTATAATCCTGGGATGTAAACAGTCGGCCTGATAGCTCGAACCCGTTACTTTGAATCCGTTATCCGGGGAAGGTACAAAACAAATGGAACTGCTCAAAATCATCATTGTCATCATCCTGCCACCTTTAGGGGTTTTTCTCCAGGTCGGAATCGGTAAGCACTTCTGGCTGAACCTGGTCCTCACGCTGCTGGGATATATTCCCGGCATTGTTCACGGAGTCTGGGTCATCGCCAAAAACAAATGACCGTTCGAATTGCCGGTCAAAAAGAAACAACCTCTCCGGGAGCGGGTATGACCGCATCATACCCATTTTCCTTCAAATGGGCGGCTAAGGCCCTGCTCTGGGATTCTTCCCCATGGACAATGGCGATTTTGTCAATATCAAGATTGGACTGCGTGACCAGCCGGTCCAGCTCATGCTTGTCTGCATGGGCGCTGAACCCTCCAATTTTTCCACCCGGGCGGATAGGGGATAGGATTTACCCAGAATCTTGACATCAGGGCTGGGTGATCCGGGGTCTTCGGCGACCTGGGCACCCAGTTCCTCGATGCGCCGGCCCAAGGTGTGCTGGGCCATAAACCCCACAATCAGGATCGTATTTTTGGAATTGTGAATCCCATGACGTAAATGGTGGAGTATCCGCCCTGCCTCACACATGCCTGAGGCGGAAATTACCACATGGGGGGTCTCATCCCGGGTCAGTTTCATGGACTCTTCCACGGTCTGGACAAACCGGATCTTGTCAAAATAAAACGGGTTCAGCCCTTTTTCCAAAAATGTGGTATGGGTCTCTTTGTCATACGTTTCCGGATGTTCACCAAACACCCGGGTCAGATTGGATGCCAGGGGACTGTCTACAAAAATCGGCAGCCGGGGTACCTGACCGGATTCATACAGCTTATGGAACACATAGATCAGTTCCTGGGTCCGGCCGTAGGCAAAGGCGGGGATGATCAGGGAGCCCCCCCGTTCATGGGTGTCCAGAAGCACTTTTTTCAAGCTGCCTTCCAGGTCCGCCACCGGGCCGTGCTCCCGGTCCCCGTAGGTACTTTCCATAATCATCAGATCGATCTTTGTGTCTTCTTCATCAAATGCCAGTGTCGGATTTTTGAGAATCGGCTTGTCAAAACGTCCCACATCCCCGGTATACAAAATTTTTCGGATACGGCCGTTATCCTTGACCGTGAACAGAGAAAAAGCAGACCCCAGAATATGGCCGGCCACATAAAATTTGACGGTGATGTCACGGCCGACAGGAATCTCTTGGTTGAACGGATACCCGTCGATATACGACAAAGCCTGCCTGGCATGGTCCTGGGTGTACAGGGGAACAACCGTATCAAGGCCATACTGATTCTGAAGCCTGGCAATGGCATCCGTGTCCAGGTCATAAGGGGTCTTCTTGAGCAGCCGTTTGATTTGGGATTTTTCCTTGTTGGTCAACTGTTGATTTCTCTTTTTCTGCTCCTCTTCGTAAAGAAACGCTCTCAAAGATTTGTAATTAAGGTACTGGGCATCGGATTCCTGGATATGTCCGCTATCCAGAAGCATATAAGACAAGGCATTCTGGGTGGGCCGGGTGGTGATGACCCGGCCGGAAAAACCAGCCTGGGTCAGCATGGGAATCCGCCCGGAATGATCAATATGAGCATGGGATAGCACCATGTTGGTGATCTTTGCCGGATCCACAGGAAAATACCGGTTTTTTCATTGCTCTCTTTTCGCCGTCCCTGAAACATGCCGCAATCCATGAGTATCTGATCTTGGCCGGTGTTCAACACATGCATGGAACCGGTCACCTCACCGGCTCCGCCCAGAAATTGACATTCCATATTTACCGCCCTCCCTTTTTCCGTTATCTTTACTACGCCTGATCCACCTGAATCGGGCTTTTTTTATTGTCTGCTCAAAAACCGATCTTACTGAAACACTTTTTTGAGCAGATCGGTGGTCCGCTTGACCGGATTCTTTCGGATGGCCGCCTCTTCTTTGGCCATGTAATGAAAAATTCCGTCCATTGCCTTGGTCACCACGTGATCGGTGAGATCTGCCTTCACATCCGGCACAAAAGGCAGGTCCGCGTATTCTCCCATCATTCGGTCATAGGACTGCACCGCACCAACCTCGGACAGCGTGTCATCCACCACAGGGGTCATGGCTTCGGCCAGATCCGGAGACATGGTTTTTTGAAATACTGAGTGGCTGCATCCTCAGGACCGTTCAGAATGCCCCTGGCATCTTCAAAGGTCATCTGGGAGATGGCGTTCAGAAAGAGTTCCCGGGCCTTGGGCGTTGCCGCCTCAGCCGCCCGGTTCAGTTTCAGTTCCACATCGCCGGCAAAAGATCCCATTCCCACCTTGTCCAAAGCGCTCTTCACGGTGGCCAGTTTTTCGGGCAATGGAATATGGATCCGGGGGTCATTGTAAAACCCGTCAGTCTGGCCCAGCTGCTGCACCACCTGTTCCGATCCGACCGCCAGTGCCTCCTTGAGCCCGGCGATCACATCGGATGTGGGCAGGTTTGTTCCGATGGCGGCACTGTTTTCAGCCCCTCCGGTGTCCAGCGATTTTAACGCATCCGTTCCTTTCTGCAGCCAGTTACTGGAGGCTGAGGCAGCAATGGCCATCCCGAAAACCACCAGGCAAACCAACATCATGCGAACAATTTTCATGATCCGCTCTCCTGTGAGATAACATTACAATGCTGCTAAAGCCGCCTCATAATCCGGCTCATGGGTGATATCGTCCACCAGCTGGGCATGCATCACCTGATTGTTTTCATCCAAAACCAGCACTGCCCGGGCCGTCAGGCCCCTCAAGGGACCATCCGTGATGAGGACGCCGGCTTTTTCTGCAAATTCTGTATCTCTGAACAAAGATGCAGACACCACATTCTCAATGCCTTCGGCCCCGCAGAACCGTTTATGGGCAAACGGCAGATCCATGGACAGACAAATCACCCGGGTGTCTTCCAGGGCCGCGGCTTTTTCGTTGAATTTACGAACGGATGTCGCGCATACATCCGTGTCGATACTGGGAAAAATATTGAGCACTTTCTTTTTTCCCTTGAAATGGTCCAGAGAAATTTCAGACAGATCCTGGGTGACAGCGCTAAAATTGGGTCCCGCCGCTCCCTTGATCGGAAAATCACCTGCCAGAGAAACCGGATTGCCGGACAATTTGGTCGAAGTCATGATTGTTCTCCTTTTTTGTTGAAGGTTTCAAACAATGTAATACGGTCTGAACCTTTTTCAATGTGCCCTCGTTTTTTTACCCGGCTTTTAGAACACCGATTTCCGCTCTTTCAGGCCGGTTTCATGGAAAGAGAGATCCGTTTCTGGTTCTTGTCCACTTCCAGAATACGGACCTGAACCGGCTGATGCACGGTGACGACCTCATTGGGCTCCTTGATGAACCGGTCCGCCATCTGGCTGATGTGCACCAGGCCGTCCCGGTGCACCCCGATATCCACGAACGCGCCGAATGCCGTGACATTGGTCACAATGCCGTGCAACGTCATGCCGGGCCTCAGTCTTCGATGGTCTGGACCGATGGATCAAATGCTGCGGTTTGAAATGCTTTCCGGGGATCCCGGCCCGGCTGTCTGAGTTCAGCCAGGATATCGGTCAGGGTGGGCAGACCGGTCTGGCCGGTAACATAGGCTTTGGGATCGATCTGCTTGACTTGACCCGGATTTCCCGCCAGGTCACCGGGAACACACCCCAGGTCTTGGGCCATCCGTTCCACAATCCCATAGGATTCCGGGTGAATGCCCGACCTGTCCAGGGGGTTGTGCCCGTTGCGGATCCGCAGAAATCCGGCAGCCTGCTCAAAAGCTTTGGGCCCTAAGCGAGGGACATTGAGAAACGCCCGGCGGGTGGTGAACGGCCCGTTGTCCTGCCGGAACCGCACCAGGTTGGCGGCAATGGTATCGTTCAATCCGGCCACACGGGCCAGCAGTTCCCGGGACGCAGTATTGACCTCCACCCCCACTTGGTTGACACAGATCTGGACGGTTTCGTCCAATGCCTGATGCAGCTGTTTCTGGCCCACATCATGCTGGTACTGGCCCACGCCGAGGATCGGGGATCAATTTTCACCAGCTCAGCCAAAGGATCCATCAGCCGTCGGCCGATGGACACCGCACCCCGCACCGTGATATCGTGATCCGGAAACTCCTGCCTAGCGATGTCAGACCCGGAATAGACCGACGCCCCGCTTTCATCCACCATCACAATCCGGACATGGCCGGGCAGGTCCAGTTCACGGACAAAGGCCAGGGTTTCCCTGCCGGCTGTGCCGTTGCCCACGGCCACTGCCTCGATCCGGTACCGGTCCACCAGATCTGTCAGGGTTCTGGCCGCCTGATTCCGTTTGGCATCCCCGGAATGGGGGAAAATCACGTCGTGATGACACAGGTCTGCCGTGGCATCCAGGCACACGATCTTGCACCCGGTTCTGAACCCCGGATCAACGGCCAGGACCGGTTTTTCTCCCAAAGGCGGCGCCAGCAACAAGTCTTTGAGGTTTCGGGCAAACACCTGAATGGCTTGATGATCAGCCCCGATTTCAGGGTCTGAAGGCATTCTTTTCCAGAGATTTGCCCAGAAGACGGGTGTAGGCATCCCGGATCGCGGCCGACACCTGGTCCCGGCAGGAAGAGACCCGTTTTTCAGATAAAAGGAGCCGATAGTACGAACCGCTGTTTCCGGATCGAACGTCACATGCAGGGTGAGCACCCCTTCGGCAGCACCGCGGAGCATGGCCAGCACCCGGTGGGACGGGGCCTTGAATGCCGGTTCCTGCCAGGCAAAATAATCCGCGAATTTGATACCGGCGTTCTCCTGCCCTTTTTTGACCCGGGACTGAATCATTCCCTGCTTCACATACAGTCGCCGCACCGCTTCCCTGACTTCGGGATCTTCATTCACGGTTTCAGCGATGATATCTCTGGCTCCGGCCATGGCCTGATCTGTGGTTTCCACGCCCTTTTCAGGATTCACAAACCGTCCGGCCGCCTCTTTGGTATTTGTTCCCGGAGACTGGGCCAGCAGTAGATCTGCCAAAGGAGCCAGCCCCTGTTCTCTGGCCGTCGTTGCCCTTGTCCTGCGCCGGGGCCGGAACTTTTCATACCGGTCTTCCAGGGCCGCCAAGGTCGCTGCATTCTGAATCGTTTTTTCCAGCTCCGGTGTCAGCAGATCCCGTTCAGACAACGATTTAAGAATGGCGGCCTTCCGGGCATCCAGGGCCGCCAGGGTCTGCTGCCGGTCCCGGATCCGGCTGATGGCAACCTCATCCAGAGACCCGGTCTTTTCCTTCCGATACCGGGCGATGAATGGAATGGTGGCACCCTGGTCCAGCAGATTCAGAACCGCTGCCACCTGTTCTTCAGGCACCTGAATATCCTGGCTGATGCGGGAAATAAGAGTCATGCTTGTCTAGTAACCGAGGAGGCCGTCAAAGTCAAGCTTGAATAACCGCACCGCATTCCGCATTCGCCTTGCCCAGGAACACATGCACATGGGCATCGATCACGCATGAGATACCGGACGGCAGGCAGTTTCCCTCAGGGTCATTGTAATGGAAAAGCTCCGGTGACAGCATTTGAACGCATCTCCGCAAAAACAATCTTAATGAGCATCTGTCGGCAGAGCGCCTCTCCTGGCGCGGATCTTCTGTCCAGCCGTCCCCACAGAAGACCCCCGAACACGGCTAAGCCAGAAGCTGCACCAGCAGAATCCGGAACCCGATGCCGATCAAGACCAGTCCGCCTACGATCTCCATGCGTTTGCCCAGCATCACTCCCAGATGCCAGCCGATGCGGATGGCCAGCAGCGACATGCCCGAGGTGATCACCCCGATGACAATGCTCGGAAACCAGATGGCCACCCCCAGCATGGCAAAACTCAAGCCCACGGCCAGAGCATCGATGCTCACGGCAATGCTCAGCATCACCATGGTCATCCCCGGGAGGGTCTCTGGCATGGGATTCCGCATTGGGATCCAGCCGGATTTCACCATTCGCCCCCCCACCACTATCAGCAGCAGAAACGCCACCCAGTGACTGACCGCCTGAATGAACACCAGCAGCCCCTGCCCCAGAAACCAGCCCAGGACCGGAAAAAGGAACTGAAAAAGTCCGAAATGAAAGGACAGCCGGAATACGGCCCTTGGATTGCCGGCATATCCGGCTGCCGATGCAGCCAAACTCACTGCAGCTGCATCCATGCCTAAGCCCAGGGCAATCAGAAAAATATCCGCTGGTCCCACGAAATTCCTTTTCTCGAATCATCCACCAGTTAACGGGTCACGGATTTACAGGCTGATCACTGCGGCGTCGCAGGACATATTGATGAATTCCGCCGCCGCCGCCATGCGCGCCCCTTCAATGAGATCCGTCTCCTTGATCTGACGGGCTGCGGCACAGGGGGTACAGACCAGAATCGGCACCTCATGGGCCTGAAGATAAGCCAGAAGATCATCAGCCACATCCCCGGTGGCGGCTCTCACATGGGTGATGATGCCCTGCTTGGCCAGATATACTCCTTCGTCCAGTAAAAACAGGGTGGTGTTTTTCCCTTCCTTGTGGGCGATGGTGGCCAGGTGAATGGCCCGGGTCGCCCGGTTGGTATCATTGGTTCCACAGGACAGTGCAATTACCACATTGTTTGTCATTGGCTGCTCCTTTTCTTTCTGTTTCATGCGGCTCGTGGAGAATACCGAAGCGGCATCAACTGCTCAGAACGTAATGCCAATACGGCATAAGTTTGTCCTTTATTTTACAGTGTTCGGGACACCCGGGCCATCTCCACCACCGGCAGCGGCCCTAAAGGCTCGCCGGGCAGCAGGTTCAGCACCTTCTGGGGCATGCTCCGGTACAGCAGCCGGGCCTGAATCGTTGATTCCTTTTCCAGGGTCCGGTCCAGGGTGATGATCTCTCTGGCCTGGCCTTTGGCCGGGATCCGGTTGTCATGAAGTATCTCCCTGGCCTTGGACAGATTGAGGACCGGATTGCCCTTGCCGTCGCCGAACACGGTTCTATAGATCAAGGTGTTGTCCGGCAGCTCATTTTTCTCATCCAGGATCCCGGTTTCAAACACCCGGTTGCCGTCCCTGTCCTGGATCACCACTTCCAGCCACATCTGGCGCATGTCCGCCAGACCCGTGGGCAGGGAATGACCGGCTCCGGTATTGGAGACAATGATCCCCACCTGGTTTTGATCCAGGTTCGCCAGGTCCAGGCCCAGTTCTGCCGCATGCCGGAGGCGTTCCTCAGCCATGCCCGGTTTTTCCGAATCCCCGAAAAATGCCGGCACACCGGAATTGCCCCCCACAAAATAATGGGTGTAGGTATGGGGTCTTTCCTGGCTGTAGTCCGCGGAACCGCCCGGGTTTTCAGGCCGGTCCGTGCTGCCGGTGGCAGGCACGCCGGGCCGCTGGTACATGTGGCATCCCTGGCAGGTGATCCGCTTTTCCTGATCATCGGAATTATACGGGCTGTTTTTCCATTCCGTGTATGTGGTTTCCAGATCCGTGCCAAAGGTCACGTGTTTGACATCATGACAGGTGCCACAGAACTCGGCACTGTCGTGCAGCGGGGAATAGGCGGCCTCGTGAAAATCGGGTTCAACATCTTCAAACGGCCCTCGCTTGATGCCGGGATCGTCTTCGCCGTATCCGGGTTCCAGCACCAGCCCATTGTTGTACATTTTCTTCAGGTTCACGGCGGAATGGCAGTAATCACACTGAATACCCCGGGTGGCGATCTCCGGGATCTTTGACTGATCATCGGACAGTTTTTCCGGGTATCCCGTTATCACCCCCACCGGAGTATGGCATTTCACACAGGATTCAGCCTCGTCGATCTCCCCCTGATCGGTCAGCCCCTGGCGAAGAAACAGGGCTACCCGGATATATACCGGGTCCTTTTGGGACAGGTTGTGCATGGAAACGGACCATTGTTCAAATTTTTCTGAATGACACCCGGCACACGTGTCCGGATCAATAAACCGGTCCGGTTCAAATGTCTGGGACGATTCGGACCAGGCCATGGCATTCCAACCCATAATCCCCAGAAAAACGGCCGGAATCACGGCCCGGAAAACATAAACGGACATATGCGTCTGCTTCTTCATCATGTGTCTCCTTATTTCACAAGTACATGGGAAAACTGTTTGATCTCCCCTTCCAGGGTCAGAATCATCCAGTCGCCGTTCGCTTCCCGGGCCGCCACCAGGCAGTCCACATCCGTGCCGTCGATCAGGTTGAGTTTACAAAAGCCGGATTCATCCGGGGTGTCCACCCGGTCAAATCGTTTGTCCCGAGCCATGGTTTTAAAGGTTTTCGTTCCCTTTTCAATGGCGATGATCCGGTCATAGGCGATTGGATCCAGACGTTTAATCTCCCGGCGCAGATCCCGGATCTCCTGTTTCCGGCTTGCAATGGTATGCATTACCTGTTCCATGTCGTCTTTCCGGTCCGACGGGATGGTTACAAGGATCTGTTTGTGCAGTTCCATGTCGGTTTCAATATACGAAATCTTCTTTAACAAATTTTCTGCCTGGGGGTGCATGCCGTTCCTTTTCAGTCTGATTGTTTTTTCTTTCCGGCGCCCGGCCGGTCATTCTTCTTCACTCAGGAAGGACAGAGATTTCCTTCCCGGGCCGCTTTTTCATTGCCTTGAATAATCCATCCCATCAAGCGCTTCAACGGATTTTTTCCTTTTGTTTTTTGTCATGATGATTTTACCTTATAAATGAGCAGCAAATGTCCTTTGTCGATTTCTTGGCACATATCAAATTCAAACGACAGATCCAAAGGGATATTGAACAAAGACAGTCCCTGCCCGAACACTTTGGGCACCAGGGTCAGATGAATCTGAGTGATGAGGCCCTGTTTTGCAAACAGGGAATTGATGACCGATCCGCCGATCAGGGCGGCCCGCTCGAACCCCTGATACTTCAAATCCGCCAGTATCCGTGACGGGGCCTGATCGGTGAACACCAGGGACGGATCATCACTTTGACGGGTGACATCCCTGGTCATGACAATATTTTTTCTTCCGGGCAACGGGTATCCGATGGTATCAAAGGTTTTGGATCCCATGATCACTACCCCGGCGTTCCGGGTCACCTTCACAAAATACTGCTTGTCTTTTTTTCCGGTCCAGTTCACCAGTTCGGACCGGGTTCTGGCAATTTTCCCGTCCAGGGTCATGGCCATGAGCAGGATCACTTCCACGGTGACATCATTCCTTTTCCGTATCCGGCCAAGAACGTTGGGTTTCCTCCACCTGATAACAGAACCGGGACCAGGAAAACTCTTTGCCCGACAGGGGGCAGCGCAGGGTGACTTTGTGATCGGTCACATCAATCACTTCCCAGTCTCCGGACCGGGGGGAATCCTCAATGCGGATTTCTGTCCGACTTTGAATGGATAGCCTTTGAACAGCGTGACATTTTCCAGCATAAACCCCTTCCCTTTTTATTTTTTTGTTTTAAACGGCCGGGTCATGGCAGAGGGATCCACCAATTTCCGGAATTCGTCTCTGGTCAAATACTTTAGATCGCAGACTGCCTGCTCCAGGGTGATGCCTTCGGCATGGGCTTTTTTGGCGATCACGGCGGCCTTGTCATATCCCAATTCCGGGACCAGGGCCGTGGCCAGCATCAATGAGTTCTCCAGATGGGCCTGGATGTTTTTTTCGTTGGGCAAAAGCCCCCGGACACAATGTTTCCTGAACGAATCCACTGCATCTCCCAGCAGCCGGGCCGACTGTAGAAAATTATAAATAATGACCGGTTTGAATGCATTCAGCTCAAAATGACCGGATGCCCCGGCCACGGACAGGGTCACGTCATTGCCCATCACCTGGGCGCACACCATGGTCAGGGCTTCGGCCTGTGTCGGATTCACCTTGCCGGGCATGATGGAGGACCCCGGTTCATTGGCTGGCAGCCGAAGTTCTCCGATACCGCACCGGGGACCGGACCCCAGCATCCGGATGTCATTGGCAATCTTCATGAGGCTGACTGCCACGGTTTTAAGGGCCCCATGACAGGCCACCAAATCGTCATGGGCCGCCAGGGCCGCAATTTTACTGACGGCCGGAACAAAAGTGTATCCAGTGAATTCAGACAGTTTTTTTGTCACTTTCCCGTCGAACCCTTCCGGAGAATTCAGGCCGGTGCCCAGCACGGTTCCCCCTATGGCCAGGCGGGCCAACAGAGGTAGGTGATCCAGTAACACCCGGATATCCTGATCCACCATGGCCGCATATCCCGAAAATTCCTGGCCCAGGGTTAACGGCACTGCATCCATGAAATGAGTCCGGCCGATTTTGACAATGTTCTCCCACTCCCGGCTCTTCCGGTCCAGTTCCCGGTGAAGGGCTTCCAAAGCCGGTATCGTGGTCGTGGCCAGCAGATCATAGGCTGCCATATGCATGGCCGTGGGGAACGCGTCATTGGAGGACTGGGACCTATTGACATCGTCGTTGGGATGCAGCATCTGACCGGACAGTTCCCGGGCCCGGCCGGCGATGACCTCGTTAACGTTCATGTTGGTCTGGGTCCCGGATCCGGTCTGCCACACTTTTAATGGGAAATGACCGTCCAGGTCACCGTTGATGATCTCATCACACACCTGTACGATCATCTGAATTTTTGACTCCGGCAGGAGACCGAAGCCGCCATTCACTAAGGCTGCCGCTTTTTTTAAATATCCGAATGCCCTGATGACCGGAATGGGCATGGTCTCATCGCCGATATTGAAATTCTGGACAGACCGCTGGGTCTGGGCGCCCCAATACACATTTTCCGGGACCTGGATTTCCCCGATGAAATCTTTTTCAGTACGTGGCGCCATCATATTTCCTTTTGGCCGAATTCTGTTAAACCGGCATTGGATAAAAAATCCTTAAGAGGTTTTTCCCGTCAAAAAAACAGAACTGAACTGACTTGGGAACATACCATTCGAACCAGTGTCCTGTCAACGAAGATGGCGCCCCGTATTCATTTCAAAACCCCTTGGCATTCAGGAAATGCCGTGCTAAAAAAACGGTATGTCTAAAGAAGGGCTCAAACATTTCATTTACCGCCGGATCATTCCCAGAACCGGACTGGCTGCGGTGCGACTTTTAAGCGCCACCTTCCGGGTCCGTCTGATGACCCCGGAAAACGAACAGACGGCCCTGAAAAAGGGGCGCGGGCTGATCTATGCCTCTTGGCACCAGCGGTTCTTTCCGGGGATCACGTTTTTTTCCACCCAAAAGCCCATTGCCATAATTGTCAGCAAAAGCCTGGACGGAGAAATGATCGCCCGGGTGGTGAAATCATTGGGATGGCTTCCGGTGCGGGGATCTTCTTCCCGGGGGGGGGAAGAGGCTCTGGCCGAGATCAAGCGTCTGGGAACCTCCGGGTTCCGGGTGGGCCATATCGTGGACGGACCTCGGGGGCCGTTCGGCGTCATCAAGCCCGGTCTGATCCGCATTGCGCAATTCACGGGCATGCCCATCGTTCCCACCATCACCTCGGCCCGGCACCGATGGGTGTTCAGCAAGAGCTGGGACCGGTTCATGGTGCCCAAACCCTTTTCCCGGGTGATCATCCGGTTCGCAGAACCTGTTTATGTGCCAGAGGATCTGGATACCCGGGCATTTGAGGAACAGCGGCTGAAGGTGGAACAGATCCTGACCGGCCTGTATGCGGACACTGACCGGATTTGGAACGATCCCGCACGGATCAGAGCCCTGTTCGGCTGAATTTGCCTACCGCTGCTATCCACCCCTGAACCTGACGGCACACACCACCGCCAGCACCAGAAACGTCACCGCAAAAAACAGCGGAAACCAAAAAAAAGTCTCCATAAACACCTGGTTTTCGATTGTTTCCCGAGACAGCCCCGCCGCCGGAACCACTCCGGTTTTGGCCAGTTTCAGGACCAAGGCGTAGGCCACCCCTAACAACCCGTAGGAAACATTGTAAGACAACCCCTTGAAACTCAGCACCGTGGCCCGCTGCCGGGAGTCGGTTTCCCGGTTGATGTAGAAGCTGACAAAGAACCCGGTTAAATTCATGGCGGCAAAGGTCACCAGGGCCGGCACGATTCCCGCCCATCGCCAGAACCCGTTCATACCGGCGAGCCCTGCCGCCGCCAGGCTCATGGTGATCAGAAGGGCCGCCCATGGAGGCCGGTTCTCCGCGATCTGCCGGGCAATTTTGGGCACTACCACTCCCAAAAGCGCCACCACAGATCCCATGACACCGAACAGGGATTCCGGAATACCGATCATCCGGTAATACTGGCTGGACAGGGTGATGACCATGCGGATGGTACCGTCCAGCAGCATGCCGAACAGCATCGCCCACAGGACAAACCGGGTTTTCAATATCCAGATGCCGGCGTTCAGGGTCACGGCCAAGGTCTGTTTCACGGACCGTTCCGACGGATCTGCCGCTTCCTGTTCCGGTTCCGTCATCTTCAGGGTGCTCACGAAAGCCAGCAGGGCCAGCACAAAGGTCAGGTACAAAGGAAACCGCATGGTCACCATCTGGGTCAGCGTGACACCCAGGCCCATCCAACCCGCCACAAGGTTCATGAGACGGGGGTCATACACCACGGCCCCGGTGGTCATGGCGATCACGAATCCAATGGCCTGGTACCGCATCAGCACCTCCAGGACCCGCCCCCACTGATCGGCCATATCCGCCTCTTGCAGGCGGTCATAGGCCAGGGCTTCGTCCGCGCCGCTGGCCGCTGCTTCTGCCAGGCCGCTGAGCACCCGGTTCACCAGAAATACGAAAAAAATCAACCCCGGATCAATCAGGGGCATGAAGCTGATGATGCCGATCTCAACAATCATCACCCCGGCAGCAAAATTGAGCAGCCGCTTTCTGCCGAGGATGTCGGCCACCGCCCCGGACGGGACTTCCGCCAGAACGATGGTTGCGGCCCAGACCGCGTTGAGAATGGAGAACTGGGCCACGGTCAGGCCGAAATCCAGAAACAGAATGGTGAACACCGGGTAATAGAACCGGGAATTGAAAAATACCCGGAACGCGATGAACCACCGGACATCGGGAATGTCAAACGCGGTTTTCGGACTGTCGGTCATGGAATTCCTTTCATTTTCAGTTCAGGGGCCAGCGGTGAATCTGTCTGCTTTATCATACACAAGCCTTCAAGTCACGGATCAACTGATTGGCCGCAAAAACGGGTCAGCACTTGAGAAAACGACAATGCTTGGGTATGATACCTGTATGAGGGTGCTATAACAACCGTACCACCTGAACAACGGCTATGCTCTGCCGGGTATAACAACTCACTAAAGAATTTAAAGCATTATCAGGTTCTTTCACATAAAGGAAATATCATGAACCGATTCGTGACAGGTATGATCTTTGGCTTGGTTTGCCTCCATTTTCTCTGGTCCCCCCCCGTTTCCCAGGCACGGGAATACACCCTCCAGGGTCGGACCATGGGCACCTTTTATACGGTCAAGCTGATTTCCTCCAGACCACAGTCCATGGAGCTGTGGCAGAAAAAAATCGACACCCGGCTGGGACAGGTCAATGCCGGGCTGTCCATGTATGATCCAAATAGTGATCTTTCCCGGTTCAACCGGACCGAGCCGGGCCAGCCTTTTCGGCTGTCCCATGATTTCGCCCGGGTCATGGACACGGCCAGAACCGTGTTCACTCTGACGGATGGTGCCTGGGACGGCACGCTCAAACCCCTGGTGGATCTGTGGGGATTCGGCACCCGGCAACCGGACGGCCGCATGCCCGAACCGGCTGCCATCGCTGATGCGCTGGCCAAGACCGGATTTCAGCACCTGATGTTTGAAAACAACCATCTGAAGAAAACGAAACCGGGGATCACCCTGGATTTAGGCTCCATTGCCAAAGGATACGGGGTGGATGCCATCGCCGGGATTCTCTCAAAGAGCGGTATACATGACTTTCTGGTGGAGATCGGGGGAGAGCTCTACGGCTCAGGGATGAACCGCCATAAAAAAACCTGGTCCGTGGGCATCACCGACCCGCTGAATATCGGATCCGATGCCGGCCTTTACAAGATAGTCCATCTGGAAAACCGGGCCATTGCCACCAGCGGGGATTACCGCAATTATTTTGAGATTCAGGGAAAGATCTATTCCCACATTATCGATCCCAAAACCGGCTTCCCCGTGGACAATCAGGTGATCAGCGCGTCGGTCATCGCAGACACCTGCACCTTTGCCGATGCCCTGGCTACGGCGCTTGTGGTGATGGACCCGGATGACAGCCTTTCTCTGGTGGGCTCTCTGAAAAATGTGGAATGCCTGATCATTCAAAAGACTTCCGACGGATTTACAGAATTTGCCTCCCGGGGTTTTCACACCTTTGTTCAGCGTTGAGGCAATCCAGGATACCCATTCCGACACTGTGGGTCCTTCACACATCCGGTCCTGCCCGGGCAGAAAAAAGGACGGCTGATCCGGCAGGCAAGCATATCAGGCCGGCGGTTCCGGCTGGAATCTCTTTCCCTGAAAGGTATCCCGCCGCTCCAGGGCCTGCTGGATCAAGTTGAAGGTCTCCCGGTACCGTCCGGCCCAGGCCGGGGCCCGCAACTCACTGCCATGGGGATCGCCCGTGATCCGCTGAATCACCATCTGTTCCGGCAGCAGCTCCAGGAAATCACACACGGTTTCCACATACACCGGCTGTGTCATGGGCTCATAGTCTCCCGCCAGATACAAACGGTCCAGCGGCGTGTCTTTGATCACATACATGAGGTGGATCTTGACCCCGTGAATACCGGATCCGGCCAGATGGCGGGCCGTGTTCAGCATCATGTCCCGGGTTTCTCCTGGCAGCCCCAGGATCACATGGGCGCAGATCCAGATGCCCCTTCCCCGGGTCATTGCCACGGCGTTTTCAAAATCTTTCAGCGTATGCCCCCGTTTGATAACCGCCAGGGTGGTGTCATGAACCGACTGAAGCCCGTATTCCAGCCACACCAGATAGTTTTGCGCATAGGACGCGATCAGGTCCAGTTTTTGTTCATCCACACAGTCCGGACGGGTGCCCACGGCCATGCCTACCACGCCCTTGCATGACAACGCCGCATCATACATCTCCCGCATGGTTTCAACCGAGGTGTAGGTATTGGTAAAGGACTGAAAATAAACCAAAAACTTCCTTGCCTTGTATTTTTTCATCATGGGAATCTTTCCGGCTTCGATCTGATCCCTGATACCCATGCCCTGTGCAAAGGCCCCGGTGCCAGAGCCTTTGGCGTTGCAGTAGATACACCCCTGGTCCGACAGGGTGCCGTCCCGGTTGGGACAGGTGAGCCCGGCATCCACGGCAATCTTCTGAACCCGCTCGCCGAACAGACCTCTAAGATAGCTGTTATAGTCGGTGTACCGCTTTGACTGATTCATGACCAAAATCCTGACGATTAAATTCCAGGGTTTCTCTTAGCGCAACCTGCGGAGTGCTTTCAGTTCTTCGTGGGGTTTTTCCTGGCAATTTACTCCTGGGATTTCTTTAATCCATCTGACCCGCCTTCCGTTTCCCTGTCTTATGACTGCCATATATTGGCTCTGCATTTTCAATACATCCTTTCCGGCAAATTGTTCACGGTTTCCCCATGGCGTACCATGTTTCGCCCCTCTTGGGGTTAACAACACCTTGGCACAGCTGTCCCGATAATATCAGGTTTTAGATTGTAATGGTATCCTTTGCCAAATGCCCCTGAAATTATCTCAGTTTCGGACAATTGAACCCAACTCCTGCCATGCCTCAAATATCCTTTTTCAGGCCTGCTTTTTTAAATATTTCGGAAAGGCGACATGAATAGACATAGGACCTCAGCCAATTCTCATATTTTTTGCTAAATATCTCTAAACCGTTAGTCAGACACCTCCCATATCCATATTTCAATTTAGTGCTGCCATTGACAAACCACAATATAAGATTATTCTAATTTAGAAAAATCTAATTTAGAATACTGGTATACTTATGGAACCGAGTGATTTTGAAAAACTTGAAGCAAATACGTCACAGGCGGCACATCTACTTAAAAGTATGAGTCACCCCAGTCGGCTGATGGTACTGTGCCATCTGATGAAGGGAGAATCTTCTGTCAGGACGCTCAATCAAGCCGTTCCTTTAAGTCAGTCGGCGCTGTCACAGCATCTGGCAAATTTACGCCGGGCAAACCTTGTGGACACCCGCCGTGAAAGCCAGGTGATCTATTACCATCTGAAGAGCCGGGCCGTGTTAAAAATATTAGAAACCCTGTACGGAATCTATTGCAACACAAATGATGAGGAGAATGTAACATGAATGGACAACTGAACTGGTTTAAGGGCGGTCTATTACTGGGCACAGCATTCCTTATTGCTGTCGCTTTTGTAAAACCAATCGGCGTATCAACACAATTTGTGATCGCTGATGGCATTGTTTGGAACCTGTTTTCCGATACTGTGGTCCAAAAAGACCCAAAAAGCAAATCCGGCTACAGCAGTCCGAATGCATATCTGAACAAGAGTGGTGGCAAATATGCAGAAAATATCGCTAACCCCGCAAACTACAGCTTTATTTTTGTTCTCGCCATGGTGGCAGGGGCATTTTTGTCCTCCCGGCTGGGTGGACCGCAACCCACGACATTGGATCGGAGCGCCCCTGAAATTTGGCGGCAGCGCTTTGGAGAAAACCCGACACTACGTTATGTAACGGTATTTTTTGCCGGAGTGCTGGTTCTGTTTGGCGCCCGATTGGCCGGGGGGTGTACCAGCGGTCATATGATGAGCGGCATGATGCAGACCTCTTTGAGCGGTTACCTGTTTGCCATTGGTACCTTTGCCATTGGTGTTCCTGTGGCCACTTTTGTTTACAACAAAAATTAGGAGGTGCTCTATGACAATCTTTCTTGCGATCCTACTCGGCGTATTTTTTGGTTTTGCCCTTCAGCGAGTTGGTGCCACCAATCCCCAGAATATCATTAATATGATGCGGTTGAAGGATCTGCACCTGATGAAGGCCATATTCTTTGGTATTGGCTTCAGCAGTATTCTTTTATTTCTCCTGATGGCTGTTGGTGTAATCGATGCAGGACATCTCTCCGTCAAAAGCAGTTATATCGGGGTGATCGTTGGCGGTGCAATTCTTGGTCTGGGATTCGCTGTGGCCGGATACTGTCCCGGAACAAGCCTAACCGCAATGGCAGACGGTCGAAAAGATGCTTTGTTTTTCGTAGGCGGAGGCCTAATAGGCGCCTTGATCTACACATTACTTTATGGCAGTATTCAAGAAACCTGGCTGTTTAACGAGATTGCCGGCGGTAAAGTCATGCTGGCAACAGGTTCAGACAAATTCCAGGCGCTTCTGCCCATGATTCCAGGCACATTGCTGGCTTTCATTATCGGAGTTGTTTTCATCATCATTGCATGGAAACTACCTGAAAAGGTCTGAATTCGACAGCTACTGAAATCTGTAACCAGGGTATTTCCCGATTTTGCATATAGGATGCTTCCCACATTACTTGGAGATACGAAAATGAAACTGAAAAAAATAACCTCTTTGACGGCCGGGCTCGCTTTTCTGGTCACAGTTTTAACCAGCGCCATTCTTTATATCGTTCCCCAGGGAAGAGTGGCCTACTGGTCAGACTGGCGCCTTTGGGGGCTTAGCAAAGAACAGTGGGGGAATATACATATCAACACGGGTATATTATTCCTTCTGGCCCTGCTCCTGCACATTTATTACAACTGGAACCTTATTGTTACGTACCTTAAAGACAGAACCAAAAAACTGAAGGTGTTCACCGGGAATTTTAATGTTGCACTGGTATTGACTGCGGCCTGCATACTGGGAACTCATTTTGGGATTCCCCCATTTTCATCGATTCTGAACATCAGTCAAAACATCAAAAGATGCGGCTTCTTTTAAAATATGGAGAGCCTCCTTTTTGGTCATGCAGAGGAAGCTCCATTCGATTCTCTGGTTAAAAAAACAGGTTTGGATTTTCAACAGAGTGTGGATAGGCTTAAAGAAAAAGGAATCGAACTGGATGGGCCTGACCAGATTTTTTTGGAAATCGCCAAAAAATATCACATGACACCGCAGCAGGTTTTTAACATTATCACCATTAAACCATCGCCTGGAGACATCAGACAGCTGCCTGAAGTTCCTCCCCCGGGGACTGGGAATCGGTCATTATCACAATTATGCCAGGAATTTAACCTGGACTGCGACAATCTAACCAAAACACTTATACAAAAAGGCGTGCAAGTGGATTCTGAAACCAGTTTAAAGGAGCTTGCCATTGAAAATGGGCTGTCCAGTATCGAATTGTATGATCTTATAAAAGAGATTGTCAAAACGGCCGCACCTTCTTAACCGGGAGAATCATCTGCAAAGGTTTCCTTGCCTGATTCCCCCGAACCGGGTATCGGCAACCCAAACATCGAACAATCGACTCGACGGTTTTGTCCGCAAAAATTGCCTAACAAGCCGGCCGTTCCAGCGAGGATATCACTTCCCGGCTGGATAACGGGCCGACATCCTGAGCCATCCTGGACACCATGGAGGAACTTTGGGCCGGATACCAAGGCAAGGGAAGGGCCAAGCAGTCATTCACAATCATGGGTCAGATACCGCGTATCAAGCAGTGGCGCAGCATCGGAAGCGCCCATTTTGCCCACGCCGGGGTTCGAACCGATGTTTTCTGGGTCAATGACACTTTTTTCACAGACGTAATTATTTCATTTGGTTGTACCAACCCAATTTTTCAAAAGGACGGGTATATTGCATATGAGAGATTTTTCCAGTTTCCATTTGGTTTCAAGAACCACACCGCCCGCCATGACCGAAACCGGGGTGTCAGAGGAAACCACGATCACAATAATATTTTCATGTTTTGCTGTGAACCGCAGCGCCGAATTAAACCGGGCACCCCGGGCACGGTTTTCACCGGGCACATAACTGCCCTCCAGAAGGCAGGCAAATCCATGAAGCTTTGTATCAGCCCCGATATGCAAAGCCCCGTCCACCTTGGACAGAGATTTAGCCAAATCATAATTTCTCTGATTGTTCAAATCCAACGGATGTAACAGGGAATGGCCCATAATAAAAATTGGGGGGTCATTAAGATCAATCACAATGCTACATCCATGCCTATGGTAGGCAGCACTGTGAACAATCCCAGTAATAGTTTTAAATAAAGCGGTTGCATCTTGAGCGTCCAGTTTCGAGTCCATTAGTGCCTCTTCCACCTGAACCAGCTTTGCTTTATGAGTGGTAGATTTGAAACTGCCGTCGGAAAAAGAGCACACCGGCTTGTCATTGAGTGAAAGAAAACCGTGCCGACCTTTAAAGTCGACGGATATGGAAAAGTCCGGATGATTTTCCTTTGTAATACCGATGATAGTGTTTTCAGCGACAACTAGTTTCAAATCGGAATTTTCGACTGACTGAAGAAGCTTTCTGATATGCTTGACATTTTCCAGAACGGGTTGTTCTGCCTCAGGAAACTCTAAAATAAAATTCATTTTGGGAATCGATCCTTTTTCCACAAAAATCAACCTGCCCCTCGGCCATTCTCCTTCTTCCGGTGTCCTTGATATTTTAAGCACTGCCTCTAAAACGGGGTAAACTCTAATCCTGGTATCCCAACCGATCAAAACATTCATTTCATCCACAATATAATCCCTGACCGCATGGGTGGCGTATTCCTTGAGAAAACCGCCGGAAATGCCTGTGTACAATTCTTCTTCATTGGCTATGTCATGGGAAAATCTGTAAACAGCATGTTCCAGCCACCGCTCAGTGGGGCCGATGGAACACATATCCGGATGGTGATCAGTAAACCACATCTGAAAAAAAATCGAGCTTGATCTTCCGCCATAGGATATTAACCCAGCCAGCCCAAGATTTTTTTCAGGAATCAGATCGCTGAATTTGCCTTTGTCATATTTAATAGATTTTTTTTTTCGCCAATTATCCGAATCAATATACAGTTCTTTGAATTTCGGTTCGTGTCCGATCAGAAGATTCTGGGGATCAAAGATATAGACGGGATCATTGGGTGTAATGGCGTAGATAACGGCTGCCCGGCTGGGCCCGGAAAAATTGCTCAGCCCCTCACTCAAGCCATCTATGGTCTCCGTGATGCACTTGCGGATAAAGGTCGATTTTGCCAAATATGATTCCTCCCTATTTGCTGTAACTATATTTGACGGACAACTTTTGAAATAAAATGTCTTTGCCGGCATATAAAACAAAGCGTTAACCCACAATACTACTGTATACGTTTATATCGATATGCTCAAGAAGACAACCGCTGTCTGATACTCCCCCCAATGTGAGGCGTGGGAGGCGCGGCCTGAAAATGCTATGTTCTTCCCGGTTTGAGGATGGTCATTTTTCTTCCCATTTCAGTGATCCTAATTTTTTCGGACAACACCATATTCATGTTTTCGATGGTGAGATAAGGAGACTGGCAGAAGTACCGTCGGGCGCGGTCCCTGTGGCAGGAAGTGTTTGACAATTGATTATAAGAC